>ERZ841120.1-NODE-1-length-720209-cov-29.208861_pt1 | contig 720209 bp, 655 predicted proteins | sample MGYA00519572_ERZ841120 | MGnify/ENA primary metagenome ERZ841120 (study PRJEB31850, sample SAMEA3708890) | human gut metagenome | biome: human gut; feature: human-associated habitat; material: faeces | place: China | collected 2014 ...
CTTTGATAGTAGGCATATCCAATTACCTCCTTCGGTGGTACTGTTTCTTACTATTATTATACGCTATTTCTCGTCAAAAATCAACCATTTGTTGTGACAGAGCCTAATAAAAAAAGGATAAAAGACAAAACGATATTGATTGTATCGAGCTTGTTTGCATTAGATATAGAGATAGAGATGAGGGGGATTCATTATGCGCAAGACGAGAAAATCAAGCGATCGCCAGAAGGAGATTTTTCAGTTCATCAAGGCTTTCCTGTTGGAGAAAGGCTACCCACCGTCGGTGCGGGAAATCGGCGAGGCTGTCGGACTCAAGTCGAGCTCGACGGTGCACGGCTACCTTTCTCGCCTCGAAGCCAATGGCATGATCAAGCGCGATCCGACGAAGCCGCGGGCCATCGACATTCTCGATGAACGCCCCTGGCGCCAGAATGTGCCGGTGCCGATGCTCATGGGCATCCATAAAGGGGCTGCCCTGTTCAGCGAGAGGAACATCCGAGATGTTTACTCGTTCCCGCAGGACATGCTCGGCACCCACAAGAAGACGTACCTGTTGCACATGCCAGATGATGGCCTGCAGGAGGCGGGCATCGCGGAGGGTGATGTCCTTTTCATCACGCCGCAGGAATTTGCCAATAATTTCGACCTCGTCGTCGCAGAGACAGAGGGCCGCACGCTCGTCCGCTACTTCCGCCAGGACGAGGATGGCACTTACCTGCAGCGTACGACTGGGGCGTCCGATGGCGCGGAGCCGTGCAAGAATGCTGTCACGATTGTCGCACGCGTGATCAGTGTCTATCATAGGATTTAAGGATTCAGGATTTTAGTCGCCGTAAAAAGACGCCTGTCCGTGAAGATTGCTCTTCCGGGCAGGCGTCTTTTTATATTTCTTATGGTTCTATGAAGTTACTTGTCTGCATCGAGGTCGAGGACGGCCTGGGCGGCGCCCATGATGCCGATGATCGCGTGCTCGAAGGTCAGACCACCCTGCAGATAGACGTTGTAGGGCTCGCGCAGCGGGCCGTCGGCGCTGAACTCAATCGATGCACCCTGGACGAAGGTACCTGCTGCCATGATGATCTTGTCGGCATAGCCCGGCATGTCCCAGGGTTCCGGCGCGGCGAAGGAGTCGACCGGCGAGTATTTCTGGATGCCGCCGCAGAACGCGATGAGCTTGTCGGCGCTGCCGAGCTCGATGGCCTGGATGATGTCGCCGCGCACTTCCGTCGGCAGCGGCAGCGTCTTGTAGCCGAGCTTGGCGAACATGCCGGCCGCGAAGATCGCGCCCTTGATGGCCTGCGAGACGACGTGCGGCGCGAGGAAGAGGCCCTGGAACAGCAGGCGGTTGTTCGAGAGGCTGGCGCCGAGTTCATCGCCCATGCCCGGGGCCGTCAGGCGGTACGAGGCGAGCTCGACGAGGTCGTTACGGCCGACGATGTAGCCGCCAGTCGGCGCGATGCCGCCGCCGGGGTTCTTGATGAGCGAGCCGGCCATGATGTCGGCACCGGCCTGCGTCGGCTCCTCGTAATCGACGAATTCGCCGTAGCAGTTGTCGACGAAGCAGATGCAGTCGGGCTTGATACGATGGACTTCTGCCGTGATGGCGCGGATGTCCTCGATGGAGAGCGGGCTGCGCATGCTGTAGCCGCGCGAGCGCTGGATCTCGACCATCTTCGTCTTGTCGGTGATGACGTCCTTGATATGGGCCATGTCGACTTTGCCCGCGACCATCGGCAGCTCGTTGTAGAGCACGCCGAATTCCTTGAGGGAGCCCGGGCTCGGGTTGTCGTAGCCGATGACCGTCTGCATCGTGTCGTACGGCTTGCCCGTCAGCGAGACGAGCTCATCACCGGGGCGCAGGATGCCGAAGAGCACGGTCGCCAGGGCGTGCGTGCCCGAGACGAACTGCGTGCGCACGAGCGCGCGCTCCGCACCGAAGATTTTGGCGTAGAGCTCCTCGAGCTTGCCGCGGCCGATGTCGTCGTAGGCGTAGCCCGTCGTCGTGTTGAAGTGCGCGTCGGAGACGCGGCATTCGCGCATCGCGTCGAGGACCTTCAGCGTATTGGCCTCCGCTACATCTTCGATGTGTGCGAAGAGCGGCTCAGATTCCTTGAGGACCTCGCGTTTGAGATCGGTGATTTTCTTGGAGAATGACATGGAAATATTTACCTCACAGTCTATTTTATTGTTAGAATTATTTTTTGTGGATTTCATACGGCTCGAAGCGCGCTCGCTTCGATGCGGGCAGGCTGACCTTGACGCGCGTGCCTGTCTCGCAGTAGTCGGTCTCGCGGACGGCATGGAGCTCATGCAGTTCCGTCAGCAAGCGGCCCTGCGCAAATGGAATCAGCAGCTCCATCTGGACCTGCTGCTCCATAAAGAAGTGCTCGATGAGCTGCTGGAGCGCAAGGAGATTGGCCCCCGTCCGGGCGGAGACGCAGATGCCCTCGCGGCCGTGCAGCATCATGGCCTCCTGCGCGGGAGTCAGTCCCTTTCCTGCCTGCCCCGGTGCCGCATCGGGGACTGCGAAGCGGTCGGCCTTGTTGAAGACATAGAGTGTCGGTTTATTGACGGCATCGAGCTCCTTGAGGACTTCGACGACCGACTCGATCTGCTGCTCGTAGTTCTCATTGCTGCAGTCGACGACGTGCAGCAAAAGGTCAGCCTCCTGCACCTCTTCAAGCGTCGCGCGGAATGCCTTGACGAGCGTGTGCGGCAGCTTCTGGATGAAGCCGACGGTGTCGGTCAGGAGGATTTCCTGCTTCTCGGGCAGCACGAGGTGGCGCGTCGTTGGGTCGAGTGTCGCGAAGAGTTTGTCCTCGGCGAAGACCTCGGCTCCCGTGAGCTTGTTGAGCAGCGTCGACTTGCCTGCATTGGTGTAGCCGACGAGGGCGACGAGCGGGAGGCGCGAGAGCTTGCGGCGCCGGCGGTGCAGGTGGCGGTTCTTCTGTACGGCGTCAATCTGTGCCTCGAGGTCGTGGATGCGCGCGTAGATGCGGCGGCGGTCGACCTCGAGTTTCGTCTCGCCGGGGCCGCGCGTGCCGATGCCGCCGCCGAGGCGCGAGAGCACGAGGCCCTGCCCGCCGAGGCGCGGCAGGTTGTACTGGAGCTGCGCGAGCTCGACCTGCAGCTTGCCCTCCCTCGTGCGAGCGCGCTGTGCGAAGATGTCGAGGATCAGCGCCGTGCGGTCGATGACCTTGATGCCGAGCATCTGCTCGAGGTTGTGCTGCTGCGACGGCGTGAGCTCGTCGTCGAGGATCAAGAGCGTCGCATCGCGGTTCTGGACTTCCATGGCGATCTCGGCGACTTTGCCGCGCCCGAGGAAGAAGGCAGCGTCGGGCTTCTCGCGGCGCTGGATGAACTTGCCGACGATGACGGCGCCCGCCGTGTCGGCGAGGCGCTCGAGTTCGGCCATCGACTCGTCGATGGGCCAGAGCGCCTTGCCGCAGTCGAGGCCGGCGAGCAGGGCGCGCTCCGTCTCGTCCGCCGTCGTCTTCGTGCTACGGGCGCTGAGCTTCTTGTTAACGACCGTGATGAGATACGTCAGGTTGATCGTGTGCAGCGCGCGCTCGGGCAGCGGTCCGACCGTGCTGAGCGCCTCGGTGCCGTCCTCGGCCACATCGCCCGTGAAGAAGCCGAGCGAGCCGACGATCTCCCCTTCTCTATCCGCACGAAAGCCGATCGCGGCCATGCAGTCGAAGCGCAGGCGGCGCAGCGAGGACAGGTCGGGCTCGCTGAGGCGCGTGTCGCCGCTCGGATGCGTGTGGATGCAGCGGATACCCGTGAGCTTCCCCTCGGCGCGGCGCGACTTGAACTCCGGCAGGTCGACCGTGTCGGTATCGCCGACGGACACCTGCAGGACTTTGCCCTGACGATTCAGGTAGACGGCGACTTCGCGGCCGAGCAGATGCGTGACTTCGAGCATCTCGCTGTTGAGTTCGTGCGTCGAGAGCTGGCCGATCGGCACGGTCTTCTCGTAGAGCGCTTCGAGCCGCTTGACGATGTGCTGTTTGATATTCTGGATGTCTCCATTGATCTGCATAGGATACCTCATGGCGTCAACCGCGGTTGACGATGTTCGAGATGTGCTTGAGCGTGATGGACAGCGTGCCGTCCTCATTGTTGTTGAACTCGATGAACTCCGTGTTGTCGAAGTAGTCCGTCGGGATGGTCAGCTCGATGCCCGTGTCGGTCTTGAGCTTGTGGCGGCTGACCTTCTTGAGCGTCGCCTCCGGGTCCATCTGGACGGGCTCCGTGATGCCCGCATCGCGGATGGCCGTGTCGAGCTCCTGCTGCATGGCGGGATTGTCGTGGAAGATCTCCTTGCCCGCCTCCTGCAGGTCGAGCTCCGTCCCCTTCTGCATTGTCTCAGCCACGTAGCTCTTGACGGCGGCTTCCGTCGCCACCTTGTCCTGGCCGAAGGAGTCGGCGACCTTAGCGGCGGCCTTGCTGAGGTTCTTCATCGCCTCTTTCGGCGACGGCGTCAGACTGCACTCTAAGAGCACCTCCGGCAGCACGATGACGGGATTCCCGTCGAGCGTGTACTTCTTGGCCGCTGTCTTGATTTCCTTCGTCTTGCGATTCACGAAAGCGAATTCGTCGATCTTCTGCGAGAGGTTCGGCATGATGGAATAATGGTTGATGATCTCGTTCTGGATGCCGTTCTCCGTCTGGTTGACCTGATGTGTGAACCCGATGTGGCTGTTGCTGCGCAGGATGACGAGATACGGGACCTCGTCGATGCTGACCGCTGCGACGATGACATCGGATGACGGCATCTCCTCGGCGTGCGTGAAGGCGTCTTCCAGCGTCTTGGCGATCTGCTTGCTGAAGTCTGTGAAGCTGAGCTCACCCGCATCATACGACGCGATCTGCTTCAAGAAGGCGCTGTCGTCGTAAAACGTGCCCGGCTTGGCATCCTGGCTGCCCCAGGCCCGCTCGATGTGCTTCAAGAGCCAGGTCTCGATGCTGTCCTTGACGGGCAGTTCCGTGTCGGAATAGACCGTCACGCCGGAGTGGAAATCGAGGATGTGAAGGATGGCCTTCTCGATGATGATCATTTCTGTTCCTCCGCTTCTTTCGCTGTTTGACTATGCTCCTGCTTGACCTGACGCAGGGCGGCTTCTTTCTCGGCGCGCGCACGGACTTCCTGCAGGCGCGGCACAAGGCAGGTCTGCAGGCGCTCCTCGAGCTCCGGCAGGGTATTCGAGTCGAAATCGTAGTTGACGTCCGGGATGTTCCAGATGCGCGCCTCGCTGAAGAACTCGTCTCGGTAGATATTGAAGTAGACCGTCACGCTGCTCTCGAGCGAGAAGTCGACATAGTCGATGATGATGTAAGAGCCGTTGTTGATCTTGACGGGATAGGCTGGCCGGATGAAGAGCGAGAAGCCCTCGAGCGTCTCCGGCAGCTCACTGCCCGCCTTCCACGTGAGGATCTCCTTCTCACGCACGATGCTCGAGATGCTCGCCGGGTCGAAGGTCTCGAGCTCCGCGAGCAAGGACTCGAGCTGCGCTTTGAGCAGCGCTTCAAAGACCGCAAAGTCGGCCGTGATGAACTCGATGCGGCAGAGCTCGATGAGGCCGATCTTGATGCGCAGCTTGTACTCGTGCGTCTCCTCGTGGAAGTAGGCCGTCGCGCTCTTGTGCAGCGCCTCGCTCTCATACGTGAAGATATCGTAGCAGTCCCCCGCCGGCTCCCCGATTTTTCGCAGAGTGAAGCCATGCCAGCTGCCTGGCAGCTCCTCGAGGTATGCCCAGCCTGCGAGCTCCTCTCGTACCTTCTCGATCGTTTCCTCTTTCATCCGTTCCCCGCCCCCTCATGATACCAGAGATGATGTTGACAACTCTTTATTATAAGGCCATCAGCCCAAATTTTCCACAAGAAAATCTTTCTACATCATTCCTGACGGTAGTGGTTGTAGTTTTTTCGTTGACATCCGTTCAAGAGTAGGCTATACTAAGTTTGATTTAAGGCATTGGTGATGCAATTACTACGATATCACATCACCAGAGAAAATACGATAAAGCAAAGGAGAATCAATATGGGTATTCAGGAATCGCTGGCCAAGCGCCGCACCTACTACAACATCAACAAAGAGCTGCCGGTCGCCGAGGCGGACGTCATCGCGCTCGTCGAGAACACGACGGAACTCGTGCCGGATGCCTTCAACATGAAGAGCGCCCGCGTGATTGTCGCGACGAAGGAAAAGCAGGATGCGCTCTGGGATGCCATCTACGATGCGTTTGGCGGCAAGGTCGCGCGCGAGAAGATCGACAGCTTCAAGGCCGGCTACGGCACGCTGCTCTACTTCTACGACGAGGATGTCGTCAAGGGCCTGCAGGAGCAGTTCCCGCTCTACGCTCCAAACTTCCCGATCTGGGCACAGCAGGCCAACGGCATGCTGCAGATCAGCATCTGGACGGCGCTGCGCGAGCTCAACATCGGCGCTAACCTCCAGCACTACAACCCGGTCATCGACGAGACGGTCAAGAAGATGTTTGGCGTGCCGGACTCCTGGAAGCTCATCGCCCAGATGCCGTTCGGCGGCATTGCCGCTGAGCCGCAGGCGAAGGACAAGGAAGACATCAAGGCCCGCGTCAAAGTCTTCAACTGAATCAAATAAATAAGCACATGAAAAAGCTCCGCAGCATGCGTATCACTGCGGAGCTTTTTGTTTGAGAGAATGCCCTATCGCGTCGCTTGCCGGTGAACCGGCACTGTTCCGTTGCCCGACACGATAGTTCCCAACGGCTTCTCTCAGAGGCGGGCCCATTCGCCCGTAGGACCCGTCTGGCCCAACAAGAAAGGAGTTGCAAGGACTATGCGATATCCTTACACTATTACTATAACAGATAACTAAGGAAAAAGCAAGAGCAAAAACTAGCGAACACGAAGAACAATGCGTATCAATCAATCCTCCAGCAAGGCCTGCAGGCCTGCTTCGTCGAGAATCGTGATGCCGAGGTCCGTCGCCTTCTGCAATTTGCTGCCCGCCGCTTCCCCGGCGACGAGGTAGTCGGTCTTCTTGGAGACGGAGCCCGCGACGCGGCCGCCGTGGCTCTCGATGAGCGCCGCGGCATCCTTGCGGCTCAGGCTCGGCAGGGTGCCCGTGATGACGAAGGTCTTACCGGCGAATTTCTCGTCGACGAGGCCCGTGTCCTCGAGTGTGAAGTTGACGCCTGCCGCGCGGAAGGCCGCGAGGATCTTCTGGCTCGCGGGGTCGTTGAAATACTGCACGATGGCCTTGGCGCTGATTTCGCCCATATCGCGGACCTCGAGGATTTCCTCCTCCGAGGCCTTGGCCAGCGCATCGATGGACCCGAAGTGCAGCATGAGCTCGCGGGCGGCCGTGCGGCCGATGCCCGGGATGCCGAGGCCAGTCAGCAGGCGCTGTGGCTCATTCTCCTTGCTCGCCTCGATGGCCGCGAGGACCTTGTCGGTGTTCTTCTCCTTGCCGATGATGCCCTTCTCAATGAGCTCTTCGCGCTTCCCGCCCAGTCGGTAGAGGTCGGCAATCGTCGCGATGAAGCCGTCCTCGATGAGGCGGTGGATGGCTGCCTCGCCGAGGCCTTTGATGTCCATGGCCGAGCGGCCGACGAAGTTGAGGATGTGGCTCTCGAGCTGGGCCGGGCAGCTCGGGTTCTGGCACTTGATGTCCGAGGTGTCGGGCTCGCGCACGGCCGGTGCGCCGCAGACCGGGCAGGTCGTGCCGATGACGAAGGGCTTCGTGCCGGCGGGCCGCTTCTCCTTGACGACCTCCTTGACCTTCGGGATGATCTCACCCGACTTGTAGACGCGCACCGTGTCGCCGATGCGCACGTCGAGGTTGTCGATGAAGTCCTGATTGTGCAGGGTCGCGCGCTCGACCGTCGTGCCGCAGAGTCTTATCGGGTCAAAGACGGCCGTCGGTGTGATGCGGCCCGTGCGTCCGACGGAGAGCTCGATCTTACGGATGACCGTCTCCTTCTCCTCGGGCGGGTACTTGTAGGCAATGGCCCAGCGCGGCACCTTGGCCGTCGCGCCGAGCTTCTCGCGGTCCGCGAGATTGTTGAGCTTGACGACGGCGCCGTCGATGTCATAGGGCAGATTGCCGCGGTTCTCGCCGATGGCTGTGATGGCCTGCCAGACCTCGTCCGCCGTATGGCAGACCTTGTAGCCGTGGATGACCTTGATGCCCTGCTTCTTCATGAAGTCGTACGCTTCGGTATGCGTCGTGAATGTACGGCCGCGAGCTGTCTGCAGGTTGAAGATGAAGAGCGAGAGATGGCGCTCCTTCGTGATGCGGCTGTCGAGCTGCCGCAGCGTGCCGGCCGCGCAGTTGCGCGGATTGGCGAAGGGCTTGAGACCCAAAAGCTCCTGCCGCGCGTTGACGGCATCGAAGGCTTTCTTCTCCATGTAGACCTCGCCGCGTATCTCGAAGTACGGCAGCTTGTCCTTGAGCTTCTTCTTGACGTCGTGGATGACCTTCGCATTCTCGGTGACGTCCTCGCCCTGCACGATGCCGTCGCCGCGCGTGATGGCACGCACGAGCTCACCGTCCTCATAGCGAAGCGCCATGGAGAGGCCGTCGATTTTCTCCTCGACGACGAACTCCGGGGCATCGAGCTCCTGCTGCAATTCCTCGACAAAGGCGAAGATCTCTTCCTTGCTGAAGACGTCCTGCAGCGAGAGCATCGGCACATCGTGCTTGACGAGCACGCCGGCCGTGCGGCGCGCCTGCCCACCGACGACCTGCGTCGGCGAGTTCTTGGTGATGAGCTCCGGGTATTTCGCCTCAATGGCCTTGAGCCGCAGCATGAGCTGGTCGTACTCGTAGTCCGAGATCTCGGGGTTATCTTCGTTGTAGTAGCGGTTGTTGTGGTAGCGGATGGTCTTGCGGAGCTCCGTCAGCTCTTTCTTGACCTGCTGGATGGATTCAGGCGCATCGTTCTGTGCCATGCAGAATCCCCTCCTTCTTATTTAATACCTTGACTTATACCTTGGCAATCGGCGCGTACTTCTGCATGAGTCCCTTGACGCCCTGCCCCGGGAAGGCAATCTTGAGCTCGACTTCCTCACCGCTGCCCTTGACGGAGACGACGGTGCCGACGCCCCACTTGCCGTGGCGGGCCTTGTCGCCGACCTTCCACTTGATGCTCGTGTCGGGGCGGATGACGCCATTTGCTGCCGGACGCGCGGCACTCTGGCGCTCGCGCAGTGCCTCCATCGCCTCGAGTGCCGACTGCGGCTTGCCCGCAAAGTGCGTGCCCGTCCCCATCTGGTTCGGGCTCGGTCGGAAACTCATGAAGCCCGAGCGCTGCTGGGCGCCATAGTGGTTGGCATTGGCGAAGCCGTAGGCATTGGCGCGCGGCACGAGGCGTTCGACGTACTCGTCCGGGATCTCCTTGAGGAAGCGCGAGGGCGGGAACGCCTGCGTCTTGCCGTAGATCGTGCGCTGGCGCGCATTCGTCAGGTAGAGCTTGCGCTGGGCACGCGTGATGCCGACGTAGCAGGTGCGGCGCTCTTCCTCAATCTCGTCGGGGTTCATGAGCGTGCGCGAATGCGGGAAGAGCCCCTCCTCCATGCCGATCATGAAGACGATCGGGAACTCGAGGCCTTTGGCCGAGTGCAGCGTCATGAGCGTCACGCGGTCGTCCTCGATATCGGCATTGTCGATGTCGGAGACGAGCGAGAGCTGCGAGAGGAAGGTCTCGAGGTTCGGGTTCTCCTCCGACTTCTCGAAGTCGCGCGCGACGCCGATGAACTCCTTGAGGTTCTCGATGCGCGACTCGTGCTCCGGTTTCTTGTCCGCCTTGAGCTCATCGATGTAACCCGACTCCTTGAGGACCCGGTCGATGAGGTCGTCGAGCTTCATGTTCATGTGGGTGTTCATGAAGTTGAAGATGAAGGTCGTGAAGAGCTCGAGTGGCTTCTTGACGCGCGCCGTGATACCTGGGATGGCGTCGAGAACTTCCGGATTGGAGATGACGTCGAAGAGCGAGAGCTCCTGCTCCTCGGCAAAGGCGGTGAGCTTGGCCATCGTCGTCGCGCCGAGGCCGCGCTTCGGCACATTGATGATGCGCATGAGGCTGACCGTGTCGAGCGGGTTGTAGATGACGCGCAGGTACGCGAGGATGTCCTTGATCTCCTTGCGGTCGTAGAACTTGAGGCCGCCGACCATCGTGTACGGGATGCCCGAGCGCATGAACGTCTCCTCGATGATGCGCGACTGGGCGTTCGTGCGGTAAAGGATGGCGATGTCACCGTAGGAGGCATTGAAGATCGTGCGCTGCTTCATGATGGTCGTCGTGATGAACTGCGCCTCGTCGCGTTCGTCCATCGCCTGATACGAAGTCAGCTTCTCGCCCGTCGCGTTCTCCGTCCAGAGCTCCTTGGGCTTGCGGTTGACATTGTGCTCGATGACGGCATTGGCCGCCGCGAGGATGTTCTTCGTCGAGCGGTAGTTCTGCTCGAGCTTGATGACCGTCGCCTCCGGGTAGTCCTGCTCGAAGTCCATGATGTTGCGGATGTCGGCGCCGCGCCAGCCGTAGATGGACTGGTCGGCATCGCCGACGACGCAGAGGTTGTGGTGGCGCGCTGCGAGGATCTTCGTGAGCTGGTACTGCGCGCCGTTCGTGTCCTGATACTCGTCGACGAGGATGTAGCGGAAGCGGCCCTGATACTTCGTGCGGATGTCCTCATTCTCCTCGAGCAGCACGACGGAGATCATCAGCAGGTCGTCGAAGTCGAGCGCGTTGTTGTTGCGCAGCTTGTTGGCATAGAGGCGGTAAACCTCCGCAATCTTCTTCTGGTGGAAGTTGTCGGCATCGCGCTCCATGGCCTTTGGACCCATGAGCTGGTTCTTGGCATTCGAGATGGCATTCTGCACGCTCGCGGGCGTGAACTGCTTGTCGTCGAGGTTCATCTCCTTGAGGCATTCCTTGATGACCGTCTGGCTGTCGGATGCGTCGTAGATGACGAAATTGCGCTTGTAGATGCCCGTCGCCTCGATCTCGCGGCGCAGGAAGCGCGCGCAGAACGAGTGGAACGTGCTGAGCCAGACATCCTTGGCCGCATCGCCGATCATGCGGTCGACGCGCTCGCGCATCTCCGTCGCGGCCTTGTTGGTGAACGTGATGGCCAGGATGCTGTACGGTGCGACGCCCTGTGCCAGGAGGTTCGCGATGCGGCAGGTCAGGACCTTCGTCTTGCCCGAGCCAGCGCCCGCCATGATGAGCAGCGGTCCCTCCGTATGCGCGACGGCCTTCTTCTGTGCCGGATTCAAGCCACTGAAAATATCCAAAATATCCTCCAATCTGTTTCGATTCCCATATCATCATATCGTCGTATTGTCGTATCGATAGCAAAGCCTTCTCCCCGATGCAGCAGCTGCTGTATCGGGGAGAAGGCTCTGTATTGTTCAAGCATTATGCGCTTTGCAAGGTCCCTGGTCCGTAAATCAGTTCTTGCCGAGGCGCTTGACAGCCTCCGAGAGAGGCGGGATGACCTGCTTCTTGCGGCTCATGACGCCCGGCAGGTAGATATGCGTGCCGCTGGCATCCTTCTTGAAGGCCTCGCCAATCAGCGTCTTCGGCGAACCCGTGAAGAGCAGGTACGTCGCTTCCTGCAGGATGTCCGTGACCATGACGAGACTGAGGTCGAAGCCTTCCTTGTCGCAGATGTTCTGCATGGCTTCGATGAGCTGCGGCTCGATGTCCATGACTTCCTTCGGGTCCATGACGGAAATCTGGCTGACGATGACGCGGTAGTCGCCAATCTGGAACTCCTTGAGGTCGTTCTTGGCGATCTCAGCCGGCGTCATGTCGCCGATGCCAGAGCCAGCCTTGAGCATAGCCATGCCGTACTCCTGGATATCGACGCCAGCGATCTCTGCGAGGCGCTCTGCCGTCTTCTTGTCGTACGGCGTGCAGGTCGGGCTCTTGAAGAGGACCGTATCCGAGAGGATGGCCGAGAGCAGGAGGCCCGCGATGGATGCCGGGATGTCGACATCGTTCTGCCAGTGCATGTTCGCGACGATCGTGGCCGTGCAGCCGACCGGCTCAGCATGCGTGAAGATCGGCTCGCTCGTCTGGATGCCGCCGAGGCGGTGATGGTCGATGATCTCGAGGATCTTGGCTTCCTCGATGCCCTCGACTGCCTGGCCGCGCTCATTGTGGTCGATGAGGATGACGCGGTCGCGCTCCGGCAGCATGAGGTTGTCACGGCTGACGAGGCCGACGAGGCGGCCGTTCTCGAGGACCGGATAGTTGCGGTAGTTCGTCTCTTCCATCGTGCCCTTGATGTCGGAGAGCAGGTCGAGCGGCTTGAAGCAGACCGGGTCCGGATGCATGATGCGGCGGATTGGCACGCACTGGTTGATCAGGCGTGCGACCGTGTAGGTGTCGTACGGCGTCGAGAGGACGAAGATGTGCTTCGCCTCAGCGGCCTCGATGACATCGGCCGAGACGCGGCCATTGCCCGTGACGATGAGGCAGGAGATGCCCTGGTCGACGATGTCGATGAGCGTCTCATCGTGGCGGTCGCCGACGAGCACGATGTCGTTTGCCTCGACCGTGTCCTGGATCATCTTGATGGAGCCAGCGGCGATGCGGATCTTGCCCTTGATGAAGTCGCTCTCATCGCCCGAGACGAGGACTTCGCTGTCCGTCGCCGCGATGATGTCGCGATAGCGCACGCGCATCTCCGAGAGGTCCTGCATGCTGAGCTCCTGGAAGTAGCGCTTCGCGAGGTCGGATACCGTGACGATGCCGACGAGGATGCCCTTGCTGTCCGTGACCGGCACCGACTTGAGGTCATGGCCGCGCATGACTTCGCCGAGGTGGCGCAGCGTGTCGTGCTGCTTGACGACGATCTTGCAGTCGAGCGTGACATCCTTGACGCGCGGATAGAGATCCGAGAGCAGCAGCGGCTGCTCGACATGGAAGTGCTCGAGCGCGTACTTCGTCTCCGCATTGACCTTGCCAGCGCGCGCCGGTACGGCATTGAAGCCGAGCGCCTGCTTCAGGTGTGCATAGCCGATGGCCGAGCAGATGGAATCCGTATCCGGATTGCGATGACCAATGACATAGATTGGTTTCGTGCTTTTCGTCATATTCTATTTCCTCCTAAATATGAAAGCGGGAGTTCCCGTTTTTATACGAATTAGTCTATGTATCATTATAATCAATATTTGCGCGTGCGTCTAGGGGGCGGCAGTGAGAAAAGAAGAAGCTGCGGGGATGGGAAGGCGGAAAGGGCTGCCCCTAAGCTCCGCGTGGCCGGCTGCTAAACTTATTTTTTACCTTTTAACGCATCCTTGCGGGAAGCTAAACGCGCTCCGCTTGAACGACGCTTCCCTGCAAGGGTTCTGGCTGGCAAAAAATAAGTTCTTAACGCAGACGGCCAAAGCTCCGCTTAGTGACAGCCCTTTCCTTACTTCCAGCAGACTGGCTTCACGCTTCTTTGTTTTCTTCGTTGCGCAAAATTCGCTGCGCTCTTTTGCGAGGGGAAAGAGAGGGGGCAGGCCGGCGCGGAGCGTTTGACATTCGGCGTAAAAAACGGATTTTTTGCCCGCCAAAAACCTTGCCAAAGAGCGTCCGTCCAAACGAAGTGCGTTTAGCTCTTTGGTAAGGATAAATTATAAGGCAAAAAATCCGTTTAGCCGAATGTCACCGCGGAGCGCAGGACTGTCCCCTCTCGCCTTCGCTGCTGTCAGCTTCTTAGACGCTAATTTTACTTAGAACGTATACTTCAAGCCGCCTCTCCAGACGCGTCCGTCGTTAAAGAGGTTGACGTTACGCTCATCGAAGATGTTGTCAACGCCGACGTAAGCGCTGAGACCGCTGTGGAATTTCTTGTTGATGACGAAGTTCGTCGTGGAAAGATGCGTGATGCCGCTGTCATTGCCGAGCTCGTAGCGGTAGTTGATGAGCCAGTCCTGCCAGAGTGTGGCGCTGAGGCCGGTCTTAGCCGTATCATCGTACGTCAGCATGAGTTTGGCGTTGTGGCGGGCACGGTTGGCAAGGCGTTCGTCCGTTTCGCTGTTGACGGCGTCGAGGAACGTGTAGGATGCACCGAGTGTGAGCTTGTCGCCTACGCGCTGTTTGGCCTCGGCCTCGATGCCCTGAATGACGGCATGTTCAACGTTGTAGTATTTATAGGAATAAAGATGCGTCGTCGGGCTGACTCCCTGATATTCGTAGTCAATCAAATCCTTGACGCGGTTGTGGAAGTAGGAAACCTTGCCGGACGTTCTGCCCTTCTCTGCCTCAAAGCCAAAGTCATAATCGATGGCCGTTTCGGGGCGCAGATTCGGGTTGCCCTGGATGTAGGCGTAGCTCGAATGCGTCCAGTCCATGTAGAGCTCGCTGGCCGTCGGGGCGCGGTAGGCACTGCCAAAGTTGGCCTTGAAGCGCGCATTTTTGCTGAAGTTGTACGTCGTGCCGATTTTGGCCGTGACTTTGCTGCCAAAGACATCATTATAATCCCAACGTACGGACGGAATCAGCAGCCAGTTGCGCTGCGGCGTATATTCATCCTGCAGATAGAGGGCTGCGTAACGCATGCTCGAATCGCTGGTCAGGCGCGTGGAATCGTAATCTTCCCAGCGGTATTCGCCGCCAAAGGTCAGAAGGTTCTTGTCGTCGGCCTGATAAGAGCGGCGGCCGTCAATCGTCGTCGACTTGAACGTCATGTCCTCCGAGCTCGAGAGGTCCCCCGCTTTATGCAGCTTGCCCGTATAGCTCGTATAATAAATCTTCTGGTCCTTATCGAACTGCGTATGGTAAGCGCGAATCTCATAATCGCCGCGGCTGTCCTTGCCCTTATAGCCCACGCCCGTCGTCCAGCGTTCATGGTCGAAATCATTGCGGTAGCCGGCGCTCAGAACCGTGCGGTTGAAAGTCGGTGAACTGACAATGTGATCGGTAGTCGAAAGGGCCTTGAGGTCTTCCTTCATATAATCAAAAAAGATATCAAATTCCTTGTTTTTATCGATGGCATAACGTCCGTCGAGGTCGAAGAAATAACGCTTGCCGTACTGATTTGTCGTCTGCGTCAGCATCGTGTACGTGCTGGCAGGTCCCATGCTGATGACCTGAGCCGTCGAGCCAAGAGTCCCCCAGTTGCGCGTATCGCTGTAACGCGCATCCATATCAAAGGCCCATTTCCCCTGTTGGCCCGAAGCGGCATGGACATATCCGTCTTTTTCATGCGTCGTCCAGTCGCCGCCGACCGTGATTTCCGGTTTTTTGCTCTTTTTCGTGATAATATTGATGACACCGCCCATGGCATCCGAGCCGTAAAGGGCACTGGCCGCACCGCGGACAATTTCGATATGGTCGACGTCGGACATATTGACGCGGTTGAGCTCGTATTTATTGGCCGAGTCATTCGTATCTTCCGTGCGGACGCGGCGGCCATTGACAAGAATCAAAGTCTGGTTATTGTTCATGCCGCGCAGGCTGACGTTATTGCCCATGGCACTCTGCGTGATGTTGAGATCCGTGGCCGTCTTCAGGGCCTCTGTCAGGGTATTGGCGCCCGTGCGTTCGAGGTCCTTCTGCGTGATGACCTCGACGGCCGTCGGCGTCTGGCGAATTTCCTGCTCCGTGCGCGAAGCCGTAACGACGACATCCCTTGCCTTGATGGTGCCTGCGTCCGCGCTGTCTGCCGCGGCAGCCCTGCCCATATAAGCAGGACAGACAAGCGTGCTGAGCACGGCAGCGGCCAGCAGGGATTTCTTTTTCATGGCAATATTTTTCTTCATCTTACTTTCTCCATTTCTATATTTTGTAAAGGACCTTATTATGCTGTTCAAAGCTCTCGAACAAGCTTACTGAAATAATCACGGGCCGCGGCAAGGTCCTGCTCATCGGGATGCGTGGCACCTTCCTGAAAGAGTTTTGCCCAGGCAGGAGACATCGCGTGCGTATGGCCGGCCGGGAACTGCTTGAACATGGCTTCGGCGACTTTCTGGTCGACTTTTCCCTGACAGATAAACTTACCGACGACTTTACTGCCCTTGCCCACAAGAGCAGTGCCCGCTTCGAGGCAATGGGCAGCATGTTCGGAATCCGCCTTGGCGCCAAGCGTGGCAAAAATGGCCACGCGAACCTCTCTGAGGCTTTCGAGATAAGCCTTCATCTTGGCATCGGCCGTGCCGCGGTCGACCCAGAAGCCCGCGATGACGAGGTCAAAGTCGGCAGCTGCGGGCTTTTCTTCGACCGGCACGGCCGAAATCCCCAATTCCTCGCCGATGGCTTCGGCGACTTTTTTCGTATTGCCGGTACGGCTGGAATAAACGAGTAAGATTTTCATAAAAACCTCCTTCTCAAGATATCTGATGCATGATTTTCGATATCTATTCATTCAAATTGAAATAAATGGTTTCGACAATATGAATGCTGTGTCCGGCTCCATGCGGAAACGGACACGAGGCGCGCACGGCCTTCAGGGCACTCTGGTCGAGGCTGCTGATGCCGGATGACGAAGATATGCCGCAGCCCTCGAGTGCACCGTCGGCGGAAAGATCTGCCCAGATGGTCACGCTGCCTGTTTGGCCAAGGCGGACGGCAGAATACGGATATTCTTTATTGGCCTCGACGCGGGCGGCAAAACGCGAGGCGATGTCGGCGTCGCTTTCCGTACTGCCGGAGCCAGCAGAAGAATTCGGAGAATCGGAAGAACTGCCGGCAGCAGCTGCAGAGCCATTGTCACTGCGGCTGCTGTCCGCCGTGCTGGAAGGACCTGCCTCCTGTCCTTCTCTAGTGCCAGCCGCTGCGGACGGAGCCGTACTGCCCGCGGCTGAAGGAGCGGCCGGCCCTGTCTGCACCGGAACGCCGCCTTCCACATGCGCAGCCGTCGCCGGCGCCGAGTCAACGGGCAGCGGTGATGATGCTGCGGGCTTGGCCGTGTTGGCAGCTTTAGCAGGTTTCGGTACTTCTGCATTCTTGGCCGGTTTATTTTCTGCCTTAGCCGATTCTGCCTTTTTTGCAGGCTGCGCGGCCGGTGCCGGCTGACTTTGCTCAGGACTTTGCTGAGGTTCAGGAGATTCCGTGGGCTCAGGTGACGCAGGCTTCGGCGTTTCCTGCTGCTCAGATGATGAAGTATCCTGTTTTTGCTCCTCTGGTACAGCTTCTGGCGGCATCTCTGCCTCTGCTGTTTCCATGACGATTTCAGCCTCGGGCGGCTGTTCTTCGGACTGCACGGCATTATTATGAAGCACGAGTCCCAAAAGGATGAGTCCGATAAGGTGCAGCAGGCAGGAAAGAGGCAGCGGACGCAGCAGGAGCTTTTTGCGCCTCCTGCCGCTTTTTTCATCATTTCTGCACTTTGTCTTCCTAAGAAACATCTTCTTCATCCTATCCTTTACGTCTTTTACGCTGTTCATCCTATTCATCATTTCTTGGCCGCCAGACTGATGCGCGAGATGCCGGAGGTCTTGAGCTCATCCATGACTTCGATGAAATGGCCGTAGTCCACGTCCTCATCGGCGCGCAGGGAGACGGCGACTTCCGCCGAGCGCGATTCTTCCTGCAGATGCTGTTTGAGCGCGGCAAGGTCCATGCGGTCCGTGCCCAGATAAAGCGCGCCGTCTTTGGCTACTGTTACCTGAAAGCTCTTGACGATGTCCTGCTGCGCGCTGGCCGCCACGGGCAGATTGACGGGAATGCTCTGCTGATTCGTCATGTAGAGCGTGCTCATCATGAAAAAGACCAGCAGAAAGAAGATGATGTCAATCATCGGGATGATCATGATTTGCGGGCTGTGCTCCATTCTTGCATTACGCAGCTTCATGTTTGCATTTCCCCCGTTCCTGATGAATCTGCCCCCTATGCTCCTGACTCATCATTAAATCATCCATCAGGACGCCGCCGGTCTGCTCCATGTCCGTGACCATGATATCGAGGCGATAGCCAAACCAGCTGTGACCGAGCAGGGCGATGGTAGCCACGCCAAGGCCCGTGACCGTGGCAACAAGGGCCTCGCCAACGCCGCCGGTGATGGCCATCGGCGCGCCGCCGGACTGCAGGTTGAAGACACTGAACGACTGAATCATGCCGATGACCGTGCCCATGAGGCCGAGAATCGGCGCCAATGTAACGAGACATCCGAGAAGCGGCAGACCGCGTTTGAGCTTGGCCGCTTCGAGCTGTGCGGCACTTTCAATGGCAATCTCGACGCTGCGGCCATTTTCTGCCGCATGGCAGGCGGCTGCCGCTAAGCGGTTCAGGACACGGTGACTTTTGCCGTAGCGCACAGCAAGCTCCGAGACATCATAGACAGCGGCATCCTTGCGCCACTGCTGTATGAAAAAATGAAAACGCTGGCGCTTGCGGCGGTAATAACGTGCCCGCTCGATGATGATGCTGACGGCACCAATCGAAGCCAAAAGTAAGAGGTACATGACAAAACCACCGCGTCCAAACCAATGAGCCGCTGTTCCGAATAAATCCATTTTTATACTCCCTTCAAATGTTTAGGCATTTATGATACTCATTATCATTTATAAAAGCAAAAAAGAAATACAGACTTGTTTTGCCCATGGCACGAAAAAGCTTTTTCAGCAAAACAGAGTCTGTATGCAATTCTCTTCTATATTTTCTATATAAGCTGCTGACTTCAGTAACTTGCCTTGCTCAGCATGCGTTCGAGCATGGTCGGCGGCAGGCCGGCCAGCATGGTTTTCAAGGCGTCCTTCGAGGAACGCTTGAGCATCATGCGCACGGGCATCGGGATTTTTTTGACCATGGCACTGCGCTCTGCAAAAGTCGAGTCCGGCATCATCTCCGCAAGGCAGGCATCAAGAGCATCTTCGCTCTGCCCCTCCTCTGTCGGCGACGAAGCTGTATCTTCTGACTGACAGATGGCCTGCATGCATTCAATCAGGCTCTGCGTCAGGCTGATATACCAGAATTCACCGACCTTCGTCAGGCGGTAAATGCCAAGGTCTTCTGTCATCAGGCCGCGTTCCTTCCATAGCTCCAGCACTTCTTCGAGCTCTTCAAAGCGCGAATCTACAAGGCAGAGCTGACGGAAATCAACGAACCCCTTCTCGAGGTTGGCGATAACCGTATCGCTGATCATCTGCAGCTTCTGTTCGACCTGATGGGCCATCATCATGATGGGCTTTTGGCCGGCGCGGACCGCCTGACTGTAGGACTTCAGCCCGCGCTGCTGCATGAAGCTCAGGCCGCCGCAGTTGCCGCCGGCACCGCAGCCAAACGGATAGACGACGGCGCCCGTCTTGGCCATCGTGTTGTAGCGGCTGCGCTCTCTCTTGTGGCGGCGCCAGTGGCAGAGACTAAGGCGTTCCACACCTTCGCCCAAGAGATAATCGCGCGCGGCGATGTAGAGGTCGGCCTGCCCGGCAATATCAGCACAGGCAGGGATTCTGCCGGTCTTCAGCGCCTTGTCGAGGTCGCCGCCGGGAAAAATGTTGAGCTGGTAAAGGTCCATACCGTCGACATCAGCTTCCATCAGCGTCCGGATGTCTTCGAGCCAGAGCTCTTTTGTCTGGCCCGGCAGACCGTAGATGAGGTCGACAATGACCGTCAAATCCTGCCCGTACGATTTGAGAAGCTGCAGCCGGCGCAGGACCTCCTCGCGCGTATCGATACGGCCGACACGGCGCCGCAGTGACGTATCAAAGGACTGCACGCCGAGCGAAATACGGTTGACGCCGTATTTGAGCCATGTTTCGATTTTTTCGGGTACGAGGTCGTGGATGCGGCCCTCAAGCGTCAGTTCGCAGTCAGCGGCCAGATGGAAGCATTCTTTGATGCCCTGCAGCAGTCTCGCCGCATTGGCCGGGGAAAGCGAGGTCGGCGTACCGCCGCCGATGAATACGCTGTCAATCACGGCCGTCTGCAGCTGCTTCTGCTGAGCATCGCGCTTCATCTCCGTCAGCAAATCATCGATGTACTCGTCCTCCACCGACTGACGGCTCGCATTCTGGAAAAAACTGCAGTAAAGGCATTTTGTCTGGCAGAACGGGATGTGGATGTAGACGGCATGCTGGCGTCTGGCATCGGCCGGCTCCGCCATGACTTTTGCCCAGGCTTCCTGCTGTGCGTCCTTCATGACAGGCGTGCCGAGCAGGCCCGCATGGACAACGCGTTTTGCCGCAAAGGCCTCGTGCAGGGCATCTTTTGTCTCCCTGCCCAGCAGGACTTCGCGTTTAGCAGGTTCGAGGTCTTCGAGATATTTTTTCAGAGACATGTTCTATCCTCCTTTATAGATTCTATTGACTATTGATTCTCATTTTTATAGTTGATATTCATTATCATTAATGATAAGCATATTCTAGCATGCCAAATATACTCTGTCAATGAATATATTATGAACCATATTCACTTTTTGAAATTGAAATTCTCTGCGGCGCAAAAAAAGAGAGCTGAACGGCTGTCAGCTCTCGAAATATTATTTCCTTTTTATGGAAGTTTAATGGTACCTTTATTCCGCTTTTGATGGAAGTCATCGGGGCTATCACAAATATTTTATTTTACGCGTAACGATTTTACGATAATGCCCGCAGCCTCCGCCACCAGGGCATCGTCTGTTTTGGCATCGCGGTCTTTATGTGTCGTCAAAATCGCCAGTACGATGGGCTTTCTGTCCGGCGGATAGATGACGGCGATGTCATTGCGCGTGCCGTAGGCCCCGCTGCCGCTTTTATCCGCGACTTGCCAGCCCTCAGGGACGCCGGCGCGGATGAGATTGTCGCCGGTCGCATTGCCCTGCATCCAATCGAGCAGCAGGGCTTTTTTCTCGTCAGTCAGGACGTCGCCGAGCGCGTAGGCCTGCAGGTCGAGGGCGAGCTGACGCGGGGTGCTCGTATCCTTTTTGCCGTCCCGCGTATTAAGCTCCGGTTCCAGGCGCACGGGTCTCGTGGTCTTATCCCCGATTTCCTGCAGGCAGTCCTTAAAAACTTTCGGGCCGCCTAATTTCTGCATCATCAGGTTGGCCGCGGTATTGTCGCTGACGCGTATGGCTGCCTCGCAGAGACTGCCGAGGGTCATGCCTTCGCTGATGTGATTTTTCGTCACCGGCGCATAGGACAGGATGTCATCTGCGCTGTAGTGGATGACTTCCTTCAGGTCAGCTAGGGAAAAGTGCTGCAGGATGGCTCCGGCCAGCAAAGCCTTGTGCGTCGAGCAGTAGGAGAAGCGCTTGTCTTCATGATACGCGATGGTCCTACCCGTTTCGGTGTCGATGGCATACACGCCGACGACGGCTTGATACTGCTGCTCTAAGTCCTCAAGCTCATGAAGATAGGCCGGCTGCTCCGGGGATTCGGCCATGCCCATGCTGCAGGACAGGCAAAGACAGAACAGCACAAGCAGAACTATGTGACGAAACTTTTTGGCGATGCCGCTGTTTCTTTCTTTTGTACGCATCATCAATTCTCCATCTGATTAATTCAGGTAAGGTCTTTTATTTCTGTGCGGACTTGGAAAACAAAGGTTTTTCTTCGTCCGGGTCCGGCGCGTCGCGCAGGAACAGGTTTAATATGATGGCCGTGATGCTGCCGATCGTGATGCCGCTGTTGCAGATAATCTGCACCCACGTCGGGAATTTGCTGTAGAAGCTCGGCACGCCAATCGGAATCAAGGCAATGGCGACGCTGATGGCAACGACCATGATATTGCCCTTTTTATGCAGGTTTGCCTTCGAAAGAGCCTGAAAGCCGCTCGCGGCGACCATGCCGAACATGGCAAGGCCAGCACCGCCGAGGACCATCGTCGGCACGCTCGCGACGACAGCGGCCATCTTCGGGAAGAGGCCGAGGATCATGAGCATGACGCCGCAGACGGCGACGATGTAGCGGCTGCGCACACCCGTCATGCCGATTAGGCCGATATTCTGGGCAAATGCCGTGTACGGGAAGGTGTTGAAGACGCCGCCGAGAGCCGTGGAGAAACCGTCGGCGCGCAGCGCCTTCGTCAGCATGCTCTCCGTCATCGGCTTGCCGACAATCTCTGTGACGGCGACGATATCGCCCGTTGTCTCCGCCATCGTCACGAGCATGACGAGCGTCATGGCGAGGCACGAGACCGGCTCAAAGACCGGATAGCCGAAGGCGAACGGCGTCGTGATGCCGAGCGCTGCTGCCTCCCCCACCGCATGGAAGTCCGCCATGCCGAGCGCGTCGGCAATCAGCGTGCCGATGACGAGGCCAAGGAGGACCGAGATCTGGCGCAGGAAGCCGCGGCAGACGCGGTAGATGACGAGGATGATGGCGAGCACGACGGCTGCCATGAGGATGTGGGTCGGCTCGCAGTAGTCGGATGCCGCGGGGTTCGCACCGGCAATCCAGTTGACGGCGACCGGCATCAGCGAGAGGCCGATGACCGTGATGACCGAGCCCGTGACGACCGGCGGAAAGAAGCGCAGCATCTTGCTGAAGAAGTTGCTGATGACGAAGCAGGCGATGCCGGCGAAGATGGCGGCGCCGTAGACGACCTGCAAGCCGGCAGCACCGCCGCCGTGCGTGTTGGCGATGATGATCATCGGTGTGACGGCCGTGAAGGTACAGCCCTGGACGATTGGCAGCTTCGAGCCGATGAAGTTACGGATGCTCAGCGACTGCACGAGCGTCGCGATGCCGCAGGTGAAGAGGTCTGCATTGATGAGATAGATGAGTTCTTCGGTGCTGAGGTGGACGGCGCCCGCAAGCACGAGCGGCACGGCCACAGCGCCTGCGTACATGGCGAGGACATGCTGGAAGGCGTAGATGATTGTCCTGCCCCAGGGCAGCTTCTGGTCGACGGGATGGACCGAAGCAGCAGTAGTAGTCACGATGACCGCCTCCTTCAGCCTTCTGCCGTGAAGCGGATCGTGCCATTATCGAGCGACGCGATGCTTGCGAGCGACTCGAGATGGTAGCCCTTGTCGAGCAGGCGCTGGTGGCCGGGCTGGAACGCCTTCTCGATGGCGATGCCGATGCCGGCGACCTTCGAGCCTGCATCTTCGACGAGCTTGGCCAGGCCGAGCGCCGCCTCGCCGTTGGCGAGGAAGTCATCGATGATCAGGACGTTCTCGCTGGCTGGCAGGAATTTCTGCAACACGAGGATGTCGGAGTACTCCTTCTTCGTGTAGGAGAAGACCCGGTGCGTGTAGATGGGCTCGTTGATCAGGGCCGACTTCTTCTTGCGTGCGAAGACGAGCGGCACGTGGAGCGTAAGCGCCGTCATGACGCCGATGGCGATGCCCGATGCCTCGACGGTCAGGACGCGGTCAATGCCCGCATCGCCGAAAAGGCGCGCGAACTCCTCGCCCATCGCCTTCGAGAGCTCCGGATCGATCTGGTGATTCAGGAATGAATCGACCTTGAGCACATTGCCCGGCAGCACGATGCCGTCCTTCTTGATTCTCTCTTCCAACAGTTTCATGATTGACTCTCCCTTAGCAAAAACAGATACGGGTAACACGGTTATCTCAATCCTCAAGACGGAATAGAGAGATCAGAGCTGGCCGATCATCTTGTGGGTCTGCGGGATGACGCGGACATCCTTGAGGTGCTTGAGTGCATAGGACTGGCAGGCGAGGATTTTCTCGGGGCTCGCCGCTTTGCAGCCGCCATACGGCGTGACGGGCTGGATGATGAAGAGCGCGTCGGGTGCCTGCTCTTCAAGCAGGGCGACGCTCTTCTCAAACTCCTCTTTTGTCGTCTCGGCCGAGACGACGAGCTTGACGTAGAGGTCCTTCGTGCGCGCGAGCTCGAGGAAGCGCGCATGTGCCTCCCACTGCGGCCGCGAGACGATGCTCGGCAGCTTGATGTCCATGCTGATGATGTCCGTGATGTCGAGGATGGAGGCAAGCTCGCGGTAGAGCGTGCCATTCGTCTCGAGGAACACCTTGCAATGCTGGCCGAGTGCGCGGAGCTGAAGGACGACAGCACGGATGAAGGCGGCATGCAGCAGGGGCTCGCCGCCGGTGAAGCTCACGGCCTCATGCGGGACTTCCCGCAGCAGGTTGGCGATGACGGAGGCTGTCTCCGTCGCGGTCATCGGATTCTTGATGGTCGCGAACGTGCGCGAGCCGGCAGCCGTTTCGACCTGGCAGGCGGGATGCGAGCCAGGCTTGTTCTCCGTGTCGCAGTAGCTGCAGTCGAGGTTGCAGCCCTCGAGCCGCACGAAGACCTGACGGCAGCCGACGTACTTCCCCTCGCCCTGTATCGAGGAGAAGATCTCGATGAGGTTCTCGTTGCTTGCGTTCATCGTCAATCCCTCGTGTAGGTGACCGACGACGTCGGCGTCTCGTAGACCGTGATGGCGAAGAGCTCGCTGTCGCGCACGAAGGCGTCACTTTTTGCGAGCTCCTCGAAGATGATGCGCGCGAGGTTCTCCGCCGTCGGGTTGATGCCCGCAGCGAACGGCTCGAGCTCGTTGAGGAAGCGGTGGTCAAAGCGGTCGAGCACGCCCTTCAGCGCGTTCTTGATGGCCTTGAAGTCGACGAGCATGCCGAGCTCGTCGAGCTCCGTGCCGCGCACGACTGCCTCGACCTTCCAGTTGTGGCCGTGCAGGCGGTCGCACTTGCCCGGATAATTGACGACGCGGTGTGCCGCTTCAAAGGCACCTTCGACTTTGAGTGTGTACATGGTGGATTCCTCCTAAAAACAAACCTCCCTGCATAGAGAGGGAGGTGATTTCTTACTTCTTAATCGACTTCTCGATCGACTTCGTGTTCTTGACGTTGCCGACGATGTCGTTCATGCTCATGGCGCGCGTGTGCTGCGTATGGCTCCACTCGTGCTCGTTGCGGTGGATGAAGCCGAGGAAGATGATCGGGATCCACGAGTAGATGAAGACCGGATACAGGAGCATGTAGAGCCAGGACTTCCACTTCGCGCGGATCTTGATCAGGATGATCATCGGCAGGATGTACTGGCCGAGCATGATGGCCGTCATGAGCTGCGACGGCATGAAGTTGTAGATATTCGTGTAGAACGGTGGGAAGGCGAGCTGGATGTAGCTGATGACGATGAAGATCGTCGAGATCATCAGGAAGTGCGGCTGCATGAGGTAGATGCACTCATCCCACATGCGGATGTCCTTGTGCTTCCAGCCAGCCTTGAGCATTTTCGGGATGAAGCGGTTGCCGACATCGAACTGGCCCTGCGCCCAACGACGGCGCTGGTTCCACGACTGCTTGAACGTCAGCGGCTTCTCGTCGTAGATGATGGCGTCGTGCGCCCAGCTCGTCTTGATGCCTTCGGCCATGCACTTCATCGTGAACTCCATGTCCTCGGTCAGGCAGGTCGCCTGCCAGCCGTGCTTCTTGAGGATCTCAGAGGCAAAGCACATGCCCGTGCCGCCGAGGCAGGCCGAGAGGCCAATGTTCGACTTTGCGAGATGCGAGATGTAGCAGATGACCCAGAACGCGATGGCAAACGTGCCCGAGACCCATGTGTCGTACGGGTTCTTCGCGTCCATGTAGCCCTGGATGACCTTATCGCCCTTGCAGAGCCGGTTGTTCATCTCCATGAGGAACTGCGGGTGCACGAGGTTGTCGGCATCGAAGACGCAGACGGCATCGTACTGCTTGTCCATCTTGAACAGGCGGTCGAACATCCACTGGAGCGCGTAGCCCTTGCTCTTCTTCGTCGGATGCGTGCGCACGTGGACGAGCGCGCCCGCCTTCTCCGCGATCTCCGCCGTGTTGTCCGTGCAGTTGTCGGCGATGACGTAGATGTCGTACATATCCTTCGGATAGTTGAGCTGCTTGAGGTTCTCGACGAGCTGGCCGATGACGGCATGCTCGTTATGCGCCGCGACGACGAGCGCAAAGGTCTTGCGCGGCGTCTTGATCTTGACCTCTTTCTTGCGCCACATGCCGCAGAAGCCGATGACGAAGAAATAGAGCGTGAAGAGGAAGATCAAGATCTGCATTGGCACCATGATGATGTCAAAAGGATGTGTGAACAAAAACAATCAGCCTTTCTTTGCAAAACTTGCCAGCAGAGAATTGACGATGCCAAGGACCGCATACGTGGAGAAGATGGCGACAGCGAGAGCCGCGAGGAGCGATGCGTGGCCGAGCCAGAGGATGGCGAGGAACATGACGAGTGCGACGACCTTCGAGATAAGGTAGATGGGCTCTGCCCCATCGCCCTTGAAATTCGGGTAGTGGACGTGGCTGACCATGAGCCAGCCGACGAAGGCCATGACGATCGGATACGCGATGCCGAACGTCATCGGGTCGATGCCGAGCAGCACGAAGAGCAGCGTCGTCATCGCGACGATGTTGCCGCCGGCCGGGATGGCGAGGCCCATGAAGTAGCCGTGCACGACCGAGGCGTTGACGTTGAAGCGCGCGAGGCGCCACATGCCGCAGATCGCGAAGAAGATCGCGACGACGATGCCGAGGAGGCCGTGGTTGTGCAACACGAAGGCCCAGGCGAGGAACGCCGGTGCGATGCCAAACGAGCCGAGGTCGCAGAGCGAATCCATCTCCTTGCCCATCTCGCTGGCCACGCCGAAGAAGCGCGCCGTGCGGCCGTCGAGCCCGTCCGCGACGAGTGCGAGCAGGATGAAGATCGAGCCCCAGACGAGATTGCCACTGTACGTGGAAAGAATCGAACACATGCCGAAGACAAGGTTCGATGAAGTACACATATTCGGTATTAACCTGCGATAGTCCATCAGTCTTTTATCCTCCCGATAATGGTTTTGCCTCCCATGACCTTCTGGCCTTTCTCGACCGTCACGGCGACGTCTTTCGGCATGACGACCTCGAGGCACGAGCCGAACTTGATCATGCCGTAGAGCTCTCCCTGCTTGAGCTTGTCGTCGAGCGTGACGTAGGAGACGATGCGGCGGGCCAGGATGCCCGCAATCTGCTTGACGGTGATGCGCATGCGGCTGTTCTCGATGCCGAGCAGGTGATGCTCATTCTCGAAGCCCACCGTGTCCTTGTAGGCCGGACGGAAGCGGCCGCAGTAATACTTCTGCAGCTTGATCTCACCGTCGATGGGGCTGCGGTTGACGTGCACGTTGAAGACCGACATGAAGATGATGACCTTGTTGCACGGCTCCTGGAGGAAGCCGTCCTCATCCGTCTCGAGCGGCACGATGTCCGTGACCGTACCATCAGCCGGCGAGAGCACGACGGACGGGTCCTGCTCGATATGGCGGTTCGGATTACGGAAGAAGTAGCAGAAATAGAGCATGAGGACGAATGGTATGACGGCAGCCAGCGGATGGAACGACCAACCAAAGAGCAGCGTCAGCACAAAGCATCCCCCGATGAACGGGTATCCTTCTGAAATAATCGGAGTCAAACCTCCACCTCCTGATCTCGTTGTTTATCGCTCCTCATGCAAGCAGATGCCCGCATAAGGAGCAGGCCAGTTTCGCCACTGGCCTGCCTGCTAATTTACAATTATAACGGATTGCCCTGCCTTTGTCCATACGAGATGGCCATCAAGGCGCATGCGTCCGTGACTTTTCTCATCACTTCTCACTTCTTGGCGTGATGGACCTTGAGCACGAACTTCGGCAGCGCCATGAGGCGGCCGGCGCGCTTCGGCTGCAGCATGCCGCGGAAGAGCCATTCGAGCTTGGCTTTCTGCATCCAGCGCGGCGCGCGCTTCATGACGCCGGCCATGACGTCGAGCGTGCCGCCGACGCCGATCGAGACGGGCACGCCGAGCTCGTCCTTGTGGGCGTAGAGCCACTTCTCCTGCTTGGGTACGCCGAGCGCGGCGAGCAGGAGGTCAGGCTTCGCCTTGCGGATCTCCGCGATGATGGCCGGCTCATCCTTCTCCGAGAAGAAGCCGTTGCGCGTGCCGACGATCTCGATGCCCGGGTAGAGCGTCTCTGCCTTCTTTTTTGCGAGTTCCGCCACGCCGGGTGCCGAGCCGAAGAAGAAGATGCGGCGCTTTTTCTCCGGCGCGCGGCGCATGAGCTCCTGTGCGAGGTCGTAGCCGGCAACGCGCTCCGGCATCTCGTGGCCGAGGTGATGCGCAGCCCAGACCGTCCCCGCCCCATCCGGCACGACAAGAGCGGCATCATTGAGAATCTTCATGAGCTCGTGGTCATGCGTCGCGCGCATGATCATCTCGGCATTGGCCGTGGCGACGAGCACGCCGCTCATCTCATCCATATACGTCTCCACTTGGGCGACGGCTTCATCCATCGTGACGGGGTCGACCTTGACCCCGAGGATATCGATCTTCTTCGGCACGTTGTTACCCTCCCATAGACAAGACCGCAGGCTGCGGCCCTTCATGATATAAGATAGATTCTATCATAAATCGTGCCAATATGCAAAGAATCCCGGGCACCTCGAAAGGTACTCGGGATTCTTTCAGAGAGCAGATGCCTCTGAATACGCAGGAGACTCAGTTCTCCTTCTTCTCTTTTTTCTTGACGGCCGTGCGGATGGAGAGCTCGCGGAGCTGCTTCTCATCGACAGGCGACGGAGCGTTCGACATGACGTCGCGCGCGCTCTGCGTCTTCGGGAAGGCGATGACGTCGCGAATCGACGGGCGCTTCGCCATGAGCATGACGAGGCGGTCGAGGCCGAATGCGAGACCGCCATGTGGCGGCGTGCCGTACTGGAAGGCATCCATCATGAAGCCGAACTTCGTATGAGCCTGCTCCGGCGTGAGGCCGAGGGACTCGAAGACCTTCTCCTGCAGGTCGGCGTTGTAGATACGCAGCGAGCCGCCACCAATCTCGACGCCGTTGAGGACCATGTCGTAAGCCTTGGCCTTGACATCGCCCATGCGGTCCGTGTTGAGGAGGTCGATATCCTCGTCGCGCGGAGCCGTGAACGGATGGTGCATGGCCTTGAAGCGGTGCTCCTCGTCGCTCCACTCGTACATCGGGAAGTCGACGACCCAGAGGAAGCGGAGCTTGTCCGGATCGATGAGGCCGCGCTCCTTGCCCATCTCGAGGCGGAGCTGGCCGAGCGCCGTGTCGACGACGAGGCGCTTGTCGGCGACGACGAGCAGCAGGTCGCCCGTCTTGGCGCCCGTTGCCTCGGCGATCTTGGCGAACGTCTCATCCTCGTAGAACTTCTTGAACGGGCTCTTGATGCCCTCTTCCGTGTACTGGATCCAGGCAAGGCCTTTGGCGCCGTAGACCTGAACGAACTTGACGAGGTCATCGAGGCGGCGGCGCGGGATATCCGCATAGCCGTCGACCTTGATGCACTTGACCATGCCGCCATTCTCGATGACGGAGTTGAAGACCTTGAAGCTCGAGCCCTTGACGTACTCGGAGATGTCCATGAGCGGCATGTCGAAGCGGAGGTCCGGCTTATCGGAACCGTACTTGTCCATGGCCGTATCCCACTCCATGCGCTCGAACGGCGTCGGGACGTCGGCGCCGATGGCCTTCTTGAAGAGCTCCTTGATCATGCCTTCCATCAGCGTCAGGATATCGTCCTGGTCCATGAAGCTCATCTCGATATCGAGCTGCGTGAACTCCGGCTGACGGTCGGCGCGCAGGTCCTCATCGCGGAAGCAGCGGACGATCTGGAAATACTTCTCGAAGCCGGCGACCTGCAGGATCTGCTTGAAGATCTGCGGGGACTGCGGCAGCGCGTAGAACTCGCCCGGGTTGACGCGGCTCGGGACGAGGAAGTCGCGAGCGCCTTCCGGCGTGCTCTTGCAGAGCATCGGCGTCTCGATCTCGAGGAAGCCGTTGCGGTCGAAGAAGTCGCGCATGATCTTCGTCACGCGGTGACGCAGGATGATGTTCTTCTGCATCTCCGGGCGGCGCAGGTCGAGATAACGGTACTTGAGGCGGACCATCTCGTCCACATCAACGCCGTCCTGGATGTAGAACGGCGGCGTCTTCGACGGATTGAGGATGCGCAGCTCGGCGCAGACGACCTCGATCTCGCCCGTATCGATGTTCGGGTTGATCGTCTCCTCGCTGCGCGCGCGGATCTTGCCGCGAACGGCGATGCAGAACTCGTTGCGCAGGGACTCTGCCTTGTGGAACGTTCCCTCGTTCATGGCAGCCTCGTCGAATACGACCTGGACGAAGCCAGAACGGTCGCGCATGTCGACGAAGATCAGGCCGCCGTGGTCACGACGGCGGGAGACCCAGCCGCAGAGCACGACGTCCTGGCCGACGTCTGTCTTGCGAAGGGCACCGCAATGATTGGTGCGCTTCATACCTTGTAATGTTTCCATTAACCTTTCACCTCAGCACATAGCTTTTCTATAATTGCATCAAAAGAAACCTTCTGCTGCTCACTCTTTTCCATATCCTTGAGCATGACACAGGATTCTTTGACTTCATCTTCACCGATGATCAGCGCAAAACGGGCATTTGCCTTGTTTGCCTGTTTCATCTGGGCCTTCATACTGCGGCCCGCATAGTCCATCGAAGCCTTGAGGCCGGCGCGGCGCAGCTTCGTCAGGAGCGTGAACGCCGGGGCCTTGGCCGCCTCGCCGAGCGCGACGACAAAGGCATCCGTCTTCTTCGGCTGCTCGGGGATCAGGCCCTGCTTCTCGAGGGCCAGGAGCACGCGCTCGAGGCCCGTCGCAAAGCCGACGGCCGGCGTCGGTTTGCCGCCGATCTCCTCGATGAGGCCGTCGTAGCGGCCACCGCCGGCGACAGCGCTCTGCGCGCCGAGCGGCGCGTACTTGATCTCGAAGGCCGTCTTCGTGTAGTAGTCGAGGCCGCGCACGAGACGCGGGTCGAGCTCAAATTCAATGCCGGCATTCGTCAGGTAGCTCTGGACCTTCTCGAAGTGCTCGCGGCACTCGTCGCAGAGGCAGTCCGTGATCTTCGGCGCATCGGCCATGTAAGGCTTGTCGGCATCGACCTTGCAGTCGAGGATGCGCAGCGGGCTGCGCTCGAAGCGGTCCTGGCAGTCCTCGCAGAGATCATCGAGCTTGTCGCGGAAGTAGTCCTGCAGGACCTTGCGGTAGACAGGACGGCACTTCGGGCAGCCGACCGAGTTGAGGCTGAGCTTCAGGTCCTTAAGCCCGAGCGACTGCAGGAAGTCGACGGCCAGCATGATGATCTCAGCATCGGCCATCGGGTTCTCCTCGCCGAGCGACTCGACGCCGAACTGATGGAATTCGCGCATGCGGCCGGCCTGCGGGCGGTCGTAGCGGAACATCGAACCGATGTAGAAGAGCTTGACGAGCGAGGAGTCGCCGTAGAGCTTGTTCTGCAGGTAAGCGCGCACGACTGACGCCGTGTTCTCCGGGCGCAGCGTGATGCTGCGTCCGCCGCGATCCTCGAACGTGTACATCTCCTTGTCGACGACATCGGTGCCTTCGCCGATACCGCGATGGAAGAGCTCCGTGTGCTCGAAGAGCGGCGTGCGGATTTCTTCAAATCCGTAACGGCCGCAGATCTCGCGGATCTTCCCTTCGATGTAGTTCCATTCGCCGACGGTGTCGGGCAGGATGTCTTTTGTTCCCCGAGGGGCATTGGTGAGCATGAATCGTTCCCCCTGTATGAATTATGATGGATTGCCGTACGCTTCGTCGAGAAGCGCGCGGCGCTTTTCGATGTAGATATCGATGTCGCGCAGGTACGTCACGAGGTCCTTCGCGTTGAACGAGGACTTCATGCGCTTCTTGCGGAAGTCGACGACCTTCGTCGTCGCCGCGCCGCCGATGCCGATGATGGTCTGGTGCTCCTCCATGATCTGGATGTTGTACATGCCTTCCGCACCGGCGCGGCAGCAGCCGACGTTCTCGAGGTCGCCGCTCATGTAGCCCTGGCGGTAGAGGTAGTACGGGCGCATGCCGAGCTTCTCGACATAGGCCATCGCGACTTCCGACATGCGGCGCGTCTCCTCGTCAGACGGCAGCTCGACATGCTGGTCCTCCATGAGGAGGCGCAGGCGCGAGCCGCGCTTGAGGGCCAGGGCGTGCAGCGTGATGTCGTCCGGGCCGAGCGCCGTGACCTTCTCCATCGTGTCGCGCACATCTTCGGCCGTCTCGCCCGGCAGGCCGAGGATGAGGTCCATGTTGATGTGCGGGATGCCGGCCTCGCGCAGTGCGTGGAACATCGTGACGACGTCTTCCGGCGTGTGCTGGCGGCCGATGCGGTGGAGCGTCTTTGCCTGCATCGTCTGCGGATTGACGCTGACGCGCGAGACGGAAAGGCGCTTCATCGTCTCGATCTTTGCCGGCGTGATGCTGTCCGGACGGCCCGCCTCCACCGTGAACTCCACGATAGAGGGCCCATAGAAAGCATTATATACCATATTGAGCATTTCGGCAAAGGCTTCATCCGGCAGGCTCGTCGGCGTACCGCCGCCGACGTAGATATTCTGCACGCGGAAGCCGTAGTGGTCGATGGCCTCCTTGGCCGCGAGCAGGTCTTTCTCGAGGACAGTCATGAACTCCGCGATGCGCTTCCTGCCCGGCAGGATGTTCGACGGGAACGAGCAGTAAAGGCAGCGCGTCAGGCAGAACGGGATGCCGACGTAGACGCTGACCGTCTTTTCGTCCGACTGCGCGAGGAATGGCAGCTGGCGGAACGCCATCGGCACGATGACGCGCGCCTTCGCCTCGCTGCAGGCGTAGTCCGACTGCAGGCGCTCGATGATATCTTCTTCCCCCATGCCGCCGCGGATCCAGCGGTGCACGATCTTCGTCGGGCGCACGCCATGCAGAATGCCCCAGGGTGCCTGGGGCATATCGAGTTCTTCGCAGAAGATATGGTAGAGATTGAGCTTGATCAGGCGGTTGACCGCCGCGCCCTCGCGCTCGTCAAGCGCCCCCGTGCTGCGCCGCACAAAAGAAGTGGCGCGCCCCGCGAGGTCAAAGAGCATGATCTTCGACTCAATGGCGACGCGTCCGTCCTCTGTGTCGGGCAGGCGGTGGTTGATGACAGAGAGCTGCAGGTAGTCGGTCTCGCCCTGGCGCCCCACGGTTTCCACCTTGAAGAGCACGAGCACCTCGCGCACGATCTTCGAGATGATCTCCTTGCGGTTGTTGAGCGTGAATGTCCGGACCCTCAGCTTCGCATCCTGATGTACTGCCGTCACTTCTGGGCCTCCTGGCACTCCTTGCAGAGGCCAAAGAACTTGACCTGATGGTCGCTGACCGTGAAGCCGAGCTTTTCCTTGATGTCGTCCTCGAGCGGCTCTAATAGATCGTCCTGGAACTCGATGACTTTGCCGCAGTTCGTGCAGATCAGATGGTGGTGATGGTGCTTCGACGGGTCCGTCCTGTTGACCTCATAGCGGCTGCAGCCGTCGCCGAACTCCATCTTCTGCAGGATGCCGAGCTCCGAGAGCAGCTCGAGGCTGCGGTAGACCGTGGCGAGGCCAATCTCGGATTTGTTGTCTCGCAGGATACCGTGCACATCCTCAGCGGAAAGGTGCTCGCCCGGATGGTCGAGGAAGATCTGGAGGACGACCTGGCGCTGCGGCGTCATCTTGTGCTGGCGCTCCTGCAGCATGCGCTTGAGGTCGTCCATCGTGAAAGTCTGTGACATAATATAGTCCCCTTTTCTATCGTCTATTGATTCTTGATCCCTGCTACCCCTCTGTATCATTGTTTCATTTCATTCACAGGATATCGTAACATTTCAAATGCATATATTATAACAAAAATGTGAAAAAAATACAATCAAAAGAGAACGGAAATCAACTGTTCTAGACGCTCTATACTCACTGCCCCGTGCGGCTGCTCAGGGCGCGGGAGACACTGTAGACGTTCTTGAGACGGCGCATCTTCGTCATGATCTGGGAGACCTGCGTCGCGTTCTTGACGTCGAGGCCCATGATGATGGTCGACGTCTTGTTGCTGCGGTTCGGGTTGGCGTTGACGCTGTGGATGTTGATCTTCATCTCCGACGGCACGGCGAGGAGCTCTGCGAGCACGCCGCTCTTGTCGTTGCAGACGATCTCGATCTCGACCGTGTAGTCCTTGTCGAGGCCGATATCCCAGCTGACCTCAATCATGCGCGAGAGGTCGTTGTCGCGCAGGACGTTCGGGCAGTCCGCGCGGTGGACGGAGACGCCGCGACCCTTGGTGACAAAGCCCGTGATCGGGTCACCGGGAATCGGGTTGCAGCAGCGGGCCAGGCGGACGAGCAGGCCGCTCTCGCCCTCGACGAGCACGCCGTGGCTCGAGCGGTTGCGCTTGCCGACGTGCTGCGGCGTCTTGAGCTCCGAGAGCATCTTTGAGACATCGGGCGGCGTGGCTTCCTTGAGGTCCTTTTTGTAGAGCTCGATGAGCTTCGTCATGACGCTGCGCACCGTGATGCCGCCGTAGCCGAGTGCGGCGAGCAGGTCTTCCTCACTGAGGATGTTGAGCTTGTCCGCGACCTGCTGCAGGCGCCCTTCCTTGAGCAGGGATTTGGGCGCATAGCCGAGGCGCTTGGCCTCGTCCTTGATAAGCTCGAGGCCCTGCTCGATGTTCTCCTCGCGCTTCTCCTTCTTGAACCACGAGCGGATCTTGCTGCGCGTCTCCGACGAGGCGACGATGTTGAGCCAGTCGCGGCTCGGGCCGTTGTTCGCCTTGTTGGTGATGACGGAGACGATGTCGCCGTTCTTGAGCTTGTACTCGAGCGGCACGAGCTTGCCGTTGACCTTGGCGCCGACGCAGTGGTGGCCGACTTCCGTGTGGATGCGGTAGGCGAAGTCAATCGGGATGGAGCCCTTCGGCAGGTCGACGACGTCACCCTTCGGCGTGAAGACGAAGACCTCGTCCGAGAAGACGTCGACCTTGAGCGCCTCGAAGTACTCCTTCGGGTCGCTGAGTTCCTGCTGCAGGTTGACCATCTGGCGCAGCCAGCTCATCTTCTGGTCGACGGCACCCGTTGCCTTGGCGCCCTTGCCTGCTTCCTTGTATTTCCAGTGCGCGGCGACGCCGTACTCCGAGACCTGATGCATCGCAAACGTGCGGATTTGGATCTCGAGCGGATAGCCGCGCGTCATGACCGTCGTGTGCAGGGACTGGTAGCCGTTTGACTTCGGCATGGCGATATAGTCCTTGAAGCGGCCCGGGATTGGCTTCCACATCGCGTGGATGACGCCGAGCACACCGTAGCAGTCCTTGACCGAGTCGACGAGCACGCGCACGGCCGAGAGGTCGTAGATCTCGCTGAGCTCCTTGTTGTCGCGCTTCATCTTCTTGTAGATGCTGTAGAAATGCTTCGCGCGGCCGCTGATGTCCGCCTTGATGTGCGCCTCGGCGAGCTTCTCCTTGATCTGCTCGATGGACGTATCGATGAACGTCTGGCGCTCCTTGCGCTTCTGCTTGACGTTCTCGACGAGGTCGTAGTAGATCTCCGGCTCGAGATAGCGCAGGCAGAGGTCCTCGAGCTCCCACTTGATGCTCGAGATGCCGAGGCGGTTCGCGAGCGGCGCGTAGATCTCGATGGTCTCGCGCGCGATGCGCTTCTGCTTGTCCTCGCGCATGTACTTGAGCGTGCGCATGTTGTGCAGGCGGTCCGCGAGCTTGATCATGATGACGCGGATGTCCTTGGCCATCGCGAGGAACATCTTGCGGTAGCTCTCGAGCTGCGCCTCTTCCTTCGATTTATACTGCAGGCGTCCGAGCTTCGTCACGCCGTCGATGAGCATCGCGACCTCGTCGCCGAACATCTCCTTCATCTGGTCGTTCGTGTAGATCGTGTCTTCGACGACATCGTGCAGCAGAGCCGCGCTGATGGTCGCGTCGTCGAGATGCAGCTGCGTGAGGATCTGGGCGACGTGCAGCGGGTGGATGATGTACGCCTCCCCCGACACGCGCGTCTGCCCGGCATGGGCCTTTCTCGCGAGTTCATAGGCGCGCCGGATGAGGTCGAGGTCGGCCTTCGGCGAATACGATTTGACAGCGTCGAGGATGTTCTCGATCGTCACCGGTTCTTTCTCTTTGTCATTCATACATCCCACTCCTTTTTGTCATCACGCATAGACTTGCCGCGTGATGCAAGGTCTTTCTGTTTCTCTATCCCTGTCAGATGACCTTGTGCCGCCGGTACGTCGGCGAAGCGTCCAGTTCCATCTTTCCCTGCTTGCCCTGAACGGGTGGCAAATAATAGCGATTTTCATTAAGATTCTCTCTTAGGATACCTAATTCTTGGAAAATGCGCAAGGCCGCACCCATCGTATACTGCGAAATATGATGGAATGACTGGCAAAAACCTGCTGTGAGCGCCGCTGTGTCAAAGGGAATCAGTCCCTGCCCCCTCTGCATGGCGTAGAAGTAGCGGTAAATATCGCGCAACAGTTCCTTCTCGGGGAAGACGCGCTCGCTCGCTGCAGGGCTCAGATCCTCGACCATGCACTGCAGGCTGCGGCGCCCGTTCCACTCATTGATGGCTGGCGCGTAGACGACGTCGAGTGTTTCGCGGTTGACCGCGGCGGCGAGGTCAGCGCGGTTCCACATCAGGCTCGTCACAGGTGCATCCTCCGTGCCGAGCTTGAAGCGCAGGTGGTTCTGCTCGCGCCCGATGGCCATCGCTTCGCGGCCGCGCACATTGCGGCAGCCGAAATACGGCTTGGGGTTGCCCATGCCGTACGGTTCGAGCAGCGAAAGCTCCTCGACGAGATCAAGCGTCAGTTCCTCCGGCATCATCTCGAACTCGACCGAGACCTTCGGCTCGTAGTCCTCCTCCGAGAGATGCGCGCCCGCATAGGCGGCAAACGCCGCGCGGAACGCGGGCAGCTCCTCCTCGCGCAGCGAGAGGCCCGCCGCCATCGCGTGGCCGCCGAACTGCAGCAGGTGCTCCTTGCAGGCCGAGAGCGCTTCGTACATATTGAGTCCCTCGATGCTGCGGCACGAGCCGCGGCAGATGCCGTCCTCCTGCACGGAGAGCACGATGGTCGGCTTGTAGAACTTGTCGACGAGCCGCGATGCTGCGATGCCGATGACGCCGGGGTTCCAGCCCTTGCCCGCGACGACGATGGCCTTTTCCTCCGCCATGTCGAGGGATTCAAGTTCCTGCTCCGCCGTCTTGCAAATCGTGCGCTCAATCTCGCGCCGCTCTGTGTTGAGCAGGTCGAGCTCGAGCGCGAGCTTGTCGGCCTGCGCTCGGTCCTCCGCCGTCAAGAGTGCAACGCCCGTGCGCGCCGACTCGATGCGCCCCGCCGCGTTGAGCCGTGGCGCGAGCAAGAAGCCGAGATGACCCGCCGTGATTTTCTTGTCCTTGAGCCCCGCGACCTCGACGAGCGCCGCGACGCCCGGCAGTGCAGTCGCCGCCATGCGGGCCATACCCTGCTTGACGATGCGGCGGTTCTCCCCGCGCAGCGGCACGATGTCTGCGACCGTGCCGAGCGCGACGAGCTCGAGGTCATCCGTGAAGGCCGACTGGCCGTCCCACGGCTTCTGCGCACGCTTTGCCGCGAGGGCTTGGCAGAGCTTAAAGGCCACGCCGACGCCCGCGAGATCCTTGTCGGGGTACGGGCAGTCCGCGCGATGCGGATTGAGCACCGCGCAGGCGGGCGGCAGCTCACTGCCCGGCAGATGGTGGTCTGTGATGATGATGTCGAGCTTGCCGGCGCCCTGTATCGCCGCGACGTCCGCGACCGAGGCGATGCCACAGTCCACCGTGACGAGCAGGTCCGACTGCTCCGCAATCTCCTCGAGCGCCCGGCGGTTGAGGCCGTAGCCTTCCGTCATGCGGTCCGGGATGTAGAAGTCCACCTTCGCGCCGAATTTGCGCAGCGTCCGCGTCAGAAGCGACGTCGCCGTCATGCCGTCGACATCGTAGTCGCCGTAGACCGTGATGTGCTCACCCCGCTCCAATGCCTTCTGGATGCGCGCTACGGCCTTGTCCATGTCGCGCATCGCGAACGGGTCGACAAAGGGCAGCCGCTCCGGATGCAGGAAGAGCTCCGCCGCATCGCGCGTGCGGATGCCGCGATGCCAGAGGAGCGCCGCCACCGTCGTATCCCGGCCGATCTCCTGCGCAAACGCCGCTAGCTCCGGCACCGGCTCATACAATTTCCACTTCTTATACAACTCGTATCCCTCTTTGTTATCTTGTGTATTTACGTTATCTATATTATATCATAGTTTACAATGTTTCTTTCTATCATACAGGAAAAGCCAAAACATGACAACTAAAATTTATATGGGATTCGCGGCATTGATATTCTCTCATCAAGAAACTATTGGCAATGGGCCGGGGGGATGTATTTCAGCTTCGTCGCGGACGCACCAGACTCATGAAAGATTATCGTAGCAGGGAGGGTACCATTCCGGTTTCGTCACTCTGTTAAATGGACCGCATGTACCTTTCGCATCCCAAAAGCCCATTCGCCGCCTGCCGCGGCGTTCCTTCATCCGTGGCCCTGCAAGTGCGCGGGGCGGCCCATCCCTGCGGGCAATCACGCCGTTCCTGCAAGCGGAATGGTACCCTCCCTGCTCAGTTCCTTTCGAGCCCCGAGCCGCTCTCAAGCGCAGACCTGCATCACACAGGAACTAAGAGAAACGCGACTGCATGGAACTCAAAGCGACTGTCACGCATGGACTCAGGGGCGGGGGCTGTATTTCACCTGCAGGAGCGAAGTGACTGCCCGCAGGGCTGGGCCCCGACACAGCTTTTTCTTGACACGGCGATGTTAGAACGCCGCGGCAGGCGGCGAAATGGCTAGAATAGAAGACGCATCATGGGGCCCATTCAACGGAGCGACGAAGCTGAAATACAGCCCCCGCCCCTACTACAATGTTAATCGAATCAAATGGTGCGATATCAATAAGACAGCAAAAGAGACCGCCAAACAGCAGTCTCTTTAGAAATCCAATATGCGATTTTACGCAGCCTCTGGTTTCGGCTGGTGCTTCTTCTTCTCGCCCCAGTTGCGGAAGACAATCCAGAGCGGGCTCGCGATGAAGATCGATGAGTAGCAGCCGACGGTGAAGCCGACGAGCAGGGCAAACGCGAAGTCTTTCGTCGTATCGCCGCCGAAGAAGTAGAGGGCGGCCGTCGTGAAGAGGACGGTGAAGACCGTGTAGAGCGAGCGCGTCAGCGTCTGGTAGATACTGCGATTGACGAGCTGGTTGATGTCGCCGCCGCGGCGGAAGTGGAGCTTGAGGTTCTCGCGGATGCGGTCGAAGATGACGATCGTATCGTTGATGGAGTAACCGACGATCGTCAAGAGCGCCGCGATGAACGAAGAGTCGATCTGGCGCTGCGTCAGCGAGAAGACTGCGAGCACGATGAGGATATCGTGGATGAGCGCGAGGACGGCAGCAATGCCGAAGCGCAGCTCAAAGCGGTAGGCGACGTAGAGGATGATCAGTGCCCACGAGACGACGAGTGCCAGGATGGCATTCGTGATGAGCTCACCGCCGATCGTCGCGCCGACTTTCTCCTCACGCAGAACTTTGTAGTCACCGACATCGCTCTTGAGTGTCGCCATGACTTCCTTGCGCTGGTCCTCCTCGAGGTCGCGCGTGCGGATCATGACGTCTTCCGATTCCTTGACGTCGGACTGTGCGCCCGACAGCTGGATGGTCGCATCGTCGAGGTCGTACTTTGCGAGGCTCGTGCGGACTTCTGCGATGCTGACCGGCTGGCTGAACTTGAGGTCGATGATGGTACCGCCGGTGAAGTCGATACCGAAGTTGAACCCGCGGACGGCCATGCAGATGAGGCCCGGGATGATGATCAAAGCGGAAATGAGGAACCAGATTTTCCGATGACCTGCTATATCGAATTTAAGCATCCTTCTTCAAATCCTCCTTTTTCAGATCCTCTTTTTTCCAGAGCATGAAGCCCGTGACACCATAGGCACCCGGATGCTCGAAGAGTTTCGAGTCGACCATGAGGCGCAGCATGTAATGAGTCAGTGTGATGGCCGTGAACATCGAGAGCAGTGTGCCGAGGCCCAGCGTGATGGCGAAGCCGCGGATCGTTCCCGTCCCGAGGAAGAACAGGACGGCCGCGGCGATGATCGTCGTGATGTTCGAGTCGAAGATCGTCGTGAAGGCGCGCTTAAAGCCCGACTCCATCGAGAGGCGCAGCGTCTTGCCTTGGATCTGGTACTCTTCCTTGAAGTGCTCGAAGATGAGGACGTTCGCGTCGACGGCCATACCGATGGACAGGATGATACCGGCGACACCTGGCAGTGTCAGCGTCGCATCGAGCAGGTACAAGAGGCCGAGCAGCATGATTGTGTAGGCCATCAGCGCGATGTCGGCGATGAAGCCCGACATGCGGTAGAAGAGAATCATGAACAGCAGGACAGCGCCGAGGCCGACGGCAAAGGCGAACTCCGACTTATCCTTGGAGTCCTGGCCGAGCGTCGGGCCGACCGTGCGCGTCTCGATGATGTTGACCTTGACCGGCAGCGCGCCGCTGCGGAGGACGACGGCAAGATTCTGCGCCTCTTCAAGCGTCTTCTGGCCCGAAATCTCGGCCTTGCCGCCGAGGATTGGCTCGCGGACATTCGGTGCCGTCAGCACTTCACCATCGAGCAGGATGGCAATCGTGCGGCCGACGTTCTTCGTCGTGAGGTCGGCGAACTTCTTCGCGCCCTCATCCGTGAATTCGAGGTTGACGACGTTCTGGCCGTTCTGCTGATTCGTCGCGGCCTGTGCGTCCTTGAGGTCGGTACCCGTCAGCACCGTGTTGCCCTCTTCATCCTTGAATTCGAGCATAGCCGTCTTGCCGATGGTCTTGATAGCGGCATCCGGGTCCTTGACGCCCGGCAGCTCGATGATGACGCGGCGCTCGCCCTCACGCTGGATGATTGGCTCCGTGAGGCCCAGCGCGTTGACACGCTTCTCCATGATGGTGACGACGCGGTTCATCGCATCATCGTTGACTTTTGCTACATCTGTGTCCTCGGCTTCGAGCACGACATGCGTGCCGCCCTGCAGGTCGAGGCCCTGGCGTATGGAGTTGGCCAAAGGCTTGACGAAGGCAAGGAATATGCCGACGATGGCCACGATGCAGACAATGAGTTTGATGAGACTATTCTTTCTCAACGTTTCACAACCCTTTCTACGTGGTCTATTTATTTGGTTCAATCCGACGCGTTTCCGTCAGGATCAGATTGACTCTTGCATCATGCGCTTCCATCGGGACGCTCGGGACGACCTGGCCATCAAAGGTCAGTGCTGCACGGTAAGCCTGTGGAGCCTTTTCCGCAAGGTAGCGGTCGTAGTAGCCGCCGCCGAGGCCGAGGCGGTCCCCCTCTGGCGAGAACGCCGCGCCGGGCACGACGACAAAGTCGACTTCAGAGGCAGGGATGATGGACTGCTCCTCCTCGCGGACCGTCAGGATGCCGAACTTGCCCGGCACGAGTGAGTCGAGCGACGGCAGGTTGACAACTTCCATGAACCCCTTGCCCGTAATGAGCGGCAAACCGACGCGCTTGCCCGCCTTGAGTGCATGGGCGAGCAAATCATAGAGCTGGACTTCGTCGGGCATCGAGGCGTAGGCGAAGATGGTCTTCGCCTGCTGAAAGCGCGGCTCCTCGTAGAGTCTTGCGAGGATGGCCCGGCTCTTTTCCTCATGCTGCTCCTTCGTCAGCCCCTTGCGGAAGGTGAGCATCTTCTGGCGAAGCGCCTTCTTCTCGGCGAGCTTTTTCTCGTGCAGCGTCGTCATCAGGCGGCCTCCTGCTGCGTGACGTTGGCGTTGACGCTCGAGCGCACGACTTCGATGACGACACCGTCGGCAATCTTGAGCTTCAGCGACTTGTCGCCAAGCTCCTCAATCGTGCCGTAGATGCCGCCAATCGTGATGACCTGGTCACCCTTCTTGAGGCTGTCGAGCATCGCACGGCGGCGGCTCTGCTGCTTTTTCTGCGGACGATAGAGCAGGAAGTAGAAGATCGCGACCATGACGACGATTGGACCGAGCGTCCCAAGTGTTTCTGGACTCATAATGAACAACTCCTTTTACTTTGACATCGTTTCTCTTGTATTTGTATATTCCTAATTTCACACACAGCGCGCTCACTGCTTGCCATGCATCTGGTAATGGTTGAAGAAATCGCTGCGGAACTCCGTGAAGCGGTCATCGAGGATAGCCTGGCGCATGCGGCGCATGAAATCCTGCAGGAAGTAGAGATTGTGCAGCGACAGGAGGCGCAGGCCGAAGATCTCGTTCGCGCGCACGAGGTGGCGAATGTAGGCGCGCGTGTAGCCATTGCGGCAGGCGTAGCAGCCGCAGCCCTCCTCGAGCACATGATGGTCATGCGTGAACTGCGCGTTCTTCATGACGAGACGGCCCGTCCAGGTCATGGCCATTCCATTGCGCGCGACGCGCGTCGGGTAGACGCAGTCGAACATGTCGATGCCGCGCTGCACGCCCTCGACGAGGCAGTCCGGCGTGCCGACGCCCATGAGGTAGCGTGGCTTGTCCTGCGGCAGAAGAGATGTCGAGTACTCGAGCATCTCGTACATGAGCTCCTTCGGCTCGCCGACCGAGAGGCCGCCGACCGCATAGCCCGGCAGGTCCATCGCCGTCGTCTCGCGGGCGCTCCACTCGCGCAGTTCCTTGTACATACCGCCCTGCACGATGCCGAAAAGGCCCTGATTCGGGGCTGTCATCGCCTCCTTGCAGCGCTTGAGCCAGCGGATCGTGCGCTCCGTCGATTTCTTGGCATAGTCGTAGTCGGCCGGATACGGCACGCACTCATCGAAGGCCATGACGATGTCCGAACCAAGCGCCATCTGGACTTCCATCGAGACCTCCGGCGAGAGGAACTTCTTCGATCCGTCGATGTGCGAACGGAACGTCACGCCTTCCTCCGTGATCTTGCGCAGGTCACCGAGGCTGAAGACCTGGAACCCGCCGCTGTCCGTCAGGATGGCGCGGTCCCAGTGCATGAACTTGTGCAGGCCGCCGGCCTCGCGGATGAGGTCCATGCCCGGGCGCAGGAAGAGATGATACGTGTTCGAGAGGATGATGCCCGCACCGAGGTCGCGGAGCTCATCCGGCGAGACGCCCTTGACGGACGCCTGCGTGCCGACCGGCATGAAGATTGGTGTCGGGAAGCTGCCGTGCGGCGTGTGGATGATGCCCGCGCGTGCTCCCGTGCGCTCGTCTTTCTTGACGAGCTCGTATGTGATAGCAGTCAAATAAAAACCTCAACTTTCACTGTTTTTTTGATCATTTGCCCTGACGCGAGGCGAGTTCCTCGCGCAGAGCGCGCTTCATCAGCGCGATGTCCGGCGCCACGCCCGTCCAGAGCGTAAAGGCCGCCGCACCCTGGCCGGCCAGCATGCCCTCACCGTTGATGATGGCATGGCCGTGCTCCTGCGCCTCACAGAGGAAGCGCGTGCGCTCCGGCGTGTAGATGATGTCGTAGACGAGCGCGTCTTTCTTGAGCTTCGTCCAGTCGACGGGCGGCATGCCCTCGACATGCGGGTACATGCCGAGCGGCGTCGTGTTGACGAGCAGGTCCGTCACCGCGAGGTGGTCCAAGAAGGCGCCGTCCTCCCAGTGGAGCACCTGGATCTCGCCGTAGTCCGCAAACTCCTGCGCGAGGCGCGCGGCCTTCGCCGGATTGCGCACGCCGAGCGTGATGCGCTTGACTTTGGCGCGCAGCAAGCCCCAGATGACGGCGCGCGCGGCACCACCGGCACCGAGCAGAGTCGCTTCCTTCCCCTTCGGCGAGAAGCCCTGCTGCGCGAGCGGCTGCATGAAGCCGATGCAGTCCGTGTTGTAGCCCGTCAGGTGGCCATCCCGGTTGACGACCGTGTTGACCGCCCCGATGATGCGAGCGTCCTCATCGACCGCGTCGAGCTCCGCCATGATGGCCTGCTTATGCGGGATCGTGACATTCCAGCCCGTGAATTGCATGGCTCTGAGGCCCGCCACCGCTTCCTTGAGTTTCTCCGGTGGCACGGGCAGCGAGATATAGACGTAGTCGAGCCCCGCCTCCTCGATGGCTGCATTCTGCAGCACCGGCGAGAGCGAGTGCGCGATGGGCCATCCCATGACGCCGAGATTCTTTGTCGTTCCTTTGATCATTGCCTCTCCCCTGTCATCAGCCGTGTGCGCGACGCGTCTTCGTCAAGAGGTCCATCTTGAGCTCGTAGTAGTCCGGCGTCATATCGAGATAATGGCGGTGCGGATTCTCAAAGCGCTGCTCCTCTTCCCAGATCTCGTGGTCGAGCTGGTTCTTGACATAGTTGCGGATCGCATCGAGCCTCGGCAGCTCTTCCGTGCGCTTGCCCTGGCGGACATAGCACTTGCGCAGGTTCTTGAACGTGCAGTTCTCGAACGAGCGGTTCTTCCACGGTTTCTGCGGGTCAACATAGCGCAGTGGCTGCGAATCGTCCAACTGCTCGCCGCACTTTGCGATGAGGTCTGCGACCGCATGCCCATTCTCGTCGTAGACGCGGTAGAGGTCCTTGAGACCCGGATTCGTGATCTTCTCGACGTTCTCCGAGACCTTAATGCGCGGCGCAAAATGGTCGTCCTCGCCGACGGCCGCGAGCTTGTAGACGGCGCCGAATACTGGCTCTGACTTCGCCGTGATCAGACGCTCGCCGATGCCAAACGAATCGATGCAAGCGCCCTGCTGCGTCAAAAGCGACGAGACCGTGAACTCATCGAGGCTGTTCGAGACGACAATCTTGCAGTCCGGCAGGCCCGCCTCGTCGAGCATCTTGCGCACGCGCTTGGAGAGGTACGCGAGGTCGCCCGAGTCGATGCGGATGCCGAGGAGGCGCTTGCCCATCGGCTCGAGGTCTTCATGCGCGACGCGGATGGCATTCGGGATACCCGAATGGATGACATCGTAGGTATCGACGAGCAGGATGGTCGCATCCGGATACGTCTCCGCGTACTTCTTGAACGCCTCGTACTCATCGCCGTAGAACATGACCCAGCTGTGCGCCATCGTGCCCGAGATCGGGATGCCGAACATCTCGCCAGCCGAGCACGTCGCCGTGCCGACGACGCCGCCGATGTAGGCAGCGCGTGCGCCGTACGTCGCTGCATCCATGTTATGGGCGCGGCGGGCGCCGAAGTCCGATACCGCACGACCAGCAGCCGCCTTGCAGATGCGGCGCGCCTTCGTCGCGATCAGCGACTGGTGGTTGATCTGCGCGAGGATAGCCGTCTCCACGAGCTGCGCGTCGATGAGCGGTGCGACAACCGTCAGGATCGGTTCATTCGGATACATGACCGTGCCTTCCGGCAGCGCGTAGATGTCGCCTTTAAAATGGAAGTTCTTGAGGTATGTCAGGAATTCCTCCGAGAACATGTGCTGCTGGCGGAAGTACTCGACATCCTCGTCCGTGAAGGTCATGTTCTCCACATACTCGATGACCTGCTCGAGACCCGCGAAGATGGCGAAGCCGCCTTCGTCCGGATTCTGGCGATAGAAGACATCGAACGCCACCTGGACGTCCTTATCGTGGTCCTTGAAGTAACCATTGGCCATGGTCAGTTCGTAGAAGTCCATCATCATCGTGATATTGCGTTTATCAAACTGTGTTTGCGTCAATGAAGCCAACCCCTTTGATGTCGCGGCCAAACTTAGCCGTATGTTTATAGAAGTATCTTGGACATTCGGATATGGATATACGGTAACAATTATATCATCTTAGCCAGTGGTATGCAAAACGTATCCCGCGAAAAAGACTGAAAAAGCCCGAAAAAGAGCAGAAATACAAGAAAAGAGAGCCGCCGCGCGCCGCGCAGCAGCTCTCCTCCATCATTTGAACAGCAATACACGCTCTACAAAAGCAGAAGACAGTCAATAGCCGAGGTCGCGCTTGACCTCGTGCTCGAGCGGCTCCTGCTTGACGAAGTGCTCGAGGTCCTCGCAGAACATCTCGACCGTCTTGTCGCGCGTGTAGGCGAGCGTCATCTTGCCCGAGCAGTGCGGCGTCAGGATGACGTTCTTCGCCGTCCAGAGCGGGTCGCCCTCCGGTATTGGCTCCTTGGCCATGACGTCGAGCGCCGCGCCAGCAAGATGCCCCGCATTGAGCGCCTCGACGAGCGCCGCCTGGTCGATCGAATTGCCGCGGCCGACATTGATGACGAATGCATCTTCCGGCAGCATAGCCAGGCGCTCGCGTGAGATCATGTTCGTCGTCTCCTTCGTGCCCGGCAAGCAGAGAACGAGGATGTCCGTCTTTGGCAGGTACGACTCGAGCTCCTCCTGCTTGACGACCGTGTCGTAGACCGGACTGCGCTTGCGGCCCGTGCGGCTGACGCCGATGATGGCCGCCGGCTGGAACGACTGGATGCGCTCCGCATAGCGCGTGCCGATATCGCCCGTGCCGACAATCGTCACGCGGCTACCCTTAATGGAACGCAGCGGCAGGTTGTTCTTCCACTCGTGGCGACGGATGATTTCCGCGTACTCCGGATAGCGGCGCACGAGCATCAGCGTCACCATGACGAGGTGCTCCGCAATCGTCACGCCGTACGCGCCCGACGAATTCGACAGCAGGCAGCCGTCCGGCAGCACGCCTGGCTTCAGCACCGGATCAACGCCGGCCGACACACTGCAGAACCACTTGAGATTCGGCGCCGCCTCCGCGAGCTTCGAGCCGCCACCCGTCGCCGCCGCATAGATGATGTCGACATCCGCGAGGTGCGGCAGCGCCTCGTCATTCGTCTTATAATATGCGACCTCCATGCCGTGCTGTGCAGCCGCAGCCGATATCTTCTCACGATGCGCATCGTTCATAAAGGAATTCACAACAGCAATCTTCATGAAAAAAGCCCCTTTCTGTCGTCAAGCTTTAAGTTACCAGTATTCTATGTTACATTTCTTGAATTCGCCAAAACTCTCCAGAAGCCTTTTCCAAAAAGCAAAAAGATGTTACAGAGTTACAGCAGAACAAAAAAGATATCCCCAGAGAAGGGATACCTTCTATACTTATCGTCAGGCTGCGCCGCCTTCGTTGTTGGCCTCGCCGCTGCTCCAGACTTTCTGTGCATAGATTGCATTGAAGAGCAGAGCCGCCTGCAGAGCGACCTGCGAGAGGTTTGCGCCGAGCGTGCCGATCGTGTTGTCGCCCATCACCATCTGGATCGACAGGATCGACCAGTAGACGAAGTTCGCGATGTTGACGAAGATCCAGAGCGACCAGTTCTCGTTGTACTTGAGCACGTAGAGGACCTGCGCGATGAAGCTGATGACGAAGTTGATCGAGTCGAAGTACGGTAGTTGGCCGCCGACCCCCGCGAGCACCCACCAGCCGATGGCCCAGGCGAGGAACGCGCCGAAGAAGACCTTCTTGCGCGTGCCCGGCTGGAACGAATGCGTCTGCTGCTGGCGTCCCCAGAGGTACCAGCCAATCGGCTGCGAGATGACGTAGACGATGTCCATCGCAAACGAGCCGTACGCATGGCTGATCCACGCGACGTACGTCATCGCCACGCACTGGATAAAGCCAAAGATAAACGAAATCTTGCGCCCTTTCATGCCGTAGACGAGGCAGATGACACCTGCGACGCCCGAGATCATGCCGATCGGGCTGTCCGGCACAATGGCAAAGACCGCGAGCTGCAAGAGAATCAGGATGCTCACGTAGATGACCTCAAAGCGCTTCCAGTTCGTGAAGAGCTGGCTGTAGAACCAATTGTGTTTCGTCATGTCATTTCTCCATTTCCTTGTCCGACAGGATATTCAGTGCCGTCAGCAGCGAGTCGCGCTCGCCCTGCGCCACGAGGTCCGCACTGTTGACGAGACTGTTGACGCCTTCCGCAAGATCACCCTGATAGAGCACGACGTTGTTGAGGATGGACAGCGTCTCCATGCCGCGCAGCCTGCCGATGACCATGAGAATGCCCGACTCCATGTCGTCCGCCTTGATGCCCTTCTTCGACCAGAACGACTCGACCTCTGCATTGTCGTCGACATAGAAGCCGTCATGCGAGCGCACGATGCCGTAGACCGCCTGCGGTGCGTAGCGGTGCGCGAGGTGCAGGAGCCGGTACGACGGCACAGCCGGATAGATCTCCGGCACGTACTTGCGCGAGAGACCGTCATCGCGCACGACGCCCTCCGCAATCACGAGCCTGCCGAGCGGGATGTCCTTCTGCATCGCGCCAGCCGAGCCCACGCGGATGACGTACTTTACGCCGACATTGTGGAGCTCCTCCACACCAATGCCAGCCGACGGCGCCCCGATGCCCGTCGACATCGCCAAGATCCGCTGCCCGCGGTACGTGCCGACCACCGACTTGTATTCGCGGTTAAACGCCCACGGCTGCGGGTCATCCATAAGCTTCGCAATCGTATCCACCCGCGCCGGGTCCCCCATGATGATCGCCCGGTCCGTCCCGATCGCATGCGTCAGCTGCGTATGCGGCTGCGGAGCCTCAACTTTCCGTTCCTTGTCCATAAGAACGCCCCCTTATACAAAACCTATCATCATACATGACAGAACAAATGCTCCATCAGCATCATTGTACTACAGAGGCTGGCAGGCGACAAGATAAGATGCATTGCCCTCGTTGCAGATTTATGCGGAAAAAGAACTGCTGTTGCCAAGTGAAAAAATCTGCGCTATACTACAGACATCGATGCAAAAGAATAAGCAGAGTAAGTGCGTGCGCGTTAAGTGCCGGGTATACGGGGAGTTGATAGCCGGACGAAAGCCTTCGGGCTGCGGTGCAAGCATTGCATCCCGCTGCTGCAGGCATGGAAGGCGTTCAAAGACATTCCTTGTTGCAGCAACGCTGCGACACATTGGTACGCGATGGTACGCGTACCACAATGGAAAGGAAGGTCTTTTTTTATGTCCAGATTCTCCGTCAAGCCCATCGTTTATGCTGGTGTCTCCGTGGCCCTGGCTGTGCTCTTCTCCTATGTCTTTGCCATCCAGACGATCTTCGTGCGTATCACGTTCGGGTTCTTGCCGATTGCCATCTACGGTGCAATGTACGGGCCCATGAAGGCAGGCCTCGTTGCCGCAACCGCTGACTTCATCGGCACAACCCTGCTCGGCACGAGTATCTTCTTCCCGGGCTTTCTCGTCTCCGGCTTTCTCACAGGCTATATCTACGGCTGGTTCTTCTATCGCAAGCGCGTCACGCTGCGGCGCGCTTGCGTCCCGTTCTTCCTCGTCATGGTCTTCATCCACCTGGGCCTCAACACGCTCTGGCTGACCATCTTCTACCACAAGGCCGCTTCAGCCATCTTCCTGAGCCGCCTCATCAAGAATCTCCTCTGCTATCCGATGGAAGTCGGCCTTTTCCTCGCTGTCTATCGGCCATTGTTGCGTTTCCTGCCCGAGCAGTTCCCACAGCCAGAAGCCAGCAGGCCAGCGCCCTCTACGGGAGCCTAACGAGCAGTAGGGTATAACACACCCTACTCCATAGAATCCCCTTCAAGATTCCTTGCTGACATCTTGTATTCCTGCTATACTATGTTTTAGAGCGAACACAGCAATTGCTGTCATCTACGATGCAATTGATGGTCATCGGTAGTCGAGCCGTCTGGCTCTGGCATAAATCCAAAAAAGAAAGGGACGTGATGCCTCTGGTGTCACGTGACGAATGCCTGCTTCCATGGAAGCATTTCTCTCCTCGGAGGTCGCAATCCTCACGGTCTGCGGACTGGCTGCACTCTCGGTGCTGGTCTTCCTCGCCTTGATCGTATTGGCTTCCTTCGGGGTCATTGACGGAAAGTTCCTGCTGGAACTGCTCCGCATCATTCGCAAGTAACCCTTCGGCGTACGTCCACAAATGAAAAAGCCGTCCCACTACGGACGACTTTCTCAGGATGTACGGTGGCCATCAGCGTCTGCCAACGCTGTTTGTATGGCTGAAAGAACTTTTTAGTCACCAGATATGCCGAGCCGACCATCTTAGGTTCGCTCTTTTTATCTATGCAAAGTATACCACAAAGATAGAGGAAAAGTCAATCGAGTCATGCAACGCAGTTATACTATCACTACTGCTCGTCCTTGTGCTCTTGGTTCTGGAAATATCCTTGGTAGAACATTTCGGTTATATGCTCTATCTCTTCTTCGGACCGCATGTCGAGCATGCTCAGTCCTGCGATGAGATTGAGGTATTTGATGCCTGAGACGACTGCTGGGCGGTCGACATTCCACTTTTGCGCCATACGCAATTTGCGGATTGCCTTGAGGAAGCCGATGCATGTCTCCCGCCGACCAAGGATGCGGCTGGACGAGAAGATGACAATCGTGCTCGGATATCCTGTAGCCGCAATCTCTTTAAGCAAACCATAGGGATCATCGTGGTTGCTTGGGTCGTAGACCATCTCAGCGCCCCAGTAAAGACTGGCAACACAGTTGACGAAGGTTCCCCTGCGCTTGCCGTGTCTCGTATAGGTGAAGAAAGAATTGTAAATCTTATTCTGGTAATCCCGGACATTCTCATCCAAGAGGTCTTTTTTCTTCTCGCAGACGAAATCAAATAGATAGGTGTGCAACAGCGCAGCCCATATCGTCTCGTCGATTGCCATATAATACGGAAGATCACTGAGGGCACGATGGATGACCTCGGCATTATGGACGTCATCGGTGGAAGCATCGTCTGTCACCTGCAGATTGGATGCAAAGGAATTAAAATCGTATCCAGTATCCTGCAGGAAATCCTGTTTTTTCAACAGGTCAGCGAAGTAGGCCGAATCTCGCTGGATGTAACGCGGCAGATTTGCTTCAAAATTGCCTTTCAGATATTGGATGCCTTCATCGGTCAAGTACTGCAGTCTCATTCGTCGTCACCTCCGTCCCGTTCTGCTCGTTCTAGTTCGTCCATCGCATGCAGCAAAGGATATTTGAAAATCTGCTGTGCAAGACGCCCGACATTCTTCTTGCTGCTGCCCGTGCCCAGCTGGATGTCCTCGATGTCAATACCGTTCTGTTCCAACAGTTTCTTGAATACACCGTACCAGCGATAGGAATCCATCCCTTCGTCGCTGTCCTTATCGACTTCTTTCATATCCATCAGGACCTCCATGATGGCGGGGACAAAGAATGTCTGGATCATCATGTACCGATCACTGGCCTTGTGGCGGTGATAGACATTGAAGAGGTCACGGCTCACAAAAAGTCGCAGGCAATCGCCCTCGGTATCGACCCAGACATCGCCGGGATTTCCTTCGTCGACAGCGATGGCAAGGATATCGGCCATCTTGTCGTAGTTCTTGCCATCACGGTTGATATCGATAGTATACTCCGGGCCAATGGCCAGGATGCCTCCTTTCCAGATATCAAAGGACGCATCTTTGCCAAAGCCCACATTGAACTGCTCATTATGATATCCTTGTATATTCTCTGTCGCAACAATATAAGTACTGATCTCGACTTCATTCGTAAGATTTCCCGCGTCAATCGTTACATCTTCATGGGCATTCTTGGATGAGAAAATCTGACGATAGCCGACAAGAGAACATTCCACATGCGTCACATAACTGACCTTTCCCTGTGCCAACAATCTTTGAAGACCGGGGTCATCAAGCATATAGTCGATGCTGAGCTTCAACTGCCCAAACGTGATATCTTCCTGCACTTCCGCGCGGAAACTGCCGCGTACATAATCGTCATCCATACTGCTGAGTACCGGATATGGAGTGAGCCCCTTATTTAGCCTCATAGTAGTTCACCTCCATCATCATCGGACCTTGGAATCACGTTGAGAAATGCGCAGCAATCGTCTGCCCCTTTTTGGCAGGACCGAATGTAATGCTGTTCTTCTCCACCTCTACAGCTGAATCATTTCCCTCAATCCGTACGTCTTTGACGGGGATCTTGTAATTGCCGCGTTCAGCAATCCCGACGACTTCCAAGCGGATGCGCGACTTGCTGATGGGAATCGTGAACGCAAGCGTATACTCTCCATTCACCATGTTGTTGGCAATTAGACGTTTCTTGACCGCTCTGAATTTGAAATTGTATGTATTCTTGGCAGAATCCTTTGTAGTCGTCCTCTTCTTCTTCGTATCATCTTTCTTGTCACCTGCACGGGGCTCATCGCCAAGGCCGCCTTCCTCTAGCGGGTCCTTCACTTTGACCTCTCTGTCCGTGCGACGACGGCGCGCTTTCCTCTTTATCATCTTTGCCTTTGGCTTTCGCTCCTTGAGCTCGACATCCAGAGCCCCATCGCCTGCAGCATCGGCGAAGAATTCATCCATCCCATAGGCAACCTCAACATCTTGCTGCGGTGCGCCGAAATTCTCGATGATTTTCTTGCGCAAATACTTCTTCAGGTCCGTATAAGCGTTCTCGTAGAAAGTCTTTTTGACCTTGCATCGGCCTGGCTCCCACTTGTCATGTGCCGGCATCTCCATCATTTTGAAGATCTGGTTCATGGTATCACCTTGAATCAGAAGAATACCCGTATACGAGATGCTGTTTCCGAGCCGACTCTGTGGAAACAGTGTCATGCCTGTCTTTCTCGTCATCAGAACGCGCTGATTCAAGTCCTCTCCCTGGTGAAGCAGCAAGGTGCATTCTCCGTCTTTGATGCCATACTTCTCGCCGTATTCTGCTGCATCCAGCGGGATGACGCGATTATCTTCTGGATCATCATCACGATGAATCAGGAGATTGTAGTAGTCTTTCAGTTCCGCATACTTTTTGTCATCAAGCTGTGCGATGTACTGTGCTAAGGTATTGCGGTCAATCGTTTCCTGACCAACGTGGACAACGAGTTTCTGGAACTCGATTGAGACAAAGAAATTCTTGAGTACAGCCAAGCGTATTGTCCCATACAAGTCTTTGTCTTTCTCAAGTGCAAGGATGTATATATCTGTACCATTGTCCGTTCGTCTGAAATCACCCATCGAGAACGGCTTGAGGATTGCATTCATATCATCAGAAGCTGAATAGAACCCCGTACCAGTTGTCGTGAATTCCTTGCCAAAGAATCCAGATTCCTTCTGCTTGAATGAGAGCAGGCGTGATACGCCGACGTATGAATCCACCGTATCTGCCTTCGATGCATAGAAGATAGTATGGAAATAAGAACAAGCCAATGGCGCCGCCTTGCCAATGCCGAAGCTGCCGCCGGAATTGATATTCTTGTTGGAGGAACCACGTCCCTTGACCAGCTGATGCCAAGGCGTCTTGCTGTTATTCGTCTCAGCACCAGCAAGCCCTGTCGTATTGTGGTCACTGATGCGCAGGACATCAATCTTGCCCTTCATAAGCTTCTTCGCCTGCTCAAAGAAGTCTGTTGCCACCCGATCTCCTTGCGAGGCTTCGATGCAGCAATCAAAGATATCCCCCAGCTGCCTGCCGCCAGGAATCTCATCCTGCGTGACTTGAAAGAAATCAAAATCGACGACTACAGGGCGACTCTCATCTACCTGCTGATCGACGGAATTCTGGATGACCTCGCGAACCATCGACGAAATCGAATCTGCGCTGAACGTTTCAATACCCGGATCATTGAAGCCATCGACAATTCCCTTGTTATTCGAAGCAAATCTCCATTTGCCAATCTCTCGCATGCAAATCCCCTCTTTCCATACATGGACGAATATCAACTCATCATAAGAAATCCCGACATGCCATATAAGCAAAAGGGCTGACATATCGTCAGCCCCAAAAGCAGCTTGAACATTCATCAGGTCATGCTTTAACTATTCAATTAACTAACATATTCAGAATACACTGTTCTTAATGAAAAGTCAAGGTAGCGATAATCTTCGACGAAGAAAACATGCAAAATATAAAATCTTCTTTCATGATTGATAGATCTCATCAAGAAAGGCAGCCTGCACTTATTCCGAGAATAGTTGCTCCAAGCACCAGATGAAGCCCTTGGCGCAGCGCTGTTCTGGCTGCTGGAAGTGGTTGCCGGGGTTCCATGCGAGGGTGGTCTTGATGCCGGCCTCCTGCAACAGGGCGTGCTGCTCTTTGATGCAGGTGCTGACGGTGCGCATGACGGGGTTGCGGCCCTTATCTTCGCGGTCGCCGAGGCTCAGGTAGATGACGCCTGCGTGTGGCTCATGGGCTTTGGCGTAGTCGAGCCAGCCGGGGAACCAGACAGACGGCGAGGCGGCGGCGATGGCAGCAAAGGATCGGCTCTCGTAGGCGCTCCAAAGCGAGAAAAGCGCGGCGAGAGAATAGCCACCAAGCACAACAGGGGCATTCTCTGGCAGATTATAGCAGCGCTCGATTATTGCAGGGAGAATGGTTTCGATGGCGCCCAGCGTCTCTTTGGCGCCTGCACCGAAATCCTGTTTGCCGAAGACAGCAGGAGCCTGCCATGGGGAGAGCTGCTGATTCCAGTCCTCGACCGCGAGGAAGACGATGGCGAACGGCATGTCGACCGCGTCGCGGATGGTGCTGACCTCTTCGAAAAGGCCCTCACGTGAGCGAAGCTCCTCCACTTCAACGGGCTGTATGAGCAGGGCACGCGGCTCCTGCTCGCACAGGCCGAGGCCGTGTATTTGTTTCTCTTTCGAATGCGGATCAGAAGAAAATTCCATGAGAAGATCGTCATACTGCCACGTCCTGCCCTTTATCTCGATGAGCCGCTTCTTAGCCGCATCATTCATCTTTTTCATCTTCTTCGACCTCACTTTCATAATTTCACACTTCACATTGTCTGCGCCCTGCAGCAGGATTTTCCCTGCCGGCACAGAATTATCTACAGATAACGTTACAGGTAAGAAAGGAACAATCAGTATGGCTCTCTTTGCAATCGGTGACTTCCACCTTTCGTTCCAGACGCCGGAGAAGTCGATGGACGTCTTTGGCAAGGCGTGGCAGCACCATGAAGAAAAAATCAAGCGGAACTGTGAGGCGCTCGTCGGGCCGCACGATACGCTCGTCATCACAGGCGACCATTCGTGGGGGCGCAAGCTGCCGGAATGCGAACAGGACTTCGCGTTCATCGAGGCGTTGCCGGGGCGCAAGATCCTGCTGCGCGGCAACCACGACATGTTCTGGGATGCAAAAAGGACAGCTTCTCTCAACCGACGGTTCGAAGGAAAGCTGTCGTTCCTGCAGAATAATTTCTATGCCTATGAGGACTACGCGCTCGTCGGCACGAAGGGCTTCACGTTCGAGGGGCCTTTCTATCTCGACAAGCAGGGTCGCGTCATCGGCTGGGATGAGGAACGCGAGGCGCATGCCAAGAAGCTCATCGAGCGCGAGTGCGTGCGGCTGCGCCGTTCGCTCGATGCGGCCGTAGAGGCAGGCTACAAGAAGTTCCTCCTGTTCCTGCATTATCCGCCGACGAATATCCTCGAACAGCAGAGCCCCTTCACGGATATCGCGGAGGAATACGGCGTGGAGCAGGTCATCTACTCACACTGCCACGGCGAAGAGCGCTTCCACGACAGCCTGCAGGGAACGGTGCGCGGCATCATCTACCGGCTCGTCTCGGGCGATTACCTCGACTTCCGGCCGGTAAAAATCCTCTGACCATGCCCCAGCTTGTGCTGGGGCACTTTTATGCCTCCGTCTCTTTGCCGGGCTTGCGGTACTTCAGGAGCTCCTGCGGCACGCGCTTGCCCCGATAGTAATACTCCCAGTCCTGCTCGCCGAGCTCGCGCTGTACGCGGCACGGTACGCCGAAGGCCAGCACGCCTGCGGGAATGTCGCGCGTCACGACGCTGCCCGCGCCGATGACGGTATTGTCGCCGATCGTGACGCCGGGCACGACAATGACGCCCGCGCCGAGCCAGACGTTCTTGCCGATGTGGATGGGCAGATTGTACTGGTAGCCCTTCTCACGCAGTTCTGGTGCCAGCGGGTGGTTCGGCGTTGCGAGTGTGACATTCGGGCCAATCATTGTGCAGTCGCCGGTGAAGATCTCGCCGTCGTCGACGGCCGTGAGGTTGTAGTTCGCGTAGACCAAGTTGCCGAGGTGCAGATGGTGGCCACCCCAGTTCGCGTGCAGCGGCGGCTCGATGTAACAGTCCTCGCCGACCTCGGCCAGCATCTCCTTGAGCAGGGCCTGCCGCTTCTCCCATTCATGCGGCCGCGTCATGTTGTAGTCATAGAGCTTCTCCATGCAGTCGAGCTGCTGTTTCATCAGCTCCTCATCCCCCGGCCAGTAAATCTCGCCGCTCATCATCTTCTCATATGGCGTGCTCATATGTATTCCTCATTTCTTTATGGATTGTGGTTCTAACGTATACCTAACTATATTTCAACAACATACCGTATTTCTCCTGCAAAAAAGCTCCCTGCCTATCATGGCAAGGAGCTTTTTCTAATCGGTATCAGGATGGCCTGTCCAGATTATTTCTTTCTTATTTCTTTCCGGTGCTGCCACACACTGTCGTCTTACTGGTATACCTATCGGCGAGCATCTACATACAAAAAAGAGCAGGGCCTCGCGCGTCCTGCTCTTTTGCTCTTTAGCCGAGCCGCTCCTGCTCTTCATCCCGCTGTACCGGCATTTGGCTGGCGGCGGCGCGGGCAGGTGCGCCGATGCTGTGAATAATAGCTTATATTCTTATTATATCACATATCTTGCATCAGCGCTCTCCATTTTTCCAATCGTCATAGCTCACCGGCTTGCGTGGATGCGCGGCGCGCTTGCACTCTGTCCTGTATCGTGTATACCGCAGGTGGAGCCGCTGGCAGTCGGGGCAGTAATCTTTATTCGTGCCGTGCCCGGGCGCGAGCGGTGCGCCGCAGTCGATGCACGACGTCCGGCCGACGCGCCTTTCGGCGTTGCGGTCGTCGGCGTATTGCCGCCCATGCTTTTCGACCGCCCGCCTGAGCCATCCGCGGCCGCTTTTCCGGTCATTCTCCCGGATTGCTTCTTCCGAGCAATCTGGGCAATATTTTTGTGCTCCTGCGGAGTAGATAAATTCTTTCCCACATTTTTCGCATCTTCCGACGGTCTGGCCGAGGACAATGGATTTCCCGGCGCGCTTACGGGCTTTGTGCTGCCGATCCGTCTCGCGGCGACGCTCAATCCTGCAGTCTGGGCAATATTTCGCGTGCGGTCCGCCGATGAACGTCGTGCCGCATACTATGCAGGTGCGCGGTGCCAGCGAGCTTCCAGGCATCTGTATTCTCATGCCTGCCCCTCGGCTTTCTCAACAAGAGCCAGCCGCTGGCCAGCTGTCAGCGGCTCAATCTTCGACGCCAGGCGCTTCCGCTCTTCCGGCGTGCCAGTCGCCGCATCGAGCGGATCGAGATGCAGGCCACGGATTTTGCGTGCGTCGATGACACTCCCCATCACGACCTCTCCTAAAATCTCCATCTCAGAGTTAGTCAGATCGGGCAGTGTCGCGGCATCTAGGTCGATCATGATGTGATACCGCTCGACAATCTCACCGAGGCGGCGTGAGAAGCCACTCGTGCGGCGGCTGTCGCCTCGCGTTTCTTCCGCGAGGCGGATCAATGGCTCACTCATGTAAATCGTCTTTCTCATACAGCATCTCCCTTTCATATAAAAGGCGGCCATCATCGGCCGCCTCATCGTCTCCTGTGTATCACGTCAGAAGATGTGGCCATCCTCGAGATCAAGCATCGCACCGTCATCTCTGACGTCATACGGGGCATCCCAATCGCAAGCATCCGCTTCATCATCTGTATCCGGGTTGATGATTTCCCACTCTACCGTGTAGACGGGAACGTACCCATCGTCCGGGGTATCGCCCGCCTTGACGGCGTTGGCGAAGTACGCGGCGTCACCATAGGCATCTCTGTTGCTGAGATAAGCGTCCTGGATGAGGATGTACTTTGCGCCCTCGAATTCAACAGAACCAAATTTCTTCTCCATGTCGTTGATGCTCATTGCGTTTTTCATTTTTATCTTCCTTTCTTTGTCGGCTCCCTTTCGGTGCCAATCTCAAGAATCTCTTCGAGGTCTTTCCCTCTTTCTGATTATATTATATCTCTTTATGCGTATATTGTCAAGCATTTTATATGCATAAAATAGAAAAACAGTAATAAAAAAGGCGAGGCAATCGCCCCGCCCTGTTGGTATTCGCTTAATCAAAATCAACGAAAAGGTCGTTGATGGAAATTGGCGGCTGAGAGAATCCGTCTTTAAAATACATTGTTCCCTCGGTATATTCTTCTGTCCCCCCAAGATAGTAGCAGCAAACTTCTTCGGAAGTCACAATGTCCTCGTCCTCGCCACGGAGATGGAGATGATATCCAGCCTTTCGATAACCGCCCTCAGCAACTTCATCTTTGTCTACGTAGTATGCGGTGTAAGGGTCGTTACTCTCGTCGTGTATAATGGCGATGTCACTATACTTTTTATTCTCCAAATTTCGAGCAAGCAAGTCAGTCAGCCCGTCAGCGTCGAACTCAACCTCGTCGTCCGACTCTACGACAAATTTTTCGATGTCGTCCAGAATGTCATCAGTGGGAATCGCGCACCACCAGTCGCGATTCGACTGAGGGTCATACGATTCCCAGACAGTATAACCGCTCTCCGGGAAAACGCGGAGTTTCTCGAACTCGTCATCGATAATCGTGTAAAACTTATCCTTCTCAAGTTTCATGATGTACCTCCCTGCCTTACGTGCTATCATTTCCTCGATCACTCATCATCCTCTGGCTCGAAGATCCACTCATCGTTCTCGATGTCGCGGATGCCTTTGCGCGTGATGCTGATAACCGGCTCTTCGCCGACGTAGATGCTCGCGTACTCGGCTGCTGGCGGCAGCTCTACTTCTTTCGCTACTTCGACCAGCTCATCTTTGTTGGCGGCCTCAAGCTCCTCGCGAAGGCTCTCAATCTCAGGAACCTCTGCACTAACAAAACCCTTCTCGTAGAATCTAACTTCTGCTTTCATTTTGATTACCTCCTATCAATTCTCTTGGCTCTTCTTTATCTCTCTTTCTGTCTCTATTATATAATGCTAGCATTATATTGTCAAGGGTTTTCTTCAATAATGCTAGCATTATTTTTAGCACTTTTCCGGCTCGCCGATTATGAGATCAAAAAGGTCGACCGGGTCCGCGGCGCCAAGGCCGTCGCGGAAGTAGTAGTAGCCGCCATCGTCATCGCACCCGACGAGATATGGGTCGATGAGCTCCTTCGTCTGATACCTGCAGCACTCATCCTCAAAGTATGTCTTCCCATCTTCTTCGTACGCCGTAAAACCTGGGCGAGCTGAGTGTCTAATCGGGTCCCAACGCTTGATAGCCTCGATGGCTTCCTCAGTGCGCTCTGGAGCGGTAACGCTCCATTCCTCTTCAATTCCCGCGAGTGTCGCCATGCGGTCGGCAGTGAGCGGTGCGGCGAGCCAACCTTCCTCGCCGTTGTCGATGCGCTCAGCGACGAGCCAGCTGTCGTACGTGCGTACGCTCCAGCCAGCGTACGCTACCGACTCCTCCATTGTGCCTTTGCCGCTGGCGCGGTAGCACGCACGGCGGACGTATTCTGCTAGTGATACGCCCTGCTCATCAGCATACTCGGCAAAGCGCTCGCGCTCGCCTTTCGGCAAGCGTACCGCCAGCTGGTCGTATGCCTTCTTCTGGTACCGCGCGTTGGCGCGGAGTTTTGTCTTCAGTACCGTCATTTTTACTCCTCCTTGTAGATCTGGCCGTTGTCGTCAGCGGTAATCTTGACGCCTAAACCCTCGGCATTCTCGACGATATATGCATAAGCATCGTCATCTGCTACCTTGATGCGGTGTCCTTCATCCAGCTGGTCATACAGATAGCACGCTGCTTTGTACACACCGCCGTCTTCGTCTCTAGCGTAATCGCCGGTGTATTTCCCATTGTCCTCGACAATATAATCGCCGCTCTTCGAGTGCTTCGTCGTGACAACGTGGCCGTCGTAGCTACCAATCACCCTGCTTTCTTCCTGCTCTTCCTCTTCCGTATCGGCATCCGTATCGACATCGCCGAGGACGCTCCAGTACGTGTCAAAACTGCTTGGCATGATGCCCATCTCGAGACTCTTGTCGAGCATCTCTTTTCTCGAGATGCCCTTTGCTTCTTCTTCCTCGCTAACCCCGACGACAAGGCGGTAGTTCTCTTTTGCGACGTAGAGCTTCTTGTCGCTCTCTGCCGCCTTATACGCTTTATCGTAATCATAGAGCATCTTTGCTCCCATGAGCTCATCAGCGTCAAAATGACGCATATCGTAGCCTTTTACATTGTAGCGATTCGTCTTCAGATTGATAAAGCCGAAGTCGGCTTCTTCGGTCTTTTCTTCGCCGTTCACTTTGGCGATGCAGATGAGACCGATATAGAGGCGATGGTAGGCGCCTTTCGCCCATTCATTTGTCTTCACTAGAGCCTTTACGCCCGGATACTTCTTCTCAGTGGCTTCTACGACCGCCGCCATCATTTTCTCCATGTCTGCTACCTTCATTTTGATTACCTCCTATCAATTCTCTTGGCTCTTCTTTATCTCTCTTTCTGTCTATATTATATAATGCTGGCATTATATTGTCAAGGGTTTTCGCCAATAATGCTAGCATTATTTTTCTTTTTCTTGCATAAAAAAAGAAGCCGACAGCTTGATGCTGTCGGCTTCTCCCGAGAATATTATATCATAATATGGTTATTTTCTAAGCTGCCTGCTCGGCAGATGACACCTATCATAATATAATCATTCTCTAAGCTACCTGTGCGGCAGATGACGTCCCTCATGATCCTAATATTTTCTAAGCTACCTGTGCGGCAGATGACAGAATCACGAGGTCTCGTATGAGATGACGGTGATTATGCTTTTACTATAGCACGTCGACTCCCGATTTGCAAGAAAAATCTTACACGCTCTACTCGTCGGCAGACTCTGCTGTCGGTGCTGCCTGCGCTACTGACGCTACTGCTACCGGTGCCGTCTTTTTGATCGTATGGCCGAGCAGGAGCTCGATTGCCCAAAGTGTGCCCTGGATGCAGGCTGGCAGGACAATAGCATCTCTGATTTTGACCCAGCCGCTCTCAGTCTTGCTCTGCTCTTTGATGGCTTCTGTAAAGCTGTCTCCTACCTCCCGCAAAGCCGGGAGTGCGTCATCGTAAAATTTCCTCGCGACGCTCTGCTTTACGGCTTCGTCGATTTTCGCTTCTTTCGCCTCGGCTACTGCTCTGTCTCTAATGTCTGTCCACTTGCTCATGATTACTCCTCCTCAGAATTGATGGTCGTGGAAGCATAAAAATGTATACCATAGCGCCATGACGTGCCTGCTGCAGATTGTCCGCCTGCCGTCGTATCCGACGATGATCGTCGTGCCGTCGCGGTGCATCCGCAGTATCTCGCCTACGTCTGGGCTCTGGCCGAGCCATCTGTGGTCCTCGTTGGCGAGCCAGGCCGCAAATTCAGGCACGCGGCGCAGCTCGACGAGATTGTACCAGCGGCCTCGGGCGGCATCCTGCTGCATCTTGCGCTGTGATTTTAGACTGATTTTCTTCATCCGTCCACTTTTGCGCTCTTTTTTAGACCAGATTTCTCTCTCTGTCTAATTTTGCGCCCCTTTTTAGACTTAGCCCTCATTGTGCTGGCGGTACCAATTTGCTTTTCCGCGCAGGACATTGCCGCCGGTCGCCGGGTCGTCGTAATCTGTCGTGTACTCTTTGCTCTCGTCGGTTCCGAGATACTGCAGATCCCAGCGCTCGCATGTATTCTGTGGGCCGTACGGGCCGCCTGGATAATCGATATCCAGACCGTCGGCATTGTCCGCCGCCTCGCCATGCGTCATGACGTGCTCGCGATCAATCGTGAGCCAGAGCCCGTCGGCTACTGCGCACGTAGCCTGGGCGATTGCCTCAATCTGCTGTGGCGTCGGCGGCTCGTCGCCGAGGTCGCCCGTCGTCGCACCCGCGCAGCAGCAGAGCGAGATGCCGACCGAGCCGCTATTGCGATAGTACGTATGTGCAAGTACATCGGCAAGATTGTCGGTCGAGACGTAGATCTTGCCGTCGCCCGTGATATTGACGTGATAGTCGCCGAATTTTTGAAAGTAGTGCCCAGCAGACCAGTGCAAATAGATTTTTGGCTCGCGGCCGTGTGCTCTAGCCGCATCCCAGATATCTTCGCGGGCGGCGTCAGCGAGCTGGCGCAGCTCATCAATGCTTACTACTCTCATGTCAATCATCCTCCTTTTTATCAGGATACGGCGACATCTCAAGCAGAGATGCGCCCATCTTCGCAATCTCATCTTCATAAAAATGATATTGCCGCGCGAGGGCGGCAAATTCGGCGTATGCTCTAAAAAGTACATGCCATTCTAGCGCTGATATCACTTGCTACGACCTTCCTTCTCCTCTGTGAGCTGCTCGAGCGTCTCTTTGAGGCGCGCAGGTATCGGCACACCCGCCTTGGCGGCATTCTCGACGATGCTGAGCCCCTCGTTTCCCAGAAAAAAGTACGTGACTGCAATGCAGATGATCTGCTGATGCATCGCTGTATCAAGCACGTGCCCGAGTGACACGAGCAACAGGATCATGATTTTTTTTAAGATGCCACGAAAGCCGCGCTGGCTATTGAGCGACAGTGTGGGGTTGATGTATGCTGCGATGACGCCGCTCACGTAATCAATCAGCATCGCGACGACCAGCGCCGCGAGCGCATCGCTCCAAGCTCCAAAAAGTATCTCCGCTGCCACTCCCACCGCTCCCGTAATTGTGCCCCATACTGCCTCGATGCGCACTGGCACGAGCTGGCGCAGGGCCTCGACGAGCTCGCTCATGGCACCACCTCCCAGTCGGTGGCAAAAAGGTCAATGTCCGTCACCGTGTAAGGTATCGGCTCGTGATTTGGCGTCTGTACAACAAGATATGCTCGTACTCCCTCGCGTGTGTACTTTGCGTAAATGACATCGTGGTAAATCCAGCCTTCTCTTGTCATCTTTTGTCCGGCCTTCATTCGCTCAAGTGCGTCTCCAAATACCATTTTAGTCCCACGCCTCCAAAAAAGCTCTTACGGCGTCGCGGTACTTGCTCGGCACTTCGTCGATCGTCATCTTCTTCATCCGCACGCGATATGCAAAAAATTTGACCATATTGGCCACCTCCTCCTTACTCGGTTGCGATAGCTTCCGTCAACGCCGACACGGCATCTTCGAGCGCGGCGATGCGCTGGCCGATAGACGGGGCGCTGTCGCCATCGAGGACAAGCGTATCAAAATTCGCTTCGACTTCCGCTTCGGTCATCGCCGTCTGCAGATTCTTTTCTTCTGCCGTCCAGACCATTTTTGTCGTCTCTGTCTCATCCTCGCTCGTGCGCGGATTGAGCACGGCCACCTGCTTGATATTCTGCCGCAGATAGACATTTGCCGTGCCGTCTGGCAGCTTCTCGTAGCGGATTTTTGTCGGCTTGCTGTCGTAGTATACCTGCATTTTTCTTTGCCTCCCTGCTGACTACTTTCTGTGCCCGCGCAAATGCTTGATAAGCATGTAGCTGGTGGGCGGCATTGTAGCAGTCGCTGTAAATGTAAAACCCTTTAAATGATGCCAGCCGACTTGCAAATCGGCGCGGCATCTTCTCCATGCGCTGCGCCCGCAGGAGCAGGCGGCGTGAATGGATGAAATTGCGTGCGCGCATCGTGAGCTTGCCGTTCGCGTGTACGACGTAGCCCATCATGTCGATTGGCTCGTCGCGGATGCGCTTGATATGCCATGTCGGCTTGACCGTCATGTGCAGATTGTCCCGCATGTAGACGATCAGGCTCTCAATAGCGCGCCTGAGCTTACGCCGATTTGAGCCAGTCAGCAGCATATCGTCCATAAAGACCACCATATGCGTGACGCCAGGATTATCCATTGCATGACGATATGCAAAAGATATCAAAAATTGTGCAGCCCACTGACTTGGCAGCGCGCCGATCAGCAGTCCTGTATACGGCTCGCTCGTGTTGATGCGACCGTGGGCGGCCAGCATCTCGCGCCATAAGTACATGATGTTTGGGTTGCCACAATCATGCTCAAAAAGCCGCAGAAAGAGCGCTTTATCAATCGATGGATAGCATTTCTTCAAATCGAGCTTCGCAAAGTATTTGCACTTTCGGCTGTAGCGCTGATGGTGCTTCCTTGCGTAGGCCGCGGCCTGATTGTCGCGATCGACGTAGCTCTTGATGAGCTTGATGCCGTACAGCTGCCCGCGCCCCTTGATGCTCGAGCACTGCTGCAGCACGAGACGGCGGTCCCATATTTCCTGACATGACCGCACAGCGACATAATCATAAAATTGCTGCAGTGCTGTCTCGCAGCCGATGAGCCGTGTCTTGCCGCTCGTCTGATCGTAGCGGTAGCCCGCGACTGGCGTAAAATACGGGATGCAGCGATGCTTGATCGTGACGGCGATATACTCTGCGATATCCTCTGCGACGGCCCAGATGGTCTCGTCATCACTGTGCAGGATACGCTGGTATACGTCCTCGTCATATGCAAATGTCTCTTTAAGCATCCGACGCATACTGCGCCTATGCTTGTGCCGCCGCAGGCACTCCTCGACATACGGCAGGATTGTCTTGACGTCCGTGACGTCGATATATTTACAGCTCTTCTTGATGAGCTTCACCTTCTTTCTGGATGCTTACGGACTTTCATTCTCGATTACTAGCCCGCTGGTCCTTGCATCGATTTTCGCCGCAGCGCGGAATGCATAGAGTATCGAAGATGTTTTGATACAGATTTTTGTCCAGAAGGGCGCCCGGCGTTATTCCACCACGTCCTGCTAAGCCAGTTGTTCCCGTTCAGGTACGACAACCCGGCGTTAGCCCCGTTGTTGAGGTTACCAAGCGCGACTCCATGCATCCCTTAATTTTATTGATTGTCATGTAGGGGGATTTTTATCCCCCTCTGGCCGCTTTGCGGCCATTCACCCCCTGTTGCCATTGGGCGAAAGGCGCCCGGCGTGATTCCACCACGCCCTGCCAAGCCAGTCGTTCCCGTACAGGTACGACAACCCGGCGCAAGCCCCGCTGCCGAGGACACCAAGCGCGAGCCATTCGCGCGTATCGACGGTCTTGCTATTATGCCAAAAATAGTCTCGTGCATAGGTAGACGATGAGCCGCCCGTCGAGTACGGGAAGAGGACGCCATCTTTGCCCCATTTGAGCGCTTTGATGTAGCCCTCGCCGATGCTCTGGTCGAATTTTGCGCCTGATGCGATGTAATTCGCGGTCAAGCCGGTCGACTGATTTGCGGCTTTTTTGACGGTGTACGGCTCGTACCAGTATTTTGTCGTATCAGCACTATCCTGATAGAGCTTAAGGATCGTATCGCCGACAATCTCATATGCGCCTAGACCAAATTCGATGCCTTGTAGCTTAATTGGATATTTGCCGCTCTTTGGGTCGATTGCACCGTCATTGCCCTTGATGTCGTCGGTACTGCCCGTCTTCCAGCGCACTGTATGGATTGCCGTATTTTTTGATGCATCGCTATTGCCTGCGCCGGTATCAAAAGCGCTCGGCGCGTCGACGTAGATTGCTGCGTATGCCGTGCCATTGATCGTGACGTCGGTGACGTCGGTGATTGTCCAGCCATTCTGACCACTGACGCTGTACATCGCGGCGTCCTGCACGTCATTGCCTGCTGCCGTGCCGACGATGATCTGTGAGCCGACGACGTAGCTATTTTTCGACGCAGCGGCGATGATGATGCGCTTGACGCCGGTCTCAGCGACCGTCGCTACATCTCTATACCAATAGCTGTACGCAAAATTCATGGCATCTTCGAGTGTCAGCGAGGCGTACTTGATGCGCGTCATCAGCTGTAAAAAGCCGAGGTCGCACGCGCACATCGATGAGTAGCCCGTGCCAATGGCTGATGCGTATGTATGGCAGCTATTGTGTGATAGCTGCCCTTCCTCCGCGATGCCGCTGCAGCAGGTAAATTTGCCATCTTTAAGGCCAGCCGCATACTTTCCGTGGATCATCCACGGGCGGACAGTGCCGTCTGGGCTGACTGCCTCGGGCATCGGCGCACAATTCGGGCGGCTGGCATCTGGGCCGATGCGGTATCCCTCGAGATATGTCTTATTGCTCGCCTCGCCCGGGTTGGTGTAGTAGTGATAGCCGGTCATCTGCAGCACGCCGACAAATTTTGTCGGGTCATCACGGACAAATTTGCCGCAGACGCCGTCGATTGCCGTGATCTGCGGCGTCAAGCTCGTCGCGTCAATCACCCAATTACAGTCGATGCAAGCAAAGAGTGGCAGGCCAGCGTAATCGTCACGGCCTTCTGCTGTCGCAGATGACGGCGTGCAGACCATGCCCGCATTGTCGCCGCCGCGTGTGCCTGTCGACATCGAGGCGATGTCCGGATCATTAAAGACCGTTGTGCCATCCCACTCATAATTGTCCTGCAGGAGATTGTAAAAGGCCGTGACCTGTGTGGTGATGCTCGCGGCATCGCTGTCGCGCGTGATGCCATTGACGGCCAGGTAGGTCTTGAGTGCGCGCTTGAAGCCTGCCGCTGTGCCGTCAATCAGCGCAAGGATCAGATTGTCGTAGGTACCTGTGCTCTTGCCCGCTAGCGCTTCGAGGGCCTCGGCCATGCGTTCTTGGGCATTGCTCTGCATCTTTGACTGCTCGAGATTATGGAAGCGGGCCTTGTCGGCCGCTGTCGGTGTATTATCGCTCATGTGTTTGCTCCTCCTTTACAGTGCGTCGCGATATGCGAGATAGCCGTCGCTGTCGATATAAAATTGAGCGGCAAGGCCAGTCAGCCGCTTGTCGATATTGATTGTGCTGCCATTATAGACGATGTGAGCGGCGTCTCCGTCGCTGTCGCTCCCCTGCTTGTACATCGCAAGGCCGGTCGGCGCATTGAGCCCCTTGACGCAGACATGGCCAGCGCGATTATGGTCGCCAATGGCTGCATCGTCACCAATAGGATTCCAGATATTGTTGGCGAGATTGAGTGCCCCGGTCATCGTGCCGCCCGAGCGCTTGAGATACGTCGTGCTGACTGTATTGCCGTCGGCATCGGCTTTTGCTTTTGCGGCGGTGATATTCCAATCGCCTGATGCGGTGGCCTGGATGGACTTTGTCGCATTATCGACGATGGCCTGCGCTTTTGCTGTATTATCAGCCGTTGTCTTGGTATTTGCCGCGACAGCTTTTGCGTCTGCCCTGGCAGCAAGTGCCCATGTGCGGGCGGATTGTGTCTTGCCCGTCGGGCTGTCCGAATCGGACACGCCGTCCGGTGAGCTGGTCGATACTGCCCACGCCTTAGCGCTGTCGGCTGACTTCGAGGCCGATGACGCTGACGAGGCCGCATTGGTCTCGCTGGTCTTTGCCGCTGTCTGTGACGCTGCTGCAGCGCTCTTTGATGATGCCGCGTCGCTCTGCGATTTGGATGCGGCTGTCGCGGATGTGGCGGCCGAGGTGGCGCTGGCGGCGGCGGCGGATGCGCTGCCGGATGCGTTTGTCTCGGATGTCTTCGCGGCGGTCGCCGATGTGTTTGCCGCAGATGCGGATGACGCCGCGGCGGTCTCGCTCTTTTTTGCGTTTGAAGCCGAGGTGGCGGCATTGGTCTCGCTGGTAGCTGCGGCCTGCGCTTTATTAGTCGCGATGGTGGCATTGTCTGACACCGACTTTTCGAGCGCCTCAATGGTCTTCAAATAATTCTCGACGGCGGCGATCGCGGACGCGACACTTGTAGCTTTGTCGCTGTACTCCTTCGCCGAGGCGGCGCTGGCGGCGGCAGCTTGGGCTTGCTTGAGCGCGTCTTCGGCGGCCGCGCGGGCGGCGGTGGAACCGAAATTTGGGTTGGTGCGCATGTCGTCGTACATGCTCTTGACCTGCGTCAAAATCTGCTGCAGATTGGCATCATCGGCAAGTGATGTCGTAGCCTCAGCGAGCAGTCGCAGGTCTTTAGCGATCGCGTCATAGATGCCCGCATTTTCAGGCGAGACAAAAGCCGATTTTTTGCTTACGACGCCAGCGCGCACAATCTTGTCGCTCGCGTCGCGCTCCTCGAGATACTGAAATCCGTCTAGCATTTATATCGCATCCTCTCATTGTAGCGTATATAGGCCATTACTGCGGTTGACCACAAAAAAGGCGCCTGTGCCGTCATTATCAAGTATCTGCTCACCGTCAACGTATACGTCGAGCGAATCAATAATGAGCCATACTCTAAGACCGTCCGAGCCATCGCCGTCATGCTCAGTCCACGGGCTTAGAGTGAGCGTACATGTCAGTTCGCTTCCCTGCGCAACGGTAAAAATGTTTGACACATATGAGCAGTATTCATCCGTTCCATGCACTCCTGATGGTCCGTGTATTTCATTATTATTATCGTTCGAAAAGAACATGCCGTTATATGTCTCTTTGCCGTTACACTTTATAGATATATTTTGAGATGCGCTGTTTGGAAATCTAACAAAATTACTATATTTATAGCCGAGATTCATTCCAAATCTACCATGAAACACCACGCGGCTTGCATTACTTGGCATTTTTACAGTAAAGGTAATAGAGCGGCTACCATATGGTAGTGTCACATTTCTATCAGAGCCGCTTCTCCAAATTGTCCAGCTCATTGAGCCGCACTCTTGATACTGCGCAAATGAGCCAGCACCTTCTGCAATGCCACTATATGCCCTCACGCGGAATCCATTAACAGATACATCCTCTGCGTAGCAGTGTAATCTGACTTTTGATGTAGAGTAAGCCGGGTTATTTGTTTGCACGTTCTGAGGTGTAATGATGACGACAGGTATCTCTGTCCAGGGATTAGCAAATTTTACATACTGCCCATTTTTTGCGACTCCCATCATGCACTGAGCGAGAATTGAGAATTTATTGCCGTTTTTATCTTTTGACGTCATGCCATCTTGCCCAAATTGGATTGTCATGCCGCTACTGTCTGTACACGACAATCCGCTCGTATCAAGTACGACGCTTCCGCCTTTGATGCCCTGGCTCGCTGTCAGCTCAATGATGCTCGCCGCAAGCTTATCCGCCGTGATTGCCCCGGTTTTTATCATGCCGTTTGTGATGACATTGCCATCGATGAGCGTGTCAGCAGTGATGTGCAGCAGCCTGCTCAAGATCGATACCGATGTCGGCGTCAGATTGATGTACGACATAAGCTTGCCGCTCTGCCCCATCTCCTTGAGATTGTCTGCCGTGACTCTGAGCTGGATGTCATTTATCATTTGCTTGATAGCACTATACGCAGCGCTGGCTTTGTCCGTGCTGCCAAGATTTGTCACGACCGTGCTGATGCTCTCCGCATTTTGCTTGATCTGCGACGACATGCCTTTTAGCGCGCCGTCGGTCGACTGCTGATACGACTGCACTGTCGACTTGATTGTCTCGGCCTTTTGGTCGACTTGAGAGATGGCCGCATCAGTCGCCGACTTATTATTTTGTACTGTCGTCGTGATGCCACTGATATTTTGCTGTAGCTGAGTAATCGATTTATACGGACTATTTGCGACGTCTGTGCTGCCGAGGTTGGTCACGACCGTGCTGATGCTCTCCGCATTTTGCTTGATCTGCGACGCTGTCTCTTGGTTGACGCCATCCTGTGTCGTCTTTTGCTCAGCGATGGTATTGCTGAGCTCGCTGTCGGTCTTATTGAGCAGCTGTATCGCTTTGTATCCATTTTTGCTCGGCTCGACATTGAGAGCGGCGACGGCCTTGCTCAAGTCTGCGTTGACCGTCGCAATGCGCTCCGTCGTGCTCGTGTCGAGATTATCGATGCGCGTGTCGACATTGTCTAGGCGTGGAATGGCCTCGCGCGCGTCGGCAAGGTCCTGCTTGATGCTCTTGTCGACTGTGCGCAGTGAGATGCTCTCGTCGGCAAAATACTTCTCGTCGATATGCGGCTCGATGACAGCTTGATACTCTGCCGTCTGATAGCCCTCGCCGAAGATATCATAGTAGCAAGCGGCGACGGTGTAGATGCCTGCGGCATTGCTGTAGCTGTAGTGCGTATTTTTGCCGATGTCGATGGGCTGGCCCTCGATGTACAGGCGGACGCCGTCGGCTCCGCTCGGGATGTCCGGCACAGTGATATTTGCTGACAGGATACCTTTCTCGATCGTCAGGCCGCTCGGCGCTGGCAAGATAGGATAATCGTATGTCAGCGATGTCGGATAGCTGTATTTTTTGGTCGCATTGTGGGCATACAAGTAAATTGTCGCCTTGCGCGACGGCATCGACTCGAGTGTGACACTCGTTCCCTGGGCGCGCGCGAGTAGATTGTAGGCCGCTCCCGGATTTCGGTCGTATCGCAGCTCGTAATAGTCGACGTCCGAATTGGTGACATCATCCCAGCTAAAGGTAAATCCCTTGCCAAGCACAAAGGATTTTTTGAAGCCGGTCGGCGTACTCGGCACGGTCTGCTTTGCCTCGACGGTGGTCTCGAGGTAAGTCGCGTCCGCATCCGGCGTAGTAAAGCCGTTGACGTCCTCGGCGACGAGCTTGAGGCGGTATGTGTCGCCGAGCTGAGCGGCTGGGATTGTGACGCGGCTCGTGCCTTTGCCTGCGTAGCGCCAGTCGGCGTAATAGCCGAGCTCGTCGGCCGGTACGCCCTCTGGCAGTGGTCCGCTCAGCTTGCTCATATCGATATGATTTGTCTTGTAGTAGACGGCGACGTCGGCGACGGTCGCCGTCGCGGGCAGGCCGAAGCTCACGACGATGTCGTAGCCGGTCGCGCCATCCTGGTACTGTCGATAGATCGTGTAGGCCGAGGCGTCGGTGACTTTGCCTGGCATGGCGATAGAGCCGATGCCGCTCAATGTCTCGCCGAAGGTATTACCGTCTTTGTCAATCGACTCGACGTAAAAGACGTACTGACCGGCATCCTGCGTCGGCACGTAGCACGATGTCGCGGTCTGCGCCGTGCTTACCTTGTCACACTGCTGCATGGTCATACCGTACTTACCTCGGTAGACATTGTAGCCCGCGACGGCCGTGCCGGTCGCACCGCGCCACGAGAGGTTAAAGCCCTTGCCAACAAGCATGACGATGAGATTGCTTGCGTTATTGGCGGCGTAGGTCGTACCGTGCACGTGCAGGCTCGTCGTCTTGCTGTCAGCAGTCAGCGCGTCGAAGATGCTGTAGACGGTGATGTCGTAGTCGTCGCCCTGGCGCACGTCGCGGAAGACGTGTGTCGTCATCCGCGTACTCACTTGCTCATCGTAATCGCTCGTGCGCGACTTGATGCGCACGATGTAGCTCTCCGGCGCCGTGCCGACGCGGTCGAGCTGCCATGTCACGCGGACATTTGAGACCGTGCTCCTGTCGGCTGTGTACGACTCCTCCGACGCCGTCAGCGAGGTGATCTTGGCGACGGTCGGCGTGCTTGTGTAGTCGACGACGGGATACTTGCTGTAGTCGAGCTCATCGCTGTACATCGCCTCATCATACTCAGCGAGCTTGAGCGATACTTTGAGGTCGCCATCGCGCGACGCATTGACGATGCGAAAGGGCTTGACGGCTTTGTCGAGCTCGCCAAATGCGTAATTGTCAAAGCGCTGTGGAAGCTGCGTGCTTTCAAATGGCGTTGCGAGCTTGAGCGTGTCGGTCGATGTGGTCTCGGCGATGACCTCGCGGCGGATCAGCGCGTCATTGCTCAGCGAGATGTAGATTTCATATTTTTTCGCGACATCAAGCTGCACGGTCTTGTCGAGCGTGACCGTCGTCGCGGTCGCCGAGACGATGCGGCCGGACGCGATGCCGAGACGGCTCACGGCGTGATTAAAGCCGACGATGTCGCCGTACTCGGCGACGATGGCGTCGATATCGGCTGACAGCTCAATAAACTGCAGCTGGCGCTCATTTGTTGCGAGCGCTGTAATGGCCTCGCGGTACGCCTGCGAGCGCCGCTTGACGCCAAAAAGCGTGAGCTGGGCGGTATTGTCGCTCGAGCGGTCGGTATTGTAATTCGGCGAGCGCACGGTCATGACTGTATTTTTAAAGTCATTCTGGCCGTCATTGTACGTGACCTCAATCGCTCGCGCACGGTCCTCGGTGCTGCTAAAAGAGCCTTTGACTGACGATACTGTCGTCCTGCCCTCGCCGAAGATCTGCGTGATGTGTCCCGGCCGGTCGACGACGATGCCGATATTGCGGCCGTGTGGGATGATGACCGCATGGCCGACATTAGCCGCCTTCTGCGCTGCGGTCCAGCGCTTCTGGGCCGTGTCAAAAAAGGCGTCAAAGCGATAGCGCGGCTCTTTCTCGCCGTCTTGATTCGTGATTTCCTCGTCGGCGTAGGCGGCAGCCGATTTCCACTGCTGCCAATATGCGTCGAGGCAGCTGGCCGGATAGCCTGAGACGACGTACTCATTCTCGCCAGTTTTGATATTCTTCAGGCTGCGGCATCCATGCAGGATGTCGTAGCAGGCCCAGATGGGATTGTCAGCCGCCCGCTGCTCATAATAGCCAGTCTCGGGATTGTGTACCCAGACAGTCTTGCGCGTCTGTCTCCAGTTTAGCGACGGTACGCCGCCCGAGAGCTGATTATTCGCTTTGATGCGCAGCGCGACGAGGACCTTATTGGGTCTGCTGTAGATGCCGTCGATGTAGCTCGTCATGATCGACCAATTTACCATACTCTGGTATCTCGACGACGTCGGCTTATTGACGGCCGTCACGCGGACGTCGTACTGGCCCGCCTCGAGGCCGGTGACGGAAAAAGTGCGGCGCAGGGCGCTATTCGTCGCGGCGGTCACGCTGTAGTGATAGCCCGTATTTCCCTTTTTAAAATTGTGCCAGCTGTCGCTTTGTCCCTTGCGATATTCGAGCAAAAAGGTTGCCGTCGCATTGTCGTAATCGCCCTTATCATTGACGTGATAGAGTCCGGCTGGAAATTCTAGCGTGACGTCAAGCGCCGATGCCTTGGTGCTGTCGCTCGTGCGCGCGACGGCCTGGCCCTGCACGAGCTCGACGCCGACGCTCTGGTCGAGCGGCGTATTTTTAAAAAAGGATATCGGTTTTTGGTCATTTGTGCCAAGGCGCGTCTCGAGCTGCACACCCGAGAAATTACCAATGTCGGTGTAGTCGATGCGGATATTGTCGATACTGTCGACCGGGCCGTAGCCGCCGCAGTAGAGCAGATTAAGGTACTGCTCGTCATTGACCGTCTCGACATGCTGCTCAAGGAGCTGTGGCGCAGGGATGCACTCGCCGTATGTCTCGCCGACGACCGTGCCCGCCGTCGTGGTCGGTGTCGGCAGGTCCCAGCCGTACGTCTGCGTCGTTTCATGGTCATTCCAGTTGATGTTGTCAACCGTCTGTGGGAAGACCGCATTGATGATCTTGCCGCCGAGAAACATCACGGCTCCTGACGCAAGGAGCGCGCCGATGTGGCCCGCGCGGAACGCTGTGCCGAGTCCTTTCCAAAGGCCCCCCGCAATATTACTCGAGTAGACTGAGAGAGCAATCATCGCGACGAGGCCGAGCACGCGCATGATGCCCTTGCCCGCGATATGCGGGATGACGATAATCTGTGAGCCGTCGAGCGGCGTTGTCTCATCAGGATGCTCGACGAGATTGCCGTCGATGTAGACGTCGCGTCCCTCCGTCTCGACGTACGCGGTGACTTTGCCGCCCGTGTAGCAGATCTCCTCGATCTCACGCCGTGTCGGCTCGAATGGATTTGCAATCCTTACAATCTGTATCAATGCCATCCTCCTCCTGGACTGTAATACCCGACGATACGCGACTGCCAGCGCCGCAGCCGGTCAGCGCAGACGCCAGTCGGCAGGTAAGCGTGTAAAAATTTGCCGTCGCCGACATAGATGCCGACATGATTTGCCCAGAGTCCCGGCGTCAACCGCAGCAGCACAAGGCAGCCCACGCGCGGCCCGTCGAGGTGAATCCAGTCGTCCTCCTGGCGCTTCATCGTCCCGGCGATGTCGGCCGCCTCAATCGCTGAGATATGATAATCCGGCACCTCGCAGCCCTGCCGTCGAAAAGCCTCCTTGACGAGGCCCCAGCAATCCAAGCCGCTCTTTGGGTCCCGCCCGCCGTCGACGAAGGGGATGCCGACCAGGTCATCGTATGCAAAATCCATATCATCATCTCCCTGTCTGGATTCCCGGCTCGCCGCCGAAGCGCTCGGGAATGAGGCATGAGGCGATGTTGTTTTTGCAGGTCTTGTCGCCTGCGTAGCCGCAGCGGATGTCGCCGCAGACAAAGGGGCAAAAATCTGTAAGGTATTTCTGTGCTGGGAAGCGATTGGCGAGCTCTGGCGATGCGCCAAGCGTGAAGGTGATCCACTGCTCATCGTACGTCGTCTCGGTAATCTGATACTCCATCTCGAGCTCCGGCTTGTCGGAGTCGAGGCATTTTGCGTGCACGACGTAGAGCTTGACGCGCGCGTCGGTCAGACCGCCGTACTTTTGCAGATATGTCGTGATGAGCCCCTGGCCTGATGAGATCTTGAGATTGAGTGCAGGCAGGGTCTTGCCGTCCTCCTCACTGTCCTCGATGTCAATCGGGAAGGCCGTCCACGTCTTGCCCGCCCACTGGATGTCGTCCGTATTGCGTACGAGCCGGATGTCCTCAGCCAGCTGCGCGTGATTGATGTCAAAGAGCATCAAAAATGGCGCGTCGGTCGAGAGCTTATTTTTCTCGAGCGTCGCGAGCTTGGAAAATTCGAGCACGCTTACACCTCCTCAAATTTGAGCACGCCCTGCCAGCCGTATGGATGATTTTCCTGCCACTCGAGTGCCTCGATAAAGCGCACAACGTGGGCCGTGCCTGTATTCCAGTCGGTCCACGCGAATTGCTGGAAAGTGCCGACCTGCCGGAAGAATTTTTTGAGCTTGTCGAAATCGGCTTTGCTGACGCCGACCCATGCATACGTCCACGTCTCGACCATGCGCGTCGTGCGCGGCCTTGTCTTTTTGTAATTTGCGTCGCTCGTGACGCTGATCGTGCTGTCCTGCAGCTTATCTTTGTATGAGTCACCCGCGCCGCTCGTCGAGGCGATATTCGGCTCGGGAAAATCCGTTGGAAAAGTATATGCCTCTGCCATTACATTGTCCCCTTGAGTGCTGTCTTGAGATTGCGGCCAAATCCATTGCGGTCGCGCTGGGCACCGTCGACGACGACATCGAGCACCCATTTGCCCAAGTCCTCGTTAAAGCCGCTTTTCTGGACGCTGACCTCTGAATTGGTTTTATTGGTGATATTGACGATGACGCCGCCACCCTTGCTCCCATTGCCGCCCATCGCTTTAAGATTGCGGTCATTGAGTGGGATGACGGCCTCATGCTCGCCGCCCTCGCCGATCATTGCAAGAGTCGGTGCGGTGACAATGCCGCCCGACGCAAAGCCTGGTACCTTGAGGTGGCTGGCAAAATTGGCTGTATTGGCGAGGCCGCTTGTAAATTGCGTCACCGGCGAGACGCCAGAAAAGCCGAAAGTGTTGCTGTGCTGTACGCCACCGAAATTGTACGCTGCCGATGTGCCACCGCGCGAGCCGCTGAAAATGCCGAGGATGCTCGTCATCCAGCTCGCGGCGAGTCGCTGCGCGGCAATCTTGGCCATCATACTCAGTACGGAATTGCCAAAATCCTGCAGGGCCGCCTTCGCCCCTTTGGTGCCACGGATAAATTCTGTCATCGAGTCCGTCATTGTGCTGTAGAGATTGTCCGACACATCCGCGATGTAGCCGATCATGCTGCCGTGCGCATCCTGCCAGATCTTGACGTACTCTTTTGCAAGCTTGCGCTCGGCCTCGCGATTGAGTGACTCCTCGCCCGATTTCATGCCCTTCGACTTGTCGGCAGTGCCGTCAGCCTTGATGACCGGCGTGCCCATGTAGGCGACGAGCTGGGCGAGATTGCCCTCCTCGACGAGGTACTCGACATACTTGTCGTGAGCCTCCTGCTTGGCCTTCCGCTGCTTGTCCTGAGCCTCGTCGACCTGCGCATAGTACCAATCGCTGATTTTCTGACGCGTCTTGTAGTCATCCTTGTCGCGCATCAGCTCTTTTTCCTTTTTCTCACGCTCACGGTCGAGCTTGATGATGGTCTGCTGGTACTCGATGTCGGCCGACTCCTCATAATCGTGGTGCTGCTGTGCAAGCGCCGCCCGCGACGTCAGCTCAAAGTCCTGCCATGCCTTACGCCACTTTTTGACAAATTTTTGATACATGCTGTCGGTGTACTCGTCGAGCTGCTTATTGAGTGCCGCAATGGTCTCTTTGCTCATACCCGGCACGGCCGCCAGTTTATTGATCTCCTGCTTCTTCTTCTTGATGTCGCCGGTAAATTTAGCCCACTCTTTTTGGTACTCAAAGGCGTCATTTCCGAAGACGGCGCTCTGCATCTCGACCGACAGCTTCTTTGCCTCGTCCTGAGCCTGCTTGAGCTTTCTCGCTGCTTCTTCGGCCGCGTGATTAGCCTGCGTCATCGTCCGGCCAATTAGGGTCGACTTGGCTGTCATGCCGCCCGTCGCTTCGGCGATGGAGCCGTAGCCCTGGATGCCGCCAAAGGTGGCGTCAAAATCCTGCAGGGTCAAGTCATGCACGCCCATGCTGCTTTGGCGCGAACGTACCATGCCATTGCCTAAGTAAATGCCGACATGGCCCGGCGTGTCGACGAGATCGCCAGGCTGCAGCTGTGCACCAATATCATTGATATTGGCCTCATGATATGCACCGAGCGCGCGGAAATTGGAGTCATTGACGACGCCGCTGCCAAAGATATCCTCCTTGCCGAGCGCGTCAAACATCTGTTTGTAGACCTCGTGCGCCCAATCATCGCACCAGCCCGCCGCGTCACTGCCGAGCGAGCCGGTCCACGCCTGGCCATCCCAGAAATTATTGGCTGCAATGTAGGCCGCTAAATCGCCGACAGGGATGTCGTAGGCCACCGGCTGCGCCTGCGTCGCACCTGCGCCGCCCTGAATCGGTACCTGCGACGTCGTGAAGCTATTGTAGTAGCCCTCGACTGTCGACACATAGCCCGGATTTGCAGATGGGTCAGCGTGGCCGAGGTTGTAAGCCGATATCATCATCTCTGGGTCATTGCCGTACTGCTTTGCGAGGTAGGCAAGGTAAGCAGCCGACGCCATGATATTGTCATTCGGGTCACTGCCCGGCCCGTATCCTCTTCCGCCGCCGAGGTTCGGATCATTTGCGATGTCTTCTGATATTTGCCCGAGTCCCCAGTGCGCATGATCCGACGACCACACATTAGCCTGGCCATGCGACTCGTGCTTGATGATTGCTGCAAGTATGCCCGCATCGATGCCGTGATATGCTGCCGCATACTCAATCTCTTTTGCCCACTGTGCAAGCTCTGGATCATCCTCAAAAGACCACTTCGTGCGCATCGGCGTCGCCGGTGTCTCGATGGGGCCAGCGCTTCCGCCGCCCGACGATGCGCCGCCACCGCCGCCCGAGCCTGAGCCGCCGCCACCGCCGCCGATACCTGACATGATATCGGCCATTTTGTCCATCATCTCTTTATTCTGCGCGTCAATCTTTTCTTGTATCGCATTCTGCTGCTGGCGCTGCAGCTCGGCCTGGCCTTCCGGCGTCGTATTTAGCCAATTATCATAAGCAATCTGACCTGCCTGCTCTTTTTGCTCGTCGGTCAGCTCGTAATAATTGTCTGCCGGTGCCGAAGATCCGCTGCCATAAGAATTGCCTGCGACGCTCGTGTAGTCGCCATAGCCATCCCCCTCGCCGTCCTCGCCAGCGTAGCTGCTATCGTGGTAGCCGTCTCCCTCGCCCGGGTCGTAGTCATCGCCTGTGTGTGTGGCGCTACCAAGTGCTGCGGCACGCTCGGCATCTGTATCGTAGACGCCGACAAAATTGCCATTGGCGTCCTTGGTGACGGTCGAGCCGTCTGGCAGTGTGATAAAATTGCCATTCACAGCCTGTGCAGCTGTTGTACTCCTCTGTGCTGACAGATAGAGCACATAGGCAATCGCCGCAGCTACGCCCCACCAGCCCTGCGCGAGCGCCCAGACGGCGCTGGTCAGCCTTACGACTCCGCTCCTCGCGATTGCTGTCGCCGTCGCCGTCTTGGTGCCTGTCTCTACAGCTGTATTGCCCGTGACAGCCGTCGCTACCGTCAGAGCCTCTTGCTCTGTCTTTGTCGTCGTGATGGCCGTCTTGGAGATTGTCTCAGCTGTGACTTTTTTAGTCGCCGTCTCGCCCGCCGTCGTGCCGGTGACGACCTCAGACGCGGTCAATGCGTCCTGGGCTACGGTCGTCTCAGCTATGGCGGCCTTGGCGGCTACATTTGCTTCGGCGATGCGCCCCGACGCGACGGCGGCGGCGTCAGCTTTGGCCGCCTCGCTCTCTGCCGCGAGTGCATTGCCCTCGACGATGCGCGATGCGGATGCACCTGCAGCTGCATTTGCCTCGGAGATCTGTGCAGCTGCTTTTTCGGCGGCTCCGGCTTTGGCCTGCTCGGCCTCGGCGGCAATCTCCACCTCTCTGGTCTTCTGTGTCTGGTAGCTCAAAAAAGTCTTTTCCATCGCCGCCCGCTCTTTGAGCTGGGCTTCCTCTAGGGCGATGGTGCGCTGGGTTGTAAATTCCGTGACAAGGCGCGTCTTCTCGGCCTCGGTGGCCTCCATCTTTTGGACAGTCTTGGTGTACTCTTTGATCTCCTTATTTGCCGCGGCCTGCATGGCGCTCATGCGCTTATTGATGGCGCGCTGCTGCACCTTTGTAATCTCGGCCTGCGTCTTTTCGGCCTCGGCGACCTCGGCATTATTTCCGAGTGCCTTGCCGACGGTCGTCTTGATGGCTGAGCCCGCTTTGGTGCTGATGGCACGGACGGCTTGGATGGATTTATAGACGGCGTAGAGCTTGACAAGGTCGGTCGTCAAAGTTTTGATTTGCGTGCTGTTATTTTTAATAAAAACGGCCGCTTCGCTGAGTCCCTTGAGGACGACGGGCATAAATTCCTTCGCGAGTGGTGCCAGGGCCGCGCCGCCCGCAACTTTGAGCTGGCCGAATTGCATATTGACGATCTTCATTTCCTGGTCGAGCTCGTGCATCTGCTTCGGGTCGATCATGCCGGACGACTTGACCTGTGCAGCTTTTTCCTTTGCCTCGGCGTACTCGCGCAGGGTCTGCGTCAATGAGAGGCCCTTCGCGCCGAGTGTATTCATAATAAATTCCTGGCCATAGCCCGCCTTCTCGGCCTTTTTGTAGCCTTCTGCCAGCTGCTCCATCTGCTGATTGAGTGGCAGCAGGTGCCCCTGCTGGTCTTTGAGCGAGATACCCAGTGCATCAAAAATCTGCTGGGTCTTCTGCGCCGCCGATCCACCACCCGCCAAGGTCTTGTCGAGCTTCATGATGGCCTTGCTCGCGGCGTCTGCGTCGCCGCCCGTCAGCGACAAGATGCGCTTGAATTCGCCCGCCTGCGCTGCCGTGACGCCCATGCGCTGCGACAGCTGGTACGTGCTCTCTCCTGCAGCTACTGCGCCCGAGATCAACGAGGTTAGGCCGAAGCCGCCCGCTGCGACGCCCGCGAATTTTGTGAAAGAGCCGATGAGTGACTCGACTTTGCTCGTCGTGCTCGTCAGCGCTCCCTGCATTGTGTCGAGAGGCTTGACATCGCCGAAGGTCTGATTGATAGCGGTCTTTGACTCGCCCAACTCTTTGCGTAAGCCCGATGAGTCAGCGCCGATCTTGATAAGCAGCTCTGATATAGTCGACAATTTCTTCACCTCTCGATTGATACATGATTACTTTTCTTCGCCCGAGTCGCCCTTCTGCTTGTCGAAGCTTTTGAAGTATTCCGCCTCGTCCTCTGCCTGTCGATTCTTCTTCTCCTCGATCTCCTCGGCCGTATAGTAAAGCGGGTCGAAAATCTGATCCGGGCTTATCGGGTCTTTGAGATGTGGATTCATCAGCATCGCGACAAAGTAGGAGCGGCGGTAATCCTCATCCCTGCGCCGTGCCTCGCTCGCCTCGACGAGCATACGGAATTCGCCTGGCGTCAGTTCCTCGAATTCTGCAGGCTTCAGGCCGATGCGATAGGCTACCGGCTCACTCTTGTCTACCCATTCGAGGAAGGACTTTACTTTTTCTCCGTCTCGGCCTTGCCGGTCTTTGCTGTCATCGGCTCCGGCGTCCGAATCCGAAAAAGCCCTGTCTGCTCGATGGCGAGCAGGATGTAGCCCGTCAGCTCATTGAGCTCCATGCCATTCTTAAAGGCATCCTCGATGACTTTGTAGGGGTCAAATTTGTCCGGCATCCCCTGCAGGCCGTACTTGAGGCCGTAAGCCGTAAAGTCTACCGTCATGCTGCGCATCCACTCTGCCTGCGTGCCCGCTATAATTGACAAAATGGAGCGCCCGATTGAGCGCTCCATATTTGCCAACGCACGAATCGAAAAGACGAGCGTGTACTCGCGCTCGCCGATTTTGAAAGTCGTTGGTTTTTTCAATGTCTATTCTCCTCTCGAGCTTATGCACCCGCGCCGGGCGTCGTGGTCGTCGAGGCCGTGTAGGTAGCATCCTTCTTGATCTCGCTGATTGCGCCGACGCCGCTGAGCGTCGCCGTGTAGGTCGCGACGGCCGTGTAGCTCGTGTCCTTGGTCAGCTTGGTGATGTAGCACCAGCCTTCCTGATAATTTCCCTCTTTGTCGATAAAGCGGACGTGAGCCTGCTTGCTATTGCGGAAGCAGTAGTCGATGATGGTGAGGCCATCGTCATTGAGGATGCGCAGGCCGCTGTACGAGCACGTCCAGCCTTTGAGCCCCGGCAGGGTCTGCTTCCAGCCGCCGGACGACTTATGCGATGCGTCGATGCTGTCAGCCGTCTGGTCGAGCGGCGCATTGCGCTGACCGCCGACCGTGATCCAGCTTGCCTTGTCCGTCGTGCCGCCATCTACCTGCAGCAGATGGTCTTTGCCAGGGCTCGCGACGCTCTTGTCGGGGTTTTCCGGTAGCGTCTTGAGCTGATCTTCTGTAATTGCCATATGTGTCACTCCTTATTGATTACTTGTCAATGAGCTGATACCGCACCGATACAGTCGCATGGTAGCCGAGGTCGCTCGTCGGAAAAGTCTCGCTCTGCTCAACCTCGACATCGAGGACCTTGTAGCCATCGACTGTGATGCGGTCGCCGTACTTCGTCATCAGATAGCTGATGTCGTCGACGGCTTCGTAGATTTTCTTCGCCTGCTCGGCAATCTGCGTGCCAGGTGCCGAGTCGCCCGCCGTGTCAGCGCTGTCCACTTCGATGATATTCCCGGCACCCGCCCCGGTGCTCCAGATATCAATCGCCAGCGTGCAATTCCAGAGGGCTTCTTCCTTCGTGTCTTCTGGCTTGACGGTGCAGAGCCCGATTGTGATGTACGGGCTCTTTTCAGCACGCGGCGGCACTGCTCGATAGACCTGCGCAGTCTGTCCCTGCTCGAGCAGTCCGTAGACTGCCTCCTGCAGGGATAAGATTGGCAGGCGCTTGATGACTCTCATTTCTTTATAGCCTCCTTGACGGCCGCCTCAATCTTCGGCTTTCCTGCCTCGGCCGCTGGGCGCATGAAGGGCCGCTCCGGCATCGTGCTGACGACGTGGCCGCGGACAAAATCGCCATTGATGAGCATCGCTTTTGCCCGCAGCGGCGAGGCGATGCGCGGCCCGCTGCCGTACTCGACGACGTGCGATATCGGCGCGGTGCTCTTGACCGTGCCGTGCGCTCCCTTGATGTCCATCTTGATGCCCTCAATCAGGCCGCCCGTCCGCTTGGGCGCGCGATTGACGGCCTCTTCATAGACAGCCTTGGTGCCGTCAGCGATGGCAGCCTTGATTTTGTCCTGTGTCTCCTTGTCGTACTTGCTGATGTCAGCCGTCGCGCGGAAGACGACATCGTCGAGTCGGGCGTTAATCTTAAAAGGCGCGCTCATGTCTGCACCTCGATGTCCTTGCAGGTCAGCGTGAGCTCGTGGCGCACGGATGCATCGACATGCAGTATGTCGTATAGTGCCCCCGTCTTATCGCCTGCCGGGTAGCGGATGCGCCAGCCCTTGCGGACGTCTTTGCGCTCGCGAATGGTCACGCCCTGCGTGATGACGACAGCCTCGGCGCTGCCGAGCATAGCCCCGCTCCTGATACCAGGCCGCCGAAAGATGGCCCAAACCGTCGCGACGACTTTGTAGGCATTTGCGCCGACCGGCTTGAGCAGGTTGATGCGCTTGTCGAGCTTCCCTACATCGGATTGCTTCATACCGCGTCACCGCCTGCCTCTCGCTTTGCCGCCTGCGTGAGCCGCAGCTGCTCGGCCATCGCCGACAGCGTGACGTCGCCCGCCTTGGCTGTGCCGCCCTCTGGGTCGTCGTACTGCTGGCCGACATAAGCCGCGACGGCATTTGTGTAGAGGCCATCGTCGTAGTCCGGCTCGACGCCCGCATTGTGCAGCCATGACTCGGCCGCACTCACGTAGGCGCGGATGATCTTGAGCGTGTCGGCATCGGTGTCGATGCGCAGGAGCATTGCGATCAGCTGCAGGTCTGCCTCCGTCGCTACCATGCTGCTCACTCCTCTGCCTTTGTGGCCGCGCTCTTATCTGCAGATGCCGCGGCGGCCGGTGGCTTTTTGCTGAGCGGCGCGATTGCCGCGATGTAGCCGCCCGCTGCCAGCTCATCCAGTCGCTCGCTCGCGCCGCTCTCGTAGATGTCGCCGACATTGTAGCCTACGCCCGTCTCGCGGTCGATGAATGCTTTCAGTGTCTTTGCCTTCATGCCATTTCCTCCTTACGTTTTGTGTCCAATTCGGACATGCAAAAGGCCCGGCAAAAGCCGAGCCGCTGCTTATCCTGCAAGTTATGCTTTCGGTGCCTTTTTGATGCGGATGAAGCCATTTGCCGAGACGACATTGCCGCCCGCGAAGACGACGCCGCGATGGCAGACCATGCCTTCCTTGAATTTGTAATCCGTGCTCTTCTTAATTTCCGGGTCCGAGAAAATCGTGAGCTGGTAATTGAGCGGATTGCCGTAGGCCATGCAGTATGCATTTTCGGCCGTCTTGTCGTCTGCGACCGAGCCGCAGGCGGAGTTGATGACAAAGGGCGTACCGTCGATCGTGCCCGAGCCGCCATTGCCATTCATGACAATCGTGTGGAATTTACTGCCATCTGTGTTGCGCAGGCGAGCGAATGCGGCGAGGTCCTTTTTGTTGAGGATCAGGAGATTCATACCCTCTACGCTCTCATCACCGCCGTAGCCGTAGATGATCGTGTCGAGCGTCGTATTATCAATTTTACCGATCGTGATGTCGGTGCTGGCGTCGATGGCCGTCGCTTTGGCCGAGAAGATACCCGTCAGTGTATTGTCTGCACCCGTACCGACGAGGATTTCCTTGGCGAGCTTCTTGCGCAAGGACGTCTCGACCGCACCAAGGACGGCCTCTGCATACGGCGCTTCGGCCAGTCTCTCAACCTCCTCGGTCATTTCGCTGTATGCCGTGACCTTTGCTTTGGTGATGGTCGCCTTGCCAAATTTCACTTCGGCCGCGGCTGCCTCGGCGCCCTCGCCGGTGTAGCCTGCGTCATCCGTGCTGATTTCGTACGGCTGGCTGTACGTCTCGCCGCCCGGGATCGGCACCTGACGGACGAGGTCGATGAGATTCGAGCTCTGCAGGAAGCTCGGATTGATCGTGTCACCCGTGTGCTGCGGCAGGACAATGGTGCCGCCGCTTACCGTGATGGAGCGGCCCTCTTTGAGGTTCTTGCCGTACTCGCGGTTGCGCGCTTCGGCGGATTCCTTCGTCGACGTGCCGTCGAGGTCGACGCGGCCGCGCGACTCAAAGCCCTTCTCCGGGTCGTCGAGTTGCTTGCTGCGGTCTTCTTTCTTTGCGCTGTCTTCCTTTTCGTTGACTGCCTTCGTGCGCTCGGCGACGGCATCGCTCGGGTCGTCGGCGATAATGCCGCGCAGCTCCTCGACATCGTCGTTAATGCGCTTGATCTCCTCGCCGATAGAGCGCAGCTCTTCGACGGTCGTCGCCTTGTCCGATTTCTCGGCGAGTTCTTTCTTGCGCGCTTCCTTGGCGCGGATGAGCTTCAGGATTTTTTCTTTGTCCATGTGTTTACCTTCTTTCATGCTTAGGCATTTGCCATGATCTTGTTTTTGAGTCTATATACTTCAAGCTCTTCCTCGCTCTCCAGCGATTGCGACCGGGCTGTCTCCACATCCCTTCTGGCGCTCTCCAGCGCCGCTTTGTCGCGAGCAGAAATATCGGTATCTTCATAGGCCGGTTCGTTGACTGCCGAGACCTCGTAGACCTTGGCAATCTTGGTGATGTGGCGCGTGGGATAATCTGTGTCAAGATTGTCCCAGGTCTGCTCCCGCACGCGGAAGCAGAAGCTCATACCGTCCATATCGCCGCGCTCGATGGCCGAGAATAGCGCTCTGCTCTCCTGGTTGTTCTCGACATCGAGGTCGGCGTCCATTCTGAGCCCGACGTCATCGACCGTCAGTGTCATCGTCGATTTGCCGTTATTATTGCGGCTGCGGGCGAGCGGGATCTTCATGTCGCGATGGTTGGTGAAGAGCAGCACATCGGTCAAGTCGCAGTCGTCAAAAGCGCCCGGCTCGATAATCTCTTCAAACCAGCCGCCGATGTCGGCCGGGGAGCTGAATACAGCCGGATGGCCGGTGATGGAGCGGATGCCCTTGTCTTCGCCTTCCCCGCCGCCATTGCCGCCCGCTGCGGCGCGGAATTCCTGGCGCTTATAGCTGCGGACGCAGGTCATCGCGTCGTCTTTCTTATTTGCCGGATTCGCCCGGCGCTTTGCTTTCGGCATTCGTGTTTGCTCCTTTCGTGTTGAGCTGGTACTTGTCGACCAGCTCGGTGTTGACGTAATTCAGCGACTGCAGGCGGCGGTCGCCGCCATCGAAGGGCTCGATGCCAAACATATCGGCAATTTGGTTGAGGGTCATAAGGCCCGTGTCGCGTGCGATCTGCGCCAGCTGCAGCTTATTCGGTGTGTCGTAATACTCGACTTTGTTGTAGTAGCATCTGACGCGATGCCCGACATCCTGCTCGCGCTGACTAAAAAGGCAGGCCGTCATAGCCTGCTCAAATTCGTTGATAAAATCCTCGATGCAATTTTGGTAAAAGGCCGCGTGCTGGGCGTCATTGTAGTCGCCGTCCAGGATGGCCGCGCTGACGCCATAGCGGTTGCGGATGATGTCTTTGATAAATTTCATCGTCGTGTCCGGGATGACTACCTGGTGATTTGGGGTCGGCGTAAATTCGCCTGCGACATCGACAGCTGCGATGCCCGCTTTGGATGTCACAATGCGGCTCTCAAATTCATCGCGCGCCGCCCGTAGCTTGTCGGCGTCGAGCTTTGTCTTGCTCGTAAAGACGCCGTTGAGCTTTAGGCTCGATTCAATACTGAGCGGCAGGCCCTGCATCATCTTGTCGAGTATCTCGACCGCCTTCTGCGCGTCGCGCGTGTCGGCGTGTCCGTGGTCGTCGCCGCCGCCCATGATGAGGTTCTTGCCGCGCCGCCACTTGAGGTGGATGACCTGGTCATATGGCAGCGTATCTGTGCCGCCATCGCGCCAATGGAATTTAATCATCCAGCGCCCCGACTCATTGCGTCCGAGCTCAGCCGACGCCGGGTTGAGCGGGTAGAGTGCTGTGTAGCGCCGGTACATCAGACCATTCGCGCCCTTGACATCCTCCCATTGCGGGAAGATGAAGCAGTGCATCGTCTTGCGCTGCAGCCAGACGCACGCCTCGAGGAAGTCCTTCGTCGTCTGCAAGGGATTCGGTCGGAAGCGGAAGAGGCGCGTGATGTCATCATTCTGAATGGCAATGTTGCTGCCCGCCTTGACGACGCTGCAGACGTCAATCTTGCCGATCTCCGTCGCGACGCGGTTGATGCAGTTATTGACGATGTCCGACAAGTAGATATTGCCGCCCCATGAAGTGAAGACGGCCCGATTGTCCTCGAGGACTCCTTGCACAAAGCGCCGATTGCGCCATCCCCTGTAGACGTCCAGCAGCCCCTGGACGTAGTTTTGAAAAATCATGTCTCGCTCCTCACCTCATTTTCTGTGCATCCCGGTACAGTGACCTGTAGCGGTTGAATGTCGCGTAGCAAATGATATTGCTCAGCGTACCGTCGATGCGGTTTTTGCTCGTGCCGTATTTCTTCACGGGCATGATGAGCCCGATGTTGTTGGTCTTGTAGCCCGTGTTCGCCAGGCACCAGCGGTCGATCTCGTTGTTATTGTAGACGAGTACATTGCGCCCGAGATCCGACTCGAGTGATCGCATCGGGCCCGATAGGCTCATAAAGTCCATGCCGATGCGCTCGAGCACTTCCTTGCCAAAATTGTCAGCGATGATTTCCTGAAAATCTTTCGAGTGCCAATTATCATAGCCGATCTTGTAGGGCATCATGCCGTAATGCTCGTAGAGGTCGACAAACCAACCGGCGACGAGCTCGGCATCGACTTCCGCGCCCGGGCAGATGACGACGAGGCCCTGTTTCTCCCACTCGCGATAATTCTTCCGCTCGGGGTTGAGCTGTGAGTCGTCGTCGAGAATCGCGTCGGCCTTGGCCTCCGGGATGAAGTACATCTGCAGCGTGTACTTCTTCCGCGTCTGCTGGTCTTCAAAAAGCGCGCGTGCTGAGCACAAGTCGGTCGTCTCAGCAAAATCGAGGCCGCCGATGTAATACTGGCCGCGCAGCATCTCTGGGTCAAAGGTCTCTGTGTTGGCAATGGTCGCCTCGTCGAGCCAAGCGGCGCTCGAATTTTGCTTGATGTTAAAATCCTTCGCGAGCACAAAAGCGCGCTGCGACGGATTACTCTTCGCCTCTTCGACTTGCTTGCGCAGGTACGACCATTTCTTGATGACGCCGATGCCCGGGTTGCTCTTCTGCCAGGACTTCTCATCCTGCCAGACCTCTTCCTCGCTATCCTGGCTGTACCACCATATCGCCCAATCCGGCCGGTCGAGCTCGCCGTCGAGCACCTTCTGTGCATCAGCAAGCCTGTGGTCGAGGTAGCCGTCCTCGGTAAAGCCCTCGGTTGTGATCTCAAAATAGAGCGGCTCGTCCTGTGTCGAGAGCGCCTGCTGTATCGGCATGATGAGATGGTCATCTTCCATCTCATGCACCTCGTCGACGACGCCGACTTTGATGTTGCGCCCCTCTTTATTTTTGCCATTCGCCGAGATCTTGCGGATGGACCCTTTATTCTGATATGAGTATTTGCCCTTGGTCTTGCGGTGCTTGGGGTTGCCGAAGAAGATGCCCTTCTGGTTCCGCCGCGTGCGCTTGGCCATGCTCGGTGATTCCTCGCGCATGGCGTCCGTCGCCGAGAAGGCGAGGTCGGCCTGCTCGAAATCATTCGAGCCGTAAAGAATCTTCGTCCCCATCTCGCCGCACATAAATTCCGACAGCGAGATGGCCGCAACGAGCGGTGTCTTGCCATTCTTACGCGCGATGAGGATGAGGACGTCCTGGTACTTGCGCACCCATCCGCCCTTGCCGAAATTCGCCTCGGGGTTCCACTTCTTGATCGCGTAGATGGATTCGATGATGGCTTTCTGGAAGAGCTCGAGCCGGAAGGGCCGCCCGCTAAATGGTGCCTCGTAAAGCTTGCACTCGTGCTCGATGAAGCGGATGCGCTTGTCCGATTCGGACAAGTCAATGCGCAGCTCTGGGTTGTCGAAGTCATCTAGGAAGCGCCGGATGCCCTGCTTGATATGCGTGCCCGCGATGATCTGGCCGCTCTTGATTTTCTCGGCATAGAGATGCAGGTAGGAGCGGTATGGTGCCAGCAGGCGCGGCCGCTTTTTGTCTGGCTTCCCGTCCCTCGGCTTACTCATACTCGTCGAGGTCATCGTCGTCATCTTCCAGCGAGCCACCGCCGAGCATCTTGGTCAGCTTGGCGACGTAGCTGATATAGCTCGCGCGCACCTGCGTGATGGTCCGCGCGACCGGCTGTGTCTTCTGGCGCGACGGGTTCGCCGGGTCGTACTTGACGAGGCCGCCCGCCCGCGCGATCTTGTTGAGCTCGTCGAGCTGGCAGCGGATGCGCGCGGCCTCCATGATGGCACCGTCCGCCGCTTCCATCAGCTTCTCGTCCGCGCCGTCTCGGAAGAGCTCGCGCAATCTCTCGTACTCTTGCTTGACTTCCACCCATTTCACCTCGATTCCAAAAAGCTCGGCCGAAAAGTCAAATTTTCGGTGCGGATTTTAAAAAGGTATGCCGCACGGTTCTAAATTTTTTGATCCAGGTCGCAAGGCCAGGGGGGTCTGTCCACCCAAGGTACTCATGGCTCGTACTCATTCCACCAGCGGCGCACATACTTTTCCCAATCCGCCGCAAAGACGCCGCGCTCTTTGGCGCGTGCCAGGCATTCCTCGCGCGTCGACTCGCAATAGATGAGCTGCGCGCCGAGCTGCCTGGCCAGCGCCTCGCGCTTGGCCTTGTACGGATAGCCGCCGACGACGTACGCATTATTCCACTTGCCAAGCCGCGTCTTGACGGCATCGAGCAAGGTGTCGCGCACGCGGAAGACGACCTGCTTGATATTGTCTGGCTTGTCGTAGAGCACGCATCCGCTCACTGCTTGATAGAGCAGATCCATGTCGACGATGATGTCGCCGCGCAGCTTGAGCTGATTTACAAGCGTCGTCTTGCCGCTGCACGGCGAGCCGTAAACGATAAAAACGCCCCGGCCTGTGTGGCCGAAGCGTTGATGCTTGCGATTGTGGCAGTCCGCGCAAAGCAGCTGTACATTGTCTTGATTGAGTGCGATGTCGGCGTCTTGTACCGTCTCTGGCGTCAGCTCGCGGATGTGGTCGGCCGTCAGGTCGGACGCATTGTGTACCAGCCGCCCGCACGCCTCGCACCGCAGGCCGCGCTCTTGGATGATTGCTTGTCTGAGCTCGCGCCACTCGCGTGACTGATAGAGCTTCATCGCCCATGCCTGTGCCATTACCAGCCATCCTCCTTGCTCTTGACCTCTCGCTCCCTGAGCTCTGCCATCTTGGCCTGGTATGCCGCCCGATGTCTATCGCTTGGGTTGAGCTCGAAGTAGCTTGCCAGCCAGCGCAGCGCCTTGATACGGTCAGCCAGCCTGACGATGACGCCATCCTTTGTCGGGATGGCCGCGCTGATGAGCTGGCCGTCCACCTCATTGATATCCTTGACTGTCATCTTGCCGTCCTTGATGCTGACAAAATCACCGTAGTCAGCAAAGGCGATGCGCATGTAGAGCTCGACTACATCGCCCGCCGTCAGCAGCAATGTCGCGTCGCGATCGGCCTGCAGCTCGCGAATCGTCGCAATAATCGCAGGATTCCTAAGCAGCTTATACGCCGAGGCCGAAGCCGCGGCCCTCGTGCACCCATACGCGCGTTGGTAGGAAGCTGTCGCATTGTGCGTCTGGAAGTAGTAAAGCGCGAAGAGCCGTTGACGCTCATTGATTTTGTCGACCTTGACGAGCGCCCGAATGGCTTTCCGCTTTTCCTCGTCGCGCTCTTCCTGCTCCTGCATCTTTTGTGTGCGCGCTTTTATACGCATCGTGTGTGCACGCTTTCTTTTCCGTGGGCCGTCGCCCTTGCGGTCCCAGGAGTGGCGCACCTTCCAGCTTTTGACTGTGTTAATGCTGACGCCGTACTTCTTGGCGATCTCGCGGTACTTCATTCCCGCGACGTAATCAATCTCCGCTAGCTCCCACTTGCTTTTTCCTCGCACACGCGCCTCGCCTCCTCTCACTTGATGATTCGCCGCGCATCCGACACATACCGGCCGCCTCGTTTCCGGCAGCCGGTCCTCTCGCTCGTCCACATCAGGCGGCTGGCCTCATGACGCCGCCCGTCGCGGAAGGTCATGCATTTCCGGCCGACGTAGTAGACGAGGCTCTGCGTGCAGGTCTGCGCGTCATTGTACTGGCATCGCTCATTGTCGCAGTAGATCTTCACCCGCCCGCCTCCTTTGCGCACGAAAAAAGACGCCATTGCTGGCGTCTCTTACCGTAGACGTGGAGTATCATATGCAGTCATACTTTGTCCATGTCTTTTATCATAGCATAATTTTTTCGGGTCGATGTTGCACGATTGTCGCGCAAGTCTGTCGCATTACAGCGCGTCGGCACCGTAGAGCACTTCACTGATGCGGCTGACGAGAATCTTGCGATTGCGGTAGATCGTCGAGCGGTCGCAATGCAGCCGGTCCTCAATCTCGACCTGCTCGAGATTGTCAAAGTAAATCATCTCGATGAGACCGTAGTACGGATAGTCCCTAACGTACGCCAGAGCCGTCTCGATCTCGCTAAGCTCTTTCTCGTCGCGCAGGAGCTTGGCGCGTACCTCGATGATTTTCTCCTCGCGGATCTCGTCGAGGTCCTTTTTAGGCGGCTGGCCGGAATTGCGCTGGAAGAGTACGAGACTCTGGCTCTTGCCAAAGTCCTCTCGCTTGATGTCCTCGATGTCGGCTTTGTACCGCTCGACATTACGCTTGAGTACCGGGTAAGCCCTGAGCCGCCGCTCGGTCTGCCGATACGGGTCCTTCGCCGCCCGCTTGCCCGCCGTGTACGCTTTGGTCACAGCCTTACTCAACAGGTCTTTGATTACTTCCACGTCTTTTTCTGTCATGCTGTCCTCCACACCTGAGATTCTTTTCGGCTGCTCTCGGTGTCCGATTCGGACAAATCCAATCTTGTGCTGCTTTTTATTTTACTATTATATAGAGATGATGTCGACCCGACCGGCTGGCATGTGATTATTTATTCAGGCTCGCTCTACTCTCAGCGATAATCAAAGCCCAATTTTCTCCATTGGTCCGGCCTTCCTACTATTCAAAAAGAGCTCTGCCTTGTCGTCTTCAAAAGCCTGCCACTTCCGCTCGTGCATCTCCTCGACAATCTTGCTCCAGGCATCACGTCCCTTCCACTTCTCAGTCCAGCGCTGCCGCTTGATCTGCTCAGCATCCATGCCGCTGTGACGCCAGACAAAGTCACCGAGCACTCTGATGTACTCGCGCACCTGCTCCTCGGTGAGCCAGCCGAGCACCTCATCGTCATCAAAGCCCTCGACCTGGCCTCGGATATTGACAAGCTCGCCGTCTGCGCCTACCAAAGCAATCTCATACAGCCCCTCCTCGCCGCCGTAAGAATATGCCGTCGATAGGATGCTTACCTTATAGCCGCGCCCGAGCGGTACACGATATGTAAAGCCGCCGTCCTGCTGCATTACAGTCTGGTCCTCGCTCCATGTCACTTCTTTCATTTTTTCTTCTCCTCTCTTTTCTTCTCAGCCTTCTGCCAGCTCTTGACAGTGCTCAGTAAGTCCGCAGGCTTGCACAAGTACCTGCTCTCATTTTCTACCCAGACCGCCAGCGGGCACAGCTCGCAATCCTTTGCCGCCCGCTGGCACCCTTCTTTCTTGAGGCCGATGAGCACAGCCTTCTCGATTTCTCGTATGGCTTCCATCTCACTGCAGCTTTTCTTCATTTTCTCTCCTCCGCTTGGTGTCCATCTCCCGGCCACGGCAGATATTTAAAGCACGGCATGGTCTTTTCTGCTTCTCTGACTTCTGCCTCCGTCGTAATGTCGTCCCAGCTCCTGCCGTCTAGCAATTTTGCAAACTCCGCGTCAACGTTCAGCCCCCGCCCTCTGTAAAGCTTGACTTTTTTGTCGATGACGCGCTGGATGGCTCTCGCCTTTCTTCTCGTCTCAGCCTCATTGCGCCACACGATGAGCAGAGCGAGGTTATCGGCCATCGCTTTTAGCCGCTTCGCGATCACGTTCGGCGGAAGTGGTGTGAGTGGCCGTTCGTATCCTCCTCGCATCCGGCATCACCTCCCATCATATCGGCCACATACTTGATGCAGCCCCTTGCGAGTCTGACAGCTTTGGCAATATATCGATTGCCCCTTTGTAGTGGTCCTCATTGTAAAATACCTCCCACATCGATACAAGCATCCGTGTCGCGCCGCCCGCTCGGCGTCCGTCTGGATGCGAGCAAATCCACCGCCTGCAGATGCCCGGCCGCACGCTGTAGATGCGGCATTTCTTGCGTGGCTTGCCTGTGTCGCAGAATGGACAAAGGCCGTCGATGACATTGCCTTCTGCAGGTACATGCCGGACCGGCTCTACACGATGGCGCTTGATGTAGGCTTTTATCGTCTTGATCTCGCGCTGTGATACCGGGATGATGTCGGCACAGCAAGCGCCGCACTCACTGCACTTGCCGCCGACGGTGTAGTCGGTATTTGGGCTCATCAAGATATCCTCTATCGTGCCACATCTAAAATGCTTTTTCTCTACGTCTGTCACCTCTCTGTCACCTCTCAGAACGGGATTTCTTCATCCGGGATGTTGGGGCCAAAAGTTTGGTCCTGCTTGCCGCCCGAGACGGCACCGGTCGTCTGGCCGAAGCCGCCCGTCGGTGGTGCCGCCACCCCCGACTCCTTGCGGCTGTCCAGGAATTCGACCTCGTCGGCGACGATTTCCGTCACGTAGCGCTTCGAGCCATCCTGTGCCTCGTAGCTCCTGACCTGGATGCGTCCCTCGACGCCGATGCGGCGCCCCTTGATGAGGTTGTTGCCACAGACCTCGGCGAGCTTGCGCCATGCCACGACAGGAATGAAGTCAGCCGTCGGCTGATTGCTCTGTTGCTCTTTGCTGTGTGTCCACGGCCGATCGACTGCCAGCGTAAACGTGCAGACGGCCGTGCCAGACTGTGTATAGCGTACCTCCGGGTCGCGCGTCAGCCGCCCGATGATGATTGCATGATTCATGATTATACCTCCGGGATTCTCTTTTCTTCCTGCTCTTCCTGGCCTTCCTGCTCGCGCTTCTGCATCGTGTAGACAACATACGGCACCTTCATGACGAGGTCGTCGAGGTCGGCACTCTCGACCGGCCACCATCCATGTCTGCTATCGACCCACCTGTAGCGGGTCTTCTTGAGCTTTTTATTCTCGGCCTCGAGGTCCTTGATTTTCTCCTTGAGCTTCTTGGCGTCATCCTCGAGCATCTTGCAATACTCTTCGAGGCTCTCATAGCTGCGGTGCTGCTCTTCTGCCTCTGCCTCGAGGTTTTTGACCTCTTCATCGTGCTCTTTCTTGAGCTTTTCTTTTTCCGCAAAAAATCGCCCGATCGCTGTGTCGATTACTTTTTTAGTCTCGGCCAATTCCTTTCGCAGCTGGTAGATTGTCACCTTGGCTAGCTCGGCCTCGCGGTCCTTTTGCTCGATGACGGCATCTTTGGCAGCGATGGCCGCCTCTTTTACCGCAGCCTGTGCCGCGATTGCATCGCGCAGGCCCTCGCAGGTCTCCCGTGCCGCTTTATACCGCCAGATTCCTCGGATATCGATATCCATATATCTCTCCCCTTTCTAAAGTGCGTTTTAGGTACAATTCCTATTTTCTCTTTGTCTTCTCAATCCGCTCGTCGAGCGGCACCTCGTCCCACTTGCCGACCTTCATGTCGCTCCACTCCTCGAGGTGCGACCACTGGCTCGATACCTTGCAGCACGAGATGACGACGACAAGTGCGACGATGCCTGCCATCGCGACGGCGCCAAGCACAAAAGCCATGATATTGCTCATTTTGATACTCCTTATGTTACTTACAGTATTCGAGGATGATAAAGGTTACAGCTATGCTCGCTGTTGTGGCCACGCCGAGTGCATATGCCATAAGATTACTCATTTTATCCCCTTCTTTCTTTCACCCTCGGCGCGCTCCTGCTGGCGTCGTACGATGCCGTAGATCTTGTCCTTCCACGCCTCCCATGCCGGATTAGTGTAGTGCTCACGATTACGTGGGCTCGGATGGCCGCCCGCTCGCTTGATGCCGCTGTACTGACCGTAGCTCATGCCGAGAGCTGCCGCCCGCGCGGCCATCTCGTCGAGCGGCTCCTGTGGCGTGACGTAGTTCTTCTTCTTTCCCTTGCGGTGCCCGGCCTGCCCCGGATCCCGCATCCCTTTATCGATAAATGCTCGGCACTCTGGGCAGCGCTTGGCCGTCGGGCATGCTGTGAGGAATGTCTTGCCGCAGAGTGTACAGACGACCTCGTGCTCGGCTTTCTTTTTCATTTTTTCTCGCCCTCTTCCTCAAAATCGTGATATCCCCTGAGCGCATTTTTGAGATTGACCATCTCGATGACATCCATAACGCGCGCGTCTGGGTCGCCCTCGCCTCTCGTGTGCGTATGTGCCCAAAGCAGCGTGGCCAGTGCTGTCATTGTATCGACAATCTCCTCGAGGTAGTCCACCTCGTCTTTCTTGCTGCCGCTCGCTATCCACTTTTCCCATGCCTCGGTCGCTTCTTTGTATTCTCTCTTGACCTTGACCAGCTGCGCCAGCTCATCAAAATCCCCCTCTGCGTCCCTCTCTGGGACGCAAGCCTGCAGCTTCCCGAAGACAATCTTCATCATTTCCCATCTCGCATCTATCACGCTGTGACCTCCTTTTTCTTCCTCCTGCGCGGCTCCAGCTCCGCCCGCAGGTCTTTTACCGTCTTTTTGCCGATCTTGATCTCGTGGGCAATCTCCGCCGCGACGTCATAGACGCTGTCGAGCGCCTTGCCTTTGTAGCCAAACTCATCCATGAGCGAGATCATAAAAATCGCGCTCATATCGTCGACGCATCGGTATTGGATCTCGCGCTGATGGTCCCACCACTCAGCGTACAAGTGCTTCTTGTCGAGCTCCAGCCCTGTCTCTTTTTTTACAATCCGCTCGATATCGCTCGTCTTGACCATCCTGTCTCTCAAGCAGAGCAGGTGCCTGGCCATTTTTTTGTGGAGCCGGGCCCGGCGCTCTTTGCCCCACCCCCACTTACGATGCACCGCGACGTCAAAGATGACGGCCAGCGTATCGTATGCCTCGGTAACTGTCTTATGGTCCTCAACAATCTCTCGTGGCGTCAGATGCCTTACTTTCCTCTCGATCCGCCCGCTGCGCTTGGTGGCGGCGATGCCGTCTTTTTTGAGCTCCTTAGCGCGCTTGCGGGCCATTTTTTTTGCAAAACTCATCACTTACCCCCTCTCATTGCATTGATCTTGCTTGCGCGGCAGCACTCGAGCTTGACCTGGATGATGTCGAGCAGCTCGTCTACCTCTCTATTGATAGCCGCCCGCATGGCGCCGAGCTCCTCTTCTTCGCCTGCCGGTGTTTTTCTGACCAGCATCCCGACATGCATCCTATCAAGCTCGCGCTGTACATACCGCAGTGCGCCCATCTGAGTCTTGAGGTCGATGTCATGCTGATCTGCCCCGATGGCTGGCGGCACGGCCTCCGGCTCGCTCTTGTGTCCGACCGGCTTGTGCTCATCGATAGCGGCCAGCGTCTTGCCGCCCACCGCGTGCTGTGTGATTGTCGATTTCCCCGCAATCACATCGCCATCCAGCGCGGTGTCGCTTGTGATCCGCGCCTGCTCCTGCTCGCGATGCTTTTTGAGCCGCTCCATCTTGGCCTTGTACACCTCGCTCTCACCCTGCTGCATCTTGACGGCCGTGACATCCTTGAGTGTGACCGGCTGTGTCTCTGCCTTTTCGGCCACGGCGTCCTGCCCGGCTTTATCGAGCTTGCTGGCCTCGTAGGCAACGCTGACGCCGACCTCTCCGCGCTCAAATCTGTCGCGCAGGCCGCCCTGCAGGTTGGCCTGTATCGCGTGGTAGCGGGCGAGCTGTCCACTCGTCGTCTTGAGCATCTTGCCAACGAGTTCGCGGACGCGGCCCTTCACCTTTCCTTCCTTGCGCATCCGCGTCAGCACTGCCGTCAATGTCTCGGCCTGGCGCATCTTCTCGGCGTCGCTGAGCTGCCGCGCCGTACTATTGGCGAGCACGAGCATGAGCTGCAGTGTGTCCTCATCGTGCACGTGCTCGATAAGGCAGCCGACCTCGCTGTACTGCTCTTTGCCCTGCTCGACAAGGTGCTTGCACGCCGTCCAGCGGCGCTCGCCGCTGATGATCTGATAGCGTCCGTCCTTATCCGGCTCACGTACGACGAGATTGTGCATGACGCCGCCCGCCAGCTCGATGCTGTCCGCCAGCTCCTCGATTTTCTCGACGCTGTAGATTTTTGCATTGGCCGGGTCTGGGTACAGCTTGTCGATTGGCAAGCGCACCGCCTCATACTTCGGCCGCTCCGATGCCCGACGGCTTGCGTCAGACATCAGGCTTGTGATGTCAAACATGGCTCCTCTTCCTCCTCGATGTATTCTTCCATCCCCGCCCGTTCCAGATTTTTCGCAGGCCCGAGCAATTAATCATCGCGGTCTCCTCCGATGTCCTCCTTGCATTTTGATTCCGGCAATCGCTGTACCGGCATCTCAAGCACTCGCGCCCGGGCCTGCACAGCAGCGGCATGTCTCTTGCTGCATTGCTCATCTCGCTCATCTCCTCAAATCGCCGCGGCGATGTAGGCCACCGCGTAGATCGTGGCCAGTACGACCGTTGTCTTGGCGGCTGCTGACAGGATTGTCATGGTTGCCCTGCAGGTTGCCGCCCGCTGGTGGCGGTGGCGAACGCGAGTCGCGCGGCGGTCTTTGTAGACCTCCCAGACGGCTGAAGGCTCATTGATGCTCCTCATGCCTGCTCACCGCCTTTCTGCTCGCCGTCCGGCGCGTCGCCAGCGAGGTGCATCAGCTCGGCCGTGAAGCGGCGATAGTCCTTGCTTGCATTGCAGCGCGGCGAGTGCACGACGATCGGCGCTGCGGCAAAGGTGCTCTCGTCGACTTTGTCCGTCCAGCGAATCATCGAGCGGAAGGGCTTGTACTTGCCAGCCGCCAGCAGCCACTCAGCTCCCTGTCGGTTGCTCTCATTGCGTCGGTAATTTGTGATGAGCGTGCCCGCGAAGCGAAGCTGCGGATTGAAGTAGCTCTGCACCTGTTCGGCCTGCTGCAGCAGCATATCGACGCCCTCGAAGGTCCAGCGGTCAATCTTTGCCGGTACGATGAGCCAGTCGCTCGTCGTCAGTGCATTGACGACGCACATGCCGAGGCTCGGCGCATTGTCGATGAGTACGTAGTCATACGTATCTTTGACCTGCCGCAGGCACTCACGTAGGCGCACCTGCTGCGGGACCATCGTATCGAGCAAGACGGCCTTCTCGGCTTTGGCGAGATTGAGATTTGCCGCGATGATGTCGATGTGCTCGTAATCCGTGTGCTGGATCACCGCCTCCGGCCCTGCCGTGCGCGCCAGCACCTCGGCCACGCCCGGCTTGTCATAGCCATATCGGCCGAAAAAGTGGCTCGCATTGCCTTGCTGGTCATTGTCGACGACCAGGACGCGGCGGCCCTGCTCTGCTGCCAAGAGATATGCGACATTGACTGTCGTGATCGTCTTACCGACGCCGCCTTTGAGATTTGCGATTGTAAAGATCTTCATGTTTTTTTCCTCCTGCGACCGTGCGAGAAAAAGGCTGCTCTCTGCCCGGCCATAAAATATTGACTTTTTGACTTTAGATATTGTCGAGGAAGTGGATGACGGCATCCGCTTTGACGCGGTACATCTTTGCGTCCTCGCGCGTCATGTACTTGCGGCCGTATGTGATATCCATGTACTGCCACACAGCCCACGGAATCATAAAGTATGCAAGGTCGAATCCCGTGCCGATGCCGCAACAGATGTAGGTGCTCGCGCCGATACGCGTGTAGCTCTTGAGCGCGCTGGCCTGTGCATCCGTCACGACGCGCTGCTGGATGCGGTCGGCCGTCGTGTACTTGCTCTCAAAAGCAATCATGCGGCCGCCCGCGAGACAGCCGACGAAGTCCGGCTCCGCCCGGCCGGTGAAGCGCACTGTCGCAATGCCCTGTCCTCGGTCTGTATTGCGCACGACGCGAAAGGGCTCCGGCACTTTGACGATGCGCGCGATGCCACGACGCTCATAGTCACGGCAGGCCCCGAGGATCATGTCCTCCATGAGTCTGCCCTGTGCGTTATTGATGCGGCTCGTCTCGCTCCTCTGGCTCAGTCCCTGCGGCTGTGTCCATCTTCTTTTGCTGTACATCGTGCAGTAATCTCCTCCTCACTTCATCTTTGCCCATCCGTCGCCAGCGGCGGCGGCGAGTCTCCCATATCTCCCACGGATACGACCTGCGCCGCGGGACGCTGTGCTGGTAATATGTCCCCTCGGCTAATCTCTTGATACTGTGCTCCATCTTTGTCCACATCCTGTGTATATCTTTGTGAGTATCTAGCCGTCCCGCTCATAGACCGCGTGTTGGTATGGGTATCCGTCAATCGTCCAGCCATTGTAGCTGAGCTCTTTGACGACGTGATATCCCTTCGGCGCGCGGATCTCCTCGCGGTATGTCTCGGCCCGGCTGACGACCTCTTTTTTCGGCTTTGTCCGCACGAGATTTGTTGACGGGCAGATGCGTGAGCGCTCGCCGACGATGATGTGGTCGAGCTTCTTGAGCTGCCGCCCGTCGACCTTGTGCCCATTCTTTGCGGCTTTCTGAAGCTTTTGCTTGTCGCGGATGGCTTTGCCGATGACGTCTTCTTTGCACATGTACGACGCCAGCCGCTGCGCATCCATTACCTCGCCGCCATACGGCTTGATGTGACAGTCGCCGAGCCGCCAGGCCGCCCGCATCATCTTTTTAAGCACCGAAAACGGTTGTACATTATTGACGATGATGTGGCCGTGCATCCGCCCGCGTCCCGAGAGATTTTCGAGCACAGCGATGTACTTGAGCTCGTGTCCGGCCTTGTGGTACGCATCGCGCATCCGGCGGATCATCTTCTCATACTCGCGCCGAAAGCTCTTTGCGTCAACCGGCTCTGCGAGCTTAAACGTCACCCACCAGTCTCCTACCGTAAAATTGTCTAGTAGGAGTCTCGCCAGCCGGTCCACCCGATGTCTCAGATTGACCTGCTCCTGTGTCGGTGTCGATGTGCCCGCCGTCCGCTTCCGCCGCTTCTCCCTTACGAGAGGATTCTTTGGCTGCATCTTCTGGCTGTGGTACTTATCGACTATCTGGACACTCCCGTCTCTGCTCTTCCAGCTCTTCTTCCAGTATCCCATACCTTCTCCTGCTACTTCTTCGGCTGCTTCTCTTCTTCTTTTTCTTGTCCTTGATCTTGCATAATCATCCGGCTCTATGTCGAGATATTAATCCCTTTAGCAAGACTGCACAGGCGGCGCGAAGCCGCCTGCCGCAAGGTCTCGCTATGCTTCTCTTTTTGCCGGGCCCGCCCGCTTTTCGGGCTCGATTGGCTGCGCCCTGACGGTCACGTCTTTGTAGCCGTCCTGGTCGAGCTTGAGCTGCATCAGCCGCTCGACAAAGGCCAGCGGGCTGAAATTGCGGATGCCGCCCGCATTGATGCGTCCTTCCATAACACATCCTCCCTTCTTTGTCTATTCACCAGACTTTCACCAGCTCAGTGAAAAGGCACGCCAAATGAAATTTCGAGCAAGAGTGTCACAGCCGCCGCCGTCGCGACGACGATGAGCCACTCGCGCCGCCCGCTCAATGCGGGGCCTTTCTCTTTGCCAGCTCGACCACCGCCGCTTCTTCGAGCGCGTCGCAAAATCTTCCGATTTTTCCCGGCTCCTCACAAATGTCGACGACGACATCAGTGAGGATGGCAAGCAGCTCCGTCATATCGCCGCTCAACGCGACGTGTGTACTGCTGTCCTGCAGACTGCTCGCGATGAATGCTTTGATGATACCGTGATCCTGGGCGTCTTTGAGCTCTGAGTACGCAGCGCCCATCAAGCTCTTGCTTGCCCGGTCCTTATCTTTGGCCATCTCCTGCCACTTGGCTTCTTTTGACGCATTAATCTCTCTCATCATCTCGTCGATTTCATCTTTTGTCATCATGCTTATCCCTCCTCATCTTCTTCATCTTCGGCGAAGAGCTTCTGCTGGGCCCGGTCGCCGTCGATATATCTAAAGCACTCTTCCTCGAGCCTGGCAAAAGACCTGTCAAGCTCGTCGCCCTGTGGCTGGCACGGCATCGCCGGTCCATTGAGAGCGATGCCGTAGCCCGTCGGCAGGAGTATATCTGCTGAGATGGCAATCTGGCGAACGCTCTTGTAATCGACGACCACGCGAGTGACGTCTACATTGCGGCGCACCTGCTCGTCCGTCAGGCGGATCGCGCACGCCGTGATGAGAAAGCGGCCCATATCGTCGACTGCCTCTTCAAGCTCGGCGCGCGGATACTCGCTGCTCTCGAGCAAGTGCTTCTCCCAGAGCTTGCCGTTCGACGACTCCTCCCAGATGATTTTGTAGCTCGTGCCGGTCTTCTCGCGATACGTGAGCTTTATCTGTTTCAGCCGTCGCATTCTTCCACCTTCTTCATGCCATGTGACGCCGCGTATACCTCAAGATCATGCTCGGCGTCCTCGCGCTTCTCGCGCCACGGCAGGACGGGGACGCCCTTCCATGACGATTTTCCCGGCTTATTGTAGTGGGCCTTCCAGACTTCGCCGAGGCCGTGCATGACACGGAATTTCCAGCCGCGCTTGTCAATGCACTCTGTCATTTCTATCACCCTCCCAATCCTCGCTTGCATACTCTTTTTCGTACCGGCTCCATTTTGTAATGACGTCGTAGAGGTCCTGCGCTACTTTTCGTGGCGAGTGGTGGCCTCTCCTCACGACAGCGCGTGCGATTGCCGCTGCCCATATTAGGAGATGTCTATCGTTGGCGACGCAAATTCCTGTGATGCCATCCGTCGTCGAGCTCGTCTTCTTCTGCGTGATGACGACAAACCCATCGATGTCGCCACTTTCTTCCAGACGGCGCAGCGACTCCGCCATCTTTTCCAGTGCTTCGTCTACCTTATCTTTCTTCATCAGTTGCTCTCCCTTTCTCTTACCACTCTTCCGGCGGGTCGTAGTCGTAAAACGGCGGCGGTGGCGGTGGGTACCCAAATGTTCTTGCTATTTCGCACTCGCGCTTCCACTGCTTCTTCATGTCCACTGTGGCGACTTTTCCTGCTTCTGTGGCGACTTCTTCCGGGTGCCGCCCGCTATTCTTCGCAACGGCGGCGATAAATTTCGCCGCCCAGACCAGCATCTCTTCATCGCCGTGCTTTGTGGATCCGGCGCCGTACATCGCTTCTTGCTCGCCTGGTGCTTGGACAGTCAGTGCGTAGCCGGTCAGCTTGTCGGCGGCGATGAGGAGATTTAGGTTGCGTACAATCTTTTCTGTGGCCATGTCGGCTTTATCTGTTTTGCCCATCAGCCATCCTCCTCTCTTAAAACCACACGTCGCGCGGGTCGATCTCGCCGCGGCGGTACTGCTCCTGCAGTTCCATCGCTCTTAATACTCTGGCGGTTTCATTCCTTGCGTCGCGCTTCTCCAGCTCGACCTTGACGAGCTTTCTCACCCGGCTCAAAGCCTCCTCAAAATCCTTTTCCGGCTCCAGAGATGGGGTTATTGCAGATGCAATCCACTCCGCCGCCTCCTGTAGCTTCTTTTCTTCCATTGGCTGCTCTCCTTCCACAATTCACCCCGCCGCGATGTGCGACGGGGTCTTGTTACGCTGTCGCCTTTGATGGGCCGGATGGCTCGCCATCGTACTGCTTCTTGAGTTTGTTGTATGCCGCAATCGACTCAACCATTACAGCATAGGTCTTAATCTGCTCCGGCGTCAGCTCTTTGAGAGCGGCACAAATCCGCTCGAGGTCTGATGCCTTCTTCTTCATCTCATCAATCTCCATATTTTCATCTCCTCTCTTTAATCATTATCTGTTTGTGATGTTTTACAGCTTTATAATATCACATGTAGATAAAAAGTCAATAGTTTTTTAGTATCCTATTGCATTTTTATCTGTTTGTGATATTATATATTTGAGAAAGGTGGTGACAGATATGGATGATATCAACCAGCGGTTCAAGGCTGTGCGTAAGGCGCTCAATCAGACGCAGACTGAATTCGCCAGCCGTCTCGGCTTTGCTCAATCTGGCGTCGCTATGATTGAGCGCGGTGAGCGTACGATCACCGACCGGCATCTAAAGGCTCTTTGCTCTATATATAATGTGAGCGAGGATTGGCTGCGTACAGGAGAAGGCCCGATGTTTCTTGACTCTGACAGTCTGCTCTTGTCGCAATTTGCCGAGCGGTACAACCTCGATGAAGTACAGATGGCTATCGTAAAGAGCTTTTTGAGCCTCGACGATGAGCAGCGCAGCGTCATCGTCAAAGCGATATGCGCGACAGCCGATAATGTCCGCGCTGCCCAGCACGACGCCTTGCAGGCGAAGCTCGACAAGCGTGAGCGCGCTCACGCCGAGCTAGATCAAGCGCTGGACGCAGAAGAAAAGGATGCCGCAGCCTCCTCCTCTTCCGGCTCCGCAAGCGCAAAAAGCTCTGAGAGACGGGCATGAGAAAAGCCGCCCGAAGGCGGCCTTTCTTTTTATCCGAACGAATTTTCTATATTTTGTTTTAGGAGATGATTGCGATGATCTATTGTAAAAAATGCGGCACGGCCTTGCCCGACGACGCCGCCTTTTGTATCAAGTGCGGCACAAAAGTCGACCGGCCTGCAGACGCACAGCCTAGCGATGCCGACAAAACGCAGCCACTGCCGACCGCATCGGCCGACGCAGCGCAGGATCCTGGCAAAAAGCCTGACCTCGCCGCCGAAGCCAGCAAGCTCAGCAATCCCAAGCAGGCCACCCCACCCGCGCATCAGCCCGGCGACATTGATGACAATAAATCATCCAATGCGCTCATCGCCGTCATCGGCGGCGCTGCCCTCATCGTCGGTGCCCTCTTTATCTGCTATCACGTCGTCGGGCCCGGCGCGTCCAGTAGCACCACCGCCCCAAAAGTGACGAGCAGTGCCAAGGCGCCAGCCCAAACCGCCGAGCAGAAAAAGGCCGCCGAAGAAAAAGCCGCCGCCGACAAGAAGGCCCACGAAGAGGCCATTAAGCCGCCCGTCACGCTCGACAAAGTCATCGTCAAGTCAAATGCCATCGGCGAGCCGCTTGTCAGCCTTGTCATGACGAATCACTCTGGCAAGACTATCGATGCCTACAAAGTCAGAATCAGCGTATACAATAATTATGGTGAGCAGCTTAAGGAATTCGGCGTCGGCAATGACCACTTCGGCGGCATCTCACAGGACGCACTCGCCGATGGCCAGTCGTCGAGCAGCAGTCGGTCGTGGACGCTCCACGGCTTTGATACCGGCCGCAAATTTGTCGTGCGCCTGATGTCCATCCATTACAGTGACGGCACCGAGTGGACGACAGAGCAAGATCAGCAGGTGACAGCCGAGGGCAAGCTCTGATAAAAAAGGGGTGATTTTATGATTGCAATCGCAAGATTTTTGCCGCGCTCGCACGATTTTCTCATGATTTCGCACGATTTCTTCCGCGCTGCCGCCCGCCTGGCCGTCGCTGGCTCGCACGATTTTCTCACGATTTCGCACGATTTTCTTCGCAGTGCCGCCCGCCTGGCCGTCGCCGTCCTGACCGTCCTGCTCATCGCCACACCTGCCGTCTCCGAAGCTGCTCCGCCATCGTGGGTCTGGCTCTTCTCCTCTGACCGATGCAGCTACTACCTCGACAGCAATCACGTCTGGGTCGATGATAGTGGTACCTACCACTATGCACTCAAGACGGTCTACGTCAGCGATGCCGCCCGCCAGTCGCGCATCAATTTCCTCTCCCGCCTCGCTCCTGATGACGATTTTAGTGATTTTTACTTTGACATTGTCGCTTACGATGGCTACACTGGCACCAATCCGCCCGCGCTCATCCGTCACCCGAAGCATCTGTACTGCTACCGCAGCGACGGCAGCTACATCACCGGCTTTCGCGGCAAGGCTGGCGTATACATCACGCTCGGTCTCGGCGGTGTCGATGCAATCGTCGACGCCAAGGCGCGCAGCTGGGCCGTCTACCGCCCCGCCGATTGATACGGCGGCGGTAACGCCTAGCAATTTTGTCAAAATCTTCTGCCTATCAAGCACATGAAAAAAGCGGGCCCGTCAGCCCGCCTTTTTCTGGGGAAAATACTTTTGCCGTGCTCCAGAAATCCGAAAGAAAGGAGATATATAGAATATTAGGAGGTCTCTCCAGCCACTCGCCGCCCACCCTGCGCGCTTAGGGTTAGCTGGCTAGTAAAAGAGCGCCGCTCGCGCGACGCTCCACTCGCACTCGCTTGCAGGAGCAAGCAGAGAGCAGCCTTGTCTATTATAATAGCACGGATGGTTGCTCCTGTCTTGCTGGTACCATGATTTTTTACATTTATGAGGTGATTTTTATGATAAGAGCAGCTATCTATATCCGAGTCAGCACTGAGGAGCAAGCCCGGCATGGCTTCTCGCTTGCTGAGCAAGAACATGATCTTACCGATTACGCCGACAAGCACCACTATCTCGTCGTCGGTGTCTATGCCGACGAGGGCAGCTCCGCCCGCAAGGCCATTACGCGCCGCAAGCAGCTGCAGCGCCTGCTCGACGATGTCCGCGCCGATCGCGTCGACATCATCCTGCTCAAATGCCTCGACCGATGGTTTCGCAACGTGGCCGATTTTTACAAAGTCCAGGCCATCCTCGACGAGCATCACGTGCAGTGGGTCTGCACGCAAGAAGATTACAATACGACGACGACCAACGGCCGCCTCATGCTCAATCTCAAGCTCTCCATCGCGCAAAATGAGTCCGACCAGACGGCTGACCGCATCAAGTACGTCAATCAGGGTCTTCTGCGCCACAAGCGCGAGATTGGTGGCAAGGCCCCCTTTGGCTATCGCTTTGTCGACCTCGCCGACGGTGGCAAGCACATCGAGATCGTCGAAGAGCAGCGCGCCGCTGTCGAATTTATCTTTGCGTCGCACCTCTCTGGGCACTCGCCGACGCAGATCGCGCGCGATGTCTTTGCACAGTACGGCATCCCCATCTCATGCCGCCGCGTCCGCTGCGTCCTGCGCAATGAGACGTATACCGGCAGACGCTACGGCATCGACGATTTTTGCCCGGCCATCATCTCGCCTGGTACCTTCCGGCAGGCTCAGGAGCGCATCGCCGGTAATAAGCCCTGGCCGAAAAATCGGCATTTTTTGTACCTCTTTCGCGGTAAAATCATCTGCCCAAGCTGTGGTCTTATCCTATTTGGGCACCACGGCACCCATACTAAAAAAAATGGCTGTGTGTCCCACTATTGCAATTACTTATGTGGCAAGCATCTTGTCTCCGGCGCGCCCGACGTGGCGGCGGGCGGATGTGCATACGGCGGTGCAGTCAGCGAACGCTCCATCGAGCGCTACTTGCTCGATCATCTCAGCGAGATCCTCGACGCCTACCAGCTCGAGATCGATAAGAAAAAATCCTCGATGCGCATTGCTCCCGAGCTGCGCATCCGCGCCGCCACTGACAAGCTCACCCGCCTCAAGGACCTCTATGTAGACGGCTTTATCGACAAACCGACCTTTGAGGCCGACCATGCCAAGCTGCAGCAGGAAGTCAGTGCCGCTCTCGCCGAGAAGCAGGCTATCCACATCACGCCTGCAGCTGTCAGAGACCTCATCCTTAAAGCCGACGACTTTCGCACGATTTACGCTGCAATGGACCGCCAGCACAAGTACGACCTCTGGCAGAGCACGATCAAGAGCATAAAAATAGGCGAGCCCAAGCCATTGCCTGGACGCGCCTACAAAAAATTCATCGTCGAATTTTATTAATTTTTTGCTCGTTTAAGTATACCAGTTAGCGACCCGTGCGCCCGCGTTTCGTCATGGGGATGCCCTGTTTGCAGAGCGGGCAGTCCTCCGGCTTGTAGGTCTCGACGTTGAGGTGCAGCAGGGCCGTGCACGGGACGTCACCGAAGTTGACTTTGCCGCCGCTGCGGTCGACGAGCATGCTGACGGCGACGGGGATGCCGCCGTTGGCCTTGACGACGTCGATGACTTCCTTGATGGAGCCGCCGGTCGTGACGATGTCTTCGACGATCAGGCAGCGCTCACCCGGATGCAGGTGGAAGCCGCGGCGGAAGGTCATCTTGCCGTCGACGCGCTCGGTGAAGATGGCGCGCGTGCCGAGGGCCTTGCCCGTCTCATGGGCGAGCAGGATGCCGCCGGTCATCGGGCCGACGACGGTCTCGATGTTGGCGTCCTTGAACTTCTCGGCCATCGCCTCGCAGAGCTGCTGCGTGTACTTCGGATGCTGCAGCACGTTGAACTTCTCGACGTAGTGCGGGCTGTGCAGGCCGGACGTCAGCAGGAAATGGCCATTCATGATGGCGTTCGTCTTGACGAGCAAGTCTTTTACTTCTTCTTCGGTCATTGTCATTTTACCGTCTCCATTTCTTTCAAGATAGCCTCGGCGGCTGCTTTCGGATCTTCGGCAGCGCGAATTGGGCGGCCGATGACGAGGTGGCTCGCGCCATTTGTGAGGGCCTTAGCAGGCGTAGCGATGCGGCTCTGGTCGTTGATGGCCGAGCCCGCGGGGCGCACGCCCGGCGTCACGATCAGGAAATCCGCGCCACATGCTTCGCGAATCAGGGCTGCTTCCTGCGGCGACGCGACGACGCCATCGAGGCCGGCCGACTTCGCGAGCTTGGCGAGGCGCACGACGGCATCTTTGATGGGCAGCGTCTGGCCGACGCCATCCCAGTCCTCCTGATTGATGCTCGTGAGCACCGTGATGGCGATGAGCTTCGGGCACGGAATGCCCCGCTCCTCTGCTGCAACGTGCAGCCGGTCGGCCGCCGTCTTCATCATCGTGTAGCCGCCGCTCGCGTGAACGTTGAGGATATCGGCGCCGAGGTCCATCAGCGAGCAGAGCCCGCCGGCCACGGTGTTCGGGATGTCGTGGAGCTTGAGGTCGAGGAAGACGTGCTTGCCCTGACCGCGCAGCCAGCGGACGACTTCGCCGCCGACGCTGTAGAAGAGCTCCATGCCGACTTTATAGTAAGAGACGCTATCCCCGAGCTTCTCGACGAGGGCTTTGACGTCCTCCATCGTGTGGAAGTCGAGCGCCACGATCAGGCGGTCATCTGCTTTGATAGCCATAGTTCTCCTTATCCTTTCTGAACATCTTTTTGGAAACCGAGAAAGCCCGGGTTGGCCTTGCCGACAATCTCCTCGATGCTCGAGAAGCCGTTCTCGGCGAGGTAATCCGTGAGGCCGTCGCAGATCTTCATCGTGATCTCCGGGTCGGTGAAGTTGGCCGTGCCGACAGCGACGGCGCTCGCACCGGCGAGGAAGAACTCGACGGCATCCTCGGCGCTCGCGATACCACCCATGCCGATGATCGGGATGTGGACGGCCTGCGCGACCTGCCAGACCATGCGCACGGCGACTGGCTTGACGCATGGGCCCGAGAGGCCGCCGGTGATGTTGCCGAGCACCGGGCGGAAGCGATGGATGTCGATTTCCATGCCAAGCAGGGTGTTGATCAGCGACACGGCATCAGCGCCGGCGGCCTCGACGGCCTTGGCCATCGCGACGATGTCCGTGACATTCGGCGAGAGCTTGAGGATGACGGGCTTCTTGGTATGCGCCTTGGCCTCGCGGACGACGGCAGAAGCCGCCTCCGGGTCAGTGCCGAAGACGATGCCGCCTTCCTTGACATTCGGGCATGAGACGTTGAGCTCGATGGCGGCGACACCCGGCACATCGAGGAGGCCGGCGAGTTTGCCGTAGTCCTCGGCCGTGCTGCCCGAGATGTTGACGATGACGTTCATGCCGTACTGCTGGATGCGCGGCAGGGTCTCCTTGAGGAAATGCTCGACGCCCGGATTTTCGAGGCCGATGCAGTTGAGCATGCCCTTCGGCGTCTCCGTGATGCGCACGCCGTCGTTGCCGCGGCGCGGCAGGAGCGTCGTGCCCTTGACCATGACGCCGCCGAGGCGTGAGAGGTCGACGAAGTCGGCGAATTCCTCGCCGAAGCCGAACGTGCCCGAGGCCGTCAGTACCGGCGTCTGCATGGCGATGCCGAGCAGATTCGTGTGGAGTCGTTCGTCACTCATGCAAACACCTCCTCTGCCGGGAAGACGGGGCCGTCTTTGCAGACCTTCTTGCGCTGGCCGTCCGTCGTGTCAATGGAGCACGAGAGGCAGGCGCCGAGGCCGCAGGCCATGCGCTTCTCGAGCGAGACTTCGCACGGGATGCCGTGCTCTTTGGCAATCTTGGCGACGCCGCGCATCATGATCTCAGGGCCGCAGGTCACGACGACGTCGTAGCTACCCTTCTCGAGGAGCTCTGGCAGCACTGTCGTCGTGAAGCCCTTCGTGCCGAGCGAGCCGTCATCCGTCGTTAGGAAGCACTGGCCGCAGAGGTCATCGAAGAGGTTCTTCCAGAAGAGCTCTTCGGCCGTCTTGCCTCCCATGAGGACGTCGGCCTTGCCCTGCATCACCGCCGCGTAGTATAAGAGCGGCGAGAGACCCATGCCGCCGCCGACGATCAGCGGATGCTCGTACTGCATCGCGAAGCCATGGCCGAGCGGGCCGAGGACGTTGACGATTTCGCCGGGCATCAGCTCGGAGAGCGCTCGCGTGCCCTTGCCGACGACGCGGTAGATGAAGGCGATGCTCCCCTTCTTCTCGTCGACTGCGGCCACGCCGACGGGGCGGCGCAGCGTGAAGTCCCCCGAGAGAATGCGCAACTGCACGAACTGGCCGGCCCGCGCGAGACGCGCGATCTCCGGCGCCTCAACGACGAGAAAGAAGACGTCCGTCGCGAGCTCCTGCTGAGCGAGGACCTTCGCATCGCGCACGATTTTTTTCGGCTGATTAGGCAAGGTCATCACCACCACCTACATAGTCCTGGATGGCCAGCGAGTAGACGAGGCGGCGCTCCCGCATGAAGGAGAGCACGCGCAGGACTTCCCAGGCCGTGTCAAGAGACGTCAGGCAGGCGATGCCGTGCTCGACCGTCGCGCGGCGGATCTTGAAGCCGTCCTTGGCCGAGTGCTTGCCTTGCGTCAGCGTGTTGATGACCATGTTGATCTTGCCGTTCTTGATCATCTGGATGATGTCGGAGCTGCGCTCGTGGACCTTGCCGACGATCTCTGCGTCGATGCCCATCGACTGGATGGCCTTGGCCGTGCCTTCCGTCGCAGCGATCTCGAAGCCGAGCTCCGAGAAAGCCTTGGCGAGCTGCTTCATCTCTTCCTTGTCCTTGTCGGCAACCGTGAAGAGGATGCAGCCCTTCATCGGGACGTGGATGCCCGAGCCGATGATGGCCTTGTAGAGGGCGCGTGCGTAATGGTAGTCGATGCCCATGACCTCGCCCGTCGACTTCATCTCAGGTCCGAGCGCGATGTCGACGTCCGTCATCTTCGCAAACGAGAAAACCGGCGCCTTGACGGCGACATACGGTTTCGGCGGCACGAGACCCGACTTGTAGCCGAGCTCCTTTAAGGTATGGCCCATGGCGATGCGCGTCGCGAGGCCGACCATGTCGACGTTCGTGACCTTCGAGAGGAACGGCACCGTGCGCGAGGAGCGCGGATTGACCTCGATGATGTAGACCTCACCGTCGACGACGACGAACTGGATGTTCAAGAGACCCTTGACGTGCAGCGAGAGCGCGAGGCGCTTCGTGTAGTCGATGATCGTGTAGATGACCTTCGAGGAGAGCGTCTGCGGCGGGTAGACGGCGATGGAGTCACCCGAGTGGACACCGGCGCGCTCGACGTGCTCCATGATGCCCGGGATGACGACGTCGACGCCGTCGGAGATGCCGTCGACCTCGACTTCCGTGCCCTGCATGTAGCGGTCGACGAGGACCGGATGGTCCGGCGTGACCTTGACGGCACGGCTCATGTAGTCGCGCAGCTCGGCCTCATTGTAGACGATCTCCATCGCGCGGCCGCCGAGGACGTACGACGGGCGAACCATGACCGGATAACCGATCTTCGCGGCACCCGTGACGGCCTCGTCGAGGTTCGTGACGCTGATGCCCTGCGGACGCGGGATCTGCGTCTGCGTGAGGACTTCGTCGAAGCGCTCGCGGTCCTCCGCGCGGTCGATGTCGTCGACCGACGTGCCGAAGACCTTGACGCCGGCCTTCTGCAGGGATGCGGCGAGGTTGATGGCCGTCTGGCCGCCGAACTGGACGATGACGCCCTCTGGATTCTCTTTATCGATGATGTTGAGCACATCTTCCGTCGTCAGCGGCTCGAAGTAGAGTCGGTCGGAGATGTCGAAGTCCGTCGAGACGGTCTCCGGGTTGTTGTTGATGATGATGGCCTCGATGCCCATCTCACGCAGCGCCCAGACGGAGTGGACCGAGCAGTAGTCGAACTCGACGCCCTGGCCGATGCGGATCGGGCCGGAGCCGAGCACGATGACCTTGCGGGCATCGGATACCTTGACTTCGTCCTCCTCTGCCTGGAAGGTCGAGTAGTAGTACGGCGTGGCGGCCTCGAACTCGGCTGCGCACGTATCGACCATCTTGTAGCGCGGCAGGATGTGCATCGTCTTGCGGACCGTGCGGATCTCGTCCTGCGTCTTGCCCGTGATCTCGGCAATGGAGCGGTCGGCGAGGCCGATGTTCTTCGCCTCGAGCATGAGGCTCGGCGTCAGGGCTTCTTCCTTGAGCTTGTTCTCGACGGCCGTGATGTTCTGGATCTTGTAGAGGAACCACTTGTCGATCTTCGTGATTGCATGGATCTCGTCAATCGTCGCGATGCCGCGGCGCAGTGCCTCGGCGATGACGAAGATGCGCTCGTCGTTGATGCGCGCGAGGTTCTTCTTGACGCGGGCATCGTCCCACTCGTCCATCTTGTCCATGTGCAGGCGGTGCACGCCGATCTCGAGCGAGCGCACGGCCTTGAGGATGGCGCCCTCAAAGTGGCGGTCGATGCTCATGACCTCGCCCGTCGCCTTCATCTGCGTGCCGAGCGTGCGGTCCGCATAGACGAACTTGTCGAACGGCCAGCGCGGGAACTTGACGACGCAGTAGTCGAGCGCCGGCTCGAAGCAGGCTTTCGTCTTCTGCGTGACGGCGTTCGTGATCTCATCGAGCGTGTAGCCGATGGCGATCTTTGCAGAGACCTTGGCAATCGGGTAGCCCGTCGCCTTCGAAGCGAGTGCCGAGGAACGGCTGACGCGCGGATTGACCTCGATGACGTAGTAGCGGTTGCTGTTCGGGTCGAGGGCGTACTGTGCGTTGCAGCCGCCTTCGATGCCGAGCTCGCGGATGATGCGAAGCGATGCCGAGCGGAGCATCTGGTACTCGTGGTCCGTCAGCGTCTGCGACGGAGCGACGACGATGGAGTCGCCCGTGTGGACGCCGACCGGGTCGAAGTTCTCCATGTTGCAGACGGTGATGCAGTTGTCGTGGCCGTCGCGCATGACCTCATACTCGATCTCTTTCCAGCCGGCGACGCTGCGCTCGATGAGCACCTGGCCGATCATGGAGTACGTCAGGCCCTTGATGACGATCTCGACGAGCTCTTCCTCGTTCTCGGCGATGCCGCCACCAGTACCGCCCATCGTGTAGGCCGGGCGGACGATGACCGGGTAGCCGATCTCATTGGCAAACTCCACAGCCGACGGCACATCCTCGACGATCGTGCTCTCGGGGATCGGCTCGCCGAGCTTCTGCATCGTCTCCTTGAAGAGCTCGCGGTCCTCGGCGCGCTCAATGGCCTTGAGCGGCGTGCCGAGCAACTCGACATGGTACTTCTCGAGTACGCCCTTCTCCGAGAGCTGTACGGCGAGGTTCAGGCCAGCCTGACCGCCGAGCGTTGCGAGCAGGCCGTCCGGGCGCTCCTTCGAGATGATCTCCTCGAGGAACTCGACCGTCAGCGGCTCGATGTAGACGCGGTCGGCGATGTGCGTATCCGTCATGATCGTCGCCGGGTTCGAGTTGACGAGCACGACTTCGAGGCCCTCTTCTTTGAGCGCGCGGCAAGCCTGCGAGCCGGCGTAGTCGAATTCAGCGGCCTGGCCGATGATGATTGGGCCAGAACCGATGACCATTACTTTATTGAGATTCGCTTTCTTTGGCACGAGTCATTCCCCTTTCTTCAGCATTGCCCAGAACTCGTCGAACAGGTACATATTGTCGTCCGGTCCCGGTGCTGCTTCCGGATGATACTGCACGGAGAAAATCGGCAGCGTCTCGTGGCGCATGCCTTCAACCGTACCATCGTTGACATTGATGTGCGTGACCGTCAGCGGCAGGTCCTTGAGGGATGCCTCGTCGACGGCGTAGCCGTGGTTCTGCGAGGAGATGTAGACATTGCCCGTGCGCAGGTCCTTGACCGGCTGGTTCGTGCCGCGATGGCCGAACTTGAGCTTGTAGGTCTTCGCGCCCATCGCGAGTGCCAGCAGCTGATGGCCGAGGCAGATGCCGAAGATTGGCTTCTTGCCGATGAGCTTCTTGACCTCCTCGACGATCTCCGGCACGTCCGCCGGGTCGCCAGGGCCGTTCGAGAGGAAGATGCCGTCCGGATTCATGGCGAGCACTTCCTCTGCCGTCGTATGCGCCGGCACGACCGTGATCTTGAAGCCGAGGTCGTGCATCGACTTGATGATGTTCTGCTTGACGCCGAAGTCCATCGCGACGACAAACGGCGCATCTTCCTTCTCGCTCTCGAGCGTGTAGGCCTCAGGCGTCGTGACTTCCATGACGACGTCCTTCTTGATGGGCACGGCGAAGAGCTCGTCGATCTCCGTCTGCGCGGCGTCTTCCGGGACAATGATGCCCTTCATCGTGCCGGCGTTGCGGATCTTGCGCGTGACGGCGCGCGTGTCGACATTGTAGAGGCACGGAACGCCCTGCTTCGTCAAGAAGTCCGCGAGGCTCGTCTCATAGTGCCAGTTGCTGCCGTGCTCGCAGAGCTCGCCGATGACGAAGCCATTGACGAACGACTTGCGCGACTGCATGAAGATGTCGGCGATGCCGTAGTTGCCGACCATCGGGTAGGTCAGCGTCAGGATCTGGCGGCAGTAGGACGGGTCCGTCAGGCTTTCCTGATAGCCGACCATGCCGGTATTGAAGACAACCTCACCCGTTGCCTTGATATTGTTCAAGAGTTCCCCGTGGAATACGCTGCCGTCTTCCAGGATCAATTTTCCTTTCACTCAAAACACCTCGCTAATCAGAGAACCACGCCGTCTTTCATGACGACCTTGCCATCGACGATCGTCAGGACCGGCTTGCCCGTGAGCTCGCGGCCGACAAACGGCGAATGGCTGCCTCTCGTGTAGAACTTCTTCGGGTCGACCGTCCAAACAAGGTCCGGGTCGATGACCGTGACGTCGGCGTTCGCACCGACGGAAAGCGTGCCGGCATCGAGCTTGAACGCCTTAGCCGGGCCCCACGTCATCTTCTCGATGATCGTCGGGATGTCGACCTTGCCCGTCTTGCAGAGGTCCGTGAAGAGCACGCCGATGGCCGTCTCAAGGCCCGGGAAGCCGCTCGGAGCGTAGATGTACTCGCGGTCCTTCTCCTCCTGTGCGTGCGGGGAATGGTCCGTGACGATGGCGTCGATCGTGCCGTCCTTGAGGCCCTCGACCATCGCGTCGACATCGCTCTGCGAGCGCAGCGGCGGGTTCGTCTTCGTCGAGCTGTCGTAGAGGTTGACGCACTCGTCCGTCATCGTCAGGTGATGCGGCGTGACCTCCGTCGTGACGCGGATGCCGTGCTTCTTGGCCTCGCGCACGAGCTCGACCGAACGGCCCGAGCTGATGTGGGCGACGTGGACGCGTGCACCGGCGTACTCCGCGAGCAGGATGTCGCGCGCGACGGCGATGTCCTCGGCGACCGTCGGACGGCCCTTCATGCCGAGCATCGCGCTGCGGTGGCCCTCATTCATGACGCCGTCCTCGACGAGCGACGGCTCCTCCTCGTGATTGATGATGACCTTGTCGAACGTGTGCAGGTAGTCGTAAGCGTTCAAGAGAACCTTGGCCGTCGGGTCGAAGTGGCCGTCATCGGAGAACGCGACGGCACCTGCTGCGACCATGTCGCCGAGCTCGGCGAGCTCCTGGCCCTTCTGCCCCTTCGTGACCGCACCGATGATGCGGATGTGGACCTTCGCGACGTCTTCTGCGCGCTTCTCGAGGCTGCGCACCAGAGCCGCCGTATCGACGACCGGCTTCGTGTTCGGCATCGTCGCGACCGTCGTGTAGCCGCCGGCTGCCGCTGCCTTCGAGCCGGACTCGAAGTCCTCTTTGGCCTCCTGGCCTGGCTCGCGGAAATGCGTGTGCATGTCGATGAGGCCCGGCGTGACGATCTTGCCGGCTGCATCGTAGATTTCTGCACCTTCTGCAGAAAGATCCTTGCCGACGGCTGCAATCTTGCCATCCTCGATCAGCACATCAGCGACTTCGTCAAAATGCTCTGCCGGATTGATGACCCGGCCACCTTTGAGTATCAGTTTCATTCCTGTTTGCCTCCCGTCAGAACCAAGGTAAAGAGTGCCATGCGGACTGCTACGCCATTCTGGACTTCTTCCTGAATCGCGGAGTTGTCGCCGTACGCGACGAACGGTGAGATTTCCCATCCTTTATTCATCGGGCCCGGATGGAGGACGAGCACATCGTCCTTCGCGAGGGCGAGGCGCTCATTGTTGAGGCCGAAGATGCGGGCGTATTCGCGCGTCGTCGGGAAGAGACCGCCCTTCATGCGCTCGAGCTGGATGCGCAGGACTTCGATGACGTCCGCGTCCTTGATCGCATCCTCGATGCGCTCGTGCACGACGATGCCCGGCTCCTCGTAGAGGAAGCGCGGCAAGAGCGTCTTCGGGCCGGCGATGTGGACTTCCATGCCCATCTTGCGCATGCCGTAGATATCGGAGCGCGCGACGCGGCTGTGCAGGACGTCGCCGAGGATGGCGACCTTGAGGCCTTCGAGATGACCCTTGTGCTGCTCGATCGTGAAGAGGTTCAGGAGGCCCTGCGACGGATGCGCATGGGCGCCGTCACCCGCGTTGATGATGACCGGGCTCACGACACGCGAGGCGTACTCCGCCGCGCCCTCTGCCTTGTGGCGCATGACGATGGCATCGACGCCCATCGCCTCGATCGTGTAGAGCGTATCGCGCAGGCTCTCGCCCTTGACGATGCTCGAGGAACCCGCCGTGATGTTGACGACGTCCGCGCCGAGGTACTTGCCGGCGAGTTCGAACGACGTGCGCGTGCGCGTGCTCGGCTCATAGAACAGCGTGACAATGGATTTGCCGCGCAGCGTCGGGACCTTCTTGATGTCACGATGGATGATGTTCTTCATTTCCTTGGCCGTCTCGAGCACGAGACGGATCTCCTCCGCCGAGAAGTCAGCGAGTCCGAGGACGTTCTTGCCCCGTAAGGATACATTTGTTTTCCCCAAGTTGATCACTCCTTAAAGAATCCGCTAGAAATGGTCCATTGTCTTTTTCAGCCCCTGATATGCAGAAAAGGAGCTCCCTATGCGTATGCATAAGAAAGCTCCTGGCTTTACGTAAGCTTATGACGTTACTTTGTGGCTCCCTTTATGCGCATCGCAGTACGCATCTTAAAAAGGCAATTTTCCTTTTTCAACTGTGTCATTTGACTGTAGCTATTATATCGTATCTTGAACTGAAACGCAAGGCAGATGAGAAGATTTCCCTCTGCCCTTTTGCGTTTCCTGCGGTATATGTTCGATACGACCTGCTCGCGCTCAGATGTTGAACGGCGCGAAGAGTTTGCGGATGTAGTTGCGCGCCTTGCTCATGACCTTGATGACCGGCTCCATCATCTTCGGCTGGCGCACGACATAGTGCATGACGCGGCGGCGCAGCTGACGGTAGTCGGAGTCGAAGTCGCGCAGCACGTCCTCCATCTCCTTCTCGACCGAGACCGCCGGGATGTTCGACGGAATGATCTCCGCCGTGCGCCCCGTGATCTTCGCGAGGTCGCCGCGGAATGGCACGTAGCACTCGATGCCGAGCTCCTTCTGGATGCGGCTCTTGAGCGCGCCCTGCGCTGTCGCTTCGCCGTGGACGATGAAGATCTTCGCGGGCTTCGGGCTCGTGATCTCGCCGAGCCAGCTCATGATCTGGTTGGCATCGGCATGAGCCGAGAAGCCGTCGAGGCTCTTGATCTGCGCCTTGACCGCGATTTCCTCGCCGAGCACGCGCACGCGCGTGATGCCATCGATGAGCCGGCGGCCAAGGCACCCCTCTGCCTGATAGCCGACGAACAGGATTGTCGACTCCGGACGCCAGAGGTTGTGTTTGAGATGATGCAGCACGCGGCCTGCATCGGCCATGCCCGACGCCGAGATGATGATGGCCGAGCCTTCCGACGAGTTGAGTGCGCGCGACTCCGCCGCCGTCTCACAGAGATGGACCTGCGAGAAATCCGGCACCTTGCCGTTCTTGCCGAAGACCTTCAGGGACTCCTCATCGAAGTCGCGGAAGTTCTTGAGGAAGACGCGCGTCGCATTGATGGCCAGCGGACTATCGATGATGATCGGGATGTCCGGGTCGAGGCGCCCCTCGCAGTGCAGCCGGTAGAAGTAGTAGAGAAGCGTCTGCGTGCGGCCGACAGCAAACGACGGGATGATGAGGTTGCCGCCGCGGTCCATCGTCTCATTGACGATCTCGATAAGAGCCGTCTCCTTGTCGTAGAGCTGGTGCAGGCGGTCGCCGTACGTCGACTCCGTGATGACGAAGTCGGCGCCGTGGATGACGGTCGGGTCGCGCAGGATTGGCTGGTTGGGCTGACCGAGGTCGCCCGAGAAGACGAGCTTCGTCTCCTTGCCGTTCTCCTTCACGTAGATTTCGAGGATGGCCGAGCCGAGGATGTGGCCCGCATCGCGGAAAAAGACGCGCAGGTTGTCCGACAGACGCAGCTCCTGGTCGTACGGGACCGGCGCGAACTGCTTGAGCGCATCGAGTGCGTCGTTGATGCCGTAGAGCGGTTCGACCGGCGCATCGCCGCGGCGCTGTCCCTTGCGGTTGAGCATCTCGGCGTCCGACTCTTGGATATGTGCCGAGTCGGGCAGCATGATCTTGGCGAGGTCGCAGGTCGCCTGCGTCGCGTAGACCGTCCCCTTGAATCCCTCGCGCACGAGCTTCGGCACGAGGCCGCAGTGATCGACATGCGCATGCGTCAAGAGCACGCCGTCGATGTCCGCCGGATTGAACGAGAACTCCTCGTAGTTGTACTCACGGATGCGCTTTGAGCCCTGAAACATGCCGCAGTCGATTAGATAGCGGTCCTCGCCCGTCTCCAGCAGATAGCAGGAACCCGTGACCGTATGAGCCGCACCTAAGAATTCGAGTCGCATAGAAATGCCCCCTTATACAGTTGTAATACATTTGTATTGGTTGTCTTCCTATTAGATGCACGTTACTCTTATTGTCTCTTACTGTAGTATTCGCACTCATACGTTCGGAATCCTCTTTTGAACAGAAAGATTTTTTATTCTCCCAAAGTCCTGCAACAGCAAAAGCCCTCGTACGGATCCCCAAAGGAATCCATACGAGGGCCAGTCTTTATGCAATCTGCTTAGCGTTTGACATTCTTGAGCTCAGCGCGGAACTCACTTGCGAGACGGTTGAGACCATTGTCCTTGTTGAGGGCAGGGTTCTTCGTCGCGCCATTCTTGAGCGCCGTGTAGAGGATCTGGGCGAAGTCGTTGCGCGTGAGCATCGGATTGTTCGCCGGGTCTTCGACGCGGCAGTCCTTGAGCGCACCCGCCTTCGCGAGCTTCGCGACAAAGTCGTAAGCCCAGTGGTTCTCCGGCACATCAGGGAAGAGGTCCTCACCGCTGACCGGCGCAGCCGCAGCAGCTGGAGCGGCCGCCGTCTTCTGCTCCGCGAGCTTCTCGAGGATGGCCGTCTGGCGTGCCAAGAGCTCCTTGAGCTCGTCATTCTCCGCCCGCGTCGAATTGTCGACCGATGGTAGATAAGCCGCCACGATCGGCACTTGCTGGCCGCTGGCCGTCGTCGTCACAGCCGTGACCGGCTGCGGCGTCTTCGTGCCCTCTGTCTGGCCAGTCGACTGCGTCGTCTGCGTCGGAGCTGCTACAAACTGTACCGGAACTGCCTTCGTTGCTGCCTGCGTGCGCATGTGGCCGGAGTCCTTGCCCATCTTCCACGTGATGCCGGCGTTGACCATGTTCTCGCCGCCGCCAAAGCTTGCGCCGACCGACATCGTCGTCGTCTCATCCGGATGGTAGTACATGCCGACAGCCGCCGCACTCGCGCCGCGGTAATTGCCGAAGCCCGCCGCGAAGTCGACCTTGTCATCCGGATCATAATTGCCCGGATGCAGGGCCGCCAGAGCAGCCGCCCCCGCGCCGACGCGGTTGATGCGCGAGTCGAGACGGTTGACCGCCCGGTCGAGCTGATTGATGTGCGCCGCATTCTGGCCGATGACCTCGCCTTGTCTTGCCGCCAAATCATTGACCTGCTTGACATTGACCGCATCACCATCGTCCTTGCCGTCGCCGACATTGCGGATGACCTGACCATTGGCATCGACGCCCTTGTCGTCGACATACGTCTTGCCGTTAACCTTGAGCGAGTCGCCCGTCAGAGCCGACTGATCGCCGACTTTGATGCCGTCCTTGTTGACGACCGTATCGCCCGCCGTGAAGGAGTCGGATTTGATGGACTTCGTCTCAATCGAGCCTTCATTGCCCTTGATCGTCAGGTTGCCGAGATTGATCTGGTCTTTATTCAGGCCAATCTTGTAATCCGTGCCGCCCGAGGTATTCTTGCTCTCGCTCAGCGTCAAGTTCGTATCCGCCGTCGACACCGACGAATGCTGTCCAGCCGTCGTGTAGATGTCGTTCATGCGATTGTTGAGCTTGCCGATGGCCGTCGTCGCACTGTCGCCGTCGGCGATTTCCTTGCCCTTGACCCCACTATACACATTGTCGCCGACTGTCGTCTCTACGCGCTTGTCAAGGTTGTTGATGGCATCGACCGTCGAAGTCGGACGACCGTCTGCATTCTTGACCGTATCGTTGAGCTTCGCGACATCGCCGAGCTCGTCAGCCTTGGCCACGTTGTTGATGACAACCTGCCCCTTGACATCCCCCGGCTTCGTCCCGTCGCCAGAGACGACATTGATTGCGACGCTGTTCTTGTCGATAGCCTTGCCATCAAGGCCCTTGCCCTGGCCGACATTATAATTGCCAACCTGGATGTGCTGCTCATTCTGAGCCGCCGTCGCCGTCGCATTCTCGACCGCCTGCTGCAACTGGTCCTCGGTAGCGGCACGGCCGCTGACAGCTCTGCCATTCCAAGTCCTATTAGACAGCCCCGAAATCGTCTGCTGGCCATCGTTAGCCTCAATCTTGATGCCATTGTCGCCACCGACGACAACGCGGCCATCTGCCACCGTCGTATTGCCCGTCTTGACCGTCTCTGCCTCGACATCTTTAGCCGTCACTTTGCCCTCAGTACCATAGATATGGACCTTGTCAAGGTTCATGTGCTGCTTATTGAGGCCAAGCTTATAGACCGTACCACCATCTGCATTCGTTGTCGTGCCGTCGATGGTCACATTGTTGTCATTATCGACAGACTGTACTTCCGTATGCTTCTTGGCTTCCGTCACGGCATTCGAGATATCGCCGTTGACCTGCTTCAGGCTATCGTCGACTTTCTGGTTGACCTTGTTAACGGCCTGGACCACAGTAGTCGAGCCACCAGCAGGATTCTTCAGGTTATCCGCCAGCTCACCGACTGTGCCGAGTTCCGATGCCTTGGCCACATCATTGATGACGACCTGACCGTCGACCGCACCTTTGGCATTGACCACATCAATGGAGACACTGTTCTTACTCGTTTTGTCCGTGATATCCTGGCCGTTGCTGTCTTTGCCAATCGCATATACACCTTTTTTGATGTGAAGCTCGCTATTTGCCGCTTGCGTCTTGGCTTCATTGATTGCCTCGACCAGCTGATTTTCCGTGGCAGCCTGTCCATCAACAGCTTTGCCCGTCCATTTTGTATTGGAAAGGCCATTTACCGTCTTTTCAGCACCATTTACCATGACACCGCCGATAGAGGCAGTACCGTTTGTGCTGTCCATCAGGATCTTATTGGCACTAGCGTCTTCGCCCAGCTGAATCGCACCATTCGATACTCTGCTGGAACCAACACGTAACGAACCCTCATCACTGAGATCAAGGTTCTTGTTGAGCTTGACCTTGATGCCGCCCACGTTAGTACCATCAGCTTCCGTCGTGATGTTGCCCGCCTTCTTGACGGTCTTGCCATCACTTTCATACTCGGTATCGCCGACAATCGCAATGGCATTGCCCAGCGTCTGGCTAACCTTGCCTTTTTCAGTTCCACTTTCATCTTTGAGCGCAAAACCGCCATTCTGTTCCTTCAGGGTAATCTGGTTGATGGCTGCCTTTAGCTGTGCTTCCGTAGCAGCCCGATTGTCTACAACCTTTGACAAATCCCAAGAGGTATTGTCCAGTCCGGTGATATAGTTTCCTTCATTATGGTTTGCACCGCCGCCAATCTGATTGCCGATGAATATACCGCCCGTCCAGTTGCCACTTGTATCTTGACTGCCGCCCAGACGGATGCTCTTCGTATTGACATCCGGGGCCAGACCATAGGTAAAGCTCGTGCCATTCTGAGTCAGGACGATGTTATTGCTAGCATCAAACGTGACGGTATCGCCAGCTTTGACCTGCTGAACCGTGCCACCTCGCTTCTGTACATTCCAGGCAGCACTGTTGATGGCATTGACAACTTCCGTTGCATCGGCAAGACCAGTGCCAGTCACTGTTGCTGTGTGGGTACTACCGTCAGTGCTAATCTGCGCCGTGTTGACATCCACCTTTACTTCAGCGCCTGTATCTGTACCCGTGACAGACACCGTACTGTTCCTGCCATTCTTGAACGAAACCGTCTTATCGTTGCCGATATGGGTGGACCTGTTCTCGTTTTCGCCGATGATATCCCAGCCGCCATTCGTGACCTTCTGCTGCAACGCATAAAGCTGGCTGCCATTGACGGCTTCTTGGGAACCCGCCTTGACTTCACCATCTGCCACGTTGGTAATTTTATTACCGCCATTGTTTAAACCGCTATTGGTCAGTTTCACAGGAGATTTAGTCTCGTCAGACGGTGTCAGGGTGATGCCCTGCCCATTCTGGATATAGGTATTGCCCGCTGCGTCAGTGGTCGTAATGCCTTCTGCTGTCTGGACCGTGGATCCTTTCGTTGCATCGGATGTAGTGACCTTGGAAATATTGATGTCTTTGCTCAGGCCATAGGTGAACTTAGTGCCATTCTGCGTCAAAGTCAGATTGTCGTCCTTGGCAAAATGGATAGTATCCCCTGCCTTGACTGCCGTCTTGTTATCCGGCGTATTATCGGCCACTACATTGATAGTTGCGCTGTTGATAGCATTGGCCACATCCTGTGTCGTTGCCAGGCCATTGACCGTGGCAGTAACCGTTCCGGCCTTATCGTCAGTACCGGAGCCAAATGCGCCGGTAGTCACATCCACCTTCACCGTGGCATTGTTGCTATCATCTTTCGTAACCACAGACTTGGTGTAGTTACCATTATCATAGGTCACAGTCTTGCCGGCACCAATCTGCGCCGTCACGGCAGTCCCTTCTGCATTCTTCCCGGCAAGGTTCCATCCGCCAGTGACCTGTTTCTGGAGATCATCCAACTGGCCCTTATTGACGGCGTCGGTAGGAGCAACGCCATCACCCACATTATGGATGACATTGCCACCCATGGTGACGTTACCGCTGGTAATTGCTACCTTAGTTGCTGTGCCTTCTTTGATGGTCAGGCCATTGGTATCCAATGTGCTGTTACCAGCGGTGACACTGGTCAATCCAGTCAAGGTGGAGTTCAGATCATACTTCACTTCGCCGTTATCACCTACAAAAGCAGCGGTGTTAGTGCCGTTGTTGAAGGTCAGGCCATTTTTCAAGGTCACGGATTTCGCCGCTTCATTGTTGGCCTTCACCGACAGATTGTCCACGTTCACCGTGTAGGTCATCTGATGACTTCCATCAGTAGCTTCTGAAGAAGTGACTTCCTTCACGTTGTCACCCTGAGCCACAACTGTCCGGGCGTTTTTCACCTGTTTCAGTGTAGCAGCATCAGTATCCTGCGTAGCATCGGCCACATTCTGGATACGCTGGCTGCCCATGGAGACACCGCTGGTGGTTACAGAGACCTGCTTGCTAGGATCGTTATTCTTGATAACCAAGCCAGTATTAGTAAGACTCATATCCCCGTTGGAAACGCCATTGGTATTCAGAGTCGTGTTACCAGTCTTTACAGAATCGAGATTGATATCCTTATTAAGTTTTACCGTCAAAGTAGCATTGCCCTCGGCATCAGCCGTAGTCACTACGCCAATGTTATTGTCCGACAGTTTAGAAGCATCATTGGTACCGCCAACTACATTGAGCTGCTTGCCAAGTTTTACTTTCTTAGCCGTTGCATCATCACCCTTGACATTGAAGCCCGTCTCAGTCGTACCATTAGCCGAAGCCTGTACCAGGCGTTTGACATCGCTGATGTTGGCTGCATTGGTGTCTGTATCACCGCCGCTTGCCACATCGGTGATCTGCTTGCCACCATTGTTCAAGCCGTTGGCAGTCAAAGAAACCAACTTATTGCCAGTACCAGATGAAGCAATTGTCACCCCGCCTGCAGTGAGCGTTGTCGTAACTCCATCCTGAGCAACGGTCGACAGGCTCTTGATACCCGTCAGCGTATCATTCAGAGTATAGGTGAAATCCGTGTCGCTCTGGGAAAGTGTCAGATTGTTGCCTGATTTGAGTCCGACAGTCGTTCCAGCTTTGATTGCCGTAGTTGCACCGTCGTTAGCTTTGATATTCCAAGCCGCATTGTTGATAGCCTGAGCTACATTCTGCGCCGTCACTACGCCGTCAGTAGTCAGCTCAGTTATCTTGCCATCGGAGCCGACCTTGATCTGAGCTGTATTAATATCATACTTGATGCTGGCTCCATCAGTAGCTTGTGTCACCTTTGCCGTCGTATAGTTACCGTTCGTGAAAGTGACTTTCTTATCGGCACCGATGTTGGCAGAAGTCGTACCATCGGTTACCTGGAAGCCGCTTGCCACTTTATCGCTGACTGCTTTCAGCTGATCTTCCGTAGCTGCCCGGCCTGCTTCATAGGTAGTCTGTCCGACTGTCCAATCCTTATTATCCAAGCCAGTGACGTAATTCTTGTTGTCCGTCCCCTGCTTGCCGACTTTGATATTGCCCGCCTGAATGGAGTTGCTTGCCGTGACGGTATCAATGCCGGTGATATCCTTCTTGAGGTCAAACGTCACTTTTCCATCCGATACCGTAGCCAACGTATTGGTACCATTAGCAAAATTGATGCCATTAGCCAACATGACTGTGCCAGCCGCCGTGCCATTCTGTTTCAAGCCAAGATTATCTACATTCACCGTATAAATCTTATGCTGATCCGTCTGGTTGGTCTCTACTGTCCCTAACGATGCATTAGTTCCAGCTTTGACTTCAGTCGATGCAGCTGCCTTCGCTGCATTCATGTCTGCTGTGCTGGCAGCACCAAAGTCACTGAGACTCAAAGTCGTTGCCGGAGTGGTGCCGTCGTTGCTGGTAAAGGTGACTGTCTTGGCCGTAGAGTCCTTGCTCACCGTCAGATGGGTGTTCTTGATATCCACAGACGCACTATCACCGTCTTTGCCAGTGATGGTCAGTGTGGACACATCATTGGCACCTTTCGTCAGCTTTGCAGATTTCAGCGTATTATGAGTGGCACTGATAGTGAAGGTCTTGGACAAGCCATCCGTACTAGTCGCCGTCTCTACCTTTACGTTTGAACCGGCAGTCATATTGATGGCATCTTTAGCCTGGGTCTTGATAGCCTCATTGGAAACATTGAAGGTAATAGCGCCATTATCACCAACAGAAGCAGTGGTGTTTGTACCGTTGCCAAAGACCAGACCATCGCTGAGTGCAACGCTCTTCTTCTGGCCATCGGCCACTTTGACGCCCAGGTTGCTGACATTCACTTTGTAAACATGCGGACCATCCGTATTCCCAGCATTTGTATCGTCCACACTTGAGACATTCGCACCTGCGATAACCTGCGTGGTCGCTTTCGCGGCCGCAGTAGCCAGTTCTCCCTTAGAAGCACCGTCCAGATCACCCAAAAACAAGGTCTCTGTCGTCCCATCATTGCGTGCAAAGGCGACAGTATGGGCTGTGCCGTCCTTGGTGACGGTGGTATAGGTATTCTTGAGGCCCGTGGACGTGACTGTATTGCCATCTGCATCAGTCAGAGTCAAGGTCACGTCATCCTTCGTCCCAGTGGGAGCTGCAGACACCGTACTGAGCTTGTTGTGAGTGGCACTGATGGTCACTGTGCCATCTGTACCGACAGTTGCCGTGGTGTTGGTGCCATTTTTAAAGTTGATACCGTTATCCATGGTGACAGTTGCCGTATTCGTCCCATTGGCTTTGAGGGCCAGGTTCTTGGTATCGATGGTAACATTGCCATTGCTGTCAACAGCACTGGTGGTGTTGGTGCCATTCTTGAAGTTGATGCCATTGGCCAGTGCCACTGTGGTAGTGCCCGTTCCATTGGCTTTCACTGCCAGGTTGTCCACATTTACCGTATAAATCTTGTGTTTATCGGTTGCACTGGTTTCCACTGTTCCCAGGGATGCATTGGTCCCGGCTTTCACTTCTGTCGTTGCTTCAGCAGCCGCCGCGTTCACCTGTCCCACATTGGCCGCATCGGTATCAGCTTCGCCAGCTTTCACGCTGGTAATTTTCTGGCTGGCCGCATCGATGCCGCTGCTGGTGAATTTGGGACCACCCGCAATCGTAAGGCCAGTGGTATCCAGCGTAGTCTTTACGGTACCGCTGGAATCAGCTACCGTTACCTTTCCATTGGTCCCATCCAGCTTGATGGTTTCCTTATAGCTGTCTCCGCTGCCGGAACCCAGGGAAGCGGTATTCAGTTTTTTCAGGTCGCTGGCCAGTTTTACGGAAAGGCTGTTGTTGGTGCTGTCGGCCATGACCCCTATGTTGTTATCCGTAAGCTTGGTGGCATCTTTCTCACCGCCAATAATATTCAGGGTTTCATTGGATCCACGGGCCACTACGTTCTTGTCATCTGCCGTGGTGGTACCGAAGCTGGAATTGTCCCCGCCGAACCTGAGCTGCCGAGTCAGGGCGTAGAGCTGGGAGCCGTTGACGGCGTCAGTACTCGTGGCGCTGACAAGGCCGGCAGCTACGTTCTGGATGCGGCGTTCGGAGCCAGCACTGCCTACAGTGATGACACCAGTCGGACTGCTGCCGGCATAGGTGTAGCTTGTGCCATCATCATAGGTGGTATCCGTGTTGAGTGTCTGTAAGCCTGCCGTTGTACCACTCACTTTCATGGTCTTCAGATTGGTGGCATAGCGTGCCGTTGCTTTAGCATTGGCCTGAGCCGTCGCTTTTTCTGCATCCGTCATGCCCGTCGTGTCAAGAGCATCGACTGCTGCTTGTTCTGCATCTGTCAATGTGATGGCATCGGCCAGATTAGCAGTTTTCGCTGCAGCACCAGTACCAAGATAAACGGAATTGCCCAGAGTTGCGGTCACATCATTGCCCAGAATCTGGGTATTCGCCAGAGAGATGGTCGATTGTGCCTGATTAACCGTATTGCCATAGCCGATAATGGACGTACGAGTCAACTGGTTCCAGGTCTTCCCCATGTAGTCGGAACCGGCTCCGTCACGACCAGTTACCTTATTATCTCCGCCAATGATGGTGATATTAGCTGTCGTGCCGGCGTTGGCTTCATCGGTGTTAGCGCCAGTAACACTATTGCTGTTGCCCAGGATGGAAATGTTCTGTACCGTATCAGAATAGGATCCCTGACTGATGGTATTGCTGTTGCCTGTCACAGAAAGGCTGTCCATTCCATGTTTCGTATTGCCCGACGTATCAGACACCGGGTTTACAATATTCTTACTGCCATAAAAGCCGCTATAGGTGACAGCTCCCCAGTTGCCATTGACTTTGTTCTCACTGCCTACGGCATAAGTATTGCTTCCATTGACGGTATTGCTCTTGCCCAAGATGCCGGAAGATGCGCCATTCGCCGTGCTGGACGTACCGAGGACAATCGCATCGGCACCCTGTGCAAAAGCACCATTACCAACAGCGGTAGAACCATTGCTGTACGCCTTGGCATTGCTGCCGATGGAGATGGCGTCTGTATTTCTTGTTTCCGACTGATAGCCGATAGCGATGGACTGCTGGCCTACTTTGGTCGTTGTACCGGTTGCCGTATCCGTAACATCGGATGTATAAACAGAAGCACGGGTGCCCAAAGCCACAGAATTATCGGTCTGCGCGATGGCCGATGTACCGATGGCCACACTATTGGCACCTTCTGCCGAAGTCACATGAGGGTTGGCACTGGTATTGCCGCCTTCTGTAACCGTTGCGCTCGTTGCCGGATTGTCTGCTGTACCGAGGGCAATGCTACCCTTACCGCTGGCAGAGACATTATTGCCAATGGCAACTGCCTTCGAGCTCGTTGCCGATGCATTTGGACCGATGGCCATGGCATCTGCAGCGCCAGTGGTGCTGGCACCATCACTATCCGCATTACCCGTCAGTGTATCACTGGATGTGTTGATAGAGAAATACTTGGTCTTGGAAGCTGTGATTTTACTTTCCACCGTAGCAATTTTCGAATCAATCGCTTCCTGGGTATAGGTATCACTGATTTTCGTATCAGTTGTCTTGATAGTTCCTTCCAGATTCGTATAAGCTTGTTTCAGCTGTGCTACCGTAACGGCATCCTGATCGTCTGAACCATCTGCCACGTTGGTAATGCGCCGCAGAATGCGGTCATTCGATGTAGCAGTCGTTTTGCCGCCCAAGGAGATGTAGCCATTGAGCGTCGTGTTATTGGTCAGATAACTGCTGGTATAAGTCGTGACGGACGGAGCCTGCGAACCATGACCGATGGCAATATTACCGCCACCAGCACTGGCCTTGTCGCCAATGGCGATGCTGTCCGTATCAGCAGCAGTAGCATTATAACCAAAGGCCATGGACTTATCGCCAGAAGCAGTGGCCTTATACCCCAAAGCGGTGGCATTAGATACGGCATTAGCGCTATGGCCAATGGCGATAGATTCGGCAATGTTCTTGGCATTATCATCAGCACTCTGATAATTTGCCTCATAACCGATAGAAACATTGTATCCATTTTGAGGATTGGCGTCAGTAGCAGCTGCATAGTTGATACCAGCACCGGCATTTGAGCCAATGGCTACGTTGTAGCTGCTCTTGACATTACTGCCAGCACCGCTGCCCAAAGCGACATTCTGCATGCCTTTGACGTTATTGCCCGCATTGGTACCGATGGCAATGAGAGAGCCATAGCCACTCGTACGGCCTTCCGTTGTGCCCTTTCCTGCCTGATGACCGATGGAGACGGAATCGTTCGCATTGGCCTGAGCTCCGTTGCCGATGGCGATGGCATCCGTATTCTGAGACTCTGTATTAACTGCCTTACCATTGTAATCTGTTGCATAACCGATGACAATGGATTTTCCAGAAACCTTAGTGCCGCTACCAATGGTAATGCCACCCTCTGTTTCTGTGGTCGTATTTTCACCAATGGCCACGGCTCCCGCGCCTGTAGCGCTGGCATGGTAACCAATAGCAGTTGTATTGGATGTATTGGCCTTGGCCGTATTGCCGATAGCGACGGCATTATTGGCGCCGCTGGCAACGACTGCACTGGTGCCGAACGCGATAGAATCCGCGGCCGTCGCTACGGCAGCGCTCTTGCCGATGGCCATGGAATCATCAGAATTTGTGCCTGTTCCCGTAACGGTCGCACCGGTTCCAAGAGCGACTGCATTGTTCGCGCCGGTTACAACAGCACCGTTGCCAATCGCCGTACTGCCAGAATTGACTGTCTTAGTCACAGTCGTGCCAGACTGAGTCGTGTAGTTGTTGACCTGTGCTCCATTGCCCAGAGCCAGTGCGGTATTGCCGCTGGCTTTGGCAGACGTACCGAGAGCGACACTGTTCTCGCCGCCGACAGCAGCGACATCTGCCGTTACATCATCGACCGTCACAGTCTCCTTATCTTCACCGGTCACAGCCTTTTTACCAAAGGCAATGCCGCCCGTTGCCGTTTCATTGACCTGTGCACTCGTGCCAATAGCCGTGGCATCCGTCGCACCATCGACCTTTGCGCTACTGCCGATAGCCGTACTGCCGGAAATCGTTGCAGTCGTCTTGCCCGACTGATCGGTTGTATTGAGCACCTGCGCTTTAGCGCCAAGTGCAACAGACGTATCGCCATTAGAAACAGCGCTGTCACCAATGGCCGTGCTGCTCGTGCCGCCCGTGACGGTTGTCGTCGAAGTCGTCGTATCGGTCGTCTTTTCACCGGCCTGAGCACTTGGGCCGATGGCGACGGAGTTAGTGCCGTTGGCAGCCGCGTCATGGTCGTACGTTGTCGTAGTATCGGTTGTTACTTTTGGATTGACCTTGAAATACTTATACAGCTGATTGGCCAGATTTGTATTGTTCGACAAATCCACACCTAATTGGTCCGCAAAGGTCTTCAAGGTATTATCCAAGGTGGTCAGACGGGCAGCTGTTGTCTTAGCACTGCCAATATAGTAGACCGTCCCCGTCGGCGTCAGTTCATCATAGATTGTCTTACCGGTGACCAACTGCTCGCTGCCTGCGGCAATTGTCCCCTTACCCAATGCGGTACCCCACGCCGTCAAATCCGCACCCGAAAGACTCGTAAGGTTCGATGCGTTGACATCTGCTTTTGTGGCTAAGTTAGTCGCCGTAGATGTTTTCAATTTATCTATCGCCGTCTTGTTTGCCGAAATATTGGTGATATTCGTCGAAATCGCATCTGTATTCGTTTTGACCTGCTTATCTAAGGTGCTCAGATTCGACGAGATCGATGCATCTTTCTGGATGTAGTTGCCATTGGCATCCAAAGTACCGATTCTATCACTTAAAGCTGTATCTGCATTCGTCCGAGCCGTCGTTTCTGTACTGATGGCCTGATCGAGTGCATTCAAATTCTGCGCAACAGTCTCACCAGCAGCAATCGTATTGGTACTAGTTATGCCGGAGCGCAATTCCGTATACATGGTTTCGCCGGAGACCAGTTGACTGTCACCAGACGCAACAGCACCCAGACCAATGGCATTACCCCATGCCTCTTCATTCGTTTTTTTCTCCTCATCTGTGACAGCAGTAGTCCCATCTGCAGATTGTAAGTTCACACCGATATTGGAGGCATCGACTTTGGCATCAGCGACAGTCGTGTTGGCCGCCCATCCGACGGGCAGGCTGGTGCCCATGGCAAACAGGGCGATGAGGATGGAGGTCATCAGGCGTTCGTGCCGGTGCTGGGCAGTAAGGCTCTTTGTCTTGCCGCGACTGTGCACGATTTCTGAGACGACCTGATAGAGATTCCTTGCGCGATTATAAATGACTTTGTAGACTCTGTTCATTGTAACCATCCTTTGCCATTTGTGTTATTCGATTCTTAGATTCCCTCTTACATGATTAGAAGTGATGCCCTATGTAGCACAGGTCAGCAGGCCGCATAGCTCTTATCTCAGCATTATCTTTCTATTGCCCTGTAATGCTGATTACATTTTCCTGTCATTTGGACAGAACTTTATAGTCGATTCTTATTATAGCACAAATCGTTCTAAAAGAAGTGCAAAAATTTCATGGTTACGTATAGTAACAAGGTGTTAATACAAAAACACGGGCATCTGTCTATCTTGATATGACAGATGCCCGTGTGCTCGGTATCCGATATGGTATTTTCAGGCCGGCCGGCGGGCGAAGCGGTAGCCGACGCTGCGGACGGTCTCGATGGCGTCGCTGACGGTCGGGTCGTCTTTGAGCTTGGCGCGCAGGTGGCGGATGTGGACGTCGACGGTGCGGGTGTCGCCGTAGTACTCGTAGCCCCAGATGCGCTCGAGCAGTTCGTCGCGCGAGAAGGCGCGCCCGGGGTTCGTGACGAGGAGCTTCAAGAGCTCGTACTCCTTGGGCGTCAGGGCGATGGGCTTGTCGTGGAGCCATGCCTGATACGAGGAGAAGTCGAGCCGCAGGCCGCCGATGGTCAGGCTCTCTTCTCGCTCCTTGTTCTCGCGGCTGCCCTTCTGGACGCTGGCGGAGCGGCGCAGCACGGCCTTGACGCGCGCGAGCAGCTCGCGCATGGAGAAGGGCTTGACGACGTAATCGTCGGCGCCGAGCTCGAGACCGAGCACGCGGTCGATCTCCTCGGCCTTGGCGGTCAGCATGATGATGGGGATGCCGCTCGTCTGCGGGTCGGCCTTGAGCTGGCGGCAGACTTCGAGTCCGTCGACTTCGGGCAGCATGATGTCGAGCATCACGAGGTCGGCCTCGGAGGCCTTAGCGAGGGCGGTCCGACCGTCGGCGGCCGTCTCGACTTCATAGCCGCTCTTCTTGAGGTTGAAGCTCAGGAGTTCGCGGATGGGCGCTTCATCGTCTACGACGAGGATCTGCATGGTATCATCCTTTCTGGATTTCCGGGGTATCTGGGGGCATCGAAAAAAGCGGCAGACCCCCATCCCGTATTTCGCATTCCGGGGGGTGCTGCCGCATGTGATCAATAGTAATGCTCGGTCAGGTCGATGAGGTTGTCGCGGACCTGGCGCAGGAAGTCCCAGCGATTGACGTTCTCCGCGCCGACGGAGAAGCAGACGCCGTCCTTCGTCCAGTAGGCGACAAAGGAAGATTCGCTGACTTCGGCCAGCTGGACGGCGGTGTTGCCAATCGTCATATCCTTCCAGTCGGCGCCGTAGACGCCGCTGAGGGCCTCGGCCGTCATCTGAGTCGGGTCGGCGACCACCGTGCGCACGGTGAACTGGGCGCGCTTCTCGGGCGCACCGTAGCGCGAGGCATAGCGAAGGTCAGCGACTGTGCCGCCGATGATGAAGCGCTGCTGCAGCTCGAGGCCGGAGCTCAGCGGGAAGTAGAGCGGATGGACGGAGATGGCCTCAACCATCTCGCTGTAGCTCGCGGCGGGGACCATCGGGTTCGGCATGCCGACTGCAGCCGTTGCCTGCGCTGCGCTGTCGTTCGTGGCCTGCACGGGCGTAGCAGCCATCTGCGCGGCCTCGATGTCAGCGTTATCGGCAAAGCTCGTGGCCGGAGCGAGCAGGATGGTACCAGCAGCGGCCAGGGCCATGAGGTTATGAGAAAAATGCATGGATATTCCTCCAAGGTCAAAATAATTGCAACGATAAAGATTAAGAAATGAGGGAAAGGCTATTGTCTTTCCCTCATTTCATTATAGTACAGATATTAGCACAAATCCAGAGGCTTTTCACTCGCCCGCTTCGTACGCCTCGAGTTCCTGGTCGGCGGCGGCCTTGACCTCGGGCCAGACGCTGTTGACGTAGGCGCCCATCAGGGCCTTGCCGTTGGCGTCGGGGTGCAGGCCGTCGAGGGCGTACTGCGTCGGCAGCAGGCCATCCTGTGTCGGGATGGCTGTGGCCATGTCGATGTAGGCATGCGTGCGGATGTAGGCGTTGACTGCGTCGAAGCGCTCCTGCCAGTCGTCAGCCGTCGGCTCCTGAAAGACGTGGTCGATGTTGTTGGGGTTGATGGCCGGCAGCGTCGCGAAGATCGGGCGGATGCCACTGGCGAGGCAGCGCTGGCGCATGGACTCGAGGTCGGCGATGACGGCGTCCGTATCCTCCCCTGCCCGCAGGCTGTTGCTGCCCGTCATGATGATGAGGTAGGCCGGATGGAACGGCAGGACGTCGCGGTCGAAGCGCTCGGCGGTCATGCCGCTCGTGTCACCGCTCTGCGAGAGGTTGATGGCCGGGAAGTCGAGGTAATGGAGCCAGCTGAACGAGAAGACGGCCGGACTGTAGGAGAAGTGGCCGCCGCCGTGGCTGATGCTGTCGCCGAGCACGGCGACCTGCCACCCGTCGGCGGGGTCTGTGCGGAAGGAGCGCACCTGCGACCACTCGCCGAGCGGCTGCCCCTCGCCGTCAAAGGCGCGCACGCGCCAGTAGAACGGCGTCGGGCCGTAGTGGGCCTGCGGGTCGTAGATCTCGGCCATATCACTTCGCAGTGTCTCGATGGGCTCAGCTGCGGGCTCTTCCTCGGGGTTCACCTCGTAGATGGCAATTTCGTAGCTCGCAGCATTCGCCTGGCCGATCCAGGTGTAGACGGGATAGAGCAGCGTCTCCCCTCGCCTGCCGCCGTAGGAAGCTGTCAGTACGGGCGCCGTCATCGGCGGGATGTCGGGCGAGGTGTAGAGCGGCACGAGGTCGCTGTACGGCGTGTAGGGCGTGCCGTTGAAGTCGATCGCGCGCACGCGCCAGTAGAGCGGCTCAGTCTTGGAGCCGAGCTGGTCCGCGGCGAATTCGCGCAGGGGTGCGTTGTAGGCATTCTGGTAGACGCTGCGCGTGCGGAAGACGGCGGCCTCGGAATTCTTTGCGGGCGAGAGATGCGCGGGCCGCTCGGTGAAGAACTCGATCTCGTACATGACGGCCTCATCGTCCGTATTCCAGGTCAGGATTGGCGAATACGAGAGCGGCGTTTCAGCCGTCGTCGCGCTGAGGCCCGCGGGCGGCGGCGTCAGGAGCTGCGACGACGCTTCATGGCGCTGCGTCAACAGGAGCGCCGCAAGGACGACGACGAGACACGAGAGCCCGACACCGACGGCGGTGAGGTGCTTATGGCCGATGCCGTTCTTGTTTCCTTTCTCTTTTCTTGCTTCTTTTCTTGATAACATGGGGATTCCCCCCTTTCGTGGATTCTATGAATGATTTCATGCATTGCATTATAGCACAAATCTGCCCTATAATAGAAGAAAATTACGGTATATACGGTATACATGATGAAAGGGCAGCTATGCGGGCAAAGAAGAATTTCCTGCTGGTCAAGAACCAGCGCATCGAGCAAAATGAACATCTCTCGGAGAAGGCGAAGGCGCGCCTCGGCAAGTCGAAGGCGGACAACACGCTCAAGGCGTATTCTGCGGACTGGAGCGATTTCTCGGACTGGTGCCATTACCACGGGGAGCGCGACCTGCCGGCGCGGCCGGAGACGATCGTCAACTACCTCAACGACCTCGCGGATGACGCGAAGGCGAATACGGTGGCGCGCCGCGTGACGGCCATCTCGGAGAACCACATGGCGGCCGGCTACACGGGCAAGAACAATCCGGCAAAGGATGCGCTCGTGCGGACGGCGATGGAGGCGATACGGCGCGAGAAAGGCACGTTCCAGCAGGGCAAGGCGCCGATCCTCATGGAGACGCTCTACGTGCTGGCGGACTGTTTCGGGGATGACATCGTCTCGCTACGCGACCGCGCGCTGATCTTCCTCGGCTTTGCGGGGGCGTTCCGCCGCTCGGAGCTCGTGGCGATACAGGTGGAGCATCTGACGTTCACCTCGCAGGGACTCGTCATCCTCGTGCCGCAGTCGAAGAGCGACCAGCTCGGGCGTGGCACGGAGATCGCGGTGCCGTACGCGCCGGACCCGGAGGTCTGCGCGGTGCGCGCGGTGCAGGCGTGGCTGCAGGCCGCGGATATCCACACAGGGCCTCTTTTTAGGCCGTTCACGCGCAGCCATTCGCTCCGGGACTCGCAGCTCACGGACAAGTCGGTGGCACTGATCGTGAAGAAGTACGCGGCGCTTGCGGGTTTCAATCCGGCGAGCTTCGCAGGCCACAGCCTGCGCAGGGGCTTCGCGACGAGCGCGGCGCAGCACGATGTCGACGCGCTGACGATCATGCGGCAGACGCGGCACCATTCGGAGAAGATGGTGCACCGGTATATCGAGCAGGGCAATATCTTCAAGGAGAACCCGCTCAATAAGATGTATAAGAAGTGAGTGGTGTCGGCAAAGGGCGTGGGCATACATTCCGGCTTCGTCGCTCCGTTGAATGAGCCCCATGCTACGGATAGTGTATCTAGATGCTTCGCCGCCTGACGCGGCGTTCTGACATCGCCGTACCTCGGCGCTGCGGCTTGGGGCTCAGCCTGCGGCGGTCACTGCGCTCCTGCAGGCGGAATGCATGCCCACGCCCCGAAGACGATGTCTGCCAGACGAGCCATCAACGGAGCGCGGCTGTTTGCTTCGCTCCGGCCTTGATTTCTATGATAGTTGCTTATACTAGAAAAAGCTTCCCGTCTCAATCCGAGATGGGAAGCTTTTTTATAACGTACTTAGAGCACGGCTTTGTGGCTGAGGTTGATGCGGCCTTTGTCGTCGATCTCGACGACTTTGACCTGGAGCTGGTCGCCGACCTGGACGACGTCTTCGACTTTCTCGACGCGGTGGTTGGCGAGCTGGGAGATGTGGCAGAGGCCTTCTTTGCCCGGCAGGACTTCGACGAAGGCGCCGAATTTCATCAGGCGGGTGACGCGGCCGGTGTAGACTTCACCGACTTCGACTTCGCGCACGATGTCTTCGATCATCTGCTTGGCTTTCTTCATGCCCTCGGCATCGTTGGAGGTGATGAAGATGTTGCCGTCTTCGTGGATGTCGATGTCGACGCCGGTCTCGTCGATGATCTTCTTGACGACTTTGCCGCCGGAGCCGATGACGTCGCGGATCTTGTCGACCTTGATCTTGATGGTCTCGACGCGCGGTGCGTACGGGGAGAGCTCAGCGGCCGGCTTGTCGATGCACTCGAGCATCTTGCCGAGGATGAAGGCGCGGCCGCGCTTGGCCTGCTGCAGGGCGGCGGACAGGATCTCGCGGGAGAGGCCGTCGACCTTGATGTCCATCTGGATGGCGGTGATGCCTTCGGTCGTGCCGGCGACCTTGAAGTCCATGTCGCCGAGGGCGTCTTCCATGCCCTGGATATCCGTGAGGATCGTGTACTTATCCCCTTCTTTGACGAGGCCCATGGCGACGCCGGAGACGGGGCGCTTGATGGGCACGCCGGCGTTCATCAGCGAGAGGGTGCTGCCGCAGACGGAGCCCATGGAGCTCGAGCCGTTGGACTCGAGGACCTCGGAGACGAGGCGGATCGTGTACGGGAACTCCTCGATGGACGGGATGACCGGCACGAGGGCGCGCTCGGCAAGGGCGCCGTGGCCGATCTCGCGGCGGCCCGGGCTGCGCATCGGGCGGGCTTCGCCGACGCTGTAGCCCGGGAAGTTGTAATGATGGATGTAGTGCTTCGTCGTCTCGGGGCCGAGGCCGTCGATGACCTGCTCGTCGCCGAGGGAGCCGAGCGTCGTGACCGTGAGGATCTGAGTCTGGCCACGCGTGAAGAGGCCGGAGCCGTGCGTGCGCGGCAAGAGGCCGACTTCACACGATACCGGGCGGACTTCTTCGACTTCGCGGCCGTCTGGACGGATCTTCTCATGCGTGATCATGTGGCGCACGACGGACTTCTCGAGGTCGTGGATGGCGATGGCGATCTCTTTGTCCATCTCCGGGTAGAGCTCGAGGAAGTGCTCCATCGTGTCGGTCGTGACCTCGGCGATATGGGCGTCGCGGTCGAGCTTGTCCGGGTTGCGCACGGCGGCGTCAAGGCGGTCCTTGGCGTAGTCGCGGATGGCCTCCTCCATCTCGTGCGGGACGAGGAAGAGCTTCGGCTCGCGCTTCTCCTTGCCGCAGTCGGCCTGGATGCCCTGCTGGAACTCGACGAGGCGCTTGATCTCCTCGTGGCCGAACAGGATGGCGTCGAGGATGACGTCCTCCGGCAGCTCGTTGGCGCCGGCCTCAACCATCATGACGGCATCGTGGGAGCCGGCGACGGTGAGGTTCAGCGTCGAGACCTTGCGCTGCTCTTCGGTCGGGTTGATGACGAACTCATCGTTGACGCGGCCGACGCGCACGCCCGCAATCGGTCCCATGAACGGGATGTCGGAGACGGTCAGGGCGCACGATGCACCGATCATGGCGGCGAGCTCCGGCGCGTTGTCCTGCTCGACGGAGAGGACCGTCGCGACAATCTGGACGTCGTTGCGGAAGCCCTTCGGGAACAGCGGGCGGATTGGGCGGTCGATCAGGCGCGCGCAGAGGATGGCGTCGCTCGACGGGCGTCCCTCGCGCTTGATGAAGCCTCCCGGAATCTTGCCTGCTGCATACATCTTCTCTTCATAGTCGACCGTCAGCGGGAAGAAGTCGACGCCTTCGCGCGGCTCAGCCGAGGCCGTGGCCGTGACGAGCACGACGGTATCGCCATAGCGCACGAGGACGGCGCCGTTGGCCTGCTTCGCGAGCTGTCCGTTCTCGATGACGAGCGGGCGACCTGCGAGTTCCATCTCAAAGCGATTCATATGTACCTCCTTGGATCTTGAATCTCAATTCCTCTATATCTCTTGTATATCTCTATTTTTCCAGAAAAAAAAGCGGGATTGCTCCCGCTTTCCGCTTCAGGATCGCTCGCCAGCAATCAGCGCTCAACCGTGGAACGCAGACCAAGCTTTGCGATAATCGAACGATAACGCTCAATATCCGTCTTGTAGAGGTAGCTGAGCAGACGACGGCGATGGCCGACCATCTTCAGCAGACCGCGACGGGAATGATGATCCTTCTTGTGCTGCTTGAGATGCTCCGTCAGATAGTCGATACGTGCGGAGAGGACAGCGATCTGTACTTCCGGCGAACCCGTATCACCCTCGTGAACGGCATACTTCTGCATGATTTCCTGTTTTGCTTCCTGAGTCAGCATTTGTTGAATTCCTCCTGTTTGTTGTTCAATCTCCATCAGCCAAGAATACGTCGGAGTTCTTCGCAATCTGGGCTGAGGTTTGCCATTTGGCACTTTCAATAGTATATCACAGTCGTCAATCGCTTGTAAAGCAATTGCGCCAGATTTCTTTGGCGCGCTCGCGGTCCTTGTGCATCTGCGCGATCAGGGCATCGACCGAGGCGAACTTCTCTTCATCGCGAATCTTCTGCAGGAAGCGCACCTCGAGCAGACGGTCGTAGATGTCTTCGGAAAAGTCCTGGATGTTGACCTCGATGCGGCGGTTGCAGCCCTCAAAGGTCGGGTTGTTGCCGATGTTGGCGAGTGCGGCATAGTCCCTGCCCTCATAATGGGCCGTCGCAGCGTAGACGCCGTTCGGCAGCATGACCTGGGCGTCGGGGATGGCGAGGTTGGCCGTCGGGAAGCCCAGCGTGCGACCGCGCCTGTCGCCGTGGATGACGCGGTCGAGCACGGTGAACGGGCGGCCTAGGCACGCCTCGGCTGCGGCGAGGTCCCCCTCGGCGATCAGGGCGCGGATGCGCGTGCTGCTGACGGGCCGGCCGCCGAGCTGGACGGCCGGGCAGATCTCCGCGCGGAAGCCGTAATCACTGCCCACGCGCTGCAGGAGTCGGTGCGTGCCCTTGCCGCGGCTGCCGAAGGTGTAGTTTGGCCCCGTGACGAGGATGCGCGGCGCGAAGGAATCGCGCAAGAGCGCGAGGAAGTCCTCCGGCGTGCGGCGCGCGAGGTCCTTCGTGAACGGAATGGCCATGAGCACGTCGACGCCGAGCGCCTCGATGAGCTGGCGGCGCAGCGCGTTATTGCTGATCTGCGGCGGCACGGCCTGCGGCGCGAGGACGGCGAGCGGATGGTTGCTGAAAGTGAAGACCATGCTCGTGCCGCCAATCTCATGCGCGAGCTCGACGGCGCGGCTTATGATGCTGCGGTGGCCGCGATGGACCCCGTCGAACATGCCGAGCGCAATGACGAGCCGCGGGTAATCGTCGCGCAGCGTGGTGAGTCTTGAATAAAACTGCATAATGCTCCCCTCTCAGTTCTTCGTCGCAGGCTCGCGGCAAACGACCTTGGCCGGGATGACTTCCTGGCTCCGGCGGTCGTAGCGGCCGATGCCGAGGAAGCGTCCCGCGCTGTAGACGCGCAGGATGTCCGTCTCGGGCACATGGCGCCGCTCGCCCGTGCCAAGGCCGTTGCAGAACGGCTTCTCGCGGCGCGGGTCGAGGTCGTAGCGCTCGAGGTGACTCAAAAAATGCGCGGGCTCTAAGATGGCGCGCTCCCCCGCCTCACTGAGCTCTTCAAGCGTCAGCGCGTCCGCGAGCGCGAAGTCGCCGACGCGGCTGCGCACGAGGAAGCTCATCGTCGCGGGCAGGCCGAGGGCCGCCCCGATGTCGAGGCAGAGGCTCCTGATGTAGGTGCCCTTCGAGCACTGGACATCGAGGAGGATCTTCTTCTCCTCGGGATGGTAGGCGACGAGGTCGAGCGCATGGATCGTGACCTCGCGCGAGGGAATCTCGACTTCCTTGCCCTCGCGCAGGAGGTCGCAGGCGCGCTTGCCGCCGATCTTGATGGCGGAATGCGCCGGCGGCGTCTGCCGGATCTTGCCCGTGAAGTCCAAGAGAACATGCTCAATGGCCTGCTGCGAGGGCATGGCGAAGTCTGCGACCTCCTCGGTGATCTCCCCCGTATCGTCGCCGCTGTCCGTCGCAAAGCCGAAGGTCAGCTCCGCACGGTACGTCTTGTCGGCGAGCTCGAGGTATTCGATGAGTCGGGCGGCCTGGCCGACGGCAATTGGCAGCACGCCGGCTGCCGCGGGGTCGAGCGTGCCGGCATGGCCGACGCGCTTCATGTGCAGCACCTTGCGCACGGCACCGATGACGTCGTGTGAGGACATGCCGGGCGGCTTGAGGATGTTGAGAAAGCCGTCCATCATTTCTCCCCCTGGCAATGGTAGGCGCGGATGGCCTTCGAGATGGCCTCGCAGATCGTGCGCTTCGCCTCTTCAAAGGGCATCACGAGCGTGCAGCCGGCCGCGCGCGTGTGGCCGCCGCCGCCGAACTGCACGGCAATCGCGCTGACGTCGAGTCCCTTAGAACGCATGCTGACGCGGCAGATGCCCTCCTCCTTCGTCTTGAGGACGACGGCGATGTCGACGCCCTCGATGACGCGGATCATGCCGATGAAGGACTCCGTCGACTTCATGCGCGCCGTCGTCTCCAAGTCGAGGAAGATGCCGGCCGCATGGCCGTCAGCGAAGAGCTCAGCGCGCTCGATGGCCTCGCCGATATCGCGGACGGTCTGGTACGGCTTCTGCTCGAGCGCCTCCGAGATGACGTTCGGCTCGACGCCGTGGTCTAAAAGGTCCGCTGCGGCGCGCATCGTGTGCGACGTCGTATTCGAGAAGCGGAAGAAGCCCGAATCTGTCGCGAGGCCCGTGTAGATGCACATGGCCATTTCCCTGTTGAGCGTCACGGGCAGCTCCTGCATGAGGTCGTAGATGATCTCAGCCGTCGCCGCGCGCGTCGCTGCGATATAACTGTATTCTGCCGAGCCGTCGTTCGTCTGATGATGATCGATATTGAGGAGATGCGCCGCGCGGACGGCCTTCATGGCGCAGCCCGTGCGGTCCGTCGCCGTGTCGAGCACGACGAGCAGGTCGGCCTCTACGGGCTTTTCCTCGTCGGGTCTCCCAATAATATCATATCCCGGCAGCACCGAAAAGATGGCCGGGATATCATCATCGAGCAGAACGGAAGCTTCCTTGCCGAGCGAGCGCAGGATGTGCATGAGCCCGAGCGAGGACCCGATGGCGTCGCCGTCGGGATTCTGATGGGCTGTGATGACGATCCGCTGAGCGCTCGACAGGATGGCTGCTGTTTCACTCAATGTCACTATCATGTCAATGTTCTTCTTTCTTAACGTTATCGGTCTCTGGAGCCTTCTTCGCCTTGTCCTCGGCCTCGATCTTCAGCAGCAGCTCCTGGATGTGTGCGCTGTAGTCGAGGGATTTGTCCACGACGAAGGAAAGCTCAGGCGTGAAGCGCAGGCGGATCCTCTTGCCGATCTCGCGGCGGATGAAGCCGAGCGAACTCTGAAGTCCTGCCCAGCAGTCTTTCACCTGCTGCTCACTGCCCATGAGGCTCACGTAGATCTTGGCCTCGCGCAGGTCACCCGTGCATTCGACGGACGTGACCGTCACGAAGCCGATGCGCGGGTCCTTGAGCTCACGCAGGATGATCTCCGAGATCTCCTGCTTCATGAGCTCCTGGACCTTCTCTACCCGGAGCTGGCTCATGGCATTCCCTCCTTTTCTGATTTATCTTCTATACTGTCGTTTCTATTACTATGCGTTTCAGTCCTTGGCGTTCTCTTTTGCCTTGGCAGCAGCGGCCTTGGCCTCTTCTTCGCGCTTCTTGGCGGCAGCCTTGTTGGCGTCGGCGATCGTCGTCGCGATCTCCTCCATCGTGTAGGCCTCGATGATGTCGCCTTCCTTGAAGTCGCGGAAGTCGACGATCGAGATGCCGCACTCGTAGCCTGCGTTGACTTCCTTGACCTCATCCTTGAAGCGGCGCAGCGAGTCGATCTCGCCGTCGAAGATCTCGATGTTGTCGCGGATGATGCGGATCTTGGAGTTATTGCAGATCTTGCCTTCGAGCACGTAGGAACCAGCGACGAGCGCCTTCGAGAACTTCATGACCTGACGGATCTCGACGCGGCCCTGGATGACTTCCTTGTACTTCGGCTTGAGCATGCCGCTCATGGCGTCCTTGACGTCGTTGATGGCATCGTAGATGACGCGGTAGGTGCGAATATCGATGTTCTCGGTATCGGCAAGCTTGCGCGCATTGGCATCCGGGCGGACGTTGAAGGCGATGATCAGCGCGTTCGAAGCCGATGCCAGCATGACATCCGACTCGTTGACGGCGCCGACGCCCGAATGGACGATGGAGACGCGGACCTCGTCGTTCTTGTTGAGCTTCAAAAGCGAGCTCGAGAGCGCCTCGACAGAGCCCTGTACATCGGCCTTGATGACGATGTTGAGGTCCTTGATGTCGCCTTCCTGGATCTGGTGGAAGAGGTCGTCGAGCGAGACCTTCTTGCTCTTGATGAGGTTGTTGCGCTGGCGCTCGATGCGGGCCTCGGCGATGGAGCGGGCCTGCTTCTCCTCGAGCACGGCGAGGATGTCGCCGGCTTCCGGCACATCGTTGAGGCCGAGGATCTCGACCGGTACGGACGGGCCGGCCTTCTTGACGTTCTCGCCGCGGTCGTTGACCATGGCGCGGACCTTGCCGTACGTCGTACCGCAGACGACGGAGTCGCCGATGCGCAGCGTGCCGTTCTGGACGAGGACCGTCGCGACAGGGCCGCGGCCCTTGTCGAGCTTGGCCTCGACGATGACGCCGCGCGCATCGCGGTTCGGGTTGGCCTTGAGCTCCTTGACTTCGGCGACGAGCAGGACCATCTCGAGGAGGTCATCGATGCCGATCTGCTTCTTAGCCGAGACTGGGACCATGATCGTGTCTCCGCCGTATTCCTCCGGCACGAGACCCTGCTCCATGAGCTCCTGCTTGACGCGGTCCGGGTTGGCGCCCGGCTTATCGATCTTGTTGATCGCGACGATGATCGGCACGCCTGCCGACTTCGCGTGGTGGATAGCCTCAATGGTCTGCGGCATGACGCCGTCGTCTGCGGCGACGACGAGGATCGCGATATCCGTGATCTGGGCGCCGCGCGCACGCATGGCCGTGAATGCTTCATGGCCCGGCGTGTCGAGGAAGACGATTTTCTTGCCCTTGCAGTTGACCTGATAAGCACCGATGTGCTGCGTGATGCCGCCGGCCTCATGCGTCTGGACATGCGTGTTGCGGATGCAGTCGAGCAGCGACGTCTTGCCGTGGTCGACATGGCCCATGACCGTGACGACAGGCGGGCGGAGCTTCAGCGTCTTCGGGTCGTCCTCGATCTCCGGGATTTCCGTCGGGTCGACCTCTGGCGGCAGCTCTTCGCACGTCACGCCGAATTCCGAAGCCACGAGGGCGGCCGTATCAAAGTCGATTTCCTGGTTAATCGTCGCCATGACGCCCATCATGAAGAGCTTCTTGACGACTTCCGCAGCCGTGTAGCTCATCTTGGACGCGAGGTCCTTGACGGCAATCGTCTCCGGCAGCTTGATGTGCTTCGGATGCGCGATCTCGACCTTCGGTGCCTGCTGGCCGCCGCGCTTGTTGTTGCGGCCCCTGCGGTTGCGGTCGTTCTTGCTGCCGAAGCGGTTGTTACGGTCATTGCGGTCGTTACGGCCGCCGCGCTCGTTGCGGCTACCGTTGCGGCGGTCGTTGCGATTGCCGCCGCGGTTATTGTTGCCACCGCCATTGCTGTTGCGGGTGCCGCCGTTATTGCCGCTATTGCCGCCGCTATTGTGGCTCGGGCGGTTGCTGCCCGAAGCGGCGCGGTTGCCACCATTATGATTGCCGTTGCCGTTATTGCGGCCCGCATCGCTGCGGCGCTCGTTGCGCTCGTTACGCTCAGTGCGGCCGTTGCTGCCGTTATTGCCGTGATTCTGCTTGCCAGCCTGCGGCTTCTCGGCGCGCTTCTCTGCCGGCTTTGCGGCCGGCTTCTGCGCAGCCGGTGCTGCCGGAGCCTTTGCCTGCGGCTTAGCACCCTTGTTGCTCAGCGAATTCTTGATGGCCGTGCGCTCTTCTTCGCCGACGCTCGAGAAATTGTTGGCAGCCTTGAACTTATTGCGCTTGAGGATATCCAGAATGACTTTGCTATCCGTATTGAACTCTTTCGCGAGTTCGTAAACTCTGTATTTGGACATTAATCCACCCCCGGTTATTATTTCATACTCATGGCTCCTTCATCAGCTCGCGCAGCTTCTTCGCGAACCCCTTATCAGTCAGGGCCGCGACAGCGCGGTACTCCTTGCCGAGGCACTGGCCGAGCGTCTCCCGGTCGAGCCCCTCAAGGTAGGGAACCTTGTATCGATCCGCTAGGATCGTGTAATCTTTCTTTGTTTCATCTGAGGCATCCGCCGCCACGAAGACGAGTACGGCCTCGCGGCCCTTCAGAGCCTGCTCCACGGCAAAGGCGCCCGACACGATGCGGCGCGCCCGCTGGGCCATGCTCAGGAGGTTCGTGATGCGCTCTTCTTGGGTATGCGCCATGACTCAGCCCTCAGCCTTGTCCTCGAACAGCTCGCGCTCGAGGAGATCGTAGACGGCAGCGTCGATTGGCGACTTGAACGAACGCTCGAGGCCATGACTCTTCTTGGCCTTGTCGAAGCATTCGCGCTTGTGGCAGATGTAGGCGCCGCGCCCAGGCTTCTTGCCCGTGAAGTCCACGGAGAACTCGCCCTCGGGGCTGCGCACGATCCGCACCATTTCTTTTTTCGGGCGGCTTTCCTGGCAGCCCAGGCACATCCGCTGCGGTATCTTCTTGATCTTCATCATTCAACCTCAGCCGTGAAGGCGGCATCGCCCGTGACCTCGACCTCGTTCATGTTGGCGTCGAGCTCTTCGTCAGCGGCCTGCGACTCGCTCTTGATGTCGATCTTCCAGCCCGTGAGCTTGGCAGCGAGGCGGGCATTCTGGCCTTCCTTGCCGATGGCGAGCGAGAGCTGGTAGTCCGGCACGACGACGCGTGAGACTTTCTCCGTCTCATTGACGGCGACGGAGACGACCTTAGCCGGGCTCAGCGCATTGGCGATGAACTTGGCCGGATTCTCGCTCCACTTGACGATGTCGATCTTCTCGCTGCCGAGCTCATCGACGATCGACTGCACGCGCAGGCCGCGGTGGCCGACGCAGGAGCCGACCGGGTCGACGTTCTCGTCCTTCGAGTAGACGGCGATCTTCGAGCGGTTGCCCGGCTCGCGTGCGACCGACTTGATCTCGACGATGCCTTCCTGGATCTCCGGCACCTCGAGCTCGAAGAGGCGCTTCAAAAGGCCCGGATGCGTGCGCGAAACGACGATCTGCGGTCCCTTGTTCGTCTTCTTGACCTCGACGACGTATGCCTTGATGCGGTCGCCGTGTGCGTACGTCTCCGTCGGGATCTGCTCCGCCGGCGTCAGCACGGCTTCCGTCTTGCCGAGATCGATGTAGACATTGTGGTTCTCGACGCGCTCGACGAGGCCCGTCAGGATGTCACCCTCGCGGCTCATGAACTCCTCGTAGATGATGCCGCGCTCTGCCTCGCGGATGCGCTGGACGACGACCTGCTTGGCCGTCTGCGCAGCGATGCGGCCGAAGTTCGCCGGCGTCACTTCGATCTCGATGACGTCGCCTACCTCATAGTCCGGCTTAATGGTGCGGGCCTGCGCCAGCGAGATCTCCGTGATCTCGTCCTCGGGGTCCTCGACGACCGTCTTGATCGCGTAGACGTGATAGTGACCCGTTTCTCTGGAAAGCGTGACGCGGACATTCTGTGCCGAGCCAAAGTTGCGCTTGTATGCCGAGATCAGGGCAGCCTCGATGGCCTCGAAGAGGACTTCTTCATCGATGCCTTTCTCCTTGCCGAGCTCTTTGAGCGTCGTCAGGAATTCCTGACCGTTGTCCTTCGCTTTCGTCGTTTTTCTTGCCAAAATAATATCCTCCCAATGAACGGGGGAAGCCCCCCCTTTTTTGCTATGTCAAAAGTCGATATGAAGGCGGACCTGTGCAATATCCGCCAGCGGGATCTTCGTCTCGCCGTCGAGCTCGATCGCATCGCCATCGAAGCCCGTGAGCTCGCCGACGAGGAGCTTCTTGCCCTCGCGCGGCGCGTAGAGCGTGACGTCGACCTTCTTGCCCTGCTCGCGCACGAGATCGCGCGGTTTGCGCAGGACGCGGTCGATGCCCGGCGAGGACACCTCCAGAATGTACGAATCCGGCACGACATCCCCCTTGTCAAGCATCTCCTCGAGCTTCTCGCTCAGCGCCTGGCAATCCTCGATATCGATGCCGCCTTCCTTATCGATGTAGACGCGCAGATACCAATCGTGTTCCTTGACATACTCGACATCGACGAGCTCGATGACGTCCTGATCCTTCAGGAGCTCCTGCACGATTGCCTCTACGGCATCCTCAACCTGCTGCTTTGCCATACATCCACCTCCAGCTTTCTGCTTTTGAATCACGGTGATGTGCTCATCCGTGTCTTTCTCGCATAAGATTAAAGAGTGGGCTTGCACCCACTCTTCACTAAACAACCTTAAATTAACTATTTCATGATACCACAAAAGCCTCTGCTTGTAAAATGGTATCTGAAAAAAAGTCAGGAAAGTCACATGCTATGTGCCCGGCGCGCCTTCTGGAGCTTGCGCAGCTTATGCAGCTTGCTGCGGCGCCAGAGGAAGTAGAGCGCGGCGTTCACGGCGATGATGGCCGTGCAGCAGGCGCCGTACATGAAGGGATAGCCGCACTGCGCGGCGACGATGCTAAGGAGCACGGCGGCGAGACCGACGCTGATGTCGAGCGACCAGAAGTACGTGGCCGTCGCGACGCCGGCACGCGATGCGGGGGCACTCTGGACGGCGAGCGTCTGGAAGGCCGGCGACAGCGCGCCGAAGCCGATGCCGAGCAGCGCGGCCGCGCCGAGCAGCCCGACGAGCGTCGTGACCTGGCTGAAGAAGACCATGCCGGCCGCGAAGAACGCGAAGCCCGGCCAGACCGTCCAGTCCGGCCCCTTCTCGTCGAAGAGGCGGCCGATGACGGGGCGCGTCAGGATGATGACGAGGGCAAAGACGACGAAGAACAGGCTCGTCTCCGCCTGCAGGCCGAGGCTCTTGGCGTAGAGCGGGATGAAGGTCAGGATGCCGCCGTAGGCAAAGAAGACCATGCCGCCGAGCAGTGCCGGTGCGAGCGAGCGCCGCTCGATGAAATCCGAGAGATGGAAGCCCTTCTTCGGGCGCTTGGCCGGGCGGATGACCTCATCGGGCAGGCGGCGGGCATTGGCCGTCAGGAAGGTCAAAATCGCCAGCGCTGTCATAAAGACGAAGAGCGCCGTGCCGCCGAGATTGCCGATGATCAAGAGGCCGATGAGCGGGCCGACGACCATCGCGAGGTTCGTCGAGAGCGCGAAGTAGCCGATGCCCTCGCCCTTGCGCGAGGCCGGCAGCACGAGCGCAGCCATCGCCGCCGCAGCCGTCGTCGCGAGCGCGAAGATGCAGCCATGCAGCAGGCGCAGCGCGTAGATGGCCTGCTCCGAGTGAAACCAGTTGAACGCGAACATCACGAGGAAGAACGCTGCCGTCGCCCCGCGCATCAGCTTCTGCTTGTTGACGGCGTCGATGATGCGGCCGGCCAGCGGGCGGCAGCTCACCGCGCCAATCTGGAAGGCCGTCATCGCGAGGCCCGCCTCCATGTCGCCGCCGCCAAGCGTGTCCATGATGAAAATCGGCAGCGCCGCCACCATGATGTACTGCGACATGAACAAGAAGAGGTTGCTGCCTCCCATCCCCAGGAATTCCGGTGTCCATAGCTTCTCTCTCTGCATGTGATCTTCCTTTCTCCAATCCGTCGAATTAAGTCGAATGAATTGAAATGAGTTGATTGATGTTTTCTGCGGCTCAGAGCTTTGCCTCGATCTTGCGCAGCATGCGGCGCAGCTCTTCTTGCTCGTCCGTGCTCAGGGCCCCGAGGAAGTCGAGGTTGGCGTGCTCGTCGAGCGCGCTGAGCCGCTCGACACAGTCGCGCCCCTTCTCCGTCGTCCGCAGAATCATGTGGCGCATGTCGCTCGGGTCGGGCGTGCGGTCAATGCAGCCCTTGTTCTCCAGATGCGTGACGAGCGCCTTAACCGTGTTCTGGTTTTTCTCGATCCGCTCGGCGAGCGCCTTCTGGCAGAGCGGCTCGTACTCTGCAATCGTCTTGAGCGCGACCCACTGCTCCACCGTGATGCCGTATTCCTTGAACACGCCGTCCACCCGATAGTGGATCTTGCGCGCAATGCGGCCGAGCATGTAGCCAATCGTATCATCAAGCGTCATAATCTCATCTCCCTTTTCCTATCGTAAACCTATGTATTGTACAACCAGTCCGTCGGCTTGTCAATCTTTGCGGAAAAAGAGAACGGGCTGACGCGCAGCACAGCGATCCCAAAACGGCTTGTCTATTATAATACGATATCGTAGTATAATCAACAAACCTAATAAGACAGCCCCCGTTCGCGTGCGCATGCTTTATGTGTAGGTGTATAATAGAAGCACATCAACCGACAAACCGGTAAACGACAGGAGGAATCACGATGGATATCAGCAAGACATACCTAGCTGCCGACTCGCGCTACGAGACGATGGCCTACCCGCGCTGCGGCAGGAGCGGCCTGCGGCTGCCACGCATCGCTCTGGGCTTCTGGCACAACTTCGGCGACACGGCAGACTACGGCACGATGAAGGCGCTCTGCTGCACGGCCTTTGACCACGGCATCACCTACTTCGACCTCGCCAACAACTACGGCCCCGCCTACGGCAGTGCCGAGCGCAATTTGGGCCGACTCATGGACGACACCTTCCGCCCCTACCGCGACGAGCTCGTCATCGCGACAAAGGCCGGCTATGACATGTGGCCGGGCCCCTACGGCAACTGGGGCAGCCGCAAGTACCTGATTGCGAGCCTCGACCAGAGCCTCATACGCATGCACCTCGACTACGTCGACATCTTCTACCATCACCGCATGGACCCCGAGACACCGCTCGAGGAGACGATGGGTGCACTCGCGCAGATCGTCAGGAGCGGCAAGGCACTCTACGTCGGCCTCTCGAACTACGACGGCCCGACGCTCCTGCGCGCAGCGACCATCCTGCACGAGATGCACGTGCCATTCATCGTCAACCAGAACCGCTACTCCATCTTCGACCGCACGATTGAAAAGAACGGCCTCAAGGACACCTCCGCCGACCTCGGCCTCGGCATCGTCGCCTTCAGCCCGCTCTGCCAGGGCCTGCTGACCGACCGCTACCTGCACGGCATCCCCGAGGACAGCCGCATCCACCGCGACGGCCGCTTCCTCAAAGAGAAGTCCCTGACACCCGAGAAGCTGCAGGCCATCCGCGCGCTCAATGACCTCGCTCATGAGCGTGGCCAGACGCTCGCCGAGATGGCCCTCGCCTGGGACCTCAAGGACACGGACGTCACCACTGTCCTGATTGGCGCCTCCAAACCCGAGCAGATTCTCGACAACATCAAGGCCATCGAGAACACGCGCTTCAGCGCCGAAGAGCTGCAGGCCATCGACGCCATCTCCTTCGCCCCCGGCGTCCAGGGGCTCATACGCTGAGACACCTCCCTTCTCACTGACGCAAACAAAAAGCCGTTTCACAGCACAGGCTGCGAAGCGGCTTTTCGCTTACTCCCAGACGATCTTCATGAGCTCAGGATAGTGGTCCTCGAGTTCTTGCAGGAGGACGCGGAACATCGCATAGACGAGGTCGCCGTCAATCTTCTCCTCACCGCAGAGGATGCAGGTATCGAGGACGAGGTTCTCCTCGTCATCGAGATAATATTTGCAGGTCTTGTATTTCTTGTTGTAGCGATTGAGCATCTCGAGCAGTTCCTCGCGGTTCTGGTTGCGCACAGCGCGCGGTACGACGAGGATGCGGATCATCGCATAGATGCTCGTGTCAAGGATGACGACGAGCGGCAGCCGGTTGCCGCGCACTTCGGCAAACGACCGGAAAACCACCGTCTCATAGGCGTCATCGGGAATTTCCTCAATTGTGAACGTCTGAGGATGCGTCTCTTCTACATAAGCCTTGAATTCTTCTGCTTTCTTGTTCATGCTGCTCACCTTTCCTTATCTTTGGGAATGATATCGTTCGTGACTGGAAGATTTGACTTATCGATTTTTTTACGACCATGATGGCTTCCCTGGCTGATCTTGTATTTCTTTGCGGCATCGTCGAGTGCCTTGAGTACCTTGCTCTCCATATCGTCATCGCCATTGCTGTCATCGCCATCGTGATCAAGTGAATTGCCCATCGTGGCGCAGAGCGTGCGGATGAGTTTGGCGAACAGCATCTCGCGGCAGTCGACGCCGAATTTATTGAAGATCATGCGCACGTGGTACTGCACCGTGCGATACGTGATGTCGAGCGCTGCGGCAATGTCCTGATACGTCTTGCCGTGCATCATGAGCACGAGTACCTTGCGCTGTTGCGAACTCAGATGCGGCATCTCCTTGAGCTCGAGCTCGGAGAGCAGCTCGAGGAAGTAAGTGTAAGTCTGCCGACCGAACTGCTCCGGCCAGCGTTCATCGCCTTTCATCGGATACCAGGGATTCGAGGTGTGAATCTGACAGGCCAACAGCTTGCCACCATGAGCGCGCCGTATCGTGATGGTCGAGCGCTGGCGCTCCTGCATGACATTGCCCGTCTCGGGACGGACGGTCAGCAAATACTCGCAGAGCACGATGCAGACCTGATTCGTCACGAGCTGCGCATCGTAGTGCTCCTCGGATATCTCGATGAGCGGCACGGCACCAGCATAGCGTTGTTCCGCGAAGTAATGGAGTGCCTCGTCGTAGCTGCGCAGGTATTCCCCGGGACCCACACCAATCCAACTGAAGCACTTTTCGTCCATCTGTTCCATAATCTGCCAGATGCTCTTACGCTTCTGGTAGAAATCCCAGACAAAGTCCTTGGCCATCACCTCTGCCCGATGTAAGAAATCTTCTTGTTGCATCATATCGTTCACCTCTCCTCTTTCTCCCCTTCATTTTAACAAAATAAAAAGGGGCTGACCCTGTCATATCCGACAGGGTCAGCCCCTAAGTGCAGAAAAATATCATAAAATGGCATAAAACATCAGGTTGACGCCGCATATTTCTCGTGAAGTAAGAGACGGGACACACCTTATCGGGTTGTTTCGCCTTCCTCGGTTCTCTCTGCTTTCTCCGCGCCCGATGCGTCTGACGTCGCAGGCGTTTCCTGTGTCTCCTGCGCATCCGAATGCGTCGACTGCTCCGGCTGCGCGGAGTTCTCCGTCAGCGGGTCCATCCCGTCAGACTGATCGAGATGGTCGGACTGCTCCGGTTGGTCCGACACTCCGACCGAGGCAGATAATGCAGATGGCTCAGCCTGCTCGTCTGCCACAGTCGAGGCCATCTGTGCCGCTGGGCCTAACGGTCTTGATAGTTCTGAAAAACCGGTCAGCCCAATCGTCTCGAAATCGTCGGGCGTCCACGGCTTCGGCGGGCGCGCGAGAATGAGCTTAGCCAGATGCGTGCCGTCTTCGCGCGCAAGTTTGCCGTAACTGAAACGCGGGTCCTCCGTAACCTCGCGGCCAAACCAATACGGCGGTTCGAAGGCCTTGGCCTCTTCTTCTGAACGGAACTCCACTTCGACGTAATCAAACCCCTTGAGGTGGCCGCTGTGGCGATGATACTCCGCGACGTGGCCGTCAGAAAGCGGCAGGCGGTAACGGCGCTTCTCGATGAACCAGGTGCCCTTCTCGAGACACTCGACGAGATGCGAGAATTCGCGCGAGCTGATTTCCGTCTCCCACTCATCGCGCACAAGACCCTCGCCGCGCTTCACCGTCAGGTAGAATTTCTCAAGGCCTTCCATCGGGCGGACACTGCGAATGCGGATCTCAGGGAACAGCGAGACGTACCCTTGCAAGATGGAATCGAACGTATCCGGCAATGCCGGAATGATATCAACAAGAAACTGACGTTCTATTTCCATATACAGCCTCCTTCCCGGTCATGATGCTCTGGCTGACCCTATCTCTTATCGTATTCATATTTCTATCACCTTCATTTGTCATGCATCATCTGTATGACATATCTTAGCATAAACTGTATTCTATCACAGAATACCTTGTTTTTCGCTTAAAAAAAGAAAATGTTCTCCCGTTTTCTACAGGAGAACATGATGGGTTGATTACGAGATTAATTCTTATTTATATTTTTATATTCTTCTGCGAGCTTCTTGAAGAGAGGCAGGGAACGTTCAATCGTCTCCGTCTTGATGCAGTAGGCCGCGCGGAAGTAGCCCGGGCAGCCGAAATCCGTGCCCGGTACGAGCAGCAGGTCGTACTTCTTGGCGCGCTCACAGAACGCATAGTCGTCTTCTTCGAGCGCTTTCGGGAACAGGTAGAAGGCACCCTGCGGCTTGACGCAGGTGAAGCCTGCCTCGATGAGACCGTCGTAGAGCAGCTGACCGTTCTTGCGGTACGTCGAGATGTCGGACGGCATGCCGGCGCAGCGCGCGACGACAAGCTGCCAGAGTGACGGCGCGTTGACATGCGTGAGCACGCGGGCGGCACCGGCGATGGCGCCGTAGACCTTCGCTGAGCCCTCAAGCTCATCCGGCACGACGATGTAGCCGATACGCTCGCCCGGCAGCGAGAAGGACTTGCTGTAGGAATAGCAGACGAGCGTGTCGCGGTAGTAGAGTGGGATGTACGGGACGGTGTTGCCCTCGTAGGCGATCTCGCGGTACGGCTCATCCGAGATGATGTAGATCGGGTGGCCGTATTCCTGCTCCTTGCGCTTGAGGATAGCGGCGAGTTCCTTGATGGTCGCCTCGGAGTAAACAACACCGCTCGGGTTGTTCGGCGAGTTGACGATGACGGCCTTCGTGTGCGGCGTCAGGAGCGACTCGAAGGCCGCGAAGTCAATCTGGAAGTCCTCGACGCGCGCCGGCACGACGACGAGCTTGCCGCCGACCGACTCGACGAAGCAGCGGTACTCAGGGAAGAACGGCGCAAACGTGATGAACTCATCGCCTTCCTCGCAGAGCGCCTTGAAGCAGATTGTGATGGCGGCAGCGGCGCCGGCCGTCATGAAGAGGTTCTTGCCGGCAAAATGCGTGCCGAAGCGGTCGTTGATGCTCTTGGCGAGCGCCTCGCGGACCTGCGGATTGCCCGGGGCAATCGTGTAGCCGTGGACGGCCTCAGGCGGCATCGTCTGCAGGATATCGATGGCCGCCTGCTTGACGAAGTCCGGCGTCGGCACATTCGGGTTGCCGAGACTGAAATCATAGATATTCTCCTCGCCGACCTCCGCCGCTCGCTTGCGGCCAAATTCAAAGATCGTGCGGATCGTGGATTTTTTGGTGCCGAGCTCGTACATTTTTTCAGAAACCATTTGATAACCACCTTTTGTATCTCATGTCTTGCTGCATTCTCATGGACATAGTTCTTTTATGCTAGAACATAATTAACATTTTACCACAAACGAAGCCGAAAAAAAAGATGCCGAACAAAATTCCGGCACCTCCTCTAATGTTTGAGATGTGTGTAATATGTATAGGACAGGAATCAGGATTCCTGAAAATACCTCATAGAAACCTTCTTCCACTCGCGTTTGGTGTAGAGCATGGCGCGCTCTTCGACGCCTGTCTCGGCGGCGAGGCCGGCGACGATGCGCTCGCACTCTTCGCGGCTGTGGCCGTGGACCATCGTGTAGAGGTTGTAGGGCCAGTCAGGCGCGGTCGTGCGGTCGTAGCAGTGCGAGACGGACGGCGAGGCGGCCATCTGCTTGGCGACTTCGTCGAGGCACTCTGGGTCGACTTTCCAGGCGACGAGCACGTTCGACGAGAAGCCGACTTCGCGGTGGCGCAACACGGCGCCCATCTTGCGGATCTTCTTCTCCTCCTCCATCGCCTTGACGCGCTCGAGGAAGAGCTCCTCGCTGACGCCGGCCTTCTCGGCCAGGACCTTGTAGGGCTCGGCGACGAGCGGGAAGTCGCCCTGCAGCGCGCAGATAATCTTCTTGTCTAGTTCATTGATTGCATTGTTTTCGTGATTCCCGTTAGTTGTGCGGTGTTCTGCCATCAGCCGGCTCCCCCTTGCTTATCCCTTTTATCAGGCCAGCTTGAACTGGACGTTGATCTTGTACTTCTTCTGCGATTTGAGATTGAGCATGCTCTCGACGCCCGGCAGAGCCCGGATTTCCGTGAGAATCTCATGCTCCTTGTCAAGTCCCGGCGTCAGCAGCGTAAACCAAAGGTTGTAGCGGCCCTCGCGCTCGTAGTTGTGGGTGGCACCCGGATAGCGGTTGATGGCCTTGGCGACGGCCTCCATCTTCTCGGGGTCGACGCGCAGGGCGACGAGCGTTCCCTTGTAGCCGAGGCGGTTTGAGTTGAAGAACGTGCCGATGCGGCGCAAATAGCCCTCCTCTTTGAGGACCTGCAGGCGGTCAATGACAATCTCCTCCGTCGTGCCGAGCTGCTCAGCCAAGGCAGCGAACGGGCGGCTGCAGACGGGCAGGCTGCCCTGCAGCAGGTTCAGTAAGGATTTGTCAAACGATGTCAGCTCCATGATATCTCCCCCAAGATTTTTCTACACATTCTCTTATGCTCTTATGCTCCTAAAAAAATTGGATTCACGCGAAACGTGAATCCAATTCATCTTTCGTTATCTCTATTATACTAGAATCTCACGGATGACGTCAAGTAAATCTGAACGTCCTTCATTTTTTACGGAAGAGTACGGCAGGATGGAGATCTCCTTGACGCCGAGCGCGCGGCGGATTGCGGCAATGTTCTTCTGGCGCGCGTTCTTGCCGATCTTGTCGGCCTTCGTCGCAATGATCAGCACGGGCACATGGTGCTCGACGAGCCACTGGAACATCTCGACGTCGGAGACCATGGGCTCATGGCGGATGTCGATAAGCTGGCAGACGAACTGCAGTTGCGGTGAAGTCAGCAGATACTCGTCGATGAACTTCTTCCAGATCTTGCGGCGCTCCTTGCCCGTCTTGGCGTAGCCGTAGCCGGGCAGGTCGACGAGGTAGAAGTCCTTGCGCCCCTGCTCTTCCCCGCTCTCTGGGTCGCGCAGCTTTGCCGTCAGCTCGAAGAAGTTGATGGTCTGCGTCTTGCCGGGCTGCGAAGAGACGCGCGCGAGGCCGCGGATGCGCGTCAGGGAGTTGATGAGCGACGACTTGCCGACATTCGAGCGGCCGATGAAGACGACTTCCGGCAGCTCGCGCTCGGGGTATTGGTCCTTCTTGACGGCCGAGGCGATGTACTTGCCCTGCGTGATGATGACTGGCTCTGCGGTCTTGGCCTTCTCATCGCTAGCTTCTGCCGGTTTTGCGTCAAGCGGTCGGTCTGTCTTCTGCTCCGTCATGGCTCTGGCCCCCTTCCTCATTTATGGATTGTGTGGATTCTACGGATGATACAGTCTTTGTATCCTGCGCGGTCTGTACCCCCTGTGGTCCCTTTGCGGCCGGCGCGGCTTTGGCCGTCTCCTTCGGCAGCAGTGCGGTCTTCAGGACCTCGTCCATGTGCGAGACAGGCACGAAGGTCAGCTTCTCGCGCACGTTCTCGGGGATTTCCTCGATGTCGCGCTCGTTCTCCTTCGGCAGGATGATGGTCTTCATGCCCTCGCGGTAAGCGGCGATCACTTTCTCCTTGAGGCCGCCGATTGGCAGGACATTGCCGCGCAGAGTGATCTCACCCGTCATCGCGACATCGCTGCGGACCTTGCGGCCCGTCAGGGCCGAGATCATGGCCGTGGCCATCGTGATGCCAGCGGACGGGCCGTCCTTCGGCACGGCGCCTTCAGGCAGGTGGATGTGGATGTCGTCCTTCTCGTAGAAGTCCTCGGGCAGGCCGAGCGCTTCAGCGCGACTGCGGATGTAGGAAAGAGCGGCCTGCGCCGACTCCTGCATGACATCGCCGAGCTGGCCTGTCAGGATGAGCTTGCCCTTGCCCTTGAGCACGGTGACTTCCGTCGGCAGGATGTCGCCGCCGATTTCGGTCCAGGCCATGCCCGTGACGACACCGACCTGCGGCTTCTTCTCCGCCTTCGTCTCGAGGAACTTCTTGCGGCCGAGGAAGTCGGTCAGGTTGTGGCGCGTCACGCGGATGGGCGGCTCTTCGCCCTCGACAATCTTGCGCGCAGCCTTGCGGCAGACCTGGCCGATGAGGCGCTCGAGCTCGCGCACGCCTGACTCACGCGTGTAGTATTCGATGATGTCCTGCAGGACGCCCGCGCCGAGGCGGATGTCCTTGCCTGCAAGGCCGTTCTGTCCGCGCTGACGGGCGACGAGATAGCGCTTCGCAATCTCGAGTTTCTCGTACTCCGTGTAGCTCGAGAGTTCGATGATCTCCATGCGGTCGCGCAGCGGGCGCGGGATGGGGCCGAGACTGTTGGCCGTGACGATCCAGAAGACCTTCGAGAGGTCGAACGGGATGTCGATGTAGTTGTCGCTGAACGTCTTGTTCTGCGCGGGGTCGAGTACCTCGAGGAGCGCCGCTGATGGGTCGCCGCGATAGTCGGTGACGAGTTTGTCCACTTCGTCGAGCAGGAAGACTGGGTTGCGCGTGCCGACATTGCGGATGCCCTCGATGATGCGGCCCGGCATCGCACCGAGATACGTGCGACGATGGCCGCGAATCTCGGCCTCATCGCGCACGCCGCCGAGCGCAGCGCGGATGAACTTGCGCCCCGTCGCGCGCGCAATCGAAGCCGCCAGTGACGTCTTGCCGACGCCCGGCGGACCGACGAGGCAGAGGATTGGCGCATTCTTGTCGGGCACGAGCTTGTGCACGGCGAGAAAGTCAAGGATGCGTTCCTTGATCTTCTGCAGGCCATAGTGATCGTGATCGAGGATCTTCGCCGCCTTCTTGATGTTGACGGTGTCTTTCGACTCCTCATTCCACGGCAGGGCGAGCAGCCATTCGATATAGTTGCGGATGACACTCGCCTCGGCGTTTGTATTGCTCATATTCTCGAGCCGGTGGAGCTCGCGGTTGACGGCCTGGTGCACGCTCTCAGGGTACTTGCCGTTGAGGAGCGTCCTGTGGTACTCGATGACGTCGGACATGACGTCATCCTTGTCGCCGAGCTCCTTGCGGATGACCTTGAGCTGCTCGCGCAGATAGTAGTCCCGCTGGGCTTTGTCCATCTGCTTGCGGACTTTGACATCGATGTTCTGCTCCATGCGCAGGAGCTCGATCTCATGCGAGAGGTCGTACGAGAGCAGCTTGAGGCGGTCCCGTATGTTGATGCTCTCGAGCAGGTCCTGGCGCGAATCGATCTTGAGGTTCAGATGGCTCGCAATGAGGTCGGCCAGCCGGCCAGCGTCGTCGATGATGGCGACGGAGACGAGCGTGTCGGGCGGGATGCGCTTCGAGAGTTTGACCCATTCCTCGAAGAGGTGGACGACGGAGCGCGTCGCGACCTCGACGTCCATCGAGGTGTAGATTGGGTCGGTGTAGACCTTGGCCTCGGCTTCATCGTAGTTCTCGAGCCGGTGGTAGTCATCGATGCGTGCGCGCTTCTCGCCCTCGACGAGCACGCGGACCGTGCCCCCCGGCAGCTTGATGAGCTGATTGATGACGGCAACTGTGCCGTAGTTGTAGAGATCCTCGCGGCCCGGGTCGTCTTTGTCGGCGTCGAGCTGGGCGACGAGCAGGATGCGGCGGTCCTCCACCATTGCCTTTTCCAGGGCGGCAAGAGACCGCTCGCGGCCGACGTCGAGATGAATGATCATGTAGGGAAAGACCACCATGCCGCGCAGCGGCAAGAGTGGCAGTGTCTTCATCTCGGGCGGCATGCGTTTCGTTGGTGCAGCGGGTGCCTTTTGTTTCTCGTTCTTTTCTGGTGCTTCTGACATATTATCCCTCCCCTTATCGATATCTTGTATCTTGTATTTCATGGATCTTGTGGATAAAAAGACAAGGCGCTGCTATTGCAGCGCCCTGTCTTGCATCGTATCAGGCCGATGCTTCCTTGCCACCCTTATCGTCCTTGTCGGGCTTATCGGTCTTGTTGTCCGTATTCCCGCTCTTGTCGATGGTCAGGATGGGTTCTTTCTTGGATGTGATGACGTCCTTCGTCACGCGGCAGGCGGTCACGCCCTCGATCGACGGCACATCGTACATGACGTTGCGCATGATGCCTTCGATGATAGAGCGCAGGCCGCGAGCCCCTGTCTTGCGCTTGAGCGCCTCCTTGGCGATCTGGCGCAGGGCGTCGTCGTCAAACGTCAGCTTGACTCCATCGAGCTCGAGGAGCTTCTGGTACTGTTTGACGAGTGCATTCTTCGGCTTCGTCAGGATGTTGACGAGCGCCTCCTCGTCGAGCGCGTCGAGCGTCACGACGACAGGCAGTCGGCCGATGAACTCCGGGATCAGGCCACTCTTCAAGAGGTCTTCCGGCAGCACCTTGCGCAGTGTGTCGCCGATGTTCCTCTGGCGCTTCGACTTGATTGGCGCACCGAACCCCATCTGCTTCTGACCGAGACGCGACTCGATGATCTTCTCGATGCCGTCAAAGGCACCGCCGCAGATAAAGAGGATGTTCGTCGTATCGATCTGGATGAGCTCCTGATGCGGATGCTTGCGGCCGCCCTGCGGCGGCACAGAAGCCGTCGTGCCCTCAAGGATCTTGAGAAGCGCCTGCTGGACACCCTCGCCCGACACGTCGCGCGTGATGGACGGGTTCTCAGACTTGCGCGCGATCTTATCGATCTCGTCGATGTAGATGATGCCGCGCTCCGCCTTCTCGACGTCGTAGTCCGCCGCCTGGATGAGCTTCAAGAGGATGTTCTCGACATCCTCGCCGACATAGCCGGCCTCCGTCAGCGCCGTCGCGTCTGCGATGGCGAACGGCACGTTGAGGATGCGGGCGAGCGACTGGGCGAGCAGCGTCTTGCCGCTGCCCGTCGGGCCGATCATGAGGATGTTCGACTTCGAGAGCTCGACATCCTCACCCGGCTTGCCCTGACCCATGTTGATGCGCTTATAGTGGTTGTAGACAGCCACAGACAAGGTTTTCTTGGCCTCGTCCTGTCCAATGACGTACTGGTCGAGGATTGCGCGGATGTCCTTCGGTTTTGGGACGTCCTTGAGCTCGACCTCGACATCATCGTTGAATTCCTCTTCGATGATCTCATTGCAGAGCTCGATGCATTCATCACAGATGTAAACACCCGGACCAGCGACCAGCTTGCGCACCTGGTCCTGCGTCTTGCCGCAGAACGAGCACTTGAGCTGGCCTTTCTCATCCCCAAACTTCAACATGACATCACCTCTTATGCCTTGGTCTCCGATTTCTTGCCCTTCTTGACAGGACGAGTAATCACTTCGTCGACCAGGCCGTACGCCTTGGCTTCTTCTGCCGTCATGAAGTTATCGCGCTCCGTATCCTGCACGACCGTCTCGCGGTCCTTGCCCGTCGACTCCACGAGGATGTCGTTGATGACCTCGCGGATGCGCTGGATCTCGCGCGCCTGGATCTGGATGTCCGTCGACTGACCCTGAGCGCCGCCGAGCGGCTGATGGATCATGATGCGGGCATTCGGCAGCGCATAGCGCTTGCCCTTGGCGCCTGCCGTCAAGAGCAGCGCGCCCATGCTCGCTGCCTGGCCGATGCAGATCGTCGACACGTCCGGCTTGATATACTGCATGGTGTCGTAGATGGCAAGGCCTGCCGTGACAACGCCGCCCGGGCTGTTGATGTACAGATGGATGTCCTTGTCCGGGTCTTCCGACTCGAGGAACAAGAGCTGCGCAACAACCGTATTGGCGACAGCGTCGTCAATCGGGCCGCCCAGGAAGATGATGCGGTCCTTCAGGAGGCGCGAGTAGATATCGTACGCGCGCTCGCCCGTATTGGAACGCTCCACTACCATTGGTACATAACTCATAGGTATACCCCCATATCAGGGATCTTATTTGGCGATGTTATCGATGATGAACTGAGCCGTCTTCTTGCGGAGTACGGATGCAGCCAGATCGCCAATACGACCCTGTTCCTTGATGATCTTCTGGACCTGCTGCGGCGTAGCACCGTAAGCAGCTGCCATAGCAGCGACTTCTTCATCGAGGTCCTTTGCTTCTACTTTGATGTCCTCAGCCTTGGCGACTTCCTCGAGCATGAGGTCCGTCTTGACGTTCTTCTCAGCCGTCTCGCGATACTGCTCACGCAGCTTGGCGATGTCCGTGCCAGCGTACTGCAGGTACTGCTCGAGCTTCATGCCCTGCTGCTCGAGGCGCATTGCCATCTCCTGGATCATGGCCGTGACGCGGTTGTCGATCATGACAGCCGGGATGTCGACCGTGATGTTGTTCGTCGCCATCTCGATGGCAGCGCTCTTCTGGTCGTTCTCAGCCGTGCGCTCAGCGTTCTCCTCGAGGTTCTTGCGGATGTCAGCCTTGAGCTCATCGAGCGTCTCGAACTTACTGACCTTCTTGGCGAGCTCATCGTCGATAGCCGGCAGCTCTTTCGTCTTGATGCTGCGGATCGTGCACTTGAACGTAGCGTCCTTGCCAGCGAGCTCCTTTGCATGGTACTCTTCCGGGAACTTGACGTTGACGTCGCGCTCCTCGCCGATCTTTGCGCCGACGAGCTGATCCTCGAAGCCCGGGATGAAGCTGTTGGAGCCGATCTGCAGCGGGTAATCCTTGCCCTCGCCGCCGTCGAATGCCTCGCCGTCAACGAAGCCCTTGAAGTCGAGCGTCGTGAAGTCGCCGTCTTTTACCTCAGCGCCTTCCGGTGCATCGACGAGCTTGCCCTGGCGGTCCTGGAACGTCTTGAGCTGCTTCTCGACATCCTCATCCGTGATGTTCACTTCGTTCTTCGGCACGTTGAGGCCCTTGTAGTCACCGAGCTTGACTTCCGGACGCGGCGTGACCGTTGCCTTGAAGACGAGGTCCTTGCCCTCTTCCAGCGTCTCGATGTCGACGCTCGGACGCGTTACCGGATCGATCTTCTGCTCATCGAATGCCTTGCTGAGGGCCTTCGGAGCAACGATGTCGAAAGCCTCCTGCAGGACAGCATCCTTGCCGACGTGGCGCTCGACGATCATGCGCGGAGCCTTGCCCTTGCGGAAGCCCGGGATGCTGACGCGATTTGCGAGGCGCTTGCATGCCTGCTCGACTGCCTTGTTGACCTCTGCTGCTTCGACTTCAATCGTCAGAGTGACCTGCTGGTTCTCTCCATTTTCTACCGTAACTTTCATTGTGTGAAATGACCTCCTGTATCATCTTATTGCAATCATGATTGGCCAGTTCCGGCTTATCAGCCACAAAAACATGCCATATGGATTTTATCATAACATAAAATGCGCAGAAATACAAGGATTTCTGCGCATCAGAGAGCGATAAAGTCAAAATATCAAGTTCGACTCACTTCAAGAGATCCGTCATGCGGGTCAGCGGCTGCGAGAGGTCCATGTGGCCGCCGAGCGACTCGACTTTCTTGCCGTCGATGAGAATCTGGACTTTCTTGACCTCTGGGAACTCGGTCAGCGTGTCGACGATCGAGCCGACGAGCATCGTCTCACCTGTCGAGCCGCCGACGAAGTCCTTGCGCAGGTCACCCGTGAAGTCGACCGTCGCCGTGCCGTTCGCGACCTTGACGCTGCGGAGCTTCGTCTGCTTCGGGATGATGTTCGTCTGGCCCTTCTCCGTCGTGCCCTCCAGGAGCGACTCCATCGCCGCCGTGTACTTCTCCTGCTGGTCGAGCGTGACCGTGCGCTTGTCGGCGATGAGCTTCATGCCCTGCTCATCCGGGTAGTAGACCTTGATCGTGAGCTTCTGCGCTTTTTTCTCGGCGCTTGAGCTCGAGGACGAGGCAGCCTGCGGGGCGCTCTCACTCTGGACCGACGCCGAGGAGCTGCCATCCGGCGTGCCCTTGCCCGTCGTCCCTGAGCCGCAGCCGGCGAAGAGGGCGAGCGCGAAAATCGCGAGCCCCAGCATTGCGTAACGGACATATTTCTTCATCATAGTTCATCTCCTGTTCCGTCTATTCCATCTGCTTCTTGATACTTCTAGATTCGAGATTTGCCGTGCGATTCCCTGCCTCAGTTGCCGCTGAAGTAACGGCTGATGGCGCGCGCGATGCCCTCGGCGAGCTTCATCTGGTACGCAGGGCTGGCGAGCAGCTGCTCTTCCTTGGGATTCGTGACGAAGGCAAGCTCGGCGAGCGTCGCCGGCATGCTCGAGTGCTTAATGACATAGAAATTTGCCGTCTTGACACCGCGGTTGAAGAGGCCGCCGGCCTTCTCGAGCTCCTCATTGAGCAGGGTCGCGAGCCGCTCGCCCCTCGGCGAGCCCGCGTAGTAGTACGTCTCCATACCGTTCGATGCCGGATTCGAGAAGGCATTGCAGTGGATCGAGACGAAGATCTCCGCGCCCGGCGTGTACTCGCCGACATTGACGCGCGCCTGGAGCTCCTGACGGTCCGACGCATACGGACCGTAGACGTCGACGTCCTTGTCGCGCGTCATCGTGACGCGCGCGCCCGAGTTCTCGAGGATGGACTGCAGGTCCTTCGAGACGGCGAGCGTCACCGAAGCCTCCGTCACGCCCGTCGGCCCGACGGCACCCGTATCGCTGCCGCCGTGGCCCGGGTCGATGACGATGGAGTGCCCGCTGACACCCGCGACGCGCGAGCTGTTCGCCGTGCCGCCCGTGGCGAAGATGTCGATGACGAGGCGGTAAGGCTTCTTCGCCTTGCGGTCGGCCGGCTCCGCATGGACGGCGTAGCTGCCGTCGATCACGGGGGTCTTGCAGTCGATGCGGACCTGCGTGTGGCGCGCCTCGAGCTCACGGATGTGCAGCGCTTTGGCGAGCTTGCTGCTGAACCTGTAGTCGGACTTGAGCTTGCCCGGCTCCGTGTTCGAGAGGTCGATGACGAGCTGCTTCTGCAAGTACGGATGCGCCGTGACGTCATACGTCACATTGTCGCGGTCCATGCCGATCTCGATGCGCAGGGCCTGCCGCCCGTCGACCTCGGTCTCATACGACTGGAAGTAATTGAGTTTATGCACCGCTTCGCGCTTCGCGGCCTCACTGCTCTGCGGCAGGATGGCCGAGAGGCACGCGAGCAGCATGAAGCATAGCGCTGCTGCGCGGCATATCTTGCTGAACAAAAAGGGTTCCTCCTTCTCTAGTCCTTCATGTATGTCTTGATTCATGCATCAATCGTCTTTGAGAAGGTCGAGCGCTTCCTGCTCGGCTTTCTCCGTCGCTTCCTTGTCGTAGGCGATGTCGATCTTCAAATAATCGCCCTCGCCGACGCCCTCGGGCAGGAAGCACTTCGGGAAGTTGACTTTCTTCATCTCATCGCCGAGCAGCAGCACGGCGAGGTCGTCCTCAAAGCGGTCGAGATATGCAGAGATCATTGTGCATCGCCCTCCTCTGCCTTGATGCTGTAGTCCTTGCCATTCGTCGTGACGGTGATCGTACCGTTCTTGTCGGTCTCGTAGACCTTGCCCTTGTAGACTTCACCCTTGTCGTTCTTGACGAGCTTCGTCTTCTTCTGCGAGCCGTCGCGGCGGTCCTTGTAGGTGCTCTGGCCGAGGTAGCGCGCGAGCACGTCTGTGTGCGGATGGCCGTAGTCATTGCCCTTGCCACAGGAGATCAGCACGGCCTCCGGCCAGACGGCCTTGAGGTACGGCACGGAAGAACCCGTGCTGCTGCCGTGATGCGGGCTCTTGAGGATCGTGCTCCTGAGGTCCTTGGCGTCCGACTTCAAGAGCTGCTCCTCGACCGGCTGCTCGGCGTCGCCCGTGAAGAGCATCGAGAAGTCGCCATAGGTGAGCTTGCCGACGATCGACTCATTGTTCGGATCGTGCTTGTAGCCCTTCTGCGTGCCCTTCTCGACGAGTTCCTTCGTCGGGTAGAACACCTTGAACGAGACGCCGCCGCCAAAGTCGAGCACATCACCGGCCTTGAGGGCCGTGTGCTTGATGCCCTTCGACTTGAGCTGCTTCATGTAGCCGATGTAGAGCTTCGACGTCGACGGCATGCCGTTGTCGTAGACCTCGCCGACCTGGTAGTCCTTGAGGAGAACATCCATGCCGCCGATGTGGTCGGCATGCGGATGCGTCAGGATGACCTTGTCGATCTTCTTGACGCCTGCCTTGTCGAGCTCACGCTTGAACTTGTCGCGCTCGTCGACATCGCTCGTGTCGATAAGCACCGTCTGCTCCGCTGTCTGGATCAGGATGGAGTCACCCTGGCCGACGTTGAGCATCTTGATCGTGACATCCTTGCCAGCCTGTGCCGCCGATGACGATGTGGCGGACTTGGCTGCGCTCGAGGACGAAGTCCCCTGGCTGCCGCCGCAGCCCGTCAGCACGGCGATGGCGAGCATGAGGATGCCGAGAATCATGCCGATTTTCTTTCTCACTGTCTTTCCCCCTAAAAAGCAAACATTCTTTTCCTAAATAAATATAGCATGGCGTCAGAGCAGGTAGTGCTCGATGCCAGCGGCCACACCATCTTCGTCGACAGACGGCACGATATGGTCGGCAATCGCCTTGAGCTGCGGCCGCGCGTTGTCCATGACGAGGCTCGTGCCGACCGTCGTCATCATCTCGATGTCGTTGAGTCCGTCGCCGAAGGCGAAGCTGCGCTCGACTGGGATGCCGAGGTACGCGAGCGCGTGCAGGATGCCCGAACCCTTCGTGACGTCGCTGGCGTAGAGCTCCATGTTCTTCTTGTGGTACGGGTCCATGAGGCCCGTGAGCCCCGGCCATGCGAGCAGCTTGTCGAAGAGACCGTGGCCGCCCGGGTCTTCCGAGGCGAATTCCATCTTGGCGACGGGAACTTTCGCAAGGTCGTAGTCGCGCACGAACTGCGTGACATCGACATCGATGCTGCGGTAGAAATTCTCCGTCAGCTTGTATTCCGGCTTGAGATAGACGTTTCGCGGCCCCTCGAGGATGTACTCGACGCCATGCTGTTCGGAGAGCGCGGCAATCTGCTCGACGGTCGACTGTGGCAACATCTGCTTGTAGATGGTCTTATCGCCGAGCAGCACGACGGCGCCGTTCATGAGCACATAGCCGTCGAACAGGTCCTGCTGCACGAGCTCTGGGTCGAGATAGGCATACGGCCTGCCGCTCGCGATGAACGTGCAGTTGCCCGCCGCGCGCAGGGCGCGAATGGCCTTCTTGACGGCCGGCGCGATCTGCGTCTGTCCCTTCATGATGTTGATCAGCGTGCCGTCGATGTCAAAGAAGACGGCTTTCTTCTCCTGTGTCACAGGCATTCCCCCTTATTCCCCAGTCAGTTCACCGCGACTTGCGGTAGTAGATGTAGCAGCGGACGAGCGTCAGCACAAACCAGATGACGATCGTCACCGTGAAGATCCAGTCGACGGTCTCCATCTTCGAGAAGTCCATCACCGAGAGGATGCAGATTGCCGCGATGGCAATCACTCCATCCATCGGCTTGACGGCCGCCGAGAGCCAGCTTTCGTTTTCCTTATTATCTCTTTCATTCATTCTGCTCAAATCAAAGACTCCAATCTCGTGTATTCTTGCTTTTATACTACTCGAGATTGGAGTCAGATTCAAGTTATTTCAGAACCTCGATGGTGCATTTTTGCGTTCATCAACGGTATTCGAGGTCGCGCGTGCCGCGGCGGATCTCCTCAGAGACGGGCAGGCTCGCCTCGTAGCGGCGCACGATGACGGATGTCGTCAGCACGCCGGCGAGCAGCACGATGGCGACGAGCAGGATGACGCGCGCCGTCGAATTGTCGCTGTCGCCATCATCCGAGAACAGGCCGCCGAGCCCCTGCTGCACGCTGTCGAGCGCCGGGCCGAAGCTCTGGATCGCGTTGTAGGTGTTGTAGGCCTGCGCGAACGTGTTCCAGCCAGCCACGCCGAGATTCGAGAGCGACTTGTCGCGCGCGAAGGCAATCCACGACTGAATCGTGATGAAGATGCCCGAGCCAATGAGCGGCACGATCAGCATGATGTAGATGAGGTTCATCATGACGCCGAGCATCGCGGCGGGCAGGTAGCCCGTGCTCACGGCAATGTAGCCGACGACGACGGCGTAGACAAAGGTGAAGCCGGCCGCCGACTGGATGGCGCCGCACCAGGCCAGCAGGCGGACCCAGCCGCCGACGGCCTTCGATTCGGCCCAGATGCGCCCGACGTTGCGGGCATTGAGGAAACTGATGACGAGATTGAGTCCGAGGACTAAGAACAGCATCAGCATATCTATCACTCCTTCTGTAATCTGGCTATCAGTATACGAGGCATTTCTGAAAAGTAACGGAAAGACGGCGAAAAGTCATGACGCCTTTCCGTCCGCCGCAGCCGCGCTCTGCTTGGCGGCGAGCGTCTTCTCCATCGTGTCGTGGATGAGTTTGGCGTAGGCCGCCGTGCCCTCGTCGTTCGGGTGGATGCCGTCACCGCCGAGCCAATCGGTGTGCTGCGAGATGAGCCCGTACCAGTCGACGATCGTCACATTCGGATGGTCCTTGACCATGTTCGCGAGGTAGTCGTTGTTCGTCTGCTGCCATGAGAGCTCCGGGCAGTAGACGTTGACCCAGAAGATGTTGCGGTCTGGTCCGAGATACTCGAGGAGGGCGCGCGTCTGGACCTCGTACTTCTCGTAGCCGGCAATCGGGCCGTTCGTGCCGAGTGCGATGACGACGTTCTTGCCGAGGCGTCCCTGCGCAGCCATCTGCTTGGCCGCATCGAGACCGCCGCCAACGTAGCGCGAGACCTCTGCATCGATGATGCAGCCCGGCAGGACTTGGCGCAGCTCGCCAGACGAGCCGAGCATGACCGAGTCGCCGATGCAGGCAACGCCGGAGAGGTCGACATCCGCCGGTGCCGCGGCATTTTCGCTCTGCCCGGCCGCTCCCGCTGCGGCCTGATCATTGGCCGCCTGCTGCGCTGCGGCGTTGGCTGCGAGCTTTTCCTGCAACTCGCCCGTGTCACTGACCTTCTGGTCGGCCGAGACAGCAATCGCATGACCGCCGAAGCCCATCATGGCGAGGCCCGGCAGCGTGAAGACCGTCAGGAAGAGGCAGGCCGTGACGACGTGGCGGCCGTTGATGGCCGGCAGGCGGCGGCTCGTGATGACGTTTGCGAGCGCGTCCGACCAGACGGTCAGCACGAGGATCGCGGCGATCTCGAGCACTGCGTAGTACGGCAGCTGCGTCCAGCCGAGCTTGGCGAAGAGATAGATGACGGGGTACTGCCAGAGGTAGATGCCGAAGCTGCGCTTGCCGAGCCAGCCGAGCCAGCGCAGTTTCGGGCTCTCGAGCGCCGCGCCGATGAAGAAGCGGTCGTCGGCCGTCAGCAGCAAGAGCGCGCAGAAGAGCACGGTCATCGCGAGCATGCCCCACTCGTAGACGTAGGCAGACTGGCCGTCAAAGATGAAGTACGCGGCGATCGAGACGCCCATGAGCACGGGCCAGGCGAGATAGCCGAGCAGCATCCTGTACTTGCCGAGGCGCGTGCGCGGATGGTCGACCCACCAGAGGCCGAGCACGGCGCCGAAGAGCAACGCGTAGACGCGCGTGTCCGTGCCGTAGTAGAGGCGCGTGACATCCATGTCCGGCTCGTACAGCAGCGGCATGACGGCCGCCGAGCCGAGCGCGAGCACGGCGAGGACGAAGAGCCCCGCGCGGCGCCCGACGAGGATGTCGAGGAAGGCGTAGAGCGCGAAGAGCAGCGGCCAGACGAGATAGTACTGCATCTCGATGCCCATGAACCAGAGGTGCGTGAACGGCGAGGCGTTCGTCAGCCGCGTGAAGTAGTCAGCGTTCTGCGCGATTTGCCACCAGTTGTTGTAGCCCAGGATGACTGAGAGGAACTCCGGCCGGATGGCCGCGACCGCCTTCGGCAGCACGAACTGATAGATGCCGATCGTCGTCAGCAGCACGATGAAGAGCGACGGGTAGATGCGCTTGATGCGCTTCCAGTAGTATGCTTTCACGCGGAAGCGGTGCTCGAGCCAGCTGCGCTTGCTCGTGTAGGCGAGCAGGAAGCCCGTGAGCACGAAGAACAGCGAGACACCGAGGTAGCCGCCCGGCAGCCGCTCGGGGAACATGTGAAAGAGCGTGACGCCGACAATCGCCAGTGTGCGCAGCACATCGAGGCCGTCGATGTGCCGCCTGCCCGCCACTTCACGTCCAAATAATGACAAGGTGATCAACTCCTAAAACAGATTGATAGAATGGGTTTCCCGGAAGGGCTTCAGGCCTGCCCCTCACATATAGTTAATAATATAGAGTGAGAAGAAGGAAAAAGCAAGCCCAAAAACGAAAAACACAGGGAAAAAGCAACATCACAATGCTGGTACCAATCCCTTCTATAAAATAAGAAAGGAAACGAGGAAGAAGAACATGAGAAAACGAAATCCATCCGCGCTGCTCGCCCTGGGCCTCACCCTGCTGGCCCTGCCAGCCTCTGCCCTCGCCGCCTCCTACCCTGCCACTGATCCCGCCATCCACTACGAGGGGCGCTGGCAAGAGGCGGCGGACGGCTGCTATGAGACGGCGCAGGGAGCCGTCTACCTTGAGACCATCTTCACGGGGACGAGCGTCGCTGCAAAGCTCGATGACACCGAAAACCGCTGGCTCGTCTCAATCGACGGCGGCCCGGCGCGCAAGATACGCGCAGCCAAGGGCAGTCCGACCGTACTTGCCGACAATCTGCCAGCAGGGCGCCACGTGCTGCGCCTTGAGCGCGCGACCGAGGGCTCGTACGGCATCAGCCGCTTTGCGGGGCTCGAGGCCGACTCTATCGAAGCGCCCATGCGGCAGGCCTCGCGCCTGCGTCTCGAATTCGTCGGCGACTCTATCACGGCGGGCTTCCGCAATGACGGCAGGAAACACGGCAAAAACGATGCCGACATCGAGGACGGCTCCATGGCATTTGCCCCGCAGCTCGCGCGCCTGCTCGATGCCGACTACAGCGTGCTCGCCAAGTCCGGCGAGGGCGTCGTACACAACTGGGGCGCCGGCTGGCCAGACCGCGGCCTCCATACAGCGGAGCGCTATCCCTGGACTTTCTACGGCGCGCGCAAGACCACAGGCAACACCATCTGGCAGTCTGAGCGACTGCCCGTCTCGGCCGTCATCCTCGCACTCGGCACGAACGACTTCAGCGACGCAAAGCGCCGCCCCTATCATGAGGAATACGTGCAGGCCTGGACAAGCCTCATGCGTCGCGTGCACGAGATGAACCCAAGTGCTCCCATCATCTGCCTCGAACCGCTGCCCGCTGCCATCTCGCCGCTCGCGGGGCTCTGGATTGAAGAGGCCTGCACGCGCGCACAGAGCGAGGGCATCGCAGCCCACTACATCGCGTTCAATGCAAACGGCCCGCTGCTCGCGCCCGAAGACTTCGTCGGCGACGGCACGCATCCGACAAAGGCGGGCTCCGCGAAGCTCGCCGCCTACCTCGCCCCGCGCATCACACCGCTGCTGCCCAAGGAATGAAGCCACTGCAGACGAAAGAAGCCCGCTTCCCCACCGCTCGCAAGAGCGTGGAGAGAAGCGGGCTTCTCTTTTATCTATGAACTTGTTAGAGTCTGTTCTGGTCTTACTTGACCTGGATCTGCTTGTCGGCAGCCTTGTCGGAGACTTTCTCCTCGGCTGCGAGCAGGTCCTTCGCAGCGTGGAGCTGGAGCTCTACCTGCTTATAGGACGTGCCGCCGAGCGAGTTGCGGTTCTTGACGCAGGTCTCGGGGCTGATAGCCTCCTTGATGTCGGCGCCGAAGAGCGGCGAGAGCTTCTGGAAGTCCTCGAGGCTCATGTCCTCGAGGTAGATGCCTTTCTCGATGCAGTCGTGGACGGCCTGGCCCGAGACGGCATGCGCCTTGCGGAACGGCATGCCCTTCTTGACGAGATAGTCGGCGAGGTCGGTCGCGTTGGAGAAATCCTCCGTGACGGCCTTCTTCATGACATCCTTACGGACCTTCATGCCGCGGATCAGCTGCGCGTAGACGGCGAGGCTGAACTTCACGGTGTCGATCGCGTCGAAGATACCTTCCTTGTCCTCCTGCAGGTCCTTATTGTAGGCAAGCGGCAGGCCCTTGACGGTCGTCAGCATGGCCATGAGGTGGCCGATGACGCGGCCCGTCTTGCCGCGGACAAGCTCGGAGACATCCGGGTTCTTCTTCTGCGGCATCATCGAGGAGCCCGTGCAGTGTGCATCGTCGAGCTCGACGAAGTGGAACTCGCGGCTGCACCAGAGGATCGTCTCCTCCGAGAGGCGCGAGAGATGGACCATGAGGATCGAGGCTGCGGCGAGGAACTCCATGATGTAGTCGCGGTCGCTGACGGCGTCGAGGCTGTTCGTGTAGATGCTCTCGAAGTTGAGCTGCTTCTGCACGAACTCGCGGTCAATCGGGAACGTCGTGCCCGCGAGCGCACCAGCGCCGAGTGGCATGATGTCCGCGCGCTTGTAGACGCCCTCGAAGCGGGCGAAGTCGCGCGAGAGCATGCCGAAGTACGCGAGCAGATGGTGCGAGAACAGGATGGGCTGAGCGCGCTGCAGATGCGTGTAGCCCGGCATGATGACATCGCTGTACTTCTCAGCCGTCTCGACGAGCGCGCGCTGAAGGTTCTCGATCTCCTTCTGCACGGCCACGATCTCGCGGCGCACGTACATGTGCGTGTCGAGCGCGACCTGGTCGTTGCGGCTGCGCGCCGTGTGCAGGCGGCCGCCGGCCTCGCCGATGGCGTCGGTCAGGCGCTTCTCGATGTTCATGTGGATGTCCTCGAGGTCGACGGAGAACTCGAAGTTGCCCTCCTCGATCTTCTGCAGGATGTCCTTGAGCCCCGCGACAATCTTATCGCGGTCCTCGTCCGTGATGATGCCGCATTTCGCGAGCATCGTCGCATGCGCGATGGAACCAGCGATATCCTCATGGTACATGCGCTTATCGAAATTGATGGAGGCCTGGAACTCGTTGATCATCTCATCGGTCGACTTGGAGAAACGGCCTCCCCACATTGCTTTGCTCATTTACCGGTCTTCTCCTGCATCAGGGCGCGTACCTTGAGCGGCAGGCCGAAGAGGTTGATGAAGCCCGTGGCGTCAGCCTGGTTGTAGACATCATCGTGCTCGAACGTGACGAATTCCTTGCTGTAGAGGGAATACGGGCTCGTGGAGCCAGCGGAGATGATGTTGCCCTTGTAGAGCTTGAGCTTGACCGTGCCCGTGACGGTCTGCTGCGTGCTGTCGACGAAAGCGGAGAGCGCCTCGCGCAGCTGGCAGAACCACATGCCATCGTAGACGAGCTCGCCGAAGCGGACGGCGACGTGCTGCTTGAAGTGGAACGTCATGCGGTCGAGGCAGAGGTACTCGAGCTCGCGATGTGCGTAGTAGAGGATCGATCCGCCCGGGTTCTCATAGACACCGCGGGACTTCATGCCGACGAGGCGGTTCTCGCAGATGTCGACGATGCCGACGCCGTTGCGCGCGCCAATCTCGTTGAGCTCGGTCAAGAGAGCGACCGGGTCCATCTTCTTGCCGTTGACCGCGACCGGCTCGCCCTTCTCGAAGTCGACCGTGACGTATTCCGGCTCATCCTTCGCATCTTCCGGTGCCTTGGAGATCAGGAACATGCTGTTGTGCGGCTCGTTGGCCGGATCCTCGAGGTCGGAACCCTCATGGGAAAGATGCCAGATGTTGCGGTCCATGGAGTACGTCTTGTTCTCCGTCGCGATGGGGATGCCGTGCTTCTTGGCGTACTCGATTTCAGCGGAACGGGAATCGAGGTCCCACTCACGCCACGGAGCGATCAGCGTGATGTTCGGTGCGAGTGCCTTGACCGTCAGCTCGAAGCGGACCTGGTCGTTGCCCTTGCCCGTAGCGCCGTGAGCGATGGCGTCAGCGCCCTCTTTCTTGGCGATCTCGACGAGCTTCTTCGCGATGATTGGGCGTGCAAACGACGTGCCGAGCAGGTACTTATCCTCGTAGACAGCACCGGCCTTGAGCGTCGGCCAGACGTATTCTTTGAGGAACTCTTCCTTGAGGTCCTCGATGTAGACCTTGGAAGCACCGGATTTCAGGGCCTTGTCGTGTACGGCGTTGAGCTCGTCACCCTGTCCGACATCGGCGCAGACTGCGATGACTTCGCAGCCATCGTAATGCTCCTTGAGCCACGGGATGATGACGGAGGTATCGAGACCGCCCGAGTATGCGAGTACGACTTTCTTGATCTTAGCCATGATAAAAACCTCTTTTCCTATGATTCCTTCCCTCTCCCACTGTCATTGTGAGACCGGGACGATGTTACACGATATGCAGCAGTGCGTCTCTCAATCTGCCATGGTCAGCGCCATGATGGCCTTCTGCGTGTGCAGGCGGTTCTCCGCCTCGTCGAAGATGACGTCGGCATTGGCCTCGAGGACCTCCTCCGTAATCTCCTCGCCGCGGTAAGCCGGCAGACAGTGCATAACGATGACGCGCTTGTCGGCGCCCTTCAAGAGCTCCTTGTTGACCTGGTACGGGGCGAAGATCTTCTTGCGCGCCTCATGCTCGGCCTCCTGGCCCATGCTGGCCCAGGTGTCGGTGACGACGATGTCGGCATCCTTGACGGCCTCCTTCGGGTCCGTCACGAGGCTGAGCTCTGCGCCCGTCTCCTTGGCATCCTCGAGTGCATTCTTGAAGACCGTCTCGTCCGGGCGGTAATCCTCAGGCGTCGCTGCGACGAACGTCATGCCGACCTTTGCGCATCCGTAGAGGAAGGAGTTCGTCATGTTGTTGCCGTCGCCGACGTAGGCCATCTTGAGGCCCTTGAGGTTCTTGCCCTTGTACTCCTCGATCGTCAGGAGGTCGGTGAGCACCTGGCACGGATGCAGCAGGTCCGTCAGCGCGTTGATGACGGGGATGTCCGCCCACTTGGCGAGCTCCTCGACGCGGTCATGGCCGAACGTGCGGATCATGATGCCGTCGAGGTAGCGCGAGAGCACGCGCGCCGTGTCACGGATGGGTTCGCCTCGCCCGAGCTGGAGGTCACGGTTCGAGAGGAAAAGCGCCTGTCCGCCGAGCTGGTACATGCCCGTCTCAAAGGAGACTCGCGTTCGCGTCGAGGATTTCTCAAAAATCATGCCGAGCGTCTTGCCCTTGAGAATCTCGTGCGGCACACCCGCTTTCTGTTTTGCCTTGAGTTCCTTGGCGAGTGCCAGGATCTCCTGTACCTCATCCACGGATAAGTCGTGGATGGATAACATGTCTTTTCCTTTCAGCATTAGATGACCTCCCTACTGGACTTACTGGAACAACTAGATTTCTTCGTCCGTAACTATTGCATATTATACATCAATTTCTGCCGCTTGAAAAGTGTAGATATACATTTTTTTTGTATTTCTATTCACATCGGCTGGAATCGCTGAATTTTTTCACTTGTCGTACTTCGCGAGCACATCGTCGAGCGTCGCGATGACGGCATCGACCTGCTCCTGCGTGATGATGAGCGGCGGGATGAAGCGCAGGACCTTGCCGGCCGTGCAGTTGATGATGGCGCCCTCGGCGAGGCAGTCGTTGACGATGTCGCGGCCGTGCTCAGCCGAGGCGAGCTCTGCGCCGAGAATCAGGCCCGTGCCGCGCACCTCGGTGATGAGCGCCGGGTGCTTGGCCTTGAGCACCTCGAGCTGCTGCTTGAAGTAGCTGCCGACCTCCTCGACATGCGCGAGGAACTCCGGCTTCGGCACGGTGTCGAGGACGACGTTGGCCGCGGCGCAGGCGAGCGGGTTGCCGCCGAACGTCGTGCCGTGGTCGCCCGCATGGAAGGCCTTGGCGACCTCGTCCGTGACGATGAAGGCGCCGATGGGCACGCCGCCCGCGAGGCCTTTGGCCAGCGTGACGATGTCCGGCTTGACGCCGTACTTCTCGTAGGCGAAGAACTTGCCGCTGCGACCGATGCCGGCCTGGATCTCATCAAAGATCAAGAGCGCATGGTACTTGTCGCAGAGCGCGCGGACCTTCTTGAGGTAGTCGTTCTCCGGCGTGTAGACGCCGCCCTCGCCCTGGATGGTCTCGAGCATGACGGCGGCCGTCTTCTCGCTCATCATCGACTCGAGCTCCTCGATGTCGTTGTAGTGGACGTAGTCAAAGCCATCCGGCAGCGGCCCGAAGCCCTCGTGGTACTTCGGCTGGCCCGTCGCCGTCAGCGTCGCGATCGTGCGGCCGTGGAAGCTGTCCCAGGCCGTGATGATCTGGGATTTCTCCGGGTCGAACTGATGCGCGTACTTGCGCGCAATCTTGATGGCACCCTCGTTCGCCTCAGCGCCCGAGTTGCCGAAGAACGCCTTGTCGAGGCCCGAGAGTTCGACGAGCTTCGCCGCTGCGTCGGCCTGCGGCTGCGTGTAGTAGAGGTTCGAGCAGTGGATGAGCTTCTTCGCCTGCTCGGAGATGGCCGTGACGAGCGGCTCATAGTCGTGGCCGAGCACGTTCACAGCGATGCCGCCGAGAAAGTCGAGGTACTTCTTGCCGTTGTTGTCCCAGAGGTACGCGCCCTCGCCGTGGTCCAGCACGATCTTGTAACGGTTGAACACCGGCAGGTAGTCCTTCGCATCCTTCTCAAATATCTCTTTATCTGTTTCCTGCATGAAATCGCATCCTTCTCTTTTATCTAAATTCAGCGCACGACCTGCGTGCCGATACCCTGCGAGGTGAAGATCTCGAGGATGATCGAGTGGTCGAGCCGCCCGTCGATGATGTGCGTCTTGCCCGTGCCCTTCTCAAGGGAGGTCAGGCAGGCTTCGACTTTCGGGATCATGCCACCCTGGATGATGCCCGACTTGATGTAGTCGCGCGCCTCCTGCATGTGGAGCGTCGAGATGAAGGAAGACTTATCGGCAAAGTCCCTGTAGATGCCCTCGACGTCCGTCAGTAAGAGCAGCTTCTCGGCGTTCAGGGCGCCGGCGATCTCCGCCGCGACGTAGTCGGCATTGATGTTGTAGCTCTCGCCGTTCTTGCCGACGCCGATTGGCGCGATGACCGGCACATAGTCCTGGTCTAAGAGGTCCTCTATCAGGGCGACATTGACCTGTTCGACGGCGCCGACGTAGCCGATGTCGACTTTCTTCTTCTCATCACCATCGTAGACGGTCGCGAGCTTCTTCTGCGCGCAGATGAGGTTCGCATCCTTGCCCGAGAGTCCGACGGCGCGCACGCCGCGGTGGTTGAGCAGGTTGACGATCTCGGAGTTGACCTTGCCGTCAAGCACCATCTCCGCAATCTCGACCGTCTCCGCATCCGTCACGCGCAGGCCGGCGACGAAGGACGACTTCTTGCCGACCTTCTTGAGGAAGCCCGTGATCTCCGGGCCGCCGCCGTGCACGATGACGGGGCGGATGCCGACGTACTTCATCAGCGCGATGTCCTGCATGACCTTCTCTTTGAGGTCCTCGTTGATCATCGCATTGCCGCCGTACTTGATGACGATGGTCTTGCCGTAGAATTCCTGGATGTAGGGCAGCGCCTCGACGAGGATGGCCGCCTTATCCTTGGCTGTAAATACCATAGTGTTATCCTTCCCCTATCGTTTTTACTGCGGTACTGCTGCCGATCAGGTGTGATACTCACCGTTGATCTTGACGTATTCATAGGAGAAGTCGCAGGTCCAGACGGTCGCCTCTTCCTCGCCCTGGCCCATGTCGATGGAGATCGTGATGTCGTGCTGCTCCATGACCTTCGCCAAAGCCTCGGCATCATGCTCAGCGCCGACGCCGTGTGCATAGACAGGGACATCGCCGAACTTGACGACGACATCTTCGGGGTCCATCGGCACGCCGGCATAGCCGACGGCACAGATGACACGGCCCCAGTTCGGGTCAGCGCCGAAGAACGCCGTCTTGACAAGCGGGCTCTTGGCGACGCTCATGCCGATCGTCTTGGCATCAGCGAAGGTCTTCGTGCCCGTGACGTGGACCGTCAGGAACTTCGTCGCGCCCTCGCCATCGTCGGCGATCTCCTTGGCGAGCTCCTTGCAGAGCTTGTCGAGCGCTTCCTTGACGATGGCGTAGTCTTCATTCTCCTCGGTGATTGGCGCATTGCCGGCCGCTCCGTTGGCCATGACGATGACCATGTCGTTCGTGCTCATGTCGCCGTCGATCGAGATCATGTTGAACGACGTCTCAACGATCTCCGAGAGAGCCTTCTGCAAGAGCTTGCCGTCGATGGCGAGGTCCGTCGTGATGAAGCAGAGCATCGTGGCCATGTTCGGCTGAATCATGCCCGAGCCCTTGGCGATGACGCCGAAGCGGACTTTCTTGCCGCCGACCTCGATCTCGAGCGCGGCCGACTTCGGATGCGTGTCCGTCGTCATGATGGCCTGGCTCGCCGCGCTGCTGCCATCTTCGGAGAGTTCGCTGACCGCCTCTTTGACGCCGTTTTCCATCTTGTCCATCGGCAGCGTCACGCCGATGACGCCCGTCGAAGCGACGATGACGTCAAGCGGGGCGCAGCCGAGTGCCTTGGCCGCGATCTCCTGCGTGGCCTTGGCGTCTTTCTCGCCCTGCTCACCCGTGCAGGCATTGGCGCAGCCGGCATTGGCGACAATTGCATGTGCCGTGCCCGTGGCGACGACGGCCTTCGAAGCGAAGACCGGCGCTGCCGCTACGGCGTTCTGCGTGAAGGTGCCGGCGACGACGGCCTCTTTCTCCGTATAGATGACGGCGACGTCGAGGTTGCCGCTCTTCTTGATGCCGGCCTTGACGCCAGCTGCCTTGAAGCCCTGCGGGAACGTGACGCCCGCTGCGTTCTTGAATTCGTTTACCATATCGGATTCCTCCTATTGTATGCTCTGTATGCTGTATAGATTGACTGCTCAGGGGTACATCGGCACGAAGTCGAGCCCCATCTTCTCATCGAAACCGCAGGCGATGTTGAAGTTCTGGACGGCCTGGCCAGCTGCGCCCTTGACGAGGTTGTCGATGGCGGAGAGCACGATCACGCGGTGCGTGCGCTCGTCGATGTGCCAGGCGATGTCGCAGAAGTTCGAGCCCCGGACTTCCTTCGTCGACGGATAGCCGCCGCGGCCGAGCAGCCGGATGAAGAACTCCTTGCTGTAGGCCTTCTCAAAAGCCGCATCGACGAGTTCCGGCGTCACGCCTTCCTTCAGGGTCGCGTAGCAGGTCGAGAGGATGCCGCGCGACATCGGCACGAGATGCGGCGTGAAGTTGATGACAGTCGCCTCGCCCGAAAGGTCGGTGACGGCCTGCTCGATCTCCGGCGTATGCCTATGATGCGCAACATTGTAGGCGCGGAAGTTGTCGTAGAGCTCCGGGAAGTGGTTCGCCTGCTTCGGCGAGCGGCCGGCACCCGAGACGCCCGACTTCGCATCGACGATGATGGTATTGACATCGATTAGGTGCTGACGCGCGAGCGGCGCGAGTGCGAGGATGCTCGCCGTCGTGAAGCAGCCGGCGTTGCCGATGATCTTGGCATCGCGGATCTCCTCGCGATAGAGCTCGGCGAGGCCGTAGACGCGCTTGGCGTCGGGATGCGTGTGCGGCACGTGGTACCAGGCCTCGTAGACGCTCGTATCGTGGAAGCGGTAGTCAGCGCCGAGGTCGATGATGCGCACGGGCAGGTTTTCAAGTGCCTTGCCGACTTTCATCGCGTGGCCGTGCGGCAGACCGATGAAGACGAAGTCGCTGTCCTTGCCGATGGCCTCGATGTCCTTCATGCTCTCGAGCACCATATCGTAGCAGCCTCGCAGATGCGGGTAGAGATCGGCGATCTTCTCGCCCGTATGGCTCTCGGATGTGATATGCACGACTTCCGCCTGTGGATGATTGTAGAGGATGCGCAGGAGCTCTGCCCCCGCGTACCCCGTTGCTCCCAGGACACTGACTTTCATAGCGATTTCCTCCTCTGGGTATGTCTCGAATTGATGTTTATAATTATACAACTGTGATGTATAAAATTGCAAGTCTTTTCTTTACAGATTTACAGATTTTTTATCTTTTCTTGCCGCAGCGGAATCAAGAGGAAAATTTGTCGGTGGCAAATCCGGGGCAATGGCCTTATAATAGGATGTACATGCAAAGGAGTGTTTTTCATGGCAACGAGACGACGGCGGTCGCCGAAGCGGCTGATCCGCTTTCTTTTTTTCCTCATCATCCTGTTCCTCGCCGCCTACTTCCTGTCGGGCGGGCTCGCCGTCTTCTCCTCGAAGACGTGGCAGAGCGCGGGCGCCTTCCTGCCGCGGCCGACACAGAGCGTGCCGGCCAATGAGATGACGGACGAGGTGCACCACCCGGGCTTTTCGGACCGCCTGAGCCGCGTCATCTTCCTGCGGCGCGCGGTCGAGAGCCGCGTCAACGTGCACGACCCGCACTACGTCAAGCTGCAGGACACGCCGGAGTCGCTGCAGCAGGCCGTCATCGCCGTCGAGGACCGGCGCTTCTATAGCCACCACGGCTTCGACTTCGAGGGCATCGCGCGCGCGACGCTCGTCAACCTGCAATCAGGCGAGATTGAGGAGGGCGCGAGCACCATCACGCAGCAGCTCGTCAAGAACCTCTTCCTCTCGCACGAGCAGTCCTTCGGCCGCAAGGCGGAGGAATTCCTCCTCGCGCTCGACATGGAGTGGAACTACTCGAAGGACGAGATCCTCGAGATGTACCTCAACACCATCTACTACGGCTCGAACTACTACGGCATCGGCGCGGCCTCCGAGGGCTACTTCGGCAAGCGGCCGCGCGAGCTCGCCCTGCCCGAATCCGCCATGCTCGCGGGCCTGCCCAACGCGCCCTCGCTCTACTCCCCCTACGTCGACTTCATGATGGCCAAGAAGCGCCAGTTCATCGTGCTCGACGCGATGGTCAGCTGCGGCTACATCGACAAGACGATGGCCGAGGACGCCAAGATCAAGCCGCTCTACCTCGCCCACTGATAGGGCACCTGACCGCAATCCAGATACAAAAAAAGACAAGGCATCAATCGTATGCCTTGTCTTTTTTCATGCATTATTTCTTTTTGCTGTTGTCCTTCTGCTGCTCGACGGCCGAGCGCTCGAAGTGCTTGTAGAACTGCTCTGCCATGTTCGTGTAGGTGGCAACCGTGTCGCCTTCGTTGCGGTTGGCCTGGATCTGGTACGTGTAGAGAAGCTCATTCGTGCCAGCCTTGTAGACGTCGAAGAAGAACGTCGTGCGGCTGTCGTTGGCGACCGTCAGGATGACGTAGGCATCGGCGTAGTTGCCGACATACTGCTTGAAGTCCTTGGCAGCCGTGCGGCGGTCGAGGGCCTTGAGGTCGATGTTCTGGTCTGCCTTGATGTTCTGGGCAATCGTGTCATACGAGATGACGTAGCAGCGCGCCACGCGGCTCGACTCGTAGACGATCTGCGTGAGCATATCCTTGTTCGGAGATTTCGGGTCGACCTGCATGTAGAGCGGCGAACCGATGGCTAGGCGATGGACAGCCGTGAGATCTGCACCTTCCTGGACCGTTACCTTGTCTGCGTTTGCAAAAGCGACCTGCGTGCCGAGCACCACCAGGCAGGCGATGAGCAGCATCTGGATGATTTTCTTCATATAACAATCTCTCCTTGCACTATATATTGCGAATCATCTCGCATTGTTATTCTCATTTTACACTGCCTGGCAGAGATACGCAAGGAAAAAAGCACAGAACCGCCGTCAGACTGGTCTACAGCGGGCGGAGAGGGCTGCCCAACAGTCGGCCATGCGCAGCGTTGGGCAGTCTCTCCAGCGACGAGGCTGCGTACACCGTCAGCAGGAGAGGGCTGTCCATTAGCGGAGCTTTGGGCAGCCCTCTCCTGCGGCCAAGCTACGTCCTCCGCCCTCTCCATCCCTCAGTCGGGATAGACGCGCTTCTCGATGGCCTTGGCCGTCGGCGTGACGGCAAGACCGGCCTCGCTCGTCTCGCGCAGGGACTTCGGCAAGGCCCGGCCGATCTCGTTCATCGCGGCGATGACCTCGTCGACGGGAATGACGCTCTCGATGCCAGCGAGCGTCATGTCAGCGGCCGTCATGGCGACGACAGTCGCGAAGCCGTTGCGCTTGACGCAGGGAACCTCAACGAGGCCGGCGACGGGATCGCAGACGAGGCCTAAGAGGTTCTTGATGGCAAGCGCCGCCGCCGTGCCGATCATCGCAGGCGTGCCGTCCGCGAGCTCGACGAGCGCCGCCGCTGCCATGCCGGCCGCCGTGCCGCACTCTGCCTGGCAGCCGCCCGCCGCACCGGCAATCGAGGCGTTCTGGTCGATGACCATGCCGATGCCGGCCGCCGTCAGCAGGGCCAGCACGATGTCGGCGTCGGCAAGATGGCGCTGCTTCTTCGCCGCGTAGAGCGCGGCCGGCACGATGCCACACGAGCCGGCCGTCGGGCATGCGACGATGCGGCCCATGACGGCATTGACCTCGCTGATACCCACGGCATAGGCTGCCGCTGCAACAGCCGCTTCACCCATATAGCCCTGCTCGCGGTAGGCGTAGAGCTTCTTGGCGTCGCCTCCCGTCATGCCGGAGAGCGACCGCTCCGTACTCTGGATGCCGCGCTCGATGGACTCCTGCATGACCTGCCAGTTCCTGAGCATCTCCTGCAGGATGTCGCCACGCGAGCGCTGGCTGTCGTGCATCTCGCGCGCCAGCACGATCTCGTGGACGGGCACCTGCTGGCTCTCCGCGAGAGCCATGAGTTCCGCGACCGTATTGAAATTCACCTGTATCATCTCATATCCCTTTCTCATGCTCTCGCCCGCCGGTCAGATGGCCGGGATGGCGAAGGCATGCTCGACCTCGTAGACTTCACAGCACTCTGCGACAACATCCTCATCGAGCGGTTCGTCGAGCTCGAGGATCATCATAGCCATCTCGCCGCGGCTGTGGCGAGAGACGCGCATGAAGGCGATGTTGTATTCGTAGCGCGCGAGAATCTGCGTGACCTTCGTGATGATGCCGGGCCGATCGTGATGGATTGTGATGAGTGCTGGGTACGTGCCCGTGAGCTCGACCTCGTAGCCGTCGATGTTCGTGATGCGGATGTTGCCGCCACCGACAGACGAACCGCGCACGCGCGCCGTGCGCCCCGAAGCTCCCGTCAAGTGGATGACGGCCGTGTTCGGGTGCGCCTGCTCGAGATTGACCTTCTGGAAGCGGTAGCTGAGGCCATTCTCCTCAGCGAGCTGCAGAGCCTCGCGGATGCGCTCGTCGTCGGGCGCAAAGCCGAGGATGCCCGCGATCAGGGCCTTGTCCGTGCCGTGGCCGCGGTATGTCTGCGCGAACGACCCGTGCAGGTTGATGTCGGCGCGGACCGCCGGCTCGCCGAGTATCTTGCGGGCCATGAGGCCGAGCCGCACGGCCCCTGCCGTATGCGAGCTCGACGGGCCAATCATGACCGGCCCGACAATATCAAATACACCGTGCATAAAAACTCCTGTCTACTATCTCTAGTATCTCGAAAAAAGAAAGCCCTCGGGGCAGTAGTCCCGAAGGCTTTGATCTGCTGAAAAAAGGCAGCGCCGCAATGGCTTACTTGATCAGGCCGTGGTTGCGCAGGGCCGTCTCGAGCTGCTTCTCATGCTCCGGCTCCATCTCGGAGAGCGGCATGCGCAGCGGGCCGGCTGCATAGCCGAGCTTGCGCATCGCGACTTTGACCGGAATCGGGTTGACCTCGCAGAACAGTGCGTCGATGAGGTCGGTATACTCGATCTGCATCTTGCCGGCTTCTTCTGCCTTGCCGTCGAAGTAGAGCTGGCACATGTCGTGCGTCTCTTTCGGTGCGACGTTCGAGAGGACGGAGATGACGCCCTTGCCGCCGAGCGAGAGGATCGGCACGATCTGGTCGTCGTTGCCCGAGTAAACGTCGAGGCTGTCGCCGCAGGCAGCGCGCAAGCGCAGGATCTTCGAGAGATCGCCATTGGCTTCCTTGACTGCGACGATGTTCGGGATCTTGGCGAGCTCGACATACGTCGGGATCTGGATGCCGACACCCGTGCGCGACGGCACATCGTAGAGAACGATTGGGATGTTGATGCTGTCGGCGATGGCTTTGTAATGTGCGATGAGGCCCTTCTGCGTGCACTTGTTGTAGTACGGCGTGACGACGAGGACGGCGTCTGCGCCGACTTCTTCCGCGTACTTCGAGAGCTCGATGGCGTACGACGTCTCATTCGAGCCCGTGCCAGCGATGACCGGGATGCGGCCCTTGACCGTATCGACGGCGCACTTGATCGCTGCTCTGTGCTCCTCGTCCGTCATCGTGGCCGACTCACCGCTCGTGCCCGTGATGACGATGGCATCCGTGCCACCCTTGATCTGGTCTTCGATGATGCGGCTGAGTTCCGCAAAGTTGACGCCGTCCTCCGTGAACGGCGTGATGATGGCGACACCTGCACCCTTGAAAATTGTCTTCTTCATCCAAAAAGCCTCCTGTCGCGATAGCTGCCGCATAGCAGCAACATAGACTGAATTTATGATGTCCTCTTCATTATCCCATGTCCATCTAGGAAAGTCAATCCTTCCATGTGTGTACATATGTCCTGTAACACGGCAGCCGTCTCTTATTCCGCCTCGTCGAGTGCTGGCAGCGCCGGATGGATGCTGTCAAAGACATCCTTGGCCTCGGCAATCTTCGCGTCATTGCCGAAGACGCAGAGCACGTTCTCCTTCATGCAGGCCGCGATGAGCGGTGCGAGCGCGCGGATGTCCTCCTGGCGCGTCGAAAGGATTTCATCACGGCGCTGCTGGCGGTCCTCCTGCGTGATGCCGCGCAAGTAGCAGGTCGCGGCGGCATCGCCCTTCATCATCGGGGTCAGCGGCGTGTCGACGCCGCTCATCGTGCCGATGATGAACTTGTCCATCTCGCGCTCCGATGCCGTAAAGTGCGCCGCATAGTCGGCCGTGCCGTCAAAGACAGAAATCGTCTCGCGGAGGTTCGGGTCACGGTACGAGCCGAAGTACATGAAGCCGTTGCGGTTGAAGCCCGTGAAGGCGCCGTAGGCGCCGCCCTGCACGCGGACCTTCGTCCAGAAGTAATCGTAGCGCAGGAGCGTCTCGAGGACGGCCATGCTGCCCGTGTAGCGGTAGCCGAGGCGCAGGAAGTTCGCGCCCTTGCCGACGTACTGCACGCGGCTCGACGACGTCAGGCCCTCGTTCTCAGGAGCGATCTGCCAGTCAAACGAGGCGGCCGGGAAAGTTTCGTTCGAGAGCACCTGCTGCAAGGAGGCGAAGGCATCGGCAAACGCCGGGTACTCCTCCTTCTTGAGCGTGACGCTGACAATGAGGCCGTGTCGGTTGAAGAGCTTCGGCAGCAGTCCCGCAAAGACCTGCTGCATCTTCTCGAGGCTGCCCGCAAAGTCCGCCTCGAACGACTTGAGGAACGGGTAGAATGGCAGGCCGCCCTCGTCGGCATAGCGGCCTGCGCGCGAGAGATAGGCGGCGAGGCGTGAGACGATGATCTGGTTGGCGGCGCGCTGCATGTTGAGCTCGATTGACGCCTCTTCCTGCTCGATGAGCTCGCGGATGCGCTTCTCGTCCGTAAAGCGGCTCTCGATCAGGATTTCCTTCAAGAGATCCATCAGCTCTGGCAGCTTCGCGACGAGCGCCTTGGCGCGGACGCGCAGCTTCGGCATCATGGAGTCGGGCTCGTTCTTCTTCGTGTAGACGACGACGTCCGAGGTGATGCCGCCCGTGTGCAGATTGCGCAGGTTCGCGAGCTCAGCATACGTGTGCTGCTCCGTGTCGACCATGCCGAGGAGCTCACTCAAGAGGTAGAGGTACGGAAGCTCCTCCTCAGTCACGGCGCTCGCATCGAAGTAGAGGTTGAGGTAAGCGATGCCGTTTGTATTGACGTCACTGAAGAGCACCTCTGTGCCCGAGAGGTCGCGGACCTCGAGCGGCAGCTGGTACGACTCCTTGCGGATGTCGGAGAGCTTGAGGACCGGTATCGTGCGCAGGGCCTCCTCCGTCTCCGGGCTCTGCTGGCGCTCCTTGAGTGCGCGCGTCGCCGCAATCGTCGCCTCGATCTCCGCCTCGCTCATCGAGGCCTTCTTCTCAGCGAGCTTTTCCTGCTGCTCCTTCTCGCGGCGCGCGGCCATCTGCATGTCCGGCACCATCGCGAGCAGGCTGCGGTGCGGGTTCGCGAGGAAGTACTCCTCAATAAGCGACTCGAAGTAGCGGCTCGAGAGGCCATCCTTCATCTGCTGCAGCAAGTCCTCATAGCGCAGGTACGTCTCCGGTGCCCCGCCGTAGAGCCAGCTCTTCATGATGCGGATGCCGTAGATGAGGCCCTTCGGCGCCGAGCCGAAGTCCGCTTCGCGCAGGCGGAACTCCATGAGGTTGATGGAAGCCTCGAGCAGCTGGCGGTCGATGCCGTTCTCGGCGAGCTGCTGCAGCTTCGTCATGGCCAGATGGTAGAAGGTATCGAGGCGCTCCGGCTCCGCATTGTTGACGACGATGCTGAAGAACGGCTGCAGCATGTCCGTCTCGAAGATGGAGTCGACATCCTTGCCGAGCTTCGCATCGACGAGTGCCTTGCGCAGCGGCGCAGCTGGCGTGCGCAGGAGGGCGTGCTCGAGGATCTCGAGGCCCATCATCGCCTTGTGGTCGAGCGACTGGCCCGTCGTCCAGCTCAGCGCGAGGAAAGTCTTCTCGGCCGTGCCCTCCTCCTCGCTGACCGGATAGGCGACCGTCTCGCGCTCAAGATGCGAGAACTCCGGCTGCAGGTCGATCTTCGACGGCACGGGGATGCGGTCGAAATGCGAGAGGTATTCCTCGTCGAGGTAGCGCAGTTTCTCCGCGATGTCCATCGCGCCGTAGAGGTAGATGTAGCTGTTTGACGGATGGTAGTACTTCGCATGGAAGGCGATGAACGCCTCCTGCGTGAGGTCTGGGATGGCCTCGGGGTCGCCGCCCGACTCATGGCCGTACGTCGTCGCCGGGTAGAGCGCGTGCATGATGCGGCTCTCGAGCAGGTCGTCCGGCGAAGAGAGCGCGCCCTTCATCTCGTTGTAGACGACGCCGCTGTACGTGAGCGGGTCCTCTGGCTTCTCGATCTCATAGTGCCAGCCCTCCTGCATGAGGACCTGCGGGTTCTCGCGCATGTTCGGGTAGAAGACGGCGTCGAGGTAGACGTCCATGAGGTTCTGGAAGTCCTTGTCGTTGCGGCTGGCCACTGGGTACATCGTCTTGTCCGGATACGTCATCGCGTTGAGGAAGGTGTTGAGCGAGCCCTTGACGAGCTCGACGAACGGCTCCTTGAGCGGGTACTTGCGCGAGCCGCAGAGCGTCGAGTGCTCGACGATGTGCGCGACGCCCGTATCGTCGACCGGCGGCGTGCGGAACGAGATGGAGAAGACCTTGTTGTCGTCACCGTTCTCGAGGAAGAACAGGCGCGCGCCGCTCTTCTCGTGCTCGAACGTGTAGGCCGTCGAGTCGACTTCCGGGATGTATTCCTTATGCTGCAGGCAAAAGCCGTGGATTCTGTCGTTTACTTCCATATATTCTGATTCTCCTTTATGCCTTTATGCGATCTGTCATTGTATGGTCTCGAGCAGCTTCTGCCGCAGGAGAGGGAGGTTGTTGTTGGAGGTCATGATAATGGCCGCCGACTTCGGTGCCGCATTCTTGGCCTTCTCAGTGCAGGCGTGCGAGACGGCATTCGTGTTGATGATGACGTAGTCGGCCTGCGCGAGTGCTGAGCTATCGAAGTTCTTCTCACTGCCGAGGAAGTGCATCGTCGGGAAGACCTCGGCGGCCTTTTTCTGCCACTTCTCGGTACCACCGACGACGTAGATGCGGAAGGCCGCGAAGAACTCATCCTCCTCCCGTGTCCCAGCCGATTCGTCTGGTGTATCCGGGCTCGATGCCTCCTCCGCTCCTTCCTCTGCCGGCTCGGCAGGCGGCTCATACTCTGCAAGCCGCTTTCGCAGTCGGCGGTTCTCCTCGCGCAGGGCGTCGATCTCTTCCTGCCGCTTGATGCGCTCGACAATCGCATCTTCAATCTCTTTGCGGCACTGAGCGAGCTTTGCGGCCCGCTCGCTCAGGCTCTCCTTTAATGCGGCGATCTCCTGCTCGAGGGCCGCCTTCTCGGTGAAGACGTTGCGCGTCTTCTTCTCTCTGCTGTTCGCCATATCAACACGCTCCACTAAAAACACATGCCTTTATTATAACACAGGGGTGGCTCCGTCCTCAATGTCCCGTCTCTTCCCGATTCCCTTTTGGCACAGTATCCTGTATAATAAAAGAAAATGAAAACGAAAAGGAGGGATTCTCATGCCGATTGAGATCCTGCAGGGACTTGCCATCCCATTCCTCGGCACGACGCTCGGCGCGGCCTGTGTCTTCCTGCTGCGCGGCGAGCTCGACCACCGTATCCAGAAGGCGTTCACGGGCTTTGCGGCCGGCATCATGGTCGCGGCGTCGGTCTGGAGCCTCTTGATTCCCTCGATGGAAGAGAGCAGCGCGCTTGGCTCTTATGCGGTGCTGCCGGCTGTCGTGGGCTTCTGGGTGGGCACGCTCTTTTTGCTCTTGCTCGACCACATCATCCCGCATCTCCACCTGAACAGCGATGAGGCGGAGGGCCCGAAGAGCGCGCTCTCGAAGAACCTCAAGCTCGTGCTCGCGGTGACGCTGCACAACATCCCGGAGGGCATGGCGGTCGGCGTCGTGCTCGCAGGCTGGCTCACGGGCGGCACGGAAGTCTCGCTCGGCGCGGCGCTCGCGCTGTCACTCGGCATCGCGATCCAGAATTTCCCGGAGGGCGCGATCATCTCGCTGCCGCTCGCGGCCAATGGCGAGGGGCGCACGAAGGCGTTCGTGCTCGGCACGCTCTCGGGCATCGTGGAGCCGATTGGCGGCGCGCTGACGATTGTCGCGGCGAGCTTCGTCGTGCCGGTGCTGCCCTACCTGCTCGCGTTCGCGGCGGGTGCGATGCTCTACGTCGTCGTGGAGGAACTCATCCCGGAGATGAGCGCAGGGCATCACTCGAATATTGGCGTCATCGCGTTCTCCGTTGGGTTTACGCTGATGATGGCACTCGATACGATACTTGGATGAGGGCGTGGGGAGTTTGGGTTTACATCGTAGCGTGGGCGGGGAGCGGCTGTTTCGGCTTCGTCGCTCCGTTGAATGAGCCCCATGCTGTGATGTATGTGTCTAGGGAGTTCGCCGCCTGACGCGGCGTTCTGACATCGCTGGCTCTAGGCATGGCGGCTCGGGGCTCAGCCCTGCGGGCGGTCACTGCGCTCCTGCAGGCGAAACAGCCGCTCCCCGCCCTAGTCCTTGCTCGTATTCCGGAACTTAGCCAGGATCTGCTGCGGGCGGACGCTGCGCTGCGCCCTGCTCGGTTCGTCGTATGGACTTAGTCCGGCCTAAAGTACATGAAGTACATAAACGAGGTCAAGAATTTGGGGAGCGATTGCTTTGCTCCGCCCCAGAGTCTGCATGATGTTTTCTTGGTACAAGAAAAAGACTGTCACTTTACTGTGGCAGTCTTTTTTGATTCCTATATGTTGCGGGGCTTATGCTTCACCGATAATGCGGACTTCGGGGTGGAGCATGACGCCGTGCTTCTTGTAGACGCGCTGCTGGACTTCGTGGATGAGGCCGCGGACGTCGGCAGCGGTGGCCGTGCCGGTGGCGTTGACGACGAAGCCGGCGTGCTTAGTCGAGACCTGGGCGCCGCCGACCTGAAGGCCTTTGAGGCCGGTCTCCTGGATCAGGGTGCCGGCGAAGTAGCCTTTGGGGCGCTTGAAGGTGCTGCCGGCGCTCGGCATCTCTAGGGGCTGCTTGCTCTCGCGGCGCTCGGTGAAGTCCTCCATCTTGGCGCGGATGGCTTCTCTGTCGCCGGGCTCGAGGCAGAGCTCTACTTCGACGATGGCCTCGCCGTTGTCCTGGAAGCGGCTGTGGCGGTAGCCGAGGTCGAGCTCATCGCGGCTGTAGGTGTGGATCTTGCCCTCGCGGTCGACGGTGCGCACGGTGTCGGCGACGTTCTTCATCTCGCCGTCGTAGGCGCCGGCGTTCATGAAGATGGCGCCGCCGATGCTGCCCGGGATGCCGCAGGCGAATTCGAGGCCGGTCAGGCTGCTTTGAGCGGCGGCTTCGGAGACGTCCTTGAGGAGTGCACCGGCACCGGCGATGATACGCGTGCCTTCATGGCGGATCTTGGCCATCGGGCGCGCGAATTTCACGACGACGCCGCGAATGCCCTTGTCCTGGACGAGGACGTTGGAGCCATTGCCGAGGATGGTCAGCGGCAGCTTGTACTCGCTGACGAGGGCGAGGACCTTCTCGGTCTCCTCCATCGAGGCGGGAAAGATCAGGCAGTCGGCGGGGCCGCCGATCTTGAAGGTCGTGTGGAGTTTCATCGGCTCATCGAGGCGGAAGCGGTTCGGCTCGATGAAGGCCTGGCATTTCTGGATAAAGTTTTTATCAATCATCAGTCGTCATTCCCATCTATTTTCCCACTATATCGGTCTTCTCAGTCTTCTGCTGCGCTCAGTGCTGGTCCATGCGCAGGCCGGGACCGGCTTCTGCGAGGTTCTGGAAGTCCATCTGGCGCATGGCCTCGTAGGCCACGACGGCGACGGAGTTCGAGAGGTTGAGGGAGCGCGCCTCGGGAATCATCGGGATGCGCACGCAGTGCTCCCAGTTCGCCTTGAGGATGGGTTCGGGGATACCCGCGGACTCCTTGCCGAAGACGAGCATGTCGTCCATCGTGTAGTGGACTTCTGTGTAGGAGCGCGGCGCTTTCGTCGACAGGTAGTAGAAGTTGTGGCCGGCGTAGCGCTCCTGGACTTCGGCGAAATTGTCGTGATAGTGAACCTTGACGAGCGGCCAGTAGTCGAGGCCGGCGCGCTTCAAGTGCTTGTCGTCCGTCGAGAAGCCGAGCGGACGCACGAGGTGGAGCTCGATGCCCGTGCCTGCGCAGAGGCGCGCGATATTTCCCGTATTGCCCGGGATCTCTGGTTCAATCAGTACGATATGCAATGGTTTCAACACCTCGGATATGGATATGTGAAGGAAATCTCATTTATTTCTTATAGCCTACTCATTATAACGAATCCCGAAAAAAATTACAAGACTTAAGGCGCATCGGGGCTTGCGCAAACCAAAAAGAGAAGCGGCAGGCATGTCGCTTCTCCTTTATGGGAAGGGGTGTGTTATTTATCGTACTGTGCTTACTTGAGTACGGCGCCCGTGCTGGCGGAAGTCGTGAGCTTAGCATAGCGGGAGAGATAGCCCGTCTTGATCTTCGGCTCTGGCTTCTTCCAGTTAGCCTTGCGCTTTGCGAGCTCTTCGTCGCTGACGGCGAGCGAGAGGCTGCGGTTCGGGATGTCGATGGTGATCTCGTCGCCATCTTCAATGAGGGCAATCGGGCCGCCCTCCATGGCCTCCGGCGAGATGTGGCCGACGCAGGCGCCCTGGCTGGCACCGCTGAAGCGGCCGTCGGTAATCAGGCCGACCTTGAGGCCGCGGCCCGTGATGACGGCCGTCGGGTTGAGCATCTCCTGCATGCCCGGGCCGCCTTTCGGGCCCTCGTAGCGGATGACGACGACGTCGCCGTCGTGGATTTCGCCAGCCATGATGGCATCGCAGGCCTCAGTCTCAGAGTTGTAGCACTTCGCCTTGCCCGTGTAGGTCAGCATGTCGGCTGCGACGGCCGAAGCCTTGACGACGGCGTAATCCGGTGCGAGGTTGCCCTTGAGGATGGCGATGCCGCCCTCTTTGCGGTACGGGTCATCGACGCTGTGGATGACCGTGCGGTTGAGGACTTCGGCGTTCTTGATGCGGTCGCCGACCGTGCCCGTGATCGTCAGCGCGTCGAGGTGGATCAGGCCCTTCTTGGAGAGCTCGTGCATGACGGCCGGGATGCCGCCGGCCTCGTTGAGGTCCGTCATGTGGTGCTTGCCGGCCGGGCTGAGCTTCGTGATATACGGCGTGCGGCGCGAGATCTCATCGAAGAGCGGTGCCGGCAGTTCGATGCCAGCCTCATGCGCGATGGCCGTCAGATGAAGGACGGTGTTCGAGGAGCCGCCGATGCCCATGTCGACCGTGATGGCGTTCTCGAAGGCCTCGCGCGTCATGATGTCGCGCGGCTTGATGTCCTTCTTGATGAGGTCCATGAGCGCGGCACCGGCGCGCTTGGCGAGCAGGCGGCGTGCGCCCGTGTAGGCGGCCGGGATCGTGCCGTTGCCCGGCAGGCCCATGCCGAGGACTTCCGTCAGGGAGTTCATCGTGTTGGCCGTGAAGAGGCCGGCGCAGGAGCCGCAGCCCGGGCAGCACTTCGACTCGAGGTCGGTCATCTCAGCGATATCCATCTGGCCGGCAGCGAACTTGCCGGCTGCCTCGAAGGCCTGGCTGACGCTGACGTCATGGCCGTGGAAACGGCCCGGCAGCATCGGGCCGCCCGAGACGACGACGGCCGGGATGTTGAGGCGGGCCGCTGCCATGAGCATGCCCGGCACGACCTTGTCGCAGTTCGGGATCAGGACGAGGCCATCGAAGCCCGAAGCCATCGCAACAGCCTCAATCGAGTCGGCGATGAGCTCGCGGCTCGCGAGCGAGTACTTCATGCCCGTGTGGCCCATGGCGATGCCGTCGCAGACACCAATGGCTGGGAACTCAAAGGGCGTGCCGCCTGCTGCTGCGACGCCGAGCTTCGCAGCCTCAGCGATCTCACGCAGGTGGATGTGGCCTGGGATGATCTCGTTGAAGGAATTGCAGATGCCGATCAGCGGCTTCTGGAGGTCCTCAGGACCATAGCCATTTGCATGGAACAGGGAACGATGTGCACAGCGTGTAGCACCTTTTTTGACAATATCGCTTCTCATAAGCAACTCTCCTATCTATCTGTATTATGCGCCCACACATGACAGGCGCATCAGATGCAAAGATGTAAAGATGTAATGTGATACCTAGTTTACAACATTACGAGTCAAAATTCAATGCCTTTTTGTGCTTTTATTCCCAATTCGAATGGATGGCGCAGGCCGCGCATCTCCGTGATGAGGTCCGCCCGCTCTAAGAGCAGCGGGCAGGCATCGCGTCCCGTGCAGACGAGATGGAGATTCATCGGGCGGCGCTCGAGCAGTGCGCCGAGCTCTTGCTCCGTGATCAAGCCGAACTTGACGGCGTAGTTGATCTCATCGAGGATGACCATGTCCCAGCGGCCGCTCGTGATCTCTCGCTCGGCCATCGTCAGTGCCTCGCGAGCCGCACGACGGTGTTCTTCTCTAGGCTTCTCTCCTTTTCGCGTAAAGCCGAGGCCGAGCGCGCGCAGCTCGATGCGCCTCTCTGCGCGCGCGAGCACCTCGATGGCATGGCGCTCGCCCGTCGTCCAGCCGCCCTTGATGAACTGCAGGATCAATACGCGCAGGCCGTCACCCCAGGCGCGCATGGCAAGGCCCATGGCCGCCGTCGTCTTGCCCTTGCCCGCTCCCGTGTGCACGATGAGCAGGCCCTGTCGCTTCGTCTCTCCCATCTTTTCCCTCTCCTTCCAGGCAGTTATAAAAAAGCCTGCCAGAACATTTCCAGCAGGCTCTCTGTATTCTCTTATATTCTCTTATTTGAACTTCTGGCGCAGCTCGACGAAGAAGGTCGTGCCCTTGCCGAGCTCGCTCTGGATCCAGATGCGGCCCTTGTGCAGATGGACAATCTCCTGCGCGATGGCGAGGCCGAGGCCGTTGCCGCCCATCTCGCGCGAGCGCGCCTTGTCGACGCGGTAGAAGCGGTCGAAGACCTTCGCCTGGTCCTCCTTGGCGATGCCGATACCCGTGTCGCTGACGGCGAAGCGGACCTTTCCCTTCTCCGTGCTCTCGTAGCGCACACTGACCTTGCCGCCATCCGGCGTGTACTTGACGGCATTATCGACGAGGATCAGCACGAGCTGGCGGATCTTCTGCTCGTCGGCCTGAATCTCAACCTTCGGTAGATGCTCCGCCTGCAGGTCGATCTTCTTCTGGTCGGCGAGCGGCTGCATGAGACGCGCCGTCTGCTCGATGAGCGCCGAGAGGTTGAACTTCTGCGGCTTAAGCTTCAGGGCCTTGTTGTCGCTGCGCGCGACGACGAGCAGGTCGCTGACGAGCTTCGTCATCTTCTTGACCTCATCGCGCACATCGTCGATGACCTGCCGCAGGAACGGCGACTTGATCGACGGGTCGTTCTGCAGGAGCTCTGCCGAAGCCATGACGACCGCGAGCGGCGTCCGGAGTTCGTGCGAGGCATCTGCCGCGAATTGACGCTGCTTCTCGTAGGCCTGTCGCAATGGGATCATCGCCTTGCCTGAGAGCAGGTGGCCGACGATTGTCGCGATGATCAGCGCGATGGCACCGAGGAAGGCCAGCGCGTACGTCGCCTTCTCCATGCCGTTGTACATGGCCGTGACGTCCTTGCCGACGTAGACCGTCTGCGTCGCATCGCCCTCATCGTCGCGGACCTGCTGGGCCGTCAGCATGATGCGGGCCTTGCGCGTGTTCTCGGTGCCCGGCTTGCTGAAGACCCGGACCTCGCCCGGCTCGACCTGCCCCTGCGCGATCGTGTCGAGAATAAAGGGCTCGATGCGGAATGAAGCCCGCGCGAAGTTCAGCAGCCGTCCATCTTCATCGAAGACATAGAAGAAGAGGCGGTCGTTCGTGCTCTTGTAGGCGGTCGCATCGTCGAAGACGATTTCGGGATGCTGGTTGAAGTACTCCTGCGCCTCCGCGACATTGCTGGCCGTGTCCATGAGCTCGCGGGCCTGCTCCGAGGTGATGGCCCACTCCATCGTCTTGTGCATCGCGAAGAGCAGCGTTACGAGGAAGATGGTCATGACGATCGAGTAAAGGAGCGTCAGCTTGCGCCGGCTGCTGCCGAAGATGTTCTGCGCCATCAGCTCCGGGCCTCCAGCTTGTAGCCGACGCCGCGGACCGTCTTGATGACCGTGCCGCCGTCGCCGAGGTCAAGCTTCTTGCGCAGGATCTTCATGTACGAGTCGATATTGTTGGAGCTGACGTCCGACTCGAGACCCCAGATGCGGTCGAGGATGATGTCGCGCGGCACGACGATGCCGATGTTCTGCGCGAGCAGGTCGAAGATCTGGAACTCGCGCGGCGAGAGCTGAATGACCTTGTCCTTCTTCTTGAGCACCTTCGCCGTGCGGTTCAGCGTGAACTCGCCGACCTCGACGACATCCTGCTGGATCTTCTGCGTGCTGCGGCGGCCGAGCGCGCGCAAGCGCGCCATGAGCTCTGCGAACTCGAACGGCTTGACGAGATAGTCGTCTGCACCCGCATCGAGACCCGTCACGCGGTCCTCGACCGAGTCGCGCGCCGTCAGCATCAGGATGGCCTTCTCATAACCGTCCTTGCGCAGGCGGCTGCACGCCTCCACACCCGTCTCCCCCGGCATCATCCAGTCGAGAATCAGGATGTCGTAGTCCGTGTACATCGCGTACTCATAGATATCACTGCCGTTCGTCACCCATTCGACCTGGATGTCATTCTGCTCCAGCATGTACTGGATGAGCTTGCCAAGACGCTTATCGTCCTCTGCCAGCAAAACCCGCATCATAACCACTCCTCAAATAAATCAATTGCTTCTATATATATACACGCATTCCGTGAAAAAAGGCTGAAGCCCACCGGCTTCAGCCCCTTATCCTTCTGTTCCTTCTGCTTCTTCCTCCACGTTTCCCGCTGCGCCGGACTTCCTCCGCAATGGCTGAATCTCGCCGGCGCGGAAACGCGTCTCGAAGTCTGCGACGGGGATCGGCCGCGAGAAATAGAACCCCTGGAAGATGTCACAGCCGATCTTTACGAGGTCGTGGACCTGCTGGCTCGTTTCGACACCCTCGACGACGGTCGGCATGCCGAGCTCGCGTGCAAGCGCTACGATGGAGCGCAGGATGATGCGACTGCGTTCCTGATGCTCCGTCTTGCGCAGGAAGCCCATGTCGATCTTGAGGATGTCCGCCTGGATGTCCTTGAGGAAGCTCAGGCTCGAGTAGCCGCTGCCGAAATCATCGATGGCGATGCGGAAGCCGAACTCCTTGAGCCGCTGGATCAAGAGGATGGCCTCCTTCGGCTTGTCCATAAAGACCGTCTCCGTGATCTCGAGCTCGAGCTTCGCAGGGTCAATCTTGTACTCGTCGACCAGATGCGTGAAGACCTCGTAGAGGTCGAGGTAGTAGATGTCCTTGACCGAGATGTTGACCGAGATGCAGTAGTCCGCGAAGTCCTCGCTGCCCTGCCACGACTTCAGCAGGCTGCAGGCCAATTCCCAGATGTGATAGTCGAGCTGCCAGATCTTGCCGTGCTCTTCGAGTATTGGGATGAACATCGCCGGCGGGATCACGCGGCCGTCGTCGCAGACCCAGCGTGAGAGCGCCTCCGCGCCGATCACGCGGCGCGAGTCGGCCGCGACCTGCGCCTGCAGGTAGATCTGGACCTCCCCGCGGCTCAGCGCATCCGAGAAACGGCTCAGGATGGCGCGGTCGCGGATCTTTTCGGACATCATGTGCTCCGAGTACCAGACGTAGCCATTGCTCTCCTGCGTCTTGAGGACGCTGGCCGCAAGAAATGCACGGTCGCAGAGGATCGAGATGGGCGTTCGGTTGTCCTCGACGCGGCAGATGCCGACCGCAATCTGCAGGTCGAAGTGGATAGCCGCGAGCCCGTGCATGATCGTCTCGACCGTCTTGAGATAGGCATCCGGGTCAAAGATTGCCTCAGGGATCAGCATCGCGAAGCGGTCCGCGCGAATGCGCCCGTAGGCCGTCCGCGCATCCATGCCGTAGTGGCGGCGCAACATGCTGCCGACGCGCATCAGAAGCTCATTGCCCTTCGTCATGCCGTAGAGGCCGTTCAAGAGCTTGAAGTCGCCGAAATTCAGACAGACCATGAGGTAGGCGATTCCCGGATTCTCCTCCATGACGCGGCGCGCCTGCCGGTAGAAGCCGTACTTATTGTAGATGCCTGTCAGGTTGTCGTGCATCGTGCCGAAGTGCTCGAGGTCCATGTTCTTCTGATCCTGTGTGCAGTCACTGATCAGGAAGTACATGCCGACTTCCTCTCCCTCCCCATCGTTGAGCGGGTAGCGGCAGATCTGGAACGAGGCTGGGCTGCCCGTCCGCTCGTACTGCTGAAGCCAGACGGCTGCCTCCGGACTCCGCAGGGCATCTTCTTGGAACCAGTTCGTCAGGATGGCCTCGAGTTCCTGCAGATCATCGGGGACCTCAAAGAGCCGGAATGCCTCGCTATTCGCGTAGATGCAGTGCTGCTCCGTGTCAAACCAGATGACGCCGGTCGGGAGGTTCTGCATGGCCATGCGCAGCGTCTCAGCAAAGGCCCGCTTGTCAAATCCGTCCTGCAGTACCGCATGATGCCCGTCTCTCTTCATTCCCTTGCCCCTCTCTATGTGGATCATCTCGATGACACACGAGAACGTCGTGTCATCCGCACACAAAATCTCGATGGGACGCGAGATGATGAAATACAGGTCGCCGTCTTTGACCTCCGTCTTGCGGAGCTCCATGCCTGTCTTGAGCGCACGCAGGCTCGTGCAGTTGCGGCAGCGGTTTGTACTGCGCCAGACCGAATAGCAGCTCGGCCCGTATACATATGAATTATCCTCCCCGATTGTGAAGGCATGGCACTCCTCCGGGTCGACGAGTCGCACGATGTCGTACGCCTTCGTTAATCGCGCGACCTCCTTTTCCACTTCATTCTCCTTGAATTGCAGTATCATGTGCAATCCTCCCCCTGCCCCTGACGCATGATTGCCGTCCTATAGTTCCATGATCCCATAGTGGGGCTCGTTCTATGCTCTTCTATCTTTCATGCACAATTTTATCATGATGCCATGCATTGTCAATATCCCATATATTGAAGTACCATATTGCAGTACTTTCGTGCTATATTAGAATACTTTCGTGCCGAAGTGGGAAAATCCTGCCAGCGCACTCATTTTATGCAAAAAAATGACTCGGGACCCGCGAGTCCCAAGTCATCTTAGTCATTCTTATATATCTGACGCGTAATCGTCCATCAGTCGCGGCCGAACTTATCCTTGAGGATGACATCGTGCGAGCCGCCCTCGACGATGCTCGTTGCCGAGACGAGCGTGATCTTCGCCTTCTCGCGCAGCTCCGGCAGCGTCAGTGCGCCGCAGTTGCACATCGTCGAACGGATCTTCGACAGCGTGATGTTGACGTTGTCCTTGAGCGGGCCGGCGTACGGGACGTACGAATCGACGCCTTCCTCGAAGGAGAGCTTGCGCGCGCCGCCGAGATCGTAGCGCTGCCAGTTGCGGGCGCGGTTGGAACCTTCGCCCCAGTACTCTTTGTAGTACGTGCCGTTGACCTTGACCTTGTCCGTCGGGCTCTCGTCGAAGCGCGAGAAGTAACGGCCGAGCATCAGGAAGTCAGCGCCCATTGCAAGTGCCAGCGTCATGTGGTAATCGTGGACGATACCGCCATCGGAGCAGACCGGGATGTAGACGCCCGTCTCCTCATAGTAGCGGTCACGCTCGGCGCAGACATCGATGAGTGCCGTGGCCTGGCCGCGGCCGATGCCCTTCGTCTCGCGCGTGATGCAGATGGAGCCGCCGCCGATGCCGACCTTGATGAAGTCCGCACCTGCCTCAGCGAGGAAGCGGAAGCCCTCTGCATCGACGACATTGCCGGCGCCGACCTTGACGTCATTGCCGAAATGCTCGTGGATGTAGCGCAGCGTGATGCGCTGCCACTCAGAGAAGCCTTCCGAGGAGTCGATGCAGAGCACATCCGCACCAGCCTTCAGCAGGGCCGGCACGCGCTCTGCATAGTCGCGCGTGTTGATGCCGGCGCCGACGATGTAGCGCTTGTTCTCATCGATGAGCTCGAGCTCATGTTCTTTGTTGTCCGTGTAATCCTTGCGGAAGACCATGTAGCGCAGGCGCTGGTTCTTGTCGACGAGCGGCAGCATGTTGAGCTTGTGCTCCCAGATCAGGTCGTTGGCCTTCGTCAGCGACGTCGTGTCAGCATCCGCATAGACGAGTTTCTCAAACGGCGTCATGAACGTCTCGGCCTTCGTGTCGAGGCTCATGCGCGAGATGCGGTAGTCACGGCTCGTCACGATGCCCAAGAGCTTGCCCGTCGGCGTGCCGTCTTCCGTGACAGCCATCGTCGAATGGCCCGTCTTCTGCAGGAGGTCGAGAATCTCGCCGAGCGTCGTCGTCGGCTTGATGTTGGAGTCACTGCTGACAAAACCGGATTTGTAGTTCTTGACGCGGGATACCATGGCAGCTTCTGCTTCAATGCTCTGCGAGCCGTAGATGAAGGAAACGCCACCCTCTTTTGCAAGTGCGATTGCCATCTTGTCATTCGAGACTGCCTGCATGATGGCAGACGTCATCGGGATGTTCATCGAAATCTTCGGTTCTTCACCCTTCTTGAACTTCACGAGCGGCGTCTTGAGAGATACATTATTCGGGATACATTTATCCGACGAATACCCTGGGACGAGAAGATACTCTCCAAACGTGTGTGATGGTTCCTTGAAATAGAATGCCAACGTAACCCCTTCTTTCTTGATACTATGAGACCTGCCTCAAATATATTGCTACCAGTCTACTATAAAGGATAACGGCTGTCAATCTCTTTTCCAGAACTCGGTTTACAATATTACAAGAGGCAGGTCATCATCTGCAAAAAATCTACGGTTTTATTATAGCACCGGCAGAGGCGTGGTGCAAAGGATTTCCTCTGCAATCCACCGCCATCCGCATCCGGTATCAGTACTGCCAGCGCGCCATGGCCGTCGCGAAGACATCCTTGTCCGTGCGGTCCGTGTAATCCGCATTCTCGATCTTCGCAAGGCCGAGCGAGCCGTCGAGGAAGAAGTGGTCCTGCAGTTTGAGGCGTCCCGTCAATGCGGCTTCATAGACATTCGGGTGATTGCCCGCGCTGCGGTCCATCTGTGTGCGCATGAAGTACGCGCCGATCTGGTTCTCTCCCGGCAGGTAGTGGTTGACGCCGAGGTAGTACTTCTTGGCGTTGTTGCCCATCGAATCGCCGATGATGTCATCGCTGTACGTCCAACCATTCTGGTATTTCTGGTGCTTATACCAGAACGGGTTCGTCGAGGCGTATTCGAGCGTCATGTCCCATGAGCCGTCGCGCGTGAGCTGCGGCAGGTATGTACCGAAGCGGTAGCCACGCTCTGTCGGCTGCAGGCCGCCTGCATCCTCACCGTAGACCTCGCCGTAGAACTGGACACCCGGCAGGCGCACGCGGAAGTCACCGCCCGCAATGTCGTTCCAGCGGTCCCCTTCCGCATCGGAATTGTGGCCCGTCACCCAGTGGCGCCAGTCTGACTTCGAGAGTGCGTTGCCATCGCCGCCGAGCATCGAGACGCGCATGAGGCCGAACGTGAAGGCATCCGACGGCGTGAAGTCGGCGCGCAGGCCCAAGAGACCCGCATGATCGTAATCCGTATGGCCCTTCGCCACGCGGTCCTCGCGGTCGCCTTCAAGCTGTGCATAGAAGACATGGTAATTCTGCTTGCCGAGGAAGCGGAAGAAGCCGCGCACCGGCATGTCGTCCTCGAGGTGGACCTGTGCCATCGTCATCGGCTTCATCGTGTTGTCGAGCACGAGCTTGCCCGTCTTGCCCTGGCCGTAACTCAGCGCCTGGCGGCCTGCGAGATACTCGACGATGCCCGTCTTCGTCTTGACGTAGCCCTCTTCAAGCTTGAGCCCTGCATCATCGTCGTCGTTCCAGCTCAGGCGCGGCGTCAGCGAGATGGCTGTCTTGTGGCCGATGTTGCCCGAGAACTCCGCCTTGGCGACGGCATTGAAGCCATCGGCGTAGTCGTAGCCATTCGTGCCCTGGCCAAACGGCTGCCACTTTGCATTCGGCTGGAAATCCTTCTTGCTCTGCTTATAGGAAGACTGGTCGCTGTTGTAGCTCGCAAGCTGCAGGGAAGCCTGGCGCAGCGCGAGGTCATCCTGATCACTCCGACCCTTGAGCACCTCGATCTCAGAGGCAAAGGCCGTGCGCATCGAGGCGAGCTCGTCGGCAAGGTAAGCTGGCATCGGCTTATCCTTAGCGTTCTTCTCCGCCTGCAGCACCCACTTGGCCATCTGCATGCGGCTGTACGGGCGCGCGCCATCCGGCAGCGAATCGATGTAGCCCATGCCGCTGAGCTTGTCGACATAATCGTAGTAGACACTGCCGACCGGCACATCTGCCGTCACGGCCTCTGCTCCAGCCAGCCCCGGCACCATGACCGAAGCTGCCGCTGCCATCATTCCAGCAACCAACGTTTTCTTCATCATCATCTCTCCAAATCATTCCAACTCATCATAGTTTGCCATAAAATTATTGTAAAAATGGAAATACATGAGAATTCTATCATGAATCCATAGTCAAACGCAAGACTTCAGTCCATCTTGTTCCTGCGCCAGCTGCGGTAGCCGTAGACCGTCCCCGCCGCGATGAACACCACGGCCGCGAGCGCGAGAAGCTGTTCCCAGAGCATCGCCATCTCTCCCTTCTCTCGAAATCATTCTCTATTATACCATATCCCGCCCTCTCTGTACCAAAGTACGCTTTCTGGAAAAAATAACAAAATATGAAATTTTGTACGTCAGATTAGAAGGATTTCCCTGTTCAACAGCGAAAAAGGTAAGGTGGATAGTGGTGATAGACTATCCGATCCCTTTCGGGCAGTTGATATCCTTTCACTTCCTCAACTGCCCCAGCGGCTGACCCCCCAATTGTCAGCCGCTTCTTTTTTTGCTTTTTTGCACCATCTCCGCCGCTGCTGCCGGCTCGTCAAGCTCCTGGACTTTACGGATTGCGACAAAAGTAGTATAATAAAGAAATATTAATAGTCCTAGTAATCGTATTCTATGCATAGGACCGCAGGAAATTACCATGAGTATGTTGTTTATGTTGTTTGGAGGTCTTTCTATTGATGAGCAGTAGTCACAGTAGTCGCAAAGTGAGAACATTTTTTGCCGCCGCGCTCCTCGCGTGCGCAACAGCCAGTGTCGCAACGGTCTCGGCATCGCCGGTCGTCAAGCCAGCTGTTGTCGCAGCCCATGTTTCCGCACATGCTGCCACGCCAGTCTCGTATGAAGCAAAGTCCGCCGCGCTCAGCGATGTGCAGGGCATGACCAAGCATGAAGCTGCTGTGACAGCACCTTCGACCATGCGCCGCCATCTGCCGGCCGCCGCAGAATCGGGCTACGACACGAATGCAAGGACCGAGAACAAGATCTCGCCACTCTCACCTGTGACGCCGACTTCGCCCATCACCCCGTCGATTGACCTGCCCTCCATCATCCCGTCTCAGCCTGCACCGGGTGCCGGCCAGACGACCGACGCCTACGCCGTCCGCACGGATTTCGGCAAGAGTAACCTGCACAAGTGGAGCAGCGTCTACGGCATGGACACGCCGTGGGATGAGAACGACGTGACCGACACGAAGAACTTCAAGAGCTCGACCATCGCCTTCCTCGACACGCTCAACACGCTCGCGCAGTCGGCCGGCGTCTCCTTCGTCCTCACGGGCGGCGCGGAGTACGGCTACCATGCCCATGGCACCTACTCGCACGAGAACGGCTACAAGGTCGACATCTCCGACTCCGGCGTCTACGCCGGCACGACGGCCTACCGCGTCCTCACCGAAGCCCTCGCCCCGTTCAAGCACCACCTCTCCCATGAGTGGAGCAACAACCACTACGACATCACGATCTACCCAGCCGATTACACAGGTTCCTACTCCGGCGCCGACCACGACAACTCCGGCGACGACGAGTAAGACAGCAGACACTCTACGTACAACGCAACAACATAACGCAACAACGCAAAATCACGCCAAAAGGCCCGCATCCGAGCAATTCCCTGCCGGATGCGGGCCTTTTATTCGTTATTGGCTGCCATTTTATTCGTCGAACAAGCTCATCTCGTCGTGATCTTCTGCCTGCTGCTGCGCCGAGATGCCGCGCGCCGCCCGGTAGGCTTCCCTGAGCTTCTCCGTGAGCTGTGGCAGGCCGCGCAGCACTTCCTCTTCCGTGCGGAAGCAGTTGCCCGCCGCCGCATGCGCGTAGTCTGCGAACGTACCATGCCAGTTGCGCCCGTGCACCGCCTCGTCGTCCGCCATGTAATAGTAGTAATCTGGCTCCACCGGCACGAAGGGCTCCATGTGGATACAGGCCGCCCCGCTCAGCAGGTCGCAGAGATGCTCCTTGTCCAGCACGGCTTCATCCTGCATCTCTGCCATCGTCATCTCCGGCGCATCCGCCGCCATCCGGACGGCATAGAGGCCGTCTTCCGAGAAGAAGAATCTCGTATCCGCGACCCCTTCAATGCTGAACGGCTCGCGCATGCCGATGTGCAGGAGTCCCGCGACTGCCTGCATGCAGCCGTGCTGTCCCAAGTTCACATTATCCATACTATCTCTCCCTGTCATCTTCTCCGGCCCATCCGCGCCGGGCAGGATTGCATCAAAAAAGGCTCCGCAGAACCCCGCGAAGCCTCACATAGCAAGTGGTGCCGAAGACCGGACTTGAACCGGTACGTTGTTGCCAACGGCAGATTTTGAGTCTGCTGCGTCTGCCAATTCCGCCACTCCGGCAAATGACACAGATGCGTCATCAACATAAGATATTTTAGCAGAGTATCTGCATCTTGTCAATGCCTTGTTAATGTATGGATTCCATGACATGCATGTCATTCATGTCATCCATGTCATTCAGGAAAGCTCTGGCGCAGCTGCCGGTCGATTTGAAAGAACGGTCCCGTGCCTTTATAATAGAGATAGTTGTTTATTAGGAGGGGTATGATGCGGAAGATTGCAGTATACGGAAAGGGTGGCATCGGGAAGTCGACACTGACGAGCAATCTGGCGGCAGCGCTGGCGGCTCTGGGGAAGAAGGTCATCCAGATTGGCTGTGACCCGAAGGCGGATTCGACGATCAACCTGCTCGGCGGCAAGCCGCTGCAGTCGGTCATGGGCTACATGCGGGAATTCGACGCGGAGCCCTCTTCGCTCGAGGAGATCTCAGCGCGCGGCTTCGGCGGTGTGCTCTGCATCGAGACGGGCGGCCCGACGCCGGGGCTCGGCTGCGCGGGGCGCGGCATCATCGCGACGTTCAACCTGCTCGAGGACCTCGAGCTCTTCGAGCGGGAGCAGCCGGACGTCGTGCTCTACGACGTGCTCGGCGATGTCGTCTGCGGCGGCTTTGCGGCGCCGATCCGCGAGGGCTATGCAGAGGACGTGCTGATCGTGACGTCGGGCGAGAAGATGGCGCTCTACGCGGCCAACAACATCGCGACGGCCGTCGAGAATTTCGCCGACCGCGGCTACGCGAAGGTCCGCGGCGTCCTCTTGAACCGCCGCAATGTGCCGCGCGAGGAGGAGAAAGTCCGCGCCTTCGCCGAAGCGCACCAGCTGCCCGTCCTCGCAGACATCCCGCGCAGCGATGCGATCAGCGAGGCCGAGGAATGCGGCATGACGGTCGTCGAGGCGGCGCCTGAGGACCCTGTGAGCCAGGCGTTCTTCGCACTTGCGCGCGAAATCGTGCAGGAGAAGGCTGAGGGTTGACCAGATGATGCAACAGCAAGACAGTACTTCAAGAGCTGCCTACTCGATCACCGTGCAGGAGCTCGCCCGCCGCATCGAGGAAAATGGTGCCGGTGGCATCCCGCCCGAGCTGCGCACGGACGCGCATCTCATCTGCAACACGCCGGCGGCCATCGACTTCAACTCGCCGGGCGCGCAGGGCTTCGGCGTCAAGCGCGCGGGGCTCAGAGTGCCCGGCAGCATCATGCTGCTCGTCTCGCCCGGCTGCTGCGGCCGCAACACCGCGGCGCTCTCGGGCAACGGCCACTACGGTGAGCGCTTCGCCTACCTCGCGCTCGATGAGGCGGACATCGTCACGGGCAGCCATCTGCAGCGCATCCCCGAGGCCGTCTGCGCGTTCGTCGCCAGCCGCAGGGAGCGCCCCTCCGTCGTCATGGTCTGCCTGACGTGTGCCGACGCACTGCTCGGCACCGATATGGAGCGCGTCTGCCGCAAGGCCGAAGCGGCCGCGGGCGTCCCCGTGCGCCCCTGCTACATGTACGCGCTGACGCGTGAGAGCCAGCGCCCGCCGATGCAGGCCGTGCGCGAGACGATCTACGGCCTGTTGCAGCCGCGCCAAAAGTGGGCCCGTCAGGCCAACCTGCTCGGCTTCTTCACGCCGGTCGCAAGAGACTCGGAGCTCTTCTCCCTGCTCGGACAGGCGGGCATCCGCAAGGCCGCGGAGCTCGCGCGCTGCCAGACGTACGAGGAATTCGCATCGCTCGCGGCCGCCAACTTCAATCTCGTGCTGGCCGACGAGGCGATGGGCGCCGCCCTCGCGCTCGAGAAGCGGCTCGGCATCCCCGCCATCCGCCTGCGGCGGCTCTACGAGACAGCCAAGATCACAAAGCAGTATCAGGCGCTCGCCCATATCCTAGGCATCGCGCCAGAAGATTTTACCGCCGCGGAGGTACGCGAGCAGGCCGAACAGGCTGCTGACGCATTCTGCCAGCAGTACGGGCGCGAGACAGTGCTCGCCCTCGGCAGCCGCCTCAACGCCAACCCCTTCGAGCTCGCGCTGGCCCTCGTCAGGCGCGGCCTCGCGGTCCGCGAGATCCTCGCCGTGCCGTCAGCCGCCGATGCCTTCTACCTGCGCGAGCTCGCGAGGTGCTCCCCCTCTACGCGCATCTACTCGCTGCTCGAGCCGACCATGCTCTGCTATCGGGAGGACCGCGCCGTCACGCTCGCGCTCGGCGCCGACGCCTGCCTCTGCCATCCGCATGCCAAGCACGTGACATGGAACGATGAGGAGCAGCCCTTCGGCTATCAGGCTGTCCGCGCGCTCTTCGAGCGCATGGCGGCGGCAATGTCCAGCGATGAGGATAATGATATAAATGCAGCAGATAAAGAGGCAGCGGAGAGTTCGGATGAGCTGCCGGTCCGCGAGAGCCCCCACACCGTCTCCTCCCTGCCGCGCCTCTCGCTCGCCCTGCCGCCGTTTGCGCCTGACACGGCCGGCGCGGCCGCCGTGCTCTACCCGCTCGGCGGCATGACGGTCATCGTCGATGCGGGCGGCTGCGCGGGCAACATCTGCGGCTTCGACGAGCCGCGCTGGCAGGAAGAGGCCGCGCCGTCCGCCGTATTCAGCGCGGGCCTACGCGACATGGACGCCATCATGGGCCGCGACGCGAATCTCGTCGCCAAGATACGCGAGGCAGCCGCCGAGCTCACCGTCTCTTTTGTCGGACTTGTCAGCACGCCGGTGCCCGCCATCATCGCCACCGACTTCCGCGCCGTCTGCCGCATGGTCGAGAAGGAGACGGGCCTGCCGACCATCGCCGTGCGCACGGACGGCACGCGGCTCTACGACAGAGGCGCCAGCGCCGCTTGCGATGCGCTCGTGCAGAAGTTCACGGCGCCCATCCCGCACGATGCAATGCGCACAGGGCTCGGCGTACTCGGCCTGACGCCGCTCGACTTCTCGAGAGAGGAACGCGCCTCTCTACACGCCCTGCTCGGCAGGGAGGATACTCCGATCCGCTTCTTCGACCGGCTCGATGACTTCCGCGAGGCCGCGCGGCTCAAGGAGTTGCTCGTCGTCTCGCCGGCAGGGCTCAAGGCCGCCCGCCGCCTGCAGCGCCAATGGGGCATCCCCATCCGGGCAGAGCTGCCGCCCGCCTTTATCCACGAGGCGTTCTCCGCTGTACTGAGCCGTCTTGCTGCCCTGCTTCAGGACGGACAGCAGCGAGAGATTCTCATCGTGCACCAGCAGGTCCTCGCCAATGGCCTGCGCCTTGCCATCTGCCAGCGCTTCCCCGCGCTGCCCGCGGGCGCCGTGACGGTCGGCAGCTTCTTCCTGCTCGACCGGGAACTCCAGTGGGAAGGCGACCTGCACTTCCGCGGCGAGCAGGATTTCCACGCTTACCTGCAGGCACATCCCGATGCAATCGTCATCGGCGATGCTCTGCTCGCGCGCGCCGTGCCAGAGCCATTTGGCGGCACCCTCCTTGACCTGCCGCACTTCGCGCTTTCCGGCCGCAAAGCACCCATGCACCCATCGAGAACACTTGAATACGCCAAGAATTCTATCAGCAACTGAGGATTGAGTCTATGAAACGTTTGAACATCAAGATCTACGGCATCGTGCAGGGTGTCGGCTTCCGCCCGTTCGTGAGCCGGCTCGCCGACGCCTGCCAGATACGCGGCACCGTCTGCAACAAGGGCCCCTATGTCGAAGTCTTTGCCGAGGGTAATGACGCAGCACTGCAGCAATTTGTCGAGGGCATCCCAAAGAAGGCCCCCGAGCGCGCGGCCATCCTCAAGGTCGACGTGCACGAGGTGACCGATGATGCTCCGCCCTATGCGGATTTTGCCATCATCGAGAGCGCCAAGGAGCGCGGCGACATCTTCGTCTCGCCGGACATCGCGACCTGCGACAAGTGCCGCTCCGAGCTCTTCGACCCCAAAGACCGCCGCTACCTGCACCCCTTCATCAACTGCACGGCCTGCGGCCCGCGCCTGACCATCCTCGAGTCCATGCCGTACGACCGCGAGCGCACGAGCATGAATGAGTTCCCGATGTGCGAGGCCTGCCACGAGGAGTACGTCTCGCCGGAGAGCCGCCGCTACGATGCGCAGCCCGTCTGCTGCAATGACTGCGGGCCGCAGGTCTACCTGCTCGACCACGAAGAAGTCCGCGGCGCCGATGCCATCCGCGCCGTGCGCCGCGTCCTCGCATCAGGCGGCATCGCGGCCATCAAGGGCATCGGCGGCTTCCACCTCGCCTGCGACGCGACGGATGAAGCGGCCGTCCACCGCCTGCGCGAGCTCAAGCACCGCCCGCAGAAGCCCTTTGCCGTCATGATGCGCGACGAGGAGACGGCTCGGCGCGCCTGCCACCTCGAGCCGGGCGAAGCTGAGATGATGATGGGCCACCAGAAGCCAATCCTGCTGCTGCGCCGCCGCGAGGACAGTCCGCTCGCGCCGAGCGTCGCGCCGGGCAACCCAAAGGTCGGCGTCATGCTGCCCTACGCGCCCGTGCAGATGCTGATCTTCGACTACCCCGAAGACCATGAGACGCCCGAAGTCCCCGCCATGCTCGTCATGACGAGCGGCAATCCCTCGGGCGCGCCGATCTGCCACAATGACGAGGAGGCCGAGGAGACGCTCGCGCCGCTCTGCGACGTCATCCTCTCGCACGACCGCCGCATCCGCCTGCGCGCCGACGACTCCGTCATGGACTGGTTTGAGGACAGGCCCTACATGGTGCGCCGCAGCCGCGGCTTCGCCCCGCTGCCCTTCATGCTCAGTGCCCCGCTCCAAGGGCAGGTGCTCGGCATCGGCGGCGAGCTCAAGAACACCTTCTGCCTCGCGAGCAGCCACCTCTTCTACCCGTCTCCATACATCGGCGACATGAGCGACCTGCGCACCGTGCTCGCGCTCAAGGATTCCGTCCAGCTCATGGAATCCCTGCTCGAGAACCGCCCTGAGGCCATCGCCTGCGACCTGCACCCGCGCTACAACACTTCGGCCGTCGCCGAAGCGCTCGCCAAGGAAGCCGGCGTGCCGCTCTTCAAGGTCCAGCACCACTACGCGCACATCCTCTCCTGCATGGCCGAGAACGACCAGCAGGCGCCCGTCATCGGCGTCTCGTTCGACGGCACGGGCTACGGCACCGACGGCACGATCTGGGGCGGCGAGTTCCTGCTCGCCGACTACAAGGGCTTCCGGCGGCTCGGCTCCATCGAGCCCTTCTCGCAGGCCGGCGGCGACAAGTCCTCGCGCGAGGGCTGGCGCATCGCCGTCAGCCTGCTGCGGGATACGCTTGTACGCATGATGGCAGGCCGCAGCGCAGCCGAAGTCGATGCGACCTGGAAAGAACAGTGCCTCGCGCTCGGCCTCTGTGACGAAAGGGAATTCGCGGCGCAGTCCTTCATGCTGCGCCAGCACGTCAACTGCATCGAGTCGACGAGCGCCGGACGCCTCTTCGACGGCGTCAGCGCCCTCCTGGGCCTGCGGCGCGAGTCCACCTTCGAGGGCGAGGCCTCGATGGCCCTGCAGTTTGCCGCCGAACGCTGGACGGGGACAGCTGACTCGCTCGGCCTGCCGCTGCATGAGGCAGCAGACGGCCGCTTCCTGCTGCCGACGACGGCGCTCTTTGCCGCACTCCATGCGCGCCATCAGCAGGACCGGGCGGCTGAAGAGCTCGCCTATCTCTTCCACCAGTCCCTCGCCGAGATGATTGTCGCAGGCTGCGAGCGCGCCCGCAAAGAGACAGGCCTCAGCACCGTCGCCCTGAGCGGCGGCGTCTTCCAGAACCTGCTGCTGACGCGCCTAGTGAAAGAACGCCTCGAGGCGGCGGGCTTCCAGCCCCTGCTGCACAACCTGCTGCCGCCCAACGACGGCGGCATCTGCGTCGGGCAGGCCGCCTTTGCCATGTACGCCCTGCAACGGTGACGGACCACGCAAGCCCGTCTGCCCATATCATTTTGCCCCTTTGACCCATTGAACATAGAAAGGAAGTCTTATCATGTGTGTCGGTTTACCCGCTAAAGTCGTGCGCATCCAGGATGGCATGGCGCTCGTCGACGCCTCCGGCGCCCGCCGCGAAGTCTCTGCCGAGCTGCTCTCCGACATCGACCCCGGCGACTACGTCATGGTCCACGCCGGCGTGGCCATCGCAAAGATCACGGAAGACAACGAAGACGAGGAGGAGGTGCAGGAATGAACGCAGCTGCCGCAAGGGACCGCGCAATCATCACCGGCTATCGGGGCCCGAAGGTCCGCATCATGGAAGTCTGCGGCACCCACACGCACGAGATCTTCCGGCTCGGCATCCGCAGCCTGCTGCCCGAGGCGGTCGAGCTCATCTCGGGCCCCGGCTGCCCCGTCTGCGTGACGCCCGTCTCCTACATCGACGAGGCGCTCTACCTTGCCGAGAAGTGCCATGCCACCATCTGCACGTTCGGCGACCTCGTGCGCGTGCCGGGCACGGCGGGGACCTTAGCCGAGGCGCGCAGCCGCGGCGCCCGCGTCCAGGTCATCTACACGCCGCTCGACGCCGTGACCTACGCCGCCGAACATCCCGAAGAAGAGACCGTCTTCCTCTCCGTCGGCTTTGAGACGACGACGCCCGCCGCCTGCCTCGCGCTCCGGCACGCCGAGGCGCAGCGCGTCGCGAACTTCTCCCTGCTGACGGCCAACAAGACGATGCCCGCCGCCTACACGGCGATGGCCAGCCACACGGACGCCTACCTCTACCCCGGCCACGTCTGCGCCATTACGGGGACGAGCCTGCCCGAATCGCTGACACGAGAGGGCATCTCCGGCGTCGTCGCGGGCTTCACCGCGGGCGAGCTCTTGCGCGCGCTCGCCACCATCCTCGAGAAGGTGCAGGCGGATAGGCCCTTCTTCGCCAACTGCTACCCGCGCGTCGTGCGCCCCGAGGGCAATCCCGCCGCGCAGGCGCTCGTCGCAGCGTACCTAGAGCCTTGCGACGCCGAATGGCGCGGGCTCGGCGTGCTCAGGGAAAGCGGCCTGCAGCTGCGCGAAGCCTTTGCCGCGCGCGACGCGCGGAAGCGCTTCGCCCTGCCCGCGATGACGGGCCGGGCCAACCCCGCCTGCCGCTGCGGCGCCATCCTGCAGGGCCTCGCAAGGCCTGTGGACTGCCCGCTCTACGGCAAAGCCTGCACGCCGGACCATCCCGTCGGCGCCTGCATGGTCTCGCGCGAGGGCGCCTGCTCGGCCTATTATCTCTATGGAGGGTTATGATCATGACTGCTGAATTCCCAGACGATGCCCGCATCACACTCGCGCACGGCGCGGGCGGCCGCCAGACGGCCGCGCTCATCGCACGCGTCTTTGCGCGCCACTTCCAGAACCCCGACTTCACCGCCGACGATGCGGCCATCCTGCCCGTCGGCAATTTCGCCACGGGCAGGGCCGCCTTCACGACCGACGGCTTCATCGTCTCGCCCTGGCAGTTCCCGGGCGGCAACATCGGCAAGCTCAGCATCTGCGGCACGGTCAACGACCTCGCCTGCATGGGCGCCGTGCCACGCTACCTCTCCTGCGCCTTCCAGATTGAGGAGGGCTTTCCGCTGCGGGACCTCGACGCCATCGCCGCCGCGATGGCAGAGACGGCAGCAAAGGCCGGCGTGCGCATCGTCGCGGGCGACACGAAAGTCGCTGGGCGCGGCCAGGTCGACGGCGTCTTCATCACGACGACGGGCATAGGCGAGCTCTTGCCAGGCGCAGAGCCTTCAGGCTCGCGCGCCGAAGCCGGCGACGCCATCATCGTCACGGGCGATGTCGGTCGCCACGGAGCCGCCATCCTCGTCGCGCGCCGCGACTTCGCCATCGACGCCGCCATCACGAGCGACTGCGCGCCGCTTGCCGCCACTGTCAAGGCCCTGTTCGAGGCCTGCCCCGACAGAGCGGCCATCCACACGATACGCGATGCCACGCGCGGCGGCGTCGGCACCGTGCTGCACGAGATCGCCGCTGAGAGCCATGTCGGCATCGAACTGAATACGGCAGTCATCCCCGTCGCGCCGGAAGTCCGCGGCGTCTGCGGCCTCCTCGGGCTCGAGCCGCTCTACCTCGCCTGCGAGGGGCGCCTCGTCATCTTCGCGCCGCAGGCCATCGCCCCAAAGCTCGTCGAGACCCTGCGCGCGCTGCCCGACTCGCGGCAGGCGGCCATCATCGGCCATGTCACGCCGGACTTCTCGGGCCGCGTCGTCCTGCGCACGGAGATCGGCACGAAGACGCTGCTGCCCGAGCCGTCTGGCGAGCTGCTGCCGCGCATCTGCTGAGCCCATCCCCGCCACTGAATCCCTGCCACTGACCAATGATCAATGAACTGAGGTGAATCCCTTGCTCAAGCGAATCTCTCCTGCACCCGAAGCGGACGGCATACCGGCTTCGCCCATGCTGCACGCGCGCGAGGCCGCCTTCCCCGCGCCATTCCCGCACGGGCTCGAGTACTCGCCGCCCTGCCGCGGCACCTGGAACATCGTCCACACGGGCATGCTCGTCCCCGAGTCCCACCAGATCTTCATCTGCGCCTCCGGCTGCCTGCGCGGCGTCGTGCTGACCGCCGCCGAGATGGGGCTCATGGGACGCTTTTCTTCCATTGAGCTCCGCGAAACCGACCTGACGGGCCGCGACAACGAGCGCCTGATCCTCGCGGGCGTCGCCGACATCCTCGCGCGCCTGCCGAAGAAGCCGCGCGCCGTGCTGCTCTTTCCCGCCTGCGTCCACCACTTCCTCGGCTGCAACCTGCGCTACGTCTACCGCGAGCTCCGCGCGAAGTACCCGGACATCGACTTCGCCGAGTGCTTCATGGACCCGATCCGCCAGACGCGCCACCTGACGCCCGAAGAGCGCCTGCGCCGCGCCATCAGCCGACTATTGCCCGAGCGCCTCAAGGAGAAGCAGGCCGCCTTTTTCGGCAACAATCTAAAGACCGCCCCCGAGAGCGACGCCTGGCGGCTACTCAAAGAGAGCGGCTGGCAGATCCGCGATATGGCCGGCTGCACGAGCTACGCCGCGTTCCAGGAGCTCGGCGCCGCCTCGCTCAACCTCTACACGAATCCCTTCAGCCTGCCCGCCGTGCGCGACCTCAAGGAGCGCCTGCAGCAGGATTATCTCTACCTGCCGCAGGTCTGGTCGGGAGACGCTATCGAAGGACTGCTGCAGGAGCTCGCCCTCCGCATCGGCGCAGACGCGCCGGACTGCCGCGCCGCCCGCGAGCGGGCCGAGCAGGCACTTGCCAGCGCACGAAGCATCATCCAAGAGACGCCGATTGCCCTCGACCTAACCTTCACCTTTCGCCCCTTCTCGCTCGCGCGCCTGCTGCTCGCGCACGGCTTCCGCGTCAAGGCGATCTACGCCGATGCGATAAGCGCAGAAGAAGAGGCGGACTTCCGCTGGCTGCAGGAGAACCATGGCGATACGGAGCTCTGGCCGACCAAGGCCCCTGCGCTGCGCCTTTTACCGCGCCCGTCCCATCCAGCTGGTCCCCCCGTCCTCGCCCTCGGCCAGAAGGCGGCATTTTTCCAGAACACGCCTCACTTCGTCAACATGGTGGAAGGCGGCGGCCGCTGGGGCTTCTCCGCCATCGAGGCGCTGGCCAGTGACATGGTGGCGGCCTACCGCGAGCGCCAAGACATCGAGGAAAACGTCCGGCGCAAGGGATTAGGAGGCCCATCGCTTTTATGAAACAGACTGCCCGCATCCTCTCTACCTACTCGGCCGATACCTTCGGCGTCTGCTCTGCGCTCTACGAGCTCGGCGGCATGGTCGTCATCCACGACCCCTCGGGCTGCAACTCGACCTACACGACGCACGACGAGCCGCGCTGGTTCAAGGAGCCGAGCCAGATCTTCGTCTCCGCCCTGACCGAGCAGGACGCCATCCTCGGCAACGATGCCAAACTCATCGCAGATATCGAAGCAGCAGCAAAAGAGCTCCAGCCGCGCTTTATCTGCCTGATCCCCTCGCAAATTGCCCATATGATCGCCACCGACTGCCGCGCCATCTGCCGCATCCTCGAGAAGAAAACCGGCATCCCTGCCTTCACCCTGCCGACGAACAGCATGCACTACTACGAGCGCGGTATCTACTTCGCCTTGCAGAAGCTCGCCGACTTCGCCTGCCAATCCCTGCCAGAGCTGGACGCCGCCCCAGCGCCAGCAGCGCCGAGCTGGCTCAGCGAGAAGAACCTCGCCCGCTTCGTGCAGGCCAAGGCCCCTGCCCCGCCATGCGTCAACGTGCTCGGCGCGACGCCGCTCGACTTCGCCATGAACGGCAGCATCGGCTCCATCCGGCACTGGCTCGAGGCGCGCGGCTGCCGCGTCACGAGCTGCTGGGCCATGGGCTCTGACCTCGATGCCATCCTCGCCTCGCACCGCGCCGACCTCAATCTCATCGTGAGCTACGGCGGGCTCGGCGCCGCGCACATCCTGCGCGAGCGCGCCGGCATCCCGTACCTTGTCGGTCTCCCCTTCCCGCAGCTGCAGCCAATCGATACACCGAGCAACGCACCGAGTAATGCCCTTGCAGGCAGACCGGCCTATATCATCGGCGAGACGGTCTTCGCCGAGTCACTGGCCCGCGCCCTTGAAACGGCACTCGGCCTCCCTCGCGCAGCCATCACGGCCATCGTGCCGATGGAGACCGACAGCGAGCTCCTGCAGCCCGGCACGCTCTGCCTGACGGACGAGTGCGAGCTCCTGCCACCCCTGCGCAAGGCCGGCCTCATCATCGCAGACCCGCTCTACAAGCCCATCTGCCCAACGAGCGCCGCCTTCGTCCCGCTGCCGCACATCGCTTTCTCCGGCCGGCTCTACGAGAAGCGCATCCCCAATCTCATCGAAGCGCCCTCCTTTGCAGAATTCGTGCAAAAAATCCTGCGCACGCTCCGGCAGAATGATGTATAATAGTGCATATCGCAAGCGAAACTATTTCTCATTTTCAAAGGAGTCCCCATGTTATTGACCATTGCCCACACCTTCGCCTACGCGCTGATCCAGATGTTCGGCTTCTCGATCTTCACCCTCGCCCTGCAGCGCCTCGGCCGCCTCAAGCGCCTCTACCGCCTCAAGGCCTTCTTCTTCCTGCTGCTCATGAATGCCGCCGGCACGATAACCTACGGCGAGACCGCCTGGCAGCAGGTCACCACGCCCATGGCCGCCGCCCTATTCCTCATCGGCATGGCCTTCTTCTTCGCCAGCCACCTCTACCTCGGCTGGAAGCGCCTGCAGCGGAAATAAGACAAATCAACATCATACAAAAAAGAGCCGCATGTTCCGATGACATGCGGCTCTTTCGCTATCGTAACGTAGATTATGCTTTTCCCTCAGCCTCGCGCTGACGGTCGAGTTCCTCGAGCTCCTTGAGTTCTTCCGCGCGCTCCGCATCGGGCTGCTTGCGACGAATGAACATGGCGTCGCCAAACGAGAAAAAACGGTACTTCATCTCGACGGCGGTCTTGTAGGCGTTCAGCACAAAGTTGCGGCCGGCGAAGGCGCTGATGAGCATGATCAGCGTGGACTTGGGCAGGTGGAAATTCGTGATGATGGCGTCGACGATCTTGAAGTCATAGCCCGGGTAGATGAAGATGCCCGTCCAGCCGCTCTTGCCGGCAATCTCGTTCTTGGCCGTGGCAGCGGACTCGAGCGTGCGGATGCTCGTCGTGCCGACGGCGATGACGCGGTGGCCGGCTTTCTTCGTATCCATGATGAGCTTGGCGGTCTCGTCGGGGATGCAGTAGTACTCCTTGTGCATCTCGTGTTCCTCGATGTTCTCGACATTGACCGGGCGGAACGTGCCGAGGCCGACGTGCAGCGTGACAAAGCCGAGGTTGACGCCCATCTCGCGCAGCTCCTGCATCTGCTCCTTCGTGAAGTGCAGGCCGGCCGTCGGCGCAGCGGCCGAGCCCTCCTCGCGGTTGTAGACCGTCTGGTAGCGCTCCTTGTCCTCGAGCTTCTCGTGGATGTACGGCGGCAGCGGCGTCTCGCCGAGGCGGTCGAGGATCTCCTCGAAGATGCCCTCGTAGTGGAACTCGACAATGCGGCCACCGAAGTCCGTGTGCTCCGTCACCGTGCACGAGAGCTCATCGCCGAAGCGGATGACATTGCCCGGCTTCGCCTTCTTGCCTGGCTTGACGAGCGTCTCCCAATGGTTCGCATCGAGGCGGCGCAGCAGGAAGACCTCGACCTTGCCGCCCGTCTGGTCGCGGTGGCCAATCAGGCGGGCCGGCATGACGCGCGTGTCGTTGAAGATCAGCGTGTCGCCCGGCTCGAGGAATTCCTTGAGGTCATAGAAGTGGCGGTGCTCAATCTCCTTCGTCACCGGGTCGAGCACCATGAGGCGCGAGGCATTGCGCGGCTCGATCGGCACCTGGGCGATGCGCTCTTCTGGCAGGTCGTAATCAAAATCGGATAATAACATAAATAAAAACCTCTCATCTATTTTCTATTTTCAGTACAGTTGCTGCAATTTGGTGCCGGTGTAATAGTGGTGCAGGATATCGGCGTACGAGGCACCCCTGGTGGCCATGCGCTCAGCTCCCCACTGCGAGATGCCGAGGCCGTGGCCGGAGCCATAGCCCGTGAAGGTGACCATGTCCTTGGCGAGCTTCGCATCAAAGAGCGTGCTCTTGAGGCCGAGCAGGCTGCGCCAGGTCGTGCCGCTCAGCGTCGCCGTGCCCTTCGTGCCCTTCACCGTCATCGTCTTGACGCGGCCCGACGCCGTGCGGTCCTTGGCGGCGCGGCCGATGGCGAGCGGCGAGAGCGCAATGGAGCGGACCTTGCCGATATCATGGCCCTTGGCCGCGAGCTTGCGCTCGAGGTCGGCCCTGCTGATCGTCTTTGTCCACGGCATTGTCTTTGCCGGCGTGTCCTTGGCAGCGCGCAGGTATGGCACATGGCTGCCCCAGACATCCTCGCTGTTTTCCGTCATGCCGCCGCTGTCCGTGTGGAACAGCGCCTCAATCGGCTTGCCGCCGTACGTCAGCACCTCGCCGCGCGTCGCCTTGATGGCGGCGTTCGAGGCAGACTTCTCGGCGGTAGTGCCGGTGTAGAGCTGGCAGTGCGTCGTCGTGCAGAGGTCGTAGCCCTCGCTGGCATGGCGGCCGCGGCTCGCGAGCGCAAAGCTGCGCGCCGCGACACTCTGCGCCTTGATGGCCTCCGCCGGCCAGTCGACCGGCATCTCCTCCGGCACAACACTCCGCAGGTAACCGTCGACCGGCACGACGTTGACGGCGGTCAGCCCCCCGCCCTTGTGGCGCAGCTCGAGTGAACCGCGATAGCGGCGGCCGTCCAATGCAAGCTCCCCTGCCCCGCTCGGGCGGATCGTCAGGACATCGCCGCGCAGCTTCTCGCGGCCGACGAGGAAGGCGCCCGCCTGCCAGCGGATGGCGGCGGCAGTATTGGCGGTCAGCGTGATTGTCTTCGATGACTCGGTCTGCACGGTGGCCTTGCCGCCTGCCGACGTGATGGTGAGACTTGCCCTGCCGCTCGCTAGGCCGACGCGTAGGTCGGGTGCCTGCTTTGCGGGCTGGGCCGCTGTTACAGATGCCTTGGCGGATTTGGCCGAGGCTGGCGCATGGCGCGCCATGGCCGGGGCCGTGGCTGACAGTACCAATGTGCCAACTAGCGCGGCTAACAAAAATCTTCGCATTCCGTACACTCCCTTCACGATTGCAACGAATTCCTGACGATTCCATTGGCCCCTTCCGCCTCACAAGCTCGGCACCTTCCCCGTGCACGGGGAAGGCTTTTAGGAGTTAGCAGCGGCGGCTTTTGCCTCGCGGGCCTCGCGCTCAAGGCGGGCGCGCTTCTTGGCTTTGTTCTCTTTCTTGCGCTGCTTGCGGATCTCGCGGGAGTAGCGCTCTTCTTCGCTGAAGATGCAGCCGCAGTAAGGCTGGCGGTAGAGGTCCAGCTCGTGGCTGATGTCGATGCCCTCCTGCCAGCCGGGGCGGAAGTCTTCGTAGTGGAAGGCGACGCCGTACTGCTCGGCGAAATGCTCAGCCGTGCGGCGCATCAAGTCGTGCTGCTGGTAGATGCTGTAAAAGAGCGTCGAGGTGAAGGCATCGAAGCCGTGTTCGGCGGCGTAGCGCGCCGTCTCCTCGAGGCGCCAGGTGTAGCACATCTGGCAGCGGCCGTTCGGCAGGGCTTCGGCGGGCAGGGCCTTCTTGAGGAAGTCGCGCAGCCGGTAGTGTTCGTCGGCGTGGAATTCCATGCCGACTTTCTCGGAGAATTCCTTGGCGGTCTTTAGACGCATGTCCCACTCTTTGTAGGGATGGATGTTCGGGTTGAAGAAATAGCCGACGGGCTCGATGCCCTCCTCCCGCAGTTTCTTGACGGGATAGCAGGAGCACGGGCCGCAGCACATATGGAGTAACAGGCGCAAATGGCTCACCTCTTTCATGGATTGTTTGCTTATTTTTCGGGATACGGGATGCCGAGGTGGCGGTAGCCGGCCTCGGTGACGACGCGGCCGCGCGGCGTGCGGTTGATGAAGCCGAGCTGGATGAGGTAGGGCTCGTAGACGTCCTCGATGGTGTCGCGCGCCTCGCTGATGGCGGCAGCGAGGGTGTCGAGGCCGACGGGGCCGCCCGCGAACTTCTCGATCATCGTGCGCAGCATGCGGCGGTCGGTGTGGTCGAGGCCGGCCTTGTCGACCTCGAGCATGCGCAGGGCCTTGTCGGCGATCTCGTTCGTGATGGTGCCGGAGCCCTCGATCTGGGCGACGTCGCGCACGCGCTTCAAGAGCCTGTTCGCGACGCGCGGGGTGCCGCGGCTGCGGCGCGCGATCTCGAGCGCGCCCTCGTCCTCGATGGCGATATCGAGGATCTCGGCGGCGCGCTTGATGATGTGCACGAGCGCGTCGGGCGTGTAGTACTCGAGCCGCGAGATGACGCCGAAGCGGTCGCGCAAGGGGGCGGCGAGCGCGCCGGCCTTCGTCGTCGCACCGATCAGCGTAAACGGCGCGATGTCGAGCCGGATGGAACGCGCGCTCGGTCCCTTGCCGATGATGATGTCGAGCGCGAAGTCCTCCATCGCGGAGTAGAGCACTTCTTCGACGCTGTGCGAGAGGCGGTGGATCTCGTCGATGAAGAGCACGTCGTGCTCCTGCAAATTCGTCAGCAGAGCCGCGAGGTCGCCGCTTCGCTCGATGGCGGGGCCGGACGTCTGGCGGAAGTTGACGCCGAGTTCGTTGGCGATGATGCCGGCCAGCGTCGTCTTGCCGAGGCCCGGCGGGCCGTAGAGCAGCACGTGGTCGAGCGCCTCGCCGCGCGAGAGCGCCGCCTGGATGAAGATGGAGAGGTTCGCCTTGACCTTCTCCTGGCCGATGTATTCATTCAGCTTGCGCGGGCGCAGGCTGTACTGCCAGTCGTCGGCGCACTGCTCGTCCATCGCGACGATGCGGTCCTCGTCGTAGGAATCGAATCCGTCCAATATGACACCTCCCTATCTTACATGTGACTGAGTGCTTTCAAGGATTCCTTGATAATGGCCTCGGTCGTCTTGTATTTGGCCGTCTTGCGGATGACGGGCGCAATCTCAGCTTGCGTGTAGCCGAGCGACTGCAGTGCGGCCATGGCCTCGGCGACGGCATCGTCGCCAACCTCTGCCTCGTTCTCGATGGTCAGGAGCTCCTCTTCCCCGCTATCTGCGAAGGCGACTTTGTCCTTGAGCTCGAGGATCAGGCGCTCGGCCGACTTCTTGCCGATGCCCGGCAGCTTCGTCAGGACGCTCGCCTGCTTGTTCTGGATGGCGCGGCAGAGGCTCTCGACCGTGATGGCGGAGAGGATGCCGAGCGCGACTTTCGGGCCGATGCCCGAGACGCCGATAAGCTGCAGGAAGAGCTCGTACTCCTCCTCGGTGGCGAAGCCGTAGAGCACGATGGCGTCCTCGCGCACGCTCGTGTAGGTGAAGAGGCTCGCCTCTTCCTTGAGGCGCAGTTTCGCCCGCGTCGAGTTCGCGAGGAAGACGCGGTAGCCGACGCCGTGGACGTCGAGCAGGCAGTAGTCCGTGTAGAGCGCGATGACCCTGCCGTGCAGATAACCGATCATAGTTCGTTCCTCCAAGAGATGCTGTTGAGGCAATGCGTCGTGCAGATGGCGATGGCCAGGGCATCGGCCGTGTCGTCGGGCTTCGGCGGCTCGGGCAGATTAAGTATCTTCGTGACCATGTAGATGACCTGCTTCTTGTCGGCCTTGCCATAGCCCGTGACGTCCTGCTTGATCTGCATCGGCGTGCGCTCGACGAGCCTGAGGCCATTCTTGGCCGCCGTCAGGAGCACGATGCCGCGCGCCTGGCCGACGGGGATGGCCGTCGTGACGTTGCGGTTGAAGAAGAGCTTCTCGACGCCCATGACGTCGGGCTGGTACTTCTTGATCAGCGCATCGAGCTCGTCGTAGATCTTCATGAGGCGGTCCTCCATCTTCATCTTCGGCGAGGTGAAAATGGAGCCGTACGCGCGCGGGATCAGCCGGCTGCCGCGCGACTCGACGAAGCCGAAGCCGCAGATGGCTGTGCCCGGGTCAATTCCTAATGCTAACATATGTCTCCCTAAATACCTGATAGATATAACCAAAACAAGCCTCTACAGATCGAAACGTTCGGATCGTTCGAATGTAGAGGCTTGCCTCAAAAGCCTGCTTGCAGCATGGCGCGCCGAGGATGACGATTACTCTTCGTCGTCCGACTCGTAGTTGCTGTAAACGTTCTGGACATCGTCGTTCTCTTCGAGTGCGTCGATGAGGTTCTGCATCTTCTCGGCATCCTTGCCGGCGAGGTGGACCGTCGTGTCCGGGACCATCGTGACCTCGGCCGAAGCCGTCTCGATGCCCTTCTCGCCCAGTGCCTTCTCGATATCGTCGAAGGCATCCGGCTCAGCCGTGATCTCGAAGACCTCGTCCTCTGCCTTCATGTCCTCGGCACCGGCGTCGAGCACGATCTCCATCAGCGCATCCTCGTCGTCGAACGTCTCTTTCTCGACGATGAAGACGGCCTTCTTCTTGAACATCCAGGCAACGCAGCCGTCCTGGCCGAGGTTGCCGCCGAACTTCGAGAAGAGGTGGCGCACATCAGCAGCCGTGCGGTTGCGGTTGTCCGTCAGGATGTCGAGCATGACGGCCGTGCCGCCCGGGCCGTAGCCCTCGTACATGAGCTCTTCGTACGTGCCGCTCTCCGAGTTGCCGAGGCCTTTCTCGATGGCACGCTTGATGTTGTCTTTCGGGATGTTGTTGGATTTCGCCTTCGAAAGAGCCAGCTTCAGGCGCATGTTGCCCGTCGGATCTGCGCCGCCCATGCGGACAGCGATCGTGATCTCACGGCCGATCTTCGTCGTGATCTTGCCGCGGATGGCATCGTTGGCACCTTTCTTGCGCTTGATATTGGCCCATTTAGAATGTCCTGACATAAAAGAACGCTCCTTCAATCTAGATTATTAACTTACTTATCTTATCATAAAACGCGCCATCCCACAACAGCATGGCGCGTTTTTCTCACTCGTAATGCTTCTTTCTTATTTGACGAGCTTGAAGTACTTCTTCTTGCCCTTCTTGACGATGGCCTCGCCGTCCGTGAAGTCGCTCGCCTGCAGGATGTAGTCGACGTCCGTGACCTTCGCGTCGTTCAGCGAGAGGCCGTTCTGCTGGATCAGGCGGCGGCCCTCGCTCTTGGAGGCGAAGACCTTGCCGGCCGTCAGCACGTCGAGGAGTTTCTTGCCCGTCTCAGCTGCGACGGTCGGCATGTCCTGCGTGCTGCCCGCGCCGCCAAAGAGTGCCTCGGCGGCCTTCTTGGCCTTGTTTGCCTCTTCCTCGCCGTGGACGATCTTCGTGACCTCGTAGGCGAGCACCGTCTTGGCCTCGTTGATGGCGGAGCCCTCGAGGCTGCTGAGGCGGTGTACCTCCTCCATCGGCAGGAACGTCAAGAGAGACAGGCACTTCTCGACGTCGGCGTCGTCGACGTTGCGCCAGTACTGGTAGAACTCGTACGGCGAGGTCTTCTCGGCGTCGAGCCAGAGCGCGCCGCCGGCCGTCTTGCCCATCTTCTTGCCGTCGCTCTTCGTCAGGAGCTTGTTCGTCAGGCCGTAGACCGCCACGTTGTTCTTGCGGCGGTTGAGCTCGACGCCGGCGATGATGTTCGACCACTGGTCGTCGCCGCCCATCTCGAGCTTGCAGCCGTAGCGGCGGTTGAGCTCGAGGAAGTCGTAGGCCTGCATGACCATGTAGTTGAACTCGAGGAAGGTCAGGCCCTTCTCCCAGCGCTGCTTGTAGCACTCAGCGGCGAGCATGCGGTTGACGGTGAAGCAGGCGCCGACGTCGCGCAGGAGGTCGATGTAGTTGAGCTTCCGAAGCCAGTCGCCGTTGTTGACCATGATGGCCTTGCCATCGGAGAAATCAATGAAGCGGGCGATCTGCTTCTTGAAGCACTCGCAGTTGTGCTCGATGTCCTCGTCTGTCAGCATCTTGCGCATGTCGGTGCGGCCCGTCGGGTCGCCGACCGTGCCCGTGCCGCCGCCGACAAGGCAGATGGGGCGATGGCCGGCGCGCTGCATGTGCGCCATCGCCATCAAGGCGATGAAGTGGCCGGCGTGGAGGCTGTCTGCCGTCGGGTCGAAGCCGATGTAGAAGGTCACGCGCTCCTTGTCGAAGAGCTCGCGCAGTTCCTTCTCGTTCGTGCACTGGGCGATGAAGCCTCTCTCTTTCAGGGTGTCAAATACATTTGCCACGAATCTCTCTCCTTATCTCCGTTATATCCGGTTTATCTCAGGCAGCGGCCAATGGCGCTGCTCTACTCTCGTTGTCAGTTGCGTCCTTTAGAGACGCTGCTGCCTGGCTCAGGCGCTGCACCACCGCCACCGCCGCCAGCCGATGCTGGTGCTGGTGCCGGGGCCTGGCCCTGCGGCGCTGCTGGCTGCTGGCCCGGCTGCTTCTTGGCGTCGTCCTTGGCCTTCGTCTCGGTGGACTTCGTCTCTTTCTTGGCGGGCTCGGCGCTCTTCTTCGAGACGGCCGTGCTCTTGTCGTCCTCGAGCGAGCCGATGGAGTCGCCGCCAGACGACTCGGCGCCCTCGAAGTCCTTGGCCGGGATGCCCTTGAGGGCCTCGGTCATGAAGTTCTTCCAGATGGTGGCCGGCACGGTGCCGCCGTAGATGCCGCCGAGCGAGGTGTTGTCGTCGTTGCCGATCCAGACGCTCGCGACGAGGTCCGGCGTGTAGCCGACGAACCACGCGTCGTGGTAGTCACTCGTCGTGCCCGTCTTGCCGGCTGCTGGACGGCCGATGTTGGCGCGGCGGCCTGTGCCGGCGCGGATGACGTCCTGCAGCATGCTCGTGAGCTCGGCTGCGCTCGACTCGCTGATGACGTTGCGTTGCTCGGGGTTCGCCTCATCGATGACCTTGCCGTTGCGGTCGAGGACCTTGACGATGACGACGGGGTCCACATGGACGCCCTTGTTGGCGAAGGTGCCGTAGGCGCTCGTGAGCTCCAAGGGCGTCACGCCCTTCGTCAGGCCGCCGAGGGCCGACGAGAGGTTGTTGTCGTTGTGCGGGCCGTCCTTGACGAGCGTCGTGATGCCCATCTCCTCGGCGTAGTAGAGCACCTTCTCGATGCCGAGCTTCTGCGCGATCTTGACGGTCGGGACGTTCATCGAGTGCTGGGCGACCTGGCGCATCGTCACGGGCCCGCTGAAGGTGTGCTCATCGTTCTGCGGCTCCCAGTCGCCGATCTTGATCGGGCTGTCGTTGATGACGGTCGACGGCGTGAACTTGTTCTCGAGTGCCGCCGCAAAGACGAACGGCTTGAATGCCGAACCCGGCTGGCGCTCGGCCATCGTCGCGCGGTTGAACTGGTCGGTGCCGCGGCCGCCGACCATCGCCTTGACGTAGCCCGTGTGCGGGTCGATGGCGACGAGCGAGCCCTGCGGCTGCATGACGCCATTGGAATCCTTGCGGCCATTCGGCAGGCCCTTCATCGCCTTCTCGGCGGCGCGCTGCATGTCCATATCGATGGTCGTGTAGACCTGCAGGCCGTCCTTGTAGACGGCGTCCGCGCCGTACTTATCGATGAGCTTCTGGGTGACGTAGTCGACGAAGTACGAGGCCTCGCCCTTGTCCTCCGACTTCGGGTCGGGCTTGACGAGGTCGAGCTTCTCCGTCTTCGTCTTCTCCGCCGTGGCCGAGTCGAGGTAGCCGTACTTGACCATCTGGTCGAGCACGGTCGACTTGCGCTCCTGCGCCGCCTGCAGGTTGTTGAGCGGCGAGTAGTAATTCGGGCTCTTCGGGATGCCGGCGAGCATCGCGCACTCGTTGAGCGTGAGGTCCTCGACATCCTTGCCGAAGTACGTGCGGGCTGCGGCCTGCACGCCGTAGGCGCCCTGGCCGAAGTAGATCTGGTTGAGGTAGAGCTCTAAGATCTCGGATTTCGTGTACTGGTGCTCGAGCCTCAGGGCCAGGAAGACTTCCTGGATCTTGCGCTTGAGCGTGCGGTCCTGCGTCAGGTAGGCATTCTTGGCCAGCTGCTGCGTGATGGTCGAGCCGCCCTCTGAGACGGTGCGGCCGCGCAGGTTGGCCCAGATGGCACGCGCGATGCCGCGCGGGTCCACGCCGATGTGGTCGTAGAAGCGGTTATCCTCGACGGCGACAAAGGCATCCTGCAGGTTCTTCGGGACCTGGTCGAGCTTGACGGGCATGCGGTTCTCCGCCGCGTGGATCGTCGCAATCTCGTTGCCGTTGCTGTCGTAGACGAGCGAGGATGCAGGCGGCCGGATGTCATCCGCGAGGTCCGACTTCGTATTCATGCTTGCGGTCAGGAAACCGCAGCCAATGCCGGTCAGCATGACCAATAAGACAATCGCGATGCCGAGCAGAGTCTTGTGCTTCGTAGCATTGCCCTTCTTCGGACTGCGTTGTTGTTGATGGCTTCGTTGAGAACGTTTTTCCATTTAGGCGCCTCCTTCAAACATATACGGCTCCTATTTTACCACACTTTCGCGGAAAAGCCTATGCCCGATGTCATTCCCATCATTATTTGAGCGTAACGACGGTCGCGCCCGTGCCGCCCTCGGTGATGTCGGCGAACTGGAAGCTCTCGACATTCCGGTGGCGCCTGAGGTACTCGTGGATGCCCTTGCGCAGTGCCCCCGTGCCCTTGCCGTGGATGATCAGGACCTGCGAGAGGCCCGCCATGACGGCGTCGTCGAGGAACTTGCCGACTACGACCTCTGCCTCGTCGACCATCATGCCGCGGATGTCGATCTCGCGGCCGATTGTCTGGGTCTTCTGCATGAAGGCATTGGACTGACGTCGGGAGGATGAGGCAGCGGGTACGCCCGCCCCCTTTGGCTCCTTCGGCGCATGGTCGAGGAAGCGGCAGGCCGACGCCTTGACCTTCGTGTGCAGTGAGCCAATCTGGACGGTCAGCTCCTTGCCCTGCACCTCGAGCACCGTGCCCTTCTGGTCGAGCTTCTTGACGTAGACGATGTCGCCGGGCTTGATGCTCTTGAGGCTCACGGCCTTGCCGACGCCCTTCTGGGCCATGATGCCCGGGCGCGACTTCTCGAAGGCCTCGTTGAGCTTCGCGCGCGCATCCTGGATGGCCTGCTGGCGGCGCTTGATGCCCTGGTCGTCGAACTGCTCCTTGAGCTCCTTGATGATGGCCTCGGACTCGCGGCGCGTGCGGCGCACCATCGCCGCGCTCTGCTCGCGCGCCTTGCGGATGAGCTCGCCCTTCTTCTTGGAGAGCTCTTCCTTCGTGCGCGCGACCTTGGCCTCGAGCTCGGTGACGCGCTGTTGGCGCTCGAGGATGTCGGCATTGCGCTGCTCGTACATCATCTTCTCGTTCTCGAGCTCGTTGATGATGTGCTCGAACTGTGCGTGGTCGGCCTTGACGAGCTGCTGCGCGCGGAGGATCAAGGACTCTGAGAGGCCGAGCCGGCGGCTGATGGCGAAGGCGTTGCTCGCGCCCGGCATGCCGATGAGCAGCCGGTAGGTCGGCCGCAGCGTCTTGACGTCGAACTCGACGCAGGCGTTCTCGATGCCCTCGCGTGAGTAGGCGAACGTCTTGAGCTCGGAGTAATGCGTCGTCGCAATCGTCGTCACGCGCAGCTGCAGGAGCTTCTCGAGGATGGCCATGGCGAGCGCCGCGCCCTCCTCCGGGTCGGTGCCCGCGCCGAGCTCGTCGAGGAGCACGAGGTCGTCCTCCTCAACGTCCTGCAGGATGCGCACGATGTGCGTCATGTGCGCGGAGAAAGTCGAGAGGCTCTGCTCGATGCTCTGCTCGTCGCCGATGTCGGCGTAGATGTTCGGATAGACGGCGATGACCGGGTCCGGCGCCGTCGGCAGGTAGCAGCCCGACTGCGCGAGCAGCACCATCGTGCCGAGCGTCTTCATGCTGACCGTCTTGCCGCCCGTGTTCGGGCCGGTAATCAGCAGCATGCGGTAATCCTCGCCGATGCGGATGTCAATCGGCACGACCTTGTCCTTCGCGATGAAGGGATGGCGCGCCTGCTTGAGGTCCGTGCGGCCCTCGCGGCTCAGCTCGGGGCGGTTCGCCGCCATGTCCTTGGCGAGCTTTGCCTTGGCAAAGGCGAAGTCGATCGCGCCGAGGATGCGGCAGTTCTCCTGAAGGATGGCACTCTGCTTGCTGATCTCCGCCGTGAGGTGGCGCAGGATGCGCTGGATCTCCTGCTGCTCGGCGAGCGTCAGCTGCTTGACATCGTTGTTGAGCTCGACGACGGCCATCGGCTCGATGAAGAGCGTCGCGCCCGTGGCCGACTGGTCGTGGACGATGCCCGGGAAGCGCGAGCGGTACTCCTGCTTGACGGGGATGACGTAGCGCTCGTCGCGGACCGTGACGATGGCGTCCTGGAAGAACTTCTGGTACTCGGCATTGTGGAGGATGCTCGAGATGCGCTCCTTGATGTGCGCCTGGGCGGCGTGGAGCTCGCGGCGGATGCGCCGCAGCTCGACGCTCGCGTCCTCGCGCATGGCGCCGTGCTCGTCGACGGTGTTGTCGAGCAGGCGTTCGAGCTGGCCGAGAATCTCGATGCTGCGCGCCCACTCCTTGAGCGTCGGCACGTCTAGCTCAATGTCGCGGAAGAAGCGCTTGACGCTGCGCATGGCCGCGAGCGTGCTCATGGTGTTCATGATCTCGTCGAGGTCGAGCACGGCGCCCATCTTCGCCTTCTTGAGCAAGGGGCGGATGTCGAAGATGCCGCCGAACGGCGGCATGGCCGTCTCGAGGACGGTCACGGCCTCTGTCGTCTCGGCGAGCCATTCAGCGACTTCATCGAAGTCGCTGCTCGGCTCGAGCGTCTTCGCCTGCTCCTTGCCGATGCGCGAGCTGGCCCGGTCTGCGAGCATCTCGCGGATCCGGTCGTATTCCATGATCTTATAGGTTTCTTTTTCCATTATCTACCTCTATCTTAAAGAAGCTTATTGAAGGATCAGAGCACGCCGCGGAAGTAGTGGCCGCGCGTGATGTCCTTGCCCTCCTGTTCGTGAATCCAGGCGAGCTGGGCTTCCGCAGGCTCTGCGGGGAAAGACATGGCCTTCTTGTAAGCTTTGATGATTGCCGTAATCTCCTTCTCGCCCATGGCCTTGGCCTCGATCTGCAGGGTCGCGATGCCCGCGGGGCGGAACTTCATCGCGTGCGGCAGCATCGAGAGGACCTTGCTGTTGAGCACGTGCATGTGGCAGAACTGGTCCATCGCGAGCGGGAACAGCGCGTCCTTGCGGTCCTTGAGCGCGAAATGGCCGCGCGTGCAGGGCTGGCTGCACGTACCCTCGCCGCAGCCGCCTAAAAAGCTGCCCGTCACGCAGTACTCTGAGACCATGAGCTCGAGCCGGCCGTGCACGATGCACGCGAGCGGCAGGTCGGTCTCAGTCGCGAGCTTGCGGATCTCCTTGGCCGTGAGCTCTGGCGAGAGCGTCGCGCCCGCGACGCCGTAGTCCTTGAGGAAGGCGAGCGTCTGCTTGTTGAAGGAGATCAGCGAGTAGTCGGCGTGGATGGCAAAGTCCGTCAGGCGCCGCACGAGCGCGAGCGTGCCGATATTGTGGACGTGGACGGCGTCGGGCGGGAAGGCTGCAAAGGCGGCGAGCAGGTTCTCGAGGTGCTTCTGCTGGCCGTCGTGCACGATGCGCGGCGTGTTGAAGTCGATGCGCGCACCGGCCTCCTTCGCCATCTGCCAGGCCTTCTCGTACGCCTCTGCCGTGATGACACGATGGTCATACGAATCGCCGCCAAACAGGATGCCGTCGGCACCGGCCGCGAGAGCGGCCTTGACCTGCGCGAGCGTCGCGACGGCGACGAGGAAGGTTGCCTTCCTCGGTACTAGCCGCTCCTTGCTATCCTTGAACTTCGGCTCAGGGCGGTGCTCACGCGCCTCGATCTCCTTGAGGCGCAACTCGTCGAGCGCTTCGACGGCCTTGCGGCGCGCCTCGTTGATCTCGCTCATCGGCACCATGACCTCGCCCTCGATATCACAGGAGAGCGACGTCATCTCGTAGACACTGGTGCCGAGGCGGCTGACCTGCTTGCGGATAACATCTTCGGAGAGCGGCCGCTTGCGCGCGGGCTCGCCGATGAAGTCAGTCTTTCCCTCTGCCCTATGCCCCTCTGCATCGCAGACCGTCACTGTCAAAGGCGCGCCGATGGCAGCGTGGACGGCAATGGTTACGGGGATGCGGCGCACGGGCGCACCCGAGGCGTACGTCTCCTTGGCGCGCTCCATCAGGCGGGCGTCGTAGACCTTGAAGACGCGGTCGTGGTCGCGCACGGCGGACGGAATCGCAAACGAGACGGTGTCGCCCGCCTCGCCTGCCTCTACCTCGCGGCCCTGCGCGTCCTTCAGGGAGTCAATCGTTGCGGTCACGCGGCCGCCGACCTTGACCCAGAAATCGACCTGGTCGCCGAGGCCGAGTCGGCCGCTGAGCTTGACGGTGACGATGCGCTCATCCCAGTCGTAAGCTGTGACGCGGCCGACGAGCAGGCCGCGGTTGTTCGGGCGGCGGTCGCTCATCATCGCCTTGCCGGGGCGGCCCTTGAGATAGGCCACCGTGAAGTCGCGGTTGAAGATCTGCGCGAGGTCGTCGCGCTCTTCCTGCGTGACAGCGTAGCCCTTGCCCGCATAATGGGTGTCGATGGCCTCGCGGTAGGTGCGCACGACGGTCGCGACGTACTCGGGGCGCTTCATGCGGCCCTCGATCTTGAGCGACGAGACGCCCGCCTCGATGAGGTCGGGGATGACGTCAATCGTGCTGAGATCGCGCGGCGAGAGCAGGTACGAGCCCGCTTTGTTGTCGAGCACGTCCTGCCCCTTCTCATCGACGAGCGTGTAGGGCAGGCGGCAGGGCTGCGCGCAGCGGCCGCGGTTGCCGCTGCGGCCGCCGATCATGCTGCTCATCAGGCACTGGCCCGAGTAGCAGACACAGAGCGCACCGTGCATGAAGGTCTCGATCTCGATCGGCGAGTGGGCGCAGATGCTGCGGATTTCCTTCAGGGACATCTCGCGCGCGAGCACGACGCGCGTGAAGCCGAGCTCCGCAAGCGCCTTGACGCCCTCGATGCTGCTGACGGACATCTGCGTGCTCGCGTGGAGCGGCAGGTCCGGCACCGTCTCATGCGCGACTTTCGCCACGCCGAGGTCCTGCACGAGGATGGCGTCGGCGCCGGCCTCGTAGAGGAAGCGCAGGTAGTCTTTGAGAGGCTCGAGCTCTTCGTCGGCCACGATCGTGTTGACCGTCACGTGGATGGCGACATTTCTGAGGTGCGCGAAGTGGATGGCCTCGCGCAGTTCCTCGCGGTCGAAGTTGTTGGCATAGGCGCGCGCGCCGAAGGCATTGCCCGCCAGATAGATTGCATTTGCACCGTTCTCCACCGCAGCGACAAGTGCCTCGCGGCTGCCGGCTGGTGCCAAGAGTTCAACCAATTTCATTTCCTCCAATATCTGAAAAAACAGCACGAGACCCCCCGTGCCGCTTTCATTCTTCTTACATTCTTTCTTCTTGCCTGTCAGGGTTTTGCATTCTCCGCGGGGCTGCCCTTCTCCGCTGCTGCCGCCTCGAGCTCGAGGCGCACAGCGGGGTCTTCGGCGGGCAGCTGCGGCAGGTCGTCGAGCGAGTCGAGGCCGAAGCAGCGCAGGAAAGTCGCTGTCGTGCCGTAGAGGATGGGCCGCCCGATGACCTGCTTGCGGCCGAGCTCGCAGATGAGCCCGAGCTCTAGGAGCTTGGCGAGCGCGCGCTCGACGCGCACGCCGCGCAGCTGCTCGATCTCCGGCTTCGTGATGGGCTGCTTGAAGGCGATGATGGAGAGCGTCTCCATCGTCGGCGCCGAGAGGTGGCGGTCGGTGACCTGGCTCAGCCGCTCGACCGTCGCATACGCCTCGGGCCGCGTGACGAGCTGATAGCCGCCCGCGACTTTCTGGACCGTCAGGCCGCTGCCCTCAGAGGTCAGCTTTGCCTGCAGGCTGCGTGCCAGTTCGACCACTTCCGACTCCTCGCAGTCCATGACGGCGGCGATGCCCGAGAGCGGCAGCGGATTGCCCGCGGCAAACAGCACGGCCTCGAGCGTCGCCTCGCGGCTGAGTTCCCCCTGTCGACTGGATTCATTCTCTTTCATCATTTTTTCTCCCCCCGCCAGGCAATGGTGATGGTCCCGAAGAGATGTGCCTGCTCGACGCTGACACTCTGCTGCTTGATAAGCTCAAGCAGGGCCAGAAAGGTCACGACGAGCTCGCCGCGCGTGCCGCGCTCAAAGGCATCCTCAAAGCGCATGCGGCCGCCATGTGCCTCAAGCGCCGCTTTGATATCCTCCATCTTGTCCTCAATATGGTAGGGCTCGGGCTTCACGATGGCGGCCGGCAGCCCTGCCTCCTCTTCCTTGATGCTCATGACCTCGCGGAAGGCCGTGACGAGCAGCGAGAGATCGAGGCTCTCGGGCGGCAGATGGTGCACGGGCAGGTCGAGCGGTGCGCGGCCGACGAAGTGCTCCTGCAGGTCGGCCATCGAGCCGAGCACCTCGCTGACTTTCTTGAAGCGGCGGTACTCGAGCAGGCGCTCGACGAGCTCCTGGCGCGGGTCCTCTTCCTCTTCACTCTCCTCTGCCTTCTTCTTCGGCAACATCATGCGCGACTTGATCTGCAGGAGCGTCGCGGCCATGACGAGGAAGGAGCTCGTGACTTCCATGTCCATCTCGCGCATCGCCTCGAGGTAGTCGAGGTACTGGCGCGTGAGCTCCGCGATCGGGATGTCGTAGATGTCAATCTTGTTCTTCTCGATCAGGTGCATCAGGAGCTCGAGCGGGCCATTGAAGGCCTCGAGATGGAAGGTATAGTTTTTCTTCTCGTTCGTATCATTCATATCCGGCATGTCAGAAGAACGGCATCAAGATGAGCACGAAGAGCTGCCAGATGAGGCGCTGCAGCGGGATGAAGATCATGCTGAGGATTGGCGTCATGATCAGCACGATGAGGATCAGGAAACTGTAGCGCTCGAGCCGCGCGTAGGCGTAGGCCATCCTCGGCGGCAAGAGCTGCACGAGCACGTGTGAGCCGTCGAGCGGCGGCAGCGGGATCATGTTGAAGATCGCGAAGTTGATGTTGTAGATGATGATGAGCTGGAAGACCTGGTAGACGCCGACGCTCAGGTGGCCCATCGTGCTCTTGATGACGAGCAATGCGACGAGCGCGAGAAAGGCCGTCACGAGGTTGGCAAAAGGCCCTGCGAGCGAGACGAGGATGTCGTCGCGGCGCGGCTTCTTGAAGTTGCGCGGGTCGATGATGACGGGCTTGGCCCAGCCGAAGCGCACGAGGAACAGCATGATGAGGCCGACCGGGTCGATGTGCGCGGCCGGGTTCAGCGTCAGGCGCCCCATGAGGAGCGGCGTCCTGTCGCCCAGGGCAACGGCGACGCGCGCATGCGCGTACTCGTGGATGACCATCGCGATGATCAGGCCCGGGATGCCGGCGATGAGGTCGAGCAGGTTGAAATCAAACATAGAATCTCCTTGAATCTCCTTTGAATTACGTTTACTTTGCGGCTTTCTGCTGCGCGGCGAGCATCAGGATGGAGATGACGGATTTCGCATCGACGATGCGGCCGTCCGTGGCCATGGCGACGGCCTCTGCAAGCGGCACCTTGACGACGTTGATGAACTCGTCCTCATCCGTGTGCTGCTTGCCCGGCGTCAGTCCCTCGGCCGCGTAGAGGTGGATCTTCTCGTTCGAGAAGCCGACCGTCGTCGCAATCGTCGTGAGCTTCGTGATGTGCTCGGCCGTGTAGCCGGTCTCCTCCGAGAGCTCGCGCTCGGCGCAGACGAGCGGGTCCTCGTCCGGCGCGTCGAGCTTGCCGGCCGGCACCTCGAGCGTCACCGCATCGATTGGATAGCGGTACTGGCGCACGAGGATGATGCGGCCGTCCGGCAGCAGCGGGATGACGGACGAGGCGCCCGGATGCTTGATCCACTCGCGCGTCGCTTCCCTGCCGTTCGGCAGCTTGACCGTGTCACGCTTGACGTGGAGCAGTACACCGTCGAAGATATCCTCGCTGCTGATTTTCTTCTCGATCAGATCCTCATACATACCAAAAACCCCCTAAAAACATATCTTACTCTTACTTTATACTTTACTATCCGCCCTATTCTATCACGTTGGGCGCGCTTATGCCAGACTCAGGAGAGCACATCTCGCTTGAAGGCATCCTTCTTCATCTTGGCATGCGAGACCATCTCGCGCGCGTTGTCGAGCGAGGCGGTCGTCATGTCGGCGCCCGACGCCATGCGCGCGATCTCGCTGATGCGCTCGCGCTCGGAGAGCGGGCGGATCTGCGTCGCCGTCGTGCCCTCGACCGTGCGCTTCGAGATGTAGAGATGCGCGTCGGCCATGCAGGCAATCTGCGGCAGATGCGTGATGCAGAGCACCTGCTTGTACTGCGCGACGAGCGCGATGCGCTCCGCGACCATCTGGGCCGTGCGGCCGCCGATGCCCGTGTCGATCTCGTCGAAGACCATGCTCGGCACGGACGAGTCGCGCGACGAGGCGACCGTCTTGATGGCGAGCGCGATGCGCGAGAGCTCGCCGCCTGAGGCGACCTTCTGCAGGGGCTTCTCCACCTCGCCCGGGTTGGCCGAGAAGAACATCGCGACATCGTCGCGGCCGTTTGCGCTGTAGTCCTCGGCCTGCTCGACGCGGATATGGAAGCGCGCCTTCGGCATGCCGAGCGCGAAAAGCTGCTCCTCGATGGCGGAGGAGAGGTCCTGTGCCGCTGCCGTGCGCAGTTTCGTCAGAGCGTCCGCCTTCTGCCCGAGCTTCTCCTCGAGCGCGGCAATCTCCTTCTCAAGCGCGGCGATGTCCTCGTCGTAGTTCTCGATCTCTGTGAGCTCCTGCTCGACCTTTGCCTGATGCGCGAGCACATCCTCGAGCGTCGCGCCGTACTTCTTGCAGAGGCGGTAGATGACATCCATGCGGCTCTGGAGCTGGTCGAGGCGCTCGGGGCTGAACTCGACGCTCTCGCCGTAGTCGCGCAGCTCGTACGACGCCTCCTGCAGGGAGATGTAGGCCTCCTCGACCATCTTCTGGGCATTTTGCAGCGCATCGTCGAAGCGGCCGATCTCCTCGAGGTCCTTCTTGACCTGCGAGAGCGCGGGCAGGACGCCGAGGCCGTTGCCGCCGCCCCCCTCGAGGAGCTGATACGACTCCTCGACGGAGCCGACGATCTTCTCCGCGTGCGAGAGCTTGCGGATGTCGGCTTCGAGCTGCTCGTCCTCGCCGGGCTTTAAGTTGGCCTCGGAGATTTCCTTGTCCTGCCAGTGCAGCATGTCGAGGCGCTGCGCATACTCGCGCGAGGCCTGCTGCTTCTCGGCATAGGCCTTCTTCTTCTCACGCCACTCGCGGTAGACGCACTCGTAGGCGGCCAGCGCCTCGGCGACGTCGGGATCGTAGCCGTCGAGCAGATGGAACTGATTCTCCTCCTTCAAGAGGGCGAGGTTCTCGTTCTGTCCGTGGATGTCGACGAGATAGGCGCCAATCTGGCGCAGCACGGCCAGCGTGACATGGCAGCCGTTGACGAGCGCCGTACTGCGGCCCGCCCGCGTGAGCTGCCGCGTGATGATGAGCTCTTTGTCCGAGTCGTCGATGGCCTGCTGCGTCAGGAGCTCGTGCAGGCCCAGCGACTCGTCCTCGAGCGAGAATACCGCCTCAACGCGCAGCCAGTCGCAGCCCGAGCGCACCATGTCGGCCGACATGCGCGCGCCGAGCACGGCGCCGAGCGAGTCGATGAGGATCGACTTGCCCGCGCCGGTCTCACCGGTCAGGATATTGAGGCCCGGCTGGAACTCCACCTGCACGTGCTCGAGCAGCGCGAAGTTCCAGACCGTCAGTGATTTCAACATGGATGTTTCTTCCTCCTATGGCCCTGCTCAGTCCTGCAGCATGTCGAGGATGCGCTTGCGGACGACGGGGGCCGTTTCCTTTGGCTTGATGACGACGAGGATGCTGTCGTCGCCGGCGACCGTGCCGATGATCTCCGGCCACTTGCAGTAGTCGAGCGCGGCGGCCACGGTGTTGGCGCCGCCCGGCAGGGTCTTGACCACGAGGATGTTCTCGCTGTAGTCGCAGTCGATGATCGTGTCATTGAAGATGCGCCGCATGCGCTCCTTGGTGAACGCGTAGTTCTCCTGCGCCGGCAGGGCATAGCGATAGCGGCCGTCGCCCGTCGGCACCTTGATGAGCATGAGCTCCTTGATATCGCGCGAGACGGTCGCCTGTGTGACGGCAATGCGCCGCTTGCGCAGCTGCGCCGCGAGCTCATCCTGTGTCTCGATGATCTCGTGGCGGATGATCTCGCGTATCAGCTCCAGTCGTCTTTCTTTCATCAATATACCTGCCTTCCTTCTATGATTGATTTATCGCACCTGCTGCCTTACTGTTCACCGCCCTGGCGCCAGAGCTTCGTGCGCAGGATCTGGTAGTAGTCCTTGTCCTCGAACTTGATGATCTCCGCCTGCGCCTCGGACTTCTTGACGATGACCTCGTCGCCGGGCAGCAGCCGGTAGCAGACCTGCCCGTCGAACGTGATGATGGTGTCCTGCGGGATGGAGGCAATCGCGACGTGCACGGTATCGTCCTCCTGGATGATCAGCGGCCGGATGTTGAACGTATGGGCGCAGATCGGCGTGACAATGAGCGCGCGGACGTTCGGGTTCACGATCGGGCCGCCGGCCGACAGCGAGTAGGCCGTCGAGCCCGTCGGCGACGAGATGATGATACCGTCGGCCTTGCAGTCGAGCAGGTGGCTCTCGTTGATCGTCAGCCCGAGGTGCAGCATGCGCGCGACACCGCCCTTGACGACGATGTCGTTGATCGCATGGCCGAGGAAGCGCTCTTTGCCCCCCGAGCGGACGGAGCCCGCCAAGAGCAGGCGATGCTCGATGTGGAAGTCACCGTCTAAGAGCTTCTGCAGCTTCGTCTCGAGCTCGTGCAGCTCGATGTCGGCCATGAAGCCGAGTGTGCCGATGTTGACGCCGCAGACGGGCACGGCATGGTGGCTGTAGCGGCGGCAGACGCCGAGGAGCGTGCCGTCGCCGCCGATGCTCAGCGCGATGTCTGTGGGCACGTTCTCGATATCCGTGATACCGTAACCCGCATGCTGGAAGAAGCGCGCCTCCTCCACCGGCATGATGACACGCACATCCTTGTCCGCATAGAACGAGAGGATGCGCTGCAGGACGGCCGGCGCCTCCGGCTTATTCGTATTCGGGAAAACCGCTATCGTTAACATAGAGCGCCTCCTTCCCAGGAATCAACGATCGAGGTCCGCATGGGCATCCGCGACGACCTGCTGCAGCCGCTCTTCCGTCACGGTATCCTCGCCCTCGGCGCGTGAGAGGTAGATGAGGTACTCGATGTTGCCCTCGGGACCCTTGACGGGCGAATACGTCAATGCGAGCGGGCAGAAGCCGAGGCTGCGCGCAAAATCCGTGACCGTGCGGATGACCTCCGCGTGGACGGCCGGGTCGCGCACGACGCCCTTCTTGCCGACCTTCTCGCGGCCTGCCTCGAACTGCGGCTTGATGAGCGCGACGACTTCGCCTGTCTCTTTCAAGAGCGTGTAGGCAACCGGCAGGACCTTTGTCAGCGAGATGAAGGCCACGTCGATTGAGGCGAAGTCCAAGGGCTCACCGATCATCTCCGGCGTGACCGTGCGGATGTTCGTGCGCTCCATGTTGATGACGCGCTCGTCCGTGCGCAGCTTCCAGGCCAGCTGGCCGTAGCCGACATCGATGGCGAAGACCTTCTTCGCGCCGTTCTGCAGCATGCAGTCGGTGAAGCCGCCCGTCGAGGCGCCGATGTCAGCCGCGACCTTGTCCTGCAGGCGCACGCCGAATTCTTTCATCGCCTTCTCGAGCTTGAGGCCGCCGCGGCTCACATAGGGGATGTCATGCCCGAGCAGCCGTATCTCTGCCTCAGGTTTCACCGTCGTGCCGGCCTTGTCGATCTTCTGCCCGTCGACGAGGACCTCGCCCGCCATGATCATGCGCTTCGCGCGCTCACGACTGCCGGCCAGTCCCCGCTCGACGAGCAGGATGTCCAAACGTTCTTTTGCCATTGTCTACCCTTCTGTCTATCTACTGTCTCTCTTACTATCTCAATTCATGCCTCTGGGGCCAGATGGCTCAGCCGCTCGCGCACGCACTCAGCCATCTGCTCGGGCTGTAGGCCGCAGAGCGACAAGAGCTCCTTGCGCGTGCCCTGCTCGATGAAGCGATCGGGGATGCCGAAGCGCACGAGGGGCACCTGCTGGCCGCTATCCGCGAGGTACTCGGCCACGGCCGAGCCGAAGCCGCCCGCGAGCACATTCTCCTCCGCCGTGATGATGAGTTTCTTCGTCTTGGCCATCGCATCGATGAGCGCTGTATCGAGCGGCTTGATAAAGCGCATGTTGACGACAGTCGACTCGATGCCCTCCTCGGCGAGGATGGCGGCAGCCTCTTTCACCTGCTCGACCATCGTGCCGACAGCAAGGAAGGCGATGCTGCCGCCCTCCTGCAAGACCTCAGCCTTGCCGACAGGCAGCTTTTCAAAGGAGTCCGTGAGCGCAACGCCGAGGCCGGCACCACGCGGATAGCGCACGGCGGCGGGGCCCGGTATCGCGATGGCTGTCGCGAGCATATGGCGGAGCTCCTCCTCGTCCTTCGGCGCCATGACGCACATGTTCGACATTTGACGCAGGTACGATAGGTCGAAGACGCCGTGATGCGTCGGGCCGTCCTCGCCGACGAGGCCGGCGCGGTCGAGGCAGAGCGTCACAGGCAGATTCTGCAGACAGACGTCGTGGATGAGTTGGTCATAGGCGCGCTGCGCGAACGTCGAGTAGAGCGCGATGACGGGATGCATGCCGCCGGCGGCCATGCCGGCCGCTAGCGTCATCGCGTGCTCCTCGGCGATGCCGACGTCGAAGAAGCGCTTCGGATAGGCCTTGCCGAAGGCCTTGAGCCCCGTGCCCGACGGCATGGCCGCCGTGATGGCGAGGATGTCGGGCCGGTCCTTCGCGAGCTCGATGAGCGCCTGACTGAAGACGGAGGTGTAGGACGGCGCACAGCCCGCTTTCTTGGCGGACTTGCCCGTGCTCGGGTCGAAGCAACCGACGCCGTGGAACTTCTCCGGCGCCTGCTCGGCCGGCTGGTAGCCCTTGCCCTTGACCGTATGGATGTGGATCAGGACGGGCCCCTCCATCTCCTTGGCGCTCTTGAATACTTCCTCCATCAGGGCGATGTTGTGGCCGTCGAGCGGGCCGATGTAGTGGAAGCCCATCTCCTCGAAGAGGCTGCCCGGCACGAGGACGGAGCGCACGCCGTCCTTGAGGTGGCTCGCCGTCTTGTAGACCTTGTCACCGATGTGCGGGATGCTCATGAGCAGGCTGCCCATGTCGCGCTTGGCGCGCGCGTACTGCGGCGCGATGCGGATGCGCGAGAGGTACTCGCTCATGGCGCCGACATTGGCGTCTATAGACATCTCGTTGTCGTTGAGGATGACGATGAGCTTCGTGCCGAGGTCGCCGGCGTTGTTGAGCGCCTCGAACGACTCGCCGCCCGTCAGCGCGCCGTCGCCGATGACGGCGATGACCTGGTTCTTCTCCCCCTTGGCATCGCGCGCGAGCGCCATGCCGAGCGCCGCCGAGATGGACGTGCTCGCATGGCCGACGCCGAAGGCGTCGTAGACCGATTCAAAGCGGTTGGGGAAGCCGGTGATGCCGCCCTTCTTGCGCAGCGTCGAGAACGCATCCCTGCGTCCCGTGAGGATCTTGTGGCTGTAGGCCTGATGGCCGACGTCCCAGACGAGCTTGTCCGTGGGGAACGAAAAGACGCTGTAGAGCGCGAGTGTCAGCTCGACCGTGCCGAGGTTCGGCGCGAGGTGCCCGCCGTTCTGCGAGACCGTATCGATGATGAAATGGCGCAGCTCCGATGCCAGCTGCTCGAGCTCGCGGACCGTGAGCTTCTTGACGTCCTCCGGGTTCTCTATGCGATTGAGCAATGGATACATGGAAACACTTCCCATCAATGCAATTTAATTCTTCCGTTCGAGCATATAGCGGACGAGCTGGCGCAGGAAGTCAGCCTCAGGTCCGAAACCATCAAGTGCCGCGACAGCGGCGTCCACCGTCTCCTTGGCGAGGCGCTGGGCCTCCTCAAGCGAAGTCAGCGTCACGTACGTCGACTTCTCGTTGCGCAGGTCGCTGCCGACCGGCTTGCCGATGAGTGCCTCATCGCCCGTCACGTCGAGGATGTCGTCCGTGATCTGGAAGGCGAGACCGAAGCCCTCGGCATAGGCGGTCAGGGCAGCGAGCTGCTTTTCGCTTGCGCCCGCGAGGATGGCGCCGCTGCGCAGGGCCGCGCGGAAGAGTGCCCCCGTCTTGCCCATGTGCATCTTGCGAAGCGTCTCCATCGGGATGCGGTGGCCCTCCGACTCGAGGTCGATGGCCTGGCCGCCGACCATGCCGTTCATGCCGGCCGCCGTGCTGATCTCCTGCACGGTGCGCAAGAGCGTCGCGGGGTCCGTGTGCTGCTGGCGACCGATGACCTCGAAGGCCAGCGTCAAGAGAGCGTCGCCGGCGAGCACGGCCATGCCGTCGCCAAAGACCTTGTGGTTCGTCAGCTTGCCGCGGCGGTAGTCGTCGTTGTCCATCGCGGGCAGGTCGTCGTGGATCAGGGAATACGTGTGGATCATCTCGAGCGCGCAGGCCGTCGTCAGGTAGTCCGTGCCCTTCGCGCCAACGGCATCAGCGGCCGCCATCAGGAGAATCGGGCGCAGGCGCTTGCCGCCCGCCATGAGGCTGTAGCGCATCGACTCCGCGAGGCGCGCATCAAGAGGCGGCTCCTTCTCCAATTCCTTGACGAGCTGCTTCTCGACCAGCTGCTGACGCTCTTTCCAAATTTCCTTCAACATATCCATCGTTCTCCCTCATCCCTCAATATCCAACTTGCTCTCCTCGACCTTACCCGTCGCTTCCTCTTCTTTGACGAGCAGGTCCATCGTCTGCTCGGCGCGCTCGAGGGCGCTCATGCAGTTCTTGGCGAGTCCGACGCCCTCCGAGTAATGGCTCATGAGGTCCTTGAGCGTCAGGTCGCCGCCCTCCATCTCCTTGACGATGCCCTCGAGCTTTTCCAGAGATTCTTCAAATGAGAGCTCTTTCTTTCTTGGCATGCGTAACATCCTTTCTATCTCTATCGTCTCGATCGCTTTATTGCTATGGTCATGCTCTGCCCTCTGTGCCAGCGGCTGATTCGACGCGGACCGTGAGGCGGCCGTCCTTCAAAGTGACCGTCAGGCGGTCGCCCTCATGCACAGCGCAGACACTCGTGACAGGGCTACCCTCTTTCTCGACGATGCCATAGCCCTGGCGCAGGATGTGCACAGGGTTCAGGTAGTCGAGCTGCTGCAGCGCGATCTCGAGCGCGTGGCGCTTCTCCTTCATCTGGCTCTTCATCAGCGCGTCGAGACGCGCCGTGGCGTGGTCGAGCCGCTGCGTGCGGCTCGCGAGCAGGAGCTGCGGCTTCTGCAGGGCCGCGCTGCGGCGGCAGGCATCGAGGCGCAGCCGCTTCTCCTGCAGCTGGCGCTTTCCCTGCTGCGCGAGGCGCGCCATGAGGCTCTCCGTGTAGCGCAAGAGCTCCGCGCGGTCCGGCACGGCGAGCTCCGCCGCCTGCGACGGCGTCGCGGCGCGCTGGTCGCTCGCAAAGTCAGCGAGCGTGAAGTCCGTCTCGTGGCCGACGGCCGAGATAACGGGGATCTTCGAGGCATAGATGGCCCGCACGACGGGCTCCTCGTTGAACGCCCAGAGGTCCTCCATCGAGCCACCGCCGCGGCCGACGATCAGCACGTCGACGGGGTACTTCTCATTGAAAAAGGCGATGGCCGCCGCAATCTGCGCGGCCGCCTCCTCGCCCTGCACGAGCACCGGCTTCAGCACGAGCTGCACCGAAGGCCAGCGGCGCTTCGAGACGTGATAGATGTCCCGCAGTACAGCGCCCGAGATCGAGGTGACGATGCCGATGCGCTTTGGGAAGCGCGGCAGCGGCTTCTTGTGCGCGGCGTCGAAGAGGCCTTCGGCCGCAAGCCTCGCTTTGAGCTGCTCGAAGGCCAGCGCGAGGTCGCCCGCGCCCTCCGGCATCATGCGGTCGGCGTAGAGCTGGTAGACGCCGTCGCGCTCGTAGACCGAGATGTTGCCGCTGACGACAACCTGCATGCCGTTCTCCGGCCGGAAGCGCAGGCCCTGCGCGCGGCTCCGGAACATCACGCACTTGATGCACGAATTGGCATCCTTGAGCGTGAAGTAGCAGTGGCCCGAGGCGTAGCAGCGGAAATTCGACAGCTCCCCGCGGACCTGGATGCATCCGAGCACGGGCTCGCGCTGGAACATCCGCTTGATAAAATTCGTGACTTCACTGACGCTGTGGATCTCCACGGCAGCACTCCTCCTCCATCTTGCTTTTTCAGATTCCCGTATGACAAGAAAGAGCCAGACAAAAGTCTGGCCCCCTTCTTATGTCACTGCGCGCTTTTCATGATGGCGCCGAGAATCCCGTTCACATAGCGGCTGGAGTCATCCGTACCATACTTCTTTGCCAGTTCTACCGCCTCGTTGATGGCGATGTTCGGTGTGAGCTTCTCCTCGGCAAAGCACATCTCGTACGTCGCCATGCGCGTGAGGTTGCGGTCGACGGCCGCCATGCGCTCCACCTTCCACTCGCGCGAGTTCGCCGCGATCTGCGCATCGATCGCCTCGAGGTTCGCGCGCGTGCCATGCACGAGCTGCGCCACGAACGCGCGGTCATGCGCGCTCATCGCCTCGGCCTCGCCGAGCGCCGTATCGATGGCGAGCGTCTCCTGCATTTCTTCCTGATCGGCCGACTCCGCCGGATTCAGGTCTAACTGGAAGAGCGCCTGCAGCGCGACTTCCCTTGCTTGTCTACGACTCATTCTAATCTTCCTTAATCCCTTAATTCTATCTTATCTTATCCGCCGCGGGGCCTGGCGCACTGTCAGCGCAGCCGGTTGATGCGGTCGAGGAACTCGTCGGCAATCCTGCCGAAGAAATCCGGCTCGCGGTCGGCTTTCCTGCCGATGTAGAGGCCGACTCCACCGCAGAGCACGATGAAGGCCGTGCGCCAGAAGCCGATCAGCAGGATCATGATGGCCAGGGTGATGCCGGCCAAGAGGCCGAGGCACTGCCCGCGGTCCTCCTGCCAGTGCGCCGCCAGCCATCCCCGCAGCGCTTCCTTGAATTCTTCTTTCATCTTTCCACCGCCTCACGCCTCAGACGACACGGCGCTTGCCCTCAGGCAGCGCATCGGTGATGCCCGTGATGTGCGATTCGACTGCGACACCTTCAAGGCCCATGGTCTCCTGGAGCTGCGCGCGGATGGCCGCGGCGGCAGTCTCTGTGAGCGGGCCGACCGGCGTATGGCTGCCGACCGTCAGGTCGAGCACGAGGCGCAGCGTCTCCGGCGCTTTGCTCGTGGCGCGGACGCGCTGGACGCGCACCTTCGCCATGCGGACACCGCGCATGCCTATGAGCGTCTGCTCCGCCATCGCGCGGATGGCAGGCAGCGCGACGCGGACGCCGCCCTGCTCATTCTGCAGCAGGATGAAGTCGCCGCTCTCGCGCGTGCGCTCCGCACGGCCTCGCAGCGAGACGCCGAGCAGGTGGAGTGCGAGCACGAGAACGACGACGGAAGCGACGACCGTCTCGCGGCGGGACAGGATGTAATGGAGTTCATTGAGCCAGACCGGCTCTGGCACGGCCCCCATGCAGAGCAAGAGCATGAGCACGGCGAGCAATGCCAGCCCGATCATCAAGACAAACAGCAAAAAACGGTTGATAATCCCCATAGTATCCGCCTCGCTCCAGGTCAGCGCACGCGTACCTCATCCTGCTTCGTCGTCTCCTCGGGGAAGCCGACGCCCTGTACATGGACGTTGACCTCGACGACCGAGAGGCCCGTCATCGTCTCGATGGCCTGCTTGACGTTCTCCTGCACCGCGAGAGCGATGTCCGGGATGCGCACGCCGTACTTGACGATGATGAAGAGGTCGACAGCGGCTTCCTTCTCGCCGACTTCGACCTTGACGCCCTTGGCGAAGTTCTTGCGGCCGAGCATCTCTGCGATGCCGCCCGCGATGCCGCCGCTCATGCCCGCGATGCCGTCGACTTCCGTCGCGGCCAGGCCTGCGATGATGCTGACGACCTCATCCGCGATGCGGATGGCGCCGAGACTCGAATCCTTCTTGACGATTTCTTTTTCGTTTGCCATGATAAAGGCCCCCTTGCCTGATTTAGAGTGTATCAGTTGCGACTCAACAGATGCACAGCAGGCGCATAACATGCTCCTGTCATGCATATTTATACTGTATTATTCGCTGGCTCAAACGCTTTTTCCTGCCCAAACAAAAAAATAAAATGAAAGAAATGCAGCTGTCACACCAGTTGCATGAGATGCCTGACGTGACAGCTGCTCAAAAAAAGCAAATTATGCGCGCTCGATGTAGTTGCCCGTACGCGTATCGATGCGGAGCGTATCGCCTTCGTTGACGAAGAGCGGCACGCGGACTTCGTAGCCCGTCTCGACCTTGGCGATCTTCGTAGCGCCCGTCGCCGTGTTGCCCTTGACACTCGGCTCGCACTCGACGACCTTGAGGTTGACGGAGTTCGGCAGCTGGATGCCGATGATGCGGCCCTTGAACGTCTGCAGCGAGACTTCCATGTTCTCCATGAGGTAGTTCAGCGCATCGCCGAGCTGCTCCTTGTTGAGCTCCGTCTGCTCGTACGTCTCCGTGTCCATGAACGTGTACATGCCATCAGCCTCGTAGAGGTACTGCATGTTGCGCGTCTCGAGGTGAGCTGCCGGCATCTTTTCATTCGGATTGAAGGTACGCTCTACCACTGCACCCGTCTCAACATTCTTGATCTTCGTGCGAACGAACGCAGCGCCCTTGCCCGGCTTTACATGCTGGAAATCAACGATCTGCCAGACACCGCCATCAATTTCAATCGTCAAGCCCGTGCGGAAATCAGTACTATTAATCATTCACTTACGCCCTCCAAAAATTCCATAATTTCATAGTCGAATTCAAGATACAAAACGTATCATAACATTCTTTATTATAATCAACTTACGGTCCATCGTCAAGCACTGCGGCTCAGCGGATCTCGCGGAGTGCCTTCGAGGACTTCGTCAGGCGCTCACTGCCCGTCTCCGTGACGAGCACCGTGTCCTCGATGCGCAGGCCGCCCCAGCCCGGCAGGTAGACGCCCGGCTCGTCGGTAATGAGCATGCCCGGCATGAGATGCTCGCAGGTGCTCGACGGCGAGAGCCGCGGCTCCTCGTGGATTTCGAGGCCGAGACTGTGGCCGAGACCGTGGCCGAAGTACTGCGCGAGGTCATACTTCTTGAGGAATTCGCGCGAAGCGGCGTCGATCTCTTTGCCCGACTTGCCCGGCGCGATGGCCGCAAGCACCATCTCCTGCGTGCCGAGCACGGCCTCGTAGACCTCGCGCTGGCGCGCCGTCGCCTCGCCGACGCAGACCGTGCGCGTGATGTCGGAGCAGTAGCCCTCGAACTTCGCGCCGTAGTCCATCGTCACGAAGTCGCCTGCTTCGATGACCTTTTCCGTCGCCGTGCCGTGCGGCATGCTGCCGCGCAGGCCCGAGGCGACGATCGTGTCGAAGGACGGCTTCTCCGAGCCGGCCTCGCGCATGACCTGCTCGAGGCGCGCGGCGACCTCGATCTCCGTGCGGCCCGGGCGGATGAAGTGCACGATGTCCTCGAAGGCCTTGTCGGCAATGGCGCAGGCGCGGCGGATATAGCCGATCTCCTGCTCGTCCTTGACCTGGCGCAGGGCGTCGAGGTCGAGGGACACCGAGAAGTCGACGCCCGTCAGCCAGCCCTTGAGCGCCGCGTAGTCCGCATAGACGATCGCGCGGCCCTCGAAGCCGACATGCTGGCAGCCGAGCTTCAAGAGCAGTTCCGCCGTCTTCTTCAGGAGGCCGTGGCGATGCTCGACGACGGTGAAGAGCGGCGCCTGCTTCTCGGCCTGCTCCGTGTAGCGGTTGTCCGTGACGAGCAGCGCCTCGTCCTTCGTGACGACGAGCGTCGTGTCGTCGCCGCGGAAGCCGCTGAAGTAATGAAGGTTCACGTATTTAGTCACGACGACTGCGTCGAGCCCCTTCTGCTGCAGAAGAGCGCGCAGTGCGGTCAAACGGTTGGCATTCAAAGGATCATCCCCCTATGGAATCTATGGAATATACGCTCACTCCGCCCGGTTGAGTTTGTAGATGATGGCCTCGAGCGCGGCGAGGTAGCTCTCGACGCCGAGGCCGCAGATCTGGCCCATCGCCACCGGCGCGAGCACCGACGTGTGGCGGAACTCCTCGCGCTGGTGGATGTTCGAGAGGTGCACCTCGATGACCGGCACGTCGATTGCCGCGATGGCGTCGCGGATGGCGATGCTGTAATGCGTGAAGGCCGCCGCATTGAAGATGATGAAGTCGAACTTGTGGTTGGCCTGCTGGATGGCGTCGACGAGGTCGCCCTCGTGGTTCGACTGGTAGAACGCCGTCTCAATGCCCGCCTCTGCGGCGCGCGCCGCGATCATCGTGTTGATGTCGTCGAGCGTCGTGTAGCCGTAGATCTCCGGCTCACGCGTGCCGAGCAGATTGAGGTTCGGCCCATGCAGTACAAGGATACGTGGCATAAAAATCCCTCCATTTAAAACATATTTCTATAAAAAAATAAAGCGGGTCAAAAGACGGCTGCGCCGACTTTTCCCGCCTCAAATCCTGCCAAGCGGCCCTCTACGCGGGCCATGCAGCTGCTCAGTAACGGACGACAAAGCGTGTCTCATCAGACACGGCCTCGATCGGCTCGAACTTCAGCTCTTTGACCTTGATGAAGTAGTTGCCCTCGCGGATCAGCACCGAGAGCTTGTCGACCTTTGCAGGGTCGCCCTGGATCTCCATCTCGACGCTGCCGTCCTCCATGTTGCGGATCCAGCCCGTCAGGCCGAGCTCCGAGGCGTGCTGCTGCACGAACATGCGGAAGCCGACGCCCTGGACGCGGCCAGTGGCTCTGCCAAAGTAACGAACGATTCCTGTGGATTCTGCCATAGAAAGCCCTTCTTTCCTCTGCCTTGCGCGCGGCTCTGCTGCTCTATGCTGCTATACCATGTATCACGGCATCACAGTCTGCCTCAGATATCGCGGCGCAGGATCGTATACGGTTCAACCGGCTTGTCCATGCGGATCTTGATAATCTGCTGGGCATGAGGTGCAACCTCGATGGGATTGCCCTCTTCGTCAAGCATATCAGAAAGTTTCTGGCGATACAAGGGGGCATTTGGCTGAAATACTTCAATTTCTTGACCGAGTTTCATGTTATTGCGCTGCTCGACCGTGGCGTATTGCGTATCCGGGTCGTACGAGCGCACGAGTCCGATGAACTCCGACGTCTGCTGGTACGACGAGGTGCCGTAGAGCTGGTCGTCGGCGTCGGGCTGGTGGTAGTAGAAACCCGTCGTGTACGGGCGGTGCGAGACCTTCTCGAGCTCGTCAAGCCACGGTTGCTCGATCTGGAAGTGCTCGGGGTCCTCGAAGTAGGCGTCGATGGCGAGGCGGTAGGCCCGGGTGACACTCGCCACATAGTGGACGCTCTTCATACGGCCCTCGATCTTGAGGCTCTCGACGCCGCTCTCGATGACGTCCGCGATGTGCGGCAAGAGGCACATGTCCTTCGAGTTCATGATGTAGGTGCCGCGCTCATCCTCCTCGATTGGGAAGTACTTGCCCGGCCGCGTCTCCTCGACGAGCGCGTACTTCCAGCGGCACGACTGCGCACAGCTGCCGCGGTTGGAGTCGCGTCCCGTGAAGTAGTTCGAGAGCAGGCAGCGGCCCGAGTACGAGATGCACATCGCGCCGTGCACGAACATCTCGAGGTCAGCCTGCGTCTTCGCGCGGATCTCGCGGACTTCCTTCAGGGACATCTCGCGCGCGAGCACGACGCGCTTCGCGCCGAGCTTCTGCCAGGCATTGACCGTCGCCCAGTTCGTGTTGTTCGCCTGCGTGCTGATATGCAGTTCCATATCGGGAATCGTCTCTTTCGCCATCATGAAGATGCCGAGGTCGGCGACGAGCAGTGCGTCGACGCCGATCTCCTGCAGGTAGCGCAGGTAGTCCGGCAGGCCCACGAGGTCGCTATTGTGCGGGAAGATGTTGACCGTCACATAGACCTTCTTGTGGAGTGCATGGGCGAACTCGACCGCCTCGCGCAATTCCTCCTTGGTGAAATTGCCGCCGAGCGCGCGCAGCCCGTAGAGCTTGCCGCCAAGGTAAACGGCATCGGCGCCATAGAGCAGCGCCATCTTCATCTTCTCGAGCGTCCCGGCTGGGGCCAGGAGTTCCGGTTTCTTCAGCATGTATTTCCTCCGATTCTCATTTATCTTTCGTCTTCCGGGTGCACGGCATGGCGGCGCGAGACGGCCAGCCCGTCGCCGCGCGCAAAGATCTCCGTCGTGTAGCCCGCCGCATGGCTCGTGAGCTCGATGTACTGGCGCAGCCGCTTGACGATCGTGCGGTAGCGGCGCGGCGCCTTCCCTGTGCCCATGACGTAGCCGCGGAACAGGACGTTGTCGGCCACGATCGTCGCATCCTCCGTCAGCAAGGGCTGTACTTTCTCGAAATAGTCGACATACTGGCCCTTGGCCGCATCGATGAAGACGAAGTCATACTTGCCCGTGAGCTCCGTCAGGAGCTCGCCCGCATCGCCCTGCAGGAGTTCGATGCGGTCCGCGTAGGGCGAGCGCGCGATGAACGCACGCGCAAGTGCGGCGCGCTCCTCCGAGAGCTCGAGCGTCGTGACGCGCGCGTCCTCCGCCCCGTTTGCCGTGAGCAACAGGGCTGAGTAGCCGATAGCTGTGCCGATCTCGAGCACGCGGTGCGGCTGCAGCTCGCGGATGACCGAGAGGAAGACCTTGCGGCCGTTCTCGTTGATGATCGGGACATGGTGCTCGGCCGCATATGATTCCATCTCCCGCAGCAGTGCTGCAAATTCACTTGTATCGCTTGTGTCTGTCATATATACCTGCCTTGTTTACGCGCCGCGCCTCAGCGGACCTGCTCGACGATGGCGAGGTGCTCGTCATACGTCTGCGAGTAGTGGTTGTGGCCCTGACGGTCGGCGACGAAGTAGAGGTAGTCGGTGTTCGCCGGATTCAGCACCGCGAGGATGGACTTCATGCCCGGGCTCGCGATCGGTCCGGGCGGCAAGCCCTCGTGCTGGTAGGTGTTGTAGGGCGAATCGATCTTCGTGTCCTCGATCGAGACGTCCTCCTTCGGACCGGCCATGAGGTACTGCAGCGTCGTGTCCGACTGCAAAGGCATGCCCATCTGCAGGCGCTTGAAGAAGACCTGCGCGATGATCGGGCGGTCCTCATCGTAACGCGCCTCCTTCTCGACGAGCGAGGCCAGCGTGATCAGGTCGTGGATGGAGAGTCCCTTTGCCGCGGCCTGCTGGCGCAGCGCCGGCGTCAGGCGCGTGTCGAAGTCCTCCGCCATCATCTTCATGATGCCCTCGGCGGAAACATCGCTGTGGATCACGTACGTATCGGGGAAGAGATAACCCTCCGCCGCATAGCGCACATTCGGGCGCTTCTTCATGTAGTCGTAGGGCGCGAAGTCCTTCGCCTCGGCGAGGAACTCCTGCTCGTCGACAAGGCCCTCGTCAGCGAGGCGCTTCGCGATCTCCTTGATGCCGAAGCCCTCCGGTATCGTGAACTTGACGACCGTCGTGTCGCCCGCGACGAGCTTGTCAAGCACGGCCTGCTCATCCATGTGCGGCGTGAACGCGTACGTGCCCGTCTTGAACTTGCTCGCATCGCCCTGCAGCTTCATGAGCCACCAGAAGCGCAGGCGGCTGTCGATGACGCCGAGCTGCATCAGGCGGTCCGAAATCTCCGACGCCGTCGTGCCCGGCTTGACGACCATGTAGATGTTCTCCCCGGCATCGCGGTCCGACCGCTCGATGGTATGTGAGGTGCCAAAGGCGAGGAAAAGACCGGCGCCGAGCAGGACGGCTGCGACGACCGCGATGGCCGTCCACTTCTTCCAGCCGAAATTGAGCACCGCCGCGCGGAGCTTCTCGAATCGCGCGGGCTCCGCCAGCACCTTGCCCTTATCTCCCTGATCTTCTTTTTCCCCCTGAGCGGGCTTCTTTGCCTTGTCCTCCGACTTTGCCTTGTCTACCGTCTCTGTCTTGGCAGACTTGACAGGCTGCTTCGATGAGGACTGCTTTGGCTCCTTCTCCGAGTCCGCCTCTTTCGCCGGTTCAGTCGATTCAGTCGGGTCAGCTGCTTTCGCCGCCGGTTCGGCGTCGGAGGCTCCATCCGACACAGTCCTGTCCGACGTTTCTTGAGCCGACGCCTCTTTCACCGCCTTGTTCGACGGCTGCGCATCCGACTTGGCGGACTCTGCTGACTGCTTGCCAGCCTCTTGAGCCTCCGATTCCTTTGGCTCCTTCGGTCCCTTTGCTTCTGCACCTTCGGATGCTTCCGGCCGCTCTGTGCTCTTTGCCGGCTGCTCGCCGGCCGACTGCTCGTTCAGCGACTCCGGCGCGTTCTTCTTTCCATCCTGCATAAAAATTCTCCGTACATGAAAAAGCCGCCATCCAGATGGATAGCAGCAATCATTTCGTCATTCAGTCCTTTTCGGCTTCGTCGACCAGTGCGTTGTACGCCTGCTGGACGGCCTCGAACTCCTCGTCCGTCGGCTCGACGTACTCATCCTCGCCGTCGTCGTTCGTGACGATCTTCGCGATGATGACGTCTTCATCGTCGTCTTCGCAGCCGCAGCCACATGTATGCGTGTGCTCCTCATCCTCATCGTGGATGCCGACGAGCAGTGCGTATTTCTCTTCCTCCACCGGGATGATCATCTCTTCGCGGTAGTAGTATTCGTTGCCGTCCTCGTCCGTCATGACGACGACGATGTCGTCTTCATTTATCATATCATCTGCCATAGGTCTCGCCCTTCTTTCTGATTCCTATCCAATATAAACGACTGTAGATAACTGCCTTCATTTTAACGTATCGCGGGAAGGCTTGTCAACGCTTGCTGTCCAAAAAGCCCTGCAGGATGAAGACCGCCGCCATCTTGTCGATGACCTTCTTGCGCTTGCGGCGCGAGACGTCCGCCTCTATGAGCGAGCGCGTGGCCGCGACCGTCGAGAGACGCTCGTCCCAGAAGAAGACCTCCACGTCGGGATACGCCTTCTTGACCTCCGCCATGAACTCCTTGACGATAGCGCAGCGGTCGCCTTCCGTGCCGTCCATGTTCTTCGGGAGCCCAGAGACGAGCGACTTCGTCTCATACGCCTGCATGAGCTCGCCGAGCCGCTTGAGGTCGTCCTCGAGCGACTTGCGCCGGATCGTCTCGACGCCCTGCGCCGTGAGCCCTAGGAGGTCGCTGACCGCGATGCCGATCGTGCGGTCGCCGATATCGAGTGACATGTAACGCTTCATTTCTTGTTTCCCTTTTCCAGATACGAGCGCACGAGCTCCTCTAAGAGCTCATCGCGCTCGAGCGTGCGGATCTTGCTGCGCGCATCGTTGTGGCTCGTCACATAGGCCGGATCGCCCGAGAGCAGATAGCCGACGAGCTGGTTGATCGGGTTGTACCCCTTCTCCTCCATCGCCGCGCAGACCGAACGGATGATCTTCTCCGCCTTATTCTCATCGTTCCCGAAACGGAACATCATGGTCTCTTCATTGTTTGCCATAGTTCATTCCTCCAAAAGCACTCATGCGGGCTCGCCCGCTCTGTTGCTTCTATCTTACCACATCTTGGCTTTGATGACCATCTTACTCCCGTTTCCTATAGTTTTCCTGAAAGAAGTGCGACAACGCCCATGTTTAGCCATATGTAATATCTATGGTATATTAAAAAGTCATATATGATATCTATTGAAATAATCAGCTCAATTTGTATAATAGAAGTGTATTCGATTCAAGTTTCGCTTATTTTTGGGAAAGTGTCGGTAAAAATGAGATACTTCCGCATTTTCCTCGGTATGGCTCTGCTGCTTTGACGGCGGGGAGATGGGAGACAGAAATATGGGAGAGTTTGCTGGTCTGGGAATCTATCTTGTCGTGGCGCTTTTCTTCCCCGTGATGGCGCTTGTGCCGGCTTTTTTGCTGCAGCCGAGGCAGCCGTCGCCTGAGAAGTATGTCCCGTACGAATGCGGCGTGGACCCGGTCGGGAGTCCGTATGGCCGCTTTCGTGCGGGCTATTTCCTCTACGCGCTGCTCTTCATCCTCTTTGACATCGAGACGGTGTTCCTCTATCCCTGGGCGGTCGCGTTCCGCATGGTCGGTGCGTTCGCCTTTGTCGAGATGCTCGTCTTCGTGCTCATCCTGGTTCTAGGACTCGCCTATGCATGGCGGAAAGGAGATCTTTCATGGAAATAAAAGACCGCGTACCGGAGTGCCTCCGGAACAATGTTGCCGTCGTGAAGCTCGACGAGCTCTTCCGCTGGGCACATGCCAATTCCATCTGGCCGCTCTCGTCGGGGCTCGCATGCTGCGCGATTGAGATGATGAGCACGGCGACGGCGCGCTTCGACCTCGCGCGCTTCGGCTACGAGGTCTTCCGCCCGTGCCCGCGCCAGGCGGATCTCTTGATCGTCGCGGGGACGCTGACCTACAAGATGACGCCGCCGCTCGTGCGCCTCTACGAGGAGATGCCGGAGCCCAAGTACGTCATCGCGATGGGCAGCTGCGCGATTGCGGGCGGCCCGTTCGCAGATTCGTATTCGGTCGTCGAGGGCGTCGACCAGGTGCTGCCCGTCGATGTCTATATCCCCGGCTGCCCGCCGCGCCCCGAGGCATTGATTGACGGCATGCTGAAGCTGCGCGAGAAGATCCTGCACCCGGAGCGTGCGGCAGCGGAGCTGGCAGCAGAAAGGGAGGAAAAGGCATGAAGCAGCGCTTTTTGACCGAGGCGGAGTTCTCGCGCCTCAAGGAGAAGTTCCCCACGGTCTCGATAGCAGAGGGCACGCGCCCCACCATCTATGTGGGCGACGGGGAGCTCATCCCGCTCGTGCAGTTCCTCAAGGCGGAGCTCGCCTTCACGCATCTTTCCTGCCTGACGGCCGTGGACCTCAAGGACATGATCGACGTTGTCTACTACCTCTTCTCGGAGCCGCTCGATGCCTGCGCCTGCGTCAAGGTGAGGCTCGACAGAGAGTGCCCTGAGGTGCCGAGCCTCACGGGCGTGTTCCCTGGGGCGGATTTCGAGGAGCGCGAGGTCTACGATCTCATGGGCGTATGCTTCTCCGGTCATCCGGACCTCCGGCGCATCCTGATGCCGGAGGATTTCGAGGGGCATCCGCTGCGCAAGGATTTCGTCTACAAGAAGCCAGCGCCGCCCAGGGCTATCCGCATGGGGACGCGAAAGGAGGCAGAAGCGTGAAGCGGACAGAAACGTATCTTCTCAACATGGGGCCGCAGCACCCGTCGACGCACGGCGTCCTGCAGGTGAAGCTCACGCTCGACGGCGAGCGCATCGTAAAGGCTGAGCCGGTGCTCGGTTACCTGCATCGCGGCATCGAGAAACTCCTGGAGTCGCGCACCTACGTGCAGGGGCTCCCCTATACGGACCGGCTCGACTACGTCTCGTCGATGAACAACAATTTCGGCTTCGCGCGCGCCGTCGAGGAGCTCGCAGGTATCGAGGTACCGCGCCGCGCGGAGTTTATCCGCGTGATCATGGCAGAGCTCAACCGCATCAACAGCCATCTGGTCGGCATCGGCTCACTCGCCAACGACCTCGGCGCGTCCACGGGCATGCTCTACTGCTTCCGCGACCGCGAGTACATCCTCGATGTCTTCAACGAGGTCTGCGGCGCGCGCCAGACGTTCCACTACATCCGCATCGGCGGCGTTTCGGGCGAGTTCACAGACAAGGCGCGCGCGCTGACGGAGCGTTTCCTCGAGCGCGTGCCGCGCTTTCTCGCGGAGTACGACAAGCTCTTGACGGGCAACGAGATCTTCAGGCGCCGTATCGTCGGCATCTCGCCGATGACGAAGGAGGAGGCGCTCGCCCTCAACATGACGGGGCCGAACCTCCGGGCGACGGGCGTCGCGCGCGACCTGCGGAAGCTCGATGCCTACAGCGTCTACGGCGAGCTCGATTTCGATATCCCAGTCGGCACGCACGGCGACAACTGGGACCGGTACATCGTCAAGCTCAAGGAAATCCGGGAGAGCGCGCGGATCATCCGCCAGGCGCTCGACAAGATGCCGGAAGGGCCGATCATGGCCAAGGTGCCGCGCGTCCTTAAGCCGCCCGCGGGCGAGGTCTACAGCCGCACGGAAGGCACACGCGGCGAGCTTGGCTTCTACCTCGTCAGCGACGGCACACCAAAGCCCTACCGCGTGCATATCCGCCGCCCGTCGTTTGTCAACATGCAGGGGCTCGACCTCATGTGCCGCGGCATGCTGATCGGCGACTCGGTCAGCGCCTATTCCTCCATCGACCCGATCATGGGCGAAGTCGACTGCTGAGGAGGTCATCATGGAAACAACAATTGAAACATCCTTGCTCGCGGGCCTTGCCCGATGGCTTCATGGCGGGATCGCCGCTCTGACGGGGAGCACGCTCCTCGCGGACCTCGCGCTCATCCTCATCGGCATCGCGGCGCTGCTCGGCGTCATCTCGATGGCGGCCATCGTCTTCACGTATGCCGAGCGCAAGGTCTGCGCCTTCATGCAGATGCGCCTGGGGCCCAACCGCGTCGGCGGCCGCTTCGGTCTCCTGCAGCCCGTCGCCGATATGCTAAAGCTCCTGAGCAAGGAGGACATCATGCCCGCCGGCGCCGACAAGGTGCTCTGGGCACTCTCCCCCGCGCTGCTCTTCGTACCGGCGGCGCTCGTCTACGCCTTCTTCCCCTTCGATGCGGGCGCGGTGCTCGCCGACGTCAATGTCGGCGTGTTCCTGCTGTTTGCGATCTCCAGCCAGGCCGTGCTGCCGTTCCTGATGGGCGGCTACGCGTCGAACAACAAGTACTCGATGATCGGCGGCTTCCGCATCGTCTCGCAGATGATCAGCTATGAAGCGCCGCTGCTCTTCTCGCTGCTCGGCATCCTGATGATCACGGGCTCGATGCGCCTCGAGGACATCGTCCTCGCGCAGCAGGGCGGCCGCTGGTTCCTCTTCCTGCAGCCGCTCGCCTTCATCATCTTCCTGATTTCCGCCGTCGCGGAGACGAACCGCACGCCGTTCGACCTCGTCGAGGGCGAGTCGGAGATCATCGCCGGCCCCTTCACGGAGTATTCCGGCATGCGCTGGGCGCTCTTCTTCCTCGCGGAGTACGCCAATCTGCTGACGGCCGCGATCCTCGCGACGACGTTCTTCCTCGGCGGGTACCTGGGGCCGGACTTCCTTCCGGGCTTCGTCTGGTTCGCCATCAAGGCCGTCGCGATGGTCTTTTTGATCATGTGGTTCCGCTGGACGTTCCCGCGCACCCGCGTCGACCAGATGCTCTCGTTCGGCTGGAAGGCACTCCTGCCGCTGGCAATCCTGAATGTTTTTCTGACGGGCGCCGTCATGTTCGCGCTCGGTCTCGTATGAGGAGGTGGCTGTATTGTTTGGCAAAGGACTCGTGACGGGCATGGGTGTCACGATCAAGCATTTCTTCGGCAAGAAGGAGACCTTCTGCTATCCCGAGGAGAAACTCCCCATGGTGGAGGGCTTCCGCGGCGGCAACCTGACGATGGACTGGCGCGTCTGCATCGCCTGCCAGCTCTGCGCCATGGCGTGCCCCAACAAGGCGCTGGATCTCAAGGTCGTCACGGACGCAAAGAAGAAGCGCCATATGGAGCATTACGTCCACAAGACGGGCCGCTGCCTGTTCTGCAATCTCTGCGTCGAGGTCTGCCCGGTGCATACGCTCAAGTGGGACAAGGACTTCGCCTTCTCCTCGTGGAGCAAGGCAGCGATGACGCATGACGCCGTCTCCGACAAGGACCGCGCCGATCTCAAAGAACTGCTCGCCGATATCGCGGCGAAGGCAAAGGCAGAAGCCGAAGCGAAAGCGGCTGCACAGGCAAAGCAGCAGGCCGATGCGAAAGGAGGCGAGGCGTAATGCAGCTCCTCTTTTTCCTCTTCGCCCTCGTGGCGGTCATCGGCGCGCTCGGCATGGTGCTCTCGCACAACATCGTGCACAGCGCCCTCTTCCTCGTCCTCTCCTTCATCGGGCTCGCGCTCATTTACTTCGCGCTGCAAGCGCCGTTCTTGGGCGCGGTGCAGCTCATGGTCTACAGCGGTGCGGTCGCCATCCTCATCGTCATGGCGATCATGATGGTGGCCCGCGCGGATATGTCCATCTCCGCCCCCGTCCAGAGCCTGGTCAAGCGCTTCGTCGGCGCAGGGATGGCGGCGCTTGTCTTTCTACTGCTCGGCCTCGCCACTGCCCTCACGCCGCTGCCGGTGCAATCTGCCGCCCCTGCGACAGAGGCGGCGGATCTTGCCGTGCTGCTGCTCAGCAATTTCGCCCTGCCGTTTGAGCTCGCGGCCGTCCTGCTGCTCGCCGCGACGATTGGGGCCCTGCTGCTTGCGAGAGGAGGTAAGATTTCATGAGTATGTTGAATGCGCCCATCGGGATGAGCGAACTGCTCACCCTGTCCGCCTTCCTCTTTGCCATCGGGCTCTACGGGCTTTTCACGCGGCGCGGCATCATCGCGATCCTCATGTGCATCGAGCTCATGCTCAACGCGGTGAACCTGAATCTCATCGCCTTTGACCGGCTCTACGTCCACGACGGGACGGGGCAGGTCATGGCGCTCTTCTCCATCGCCGTCGCGGCGGCGGAGATCGCGGTCGGCCTCTCGCTGACGATCTGCCTCTTCCGCCTGCACGCCGCGACGAACGCAGACGAGGTGGACAATCTGCACGAAGACGATAGTTACACGGTATTCCGCAAGTAAGGAGGGGAATTCTTCATGTTTGATTTTGCACTCACGCACGCCTATCTGATTCCTCTCTTTCCCGCGCTGGCGTTCCTGATCATCGGGCCGTTCACGCGGAACAAGAAGAATCTCTCGGCCACGATCGCGATCGTCATGATGGCGCTGTCGCTGATCTTCTCCGTCTGCGTCGCGCTGGCGACGCAGGTCTACGGCATCACGATGAACGCCCCCTTCGTCATGCAGATCACCTGGGCGCGCATCGCTGACCTGCCGCTGACGATGGGCGTCTTCATCGACCCGCTGACGGCCATGATGCTGCTCGTCGTCACGCTCGTCTCGCTGCTCGTCTACATCTACTCGGCCAGCTACATGGCAGATGACCCCGGCATGGGGCGCTTCTTTGCCTTCATCTCGCTCTTCTCTGCGACGATGCTCGGGCTCGTCGGCGCCGTGAGCTTCCTGCAGCTCTACGTCTTCTGGGAGGGCGTCGGCCTCTGCTCGTACCTCCTGATCGGCTTCTACTATGAAAAAGTCAAGGCGCGCGAGGCAGCGAAGAAGGCGTTCATCACGACGCGCATCGGCGATTTCGGCATGCTCGTCGGCATCATCATCATCGCCGTGCTGTTCGGCACGACGGACTTCCTCGCGCTGCGCGCACTCGTGCCCGCCTATGTACTGGCAGCCGGCACGACGACGATCACCATCATCGGTCTCCTGCTCTTCATGGGCGCCATCGGCAAATCGGGCCAGTTCCCGCTCCACGTATGGCTGCTCGACGCGATGGAGGGCCCGACGCCGACGTCCGCGCTCATCCATGCCGCGACGATGGTCGCGGCGGGCGTCTTCCTCGTCGCCCGCGCCTACTTCATCTTCAGCGAGTCAGCGATCGCGATGGACTTCATCACGGGCATCGGTGCCTTCACGGCAATCTTTGCCGCCTGCATCGCCGTGACCCAGACGAAGTTCAAGAGCGTCCTCGCGTACTCGACCATCAGCCAGCTCGGCTTCATGATGGCGGCCGTCGGGCTCGGCGCATTCTCGGCGAGCATGTTCCACCTCGTGACGCACGCCTTCTTCAAGGCGATGCTCTTCCTCTGCGCGGGCGCCATCATGCACGCGCTCCACGAGGAGACGAACATCTTCCACATGGGCGGCCTCTACAAGAAGATGCCGTTGACGTTCTTCTGCATGGTCGTCGGCATGCTCGCGATCTCGGGCATCCCGCCGTTCTCGGGCTTCTTCTCGAAGGACGAGATCCTCGCTGCGGCGCTGCACGCGGGCGGCCCGGTCTACGCCGTCCTGCTCGCGGCCTCGTTCCTCACGGCGTTCTACATGATGCGCCTGCTGATCATCGCCTTTCTCGGGGAGAATCACAGCAAGTACGAGGCGCACGAGGTCAATGCTTTCATGCGCGGACCGATGTTCCTGCTCGCCGTGCTGACGCTCGTCACCGGACTGGCGGGCTACTACGGCGGCTTCTCGCTCTGGGTCAACGACGGGGTGCCTGCGCATACGGCGCTCGAGCCCGCTGTCGCCATCACGGGCACGGCCGTCTCGCTCGCGGGCTTCGCCGCGGCCTACATCGCCTACGGCATCGCGCATATCAGCCGCAAGGTCGCGCTGCGCCGCTACGGTTTTCTCTACAGCCTCGTCTACCATAAATTCTACATCGACGAGCTCTATGACTTCTTCCGCCGCCGCTTCGTCTACACGCTCGCCTATGCGCTCGACTGGGTCGACATCCACATCTTCGGTGGCATCATCGACGGCCTCGGCGCCTACGCGCGCGGGACGAGCCTGCTGCTCGCCGCGCCCGCCAACGGGCAGGTGCAGCGGTATCTGCTCTTCTTCTACGCAGGCGTTGCCATCCTGCTCATCACGGCAATCTACTGGACGATCCGTATCCTTTCGTATGTTGGAGGTGTTCTCGGCTAATGACGTTCCCAATCCTTTCCTTAATCCTGCTGACGCCGCTCGTGGCGGCAGGCATCATCGCTGTGCTGCCGAAGCGCCTCCATGATACGATTCGCCGGCTTGCGGCGCTCGCCATGATTCTCGTGCTGCTCCTCACGCTCTTCCTCTATGTCGACTACGACACGGCGGCGGGCGGGATGCAGTACACGGAGTACGTGCCGTGGGTCACAGATCTCGGCATCGCGTATTCCTTGGGCATCGACGGCATCTCGCTGCCGCTGCTCCTGCTCTCATCGGTCGTCGGGCTCGCCGCCGTCTTCTCCTCGCGGCGCATCGAGCACCGGACGAAGGAGTACTTCGTCCTGCTGCTCATCGTCATCGCGGGCGTGTCGGGCGCGTTCCTCGCGCGCGACCTCTTCCTCTTCCTGCTGCTCTGTGAGATGGTCGTCGTGCCGGCCTACGTCATGGTGCTGATCTGGGGCTCCTCCGAGCGCATCCCGAAGGCCGAGGCTGCGATGAAGATGACCATGTTCCTGCTCGTCAGCTCGGCGTTCACGCTCGTCGGCGTCATCCTGCTGTACGTCTACGCCTTCCCCGCGGGGGCGCGCACCTTCGACGTGACGGCGCTCTCCATGGCGGCGCTCTCCGGCAGCATCCCGTACAGCGTGCAAGTCATCGCGTTCCTGCTGCTCTTGGTGGGCTTCGGCTCGCATCTTTCCATGTTCCCGTTCCACATCTGGTCGCCGGACGGCTATTCTGCCGCCCCGACGGCCGTCTCGATGATCAACGCGGGCGTCCTCAAGAAAGTCGGCGGCTACGCGCTCATCCGCATCGGCTTCTTCATCCTGCCGTTCGGCGCGAAGTTCTGGGCGCCCGTCATCGCCGTCCTCGCGACGATCAACGTCGTCTACGCCTCCTATGTCGCGCTCGCGCAGAAGGACATCAAGTACATGATCTCCTACTCGTCCGTGTCGCACATGGGTTACGTCCTCTTGGGCCTCGCCGCGCTGAACGTCGTCAGCGTCACGGGCGCCGTCGCCTACATGGTCGCCCACGGCATCATGATCGCGCTCTTCTTCTCGCAGATCGGCTACGTCTACGACGTGACGGACGCGCGCTCGACGGACGACCTCTGGGGGCTCGCGCACTACATGCCACACATCACGACGGGCTTCATGCTCGCAGGACTCTGCGCCCTCGGCCTGCCGGGGCTCATCGGCTTCATCCCGGAGTTCACGATCTTCGTCGGCTCCTTTACCGCTTTCCCCGTGCTCACGGTCATCGCCGTCTTCGGCATCATCTTCACGGCGTTCTACGTCCTGCGGATGCTGGCAAAGGTGCTGTTTGGCCGGCGCACGGCTGCCTTTGAAGGCATCCAGGATGAGCGCCACACGGACGTCGTCCCGCTGGCCGTCCTCGGCGTCTTCCTCGTCGGCTTCGGCATCTTCCCAAGCCTCTTGACCGATATGGTGGGCAGCGGCGTCGCGCCGCTCGGCCCGCTTTTCGACCTCGTCCGCGACGCGCCGATGCTCACCCTCTTGCAAGGGGCAACGATTTTGGGAGGCTTTTGAAACGATGACCGATATGAATTTTTCCGCAATCTCCATTGAGATCGCCATCGCGGTCCTACTGCTCCTCGTCCTGCTCCTCGACCTCATGAGGAAGCGGGGTTCAGGGCTGCTGCCGGCCTACGTGACAGCGCTCGGCCTCACGGGGATCCTCGCGCTCGCCATCTCATGCTATCCGACGGACGGCACGGTCCGCTATTTCTTCCAGGGCTTCTACGCCGTCGACGCCTACAGCATCTTCTTCAAGATCCTCTTCCTGCTCGGCACGCTCTTCACCGTGCTCTACGGGGCGCGCTACGTCGCGCGCAGGGTGGTGCATGTAGGAGAATTCTACGCACTCATGCTCGCAGCGCTGCTCGGCATGTCCGTCCTCGCCTCGGCCAACGACCTCGTCACGGTCTTCGTCGGGCTCGAGCTCATGACGATCTCCTTCTACGTGCTCGTGGCCATCCAGACGGACAATGTGCTCTCGACCGAGGCGGGCGTGAAATACCTCATCTACGGCTCGGGCGCGACAGGTGCGCTCCTCTACGGCATCAGCCTCGTCTACGGCATGACGGGCAGCCTCGCCTTCGACGCCATCGCGAGAAGCCCGGGGCTCTTCCTCGGGCTCGGCATCGCGGGCATGGTGCTCATGCTCGCCGGCTTCTTCTTCAAGCTCTCCATCATCCCGTTCCACCTCTGGGCACCCGACGTCTACGAAGGTGCGCCCGCGCCCGTCACCGCACTACTCGCCATGTGCTCGAAGGCGGCGGGCATCGCCGTCATGCTGCGCGTGATCGTCACGGCACTGCCGCAGGCGGCGCCGATGTGGACCGAGATCCTCGCGATCTTCGCCTTCGTCTCGATGGTCGGCGGCAACCTCATGGCGTTCTGCCAGTCGAACATCAAGCGCATGCTCGCCTACTCCTCCATCGCGCAGGCCGGCTACATGATGTGCGCGATGGCGGCGGCAAGTGCCGACGGCCTCAAGAGCGTCCTCTTCTACGCCGCCGTCTACCTCTTCGCGAACATCGCGGCATTCGTCACGGTCTCGTATCTTGAGGACCAGCGCGGCACCGACCTTCGGGATGTGCGCGGGCTCGCGCACCGCTCGCTGCTGCCCGCAGGCCTCCTGATGGTCGCACTGCTCACGATGGCGGGCATCCCGCCGACGGCAGGCTTCATCGGGAAGTTCTACATCTTCACGGCCACCGTCGACGCCGGCCTCTTCTGGCTCGCAGCCGTCGGCTTCGCCGTCTCGATGATGAGCGTCTACTACTACCTCATCGTCATCCGCGAGATGTTCCGCGACCTCGAGCCCGGAGAAGACGCCGATGAGCGGGAGCTCCGGCTTTCCCCCGCCGCGACCTTAGCGGGCCTCGCGGCCGTCTTCTTCGTCCTCGCCATCGGCCTCTGGGCGCAGCCGCTCGCCTTCTTCACCAATTTGACAATCCTGCAGACGCTCTGACGCGCCCCAGCTTCACATGCAAAAAGCACAAACGACAGCAATGCTTCGTTTGTGCTTTTTCGCATATGTACGGTTTTCTTCGCGCGCCTCACTGCTCCGCCAGAGCATCGTTCAGCGCAATGGCGAGCTGGTCGGCGCACGAGGTGCCGCGGCCGCCGCAGTCGTTGCCCTTGAGCAGGACCGCTACGTTCTTGGGGTCAGCACCTTCGAGGAGCTTGCTGATGGCACTGAGATTGCCCGGGCAGCCGCCGATGAAATGCACATCGTGGAGTTTGCCCTGCTCGTCAATGGCAAACGTGATCTGCTTGGCGCAGACGCCCTGCGGGGTAAAGGAATACATCTTCATGATTTCACTTTCTTTCTCAAAGATTTTCTTTTATTATATGCCATCGGCCAAGGGACTGACAAGTCGCTCCGTTTCGCGTTTTCTTTATTGCGCTCTAAACTACTAAGTGAGATTTAACGGCAAACTGATGCCGCAGGCCAAAGGCTGACAATCGCCTTCATCGCCTTCCCCCAAAAACAATAGTTAACGGAACAAAAAGCACAGATGACGTCGATGCATCGTCTGTGCTTTTTGCATGCATATGTAGTTGCGTCCATTAATGCATGGCCAGTTTGCGGAACGCCTCTTCTGTCATGCCCGCCCGCTCAGCTGCGTCTTTCACCGTGATGACACCATCATGCACGAGTTCCATCAATACTTTCCAGCGGCCTTCGACCTTTCCTTCTTCACGGCCTTCTTCACGGCCTTCTTCGCGGCCTTCCTCGCGGCCTTTTTCCTCACGGCGGCGCAATTCCATATAGAATGTCATGTATTCCACCTTCATTTCCTTGTTTTCTTTAGCCGTTTCCACGGCTTCAGCAATGCTTTCCGTAAACTTTCCCTGCGGAGACTTGCCCTCGATATAGTCGAGAAATGCGGCAAGGTCATGGTTGATGCCTTCGCGGCTGCCCTTGCTGTTCAGGAAGATTTTCGTCGTTTCATCCCCCATAAGGAAATGTGGCTCTTCCTGACATGTCTCACGGAACGTGTAGAGACTGCGCCCTTGTCCCAGTTCAATCCGTTCGAACGGGTCGAACGTGCAGATGAAGATGATGTACGTCCGGCGCAGTTTCGTGTAGAACTCGCCTTTGTTCAGCACGTCCATGTCCATCATCGCCTGGTAATAGCGCGTGCGCTTCGGCAGCTCGTCAGGGGTGGCGTAGTCCGTCGTCTGCATCTCGATGTCATAGAGCGTTCCCTGCTCATCTTCGACATAGACATCAAGCCGCACGCTCTTGCTGTCACGGCGGATGCGGATGTCCTTCTCCGTCTCCGGGAAGGCAATCTTGCGGATCTTGATGTTCAGGATGTTCTCAATCAGCCGCTTGCAGAGCCGCTTCTTGCGCATAACCTTCTGGAAGATGAAGTTATCCGCGATGGTCAGGTTCTCCCAAGCTTTCAGCGCATCCGCTCTGTCCTTCTTGCTCATCGGCGTGCCCCCTCTCAATCCTCTTTATCTTTATTATACCCTACTGACAATGAGCAAGACAAGCAAACTGGGATGAACAGCATGGCAGGATTTCATGATGGTGCATCGAAATCTAAGAGTAAGAGAATCTACTAAGGAGAGGCGAACATCATGTACAAGCCGCTGACCGTCACTGCGATCTACCCGTTCGACAAGAATCCCACGCGCGCGGAGTGGGATGATTATGACTACATGATGCAGCGGGCGGGCACTTCCAACAAGTACGTGCTCGTGCAGGAAGGACCGTACGACTACTACATCTACTTTGCCGAGGACGATCCGCGATTCCGGGACTACCTGATCGGCAAGCTCGACGCAGAGTCGGTGCAGAAGCTGTTGCGCAAATGCCCGGCCAACCGCTACAAGGTGAGCTGGCGCCAGAACTACTACGGAGATTTCATCTTCCGGGATGGCAGCCGGAAGCTCAACGTGCGGGCCGGCGGCATCTTCACGCTGGAAGTCAGCCACTGGGTCTGTCCGCACTGCGGCCAGATGCTGCTCGACAAAGACAATACCTGCAAGTACTGCGGCAAACCGCGGCCCGGCGAGACGATTCCCACGGAGCAGCACGGCAAGGGCCCGATTGACTCATTCATAATCCCCTCGTACGACGAATGGGTCTGCCAGGTCTGCGGCACGCGAAACACGACGCACAACTACTGCGGCGAATGCGGCGCCCGCAAGGGGACGAACCGCCTTGCCGTGCCATCGCGCTGATCTTGCCCATCGAATCAACAAAAAGCACAGACGACCATACGGTTGTCTGTGCTTTTCTCATGAATTCAATGGATTCGATTGATTGGGAACATCTCACGACTCGTCTAAGGCGCTCTTTAGCCTCAGATCATGTCGTTCTTGATCATGTACTCAGCAATCTGCAGGGCGTTGAGAGCAGCGCCTTTGCGGATCTGGTCGCCGCAGACCCAGAAGTTCAGGCCGTGCTCGATGGACTCGTCCTTGCGGATGCGGCCGACTTCGACGTCGTTCTTACCGGACGTGAAGAGCGGCATCGGGTAAATCTGCTCGGCCGGGTTGTCGCGGACGATGGCGCCCGGGAAGGCGTCGATGGCCTTGCGGGCCGCCTCGACGCTGACCTCGTCCTCGAACTCGACGTTGACGGACTCGGCATGGCTGCGGTAGACCGGCACGCGGACCGTCGTCGCCGTGATGCGCAGGCTGTCATCCTCGAGGATCTTCTTCGTCTCGTTGACCATCTTCATCTCCTCTTTCGTGTAGAGGTTGTCGTAGAAGACGTCGATCTGCGGAATGAGGTTGAAGGCAATCTGGTAATGCTTCGGGAACTTCGCGCCCGGCAGGATGTTCGCCTGCGGCTCGCGGCCGGCGACGATGTCATCGACCTGCTGCTCGAGCTCGGCCATGGCTTCCTTGCCGCCGCCCGAGACAGCCTGATACGTCGAGACGACGATGCGCTTAATCTTCGAGAGATCGTAGAGCGGCTTAAGCGCCATCATCATGATGATCGTCGAGCAATTCGGGTTGGCGATGATGCCCTTGTGGCGCGCGATGGCCTGCGGGTTGACTTCCGGAACGACGAGCGGGACCTCGGGGTCCATGCGGAAGGCACTCGAGTTATCGATGACGACAGCACCGGCCTTGACTGCAGCCGGAGCGAACTGCTTGCTCGCAGCGCCGCCGGCGAACAGCGCGATCTCGACGTCCTTGAAGGAGTCATCCGTCGTCTCCTCGACCGTGTACTCTTTGCCCATGAACTGGATCTTCTTGCCAGCGCTGCGCTTCGAGGCGAGCATCTTGAGGTTGGCAAACGGGAAATTGCGCTCCTCGATGAGGTTGAGGAATTCCTGGCCGACAGCGCCCGTCGCGCCAAGGATTGCTACATTGTACTTCTTCATGTCCATCGTTCCTTTCTGGTTCCTGCGATGCAGTCATTTATAATATGGATAAGGAAAGCAAAATCAGTCGAGCAGCTTGTCGAGTCCGACCGTCAGGCCTTTGAGGCTGCGGACTTTCTTCGCGGCGAGCACGACGCCCGGCATGAACGACTCGCGGTTCATTGAGTCGTGGCGGATCGTCAGCGTCTGGCCGAGGCCGCCGAAGATGACTTCCTGATGGGCGACGTAGCCCGGCAGGCGCACGCTGTGGATGTGCATGCCCTCATAGTCGGCGCCGCGCGCTCCCTCGAGCTTCTCAAACTCGTCCGGATTGCCCTGCTTGTGGGCCTTGCGGACCTCGGCGATCATGGCCGCCGTCTGGATGGCCGTGCCAGATGGTGCGTCGAGCTTCTTGTCGTGGTGCAGCTCGATGATCTCGACATCCGGCATGTACTTGGCTGCCTGACGCGACATGACCATCAAGAGCACCGCGCCGATGGCGAAGTTCGGTGCGATGAAGGCCGGCGTGTTATTCTCTTCCGAAGCCTTGGCAATCTCAGCCTTCTGCTCATCCGAGAGGCCCGTCGTGCCGACGACCGGCGATGTACCGTGCTTGAGTGCCGTCATGACATTGCCGAAGACGACGTCCGGGCGCGTGAAGTCGACCATGACCTCTGGCTTCTTGCGCGTGAGCAGCGCCTCGAGGTCCGTCTCGACGAGGATGCCGTTTGCCGGCAGTCCGACGAGTACGCCCGTATCCGCACCGCCCTTGATATCCACTGCGCCGACGAGTTCGAGCCCGTCCGCTTCCTGTACCGCTTTCAAGACTGCCTGGCCCATGCGGCCGCAGGCACCATTTACGATTACCGTAGTCAAAAGTATGCGCCTCCTGTTAGCGTCAAAAGATATTGCTATTGTATAGCATGTCCGCCATTCGTGTCAAGACGTCCCGTTGAAAAAGACGATTTTCGGTTCAATTTTCCATGATATGCTGGAATCTTTCCTTATATTGCAGCGCGAGGATGGGCCGGATGAAGTCGAGGTCGCCCTGGCTTGTGAGCGTCGCCTCAGCGGCCTTGTGGGCCTCCAAGAGGATGGCGATGTCCTCCGGCACGCGCGCGATCTTGAGGTCGGGCAGGCCGTGCTGCATCGAGCCGAAAAACTGGCCCGGACCGCGCAGCCGCAGGTCTTCTTCTGCAAGCTCAAAGCCGTCGGAGACCGTGGCCATGATCTTGAGGCGCTCGCGCGCATTCTCGGTCTTGCCCTCGGATACGAGGATGCAGTACGAGGCGTAGGAGCCGCGCCCGATGCGGCCGCGCAGCTGGTGGAGCTGCGCGAGGCCGAAGCGCTCGGCGTGCTCGATGACCATGATGCTGGCATTCGGCACGTTGACACCGACCTCGATGACCGTCGTCGAGACGAGCAGCTTGATCTTGTCCGCGTAGAAGTCCTGCATGACGCGCTCCTTCTCGGCAGGCGCGAGCTTGCCGTGCACGAGGCCGCACGGGATGCCGCGGAAGATGCCGAAGCGCAGCTCGTCGTAGACCTCCTCGGCCGACGGCAGGTCGCTCTCCTCGTTCATCTCGATGAGTGGGCAGACGACATAGGCCTGGCGCCCCGCCTCGATCTGGCTGCGCACGTACTGGTAAATCAGCGGCCGGCGGTCGGGCCGGCGCACGAACGTGCGGATGGGCTGGCGTCCCGGCGGCAGCTCGCGGATCAGCGAGACGTCGAGGTCGCCGTAGACCGTCAGGGTCATCGTGCGCGGGATTGGCGTCGCCGTCATGACGAGCACGTCCGGCACATGCGCGCCCTTCTTCTCGAGCGCCGCGCGCTGCGCGATGCCGAAGCGGTGCTGCTCGTCGGTGATGACGAGGCCGAGACGCGCGAAGTGAACGTCATCCTGGATCAGCGCGTGCGTGCCGATGACGATGTCGACCTCGTGGCGCGCGATGGCCTCGTGCATCTCGCGCCGCTGCTTCGGCGTCAGGTGGCCCGAGAGATAGCCGACGCGGATGCCGAGCGGTGCGAGCTTCGCCGAGAGGTTCTCATAGTGCTGGGCGGCGAGAATCTCGGTCGGCGCCATCATCGCGCCCTGCCAGCCGCTTGCGACCGTCTTGACGAGCGCGAGCATGGCGATGACCGTCTTGCCGGAGCCGACGTCGCCCTGCACGAGCCGCCGCATCGGCACGGTCCGCTCCATGTCGCGGCAGATCTCCTGCCACGCCTGCTGCTGGTCGTGCGTCAGCGTGAAGGGCAGGCCAGAGAGGACGGCCGCCACGAGCTTGCCATTTGGCTGGTGGCGGATGCCGAGCCGCGTCTGCTGCGACTGCTTCTTGATGAGCAGCAGGCCGCACTGGATGAGGTAGAGCTCCGAGAAGGCCAGCCTATAGCGCGCCCGCTTGAGCTCCTCCCCGTCCTTCGGGAAGTGCACGGCGCGCAGGGCCTCGCGGCGGCCCATGAGCTTGCGCTCGGCAAGGATGCGCGCGGGGATGAGCTCGGGCAGCTCGTCAGCCGCCTCCAGCGCCTCCTCGACGAGCGTGCGGAAGAACTTCTGGTTCAGCCGCTCCGTCGCCGCATAGACGGGCAGGATGCCGCAGAGCCCGGCTGCCTGCTCCCCCTCATCGAGGATCTGGAAGTAGCGCAGCTGGCTCATCGCGAACTGGCCGCGGCCGCCGTAGGCATAGGCAGGCTTGCCGCTGACGAAGACGCGCCGCCCCATTTTCAGCTTGTTCTTGAGGTACTTCTGGTTGAACCAGGTGACCTGCAGCAACCCCGTGCCGTCATTGAGGTAGGCCGTCAGGATCGTCAGGCCGCGCCGCCCCGTCTGCTCCTGCAGGTTGACGATGGTGCCCGCGACCGTCGCGACCGTGCCCGGCCGCAGGTCGGCGATGCGCGTCAGCGTGCTCTGGTCTTCATACGTGCGCGGGAAGTACGTCAGGACGTCGTAGACCCGCGCGATGCCGAGCCGCGCGAGCTCCGCCTTCTTCTTCGGCCCGACGCCCTTGAGGTACTGGACCGAATCCGTGATCTTCATGGAGAGAATCGAATCCTTTCTTATTTTTATTAGACTGACTTGACGAATGGTCTTGCCCTTATTCTACCACGTTTGCCAGATGAGCACCACACGCGCACAGGCACAAAAAAAGAGTCTCACGAGGAGACTCTTTTTTACCGTATTGACAATGCGTTCAGTGAAATCAGAGCTGCGGGCCAGCTGCAACGAGGCCTTTGCCGATTTCCGTGTTCGCATACTTCTTGGCGAAGTTGTCGATGAACATCTGAGCGAGTTTCTTAGCTCTCGTATCCCACTCGGACTCATCTTTGTAATCCCACTTCGACTTGGACGGATCCTTGTAGGTATCCTTCGGGTCGAGGACTTCCGTAGCAACGCCTTCGAGCTTCGTCGGAATCTCGAGACCGAAGTACGGGATCTTCTTCGTCGGAGCTTCGTTGATGGCACCGCTGTGGATAGCGTCGATGATGCCGCGCGTATCCTTGATGGAGATGCGCTTGCCATAGCCGTTCCAGCCCGTGTTGACAAGGTATGCCTTCGTGCCGTTTGCCTTTACGCGCTTAACGAGCTCATGCGCATATTTCGTCGGCGGCAGCTCGAGGAATGCCTGGCCGAAGCAAGCGGAGAACGTCGGAGTCGGCTCCGTGATGCCGCGCTCCGTGCCAGCCAGCTTGGACGTGAAGCCGGAGAGGAAGTAGTACTGCATCTGTTCCGGCGTCAGGATGGAGACCGGCGGCAGTACGCCGAATGCATCTGCTGCGAGGAAGATGACGCTCTTAGCAGCCGGAGCAGCGCTGCGGTCGTTGACAAAGCCCTTGACCGTGCTCTTGATATGATCAATCGGATAGGATACACGCGTATTCTCCGTGATGCTCTTGTCGGCGAAGTCGATCTTGCCGTTCTCGTCGAGGACAACGTTCTCCAAGAGAGCATTGCGCTTGATGGCGCCGAAGATATCCGGCTCGGATTCCTGATCGAGGTTGATGACCTTTGCATAGCAGCCACCCTCGAAGTTGAAGATACCATCGTCATCCCAGCCGTGCTCATCATCGCCGATCAGCAGGCGTTTCGGATCCGTCGACAGCGTCGTCTTGCCCGTGCCGGAGAGGCCGAAGAAGATAGCCGTGTTCTTGCCCTGCTTATCCGTGTTCGCGGAGCAGTGCATCGCAGCGATGCCCTTGAGCGGCAGGAAGTAGTTCATCATGGAGAACATGCCCTTCTTCATCTCGCCGCCGTACCAGGTGTTGATGATGACCTGCTGGCGCTCCGTGAGGTTGAAGACGACAGCCGTGTCGGAATGCAGGCCGAGCTCTTTGTAGTTCTCGACTTTTGCCTTCGAAGCGTTGAAGACGACGAAGTCCGGCTTGAAGTTTGCTTCCTCTTCCGGGGTCGGTTTGATGAACATGTTGCGGACGAAATGTGCCTGCCATGCGACTTCAACGATGAAGCGGACAGCCATGCGCGTATTCGTGTTTGCACCGCAGAAACCATCGACGACGAACAGGCGCTTGTTGGACAGCTCTTTCTTGGCGATGTCCTTTACAGCAGCCCAAGCTTCCTTGGTTGCTCTGTGGTTATCGTTGTGATATTCCTCAGAATCCCACCAAACCGTGTCGTGCGACGTCTCGTCATCGACGATGAATTTATCTTTAGGCGAACGGCCCGTGAAGATGCCCGTCTTGACATCAACAGCGCCGAGCTCGGAAACCTGGCCCTTCTCATAGCCCGTCAGGCCTTCCTTCGTCTCTTCCTCGAACAGGGTCTTGTAGGAAGGATTGTAGATGATTTCCGTCGTACCCGTGATACCATACTGACTAAGATCGATGTTTGCCATTTGCATTCAACCTCTTTCATTAATATTGGTCCTGGTAAACCTCTGAGGCATCTCACATAACGCAGCCTTACAGTCGGGATGAAAAACCGTTCATCATCCGCAATCTGCTGTTCACTTCATGTGAACTCCTCATCACAGCTATTATATTAACTTATTCATTCATAAATGTCAAATATTTATTTGCACTTTTTTTAACGTTTTATTTATTTCTCTTATTCACATTCACTTCCATAAAAATAAGAGGAATAACGCATAAATTCTGCATCATTCCTCTTATCAATTCACTTATTCTTGAACGGAATCTGCCGACGCAAAGAGCATGACGGCCTTCTCCATCGTCGCCGGTGCACAGACGCCGTCGTGACGCACGGCTTTCTTGCGCAGCGAGGCGAGGCCTTCAGGGATTGGGTCTTCATTGCGCTGCTGCAGCTCGTCGAGCAGGGTGAACTCGTCGACGCCCTGCGTCTTGACGCCGAGCGCATCGAGCACGCTGCCGTTGAACTTGTAGGGGCTCGCCGTCGAGACGACGACCATATGGTGCGCATCGCCCGTCGCCTGCTGGTACTTCTCGGCGACACGCCAGGCGACGGCCGTGTGCGGGTCCGCGACATAGTGATGCTTGCGGTAGACCTCCGCAATGCACGCTTCCGTATCCTCATCCGAGGTCCAGTCCGCCCAGAAAGTCTCTTGGATCTTCGCGAGCAGCTCGCTGCCGACGTCGTAGCGGCCCTGCTGCTGCAGCTGCTGCATCCAAGAGGCGACCTTCGCCTTATCCTCTGTCATGTGGTAGAGCAGACGCTCGAGGTTGCTCGAGATCAGGATGTCCATCGACGGCGAAATCGTCTTGAAGAAGTCGCGCTGGCGGTCGTAGACGCCCGTGCGCAGGAAGTCAGTCAGGACGTTGTTGGCGTTCGAGGCGCAGATGAGCTTGTGCACCGGCAGGCCCATGCACTTCGCGTAGAAGCCCGCGAGGATGTCGCCGAAGTTGCCCGTCGGCACCGTGAAGTCGATGGCCTCGCCCGGCTCAATCGTGCCGGCGGAAAGGAGTTCCGCATAGGCACTGAAGTAGTAGACGATCTGTGGCACGAGGCGGCCCCAGTTGATGGAGTTGGCCGACGAGAGGCGGATGCCCTTCGCGGCGAGCGCTTCATTGAAGTCCTTGTCGCCGAAGATGCGCTTGACACCGCTCTGCGCGTCGTCGAAGTTGCCCGTGACGGCCGTGACGTTGACGTTGCCCCCCTCCTGCGTGAGCATCTGCAGCTGCTGGATGCGGCTGACGCCGCCCTGCGGGTAGAAGACCATGATGCGAATCTGCGGCACATCGCGGAAGCCCTCGAGCGCCGCCTTGCCCGTGTCACCAGAGGTCGCGACGAGGATCAGCACCTCGTCCTTCTCGCCCGTCTTCTTGAGCGCCGTACTCATGAGCTGCGGCAGGAGCTGCAGCGCCATGTCCTTAAAGGCGCTCGTCGGGCCATGCCAGAGCTCGAGGACGCTCTTCTCGCCGACGGCCTTGACGGGCGCGCGCTTCTCCGTGTCGAAGCGGCCATTTGCGTAGGCGCGCGTGACACAGCCTGCGAGCTCCTCGGCCGTGTAATCTGTCAGGAAGAGCCCGAGGACCTTCTCGGCACGCTCCTCATACGACAGGGCCTTGAGCCCTTCAATGAACGCCATGTCGACCTGCGGCATCGCATCGGGCACGAAGAGACCGCCGTCTGCTGCCAGGCCGCGGATGATGGCCTTGGCGGAATCGAGCTGTTCGGCATTTCCTCTGGTGCTGCTGTATTTCAAAACAATCGCCTCTTTCTTCATTTATAAATAGTCGGAACTATGATAGAATGATAGCGGGCCGCGCGGGCAAAGAGCCTGCGCAACCGGACAACTGTCATTATACCATAGAATCCCGGCGAATCCTATAGAAATCTGCAAATTGTCAGCTCCCGGGATACTGATTGGACATTGTCGTTACATTATAATGGATAACATTGGTTTTTCTTTCTCTTTTTGTAACAGAAAGGATGTTGAAGTTGTTGAAAATTGCCATGGCTCAGATGGAGGTCGTCCCCGGCCATCCAGATGTGAACACCGCCACGATCCTGCGCTTCATTGAAGAGGCGCGCACTAAGGGCGCCGACGTCGTCATCTTCCCGGAGATGGCGGTGCCTGGATACTTCCTCGGCGACACGTGGGAGCAGAGCGCCTTCCTGCGCGACTGCGAGAGCTATGGCCGCGACATCATCGCGGCCTCGAAGGACATCACTGTCATGTTCGGCAACGTCGCCATTGACTGGCAGAAGAAGAACAACGACGGCCGCGTGCGCAAGTACAACGCCTTCTTCATCGCGCGCGACGGCGAGCTCATCCAGCCGGACAACATGCCCTACCCCTACACCATCAAGACGCTCATGCCGAACTACCGCGAGTTCGACGACACGCGCCACTTCTTCAGCCTGCAAAAGCTCGCGCGCGAGCTCGGCACGACGCCGTCGAAACTGCTCTCCCCCGTCACGCTCAAGATCCGCGACGACTACTACCGCGTGGGCTGCCTGCTCTGCGAGGACGGCTGGAGCGACGACTACGAATTCGCACCGTTCGAGCTGCTCGAGGAGAAGGAACAGCTCGACTTCTACGTCAACATCTCCGCTTCGCCGTACACGCTCGGCAAGAACGACAAGCGCAACCGCGTCTTCGGCCGCCAGGCGCGCGAGGCCGGCGTGCCGCTCTTCTATGTCAACTGCATCGGCCTGCAGAACAACGGCAAAACCGTCTACACCTTCGACGGCTCGAGCACGGCCTACAACGAGTCGGGCCACGTCGTGCGCACGCTGCCGGAGTACGAAGAGGCGCTTGCTGTCCTGCCGCTCGCCGGGATGAAGGATATGCCGGCCGAGAAAGAGGCGGATGAGCCGGACATCGCCCACATCTACCGCGCGCTCCACTACGGCATCGGCCACTTCCTCGCGAACATCCACATGAAGAAGATCGTCATCGGCATCTCGGGCGGCATCGACTCGGCCGTGGCCGCCGCGCTCTACGCGAAGGTCGTCGGCCCGGAGAATCTGCTGCTCGTCAACATGCCGAGCGTCTTCAACTCCGCGACGACGAAGGGACTCTCGCAGGAGCTCGCCAATAACCTCGGCTGCCAGTACATGATCATCCCGATCCAGGAGTCGGTTGACCACACGATCAAGCAGCTCGAGGAGACGCCGATGGTCAACCTCGGCACGGGCAGCGAATCGCATCTTCGCGTCTCCTCCTTCGTCGCCGAGAACATCCAGGCGCGCGACCGCAGCGCCCGCGTGCTCGCCGGCGCCGCAGCGGCGTTTGGTGGCGGCTTCACCTGCAATGCCAACAAGGCCGAGACGACGGTCGGCTACTCGACGCTCTACGGCGACCAGTCGGGCTTCCTCGCCGCGCTCGCCGACCTCTGGAAGTACCAGGTCTACGCACTCGCCCACTACATGAACACGACGGTCTACGGCCGCGAAGTCGTGCCGCAGGGCATCATCGACATCGTGCCGTCGGCCGAGCTCTCCTCCGCCCAGAACGTCGACGAGGGCAAGGGCGACCCGATCAAGTACCCGTACCACGACTTCCTCTTCCGCTCCTTCGTCGAGCGCTGGCAGAAGGCGACGCCGGAGGACCTGCTCGAATGGTATAAGGCCGGCACGGTCGAAGCGAACCTCGGCTGCGAAGCGGGGCTCGTCGCGAAATACTTCCCGACGGCAGCCGACTTCATCCAAGACCTCGAGCGCTGGTGGAACCTCTTCACGGGCATGGCGATTGCCAAGCGCATCCAGGCCCCGCCAATCCTCGCCGTAAGCCGCCGCGCCTATGGCTTCGACCACCGCGAAGCCCAGAACGGTGCCTACTACACGCGCCGCTACCGCGAGCTCAAGGCAGAACTGCTCGCTAAATAAGCAAGTAAGCAGGCTACATCAAAGCATCCATCGTCGTCAAGAGTGGCAGGACGATGGAAAGCACGAAGAAGAAGATCAGGCCACCGACAAAGAAAATCATGATTGGCTCGGCGAGGGCTTCGACCCTTGCCGAGCGGTGACGGACATCAGCCGCGGCAAACGCTGCGGCTTTTTCCATCATGGCGTCGAGCGTGCCAGTCGTCTCGCCGGCCATCAGGAGCTCGACGAGCAGGCCAGGGCAGGACGTCCGCTGGCGCAGGCTCGCAGCAAAGGGCTGCCCCGCCTCGACCTGCTGCTGGAGCGCCCGCATCTCGAGCCGGACCTGCAGATTTGCGGGCACATCCCGCGCCATCGCGAGCGCCGTCGTCAGCGGGATGCCATTTGCCAGCATGACAGCCAGCAGTTCCAAGAGGATGCGCCAGGCCGCATAAGACTGCAACGGGCCCAGGATCGGCAGCTTCAGCAAAATGCCGTCGATGACGATCCGACTTCTCTCGTGCCGCAGCAAGGCAAACAGGGCGGCCACGGCAAGGACAATCCCCGCCACGAGCAGGGCGATATGGCTTTCTACGAACGCCATAAAGGTGAGCAGCAGCTTCGTCGTCCACGGCAGCTCCGCCCGCAGGTCCTGCAGCATGGCCGCAAAGGCGGGCAGCACGAAGACCGTCATGAGCACGAGTGAGACGACGGCGACGACGAGCAGGATGACGGGATAGAGAAGCGCCGACTTCAGCGCTTCGCGCGCCTCGTAGCGGTGCTCCTCGAAGTCCGCGAGCTGCGCGAAGATCTGCGTCAGCGAGCCGCTCGCTTCGCCCGCCCGCACGAGCCCGCAGAGCGAAGCCGAGAAGAGCTGCGGGTGCTGCGCGAGCATCTCGTGGAGCGGATGGCCCGCCATGATGCCCTTGAGGAGGTCCTGCAGAAACGACTGGTACGGCGGATTGCCGTCCGACCGCGAGAGGATTTCCAGCGCCTGATGGACAGGCATGCCCGCCTGCATCATCGCGGCCATCTGCCGCAGGAACAGCACGCGCAGTTTAGCCGCCGGCATCGCATTGAGCTTGGTAAACCGCATCCGCCATGCAGGGCCGCCCGCTTTCTTCTCCTCCTGCTGGCTCAGCGAGGCGATCCAGAGCCCGCGCCGCCTTATGAGTCCCGCCGCCTCGCGCTTGTCTTTCGCCTCGATTGTGCCCGCGAAGAGCTCGCCCGCGCGATTCCTCGCTTCATAGAGAAAAACACCCATAGCGCCTCCTTTCTTTTTATAACGGAGCAGCACAGGCATCAGACCATGCGACGCTCCGCCCGTTCATAGACCTCGCGTGCAATCAGGCCCTGCTGCAGAATCTTCTGCAGCGCCTGGGCGCGCGTCTGCATGCCCTGCGCCTGATGCGTCATCATCGCCATCTCGATCTGGCTGTACTTGCCCTGGCGGATCAGGCTGGCGACAGACGGCTCACGCAGCAGGACCTCTGTGCACGGCACGCGGCCGCCCTTGCGCGCGGGCAGGAGCTCCTGCGCAAAGATCGCGCAGAAGACATCGGCGACCTGCGCGCGTACGATGCTCTGCTGTTCCTGCGGATAGAAGCCCTCGATGCGCCGCACCGCCTCGGCCGCACCGCGCGTGTGCAGCGTGCCGAGCACGAGCATGCCCGTCTCCGCTGCCGCGAGCGCCGTCGTCATCGTCTCGCGGTCGCGTATCTCCCCGACGAGCAGGATGTCCGGCATCTCGCGTAATGCACTCCTCAATGCCTCGGGGAACGAGCGGAAGTCGCGGCCAAGCTCGCGCTGGCTGATAAAGCATCGGGATGGCGTGAAAACGTACTCGATGGGGTCCTCGAGCGTCAGGATGTGCGCGGCACGGCTCTCGTTGACCGCCTGCAGGAACGATGCCATCGTCGTCGTCTTGCCCGAGCCCGTGCGCCCCGTCACGAGCATGAGGCCCTGCCTCGCCTCTAGCAGCCCCTGCAGTGCCTGCGGCGCATGGATGGCCGCCAGCGTCGGGATACTGCTGGGCAGCAGGCGCAGGACCATTGCCAGATGCGCCTGCTGCCGGTAGAGATTGCCGCGCAGCCGCCGCCCCGCATGCGCCAGCGAGAAGTCGATGGCATGGCCCCCGCGCAGCGACTCCCGTTGCGCAGGCAACAGCAGGACCTCCGCCATTGACTCCATAAATGCATCATCCGGCTGCCATTCCGCGCGCGACAGCCTGCAAAGACTGCCGTCGACGCGCAGCCAGACCGCCTGCCCCGCCGTCAGGTAGATGTCATTGGCGCGCGCCGCGATGGCCTCCGCAAGGATTGCCTTCCACATCTCATGCCCTGCCCTATCCATACAGCACTCTCCTGACCTCCTGCCATGAGGTGATGCCCGCCTTTGCCTTCTCCCTGCCGTCCTCGAGCAGCGAGCGCATGCCGCAGGCCTTCGCCCGCTCCACCATCTCACGCCGCGGGATCTTCTGCAGGATGCCCTCGCGCACCGCTTCATGCGGCACGAGGAGTTCCGCGAGGACCGTGCGCCCACGGTAGCCCGTGCCGTGACAGGCAGCGCAGCCGCGGCTCCGGTAGAGCACCATGCCATCTACACGTTCATCCGCCTCTGCAAAGAACGCCGCCTCATCAGAGCCCTCTGCGACGCGGTACGCTTCGCGGCAATCCGGGCAGAGCCTGCGCACGAGCCGCTGCGAGACGATGCCCGAGAGCGTCGCCGCCAAGAGATACGGCGCGATGCCCATCTCGAGCATGCGGTAGAGCGCCGAGACGGCATCCTCCGTGTGGATCGTCGTCATCAGGAGGTGGCCCGTCAGCGCGATGCGCACGGCCATGGCCGCCGTCTCCTCGTCGCGTATCTCGCCGAGCAGGATGCCCGTGACATCCTGGCGCAGCACTGCGCGCAAGCCCGCTACGAACGTCATGCCCGCCTTCGGGTGGATCTGCACCTGATTGACACCCGGCAGGATGCGCTCTATGGGGTCCTCGAGCGTCACGAGGTTGCGCGACTCCGTATTTAGCTCCGTCAGCGCGGCGTAGAGCGAGGACGTCTTGCCCGAGTTCATCGGGCCGCAGAGCACGATCATGCCGGCGGGCCGATGGATGAGCTCGCGCAAGAGCGCCGTGTCCTCCTTTGAAAAGCCGAGCTCATCGAGCGAGAAGAGCTGCGCCGAGACATCCATCAGGCGCATGACGATGACTTCGCCCGATGAGGCGGGCAGCGAGGACACGCGGATGTCGATGCGCCTGCCCTTTGGCTGGAACAAGATGTGGCCGTCCTGCGGCTGCTGGTGCACGGCGATGTCCATGCCCGCCATGACTTTGATGCGCGACGTCACCGCCGGGCCGAGATTCGCAGGCATCGTCATAGTCTCGCGTAGGATACCGTCAATGCGAAAGCGCAGCCGGACCCGCATCTCCTGCGGCTCCAGATGGATGTCGCTCGCATGCAGGGCCACCGCCCGCTCAAGCAAATGGTCGACGAGCCGGATGATGCCCGGCACCTCCGACCGCATGCCATAGCGCACCTCCCGCACCGACTCCCGCACAAGATTCTGCCAAAGCAATTCTGGCGTCTCCAACACAATCCCCCCTGTCCTATGCTTTATTCTCAACTGTATTCTCAATTACTATTTCTACAAAATATGAGAAAATCCTGTCTTTTCTGAACAAGAAATCACCAGAGCACATGGCCGCAGCAAAAAGCGGCCCACCACCTTGTGGCAGACCGCCTTGCAGCTATTCTTCCTTGTGGCTTTGCAACGCATAGCTCAGATCACGGCGTGGCATAGTCCGCTTGCTGTGCCATGTCATCATCATGCGGCTCGCGATTCACGATTCGTTGACGCGTTTGCCCGTGATGTGCTCCGGCGTCAGCTCGAGCATCAGCATGCGCGGACCAGCATGTTTTACCTCGTTGTCGAGGTACGCCTTGTCCTGCGTGAACTTCTCGCCGAGCAGCCGCGCGAGGCGCAGTGCCGCTTCCTTATCCTCCAGCACGCGCATGCGCCCGAAGACAATGACACTGCGGAATGTCAGCGACCACTCCACGCCATCCTCATGGCGCCCCTCACCCGTGATGCAGTACGACACCTTGTCGCACGCGCGGATCGCATCGAGCTTATGGCCCGCCAACGCACAGTGGAAATAGAGCTTGCCGCTCTCCTCATCATAGTAATGATCGAGCGGCACCCCGTAAGGATACCCATCATCCCCAAGCACCGAAAGCACCCCGCGCTTCTCCCGCTTCATGATTGCCACACACTCTTCTGCCGGAAGCTGCTGCTTAAATCTTCTCATCTTGCGAAACATCGTATCACACATCTCCAATCATCTCATTGTGCAGATCAATAATTGTTGAAATCTTAATTTTTTCCTTTGTTCCTTTGATAAATTTCTTTATCAAAAATAGAAATCCTGCTTTTTATGAGTAGATTAACATTCCTACATGCAAAAACGCCTCCGAGAAGCAGTGCTGCTCTCGAAGGCGTTTGTTTACTGAGCTCAGTCTTTCATGCTGCTGCCTATCCCGCCCGCCTCGGGATAGAGGCTGCGGTATTTGTGTTCGGTCAGCAGGACTTTGCGGACGTATTCGCGGGTCTCTTGGTAGGGGATGGCGTCGATATCGTGGAAGTCGGCGGGCCAGCCGTATTCGCGGATCCAGGACTGGACGTTGCCGCGGCCGGCGTTGTAGGCGGCGAGGGCGAGGACGTCGTTGCCGTCGAATTCGCGCTGCAGGGTGCTCAGGTACCAGATGCCGTAGCGGATGTTGCGCTCGGGCTCGTGGATGGCCTCGATGGAATACGAGGGGTCTTCGAGCTGGCCGGCAATCCACTCGGCGGTGTCGGGCATGAGCTGCATGAGGCCGATGGCGCCGCGGTGCGAGTGCACGCCGTCCTGGAACTTGCTCTCGGTCTTGATGACGGCAATGGCCAGGTACGGGTCGACGCGGTAGCGGTCGGAGTATGTCTCGACGGTGTCGCGATACGGGAAGGGATAGAGGTAGTGGCGCTGGAATGCCTCGGACGCGAAGGTCAGGTAGATGGCAAACGCGAGGAAGATGACGGCACTCACGATGGCGTAGAGATATTTGCGGTGTGCCGTCCTGCGCGCCTGTGCGACGCGCTCCAGAAAATCAGGTCGTTTCAAATGTGGGTCTCTTCCTTCCTGCTGTTTGATCCTGCCGCTTGATGCGGCTGCTTCTGCCAGAGGGCGTGCAGCCTCTCCATGAGCTCCTGCTCCGTGCCGCTGTTGTCGATGATGACATCGGCCAGCCGGCGCTTCTTTACAAGCGGCATCTGCGCGGCGATGCGGCGCTTGGCCTCCTCGCGGCTGTAGCCATTGCGGCTCTGCAGGCGCGCGAGTTGCAGGGGCTCTGGCACGTCGACCAGCCATGATTCGTCGACATGCGCCTGCCAGCCCGTCTCGAAGAGCAGGGGGATGTCGAGGATGACAGCGGGCTCCCCTGCCGCCTCAGCGCGCTCGAGCTCCTGCTCTATGGCCCTGCGGATCACGGGATGCGCCGTCTCATCGAGCCAGCGCTTCTCGGCGGGGTCGGCAAAGGCAATCTGACCGATGCGGCGCCGATTGAGCTGCCCGTCCGGCAGAATGACGCCTGTGCCAAAATGCGCGCAATACGCCTCGTAGAGCGGTCCCCCCGGCTCCATAAACCCATGCGCGATAGCGTCGGCATCGATGATGCAGGCCCCCCAGCCGCGCAGGATGGCCGAGGCCGTGCTCTTGCCACTTGCGATGCCGCCCGTCAGGCCAATGCGCTTCATGGCTCCATCCCCTTCTCTAAAATCAATCCATACTTCAAGATGATAGTACCAAGCCACTCTAAAAAACTCATGAAAGTAACGCCCGCAAAATCAGAAGCCCCTGATGAAGATGCCACTCAGACGTATACTCCCCTTACGGGGAGGAATTCCTTAGTGCTGACAATGCGGACAGAAATGCGTGCCTCTGCCGCCGATGGTGATCTTCTCGATGGGCCGACCGCAGGTGGGGCACGGCTTGCCTGCGCGGTGGTAGACGCAGAGGTGCTCCTGATGGTGACCATAGCCGCCCTCACCGTTGCGATAGTTGCGGAAGGTCGTGCCGCCGTCGGCGAGGCCGTCGCGGAGGACGCGCTGGATGGCTTCTGCGAGCTTCTTGCACTCTGCCTGTGTCAGGCTGCCGGCCTCGCGGCGCGGATGGATCCCTGCGAGGAACAGGGACTCGTCGGTGTAGATGTTGCCGAGCCCCGCGATGCGGCGCTGATCGAGCAGGAAGGACTTGATGGGCTGCTTCCTGCCGCGGACGGCCTGCGCGAGGTACGCCGGCGTGAACGCGTCCGACAGGGGCTCCGGCCCGAGTGACTGAAGGCCCGGCACGGCGATCTCCTCGCCTGCGGCAAAGCCGTAGACGCAGCCGAAGGTCCGCACGTCGGCGAAGACGAGCGCGCCGCCGCCCGCGAGGTGGAAGACCATGCGCGCGTAAGCGTCGCGCTGCCTGCCGGACGGGTCGTAGACGAGGCTGCCCGTCATGCGCAGGTGGAAGACGATGATGCTGCCGTCATGCAAGTCGAGCAGCAGGTATTTGCCGCGGCGGCGCATGCCTTTCATGCGCTTGCCCGCGACGAGCGACTGGAACGCCTCGGGTTCCGGGTACTTCAACTGGCGCGGCAGCAGGATGTCGGTGCAGGCGATCGTGCGGCCCGGCAGCTGCTCATCGAGGTATTGGCGGATGATCTCCACCTCGGGTAGCTCTGGCATAGAAATCCCTCACTTTGCTTCGGCCCAGTTGCGGCCCCAGTGGATGTCGATGATGAGCGGCACGGAGAGCGCCACGACGTGCTCCATCGACTCGCGCAGGATGGCCTGCACCACATCGAGCTCGCTCTCGACGACTTCGAGCACGAGTTCATCGTGGACCTGCAGCAGGATGCGGCTCTTGACGCCCGCCTCCTTGAGCCTATGATAGGCGGCGATCATCGCGAGCTTGATGACATCGGCGGCCGTGCCCTGTATCGGCGTGTTCATGGCCATGCGCTCGGCGAGCATGCGCTGGTTGAAATTGCGGCTCTTGATGGCGGGCAGCTCGCGGCGGCGGCCGAACATCGTCGTGACGTAGCCCGTCTCACGTGCTTCGGCGACGACCTTGTCCATGAAGGCGCGCACGCCGGGGTAGCGCTCGAAGTAGCGGCTGATGTAGTCGCCGGCTTCCTTGCGCGAGATGTGCAGGTTGCGCGCGAGGCCGAAGTCGCTGATGCCGTAGACGATGCCGAAGTTGACGGCCTTCGCATGGCGGCGCAGCTCCGGCGTGACTTCCTCCAAGGGGATGCCGAAGACCTCGGCGGCCGTGCGCGCGTGGATGTCTTGGCCGCGCTTAAACGCATCGATGAAGTTCTCGTCGCCCGACATGTGTGCGAGCAGGCGCAGCTCGATCTGCGAGTAGTCGGCCGACAGGAGGTAATCGTAGCCCTCGCCCGGCTCAAACAGCGCGCGGATCATGCGCCCTTCTTCCGTGCGCACGGGGATATTCTGGAGGTTGGGGTCCGAGCTCGAGAGGCGGCCCGTCGCCGTGACCGTCTGATTGAAGCTCGTGTGGACACGGCCCGTGTCCGTGCGGATGAGTCCCGTGATGCCGTCGAGGTAGGTCGACTTGAGCTTGCTCCAGAGGCGGTACGCGAGGATCTGCTCGACAATCGGGTGCTCGAGGCGCAGGCTCTCGAGCACCTCGGCATTCGTCGAGTAGCCCGTCTTCGTCTTCTTGCGCACGGGCAGGTCGAGCTCTTCAAACAGCACGGTGCCGAGCTGCTTGGGCGAATTGAGGTTGAAGGTATGGCCCGCCATCTCATAGATGGACTGCTCGATCGTCTGCAGGCGGTCAGCGACCTCCTCCGTCTTCTCGGCGAGGTGCGCGCGGTTGACGTAGACGCCGTTCTGCTCCATCGCGGCGAGGACTTCGACGAGCGGCAGCTCGACCGTTTCCATGAGGTGCGTGAGCTCCTCTTCCTCGAGCTTCGCACCGAGCAGCGGGTAGAGGCGGCTGATGGTCTTCGCCTCCCAGATGGCCTGGCTCCGCTCGTCGGCAAACGATTCGGGTGCCATCTCCTGCAGGTACTTCTGCGAGAGCTCCGGCAGGGCGTATTTCGAGCGCTCCGGCTCCAGGAGATACGCCGCGAGCTCGATATCGAAGAAGTCGTTCTGTCCCCTGACACCTGCCTGGTCGTAGCGCTTGAGGCCGAAGACGGCCGCCTGCTGCTCCGATTCAAGCAGGCTCAGCAGCGCGGGGAAAGCCGCGCTGTCCTTCGTCACGAAGCCGGCCTTCTCTACATCCGGTCCCGCCACGACGGCCAAGCCCTCGAGCGAGACAAACGGCGCGAGGCCTTCGAAGATGCCGGAGACGGCCAGATACGGTGCCTCGGCCGCGGCCTTGATGGCCGCCTCATCCCAGAGGTCATAGGAGAGGTCCTCTGCGGCCGCATCTCCTGTATCGCCGAGGTCGAGCGCCAGCTCGGCTGGTCCGTAAAGGCGCTCGAAATTGCGCCAGACGGCGCGCAACTCGTGCGCGTCGCAGAAAGCCTGCATCTTCTCCATGTCCGGCTGGATGCGGTAGTCCGCCTCGACAAACTCGATCTCCGGCACATGGAGCTCGATCGTCGCGAGCTCCTTCGAGAGGCGTGCCTGGTCGGCGTATTCCATCAGGCGCTCCTTGAGCTTCTTGCCGGAGACATCCTCCACATGTGCGAGCACGTTCTCGACGGAACCGTAGGCCAGCAGCAGCTTCGAAGCTGTCTTCGGGCCGACACCCGGGATGCCCGGAATGTTATCGGACGTATCGCCCATGAGTCCCTTGAGATCGATGAGCTTGAGCGGCTCAAAGCCATACTCCTCCTCAAAGGCAGCCGTGTCATAGTCCTTGAGCTCCGAGATGCCCTTCTTGGTCAAGAGCACGCGCAGGTTTGGCCGCACGAGCTGCAGGGCGTCGCGGTCGCCCGTGACGACGCGCACATCATAGCCCTCAGCCGCGGCCTGCGTCGCGAGCGTGCCGATGATGTCGTCGGCCTCGTAGTTGTCCTTCTCGAGGAACGGGATGCCCATGTTCGCGGCGAACTCGCGCAGGAGCGGGAACTGCGAGAGGAGTTCCTCCGGCGTCTTGTCGCGCGTACCCTTGTAGTCGGCATAGCGCTCCGTGCGGAAGGTATGGCGGCTCTTGTCGAAGGCCAGCGCCATGAGATCGGGCTCCTGCTCGGCAATGAGCTTCGTCAGCATGTTTGAGAAGCCGAAGATGGCCCCCGTCGGCTGACCATGCGAATCACTGAGATCTGGTGGCAGTGCGTAAAAGGCGCGGAAGATCAGACTGCTGCCGTCGAGGACGAGGAAGCGCTTCTGCTTGCTGCTGTGTTCCTGCTTCACGTAGGTTCCCCCTTTTCTTCTAGAAAGCGAAAGGGACCAGCGCTTGCCGGTCCCGGATAAAATCTGATGCGGATAACCGCTTATTTTGCTTTTGCTTCGGCCTTGACGTCCTTGGCTGCTGCTTTTGCATCCGTCACAGCTGCCTTAGCGTTCTTGGCGGTTTCTTTCGTAGCCTCGGCATAGACTTCAGCCTCGGTCTTGGCCGTGCCGTTCTCGACAGCCTTGCCATTCTCGACGACCGGTACAGTCTCCTGCTTCTTGGCCTGCGTCTTCAGCTCGAACTTGCCGGCATTGAGGCCGCCGTCGAGATGATAGAGCGTGGCGACGTCGTCGGCATTGCAGTAGAGCGTATCCTTCTTCTTGTAGCCGACAGCCTGGCCATAGGAGCTTACGAGCACCTTCTCCTCCGGCTTCCAGCCGAGGGATACCTTAGCGGCCTCGGCGAGGTCGACAGCCGGCAGGTACGTGATGTCATCCTGTACGACGGCCTTGCCCTTGAGCTTCTGGCCGTTGACGTAGAGCGGATAGACCTTTGCAACATACGTCGGATTGCCGTCCGATGCCTGGATCTTCTGCTCGACATCAGCATCCGTGACGAAGTCAGACACGCCGTAGCCAGCGAGCCACTTGTTGACATCAGCCGTCGTGACATTCTGCCAGCCATAGCCGTCCGGATAGATGTAATAGGCAATCTGGTCGTCCGGCGTCTTCTCGACGACGACGCGGTTGTAGGTAATCTCGACCGGCGTGCCGACCTCTACCATGTCGTAGATCTTCTCGACGTCTTCCTCATGCATGCGGATGCAGCCGTTGGAGACGTAATGACCGATCGACTCCGGACGGTTTGTGCCGTGGATGCCGTAGTTGCCGCCGATGCCGATCCAGCGGTAGCCGAGCGGGTTCGACGGGCCGGACGGGATGGATGCGGAGGCATCGCCCGGGTCCGTCCAGGTCGGGTTGACTTCCTTGTCGATGACCTTATAGTAACCCGTCGGCGTCGGCGTCGAGACCTTGCCCGGGCCGACCGGATAGAGGGCGACCTTCTGGTTGTCGCGGATGGCGGCAATCGAGCGGGCAGCGAGGTTGATGACGAGTTTATCTGCAAGTTCTACCTTGGCCGGTGCTTCAGCCTTGGCAGCCGTCTCCTTTGCAGGAGCAGCGGCCGTCGTCTTGGCCGTCGTCGTGACGAGCGGCTGGCCCGGCTGCGTGACGAGCGAGACGACTTCGTCACTTGACTCAGCAGCGAAGACCGTTCCGGCTGCACTCGTCACGAGCGCAGCGCTGAGCATACCAGCGCAAACTTTTTTCCACATAGTCATAGTCAAAATCTCTTTTCTTTGGATATTATGCCGATTTCCCCGGCACACCACTACATACTACCATGTTCGCAGATGTTTTGCAACGAGCGCCCTGCAAAATCTTGCAGGATGGTTAAAATCAGCTCTCCTGCTGACGGTGCGCCATGGCCTTGTCGTAGATGGCCTGCAGCTCTTCTTTGCTGAACTGGTAGCGCTCGTTGCAGAAGTGGCAGCAGACTTCGGCATGGCCGTCCTCAATGAGGGACTCGAGGTCGGACTTGCCGAGGCTCAGCAGGACTTCGCTGATGCGCTCCTTCGAGCACGGGCAGCGGAAGGCGAGCTCGGTCGTCGTCAGGTAGTCGACATCAAAGCCCTGCAAGAGCTCGGCGATGATGCCCTTAGCGTCGAGGCCGTGCTCGACCATGTGCGAGACGGAGTTGACCTTCTTGAGGTTGGCCTCGAGCTTGTCGATGGTCTCATCCGTCGCGTCGGGCATGGGCTGGATGATGAAGCCGCCCGCGCCGATGCAGGCCATCTCCTCGCCCGCATGGCCAATGAGGACGCCGAGGCCGACGCTCGACGGCGTCTGCTCCGAGACGTAGAGGTACTTCGTCAGGTCGTCGGCGATCTCGCCGTCCGTCAGCGGCGCGCTGCCCGTGACAGGGTTGCGCAGGCCCGTGAAGCGCGTGACGGTGACCGTGCCGTCCGTGCCGACACCGCCGCCGACATCGATCTTACCCTTGGCGTTCTGCGGCAGGTCGACGTACGGGTTGGTGACGTAGCCGCGCACGAAGCCCTCCGGCGTCGCGTCGGCCGTGACTTTGCCGAGCGGCCCATGGCCGTCGAACGTGACCGTAAGTGCCTCGCGGTTCTTGAGGTTGGCCGCGAGCAGCAGTGCGCCCGTCATCGTGCGGCCGAGCGCGGCGGCGGCGACGGGATGGCAGCCGTGGCGGCGGATGGCCTCATTGACGAGGTCCGTGGTGACTGCGGCGTAGACGCGCACGCCGTCTGCCACCGCTTTGACGAGATGATCCTTCATAGTATCGTTCTTTTCCTTTCTCAACGTATCTACTTCCGTCTCAGAGGGCGAGCTCGTGGAGCACATCGCCCGTATCGATGTCGAAGATGCGAATCGTGCCGTCCTCGAGCACGGCGACTGTGTTGCGGCCGTCGGCGCGCTTGGAGAGTGCGGCCGAGCCCGGGTTGAGGAACACGGTCGCACCGCGCTTCTCGAGGACCGTCTGGTGGATGTGGCCGCTGATGAAGAGGTCGGCCTTGAGGTGCTTCGCCATCGCATCCTTCTCGGCATCGCTCATGACGGCGTCGCCGTGCGTGACGATGATGCGCAGTCCCTCCCAGACGACGTAGGCGTACGGCGCCTCGATTGGCAGGTCGATGCAGCTCGCGTCGACGGAGGAGTCGCAGTTGCCCTTGGCGATGACGACGGGGATGTCGCAGCTGTTGATGCGCGCGACGAGCCCTGCCGGATTGTAGTCGGCCTTCATCGGATTGCGCGGGCCGTGGTAGAGCACGTCACCTGCATGCAGGATGAGGTCGGCGCCCTTGAAGAAGCGCTCGCAGGCATTGGCCCAGGCCATCTCATGGCCGTGTGTATCGCTGATGATCCCGATTTTCATGAGGATTCCCCTTTCTTATCTGTATCGCAATCGTATTGTTTATCTATGGGTACAGCAAGACCGCTGGCCGTTGCCCTCTGGCAGCGGTCAACGGTCTCTTGTATCTCATTTACTTCCAGTTTGCTGGCGTTCTGGCACTCAGCCGAGCTTCTTCAGGAGGTTGGCCATCTCCATGGCGGACATAGCACCGTCGGCGCCCTTGTTGCCCGCCTTCGTGCCGGCGCGCTCGATGGCCTGCTCGATGTTCTCCGTCGTCACGACCGAGAAGATCGTCGGCACGCCCGTCTGCATGCCGACCTGCGCGATGCCCTTCGAGGCCTCGTTGCAGACGTAGTCGTAATGCGTCGTCGAGCCGCGGATGACAGCGCCGAGGCAGATGACGGCGTCGTACTTGCCGGACTCGGCCATCTTCTTGGCGACGATCGGCAGCTCAAACGCACCCGGCACCCAGGCGACGTCGATGTCATCGTCGTTCGTCTCGTGACGGTGCAGCGTGTCGAGTGCGCCGCCCAAGAGCTTGCTCGTGATGAATTCGTTGAAGCGGGCGACGACGATGCCGAACTTCAGCCCCTTGCCGGATACAAAACCTTCATATACATTTGCCATGTGTGTTTCCTCCCTTGCTCTTATAGCCTTCTCTTACTTCAGCGTGTCGTCGCTGAAGAGATGGCCCATCTTGACTTTCTTGACCGTCAGGTAGCGCTTGTCGAACTTGTTGGCGTGGACCTGCAGCGGCACGCGGCCCGTGATCTCGAGGCCGTAGCCCTCGAGGCCGGCGCGCTTGGCCGGGTTGTTGGTCATCAGGCGGATGCTCGTGAGGCCGAGGTCTGCGAGGATCTGGGCGCCGATGCCGTAGTCGCGCAGATCCGGCGCGAAGCCGAGCTCGACGTTGGCTTCGACTGTGTCGCGGCCCTTGTCCTGCAGCGCATAGGCGCGCATCTTGTTGGCAAGGCCGATGCCGCGGCCTTCCTGGCGCATGTAGAGCACGACGCCCTCGCCCTCTGCCTCGATTTTCTTGAGTGCGAGCGCGAGCTGGTCGCCGCAGTCGCAGCGCATGGAGCCGAGCGCATCGCCCGTGAGGCACTCCGAGTGGACGCGCACGAGCACGTCCTTCTTGCCGCGCACATCGCCCTTGACGATGGCGATGTCGCACTTGTTGTTGAGCTCGTTCTCGTAGGCGTGGATGCGGAAGTGGCCGTACTTGCTCGGGAAGTCGACGTCGGCGACCTCGTGTACGAAGTTCTCCGTGCGCTTGCGGTACTCGATGAGCGACTGGACCGTGATGATGTGGAGGCCGTGCTTCTTGGCGAACTCCTTGAGGCGCGGCGTGCGCATCATGTGGCCGTCATCGTCCATGATCTCGCAGCAGAGGCCTGCCGGGTAGAAGCCCGCGAGGCGCGCGAGGTCCGTCGTCGTCTCCGTGTGGCCGGCGCGACGCAGCACGCCGCCCTCAACGGAGCGCAGCGGGAAGACGTGGCCCGGACGGCGGAAGGACGCCGGCTTCGCCTTCGGGTCGAGCAGTTTGCGGATCGTGTGGCAGCGCTCGAAGGCCGAGATACCCGTCTCCGTGTCGTAGGCATCGATCGAGACGGTGAAGGCCGTCTCGTGGTTGTCCGTGTTGTTGACGACCATCTGGCCGATGTTGAGCTCGTCGAGGCGCTTGCCGTCAATCGGCGTGCAGATGAGCCCCTTGGCGTACGTCGCCATGAAGTTGATGTCCTCCGGCGTGACCGTCGCAGCGGCGACGATCAGGTCGCCCTCGTTCTCACGGTCCTCATCGTCGACGACGACGACCATCTTGCCGTTCTTGATATCCTCGATGGCCTGTTCCACCGTTGCAAAATCTGACATGTATTTCACTCCAATTCTTTATCGTATCTCGTTATCGTAAATCAATTATAATCAATTATCATAAAGGGTTCAAAGGGCTCAGAAGCCGTTCTCGAGCAGGAACGCGCGCGTGAGAGCACTCTTCTCCGGCACAGCCTTGCTGCCCTCCTGTGTATAACCCCCCTGCATCATCTTCTCGACGTACTTGCCGATGACATCCGTCTCGATGTTGAGGATGCTGCCGGTCTTCTTGTCGCGGAGGTTCGTGACCTCGCGCGTGTGTGGGATCAGCGAGACCGTGAAGTCTTCTTCCGTGACGGCGGCGACCGTCAGGCTGATGCCGTCGAGGGCGACGGAGCCCTTCTCGACGATGCCGCGCAGGATGGCGGGCTCGGCTGCTACCTTGAGCAGCAGCGCATTGCCCTCCTTCTCGAGCGAGCGAATGCTGCCCGTGCCGTCGATATGGCCGCTGACGATATGACCGCCGAGCCGCGAGGAAAGCGAGAGCGCCCGCTCGAGATTGACGGGACTGCCCTTCTTGAGCTCCGCGAGCGATGTGCGCCGCACCGTCTCCGGCATGACGTCCGCCGTGAAGTGATGCCGGTCAAACGAGGTGACCGTCAGGCAGATGCCGTTGACGGCGATGCTGTCGCCTAGATGCACATCCGTGAGGACCGTCTCGGCCGCGATGGCAAGCGAGCCGCCGCCGATGCGCTGCACCGTGCCGACTTCTTCTATGATACCAGTAAACATGATATTTCCTCCCTGCCGCAATCAGTGCCGCGTGTAGGCGGTCAGCAGGATGTCGCCCGCCATCTCCTCGACTTGGATGCCTGAAAGCTCGACACAGTCCTTGAGCGCGGCAAAGCCCGCCCCCTCGACCGGCGTCAGCGCCGTGCAGCCGCCGATGATCTTCGGCGCGATGAAGGCATAGACCTTGTCGACAAGACCCGCCTCGAGCAGCGAGAAATTGACGCTGCCGCCGCCCTCGACAAAGACGGAGCAGATCTCGCGCTGGCCGAGCATCTGCATGAGGACCCTGAGGTCGACTTGCGCGCCCTTGCCGGAGCGCACGACCTCGACGCCTGCCGCTTCGAGCGCTCCGATGCGCTCTGCCGGCGCCTGCTCCGTCACGGCCACGATGGTCTTGGCCTGACCGTCGCAGACGACCTTCGCCGTCAGCGGCGTGCGCGCCTGGCTGTCGACGATGATGCGGACGGGGTTCTTGCCTGTGCCGTCCGGCAGCCGCGTCGTCAAGCTCGGGTCGTCGTGCAAGACCGTGCCGATGCCGACGAGGATGCTGTCGTAGCGGTCGCGGTACTCGTGGACGCGGCGGCGCGAGGCCTCATTCGTGATCCACTGTGACTCGCCCGTCCGCGTCGCGATCTTGCCGTCGAGCGTCATCGCCGTCTTGAGCGCGACGAACGGCATCTTCTCGGGCACCCACTTGAGGAATACCTCGTTGAGCCGTCTCGCCTCCTCCTCGAGGACGCCGCAGACCGTTTCGACGCCAGCGTCTTCGAGTATCTTGATGCCGCGGCCCGCAACGAGCGGATTCGGGTCCTTCATCGCGATGACGCAGCGCTTGATACCTGCCTCCACCACGGCCTTGGCGCACGGGCCCGTGCGCCCGTAATGCGAGCACGGCTCGAGCGTCACGTAGAGCGTCGCGCCCTTCGCGAGCTCGCCTGCCATGCGCAGCGCGTGGATCTCCGCGTGCGGCGTGCCGGCCTTGCGGTGCCAGCCCGCGGCGACGACGCGGCCGCCCTGCACGATGACGGCGCCGACCATCGGGTTCGGCGAGGTCCGCCCCTCGGCATTGCGCGCGAGCTCCAGCGCCTCCCGCATGAACTCTTCATCCTGCATTTTCCATCACCTCAAACCATCAAACTCTGTTTTCTTTGATGGACCTGCTCATGAGACACGAGAAAACAAAAAGCCGCCGGAAGATCTTCTTCCGACGGCTCTCTTACATGCAAATCACACGTACATGCCTTTTCTCATCCCGACTATACGGTCGGCTCCGGAATCTCACCGGATCATGCCCCGGAAATCCAGGGCTCGCGGGCTCTACCGCCGGTGGGGAAATGCTCCCCGCCTCAAAGACAAATCTCTATGCCCTATGATAGCACAGTTCCGCGCTCCTGTCTACTCATCTGCGCAATCGCTCAGATGAAAGAAGGAGCGCGGAACTGTCTCAAAACTGTATCAAAGGCGTATCAGCACGGACGCATCATGCGCCCTTCTTCGGCAGGGCGGCATGGCTACCCATGCAGTGACCGCTGCAGGCTGCACAGTTGCCGCCACAGCAGTCCTCCCGCCCCATGCGAAAATTCCGGTAGACATGGCGCAGAGCGTAGTAGAGACCTACTGCGACGATTGCGCCGGTGATAAAGGTTGCCATTTCAATCCCTCCATTCAGATACAATTGATTATACACGCATGTACCGCTGCGGTACAGGGCTTATTCAAAGCCGAGCAGGCGGCCGATCTGGTAGACCAGCAGCGAGACGAACCAGGCAATCGCGAACATGTAGAGCGCGGAGAACGCGACCCATTTCCAGCCGCCCGCTTCCTTCTTGATCGTGCCGAGCGCCGTCACGCAAGGCGTGTAGAGCTGCGAGAAGACCATGAAGGCAAAAGCCGAGAGGCTCGTGAAGGCCGTGGCCATGCCCGTCTGCATCATCGTGGTTGCCGTATCGGCGGCATCCTCCGCCTCCGTCGAGACATCGCCGGCACCGTAGAGGATACCGATCGTCGCGACGACCGTCTCTTTCGCCATGATGCCCGAGAGGACAGCTGCGCCAGCCTCCCAGGTGTCAAAGCCCTGGAAGACGAAGAGATGCGACATCCAGCTGCCGACCGTCGCGAGGATGGAGTCCTCAATCTCAGCCGGGCCGCTGAAGTTGTAGTTCGACATGACCCAGAGCAGGACGGATGCGGCAAAGATGATCGTACCAGCTTTGATGAGGTAACCCTTGCCCTTGTCCCAAGTCTCTAAAAGGACCGTCTTCATATCCGGCACGCGGTACGGCGGCAGCTCGAGAAGGAAGGTCGAGCCCTTGTCCTTGAAGACCGTCGAGCCGAGACCTTTGGCGACGACGATGGCCATGACCATGCCGATGACGTACATCGCGAAGACGACGTTGGCGGCGTTATCCGGGAAGAACATCGCGGCGAAGAGTGCCATGATCGGCAGCTTTGCACCGCAGGTGAGGAACGGCGTGACGAGGATGGAGACCATGCGGTCCTTCTCCGAGTCAAGTGCGCGCGCGCCCATGATGGCCGGCACGCCGCAGCCGAAGCCCATCATCAGCGGCATGACGCCTTTGCCCGTCAGGCCGCAGCGGCGCATGATCGGGTCCATGATGAAGGCGATGCGGGCCATGTAGCCCGTGCCGTCGAGGAAGGACAGGCAGAAGAACAGGACGAAGATCAGCGGCACGAACGTCAGCACCGCGCCGACGCCCGAGATGATGCCGTCACAGACGAGCGAGACCATCCAGTCCGCTACACCGGCATCCGTCAGGAAGTCCGTCATGAAGTCGACGAAGTCCGTGTTGATGGCATCGTCGAGGAAATCCGCAATCGGCTGGCCGATCCAGGTGAACGTGATCTGGAAGACCGCGTAGAGGATCAAGAGGAAAATCGGCAGGGCCAGGAAGCCATTCGCGAGGAAGTGGTCGATCTTCTCGGACTTCGACTGGCCGACATTGCCCATGTCGACGGCCTGCGCCATGATCTTGTCGATGAGCGCGTAGCGGGCCTCGATGATGGCCGCTTCCTTATCGCTCTCCGACTGGCTGCCCGCCTTGATGGCCTGTACTTTGTCGATGTGCTCCTGCACCTGCGGGCTCACATGATACTGGGACATGACCGTGCTCGTGAAGACATCGAGCAGCTTCTTCGTGCTCTTGCTGCTGCGGCCGACGGTCTCGACGACCGGCATGCCGATGGCCTCTTCGAGCTTCTTCACATCGATCTTGATGCCGCGGCGCGCCGCATCGTCCTGCATGTTGAGGTCGATGAGCAAAGGGATGCCCTGCTCGAGGAGCTGGACCGTCAAAAAGAGGTTGCGCTCGATGTTCGAGCTGTCGACGACGTCCATGACGAGGTCGAGCTTGTTGTTCATGAGGTAGTCGATGACGATCTTCTCCTCCGGGCTGCGCGCATTGACGCTGTACGTGCCCGGCAGGTCGACGATTGAGATAGCGCGGTCCTTGTAGCGCGTGTAGCCGACTTTCTTGTCGACCGTGACGCCCGGCCAGTTGCCGATCTTCTGGCGCGCGCCGGTGAGTTCGTTGAAGATAGTGGATTTACCGGTATTCGGATTGCCGGTCAATGCTACTGCTAATGTTGACATAGATGAAAATACGTCTCCTTTCGCTGCTTGCCCCAGGGCGATTGCCCCAGAGGTCTGCCTTGCTGCTTTGTACCGTTTATCCAGGGGTCAGCCGACCTGCTGAACTTCGATGTTCTCGGCATCTGCCTTGCGCAGAGCGAGGTTGTACGAGCGCACGCCGATGGCGATCGGGTCACCAAGCGGTGCGGAGCGAAGGACTTTGACCTTCGTTCCCGGGATCAGCCCCATCGTCATCATGCGCTGCTTCAGGTCCGATTCGTGGATCTTGACGATCTTCAGCGTCATGCCGGTCTTGCCGTCTTTGAGTGTCAAATCAAACGCCTCCTAAATGCATTATGATAATGAGATTATTTCTTATACGAATATGATAGCTCATCTCATTATCAACTGTCAAGGCGAAACGCGGGCTTTTTTGAAAAATATTTTCAGTAGCAATGGCAAATATGAAAAAATCACTCCGACCGGCGCAAACGCGCATAGTCGGAGTGATACAACAGGCAGTCAGGCAGTCGGACTTCTGGCGGTCTCAGTCCGACGGTCAGCATTCAGTGTCGGACTAACGCCACGGGCGAGAGCACACGCCTGCCCGCCCGGTCGGTGAATGAGTCGGCCTCGACGCCGAAGACGTCGGCCAACAGCTCCGCCGAGATGACGTCTTTGGGGCTCCCCTGCCGCACGATGTGATGATCATGCAGCACGGCGACGGCATCGGCATACTGCAGGGCGTGGTTGATGTCGTGCAGCACCATGACGACGGTCATGCCGTACTGCCGGTTGATCGCGGCGATGATCTGCATGACCTCGAGCTGATGGGCCATGTCGAGGTACGTCGTCGGCTCGTCGAGCAGCAGGACCTCGGGCTGCTGCGCGAGCACCATAGCAAGGAAGGCGCGCTGGCGCTCGCCGCCCGAGAGCGACTGCACCTCGCGCCCCTGCAGGTCTGCGACATGCGTGACCTCCATGGCCCAGTCGACGGCCTCGCGGTCTTTCTTGGGGTCCTCCGCGCGAAAGTACGAACGATAGGGAAAGCGGCCGCAGTCTATGAGGCGCCGCACCGTCATGTCCGCCGGCGCCTCGACGCCCTGTGGCAGCACGGCGAGCCTGCGCGCGAGCGCCTGCCGCTTGAACCAGCGGATGTCGCGCCCCGCCAAAAGGACATGGCCAGCGTCAGGCTGTGCAAGTCCCGCGAGCAGGCGCAGCAGCGTCGACTTGCCCGCGCCGTTCGGCCCGATGATGGCCGTGCGGCGGCCCGCTTCGATGGCGAGCGATAGGTCCGCGAGGATCGTCGCATGGCCCACCTGATACGAGAGATGGTCTGCCGAGAGTATCGTCGTCATAATTGCCTCCTGAGCAGGAACAAGAAGAACGGCGCGCCGAGCGCGGCCATGATGATGCCCACGGGCAGCTCCACCGGCGCGAAAGCCACGCGCGCAAACGTGTCGCTGTAGAGCAGCGTTGCCGCACCGAGGAGCGCGGCGGCCGGCAGCAGCACGCGGTGGTCGGAGCCGACGAGCAGCCGCGCCACGTGCGGCACGATGAGGCCGACGAAGCCGAGCAGGCCGACGACGGCAACGGCGCTCGCCGCGAGGATGGCCGCGACGGCCGTCAGCGCGAGGCGCGTGAGCTCGACGCGCATGCCGAGGCTCCTGGCCATCGCATCGCCGAGCTGCAGGATGTTGAGGTGGCGTGCGGCGATGACGGCGAGCACGAAGCCCACGAGCGTGTAGGGCCAGAGCATCGCCACATGCGGCCAGCTGCGCGCCGAGAGGCCGCCGACCATCCACATGAGCGCATTGTGCACGCGGTCGCTGTAGAGGATCATCAGTGCCGAGATGCCGGCGCCGAGAAAGGCGGAGACGGCCACGCCCGCAAGGATGATGCGGATGGGCTGGATGCCATTCTTCCAGGCGAGCAGGTAAATGAGCACCGCCGCGCCCATCGCGCCGACGAAGGCCGCCGGCGTGACGAGCTCGCTGTGCTCGGGGAAGAGCAGCAAGACGAGGATGCCCATGAGGCCCGCGCCCGACGAGATGCCGATGATGTGCGGGTCCGCCAGCGGATTCTTCATGATGGCCTGCAGGATGGTGCCCGCGAGCGCGAGGTCGATGCCGACGAGCGCCGCGACGAGCGTGCGCGGCAGCCGGATGTTCCAGAGGATCTGCGCGTGCGTGCCGCCCGCCCCCGCGAGGGCGCCGAGGATCTCCTGCAACGGGATCTCAACCGACCCCATCATCATGCTGATAATGCCGCCCGCGAGCGCCAACAGGAAGAAGAGCAGCAACATGAGGGCGATGCGTCCGCGTCCCGGATTGGCACCCATCATTTCGCGAACGCCTCCGGGTAGAGGCACTTCGCCATCGTCTCCACTGCTTCAGGATAGTGGATACCGGGGCTCAGCAGGAAGAGATCCTGCGGCAGGTAGTAGACGCGGCCCTCTTTGACGGCCGTGATGGTCTGCCAGGCCGGATTCTCCTGCATGAGGCGGTCCATGCCGGCCTTCGCCTCCGCCATATCCCCCATGCTCGTGATGAAGATGGCCTCAGGATTTTGCTCGACGAGTGTCTCGAGGCTGTAGGGCGCGGCATCGGGGTTCTTCTCGAGCGGTGCCGTGCCCGAGGCGACGTTCTGCCAGCCGAGCAGATTTGCCGTGCAGCCCGCGATGCTGCCGTCGAGCTGCACCGTCAGGCCCTGATTCGTGCTGTGGATGATGGAGACGCGGCGCGGCTCTGCGGGAATCTTCGTGCGGACGTCCGCTATTTTTTCGTCCATCGAGGCGATCAAGGCCTCGCCTTTCTCGCGCTCGCCCGTGACCTCGGCAAGCGCGCGGACCTCCGCCTTGACATCATCGTAGCTCTTCATGTCGAGCACGAGCGTCTTGATGCCGTTCTGCTCCAAGGTACCGACGAGCTTCTCGTTCATGCCCTTGTTGAGGATGACGAGGTCCGGCTCACAGGCGAGGACCTTCTCAACATCGATCTGGTAGACCTTGCCGACACTTGCCTTGTCCTTCGCGTAGTCGGGCATCTTCGTCTTCGAGTCAGGTCGGCCGACGACATCGCCGCCGACTTCATGCAGCGGCTCGAGGAAGGACGCCGACGTCACGACGATGCGCTCCGGCTTCTTCGCAAGCTCGACATCGCGGCCCATGGCATCATGGATCACGGCAAACGGCGCTGCACTAGAAGAAGGCGCTGCCTGCTGCGGCCCGCCGCAGCCCGCGAGCACGGCGAGCGCCAAGAGACTCAGGAGCGCGCATAGAATCCGTTTCATCGCTTGTCGCACTCCTTCCGCTCCTCTGCGCCATCTTGATTCGCAGTCTCCCTGCGCGTCAAGATGGTGGATAAATAGTTGAGCTTCCTGCCCTTCTGCGCCTCGAGGTCCTCGATGACGCACTCGCCGTCGAGGCCTGCGCGGCTCACGAGCACGGCGCGTCGCAGCATATCGTTCTCCTTGAGCTGCTCCACAATGGCCGGGAAGTTCTTGTAGACTTTCATCAGGACAACATTGTCGGAGGCCTGCATGGCCTGCTGGATTTTTTCTGGTTGGGCAGTCGCCGGGATGATCGTGAGGATGTCATCGCCCTCGACGATTGGGTGTCCGCTCGCGCTCGCAATCGCGGCAAACGCCGGCACGCCAGGAATCGTCTCAATCGTGACCTCCTCGTGCTGGAGCAATCGGTAGACGTAGATGTACGTGCTGAAGAACATCGGGTCGCCGAGCGTCAGGAACGCGACGTTCTTGCCCGCTCGCAAGAGGGCGAGAATCTCCTCCTTGTTCTCCTGCCAAGCCGACGGGTCCTCCGCGAAATCGCGGACCATCGGAAAGACCTGATAGACAATCTTGACATCCGGCTTGAGGTACGGCCTTGCAATCGACAGGGCGACGCTGCCGTCCTTCTTCTCGGTCTTCGGCGCAATCAGCACATCCGCCCGCTGTATGGCGTGGATGGCCTTGACGGTCAGGAGCTCTGGATCACCAGGCCCGACGCCAATACCAAAAAAAATCCCGTTCTTCATCGCAAATATCCTCCTAACATGACAACCAATCCTTTCTGAAAGAAAAAATAGATACTTCACCCGCGTCCTGCGGGTCTTCTTTCATGGTAGCCTCTCCCCTCCCCACTGTCAACCAGCGAAAAAAGCTCTCATCCAGATGAAGCCGCGGAGCAGCTGCTATGGATGAGAGCTTTTTATCATTCTATGAGGATAAGCGGGCGGCAGGGCGCATCAGGATTCGCCCAATGCCTTTCGCGCCTTCGCGATGTAGATCTGGCGGAAGATCGGCGACTCGCCGAGCCCCTCGAGGATTGGCGTGACCGAGAGGCCCGCCTGCTCGAGGCGCGTCTTCCAGGAGCCGTCGCCATCGCCTGCGAGGTCGCGCGCCACGTGCATGCCGCTCGTCAACAGAAGCGGCGCGAGCAGGACCGCGCGCGCGTGCTTCTGCTGCAGGCGCGCGAGCACCATTGAAAAGTCCGGCGTATCTGTCGACTCGAGCACGCCGACGTGGATGGGCAGCTGCTGGGCGTCGATCTCGGCCTGCAACTGCTCGTAGACGGGGTTGTGGCGGTGCGGTGAGCCGTGGCCGAGCAACACGAGCTCGGCGTCGCGCGGCACGAAGATGCTGCGGCAGAGCGCGATGAGGTTCTGCGTGTAGTCGGACGCCTCGGCAAAGGCCGGCTCGCCGACGATGAGCTTCTCGTAGCGCGAGGCATACTTCGGCACGGTTTCGAGCACTTTCTTCTCGAATTCCTCGCCCGGCGTCATGTAGGTCGGCTGCACGAGCACGTGCGTGACATCCTCTTCGGCGAGGCGCAGCAGGACGTCTTCGAGCGAATCCACATGGATGCCGCGCTTATCGAGGGCATTCCGGATGAAGACCGAGGTGAAGGCCTGCACGATGACGGCTTCGGGGAACTCCGCGCGAAAGTCCTCCGCGAGTGCGTCGAGGCAGCGCTCGCGCGAGCCGTCATCGAGCGCGCCGAAGCTCGTGAGCACGATTGCCTGTTTCATCAGCCCTGTTCCTTCTTGACGACGTCGGCGATGGCGTGGCAGATGCGGTCGAGCTGTGCCTGGTCAGGGCCTTCTGCCATGACGCGGATCAGCGGCTCCGTGCCGGACGGGCGCACGAGGATGCGGCCGTTCTCACCGAGCTCCTTGTCGCCTTCGGCGATGGCCTCTTTGATGGCCTCGTTCGTCTCCCAGCCCTCTTTCGTCGCGACCTTGACGTTGACGAGCAGCTGCGGGTACGTCGTCATCAGCGCCGTGAGGTCAGACGCCTTGCGGCCGCTGCGCTTGAGCGAGGAGAGCACCTGCAGGGCCGTGATGAGGCCGTCGCCCGTCGTGCTGTAGTCGGTGAAGATGATGTGGCCGGACTGTTCGCCGCCGATCTTGTAACCGTTCTTGAGCATGTTCTCGAGGACATAGCGGTCACCGACCTTCGTGATCTCAGCGCGGCCGCCGGCCTTCTTGATGGCCTGATGGAAGCCGATGTTAGCCATGACCGTCGTGACGACCGTGTTGTAGGGCAGCTTGCCCTCCTTCATCATGTCCATCGCGCACATGACGAGGATGTGGTCGCCGTCGATGACCTGGCCCTTCTCGTCGACGCAGAGGCAGCGGTCGGCGTCGCCATCATGCGCGATGCCGAAGTCCGCGCCGTTCTCGAGGACAGCCTTCTGCAGGGACTCGAGATGCGTCGAGCCGCAACCGTCGTTGATGTTCGTGCCATTCGGCAGCGCGTGGATGACCTTGACATTGGCACCGAGGCGGCGCAGGATCTTCGGCATCGCCTCGTAGGCCGCACCGTTAGCGCAGTCGAGCACGACCTTGACGCCGTCGAAGCGCTCCTTGCAGGTCGAGAGCACGAATTCCATGTACTGGTTGAGAAGGTCCGTGCGGTACTCGATGTGACCGATGTGCTCTGCCGTCGGGCGCGGATAGTTGTCGTCCGTCTCGAGCTGGTGCACGATGGCCTCGAGCTCATCCTCGACGGCATCCGGCAGCTTGTAGCCATCGCCGCCGAAGAACTTGATGCCGTTGTCGTGGAACGGATTGTGCGAAGCCGAGATGACGATGCCAGCCTTGGCCTTGTGCTTGCGCGCGAGGTAGGCGATGGCCGGCGTCGGGATGATGCCCGCGAGCATGGCGCGGCCGCCTGCCGAGCAGATACCGGCCGTCAGCGCCGACTCGAACATCTCGCCCGAGATGCGCGTATCGCGTCCGATGATGATGAGCGGCTGCTCGTCCGACTCCTTGCCGAAGTAGATCGTCGCTGCGCGGCCGAGACGGTAGGCCATCTCCGGCAGCAGCGTCACGTTTGCCTCTCCGCGGACACCGTCCGTACCGAATAATCTTGCCATATTTCTTTCCCCCTGATACTCAGTTACTTGTTACTTCTTATTAGTATTGCACATTTTGGTGCAGGAATGCAAGTGCGGCTTTCATGCCGTCGACGGCGGCGCTCATGATGCCGCCCGCGTAGCCCGCGCCCTCGCCCATCGGGTAGAGCCCCGGCGTCGCCTCGGCGACGAAGGTCGAGCGGTCGCGGCGGATGCGGCACGGCGCCGACGAGCGCGTCTCCACGCCCGTCATGACGGCGCCTGCGTCGGCAAAGCCCGGTATCTTGCGGTCAAAGTACGGCAGCGCGCCCGCAAGCGTCTTCGTGATGAAGTCCGGCAGGCAGCGGTGCAGGTCAGATGCTTTGACGCCGGGCGCGTATGTCGGCTTCGTCAAAAAGTCCGTCGAGCCGCTCGTTCCCTTGAGGAAGTCGCCGACCGTCTGCACGGGCGCAAAGTAATTGCGGCCGCCTAGCGCGAAGGCCAGCCCCTCGAGCTCCTGCTGCAGGGCCATGCCCGAGAGGACTTCCTGCCCGAAATCGGCGGGCGCGACCTGCACGAGAAGCGCGCTGTTGGCGATGCCCGAGTCGCGGCGGTAGTTGCTCATGCCGTTCGTGACGACGCGCTCCTTCTCCGAGGCGGCCGCGACGACGAAGCCGCCGGGGCACATGCAGAAGGAGTAGGCACCGCGCCCCGTCGTGGGGTCCTTGTAAGTCAGGGCGTAGTCGGCAACGGGCAGCAGCGGATGGCCCGCATCCTCGCCGTACTGCGCGCGGTCGATGAACTCCTGCGGGTGCTCGATGCGCACGCCCATCGCGAAGGGCTTCGCCTCCATCGCGACGCCGCGCTCTAGCAGCATGCGGTAGGTATCGCGCGCCGAGTGGCCAATGCCGAAGAAGACGACATCCGTCTCGATGCGCTCGTCATCGTTGACGATGACGGCCTCGACGCCTTCCTCGCCGAGCTCGAGGTCCGTGACCTGCGCGCCGAAGCGGACCGTGCCGCCGAGGCGGATGATCTCCTTGCGGATGTTGCGCACGACGTCGCGCAGGATGTCTGTGCCGATGTGCGGCTTATGCAGGTAGCGGATCTCCTCGGGCGCCCCCGCCGCGACGAACGCCTCGATGACGTCCTTCATGTGCGGGTCGTTGATGCGCGTCGTGAGCTTGCCGTCGGAGAACGTCCCCGCGCCGCCCTCGCCGAACTGCACGTTCGACTGCGAGTCGAGCGCCCCGCCGCGCCAGAAGCGCTGGATATCCTCGTGGCGCGTGTCGACATCGTGGCCGCGTTCGAGCACGAGCGGCTCGCAGCCCTGGCGCGCGAGCGTCAAGGCGGCGAACATGCCTGCGGGGCCAAAGCCGACGACGACGGGCCGCCTCTCGAGGTGCAGCTTCGGCAGCGGCGCTGCTACCTCTGGCTCGGGTGCCGCCTCGACATTGCGGTCGCGGCGCAGCTTCTGCAGCACCTTCTTCTCGAGCTTCGGCTCGAGCTGGACGTCGAGGATGTAGACGAATTGGATGGGCGCACCGTGATAACGGCGCGCGTCGACAGCCTTACGCACAATTACCACCCCGGCAATCTGCTGAGGTGGTAACATGAGGCGCTTGGCTGCAAGATCTTCGAGGCTGGCCGTCTCCGTGAACGGCACAGCCAGATTGCGGATGCGGATCATTGCAGACCTCCTATTATCTTGTTTTATCTTGTTAGCTTGGACATGTATGCATCGTAATGCGGCCCGTCAAGGGCTGGCCGTGCCAGACGCCGTCTTCTTCTTGGCCTTGATCTCGATGTGGACCGTCACGCTGCTGTTCGTCACCGTGACGCCGTCGGGCGGCGCAAGCTGAGCATTCAGGTCCGTCGTTTTCGTCAGGCCGTCGAGCGAGATCTTCTGCGTCTCGATGCTCGAGAGCTTCGAGAGGATGTCCTCCGGGCCGGCGACCTCGATCTTCACGGGGTCACTCTTGACCGTGCCGACTTCATAGCCGGACGCGAGGTCATCGCCGAGGATCGGCTTGACCGTGACGACCTTCTTCATGAGGCCGCGCGCGAGCTGCACGCTGACCTCAGCCGAGGCAGGCTTGACCGTGACGCCGGCAACCTCGCGGCCATCGGCGTTGATGGCCGTCAGCGGCACCTTGAGCTTGAAGTCATCGCTGTTGCCCGCGAGGCCGACATAGCCGATGACGCGCGTGACTTCCTTGATGTCCGACTCCGCGCCCTCAATCGTGACCGTTTCTACGGACGGTTCAACGTGTGCGACCGTCGTGCCAGGCGCCGTCGAGCCCGTCACGATGAACTCTGCCTTGATCTTCTTCTGCACGATGCGGTCGAGCGTGAAGGTCACGGTGTCCGGTTTGGCCTCGACGAGCTCGAAGCCCTGTGGCAGGACAGTCTGCACCTTGACGGCGTGCTTGCCCTCCTCCACCTTCGAGAGGTCGACGTAAGCCTTGAAGTCGCTCTCGCTCGCCGAGACGAAGAGCGAGCGCGGGCCGCGCACACGGAGCTTGACATTCGAAGTATCCTTCGTGATCTTGTAGCCTTCCGGCGCATTGACGACATCGAGCTGCACCGTATAGGTGTTCTCGATAGAAGGATTCTGGTCGTTCATGACGTAGCCCCAGAGGATGACCGCGATGACAAGCGCCAGGATCTTGGCCGGCAGGTTGTGCTGCACGATATTGCGCATTCTTGAAATCATTTCTTCTTCCTCCAGTTCCTGATGAGGTCCTTGAGACCTTTCTGCGGGGAAGTGAATGCCGGCCGCAGGATGTTCTTGAGCTTCTCCGTGTCGAGATGGCGGACCATGCGCCCGTTCTCCGCGACCGAGATCGTGCCAGTCTCCTCACTGACGACGACGACGAGCGCATCGCACTGCTCCGAGAGGCCGATGGCCGCGCGGTGGCGCGTGCCGAGCTCTGTCGAGAGCGAGCGGTTCTCCGTCAGCGGCAGCAGGCAGCCGGCCGCGATCAGGCGCTTGCCGCGCACGATGGCCGCGCCGTCGTGCAGCGGCGTGTTCGGGATGAAGACGTTCAAGAGGAAGTCCGCCGTGATGAGGCCGTCGATCTGGATGCCCGTCGCGCTGATGTCGTTGAGGCCCATGTTGCGCTCGATGACAATGAGCGCGCCCGTCTTATTGGCCGACATGACCTTGACCGCCTTGGCGAGCTCGCGCACGACAGACTGCGCCTCCTCGTCGTCTAAGAGCACCGACGGCCCGAGGAACTTGCCCTGGCCGAGATGCTCGAGCGCGCGCCGCAACTCCGGCTGGAAGACGATTGGCAGCGCGACGAAGAGCAGTGTCACGGCCTTTTGCAAAAGCCAGGAGATGACGTGCAGCTCCAGCCAGCTGCAGACCATCGTCACGCCTAAGAGCACGAGGATGCCCTTGACGAGCGTAATCGCGCGCGTGTCCTGCAGCATGACGTAGACCTTATAGAGGATGACGGCCACAATGAAGATATCGAGGATGTCCATCAGGCCGATTGTCGAGATGATACCGTGGAATTGTAGTGGATATGGCAGCTCAAATGGCATAAGCAAAACTCCTAAAAATATATGAGATAGGAATGAAATAAATCCAGTTCATGAAGGTATGGCATGATGCACATACTGGGTATATTAAAGCTATTCTCGCCAGGGTACAGGAAATCCTTGTGACTGTCAAAAAATTTTACTCCTAAGTCATGAAGGCTTCCTGAATACCAGAATATCGAAAAGCCGGGGACAGATGCTGCCAGAAGAAAGCAAAAGGCCCGGCTGCCAAAGGGCAGCCGAGCCGGAACAGGTATTCCTGTTTTGCTTACTTGATCTCGCGGATCCATCCCTCTTCCGGTGCTTCGACCGTGCCGAGCTGGATGCCACGCAGCGTGTTGTAGAGTTTCGTGAGGACAGGGCCCATTTCCTTCATGCCGCTCGGGAACTCGATCGTCTCGCCGTTGCCGACAACCTTGCCGACCGGGCAGATGACGGCAGCCGTGCCGCAGAGGCCGGCCTCGGCGAAGTCCTTGAGCTCCGTGAACTTGACCGGGCGATGCTCGACCGTGTAGCCGAGGTGCTCCGCGATCGTGACGAGCGAACGGCGCGTGATCGACGGCAGGATGCTGTCGGATTTCGGCGTGACGAGCTTGCCGTCCTTCGTGACGAACAGGAAGTTGGCGCCGCCCGTCTCCTCAACGTACGTGCGCGTAGCAGCATCGAGGTACATGTTCTCGTCGAAGCCCTTCTGGTGTGCGAGGATGTACGGATAGAGGCTCATCGCGTAGTTCAAGCCGGCCTTGATGTTGCCCGTGCCGTGCGGTGCAGCGCGGTCATAATCGCTGACACAAATCGTGATCGGCTTGACGCCGTTCTTGAAGTAAGAGCCGACCGGCGTGCCGAACAGGCGGAACTGGTACTCATCCGACGGCTTGACGCCGATGACCGGGCCCGTAGCGAAGAGATACGGACGCAGGTAGAGGGCACCGCCCGACTCGAAAGGAGGAATCCAATCCTTGTTGGCTGCAACAACCTGATCGACAGCCTCGAGGAACATCTCCTCGGAGACCGGCGGCATCTCGAGGCGCTTTGCCGAGTCGATCATGCGCTTTGCATTCATGTCCGGACGGAACGTGACGACACGGCCATCCTTCGTCTTATAGGCCTTGAGGCCCTCGAAGACTTCCTGGCAGTACTGCAGGATGCCGGCGCACTCATTGATCGTGACGTTGGCGTCATCCGTCAGATGCCCCTCGCCCCATTTGCCATCCTTGAAGTTTGCGACGTAACGCTGGGAGATTGGCTGGTAAGCGAAGCCCAGGTTATTCCAATCCACATTTACTTTTGCCATTGAAAACTCCTCTTTTCTTTCCGTTAAAGTAACTCTATCATAGCCCCGACTGTACAGTTTGTCAATAGTCCATTCCAGAAAATGATGGGATTTTACACAGAACATGTATCTTTGTCTTGCGTAAGGCTACATGCACTTTCATTCGTTTTCATCGTGCTTCTTATTATAAGGAAGAGAATGCGCCTGCAGGCGACGGCGCGCCTCGGGCAGCTTGGCGAGGATGTCCCCCGCGAGGAGCCCCTCGGCCTTCTCCTGATAGGCAAGGTCGCCCGCGAGGCCGTGCAGGTAGACGCCGAGCACGGGGGCCATGCCCTCTGCCGCCTGCTTCATGAGGCCCGCTATCGTGCCGGCGAGGACATCGCCTGCGCCGGCCGTCGCCATGCCGGCATTGCCCTTCGTCGTGAAGTAGACGCGGCCGTCTGGGAAGGCCACGAGCGTGCACTCGCTCTTGAGCACGAAGACGGCATGGTACTCGGCGGCAGCGTCGCGCGCGATGCCTGCGAGGTCCTCGCGCAGGTCTGCGACCGAGAGCCCTAAGAGCCCCGCCATCTCGCCGAGGTGCGGCGTGAGGATTGGCACATGCTTTGCCTCGCGCAGGATCTCTGGCGTGCCCCGCAGGGCGTAGATGGCATCGGCATCAAGGATCAATGGCTTGTCTGCCTCGCGCACGAGCGCCTTGACGAGCTCGCCCGTCACCTGTGCGCGGCCTAGCCCCGGCCCAACGAGGACGGCATCGTACCCCTCAACGAGCGGCATGAGCACCTTGAGCGCCTCGCTGCCGCCGAGGACGCCCGGCTCCTGCTCGGGCACCGGCACCGTCATCGCCTCCGTGAGCTTGACGGCCAGGATGGGCTGCTGGCTCTCGGGCACGGCGAGCGTCGCGATGCCACAGCCCGCGCGCAGGCTAGCCTCCGTGCAAAGTGCCGCCGCGCCCGTCATGCCACGCGAGCCCGCGACGATGAGGATGCGGCCACAGGTCCCCTTGTGGGCTGTCCGCGGGCGCACAGGCAGCAGGGCGGCCGCGAGTCCATCGTCGATGCGCGCCTGCAAGATGGCCTCATCTTCTAAGAGTTGGCGCGGGATGCCGATGGAGTCGACGGTGAGCTCGCCTGTGTACACCGCCCCCTGGCCGAGCAGATGGCCGGGCTTCGGCAGGCCGAGCGCGATGGTCTTCGCGGCGTGCACCGCCACATCGCTGACCGCCCCCGTATCGGCCTCCACCCCGCTCGGGATGTCAATGGCGAGCACGGGCTTTCCCGCCGCATTGACGAGCTCCACCGCCTGCCGCACGACGGGGCGCAGCGTGCCGCGGAAGCCCGTGCCGAGGATGCCGTCGAGCACGCCGTCGGCGAAGCGCAGCGCGAGGCGCAGCCGGTCCATGTCGCGGTCGCCTGCGAGGCCGTGGACGACGATGCCCATCGCCGTCAGCGCCTGCTTCATGATGGAGGGCGAGGCCTTGATGTGGTCCGGATTGCCCGTCAGGAAGACCTTGAGGACGGCGCCCTCATTGTAGAGGTAGCGCGCCGCCGCAAAGGCGTCGCCGCCATTGTTGCCGCTGCCGGCCAGGACGCAGATGGTCTTGCCGCGCACGGAGCCGAGCAGTGAGACCATGGCCGCCGCCGTCTGCCGGCCGGCATTCTCCATCAGCACGACTTCCGGCAGGCCGTACTCCTCTCCGGCGCGCCGGTCGACGGCGCGCATCTCCTTGACCAAAGATACCTTCATCGTCATCCCTCCAATACACACTGTGCCGTCGCATAGGCGCGCGAATGACTCAGCGAGATCCAGACGCGCAGGACGCCGCGGCGGCGGGCCAGCTGCGCAAAGTAGCCGCTGAGGTGCACCTGCGGCGCCCCGAGCTCATCCGGCAAGATCTCGACGTCGTGCAGCGTGCCACCGCGCAGCCCCGTGCCGAGCGCCTTCAAGACGGCCTCCTTGCCCGCGAAACGCGCCGCATAACTCGCCATCTGCTGCACGCCGCGGCTCTCACAGTAAGCGCGCTCCGCCTGCGTGTAGACGCGCCGGCAGAACGCCTCGCTGTCCGCCGCACGCTTGACGCGCGCAATCTCCACAATGTCCGTTCCGATTCCTCGAATCAAGACATCCACCTCCTAATGCATCATATGTCCTTATTTAAATTCCCCACAATGGCTTTATTTTCCTGCTTTTACCAAAATCAAGCCGTTTTATGGAACTGTTTCCACTATATTTTAAATAATTTTTGGTTATACTATCATATATGCATCAAAAGTATGGTATAATGGCATTAAATAAAGCGAATTTATAAAGAAAGAAGCGATTTGAATGGAACTCAGACAACTCGAATATTTCCAGATGGCCAGCCGTCTGCGGAATATCACCCGCGCTGCGGAACGCCTGCGTGTTTCCCAACCAAATATCACGGTCGCCATCAAGAAGCTCGAGGCCGAGCTCGGCATCCAGCTCTTCGACCGCAGCCAGAAACAGCTCGCGCTAACGCCAGAAGGTGCCGTCTTCCTCAACCGGGTCGAGCTCGCACTGCGCAACATCCAGGATGCGGTACTGGAGGTCAATGACTACAAGCAACTCCAGAAAGGCACCATCAAGATTGGCGTGCCGCCGATGATGGGCGCCTACCTCTTCCCGCGCATCTTCTCGAGCTTCCAACGCCGCTACTCGCATCTCGACATCTTCATGCACGAGGAAGCTTCGATGTCGATCCGCGAACAGCTCGAGCGCGATGAGCTCGACTTCGGCATCATCATCCTCTCCGGCGCCTCAAGCCGCCTGCAGCTCTTGCCCATGTCCAAGAACCAGATCGTCTGCTGCGTGCCGGAGAGCAGTCCGCTCGCCAAGAAGAAAGCCATCTCGATGGACGATGTGGCCGACACGAAGATCGTCATGCTCAAGGAGGGCTCCTTCCTGCGCCAGACCATCCTCAGCCGCATGAAGGACGAGGGCATCACGCCGAACATCGTGCTCGAATCCAACCAGATCAACACCTTGAAGGGACTCGTCGCCAACGGCGTCGGCATCACCTTCCGCCTCGACATGGTCGCCGACGAAATGCCGGGCCTCAAGACCCTGCCGCTCGCCGACCCCATCTTCGTCGACGTCGGCCTCGCCTGGAAGAAAGATCGCTACATTTCCAAGGCCGCGCAGTCCTTCATCGACTTCTGCAAGGACCTGCTCAAGAAAAATACGTCATTCGATGATGCGACCGATGCTAAATAAGCCGATAAAAATGAATAAAACCGATTTTTAACCACGAAAGCCTGTATGGGTTCGACATGTAAGATGTCAAACTCATACAGGCTTTCGCATTCTCTTACGCTTTATGCTTTGTTACCACATATTATCTCGGCATTTCATTCGGGACGATAAAGTGGTACCGTCAGGCTTCCTGTCGGCATGAGGATGTATCGCACATCATCGCCAACATACTGTTTCGCCAATTCCAAGGCCTCTTCTACCGTGTCAACAGCACCATCAAACAGCATGTCTTTAGCCAGCTGACGGTCGAGCCCCGTGACCAAGATGAAATGGGCTTTCTTCGTCAGACGCGTAATGGCGTAGGCCTTATTCGCACCAATCAGGAAGCGATCACGCAGCTTGGCCTCAATCGCATCAGCCGTCTTCAACGTGCGGCAGGTTTCCTCCAGCACCTTGCTGCCACTGCCTTCCTCACAATCGGCCAGCAGGATGACCACACCACCCTGCTTCGTCGCCAGCACCGCATTATCCATCGTCTTCTGCATCTGGTAGACATTGATATCCTTTGGATAGCCGCCGCAGCTGGCAATCGTGATGTCTGCTTGAGCAGGAATCTTGACACCGTAAACCTCATCTACGAATTTGCAGGCTTCATGATGCGCTTCAATATAGTCTCCCGCAAACATCTTCAGGAAGCGATGTTCGGCATCCAAGATCGCGTTGAACAGAATGACACTGCGTCCTTTAGCCCAGAGTGCCACGCCTTCCATCTGATCCTCATAGACTGGGTTGCCCGTCGTGCGACCGAGGCCAGCATTTGGGTCCATCATGAAGCTATGGTTGTGACGCACGGTTTCCATGGCTGCGCACCCCGGCAGCACAGCCTTACGGCCTCCGCCGTAGCCGCTGAAATAATGATGCACGATCGTGCCGGTCAAAATCACATGATCACTATGGCAGATGTGCTTATTGATCAGGACAGGCGTGAAGCGACTCGTCGTGCCGAAATACTCAAAGTCACTGGGCACATTGCAGTCACTGTTATACATCCGCAGACGGCTAGCTACTTCTTTGCCGACCCCTTCTGCCATTTCTTCCTGCGTCATCAGGCGATGCGTCCCGAGCGAGAAAACAATCTGCATGTTCTCATCCGGAACACCGAGCCGATTCATCTCATTGACCAAGACCGGCATGAAGTCAAAGCTGTTGGCCACACGCGTCGGGTCATTGCAGATAAAGGTCACGGTATCCCCCGGCTTGATAATCTCATTGATTGGCTTCTGTCCAATCGGATGGTAAATCGCATCGAGCACGGCCTGCTTGATATCCGTCAGCGGCTTGACCGCCGGCATATCGACTTCCTTGATAACCTTGCTCTCATCGAGGGAAAAGCTCTTCGTGCCACGGCCATAATGAAAAGTATACTGTTTCATCCAGATTCCTCCTATAAAAAAGGGAGACACTCTGTCAGTGTCTCCCTTATCATGCGGTTAAACTACACGCTCTATCGATCAATGATCCATCAATAGAGAATGTGAGCAATGACATAACCGACACAGCAGCCCGTGAAGACACCGAGAAGACCCGGAATCATGAAGCTGTGGTTCAGGACATATTTACCGATATGCGTCGTGCCAGAACGGTCAAAGTTGATGCAGGCGAGGTCCGAAGGATACGTCGGCAGGAAGAAGTAACCGTAGCAAGCAGAGATGAAGGACAGGATGATAATCGGATCAACACCGATGGTCAGAGCCAGCGGAACGATGATCGAAACGGCAGCTGCCTGCGAATTAACGAGTTTCGACGTGAGGAACATAGCCAGTGCATACGTCCAAGGATATGCCTGAACAAGACCGCCGATGATTGCCTTGAGGTCTGCCATGTGGTTGGAGAAGCAGGTATCTGCCATCCAAGCAACACCATAGACGCAGACGACTGCACCGAGGCCAGCGTGGAAGACCTGGCTCTTGCCGACGTCCTTTGCATTGACCTTGCAGAAAATCAGAATAGCCGCTGCGATGACGAGCATGATCATCTGGATGACCGTCGTCATGGAGATTGCCTTCATCGTGCCCTTTGCATCCGGGAAGGACGGCAGGATCTGCGGGAAGTTACCGAGCACAGCAATGATGATGATGCCGAGGAAGAAGATGTACATAGCACGATAGAACGAGCTCGGCAGTTCCTTATCCTGCAGCGATTCCGTCTGATTACCGTATACATCCTGGTAATGAGCCGGATCTTTGATGTACGCCTGGAAAATTGGATCTTCTTCCAGGTCCTTGCCGCGACGATAGCTCCAAGCGGCAGCAACCATGACGCCGCAGAACGTAGCCGGGATGGAGACAGCCAGCAGATTGATGACCGTGAACGGCAGGCCTGCTGCACTGATGAAACCAGCCATGCTGACCAGCGCGACCGATACCGGCGATGCCGAAATACCCATCTGCGAAGCGACAGAAGCAACAGCCATCGGGCGCTCAGGACGGATATTCTCGTGGATTGCGACATCATAGATGATTGGGAACATCGTGTAAACGACATGGCCCGTGCCGCAGAGGATCGTCAGCAGCCAAGTCGTGAGCGGAGCGTAAATCGTGACGCGCTTCGGGTTACTGCGCAGGAATTTCTCTGCGTACTTCAGCATGACCGTGAGGCCGCCAGACGTCTGCAGATAGCCCGCGCAGGTGACGACTGCGATAATCGTGAGCATGACGGCGATTGGTGGCGTGCCCGGCTTGTATCCGAGCACAAAGACATAAATGATGAGGCCGATGCCGCTGATGACCGGAAGGCCAAGGCTGCCGTAACGTACGCCGACGATCAGGCACGCAAGTAGGATAAAGATACCAAGTAGTAAGCTCAAGGTAGAACTCCCCTTCCTAAAAAACATATACTTGCCTTCGTGAAATGAATCTCTCTACGTTCCTATTGAATCCCCCCTTGACAAGCAAATCTGTTTCCCTATGGAACAATTTAAACCAAGAGATTATTTCCGCTTGTTATTAGGTTTTCGCCATCCATCGTTCAAATCCTGCCACCTGTAAAAAAAATCATACGAAAAATGTATCGAGATGATTGCTTTTTGATATGGATAGGAACCGGCAAATGGCTCAGGACGTCTTTTGAGACATTTCACCTAAACACATTGTTTATTATACAATATACCATAATCATAAGTAAATACTATTTATCATAAAATATTTTAATGATAATCATCGATTATTCTTGTCTAAATACTATTAATCATTTTTATTGTTATGTATTGAATGCATAATTTAATTGCAGTACATGAATACATCGTAAAATACACACAGAATAAATTTGCGTTTTTCGGATTTCACGCTGGAAAATACGTGCCATATGCATAATGTTGTGGTATAATATGCTAAAAAGTTATATTGATAACAATTCTATGAGGAGGATTTCATTCTATGGCTACCATTAATGATAACTATCTGAAGCTGCCCGGCAGCTATCTCTTCGCCGAAATCGCCCGCCGCGTCGCCGCCTACAAGGAAGCGAACCCGGATGCCGACATCATCCGTCTCGGCATCGGCGATGTCACGCAGCCGCTGCCGCAGGTCTGCATCGAGGCCATGCACAAGGCCGTCGACGATCAAGCCAAGGCTGAGACGTTCCACGGATACGGCCCGGAGCAGGGCTACTCCTTCCTGACGGAAGCCATCATCAAGCACAACTACACGGACCGCGGCATCGAGATCGCGCCGGATGAGATTTTCGTCAGCGACGGCTCGAAGAGCGACTGCGGCAACATCCAGGAGATCTTCGGCACGGCCAACAAGGTCGCCATCACGGACCCTGTTTACCCGGTCTACCTCGACACGAACGTCATGGCCGGCCGCACGGGCACGCTGCAGGGCGACGGCCACTTCGAAGGCGTCGTCTATCTGCCCTGCACGGCGGAGAACAACTTCGCACCGGACCTGCCGAAGGAAAAGGTCGACATGATCTACCTCTGCTGCCCGAACAACCCGACGGGCACGACGCTCTCGCGCGAGGAGTTGACGAAGTGGGTCAACTACGCCAAGGAAAATGAGTCGGTCATCCTCTTCGACGCCGCTTATGCCGCCTACATCACGGAAGACAATGTGCCGCGCTCCATCTATGAGATCCCGGGTGCCAAGGACGTTGCCATCGAGTTCCGCTCCTTCTCCAAGACCGCGGGCTTCACGGGCACGCGCTGCGGCTACACGATCATCCCGAAGACGGTCAAGGGCCGCGCTGCGGACGGCTCCCTCGTGCCGTTCAACAAGCTCTGGAACCGCCGTCATACGACGAAGTTCAACGGCACAGCCTACATCGTGCAGCGCGGCGCTGCGGCCATCTACACGGAAGAGGGCCAGAAGCAGGTCAAAGAACTCGTCTCCTACTACATGGAGAACGCCCGCATCATCCGCGAGGGCCTCAAGGCTGCCGGCCTCCAGGCGTTCGGCGGTGTCAACGCCCCGTACATCTGGCTCAAGACGCCAAACAACATGAGCTCGTGGGACTTCTTCGACAAGCTGCTGCATGAAGTCAACATCGTCGGCACGCCGGGCGCAGGCTTCGGCCCGTGCGGCGAGGGCTACTTCCGCCTCACGTCGTTCGGCAGCCGCGAGAACACGAAGCGCGCCGTCGCACGCTTTGCCAAGCTCAAGTTCTGATACGCAAACTTGCCATAAAAAAAGCCTCTGCAATCGATGGATTGCAGAGGCTTTTCTATTGCGATCGTGTTCAGCGGGATAGCACCGCCACCGCGGCGAGGGGCTCTTAAACCGCGTCATCAGCCACCTGATGGAGAAGGAACTCGAGCGCGGCAACCTCGTCCTCTTCCTCTACACGAAAGGCGCCTCCGCGCGCTTCTTCCATGACCTCGGCTTCTACGAGATCGCGCGCGTGCCCGACCGCCTCGTCTTTATGGAGAATCAGCCTGACGGGTTCCGTCATTGCCTCAGCCGCTTCGAGAGGGAGACACAGGCATTCCTCGCAGAGCGCGGCATCGCCGGCTTCGGCAACGTCGTCCTGCACGCGAGCGGCCCGTACATCATCAGCAACGCGACCTTCCCGAGCTACTTCCTGCCCGACGACGATGCCGCGAGTGTCGGTCACGCCGAGCTCGACCTCACGTTGTTCGCCAAGATCGCGGCGGTGCTCTCCATCCGCCGCTGCTACGTCGGCGAAGAGCCCTTCAGCCAGGTCACGGGCCTCTACAACAAGGTGATGCGCGAAAAGATGCCGGAGCTCGGCGTCGAGTGCCGCGTCATCCCGCGCCTCGCCATCGCGGGCCGCGCCGTCAGCGCCTCCGACGTCCGCCAGTGCGTCAAGGATGGCGACTGGCAGCACCTGCAGGAGCTCGTGCCCAAGGCGACGTACGACTGGCTCCGAAGCGATGCCGCCGCGCCGCTGCCTGCTTTGCGGCGAGCAGGCGCAGGTCTGCTCGCGCAGTCGCCGCCATTCCGTCGAGGATTTGACGAAGCGCATCAGCAAGATGCTTTCAGCATACCTATAGCACTGACACCACTGAATTGAAAAAGACGAGGTCACATGTATCCTCTCGCATGTGACCTCGTCTTTTACTTTTATGATATTCCGATTACCGTCATTCGCCAAAGAGCGCCTTGGCGAAGTCCTCGGCGTTGAACGGGCGCAGGTCCTCGACGCCCTCGCCGACGCCGATCCACTTGACCGGCATGGAGAGCTGGCTCTTGATGCCGATGACGACGCCGCCCTTGGCCGTGCCGTCGAGCTTCGTCAGGACGACGCCCGTGATCGGTGCGGCCTTGGTGAAGAGCTCGGCCTGGCTGATGGCGTTCTGCCCCGTCGTCGCGTCGAGCACGAGCAGCGTCTCGTGCGGCGCGCCCGGGATCTCACGGCCGATGACGCGGTTGATCTTCTCGAGCTCCTGCATGAGGTTGGACTTCGTCTGCAGGCGGCCTGCCGTGTCGATGATCAGCATGTCGACCTTGCGCGCGATGGCTGCCTTGACGGCGTCGAAGGCGACGGCCGCCGGGTCGGAGCCCTCCTCGTGCTTGATGACGGGCACGCCCGTGCGCTGGCCCCAGACCTCGAGCTGATCGATGGCCGCCGCGCGGAAGGTGTCAGCCGCGGCGAGCAGGACCGACTTGCCCTGGCCCTTGTAGTAGGCGGCGAGCTTGCCGATTGTCGTCGTCTTGCCCGCGCCATTGACGCCGATGACGAGCAGGACTGTCGGCCCCTGCTCGGCGATGCGCGTCGTGTCCTCGCCCGCCGTCAAGATCTCGACAATCTGCTTCTGCAGGAACGGCTTGAGGTCTTCCGGTGTGTTGATCTCCTTCTTCTTGATGCCCTTGCGCACGGCCGTCATGAGCTTGTCCGTCGTCTGGACGCCGACGTCCGCCATGATGAGCGTCTCCTCGAGCTCGTCGAGCAGGTCATCGTCGATGTCGGCATAGCCGATGATGATCTTCTCGATCTTGTTCGTCAGGTTTTCGCGGGTCTTATTGAGGCCCTTCTTGAGCCGGTCAAAAAATCCCATGATGATTCCTCCCTATCTAAAACGCTAAAAACGCATTCCTCTCACTTCTCACTTCTCTCACTTTTCTCGATGCCGGCCGCATCGTCGTCGAGTTCGTCGAGCCGCACGGACAGCAGGCGCGAGACGCCCGACTCCTCGACCGTCACGCCGTACATCGTGTCGGCCACCTCCATCGTGCCCTTGCGGTGCGTGACGACGATGAACTGCGTCTGCTCCGCGAACTCCTGCAGGAAGCGGCCAAAGCGCATGACATTCGCCTCGTCGAGCGGTGCGTCGATCTCATCGAGCACCGAGAATGGCGACGGGCGGTAGCGCAGGAAGGCGAAGAGCAGTGCGATGACCGTCAGGGCGCGCTCGCCGCCCGAGAGTGCGGCGAGGCTCTGGCGCTTCTTCTGCGGCAGGGTCACGAGGATGTCGATGCCCGTGTGGAGCACATCGCTCTCGTCGAGCATCTTGAGCTCGGCCTTGCCGCCGCCGAAGAGGCGCACGAAGATCTCGCCGAAGTAGCGCTGGATGTCCGCAAAGGCGGACTGGAACTGCTTCGTCATGGCCTCGTCCATCTCTGCGAGGATGCGGCCGAGGTTCTCCTTGGCCTCGATGAGGTCGGTCGACTGCTTCTTCATGAAGGCGTGGCGCTTCTGCAGGTTCTCGTACTCCTCGACGGCGTTGGGGTTGACCGGCCCGATGGCATCCATCTGACGTTTGAGGGACTGCATGCGGCTGCGCAGCTCCTGCGGCTCGAGGTCTAACGCCTCTTCGAGCGCGCGCTCCGGCGTCAGGCCGAACTCGCGCAGGATGGCCTGCTGGCTGTCCTGCAGGGTCATCTGGATCTTGGCGGCGAGGATCTCGAGCTGGTGCGCTTCCTCCTGCTTGCGGCTGAGTTTGCGCGAGAGATCGCGGCCCTTCGTCTCGAGCTCCTGGCCGGCGGCCATCTTCTCCATGCGCAGGCCGTAGAGGTCGCGCTGCTTCTTCTGCGCGGCATCAAAGGAATCCTGCCACCCCTGCGAGCTGCGCTCGAGTTCCTGCAGGCGCGCTGCGCTCTCTGCCGTGCGCTTTGCGAGTTGCTTTTCTTCCTGCTCGAGCTCCGCGAGCGACTGCTCGCCGCGCTGCTTCTCCTGGCGGTAGAGCGCCATCTGCTCAGCGCTGCGCTTCCATTCCTGCTCGAGCACCGTGCGCTGCAGGGCTTCTTCCTGCATGCACTTGCCGAGCGCCGCCGCGTCCTGCTCGACATCCTCGAGGTCTAAGAGGCTCTCCTCCGCCTGCTTCTTAGCCGCTTCGACGGCCTCCGCAAGCAGCTTGACGGAGCGCGCCTGCAGGACGCGCTTGTTCTGGTTCTTGGCAAACGTCGCCTGGCGCTTGGCATCGGCTGCGAAGAGTTCCTGCACGGTCTGTACCTGCGCCGCGAGGCTCTCCTTCAGGCGCTCGAGGCTCACGCGCGCTTCGGCGCGCGCGACGCTCTGCTGCTGCACGAGCGCGAGCGCCTCCGACTGGCGGCGCTCCGCCTCGGCTGCTGCCTCCGCTGCCTGCTGTACCTCGGCCTGCTTTTTCTTGAGCTTCTCGCGAGCGTCTGCCTGCTTCTCGTGCAGGGACTCGATCTCGCCGCTGCGGTTGAGGAAGCTCGCCTCGCGATGCGAGCGGCCGCCGCCTGAGAGCGAGCCGCCCGGCGCGAGGAATTCGCCCGAGAGCGTCACGATGCGCAAGCGGTAGTCCTGCTTCTTGGCGAGGGCGAGTGCGTTGTCGAGCGTATCGACGACGAGGATGCGCGCGAGCAGGAAGTCGGCCGCCTTGCGGTACTTTTCCTCGACCTCCACAAGCTCGTTGGCCCAGCCGATCGCACCCTCGCCGCGCTCTGCTTCCTTCTCCCGGTCCTTCGGGTACTGCACGGAGAGCGTCGAGAGCGGCAGGAAGGTCACACGGCCGAGGTGCTTGCGCTTGAGGAAGGCGATGGCCGCCTTGGCCGTCTCTGTGTCCTCTGTCACGATGTTCTGCTGGTTGCCGCCGAGAGCGATCTCGATGGCCGTCATGTAGGCTGCGGGGATTGTCAGGAGCTCCGCGATGGCGCCGGCGACGCCCTCATGCCATGGCTCTTTGCTCTGCAGCACAGCCTTCGGCGCCTTGCCGAAGCCCTCGTACTCCTCCTGCATGTGCTGCAGGAAGTCGATCTTCTCCTGCAGGCCGGCCGCGCGCTGCGCGAGTTTCTCCTGCTGCTCGCGCAGCGCCGTTTTTTCCTGCTGGGCACTCTGCTGGGCATGGCGCGCCTGCTGCTGGGCCTTGGCGGCCTGCTGGAGTGCCACCTCTTTCTCGGCAAGCGAGGCGGTCAGTTCCTGTTGCTGCTTTTCAAGTGACGACTGCTTGGCCTTTGCCGCCGCGATGGCAGCCTGGCGCTCCGCGCGTCCCTCGCTGCCCGCCTCGATGTCGCGGTCGAGGACGGCGAGCGCCTGCTTGGCCGCTGCGAGCTCTTCCTGTTTTGTCTCGCGCTGCTTGCCGAGCGTTTCCGCCGCCTTCTTGCGCTCCGCCACGATGGCGGCAATTTTTGCGGCGCGCTCCTGCTGGCCCTCGGCATGCGCATCGGCTTCGGTGAGCTTCCGCTTCTTCTCCGCAGCCTCTCCCGAGAGCCTGCCGATCTCGCGGACCGACTGCACGAGCGCTTCCTGCAGCTCGGCGCGCCGCGACTCGATGCGCACCTTTTCCGCACCGCTCTGCCCCTGGCGCTCCTCGAGCGCCGCAATCTCGCGGTTGGCCGCCTCGAGTTTCTGGCGCAAGGACTCATTGGCCTCGGCGCCCGTCTTCATGCGCTGCTCAAGCTCGAGAATCTCCTTCTGCATCGCCTCGCGCTCCGCCGCAGCCCGCTTGACTGCCGTCTCGAAGCCGAGCGCCTCGTCGCGGACCTTCTGGAGCTTCTCCTCATTGGCCGCCTTGCGGTCCGCCTCACGGCGGGCACTGCGCGCGAACTTCGTCAGCTTGCACTTCTGGTACTCCTGATGCAATGCATTGTACTGGCGCGTCTTCTCCGCATGGCGCGCGAGCGGCTCGAGCTGCGTCTCGATCTCCTGCATGATGTCCTGCACGCGCAGCAGGTTGGCCTCTGTGTCCGTGAGCTTCTTCACCGTCTCGCGCTTGCGGTCGCGGAACTTCGTGATGCCCGCCGTCTCCTCGAAAAACGCGCGGCGGTCCTCTGGACGGCTGTTGAGGATATCCTCCATGCGGTTCTGGCCGATGATGCTCATGCCGTCGTGACCGATGCCCGTGTCGGCAAAGAGCTGGTAAATATCCTTGAGGCGGCAGCGGGAGCGGTTGATGAAGTACTCGCTCTCCCCGCTGCGGTAGAGCCGGCGCGTCACCGCCACCTCGCGGAAGTCCACGGGCAACGTGCCGTCGTTGTCGAAAATCAGCGAGACCCCCGCGATATTGAGCGGACGCCGCTGCGCCGAGCCCGCAAAGATGATGTCCTCCGAGCGCGTGCCGCGCAAGTTGCGGATGTTCTGCTCGCCGAGCACCCAGCGCACGGCATCCGTGATATTGCTCTTGCCGCTGCCGTTCGGGCCGACAATCGCCGTGATGCCGTGGTCAAATTCAATGGTAATCTTGTCGGCAAAGGACTTGAATCCATATGCCTCAAGGCGTTTTAGCTGCAATCGTCACACCTGCCCGTCTGCGGCCGGAGCCTGGAACTTGCCCGCCGCTACATACTGCTTCATGAATGTCAGGAAATCCCGGTCGAGTGGAGAAAAGACTTTATGCGCACTCCAGTAGAGCGCCGTGCGCGACATGAGGCGTGGCGCGAGCGGCCGCCTGACAAAGGACTTCTCCTCCCGGAGCACGAAGTCCGGCAGGATGGAGATGCCCGTGCCGTTGGCCACGAGCTGCTTGATCGTCTTGAGCTGCGACGTCGTCAGCATGACGTCCGGCGTGAAGCCCGCCTCGATGCAGCGCGCGAAGATGACCCGGTACTGGTACGTGCGCGGCTGCTGCAGGATGAAGCGCTCGCGCCTGAGGCTCTCAAAGGCAACCTCCTTCTTTGCCGAGAGCGGATGGCCCTGCGGCAGGCAGAGGCTCATCGCATCGTGCATGATGACGAACTCATGCGGGAAGGTCGTCTCTGGATCGCCAAAGATCACGCCGAAGTCGAGGTCGCCGACCTCGACGCGCTCCCGCACTTCATCCGAATCGCCGAACTCCTGCACATCGAGGAGCGTCGTCGGGAACTTCTCGCGGAATTCCTTGAAGAACGTCGGGAAGAGGTAGGCCTCGAACATCGGCGGCACGCCGAAGTGGATCGTGCCGGCACTGCCGACGCAGAAGCGCATCATGTCCTGCTTGGCGAGCTCCGCATCCTGCATGATGCGCCGCGCATGGATCAGGAAGGCGCGGCCCGCCTCCGTCAGGGTGACGTGCTTCTGGCTCCGGTCGATCAGCGTGAGACCGAGCTCCGCCTCGAGCGCCTTGATAGCCTTCGTGACCGACGGCTGCGAGACGTGCAGGACTTTCGCCGTGCGCGTGAAGTTCTCCAGCTCACTGATCGTGCAAAAATACTCTAATTGACGAAATTCCATCGTATCTCCCCCATCTGTGCAGGCGGCCACTCATATCGTCTTTCTCATGCCTGCGCGACCAGCTCCTGCAGGCGCTGGTTCACAAGGTCGATCCACTCGCCGTGGAAGCCGACTTCCATCAGGAGTTCCTCGAGCGATTCGATGCGCGGCTGCTCGAGGAACATCTGCACACGGCTCTTCTCGATGCTACGGTAGATGTAGTAGTCTTCCGGGATCATGCCCGGCTTCGGGAAGATGACCGTGTACTCGTGGTACATCTTGTCGTTCATCGACTCGTAGACGCCCGTCGAGCGCGCGGCATACGCCTGCCATGTGTCGGGCAGGGACTCGAGCAGATTGCCGATCTCTTCCTTGATGGCAGCGACTTTCTCCGTATAGGCCGCAAGAACAGCTTCTTCTTCAGCCGTATCCTGCAGCATGACGGAACAGATGAGGTCGCGGACGGCATTGAAGTCGCCGAGGCCGTACTGCAGGAACGCATCAGCGCTCTCGATGCCCGCGAGCCACTTCTTGAGCGCGCCCTCCATCGCAGCACGCGCCTTCGCGACGACGAGCTCATCCTCGCCGTGAAGCTGCAGTGCGAGGTTGCAGACGCGCTGGCCGGCCGCTTTGTCCTGCAGGATGTCTTTTGCTGCGCAGTCGCGGCAGTAGCCGATGGCCTCATTCGTGAACGGCTGTCCCCCGTCAATCTCCTCCTGCGTCGGGAAGCGCTTGCCGAGCTTCTCGTAGATGGCCTGCTGCTCACGGAGCTTGCCCTTTGAGAAATACGTCAACGGGCGCTCCTGATAGACGACATGCGTCACCTTGCCGCAGCCCGCGCAGTGGTACTCCTTGTCCACGAGCTTGACGGCGATATCGCGCTCCGGCCGCGGCTTGAAGAACTCATAGGGCACAGTCTCCACGAAGGAATAATTGAAGATATTCAGCAGATTGTCCGTGATGCGGGACGGTTCATTGGCCATGAGGCGACACTCCTATCCTATTACATATATCCTATCTTGAACAAAATAAAAAGCCCGGAAGGAAACCTTCCAGGCTGCATTTCATCTTGGAGGCGACACCCAGAATCGAACTGGGGATAAAGGTTTTGCAGACCTCGGCCTTACCACTTGGCTATGTCGCCGATAAAATGGAGCGGAAAACGAGGCTCGAACTCGCGACCCCCACCTTGGCAAGGTGGTGCTCTACCACTGAGCTATTTCCGCATCTCATCTTTTGTTCTCATCAGCTTCAGAAGACCTTGTGTCTCGCTGACTGACAAAAACTATTTTACTCATTCTATCCCCGTTTGTCAACACCTTTTTTGAAAAAAGATAAAAAAATATCGCCTCAGTGTGAGGCGATATCCCGTATTCATGATTTTGGCGGTTTCCTGCGACGGAAGATGCGGCTGCTGGGCCTTGGATGGTAGAGCTGCCAGCCGTAATGGATGGCGCAGCCGCGCAGCAGCAGCACGAAAAGGAAGCAGAGCCACGAGGAGACGTCTGCACCCCAGCGCGGCCAGCTCCAGCACATGAGCCAGGCACCGGCCAGCGAGGCCACGGCGTAGACGTCCATGCGCAGGACGACCGGCACACGCTGTGCCATGAGGTCGCGCAGCATGCCGCCGCCGACGGCCGTGATGACGCCGAGCATCATCGGGAACACGTAGGGATCCCCCGTCCCGAGCGTCAGGCCGCGCAGCGTCCCCGTTACCGTGAACGAGGCCAGGCCGATCGTATCCGACAGCTCGTAGAGCAGCGTCATCGTATGGCGCTGCTTGCGGTCGATCGAGACGGCTGCATAGACGCACGAGACGATGACGGCCGTCGCCACCGATAGCAGCAGGTCCGTCGGCTCAGTCAGGGCCACAGGCGGCGTGACGCCGGCCAGCACATCGCGCACCATACCGCCGCCGACAGCCGTCAAGAGTGCCAGCACCGTGACGCCGAAGATGTCCATGCGGCGCGACAGGCCGACCATTGCGCCGGATACGGCAAAGGCCAGTGTCCCAGCCCAGTCAAACAGCACCCAGGTCATATAATCCCCTTTCTAGCATCAGCCGGCCTTCTCAACGCGCCCTGGCAGCTGACTCCATGACAATCGCGAGTGCCCAGGCAGCCGCATCATAGAGATCCGCCTCTTCGATGTACTCTTCTTTTGTATGGCAATTCGTCATGCCGACGCCGAGCACGACAGTCGGCACGCCGTACGTGTTGAAGTGGTTCGCATCGGAGCCGCCGCCCGACTCCTCGAGCTCGATCGGGAAGCCGAGCTTCTCCGCAGCCCGTCTGGCCACCTCGATGGCTGGCGCATCCTGCGGAATCTCGTACGGACCGTAGTCCGGGCTGACCTCCGCCGTGATCTTGCAGCCCGTTCCCTCCTCACCGAGCTTAAAGTGGTCAACGATGCGCTGCGTGATCGTGTCGAGCTTCTCCCTGTCGCGGCTGCGCGACTCGTAGTAGATATCGCAGGAATCTGCGACGACGTTCGTCGCACTACCACCCACGATGCGGCCCACATTGCAGGTCGTCTCCGCATCGATGCGGCCCTGCGGCGCATCGACGAGCAGCTCGCCTGCGGCCTTGATGGCGTTGATGCCCTTCTCCGGCTCGACACCAGCATGGGCAGCCTTGCCCGCAATGTGGATGTGGATCTGGTTCTTGCCCGGTGCCTTGTAGCTCATGACCCCCGGATGGCCGTGCGTGTCGAACGTGAAGCCCATATCCGCATGCAGCAGGCTGCTGTCGAGATGCTGCGAACCATGAACGCCGTTCTCCTCCGCGATCGTGAAGACGACCTGCAGTGGGCCGTGTGGCAGAGCGCGCTCGCGCAGCTGCCGCAGCGCTTCAAGGATGGCCGTAACGCCGGCCTTGTCGTCGGCACCGAGAATGGTCGTGCCATCGGAGCGGATGATGCCATTCTCCCGGATGGGATGGATATCCGCGCAGGGCTCCACGCAGTCCATATGAGCTGTCAGCATGACGGTCGGCCTGTCCTCCTGCCCCTCTGTCGCCGGGAAATCCGCGACGAGATTGCCGCAGTTGCCGCCCAAGGCCTCACCGGCCTTGTCCTCATGGACGGTACCGCCGAGTTCCTGCAGGCGCTTTGTCAAGAGATCGCCCATCTCGCGCTCTTTGTGCGTCGAGCAGCGGATGCTGACAAGCTCAAAGAATTCCTGGAGTACACGTTCCCGATTGATCATTTCACTGACTTCCTTTCTTGCTTTCCTGTATGATGATGGCAAAGCATCATCTGAGATTCATTATAACAGAAGCATCAACACAATGGCAGAGGCCAGGCATGGCAGGGCATTGCGCTTCGACACCTCGATCGGGTTGACCTTGGCGAGGCCGGCGCAGATGATGGCAGCGCCAGCAATCGGCGACATCGAGCGGCCCATCGCGCCCGCGATCTGCGCGAGCGAGCCGAGGTCCATGATGGACAGGCCAAACTGCTCCGCAAACGGCGTGATGGCGCCGTTGAAGGCAAAGGCCGCCGCATCGCCGGAACCCGAGATGACAGCGATGAAGAAGGGGCCAAACGTGCCGGCTGCGGCCGCAGCGGCCTGCGAGCCCTCCATGAGCTCCGTCAGTGCACCCGTGAGGCCGATGGCCGTCATGCCCGTCGTGAAGACGCTCGCGCAGACGATGAGGCCGATGACATCGGCATAGGCATTGCCCATGCCCTCAAAGAACTTGCGGCAGATCTCCTGCGCATCCTTCAGCGTAACGAGGAAGCCCAGCGCGACGCCGATGAGCATCGACAGCGGCACGCTAATCTCCGGCAGCAGGCCGACCTGCTTCGAGCCGAGGATCAAGAGGAACAGCGGCACGAGCGGCACGATGGCCAGCAGCGGGCGCACGTGGAAGGACGCTTCCTTGACCCCTTCCTCACCGATTTCCTTGAGGTACGCGAGGCGGCGCTCTTCCGTCGCACCCTCTTTGCGCAGGACAGCATAGGCCGTCATGACGACGACACAGGCAATCGAGGCGATGACCGAGGCCGGCGTCTCATTGATGATGACCGTCATCATGTCCGTCCCCGCCAGATCCGCCACGAACGGGTTGTGCGCATTGCCCGGGCTGATGGCACTGCCCCAGGTGCCGGCGAGCACCGTCGCCGCCGCCATGGCCGGATGGACGCCCGCAGCGATCAGTGTCGGTATGAGGATACTGCCGACAGCAGCCGAGCAGCCCGATGCCGAAGGGATGGCCAGGCTGATCCACCAGGTCAGGAAAAACGAGATTGGCACGAGAATGGCCCGGCCGCGCTTCAGGACGCCCGAGATGGACTGCACGAGATGCTGGTCGCACGTCGTCAGCCGCATGACGTAGGAGAAGCCCATGACCGTACAGATGGTCGGCACGAGCGAGTTATTGACCATCGCCTTCGTGAACGCCTTCATGACATCGCCGGGCAATCCCCCGATCAGGCACATCAAGAGGCCGGCCAGGAACAGCACGAGCCTCGCTTCGTATTTCTTGACGATCAGCACGAACGTCAGGATGACGATAAGACCTCCAACAAGCAACATAGTGAAAACCTCCGTTCTTACTTGTTTGACTTTTCAGTTCTTTGCTATGTATATATTTTATATATTTTTTATTTATCTTTCAATAACTATAGATAATTTTATTATCCATTGGAAACGTACATATAAAAGATCTGTACTGTAACAGTGTATCAGCACAGTGCTTTATTGGCGTTCCATCCGTGAAAATACCATGCTATAATAGATAAGACAAGCAAGAGAAAGGAATCATGACCATGCAGAAACAGAAACTCCTCTTTGTCTGCCATGGCAATATCTGCCGCTCGACGATGGCAGAATTCGTCATGAAGGACCTCGTGCACAAGGCAGGGCTCGATGATGCATTCACGATCGACTCAGCCGCCTGCCGCCGCGATGAGATTGGCTCGGATACGCACTAGGGCACGAAGCAGAAGCTCCGCGAGATGGGCGTGCCCTTCACGCCGCGCCACGCGCGCCAGATCACAAGCGCCGACTACGAAAAGTACGACAAGATCATCGGCATGGACGGCGACCCCGCGCACAAGACGGCCCTGCTGCTCGACTTCGCCGGCGAGCACCGCGAAGTCGCCGACCCGTGGTACACCGGCAATTTCGACGCCACCTACGACGACGTCCTCAAGGGCTGCCAGGCCCTGCTGGCCTCCCTGATGAAAAAAATGTGACAAGAAAAAAGCCTTCCCGAGAGAAATTTCTCTCGGGAAGGCCTTTTTCTTGTCAAGATGAGGCAATCAGCTGCTCATCAATAATTCTCGGCGTGAACCTCGAAGAAGCTCTGCGGATGTGCGCAGGCCGGGCAGACAGCCGGTGCTTTCGTGCCGATGACGATGTGACCGCAGTTGCGGCACTCCCAGACCTTCACTTCGCTCTTCTCGAAGACCTGAGCCGTCTCGACGTTCTTCAGCAGGGCGCGATAGCGCTCTTCGTGGTGTTTCTCGATCTCTGCCACAAGGCGGAACTTTGCGGCCAGTGCCTTGAAGCCCTCTTTCTCTGCCGTCTCAGCAAAACCCTTGTACATGTCCGTCCACTCGTAGTTCTCACCTTCAGCGGCGCTCTCGAGGTTTGCTGCCGTGTCGCCGATGCCGAAGAGCTCCTTGAACCAGAGCTTTGCATGCTCGCGCTCGTTGCTCGCCGTCTTGAGGAACAAAGCGGCAATCTGCTCATAGCCGTCTTTCTTCGCGCGGGAAGCAAAGTAGGTGTACTTGTTCGTCGCTTCACTCTCACCTGCAAACGCTGCTAAAAGATTCTTCTCAGTCTGTGTACCTGCGTACGGATTCTTCTTTTCTGCCATTTCGTTTCCTCCTAATCAATAATTGTTATTTGTTATTTCGAAATTATTATAACACACTCCGTTCAAGGATGTCCAGCAATTTTTGAAGGATTTGTTCGAAAGATTTGAAGGAGATGTTCGCTGACTCCGATTGCGCTGCTTTCAATCCATGCCGATAACCGATGTGACCGCAGGGATGTGGCAGAGGCGCTCCGTGCCCGGATCGTGGTGATGGTAGGCAGGCAGGTACTGGCTCTCGATGCGGTAGACGTCGATGTCGAGGCAGGCCGCCGCCATTGCCGCAGCCGGTGCCGCAAGGGCTGAGCCGCCCGTGATGTCGATGGCCGTGCGCCCGACTGAATCCCAGATATCGTGCTGCTTCTTCATGACACGGTAGAGCGAGGGGATGTCCTCCCCCTGTATGTAGGTACAGCAGAGGCTGCCGTCGTCGAGCCCGAGGTTCTGCTGCAGCAGCTTGACCTGCAGGGCCTGCTCTTTCCGGCAGAATACATGTACGTTCTGCGGCTCGAAGAGCGCGACCGAGAAGGTCGAGAGCTCCCAGAGCGGTCCCATGAGCAGGAACAGGCCGTAGTAATCCCTCTTCTCCGATGCATAATGCCCGCGGAAGCGCTCCTGTGCCATCGGTATGAGCTCGGCATCGTAGTAGTTATCGGCCCATAGCTGTTGTTCCGGCGTTTCCTGAGGCATGCCGCGCCATATCTCTTTCTTGTCTGACAAACTCATCATGCCGCATCCCTCCTGAAAAAAACGAAAAAACGAATACATGATTTACTCTATAGGAGTATTCGCCCCCGCCCCCGCTCTTCCCTGCCTGTCTGGAAAATTCGAGGAATCCTGCTCCCCTGCAAGGGAGCGCAGCTCCTCACAGAACGCAGTGTAGGCATCCGTGTAGATGCTACCCTTCTCCCAGATGAAGTCGAAGTCGTGCTGCATGGTAAAGCCAGCGAGCGGGATCTCGCGCAGGGTGCCTGCCTGCAGCTCCGCCTCGACGGCAATCCGATAGAGAAAGGATATGCCGGCATCGCGCAGCAGGAGGCCGATGATCGTGTGCATGTTGCCGACCTCTGTGTAGTGGATGAAGTCGCTGACCTTCATGCCGTAGAGCGCGAGGTTCCGCTCGAGGATGTTGCGCGTTCCGGAGCCCTCCTCGCGGATCAGCAGCCGCTCCTGCAGCAGGTCGTGGAAGCGATGCGGCGGCATGGCGAAATGGTGCGCGGCCGCGCAAACGCCGATGTAGTCCCCCGTGCTGTAGCGCGTGTGCTCGTACTCTTCCTGCGGGTAGTAGCCCTCGACGAGCGCGAGCTGGATGCTGCCCGCGGCGAGCATCTGCAAGAGCTGCTGCGTGTTGCCGAAGACGAGCCGGACATTGCGCTCTGGATGGGCGCGGAGCATGCGCGCAAGCGGGTCCATGATGGCGTACTCGCCGACCGTCATCGTCACGCCGAGTGAGATCTCCTCGATGCCGGACACCTGGCTCCGAAGCTCTGCCAGGAGCTCCTGTTCATCATTCTTCATCGCGACGAAGCGCTTGCGCAGGATCTGCCCGGCCGCCGTCAGCGAGAGCTTCTTGTTCTCGTAGCGGAACAGCGCCATGCCATACGCCTCCTCGAGGAAGTGGATGTGCTGCGAGACGGCAGGCTGCGTAATGTTCAAGAGCTGCGCCGCCCGCGTGAAGTTCATCGTCTGGCAGACACAGAGAAAGGTGGCAACGCGGAAGTCCAGCATGTGATCTCCTCCTTATCGATAAGATTATCTTATTGATATATTATAATACATCATTTTACATATTCAATCCCCTCACCTATAATTCGGATTGTCGCAATCGCATTGCACGGAAATCCACAACTATCACGAAGATAAGGAGTCATATCATGCAATTATCCAAGCTCTATTGGCGCCGTGCGAGCATCGGGCTCATCGTGACGCTCGTCTGCTCAATCGCCGGCCAGTTTCTCGCCAAGCTGCCGGGCTTCTCGCTGATCGGCCACCTTGTGCTAGCCCTCCTGCTCGGCATGTGCCTGCAATTTGCGCGCTCGCTGACGGCGGCCGCGCAGCAGAGCACGCCGTTCATCGCCAACAAGTTCCTGCGCGCCGGCATCATCCTCTTAGGTTTCAAGCTCAACCTTGTCATCCTCATGAGTGCTGGCCTCAAGAGCCTTGAGGCCGCCGTCGTCATCGTCGCCGTCATGATCCCGCTCAATTACTTCGTCGCCCGCTTCTTCAAGGTCGAGCACACGCTCGCCCTGCTGACGGCCTGCGGCTGCAGCATCTGCGGCGCGGCGGCCGTCATGGGCGTCTCGAGCGCTGTCCGGGCTAAGACCGACCAGTCCGTCCTCGCTGTCGCCATCGTCGCCATCCTCGGCACACTCTTCACACTGATCGAGGTCGGCCTGCAGCCATTCCTCGGCTTTACGGACGCGCAGTTCGGCGTCATGGCGGGCCTGAGCCTCCACGAGATCGCCCATGCCGTCGCCGCCGGCGGTGCAGCCGGCCCCGTCGGCACGGACAGCGCCATCATCGCCAAGCTCTCCCGCGTCCTGCTGCTCGCCCCTGTCGCCATCATCGTCGGCATCCTCGAGGCGCGCCGCTTCCGCAAGCAGGACGGCGCAGGCGAAGGCAGGATGTCCGTGCCCATCCCGTGGTTCATGGGCGGCTTCATCCTGGCCAGCGCCATCGGCTCCTACCTGCCATTCGTCAATGACTTCGTCCCATCTCTCGTCCAGCTCGCCTACCTGCTGCTCGGCATGGCCATGGCTGCCCTCGGCCTCAACGTCAACTTCGGCGTCATCCTCCAGAAGGGACTGCGCCCGATGGTCGGGGCACTGCTCTGCTCCTTTGTCATCACGGGCCTTGCCTTCAGCATCGTTCACACATTCTTCTAACGGATAAAATACCGCTGAGATACACAAAATATTCTCCGCTTTTGGTATAATAGAGATGAACGCATGGAAGGGAGGAACCATCATGAAAAAGATCATCATGGCCGTCATCACAGCCCTGCTCGTGGCCGTCGCTGTGCCTGTCCTCGCTGCTTCATCCAAGGACAACACCTGCCCGGTCAGAAGCTGCTGGCAGAACAATGCCTCCTGCAACAACGGAGCGTATTGCCGGAATGACCGGTCCTACTGCGGGGATGATTCGTACGGCTGCGCGCCAGCCCGCGGTTGCGGTGGCTCGCGCTACTGCCGCTGAGCGGCAACAAAAAGAGATGCCTCATGGCATCTCTTTTTGTTTGCCTTATTTGCTTTTCGCCGCCTTATCGGCCGTCGCAGCACCAGATTTTTTCACGTCTTTTGCCTTGCCCGCATTTGCCTGCTTGGCCTCCTGCTTCTTCTTCCAGGCTTCTGCCCGCGCCTTGTCCTTCTCGGCCTTCTCCTTCTCGTACGTCTTGTAGTCCTTCGCCGAGATCTTCTCGAGGTATTCCGGCGGAATGTGGCGGAATGCCGCAGGGCGCAGGCGGTGGAACTCCTTGTAGTCGGCCAGCGCCGCCTCTTTCCGCTCCATCTCATCCTCGATCTGCGCACCGATCAGATAGCTGTAGGGATTCTCTGCATCGACCTTCTTCGCCGCAGCGCAGTCCGCGAGCGCAGCCTCCCGGTCGCCCATCATGCGGTAGATGTCAGCGCGGTTGAGGAAGTTGTAGGCGTTCTTGCTGTCCATTGCGACGCCGCGGTTGGCATAGTCGAGAGCCCCCGTGTAGTCGCCCTCGACCGCCTTGGCGCGGCCGCACATGACGAGGCTCGCCGCCTCGTCATCCAGATTCTTGGCCGCAAATACGCGTGCAAATTCCCAGAGCGCCTGCTTGCCCATGCCGTAGTCGCTGTAGGCGTCGCCGTTCTCGCGCATCTTCTTGACCGCCTTTGCATCGGCCTCATAGACACTCTGGAGCGCCTCAGAATGTTCCTGCCGGCGCGCCGCTTCCGCTGCCTTCATCTTCTCCCGCGCGCCCGAGGAGGCTTCCTTCGCGTAAGCCTCTGCCACGAGCTGCTGCAGGCGGCTGCCGAGATTGCCAGCCGCCACGAAGTGGCGCAGCGGACCGTAGACGCGGTCATCCGTCAGGAAGTCGAAGCCACCCTCGCCGTCGGGACGGAAATCCCAGCCCGCAAGGGAATCGTAGTCGTGGAAGGCCTTAGCGAGACCGCCCGCAACGTAGTAGGCGTTCTCGACCGTATTGTCGTAGTCATCGCGCGTCCAGTCCACCGACAGGAGTTCCTGCCCGTCGAGACAGACGGTCTTGCGGTCCTTGACCGTCACATGGCCGCAACCGTAATCCGTCATCATCTGCGCCAGGCGCTTCTCGCGCAGCTCCGTTTCCGGATGGTCGGAGAACGTCTCTTTCTCTTTCGCTTTCTCGTCGAGGTCCTGGTACTCGAGCACATTGCGCGTCTCGTACGTCAGGTAGTAGGCCATGCGGTACATGGCCGCCGCAGGCCCGCCCGGATTGAAGCCCGCGCTCGTCATGATGTAGAAGCCTCCGGCATCGGCATCGTACTCCGTCGGCAATGTGACATTCTTCGCGATGGAGTAGCTGGCCAGTGCATTGAGCTTGTTCCAGTCCATGAGGCCGGCATCCATGTTGAGGAAGCTCATGCCGTAGTACTGGGCGACGGCCTTCGCGTAGTTCTTGGCGCTGTGCTGCTCGATGCCGTGCGTCATCTCATGCGCGAGCACGGCCGCAATCTCATCCTCGTCGCACTCGAGGCCGCGCACGAGCGCCCGATTGACGCTGATGTAATCCGTCGGGAAACACGAGGCGTTAAAGTCACTGCTGTTGTTGACACCCCAGGTGAACGGCAGCGAATTGACCTTGAGCACGTAGTCGCCTTTGCTGATAAGCTGCTCCATGACGCGGTTGACCACTTCGACATCGTGACGGTTCTCATCTGCGCCGTTCTCATGCAGGTCCTGCCGTGCGCTCTGTACCTGTGCGCTGACATCATTGCCGAGCGCGAGGATGCTCGCGAGGCTCGACTTGTAAGCCGCCAATACGCCGAGCGACTGCGCGGCAACGGCCCAGGCATCGACGGCTTCCGCCCGGCTGGCCGGCAGAGCGATTGCCGAGAAGCTCAGCGTGCCGCAGACGAGCGCCGCCAGCAATTTTTTCTTCCAGGAATACAAATAGAGCACCTCCTCTTTTCTACTGCCTCGATTATAGCAAACAGACGGTCGTATGGGAATACTTTGTTGAGTCAATCATTAAAGCGCCTTGAAAGCCCTCTGTCCGCATTGTATAATCTTAATGGTATTTTATCTAGCATAGTCTCTCTTCATGAAGAACAGCAGAAAAGGGGGCAGAATCATGGAGACGAAAGACGAGAAGGTCCTCAAGGAGCCTTTCGCCGAGATTGGCAGGAAGATGCATCTCCTGTTGCACACGGGACAGCTTCTGATGGAGAACGGCGCGGACAGTGACCGCACCGTCCGCGACATGATGCGCACGGCAGCCTACATGGGCATCCCGAAAGACCGCATCCACCAGCACGTCATGTACACGACGCTGATGCTCAACGTCAACGACGAGCAGCATTCCTACACAGAGTTCCGCAAGTGCACGAAGCACGGCATCAATATGACGACCTTGACGGCCATCAGCAAGCTGACTTGGCGGGCACTCGAGAAGAATTATTCCCTGCACGAATTCGAGCGCCATCTCCTGCGCATCAAGAACAGGCCGCGCAATTACCCGGTCTGGCTGACAGCCCTTGGCGCCGGCGCCGCCTGTGGCGGCTTCTGCAAGCTCTTCGGCGGCAGCTGGCTCGATTTCCTGCTCACAGCACTCTGCGCCTTCCTCGGCTTCTACGTCAGGAAGATCTGCGCCGGCTACGCCTTCAACACGTACGCCGTCATCGCCATCACCTCGTTCGCGACGACGATGTTCGCCTGGGCCACGCAGTTCCTGACGGGCACGATGAACTGGTACCCACTGATCTCCTGCACGCTCTTCCTCGTCCCGGGCATCCCGCTCATCAACGCCGTCGACGACTTCCTCAACAACTTCATCGTCTCCGGCATGACGCGGGCTATCCACACGCTGCTGATCGTCGGCGCGATGACCTTCGGCATCGTCATCGCCATCCGGCTCGGCAATGTCGCGGACTTCACGACGGTCAGCCTGCGGCCGGACAACATCTACTTCTCGCAGGCCATCGCCGCCGCCATCTCCTCGATGGGCTTCTCCATCATCTTCAACATCCCGAGGCGCCTGCTGCCTGTCGTCGCGGTCGGCGGCATCATCACAGTCCTGCTGCGCAACGTCATGGTCCTGCAGCTCGGCTTCTCGCAGACGGCCGGCTCCTTCCTCGGCGCCGCCGTTGTCGGTCTCCTCGCCCTCAAGGCCATCCACTGGTTCCACGCGCCAAACATCATCCTGACCATCCCGTCCGCCATCCCGATGATCCCTGGTGTGCTGCTCTATCGCGTGCTCTTCGCCCTGCTCAACATCCAGGACATCACGGCATCCACACTGCTCGCGATGATGCGCAACGGCGTCGAGGCCGTCACGATCATCATCGGCATCGCCATCGGCGTCGCCATCCCGAACATCTTCATCCACCGCTACATCGAGAACAACAAGCAACGCACGGTCAAAGACCTGCTCGACAAGCGCTATCTCAAAGACGACGAATGATGTAAATATCACCATGCTATCCAACTATTCCTAAAAAGAATCGTTTGGATAGCATTTTTCTATTGAAAAAGTTCAGATATTTCTATATCATAAGAACTGTAACACGCATGCGCCATCATACCCACATTACATCGAAGGAGGAATATTCATGAACAAGATCAACCAAGAAGCCCTGGCCGTCAAGCGCGCGGAGCAGTTATTCGACCGCCGCCGCCGCACGATTGGCCTGTTCGGTGGCCCGCTGCTGGCCCTGCTCGTATTCTTCACCCCGATTGCGGGCCTGACACTTGAAGCACATAAACTGCTCGCCATCATGGTTCTCGTCGCGCTCTGGTGGATCACGGAACCCGTCCCCATCCCCGTCACCTCCCTGATTGGCCCGACGCTTGCCGTCATAACGGGCGTCGTCCCGGTCGGCATGGCCTTCGCCGCCTTTGCCAATCCCATGATCTTCCTCTTCATGGGCGGCTTCATCCTCGCGAAGGCCATGATGACGCACGGCATCGACAAGCGCTTTGCCTACTGGCTGCTCTCGCGGTCCTGGGTCGGCTCCAATCCGCGCCGCATCTTCTTGGCCATCGGCCTCGCCGCCGCGCTCTGCTCCGGCTGGATCAGCAACACGGCCACGGCGGCCATGATGTTCCCGATCTGCCTCGGCCTGCTCGCCTCCATCAAGGAGATGTTCGCAGCAAACGGCCGCAATATCGACCTCTATGACTACAAGTATGCGACCGGACTCATGCTCATGACGGCCTACGCCTGCTCGATTGGCGGCGTCCTGACGCCGATTGGCACGCCGCCGAACCTCATCATGCTCGGCTTCCTCGACCAGATGTGCGACATCCATGTCTCCTTCTTCGAGTGGATGACCTGGGGCATCATCGCGATGGTCCTCTACTTCATCATCGCCTACGTCGTACTCGCGCGCATGTTCCCGGCCGATGTCACGAAGATCGAAGGCGCGGAGCAGTTCATCCAGGAGAAGATCCGCGAGCTCGGCCACTGGACGCGCGCTCAGAAGAACACGGTCTTCTGCTTCGGCGTCGCCGTCGTGCTCTGGGTCCTGCCCGGCTTCCTCTCGATCGCACTCGGCAGCACCTCGCCGGTGCTCAAGATGTACAACCGCCTGTTCCCTGAGGCTGTCGCCGCCATGCTCGGCGCACTGCTGCTCTTCCTGCTGCCCGTGAACTTCAAGAAGCGCGAGTTCACGCTGAGCTGGAAGGATGCCAAGGACGGCATCGAGTGGGGCACGCTGATTCTCTTCGGCGGCGGCCTCGCGATGGGCGGCATGATGTACAAGACGGGCCTCTCGAAATGGGTCGGCGACGGCATCATCGCGATGATGGGCGGCGAGCCGTCCGCCATCGCGATGGTCGCGGTCTTCTCCGTCATGGCCCTGCTGCTCTCGGAGCTCACGAGCCACACGGCCGCCACGAACATGATCGGCCCCCTGGCTATCACGGCTGCCATCTCGGCCGGCATGAACCCTGTCCCCGTATCGGTCGCCATCGCGCTCTCCGCATCGCTCGGCTTCATGCTGCCGGTCTCGACGCCGCCGAACGCCATCGTCTACGCTTCGGGCTACATCCCCATCACGAAGATGATCCGCACGGGCGTCTACATCGACGTCATCGGCATTGCCTGCGTCACCATCCCGCTCTGCATCTACTTCGTCTCGTGGATCATCGGCTGAGCAACTGAAAATCACAATAAAAATGCTGCACCATGGATATGGTGCAGCATTTTTTGTAGCAAAACGCGTCTCAGTTGCGTCTCAATTATTGATGCGGTAGTCCTCGAACGAAGCGATCATGCCAGAGTCGAGCCCGGCAATGAGCTCATGCAGCACGGACGGCACCGTGTAGTCGAGCGGCAGGAAGCAGTCCCGCGCCTTGTTGTAGTGGCGGCGTATCTCGTTCTCGAGCTCCCTTATAGCATGCTCGTTCTCGGAGCGTCCTGCCTCATAGTACGCGTACGAGCGGGTGAAGCCAAAGTACGCGATCACGCCCCAGAGCACGACGAAGATCCAAGCCGCCATCGCGGGCAGGTGGATGCCGACGAGCAGGTAAAGAAGCAGCGCCAGCAAGAAGCCGCCGACAGCCCAGCGCGTCTTGGACGGTGCCTGCCAGCATGCCGACTTGAGCCAGAGGTCCGCGAGCGTCGCGTACTTGGTGTCGAGTTCTCCAAAGTAAGATTCGAGCCGGTGCAATTCTGCGAGCGTTTCTTCGCGCGTCGCAGGGACCGGTGCCAATTCGTTCAAGAGAACGAGCTCCGGCAGCCCCTCGACAACGGGGCTGGCCGCCAGGGTTGCCGGCTCACCGCAGAAGGGACAGATCCGCGTCCCCGATTCCAGCATACAGCCACATTTCCTGCAGATCATGATGATCCCTTCTTTCTCATTTCATGTTTGTAAGACCTGTGATACATTGCTATACGTTTACATTCGCCAGACCATGAAAAAATCCTGCCGCAGGAGAGTGCGGCAGGACTTGATTTTCATTCTTTTTTATTTAACGATGCGTTCAACCGTCTCGAGTTTTCCCTCTTTCTCGAGGCTGTCAACCCACTTAGCATGGTGATGCTTAGCGTAGCTCTCTTTGACCGTGCCGTCGCGCATGCCCTGGAACGAGTCGGGATTGACGCCGATGGCCAGGTAGATGTGGCCGATGGCAGCGGCAAAGCCGAGACCAGCGCAGAGGCTGTGCAGCGGGATCATCCAGGTGCGGATGGTCGGCGAGATGTGGCCGGCACCGAGCCAGAGCGTGAGGCCCGAGACGACGAAACCGAGCCACAAGAGTGCCTGCAGCAGGATGTTCATGCGCTCACCGCCGTTGTAGAAGCCCTGTTTCGGCATGCCCTTCGGCTCTCTGCCGATGAGCTCAGCGGGGAACTTCACGAGGAACTTCACATCGTCCTTGTCGAAACGCAGGACCTCGCGGATCAGCGTGAAGATGCCGGAGCGCGCCGTGATGAGCAAGGCGACGATTGGATTGAGGATGAAGATGACGCCGAGGATGTGGTGCATCGTCTGCAGCGTCTCTGCGCCGAATGCCTCGTAGAGGAACAAGAACTTATTGGTGTAGAGCGGCATTGCCGTCAGGAACAGCAGGAAAAACGTCACTGCATTGATCCAATGGAAGTAGATGAACCCCTTCTTATGGCGCTTGATGTAGGTTATGCTCTTAGACATCAATGCTCCCCCTTCCCGTTCTCGTCATCGTCCTGCTTCTTCTTGCCCGTCAGGCCCTTGACGGCAGCGAGGCCGAGCACGCCGACGAGCGCGCCGGCACCGGCGAGCTTGCCGAGCGGACGCACGACATCCTTCCAGATGTCGATGGAGACAGGTGTCTTGCTCTGCGGATTGAACCCGTAGACCATCGGTTTCTCCGGCAGCACGTAGATCATGTGGACGCCGCCGACACCCTGCGGATTGTAGACATTGGCATCCGGATGGCCTTCTGCCTTGAGCTCCGCGACGCGCTGACGCGCGATTTCCTCGATTTCCTCATACGGTGCGAACTGCAGGGCATCTGCCGTGCAGGTCTTGGCGCACGACGGCGTTATACCCTCTTCGATGCGGTCGAAGCAGAGGTCGCACTTCGTCGACTTATGCGTCTGCGGGTTGATCTTCGGGACATCGAACGGGCAGTTGGCCACGCAGTAGCCGCAGCCGACGCACTTCTCTTCATTGATGACGACTGCGCCCGAAGCCAGCTTGTCGATGGCTTCTTCCGGGCAGCCCTTCGCGCAGGCTGGGTCGCCGCAGTGCATGCACTGCGTCTTGACGAAGTCCCAGTTGAATTTTCCCTTGTCATCCGTGCGCTCAGTCATGCGGATGAGCGTCCACGTCGTCGGGGTCAGCGTCGCATGTGACTGATACTGTCCCTCAAACGGTGTCGACATGTCAGCCGGCAGGTCATGCCACTGCTTGCAGGCGACCATGCAGGCTCTGCAGGCGCTGCAGCGTGCGATGTCGTGCAGCATTGCCATTTCTTGTGCCATTTACTTTTCCTCCCCTTCATCGGGACCCGGCGCAGCGGCCAGCAGCGCGCTGCCTCTCTTCACGAGTCCCTGCTCCTGACCGGCAAGGTCGAGATGGAGCGTCGCCCAGTCGTGCCGATAGATTTCCTCACATTCGTCCGGACCGTCCGGCGCCGCCTGGTTGATCTGTTTGCATCCCTGATACGTCTTGAGGTATGCGTGGCATTCCTCACAGACATCGAGGCGCATGGCCTCTTCCCCCTCTGGCTCCAGAATCTTCATCTTCTTGAGGTCCTGGTTACCGCAGTAGACACAGCCGACGCGCGCATACGGCCAGACGGTATGGCAGCCGTCACAGACGAGGAAGCGCGCGCGGCCATGCTGCTCCTTGCGCAGGACGGCCATCACAGGCTGGCGTCCGCAGACCGGGCAGTAGTTGCGCGTCCAACCTGCCTCTTCCCAGACGGCGGCGTCCTTTGCCTCAGCCGGCACGAGCGCATCGATGACGGCCCAGCCGAAGAGGCGCAGGCTCGTCTCCTGCAGCCCATGCTCGGCAGCGAGACGGCGGATTGCCGCATCATCCTGCTGCAAAAGTGCCGTGAAGAGCGCCGTCGCTGCCTCCTGATTGGCCGCAAAGGCACGCAGGTCCGTGAGCGACTGGTGCATCTCCTCCGGCGTCTCGATGTCCTGACTTCCCAGCACGAGCGAGAGAGCGCCGTCGAGCTGCCCGGCAGCAGCTGCTGCCACGCACGGCAGGAGAGCTTCGTGCTGCAGGAGAGGCAGTCCGTCTTTCGTCAGCTCCTGCCAAGATTCCTTCGGCGGGAAGGCGACAGGCGTCAGTGCCTCACCGAGCAGTCTCTCGAGCGAGAGATGCCAGCCGCCCGTCTCTTTCAGATAGGCATGCTGCTCGAAGAAGGTCTGCCAGAGCGCCTCCTTTTCTTTATGCTTCAATTCCACTCACCGTCCCTCATGCTTTCTGGACATTGACGAGGCACGCCTTGAACTCCTGCTCTTCCGAGTTCGGGTCAAGCGCATCGTTCGTCAGGTAGTTCGTGCTCGGTCCCGTCGAGAGGCCCTTGAAGCCGAACGAATACGGCATCCAGACCATGTGCGTCTCCTCGCCGTTGACCTTGAGCGGCTGCGCGCGCTTCGTGACCATCGCCTTGACGACGATCTCGCTGCGTGCCGAGCTGACCTTGACCTTGTCGCCGGCCTTGACGCCGATCTTCTTGGCGAGCTGCTCGCTGATCTCGACGAAGTTCTCCTTGACGAGCTCGTTGAGCCACGGGATGTTGCGCGTGACCGTGCCGGAGCACCAATGCTCGGCGATGCCGGAGCTGCAGAGCACGTACGGGAACTTGTCCTTCGTGCCGATTGGCTGCTTCTCGGGCAGGCGCGGGTACTTGATGCACGGGTTGTGCTGTGCATTCTCGTTCTCGTGCATCGCGTTGTGCGTCGGGCTCTCGAACGGCTCGTAATGCTCTGGGATCGGGCCGTCGACCGGCGTCGAGGAAGCGTCGCGCGTCGTGCCGTCCGGATTCTTGTCCTTGTACGGAGCTGCGTAGATGCGGGCAAAGCCCTCGCCGTTCATGCGGAACGGCTTCTGGCCAGCCGGCGTCGACGGGCCGGCCGTGCGGTTGCCGACATCCGGCACATCGTAGCCCGTCCACTTGCCTGCGGCCGCATCCCACCAGACGAGCGGGTGATCCTTGTCCGCCGGGCTGCCGTCTTCGAGGCACGAAGCGCGGTTGTAGAGGATGTGGATGTTGTCCGGCCATGCCCAGCCGAACTGCGGGAAGATGCCGATATTGCCCGGGTCATCCTGACCGCGGCGCGCCGTCATGTTGCCCTCGCGGCCGTAGTAGCCCGCGTAGATCCACATGCCGGAAGCCGTCTCGCCGTTGTCCTTGAGCTCGCCGATGCCGTTGACGACCGTGCCCGTCGCGACATCGTAACCGCTGATCTCCTTCATGATGTCCTCGAGGTAGTGGTCCTTGCGGTAGTTCCACGTCATGAACTTGATTGGCTCGTCCTTCTTGTCTGTGGAGTCCGCATAGAGCTCGCGGATGCGCTTCCAGAGCATATCGTTAATCTCGTAGTCCGGCTTCGAGTCGCCGAGTACATCCGGGCCCTTCATGCGCCACTGGATCAGGCGCATCGAGTTCGTGATGGAGCCTTCGCGCTCGAGGTAGGAGCAGGCCGGCAGGAAGATGACTTCCGTCTGGATGTCTGCCGGGTTGTCGCCCGGGCGGTTCCAGAACTCAGCCGTCTCATTGACGAAGATATCCTGCACGACGAGGGAATCCATCTTGCAGAGGCCGTCGTGGACGAGGCCTGCGTTGGCGTTCGTGACATGCGGGTTCTGGCCGCAGAGGTAGAGCGCATGCATCGTGCCGCGCCAAGCGTCCTCGAAGATCGCGTAGATGGAGTCCGGATGGTTGCCGTTGCGGATGGCACCGTAGTTGAAGCCGTAGTCGTTCTCTGCCGTCGCGTGCTCGCCGAACCATGCCTTCGTCATGTTGACGTACCACTTGCGGCGGAACGTGCCGAAGGCATCCGTCCACTTCGCGAGCGTGTTCGTCTTGTGCGTCGGCGCAACGAGGTAGCCCGGCTGCATGTTGAACTCGATGCCGAAGTCGGTCGAAGCCTGGACGTTTGGCTGCCCGCGCATGGCGATGATGCCGCCACCCGGGATGCCGATGTTGCCCTTGAGCAGCTGCATGATGGTGAAGCAGCGGATGTTCTGGACGCCGACCGTGTGCTGCGTCATGCCGAGCGCGTACATGATGATGGCCGGACCCTCGTGATTGACCCAGATGTCTGCAGCACGCTGGATATCTTCCGCCGGCATGCCCGTGACATTCGAGACCATCTCGACCGTGTAGCGGCTGTAGAACTCCTTGAGACGCGAGAGCACCGTGTTCGGCGCAAAGAGGTCATTGGCCTTCTGCGGCTTGCCGTCGGCGCCAAGCGCATAGCCCCAGCTCTCCTTGTTCGTGTACGATTTCTTGGCCTCGTCGAAGCCGGAGAACAGGCCGTCTTGGAACGAAAAATCATCGCGCAGCAGGCAGGCAGCATTCGTGTTGCGCAGGACGTAGTCCTTGTTGAACTTCTCACGCTCGAGCATCTGCGAGATGATGTAGCCCATGAAGGCGATGTCCGTGCCCGGACGCAGCTGGAAGAACTCGTCTGCGATCTTCGACGTGCGCGTGTAGCGGACGTCGACATGGACGATCTTCGTGCCATTCTGCTCGCGGGCCTTCATGACGTTCTTGAGGCCCATCGGATGGCACTCCGCGAGGTTCGAGCCCTCGATCCAGACGAGTTTCGTGTTCTTGAGGTCGCCCCACGGATTCGTCATGGCACCGCGGCCAAAGGCAGCGCCCATGGCCGGCGGCGTGTTGGCATGGCAGACGCGGGTCTGGTTGTCGATGTAGACAACGCCGAGTGCGCGGGCCATCTTGATGTTCTGGTAGCATTCCTCGTTGTTGATCTGCGAACCGCCGATGAAGGACAGGCCGTCCGTGCGGCGGACCTCATACGTCTCGCCGTCGATCTCCTCCGTCTGCTTCCAGCCCTTCTCGCGGGCGTTCTTCATGGCCTTCGCCGCGCGGTCGATTGCCTCATCCCAGCTGATCTCCTCCCAGTGATCGCTGCCCGGTGCGCGGTAGAGTGGTTTCGTCGCGCGCTCCTTCGAGTTCGGGATCACCGCATAGCCGAGGCCCTTGCTGCAGAGTGCGCCGCGGTTGATCGGGCTGTCCGTCGCACCCTCGAGGTTGATGAGCTTGCCGTCCTTCACGTAGCCGATGACGCCGCAGCCGCAGGCGCAGAAGTGGCAGATTGACGTGAACTCACGTGCCCCTTCGAGCTTGAACGTATGAGCTGCTGCCTTGGCCTCCTTGAGGTCGAAGCCGAGGCTGGAAAGTGCCAGACTGATGCCGCCGATACCGGTGGCCTTTAGAAAATCGCGTCTGCTCAAATCCATCTTATCTCTCTCCTTTGATATTGATATATCTATTGATGCAAATGGAACTTATCCATATTACATGCGCGAATGCTCCCCCACACCGGTCAGCAGACGATGCGCTCCGGGTTCGTGTAGACACAGAAGCTGCCCGGTGCCATGCGCGCGACGAGCGTGATGCCGAGCTTCTTGGCAAGCGCCAGCGAGAGCGTCGTCGGCACGGACTTCGCGGCCACGGTGGAAATGCCCATGCGGCCGAGCTTCATCATCATCTCCGACGAGCAGCGCCCACTGAAGATAATAATCTTGTCCGTGATGTCGACATGGTTGCGCAGCGACCAGCCGTAGAGTTTGTCGAAGACATTGTGGCGGCCGATGTCCTCGCGGAAGACGAGGATCTTCTCCGCCTGCTGGTCCCAGATGATGCCGCTGTGCACGCCATTCGTCTTCTCGTGCGTCGCGGCGAGCTCTGCGAGCAGCTTGTCGGCACAGGCGAGGATATCGCTGGCCTTGAAGCGCACGTCGCGCGGACGCTCGAAGATCTTCTCCGGCTCGCAGTCCAGGATCTCACGGGCGCGGAAGTAGCGCGGGTCCGTCGCGTTCTGCGCCGCCCATGCCTGCGCATCTTCCGTCGTCACGACCGTGGCCTGCAGGTTCTCCTCGTCGATGTCCAGGCGGACGATATCGTCGTAGGTGCGGATCTGGCCCATCTGCGCGAGGATGCCGATGACGAGATCGATGTGGTCGCCCGGCGAGCAGAACGAGGTAGTGAAGCGCTTGCCGTTGAGATCGATGTCGAGATAGCATTCCATGGACGTGTACTTATGGTCGTCCACAAAGGCATCCTGCTCTCTCACATAGCGGATGACGGGATAATCGATGAGTTCTTCCTCTCTTGCCTGTGCCATAGCTGCCTCCTATTTATCATTGTTATAATTTATTATTCTGTATTCGTATCATTTGTTATGATTATCTCACGTCCTCATCTGTTTGTAAACAACTTTTTTCACAGTTTAAGATGGCCGACGGTATATGCAAGCAAAAAAAACAGCCTGCTCAGATGGAGCAGGCTGCTTCTAAAATGGCAATCTTATGCGTTTTTCTTCTGATGGCCCATCAGGAATGTGATGATTCTCACAGCTGTGTCGCTGTCGTCAAGAGGATACTCGTTGACATCCTTCACATCCTGCTTTGTCTTCGTGAAGCAGGCGGCTGTATCCTCCTGCAGGGCGAGCTCGCCGCGGTCGCGGTAGAGCTCGATGCGCGGTGCCGTGCCGTGGCGGCGGCTCTCGATCAGCACGAGGTCGACATCGGTGAGCCGCGCGGCAATCGCGACGAGGTCCGCCCGCGTCTCAGTCCGCTGTTCGATGAAGTAGCCGTGCGGCGAGACGACGGCGACGCCCGCAGCACCGGCTGCCTTGAAGCGCCAGCTGTCCTTGCCCTCTTCATCGACATCGTAGCCGTGGCAGTCGCCCTTGACGACACCGGCGCGGATGCCCATCTCAGAGAGCTTCGGCAGCACGCGCTCGATGAACGTCGTCTTGCCCGTGTTCGACACCGGTGCCGAGATGGTCACGAGCGGAGTCGGGCGCTGCTCGTTCACGAGTCGGCCGCAGGCCATTCGCCAGTCGGCCGCTGTATTGACATTGAAGAACAGCGCGTCATCCGGGAAATCCACGAATTCGTGCGGTACCGCATCGATGACCTTGCCGAGCTTGCGCTCGCCTTCTTTGAGTGCCGCCGCAAAGCGGTCGGCCAGCGCACGATGATAGAGCGCCGCGAGCGGCTGGCGGCGCCTGGTGTGCGGCAGTATCACCTGGAAATCATTTCCCTCAACTGCCTTGAGCAGCGGCCGGAGCTCTTTAAGCTCGAGGAACGGCATGTCGCAGGAGATGGCCAGCGCGTAGTCCGTCTTGATACGGGACAGCCCACGCGCCAATCCTTCCATCGGGCCCCTGCCCTGCACGCCGTCTTCGACGAGCGTCAGGCCATAGCGCTCAGCGATTTCCTGCAGGGCGGGCGAGCTTTCCTCCACGCAGAGGAAGCGCGCGGCAAGCGGCAGAGCCGCCGCCTTGCGCGCGAGGCGCTCGAGCAGTCCCTCGCCGCCATACGACAGGAAGCGCTTATCCCGGCCCATGCGCGAGCTCTTCCCGCCCGCGATAATCAGCAGGGAAACATCCGAAAATTCCACGATACCTCTCCTCTATCTCATCACCATCAGCCAATCACTTGCGCGCACATTCGCTGGCGTCGCCGCGCAGGATATCGACGCCGTGCTGGAGCTCCGGCAGGACGAAGCCAAGGCACTCCTCGACGGCCTTGCTGCTGCCCGGCAGGTTGACGATCAGCGTGCGCTTGTAGATGCCGGCCTGTGCGCGGCTCAGCATGGCGCGGTGCGTCACCTGCATCGAGAGCGCACGCATCGCCTCGGGGATGCCCGGAGCCAGGCGCTCGCAGACGGCGAGCGTCGCCTCCGGCGTGACGTCGCGGACCGAGAAGCCCGTGCCACCCGTCGTGACGACGAGCGCGATGCCGCGGTCGCCGAAAGAGCGCATCTTGTGCTCGAGGTCGTGCTGCTCATCCGGCAGGATGACCTTCTCAGCCACCGTGTAGCCGGCTTTCTCGAGCATCTCCTGCACCTTCGCGCCGCTCTTGTCCTCACGCAGGCCCTTGCTGCCCTTGTCGCTCGCCGTGACGATGGCGGCGTCGAGCGGCATCTTCTCCTGCACGATTTCGAGCGTATCGCCTTCCTCGATCCAGCCACCGTGCAGCACGCGCGCGAAGACGCCCTCGCGCGGCATGATGCAGTCGCCGACCTGGCTCCTGATCGCACAGCTCTTGTGGCATTCCTTGCCAATCTGCGTGATCTCGAACCAGACCTCGCCGGCGCGCAGGCGCGTGCCGATCGGCAGTTCCTTGAAGTGGAAGCCATCCGCGACGATGTTCTCGCCGAAGGCGCCGAGCTTGACGTCGATGCCGCGCTTGCGGAATTCCTCGATCTCCGCGAGGCCGAGGAAGCTGACCTGACGGTGCCACCGGCCGGCATGTGCATCGCCGACCATGCCCCATTCCGTCTGGAACAGTGCCTTGTGTATCGGCGTCTTGAGCGTGCCCTTCTTCTCACTGATGCAGAGTGCCTTGATCGTTCCCATGAAAATCCTCCTGTCCGTTCTCAATCTCATCTCATATCATGTATCGCGATCAGCCGCCGACCTGGTACATGGCCCGGCTGTCCTTCTCTTCGTATGATGCCGCCTTGAAATGGTGTTCCTGCGGCTTGCAGTAGATGGCCTGCTGCAGTGCCTGCCGCAGTTCTTCGTCGCTCATGCCGCTGCGCAGCAGATGGCGCAGGTCAACGCCCGTCCTGGCATTGAGGCAAAGCTTCAAGAAGCCCTCAGCCGTCAGCCGCACGCGGTTGCACGAGGAGCAGAACTGATGCTCCATCGCATCGATGAAGCCGACCTGACCGGCAAAGCCCGCGGCCTGATAGTAGACGGCCGGGCCGTGCACCCCACGCTCTGGCAACACGGGGCGCAGTGGGCCGAATGACGCTTCGAGCTGGCTGCGGACCTCTGCCATCGGCACGCCCGTGAAGCCAGCCTCGTAGGCGCAGCCGATCGGCATGAGCTCGATGAAGCGGAACTTCCACGGGCGCTCGCGCGTAAAGCGCGCGACGAGGTCCGGCAGTTCCTCTTCATTGACGCCGGCAATCGGCACGCAGTTGAACTTGACATCCTTGAGCCCCGTCGCTGCGATGGCCTCGATGCCGTCCTCGACGCGCGTGAAGAACGGGCGCCGCGTGAGCTCTGTAAACGAGGCAGCCTTCAAGGTGTCGAGGCTGATGTTGATGCCCGTGAGGCCGGCCTGCACGAGGTCCTCGGCCATATCCGCGAGCATGACACCGTTCGTCGTCATCGCGATGGTCTCAATGCCCGGCACGGCATGAATCTCGCGCACGAGCTCGACGATATTGCGGCGGATGAGCGGCTCGCCGCCCGTCAGGCGGACCTTGCGCACACCGAGAGAGGCGAGCGCCCGCACGATGCGGACGATCTCGTCAAAGCGCAGGATATCCTCGTGCCGGAGCTTCTCCACGCCCTCTTCCGGCATGCAGTAGCGGCAGCGCAGGTTGCAGCGGTCGGTCAGCGAGATGCGCACGTATTCGATTTTTCGTTGATAGCGGTCGAACATGTTCTCACCTCACAGAAGGACGCCCTTGACGCGCGTGCCGGCCACGAGCGGCCCCGTGCCGGCCGGTATGTCGATCAGGGCATTGCAGCCGGCTGCGGAAAACAGCGAACCCGAGTCGTGCTGCGCAGGAATCGAAAAGATGCCATCCGCATAGTGCGCGCGGATGAAGCGGCGCCCGTAGCTCGGCTTCGGGAACGCGTCGGCGAGGAAGCCCTCTGCCGCACGGTACGCGACATCGCTGCGGCCCGCGAGCGCGGCGAGCACGGGGCGCGTCAGGAGCTCGAACGTCGCATAGGAGGCAAAAGGATTGCCCGACAGCGCGATGCCGAGCATATCGCCTGCCGTGTAGGCGATGACCGGGGCGCCCGGCTTGATGCAGACGCGCCAGAAGAGGCGCGTGCCGATGCGCCGGACGACCTCGTGCATGATGTCCTTCTTGCCGACCGAGACGCCGCCCGTCGTCAGGAAGAGGTCGACCTTCTCCCGCCAGCCTGCGATGAAAGCAGCCGCCTTTGCGGCGTCGTCCGGCAGGATGCCGAGCACCTCCGGCTCGAAGCCGAGCTCTTGCATCCTGCCCGCGAGCACGTAGAGATTGCTGTTGTAGATCTTGCCGGGGCGCAACGGCTCGCCCGGCAGCACGAGCTCGTCGCCCGTGCTCGCGATCGCGATGCGCGGACGGCGGCGGACTTTGACGGTGCCGAGGCCGAGGCTCGCGAGCACGCCGAGGTGCGCCGCCGTGAGCTCCGTGCCCCGTTTGACAGCCAGCGTGCCCTTGCGGACGTCCTCGCCCGCAAAGCAGTAGTTCTCGTGATGGTGGAGCTCATACGGCACGAGGATGCAATCATCCTGCACCGTGACGTCTTCCTGGCGCACGACGCAGTCACAGCCCTTCGGAATGGCCGCGCCCGTCATCAGGCGCACGGCCGCGCCCTCTGGTACTTCCTGCGCGAAGAAATCGCCGGCACACTCCTCGCCGATGATGCGGAAAGAAGCCGGCGCCTCTTCCTTTGCTCCCTTCGTGCCAGAGGCGGCAAAGGCGTAGCCGTCGAGCGGCGAGCGGTCAAACGGCGGGTTGTCGAAGGTGGCGACGGCATCTTCAGCGAGGATGCGGCCGAGCGCCTCTAAGAGAGGCACTTCCTCGGCGGCTTCGATTTTTTTCGTACGCTCTAGCAGGACCGAGATGGCCTGCTCCAATGAAATATCCTGCATAAATACCTCTCTTTACTTCTGGAACGGGCAGATGGGATAGCGGCAGACCTCGCAGCGCATGCAGAGGCCGCCGATGCCGAAGTGGCGGATCTCCTTGCGCGTCACGCGGTCGCCGGCGATTGCGCGCGGCAGGATCATGTCGAAGATCGTCGCCTTGTCGAACATGACGCAGCCCGGCAGGCCCATGACCGTGACCTCGCGGCCTTCGCGCTCACAGTAGCCGAGCAGGAACATCGCGCCCGGCAGTACCGGCGCCCCGTACGTCACGATGTCGACACCGGCATCGCGGATGGCGGCCGGCGTGCGGTCGTCCGGGTCGACGCTCATGCCGCCTGTGCAGAGGATGATGTCCATGCCGAGGTCTAAGAGCTCCTCGATCGCGGCCTTCGTATGCTCCGTCACATCGTCCGAGAGGCGGTGCTCCGTGATTGTCAGGCCGAACTTCTTGAGCTTTGCCTCGATGACCGGCGTGAACGTGTCCTTGATGCGGCCGAGGAAGACCTCGGTGCCCGTCGTCACGACGCCGACCTTGAGGTCCTTGCGATACGGCAGCAGGCGCAGGAGCGGCTCAGAGCCCGCCGTGCGGCGCACCTCTTCCATCTTCTCTCGCGCGATGAAGAGCGGCGTCACGCGCATGCCCGCGAGCTTCATGCCCTTCTTGACCGGCATGTTCTGCGCAAGCGTCGCAATCGTGATGTCCTCGAGCTCGTTGACGGCATCGAAGCGGTCCTCGTCGACCTGGAAGACGCCGTCGCAGGTCGCGACGAGCTCGATCTTGCCCTCTTTGGGCTCCGTCGCCGTCATGTGGTCGTTCTGGCAGAGCTCGCGCAGCACGTCAGCCGCCTCATTCTCATGCATCTCCTGCGCGTTTTCTTCCCAGATGTAGATGTGGTCCTTGCCGAGCGACAGCAGCACGGGGATGTCCTCTTCCTGTATCACGTGGCCCTTGCGGAACCGCGCGTTCTTTGTCACACCGCGCACGATCTGCGTGATGTCCTGGCAGAGCACCTGCCCGATTGCATCGACTGTTCTCATTTCCTTCATCGCGCTCAACACTCCTATCTTGATGCACATTGTGCGAATCATCAAAAAATCGATAAAAAAGGCCATCCTCCCGCAATTGCAAGAGGATGGCCTTCGCCCCTTGGATTTCGCCCCTTTTCAATCACGGAAGGCCCCAGCGTTTCCCCCGGGACCCTGGCTCATCCACATAGCCAGCCCATGATGTCCGGCCTTAGCGGATTTCGCTCGGAGTCGTATCGTATCTTTTCTTATTTTAGCAGACTTGCTGCCCTTTTCCTATAATATTTTTCACACCTTGCCATCTTTATCGCCGTCGCCTGCACGGTCTTGCATAAAAAAACTCCGCGCGTCAAAATCAAGTTTCGACTACACGGAGTACCTGTTATCATACCGTATCAATTTTTTACCTGTCCTACATGCTCTTAAGCGACTGTCTCAGCGATCAACGCCACGGACTTCCAACATATAATCAGGTGCCAGCGTGTCATCAGCATAGCTGCAATTTCCTGCATAAGGCTCTGTCAGGACCTGCTGTTTGGACACGCTTGCCTCCGTTCCCGCTGAAGCGATATTGACAAATGTCGGCAGTACGAGAAGAATTGCTGCGCCAATACCAACCAAGATGTTTTTCGTCGTCATCATAATCACACTCCATTCAATTCGATTCCGATGTTCAGGATCCTTCTGAACTTCTTTCCTTTGACGATTCTATTATCGCATAATCCCAGCAATTTGAAAAATGGCTATATCCGATAAAATCATCGGTAAAACCGATTGATTTTCACAGTGCTATGCGCTACAATCATCCTAATGATAAAAAGACTGTCCTGTCACAAAGGAGAGGATCGCTCATGACAATCTTGCAGATGCGCTATTTCCTGACGGTCTGCCGCCTGCAAAACATCACACATGCAGCTGCCGAACTTCACCTGGCACAATCAACGCTAAGTCAGGCCATGCAGACCATTGAGGAAGAAACAGGGCTCAACCTCTTTCTGCGCAGCGGCCGCACCATCCGGATCAGCCAGGACGGGCAGAAGCTCGCACAGAAAGTCACAGCCCTGCTGCGCGAAATCGATGTATTCGAAGAAAATGTACGCGAAATGGGAAACCGCCATGGCAAGGTGAGCCTGGCCGTGCCGCAGCAGCAGGCTTCCTTGCTGATTCCGCGCCTGCTCAGCATCTTCCAAAAGGAGCACCCCGAGATCCAGCTCGACATCGTCGAATCCTATGGTCTTGAAGCCGCTCGCTTGGTACGAGAAGAAAAGACGGACCTCGCTGTCGTCAATTACGATGGCTCTACACTGCCGGACCTCCATTACCATGGTATCACCTCACGTCCTGTCAAATTCATCGCCTGGCCAGGACACCCGCTCGCCCGGAAAGGGTGCATCACATTAGAAGAAGCCTCACAATTTCCCCTCGTCCTTCTGTCCGAGGAATTCTATGTCACGCGCATGCTCTTGCGCACGTTTGCCGCGGCTCACATCGAACCCAACATTGCCTACTTCTCGCCGCATCTCTCCACGCTCTACAGTCTGCTGCGCACACACACGGCTCCAAGCATTCTTTTCGAGCCCGCCGTTGCTTCCCTCGATGGCCTCGTCACAATCCCATTTGACATGCCACTCTCATTGACAAGCTGCATCATCACAAAAAAGAACCGCCAAATCTCAAAAGACCAGCGGCTCCTCATCAAGTTCATCCGGCAACAGCTGCTCGACGATTGGACGACACCATCCTCATGAACCTTCACGAATATGTTTCACACCTCATCGCCGTTATCTTTATCCTCATCACGCGTCTTGAGCAGCTGCGCCTTCGTGATGCCCTGCTCACCGAAGCGCTTCTTGATAGCGTCGATGGCCGCGTAGAGGTTTTCCTTGCGCGCTTCCTCGTGGAAGAGTGAGATGGCGCCCGATGTGTCGAAGCCGGAGACCGAGATGCCGAGCAGCCGGATGCCCTGCTTCACGCCGAGCGCCCGGTAGAGTGCGAGTGCCGTCTCGTAGATCTCCCGGTCGTAGCACGTCGCCTCCGCCAGGGTGCGGCTCCGCGTGTAGGTGCGGAAGTCGCCGAGGCGCAGCTTGAGCTGGACGGTCCGCCCCTTGCAGCCATGGCGGCGCAGGCGGTAACCGACCTTCTCCGACAGAGCGAGCAGGACGCGCTCCACCTCCTCGGCCGACTCGATGTCTGTGGGGAACGTGACCTCCTTGCCGATGGACTTCGCCGGTTCGCGCGGCGCCACCGGCCTCGTGTCAATGCCTGAAGCCAGCGCAAGCAGATGATCCGCCATATGAGCGCCGAGTTCGCGGGCGAGCCGCTCGCGCGGCGTCCGGCGCAGCTGGCCGATTGTGCGGATGCGCAGGTCCTCGAGCCTTGCAGCCGTCTTCTTCCCGACGCCCCAGATGCGGCTGACTGGCAGCGGGTCGAGCACGGCCTGCTTCGTCTGCTCCGTGATGATGACGAGCCCGTCCGGCTTCTCGAGGTCTGAGGCCAGTTTCGCGAGGAATTTATTCGGCGCAATGCCGACGGATGCGATGAGCCCCGTCTTCTCGCGAATCTCCGCCTTGAGCTTCTCGGCGTAAGCGCGCGGCGACTCCATCAGGAGTTCCATGCCCGTGAGGTCGAGGAAGGCCTCGTCAATGGACAGCGGCTCGACGACGGGCGCATAGCGCGCAAAGATGGCAAAAATCTGCTGCGACACCGCCTTATAGTTCGCATAATCACCTTCCACGAAGATGCCCTGCGGGCAGAGGCGCCGCGCCCGCACAATCGGCATGGCCGAGTGCACGCCGAAGCGCCGCGCCTCGTACGAGCACGTCGAGACGACACCGCGCCCCGAAAGCCCGCCGACGATCAGCGGCTTCTCGCGGTATTCCTCATGATCGCGCTGCTCGATTGAGGCAAAAAACGCATCCATATCCACATGCATGACAAGCCGCTCCATACTCATCCCTCCTGAAAATAAAGATGTCCCGTCCTGAAGGCAGCCCCTCAGCACGAGACATCTCTTCTATACACTTCTCAAAAGAACGCGGCCGGCACCTGGCCGCATGCTTCGATGAGGCGTGCGGTATTCACTTCGTCGTACTCGATCTGCTCGGACCAGCGGCGCACGGCCTCAGGCAAATCATGCGTCTTGGCGGCCAGCAGGTAGATGAATGCCGCATTGCAACGCGCGTAGCGGCAGAGCGCCTCCATGCCGTACGCATCAGCCTTGCTGAGCTGGCGGTAGAGCAGGTACGAGACGAGTTTCTCGGCCGCCCTCTCGCCCCGCTCAGATAGAAGCTTCGCGTAGCGCGGCAACAGCTTCTTGCAGTCCAGACGCAGGGCGGTGAGCTGCTGCGGCCAGACCGCATCGATGGGCTCGGTGTCCTTCATCTGCGCGAGCAGGAACGAGAACTGCGCGAGTGTCAGCTCGCTCGGCGGCAGCAGCCACTCGCGCGGCACCTCCCTGCCCAGGAAGGCCAGCAGGGCGCCAAAGTCAAAGGACTGGCGCTCGCCCTCCGCCCGCAGGCGCAGGCTGTCTGCCGCGAGCAAGAGCTCGACCGCCTTCTCGCAGGCCAGTCCGAAGCCCGCGAGCTCCAGCTGACCGCTCATGATGAAGAAGCGCGGGTGCATCGTGCAGACCTCGCAGAGTGCATCTTCCCCGAGCGTGCGGATGAGGCGGCAGAGTCCGTCCTCGCGCAGGAAGGGGCAGCGCTCATCCTGCGTCAGATGGAACGAATGCGTGCCGTCTGCCTGCGCGTCGATGTTCTCGCGCAGTTCCTCGCCGATGGGGCCTTCAAGCGAATCATAATACGCGGCCGTCGCCGCATCGATGTCGATCTCCCAACCGCGGCAGCACGTGTGCTGGCACCTATCAGCCTTGCAGACGAAAGCGTCCGCGAAGTCGGGCCAGACCGTGACGATTTCCCGCGGTTCATTGTCCTCACATCTATCATCCATATCGTTCACATCATTCATAGCGCGTATCGACCACGCGCTTCGTCTTCTTCTCGGAGCGCGGCAGGACGCCGATCTCGACGACCTTGACGAGCGGCGTGAAGCCGATGCGGCTCTTGACGCGCTCGGCGATGCGCTTCGCGAGGTCGAGGAAGTCGATGCTGCCGTTCGTCTCCACGTAGAGGCGCATCGTGTCCTTGCCGTCGAGATGCGAGATGTGGATCTGGTATTCGCTCGAGACCTCGGGGAAGGTCTTGAGGATTTCCTCGATCTGCGCGGGGAAGAGGTTGACGCCCTTGATCTTGACCATGTCGTCCGTGCGGCCCTGGATCGTGTCGAGCCGCGGGAACTTGCTGCCGCACGGGCAGTCGCCCGGCAAGATGCGCGAGAGGTCGTGCGTGCGGAAGCGGATGAGCGGCGCGCCCTCCTTGCGCAGCGTCGTGATGACGATCTCGCCCCACTCGCCGTCGGGCAGCGTCGCGCCCGTCTGCGGGTCGATGATCTCGACGTAGATGAAATCATCCCAGTAGTGAATGCCGTCGTGCGCATCGCAGCTGATGCCGATGCCCGGGCCGTAGACCTCCGTCAGGCCGTAGATGTCGTAGGCATCGATGCCGAGTTTCTCGCAGATGGCCTTGCGCATCTTCTCGCTCCAGCGCTCCGAACCGATGATGCCCTTGCGCAGGTGGATCTTGTCCTTGATGCCGCGTTTCTCGATCTCCTCGGCCAAGAGCAGCGCATAGGAGCTCGTCGCGCAGAGGACCGTGCTCTCCATGTCCATCATCATCTGCAGCTGCTTCTCCGTATTGCCCGGGCCCATCGGCACGGCCATGGCGCCGAGCTTCTCGCAGCCGGCCTGGAAACCGATGCCCGCCGTCCAGAGGCCGTAGCCCGGCGTAATCTGCACGCGGTCGCGATTCGTGACGCCCGCCATCGCATAGCAGCGCGCGAACTGCGTGGCCCAGTCCTCGACGTCCTGCGCCGTATACGGGATGATGACGGGCTTGCCCGTCGTGCCCGACGAGGAATGCATGCGCACGATCTTCTCCTCCGGCACGCTCATGAGCCCGAGCGGATAGGCGTCGCGGAGGTCCTTCTTCTCCGAGAACGGCAGCTTCTTGAATTCCTCCGGCGTTGCGACGTGGTCGATGCCGTGTTCGCGCAGCCGCTTGCCGTAGAAGCTGTCTGCCTCGAGGAGCTGGGCGATGCGCTCATTGACGAGCGCGAGCTGTTCATTTGAGATTTCCATATGATTCCCTGCCTTATCTTTGATTCCTTACACCAGTGACGAAGCGCAGCGCAATGCCTTCTCGTTGAGCGTGACGAACTTCGGCTTGACTTTCTGGCGGATGGCCGCGAACACATCCTCTTCCGTCAGGAAGTCGAGTGCACCGCTCGCGAGCGCTGCGCCGAGCATGATGACGTTGAGCATCTTCGGGTTGCCGATGGCTTCGACCGCCTTCTGGCCGTCGAGCACGAGGACGTGCTCTGCGTGCGCCCGCAAGTACGCGACCATCTCCGCGCCCGTGTAATCCGTGCCCTGCAGCGCTGCCGTGACGGGCATGATGGGGTGCGAGTTGACGACGACCATGCCGCCCTTCCTGAGGTAGGGCAGCATGCGCACGGCCTCCGCCGGCTCAAAGGCCAGCAGCAGGTCCGCCGTGCCGCGCCGGATCATCGGGCTCTTGACGCCCTCGCCGATGCGCAGGTGGCTGAAGACTGCGCCCCCCTTCTGGGCCATGCCGATCGTCTCCGCGCTCATGACGGGCAGCCCCTTGGCCATGGCCGCCGCCGCGATGAGCTTTGAGGCAAGCACCGTGCCCTGGCCGCCGACGCCCGTCAGGATGATATTCTTCTGCATCATTTCGCGCCCCCTTCTCTCTTCGCAAACGGTGTGACTTCGATGGCATCGAACGGGCAGATCTCCGCGCAGATGCCGCAGCCCGTGCACTGCGAAGCGTCGATCTTGATGTTCCCATCCTCCACGACGATGCCCGGGCAGCCGATCTCGCGAATGCATTTCTTGCACTTGCGGCAGGCATCCTGCAGGACCTCGGCCCTGCCGAGCGGCTTGACGATTGCGATGCACGGCGACTTGAAGATGATGGCCTTGACGCCCGGCTCTGCAGCCACCTCTTTGACCGTCGCGATGGCAGTCTCGAGGTCAAGCGGGTCGACCGTGCGCACCGTCTTGACACCGATGCCCCGAAGCGTCGCCTCGATGGAGACCTTGTCGACAATCTGGCCCATCATCGTATGGCCCGTGCCCGGATGCGGCTGGTGGCCCGTCATGGCCGTCGTCGAGTTGTCGAGAATGCAGACCGTGAGGTCCGCCTGATTGTAGACGCCGTTGATGATGCCCGTGATTGACGAGGCGAAGAACGTCGAGTCGCCGACGAAGGCAAAGCACTTCATACCGGGCGTCACGGCACCGATGCCCTGCGCGATGTCGATGCCTGCGCCCATGCAGAGGCAGGTGTCGACCATGTCGAGCGGCATAGCGTTGCCGAGCGTGTAGCAGCCGATGTCGCCACAGAAGACGCTCTTCTGGCCCTTCATCGCGCGCTTGACCGCGTAGAACGAAGCGCGGTGCGGGCAGCCGGCACAGAGCACTGGCGGGCGCACGACGGAGACCGGCGGCTCCGGCAGCGCCGCAGGCTCCGCCTTTGGCCAGCCCATGAACGCGGCGACATCGTCGTAGACCGTGTCGCGCGTATTCTCGCCAGCCCGCTTGACGTCGCCCGTGAGCTTGCCGCGGATCTTGACGGGCAGATGGTACTTGCCGCAGAGGAAGATGAGCTCACGCTCGATGACGGGGTCGAGTTCCTCGATGCAGAGCACCTCGTCGAGCCCCTGCAGGAATTCAACCGCGAGCTTCTCAGGGAATGGGAACGGCGTCGCGACCTTGAGCACGCGCGGCATTTCCTTCCCCTCATCCGCTCGCTCCGCGAGCGTCTCTGTGACGTACGAGTAGCTGACGCCCTGCGTCGCGATGCCGAGGCGGCAGGCGCCCTGCTCCACCTGATTGCGCGCATACGAGGAAAAGACCTCGCTGAGTTCCTCATTGCGCCGCTCGATCTCCTGATGCGCCCGGTACGAGAGGCGCGGGAAGATGACCCAGCGCGCCGGGTCGCGCACGAAGCCCTCGGGCTCATGGACGCGGTACTCGCTCTCGTCCTTGACCGTGATGGAGGCGTAGCCGTGGTCGATGCGCGTCGTCGGGCGCAGGAAGACGGGCGTGTGGTAGCGCTCCGAGAAGTCGAACGCTTCCTGGATCATCTCATAGGCTTCCTGCACGCTCGCAGGGTCGAAGCACGGGACCTTGGCAAACGAAGCGAAGTGGCGCGTGTCCTGCTCCGTCTGCGACGAAATCGGCCCCGGGTCATCGGCGACGAGCACGACGAGGCCGCCCTTGACGCCGAGATACTCGAGGCTCATCAGCGGGTCCGAGGCGACGTTGAGGCCGACCTGCTTCATCGTCACGAGGGCGCGGGCGCCGGAGTAAGCCGCCCCTGCCGCCACCTCCATGCCGGCCTTCTCGTTCGTCGACCACTCCACGTGGATCTTCCCATCCGGATTGTGCCGGGCAACTGTCTCGAGGACTTCCGTCGACGGCGTGCCCGGATAGCCGGCGACGACATTGACGCCGGCCGCGACCGCCCCCATGGCGATGGCCTCATTGCCCATCAGATATTCTGCATGCATAGCTTTCTCTCCCCAAATTTCGATAATACCCCTTTATTATACTATGTGACACAACAAGATGCCACCTGCTGTAGATGTATTTTACAGCAGGTGGCATCTTGCCAGCAAAATATAGCAGTTCTATTTCACGACTATCTCTCAGTCGTCCGATTCGCCGAGGTAGGAGTCCGCCTCGTCCCAGTCATCCGGCATGCCCTTGACGATGAGGACGGGGCAGTGCGCCTGCTGCAGGACGTAGTGGGAGACAGAGCCGACGAGCATGCTGCGGAACGTGCCGAAGCCGCGCGAGCCCATGACGATGAGGTCGCTCTGCTCCTCGTCGGCCACATCACAGATGACTTCGCCGGGATTGCCGACCTCGACGCGCGTCCTCGCCTTGATCTCCGGCGGGATCATGTGCATGAGATCCGCGAGAAACTGGTAGGCTGCAATCTTGAGCTCCGCCGGCACATAGCCGCTGAGGCTGACCTGCTCAAAGGCGGCCACGTGCTTGTTGAGGTCGACGACCATGAGGACCGTCAGGTGCGCGCCCGTCATGGCCGCAATGTGGATGGCCTCATTGACGGCCCGGAAGGCCTGCCCCGAGCCGTCCGTCGGCACGAGGATGCGGTCGCAGTGGATGGCCTGCGGCTTCCGATGCTGTATCTCCTCAATCAGCGCTTCTCTTTCCATCGTGATACCCCCTTATTCCGCCTGTCCGGCAGCTGCGCTCTCCTCGAGGCTCAGCTGCTGCATTTTCTGGCGATGAAGCTCGTCCTGCGCCTGGCGCTTCAGCAGCGCACGCCGCGCCGAGAAGAACTTGGCGCAGAACAGGATGAGGGCGACGGCCATGTAGAGCAAGAAGGCACCGAACTCCTTCGAGATGTCCGCAAAGCCGGCGCCGCGCGCGATGATGTCGCGCACGAAGTGGAACTCCCAGGTCAGCGGGAAGAGATGCGACGCCGCGACGACCCAGTCCGGATAGAAGGAAATCGGCCCCGTCGGACCGCCGAAGATGAAGCCGCCCGGGATGAACAGGATCATGCGCGAGGAGGCAATGCCCGGGTTCGCCGCCGTCCAGCCGAACAGCACGCTCATCGTGCCGACCGTCAAGACGTAGAAGACCTGCACGAACAGGAAGGTCAGCAGGCTGCCCGAAAACGTCATGTCGCCCAAGAGCCGCAGGATTGCCATACCGAAGACAAAGGAGACGGCCAGGCAGGCGCCGTACGGTACGAGGCGCACGAGGATGTCCCACGGCGTGCCTTCGAGCAGTATCCTGTCGAGCTGATGCGAGAGGCGCAGTCTCGGCACCATGCCGATCGTCGCGAACGTGAAGAACATCGACCCGAAGAAGAACAAGAAGCCCTGTACCTCGACGTTGTAGTTCGAACCGCTCGGGTTGAAGAGGTTGCGGTCCGCAAGACCGATCGTGCCGCTGAGGCTGTCGTTCGTGCTGCCCGTATCGCCCTGTTCGGCCGCATTGTCGAGGCCGATGAGCTCGTTGAGCGCGATCTTGATGTCCGAGGTCTGCGCTGTGTTCGTGTTGTCGTAGAAGACGCCGACGTGATTCTCCGCGCCCGTGTAGCGGTCCTTCTCGAGTCCCCGCGGGAAATAGATGACGGCGACCGCCTGGTCGCGGTAGAAGAGCGTCGAGGGGTCGACCGGCGTGTTGAGCACGGCCGTGACCTTCATGTACTCCGAAGCGTCGATGCGGCTCGTGAGCTCATGGCTGTAGGCCGAGTTGTCGAGGTCGATGACGACCACGCGCGCATCATGCGAGAAGTTGCTGCTGAGCATGGTGCCGAGGACGATGCAGACGACAGCTGCGACCATCAGGCAGACCTTCTCATACGGCATGCCCTGTCCTGAGAACAGGAAGCGGATCTCATCTCTTAGTGAATTCACGTTCATTCACCCCAATCGTCATGCCCGGCATCACGCCCTCCTGCGGGTCCACATCGATGCGGACCTGGAAGGCCGTGAGGTCCGCCTGGCCCTTCTCGCGCGACTGCTTGAGGTCTGCAAAGCCCGGTGCCTTCGTCAGCAGGCGGATCGTGCCAGCCACTGGCTTATCGCCCGCTACCGTGCGGCCCGTGATGGTATCGCCCTCAGCGAGTCCCTGTGCCTGCTTCTCGCTGATGTAGATGTCGTAGTAGCTGCGGTTGCTCTCGAGCAGCACGACCGGTGTGCCAGCGGCGACCATCTCGCCCTCTTTCGCGAGGACCTTGATGATGCGGCCGTCTTCCGGCGCGCGCAGCGTCAGGCGCTCCTTCTGGACCTCGAGCTGCTTGAGCTGCACGACGAGCGCCTGCTTCTGCTGCATGAGCGCGTCGATATCATTGCTCATGTTGCCGGCCGCTTCACGCTGCTGCGCAATCGTCGGCAGGTTGATGGAATCCGTATTGCCTGTATCCTGCGCGCCCGACAGCAGTTTGTCGAGGAGCTGCTGCTGCTGCGTGACATTGGCCTCAGCGACGCTCAGGGCCATCTCCGCATCGTCGAGCTGCGACTTCGCGATGGCGCCGGCATCGAGCAGGGCCGCCTTGCGGTTGTAGTCGACCTGGCTGTTCTTGAACGTGGCCTGCGCTGCCGAGACGGCTGCGCGCTGCTGGTCAATCTGGCGGAAGCTCTGCTGCTCATCCGAATCCGCCTTCATGTAGTTGACGGACTGCGTGCCGCCCGTCGAGCGGATCTGCGCGTCGAGCTGGGCAATCTGCGCCTTCGTGCGCTCGATCGAGAGATCCGTGTCCGTCGGGTCCAGCTCCATGATGACGTCACCGGCCTTGACCGTATCGCCCTCCTTGACGGCTTCCTTGAGCAGGCGGCCGCTCACGCTATCGAACGACATCTTGACCTGCTCTGCCGTCAGGATGCCCTCTTTCTTCTCCATGCCCAGTGCGACGGCATCGTTGCCTCTGTACATCAGCAGGATGCCGGCAATCACCAGCAGCGCGATGAAGATGGCCCCCGTGCGCAGGGCTTTCTGTCTTGTATTCATCCCAATATCCCCCTTGTTGTCTCTCTCGCCAGCTCTTGTCAGCCGGACAATTTCTTGAGCAAGCGTATGAGTTCGTGCTGCTCCTCTTCGCTGAGCTTCTCCGTGAGCTTCGTGACGCGAAGGTAATGCGGCGGCAGGATCTCATTCATGAAATCCCGTCCATCCTGCGTCAGGCAGATGCGCTTAGCCCGTGCATCGTCTGGCGATGGCTTCTCCACAACCAGGCCGTCGCGCTCCATGCGCACGAGCATATTGCTGACCGTCGCCTTCGTCACGCCGAGTTTTGTGGCGATTGTCGACGGCGCGATGCCCTCTGGATTCTGATGCAGCACGATGAGCATGCAGAACTTTCCTTCCGACAAGTGGTATTCCTGCTGCAGGACATCCATGATGCCGTGCTGGATATCTTCACCGACCTGCTTGATCTCGAGCATGGCGATGACCGCCGCCGGCTTGATCTCCGGCACGATCTTCTGATGCCGCTCGAGTTCCTCCCAGCTCGGTATGAGTTCTCGTTTCATGATAGAGCCTCCACTTCGCTATGATTGATTCCCTATTAGTTAGCTTGCTAACTAATAGTATAGAGCCTCCGACCAAAAAAGTCAAAAAAAGAGCTGCTGCAATAGCAGCAACTCCTCATTTCTTTCGTGAGCGCCCCAAGAGCGCCGTGATGATGTCCTCGTAGAAATCCGACTGGTCCTGCGGATACGCCATGTGCAGCTCGACGAACAGCGTGCAGCTGCGCTGGCCGAAATTGTGGATGGATTCGATGCCTGTGCGCAGGCGCTGCCCGAGGTCGCGCACCTCTTCCTGCGAGTTGTACTGGCTGAAGACCAGGAACTGATTCCGTCCGAAGCGTCCCGATGCGCCGACAGGGCCGAGGACGCGCCGTATCTCTTCCGCGATGCAGTGGAGTAGTTCGTCGCAGGCCTCCTCGCCATAGCGGCGCAGCAAGCGGTCGATTGCGCGGATCTTGATGAAGATCGCGACGAAATTCCGATGGCCAAACCGGTATTCATCGAGGTACTGCGCGAGCAGGAACAGCAGGCCCTTGACATTGGCAGTTCCCGTCACCGCATCGACAAAGGCGGCCTTGTGCGACTGCTGCTGCACACGGGCCAGTGCCTCAGCAGAGACGAAGTAGCCCATGAGCCCCGCGATGTTCCCCTTTGTATCGTAGATTGGCCACTTCGTCGCAAGGATGTCGCGCTGCACGCCGCGTGCCAGGCACTGTCCCGGAACATCGCGCAGCGTAATGCCCTTCTCGAGCACGTCGAACTCATCGCGCGCGAACGGCTCGGGATGGACATGCCAGTTCATATCCTCATCCGTGCGCTCCGCGAGATCCTGCACCGAATCGAAATCATAGAAGTCCAAGAATCTCTGATTGACGCCGCAGAAGCGCCGCTTGGCATCCTTCCAGAAGGCCGGCAGCGGGAAGCCTGTGATGAAGTTGCGCCAGAGCAGGTCTGCACTGTCAACGCCTGTATCGGCTCGCAGGACGTATTGGTTCCAGCATTTCGCATCATAGTCCGCGAGGTCCTGCGCATCCGATACGCGCACGACGCAGAAATAGATATCCTCCTGACCGTTGGAGATGCGCGTCAACCGATGCGTCTTCCAGATCAAAGAGCCGTCCGGGCCCTTCGTGCGGAAGGCTTCGACAATGCTGCCGAGCTTTGAGGCTGCCACGCGCTCTGGGATGGTCTTGACATCAAAGAATTCCGCAAAGCGCTTGCGGTCCGCATGGTAGACTTCCTGCTCGCGGTATTCCCGCAGCACCTCATCGAGCGGGATCTTGCGCAGGCCCGACCGCACCTGCGGCTGTGTCAACTCGATGGCCTCATTCTTCGCGAGGTTGAACGTCGCCACCTTGTCGTAGAGATAGAATAGGTTGCGCAAGAGATACGCAGGGCGGAACAAGTCGCCCTCGTGCGCGACCTTGTGCAGGCGGCAGTTTACCGAGAGCAGGCAGCGGCCGTTGTACGCAATCACGCGGTGGCAGTCCATCATAACGAAGTCGCCGTCGAGCGGATAGGCAAGTTCCTCATCCTCGCCGCTGAGCATGACGCGCCGCAGACCGCGCCGCAGGTAGCGCACGGCCGGCTGATTGTAGGTATTGAAAGCTTCCTCCCACTTCCTGCACTTCTCCGCATCACCCTGCCAGAAGAGCTCACGGCTCTTCTGGTTGGCGAACAGGATGTGGTAGGCGTGGTCACGGTATTCGATGAGCAACAGGGCGTGCCCCGTGAGGAAGTCGACTTCCATGATGGCATCGTAATAGGCCTTCCAGCAGTTCAGCTCGACGGAGATGCCCTTCTCGAGGCAGTTATTGATAGTCTCATCGTAGGGGCGCGGGCGCCCGAGGTAGTAGCCCTGGATCTTCTCGCAGCCGATCTCGCGCAGGAATTCGAATTGCTCCTGCGTCTCCACGCCTTCTGCGAGCGTCCGGTTGCCGATGCGCTTGTCCATCGAGATGATTGAGATGATGATGTCGCGCGCCCGCTGTGTATCGCTCTTGAGGAAGGCCATGTCCATCTTCAAGACGTCAAAGCGCTGGTCCTTGAGGAACTTGAGGCTCGAGTACCCGCTGCCGAAATCATCCATCCAGATCTCATAGCCTGCCGCGCGGAAGCGGTCGAGCACTTCGCCGATCTTCTTGTTGCGGTCGGTCAGGATGTTCTCGACAATCTCGAGATGCAGGAGGTCACGCGGCACGTTGTACTTGCGCACGGCGTTCTCGACAACCTCGAAGATATCGCAGTTGATGAAGTCCAGACGCGAGAGGTTCAGAGAGACCGGCACCGACGGCAGCCCTGCCTTCCTGACGCGCGCCTGATTGCGGCAGACCTCCTCGATGAGGAAGGCATCGAGCTTGTGGATGAGGTTGTGCTGTTCCAGGATGCCAATAAAGAATGGCGGCGTCAGGAACCCCCAGTTCGGATCATCCCAGCGCGCGAGGCCTTCCATCGCGCAGAGCTGCCCCGTGATCGTGCGCATGATGGGCTGGTAGTGAACCCTTACCCAGTGCTTCTCAATGGCCTCGTCGAGGTGCTCGATGACATAGGATGGCGGCATATCAATCTGCCTTCGCTTCTTCCTCATTTGATCGTCACCAATTCATAGCTGCGCGTGCCCATGCCGATCTTCTCGCCGTGCTCGAGCGTCTCTTTCCAATGGATGTTCGGGTTGTTGTCGAGGAAGTGATCGTGATGATGGTGCCAGTCCGGCTTTGCGAGGTTGTCCGCGAGCTGGCTGTTCGGCAGCGGCGTCGCCTTGAGGCAGGCATCCGCACAGGCCTGGTCGAGCGCCACCGGATCGAACGAGGCGAACATGCCCTGGTCCGGCAGGATTGGCGCATCGTTCTCGCCGTGACAGTCGCAGTTCGGCGAGATATCACGCACGATGTTGATGTGAAAGCACGGGCGGTCCTGCACGACGGCCTGTGCGTACTCCGCCATCTTACGATCGAGCAGGTCGCCGGCATCCCACTGCTCATTGCGGATGGCGTCATACGAGCAGGCGCCGATGCAGCGGCCGCAGCCCTTGCAGAGGTCCTCATGGATCACAGCCTTGTTGTTCTCGTAGGTGATGGCATCCGAGCCGCATTCCTTCGCGCACTTGCGGCAGCCGCGGCAGAGCTCTTCATTGACGACACACTTGCCCGACGAATGCTGCTCCATCTTGCCAGCGCGGCTGCCGCAGCCCATGCCGATGTTCTTGATGGCGCCGCCGAAGCCCGTCGCCTCATGACCTTTGAAATGTGCGAGGCTGATGAAGACGTCGGCATCCATGATGGCGCGGCCGATCTTGGCCTTCTCGATGTACTCACCGTTCTTGACCGGCACCTCGACATCGTCCGTGCCGCGCAGGCCATCGCCGATGATGATCTGGCAGCCCGTCGTCGTCGTGTTGAAGCCGTTGAGGTTCGCGCAGTCCATGTGCTCGAGCGCGTGCTTGCGGCTGCCCGGATAGAGCGTATTGCAGTCCGTCAGGAACGGCATACCGCCCTGCTCCTTGACGAGGTCTGCGACGACCTTCGCGTACTGCGGGCGCAGATAGGCCATGTTGCCGAGCTCACCGAAGTGCATCTTGATGGCGACGAACTTGCCGTCCATGTCGATCTTCTTGATGCCGGCAGCTAGGCAGAGTGCCCGGAGCTTCTGCATGATGTTGCGCCCGACCGGCACGCGGAAATCTGTAAAATAAACTTTTGCCTTTTCCATGATGTAATGATCCCCCTAAGATATACAAGATGAGTTACACGAAAAAGGAGGCCTTGCGCCCCTCTTTACTTCTAATGTTATTAACGTTTTTTAAATTCGACGCGCTGCGTTATTTTCCTGTTTTTCAGACTCAAAAAAGTAAATAAAATAACCATCAGCAGCTTTCTCGTCACCGCTGATGGTTATCTGTGAGATAGTAACCTTCCGTTCGTGTTGTTCGTGTCATGCATGGGATACACTGTGTTCCACTGGACTCGTTAACTAGCCCATTGGACTCTCCTCCATCCTGAGTAAGTAAATCGGCTGTCTGGAAAGGGTGAACCTGACCTTTCCTTGGCTTATCTTTATTGTACAGGATGCACGACCGAAAGTCAAGATAGTTTTCAGAGAATTTTATGTATTCTGTATTACGAATACGGTATCGAGATCGTGCAGCGTAGAAAACTGCAGGTAGCAGACCGCCTCCAGTGCCGTCATGCGCTTGGTCGTCGTGCTCTTCGATGCGGCCGTGACGAGATTGCCCTTTGCATCGTAGACAGAAGTCTCAAGGATGACGCGCAGGACATCGTCCTCGTCGCGCACCCGCTCGACCGACACATGCTGCCGCACGAGATAACGGCAGTCCGAGCGCCGCGCGGCGGCAGACAGGGAATTGATGTCGGACGGCTCCGTTGCAGACCGCACGAGACACGGCGCATAGCGGTTCTGCCATGCTCCCTGCAAGGCCTTTGCATCAACCGCAGCATCGTCTGTAACGAGTGGGTCGAGTTCAAGTGTCGGCGCGGCAACCAGGATGCCGCCAGAGATTGCCTTCGGCTGGCTGTCCAGTACACCCCAGGCAATATCGTCAGTCTCAGCGTTGGACGTATCCGCACCATCGTCCGCCAGATAATGGCGCAGGGCCTTGTCGAGGTAGACGACCATCTCGTGCTCGAAGCGGGCTGAGCTGCGGTCCTGCTTCCAGACCGTGCGCGTTCCGAACTGCACGTAGCGCGTGCCGAGCGACTGCAGAGCTGCCGCTACCGGATCCCCCGCCACGACGATGCGCGTGAGCTGCATGCGCTTCTCGTAGCGCCGCGCGAAGGCCGTATTGCCGACAGCCGGTGAGCCGAACGTAATGACGCGCAGCTGCTCTGGGCGAACGCCCATATCGCTGAGACGGGCAGCCGTCAGGATAGCGGCCGCACCGCCGAGGCTATGCCCCGTCAAACAGAGAATCTCTTCCGGATGCTCGCGGAGCTCCGCAGCAAGCGCCTCTCCCATGGTCTGCCCCACCGCTTTATTTCCCCCATCCTCAGCGGACTCGATGGGATCGTGGAACAGCGCCGTCATCGTATAGTCGTCAAAGCCCTTGTGGACGAGCGGATACGCTGTCGCATGGCGGTCCTGCTCTGCGATGGTCCGGAATTCCTCGACCGTGGAGCCGCCGAACGGCACGGACACCGTGCGCAGGTCGACCTTCGCGTCGCTGACATTCTCGGTGCCGGGGAAGGCCAGCAGGACAGCGCGACGGCCATCGGGCAATTCTTTCACCACGAGATGATAGCGTCCCTGCGCCAGAGACGTCGACGTCGTCTGGCTCCGGAACTGCCAGCCCGTCTCTCTGAGCCACTCGCGCGCGAGCAGACTGAGCTCATCCGAGTACGAGGCCATCGCCACGAGCGAGGAGGCGAGCTCGAGCTCCTGTTCGCCTGTGGCCGCCATGGCGCGTGCCGGGCAGAGCAGGAGCATCACCAGTAAGAGCGGCAGAAAGAGCGCCGCCAGAACATGTCGCATCATGATTTCCCTCCAGATCTACAACTGCATAGATACAGAAAAAGCTCAGATATGAATCTGAGCTTTATATTTCAAATGGTGCGGTCGATGGGACTTGAACCCATACGTCTTGTGAACACTACCCCCTCAAAGTAGCGCGTCTGCCAATTCCGCCACGACCGCATGATACAATATGAAGATTTTAGATGGTGCGGTCGAGAGGACTTGAACCTCCATGATGTTGCCATCACTAGCGCCTGAAGCTAGCGCGTCTGCCATTCCGCCACGACCGCGTAATATGAAAATGAGAGGTATTGATACAATTGGTGGTGCCGAGGACCGGAATCGAACCGGTACGGTTGTTTCCAACCGACGGATTTTAAGTCCGTTGCGTCTGCCAGTTCCGCCACCCCGGCAGTATCAAATTGCTGACTAATGGAGCGGGTGATGGGAATCGAACCCACGTAATCAGCTTGGAAGGCTGGAGCTCTACCATTGAGCTACACCCGCATAATGCAAAGTGGAGCTGGCGAGAGGAATTGAACCCCCAACCTGCTGATTACAAGTCAGCTGCTCTACCAATTGAGCTACACCAGCTTGATAAATGGTGCCTCAGAGCGGAATCGAACCACTGACACGGGGATTTTCAGTCCCCTGCTCTACCGACTGAGCTACCGAGGCATTTACAAGTTAGATAATATTATAACACATTGCTGTGTAATAAACAAGTGGCGACCCGAATGGGACTTGAACCCATGACCTCCGCCGTGACAGGGCGGCATTCTAACCAACTAAACTACCGGGCCGTTCTTCTTTTGTGCCGCTGTGTTTCAGCGACATGTATTATTATACGGACGATGCGGCATCTTGTCAACACCTTTTCGCCATCTTTTTCAAAAAAAGCCCAGACGGAGGAAAATCCCCCGTCCAGACTGCTTTTCCATCACTCTGCCGAGTCGTCCTTCTCGTCGTTGAGGTCATTGTGGACCTCCGAGAAATAGATCACCGTCACCGTATCTTCCATGAGGATGCGGCGCTTGTAGATGCGCTCGAAGTCAGCGATGAGCTCTTCGCGCGAATTGATCTCGGGGTTCTGGTGGCCGAGGTCGGCACTCGTCAGCGTGCCCATCGTCTTGACGCGGACCTTGTCGAGGTAGGCCGTGTAGATGCGGTGCTTCGGCTCGCCCTTCTTGCCCGAGGTGATCCAGACGATTGAGCCCTCCGGATAGAGCTTGCTGACATCGCCGAGGCGCACGGTGCAGTTCTTCGTGCGCTCCATGATCATCTTCTTGTGCTTGGCTGCTTGGAAATTCAACGCCATCATGATAAAGCATCTCCTATCTGAATCTCTCATTCCAAATACATTATATACATTATACACATCGCATGCATCGATGCGCTCATGCTCATGTGCTTACGCTTTGCTTCTATAATTCTCCCCCATACTGCCAGAATCCTGCCATCCTGCGCGAAAATCCAGAAAAAATCCTTCACCGGATTGTCCGCAATTCATGGACATCCTGCGAATTTTCATGCGCCATAGCCGAAAGTATGTTAGAATAAAGCCATCTGTACCAAATGATTGGAGGTTTTACCATGACAAAGACAAGACACATCCTCGCACTCGTTTGCGCCCTGCTCATGCTGAGCTGCAGCGCAGCGTTTGCCGCACCGCAGCAGCAGGAAGCGCCGCGCCCGACGCTCTCCGTCGACGGCCAGGGCACGGGCACGGCGACGCCGGACATGGCGACCGTCACGATCGGCGTGACGACGCAGGGCGAGGATGCGGCCAAGGCGCAGAACGATAACGCCTGGGTCTCGAACCAGATCCAGAGCGCCGTCCGGAGTCTCGGCATCGAGGACAAGGACATCCAGACGCGCAACTACTCCTTCTACCCGAACTACAGCACGGAAAAAGACCATCGCAATGAGGTCACGGGCTACACGGTCAACAACTCCGTCATCGTCGTCGTGCGCGACATCAAGCTGACGGGCAAGGTCATCGACGCCGCACTCAATAATGGTGCCAACGAGATCAACTCGCTCGACTTCTCGACAAGCGACACGAAGGCCGTCCGCAAGGTCGCCCTCCTGAACGCCGTCCAGGACGCCCGCGACAAGGCTGACGTCATCGCCAAAGGCCTCGGCAAGCGCATCGTCGGCATCCAGAGCGTCAGCGAGAGCACGGGCTACATCGAGACGCGCCGCTTCGGTGGCAACATGCTCATGGCCGCTGCGAAGGACGCCGCCACGCCGATTGCCCCGGGCAGCCTTTCCCTGACCGCCAACGTCCATGTCGACTTTATCCTCAGTGACTGATTAGCAGCATGAGAAGTAAGGAGTTTTTCTTTTGAGTGAGCAAGAATCCCCGGCAGCAGCTCCCGTGAAAAAGCGGAAGCCCCGCCTGCCTGCCATCGAATACATCCGCGGCATCGCGATGATGGGCGTCATCGCCATCCACGTCGGTTCGCAGTACCTCATGAACCAGACGGCCAACGTCCATCTGATCGCCCTCTTAGAGGTGGCCTCGCGCTTCAGCGTGCCCATCTTCTTCTTCATCTCGGCCTTCGGGCTCTTCTACAACCTCGACATCCACGAGCCGCTCGACTACCGGGCCTTCATGAAGAAGCGCTTCCGTACGGTCCTCATCCCGTACCTCGTCTGGTCCGCCTTCTACCTGCTGCACGATGGCCTGTTCTACGGCGTCGGCTTCCCCGACCCGCTGCACCTTATAAGCATCCTGCTCTTCGGCACGGCGAAATACCAGCTCTACTTCCTCGTGATCCTGATCTGGTTCTACCTGCTCATGCCGCTCTGGATTGCCATCGTGCGGCGCGCGGGCAAGCTCAGCCTAATCTTGCTCTTCGTCGCGCAGCTGGGCTTCGACTACTGGTCGAGCTTCTCCGTGGCGTTCAACACGTTCGTCTACGCGCTGCCCGACCACTCCTTGCTCAAGCCCTTCCTCATGTACCGCCTCAACTACTGGGTCGTCCACTACGTCTTCATCTTCGTGCTCGGCGGCTATCTCGCGGTGCACATCCAGGAATTCCAGCGCTTCATGAAGGAGAACCGGCGCGCCATCACGGTGTTCTTCTGGGCCTCGCTCGTCTGGCTCCTCGCCTACTACTACCAGCTGATCTTCGAGACAGGCTACACGCCGCTCGAGGCCATCAACACGGCCCATCAGCTGAGCCCGGCGGGCCTCTTCTACACGCTGGCCAGCTCGGTCTTCTTCTTCACGATCTTCACGTACCAGAAGTACCCGGGATGGCTCAATCCCATCCTGCACCAGCTCGGCCGCCACTCCTACTTCGCCTACCTCGTCCACCCGTTCTTCATCACCTACGCAGCCACGCTGCTCCAGAAGAGCGGCCATCTCATGACGGCCCCCGTCACGATTGCCTTCTACTTCGTGATCCTCGGGCTCTCCATGATTGCCGCGGCCCTCTGCCGCAAGCTCGGCGAGCGCCTGCCCATCCTTAACGAATGGACCATCGGCGTCTATCCGCGCAAGAAATGACGAGCAAACAAAAATCCTGCCCACATCGCAGACTGCGGTGTGGGCAGGATTTTTTATAATATCGATTCAGGCGCGGATTTTCTTGAAGAACTGGCTGTCGGCCGTATCCGTCAGCCGCAGGTCGTAGCCGAGCGCGACCATCTCGCGCATCTTGATGAGCATGAGGTTGATGTTGCAGCGCAGGCGCTTCGAGATCGTCTCCATGTCCTCGCCCGCGCGCACGAGCCGGTAGACCTCGTCGTTGTCGAGCAGGAGGTGCGCCGCGAAGGCGTTCGCCTCGTATTCCGTGCGGCTGTTCATGCGGAAGAGCTCGAATTCCTGCAGGCCCGTCTTCGCGAGCTCGCGGTGCAGCTGGTCGTGGCCGATCTCGTGCGCGAGCACCATCGGCAGCCAGTCCTCATCGAGGCGGCTGTTGAGGAAGATGAAGCGGTGGTGCCACTTATTGAAGTACATGCCGAGCAGGTCCTTGTAGTCATCCGCGAATTCGACATGGATGCCGAGCTCCTGCGTGAGTGCCAGCATATCATGACCGGCGGACGGCTGGACCTTCCGCGCGGCCTGATAGAGCTGTATCGAATCCATCCAATCACTTCACTTCCTGTATTTTTTTGGCGTGTATTTCTGGTTGTCTTCCTTGGCCAGCCAGTAGGCCCGCTCGAGCGAGCGCATGACGGCCTCACGGTCCTGGTCCGAGAGCTCGCCGCCCGCGAACATGCCCGCTAGCTGGCTCACGAGCTCCTGCGCCTGCGCCATGCCGCGGCTGCCGTACTGCTCATGCGCCGCATCGAGAAACATCTCCTCATCCGTGTAGAGGTAGGTGACATCGACTTCGAAGAAGTCCGCGAGGACATGGTACATCTCCTTCTTCTTCGGGTAGCGCTCCCCCGACTCATAGCCGCTGTACGTCTGGCGCGTGATGCCGCAGGCCGCCGCCACATCCTTCTGCGTGAGCCGGCGCGCGCGGCGTAGCTGCAACAGTTTATCACAGAATTTCACGATCATTCCCTCACTCTCAAATCATTGCTTTTATCATTCTATCATCGCCCTGTCCTATCGGCAAGACAATCTCTCAGGCGATATGGCGCCATGACGGGCGCCAGTCGATGGACGCCTCCGCATGCTGCGGCAGGGACTGACGCACAGGAGCCGAGTGCACAGGGCGCACCGGGCGCTGCTGCACCGTCAGGTAGACGAGCGTCAGCAGGTTGAGGAGCGGCAGGCACTGGCCGACGAGCACGAGCCGGCTCGCGCGGCAGTCATTGCAGCGCCAGAGCGTGACGAGCAATAAGAGGAGCGCAAACGGCGCCGTGAACTCCAGCGACGCCAGGCCGCCGACCTGATGCGCAAAGCAGAACGGGATGCCGCTGCCGAGGATGCTGAAGAGCCCCATGACGAGCCCCGTCGGCTCCGAGAGATACGGCTCGACCGTCTCGTACTCCCAGGCCGCGTAATAGAGCGGCACAGAGACGTAGAGCAGGATACTCACTAAGGCAAAGGGCAGGCGCCCGATTTGTTTCGATAGGATCTGCATATAGAAAACCTCCCGTCGTTATCTTTAACAATTGTAAAACTTATGCCTTAATATTAACATATGTCAGCATATTTGTCAAAGTACGTACGAGAATGTCAAACATCTTGTCAAACAAAAACAGGCCTGCATCTTTGCAGGCCTGTCCGTGCCAAGGCAGCTCTCAGAGATTCTCGAGCAGCCGTATCTCATTCTTCATGATGTAATTCTTCTTGTCCGGCATCCTGCCGTTGACGAGGTATTCAAAGGCGATGCTGATGGCCATGCGCCCCTGGCGCGTCGGATGCTGGTAGAGGATGGCCTTGACGATGCCCTTGCGCATCATCTCGACCGTCGAGGGCACGCTGTCGAAGGCGATCGTCAGGGGACGCTCCTGCTCTGGCAGCTGCATGATGGCGCGGCAGGCACCGTAGACGCCGCCCGCGAGCAGGAACATCGCCGAAATATCGGGGTGGTCGTCGAGCAGGTGCTTCGTCCGCTCATACGAACAGATCTCGTCATCGCCGTTCTCAATGATATCCACGATTGAGAAACCGGGGGCCTTTTCCATGCGGTGCCGGAAGCCCTCCAGCCTCTCGCAGTGACCGAGGACCTGGCGACTGCCCATGACGATGCCGACTTTCGCCTTGCCGCCGAGCAGGGCGTCGAGCAGGGCGCAGGCCGTCTCGCCGCCGTTGAAGTAATCGCTGCCGACGTAGCAATGGCGCTTGGAGCTCTTGATGTCGTTGACGATCGTCACGACGAAGATGCCCGCATCGACGAGTGCATCGATGGCCTTTGCGATGCGCGCATCGTCGATGGGGCTGATGATCAGCGCATTGACCTTCCCCTTCATCTGCTCCATGAGGTGCAGCTGCTTGTCGACGTTATAGCCCTTCATTGGATAGTAGCGGACCGTCAGGCCGTAGATGGCATAGGCCGCCGCCGCGCGGTCCATGCCGTGGATGACGTCGTCAAAGAAGGCATTGCCCTCCGACGGCAGCAGGACCCCGATGACCGGATGATTCTTGCGCGCCGCCAGTGCCTTGCCCGCCGGATTCGGCTCATAGCCGAGCTGCTCCGCCATCTTCTTGATCATCGCCGCCGTCTCCGCATTGACCCTGCCGCGGCCATTGAGTGCGCGGTCCACCGTCCCTCGCGAGACGCCGCAGAGTTCTGCTATCTTTTTCATGGTGACCATTGCGCATTCCCTCCTATATTCCTTCCTTTTCCTTCTATTTATTTTATCAGATTTTGGCGCGATTGACGATAAAAAAGAATAAAACGAGGTCCCTGTCGCCAGAGTGCATGACAAGGATCTCGTTTCTCCTCATATCAACAAATCCCAATCCCTCAAATCAGAGCGAGAGGTTCTCACCCTTGAGGCCGATGAAGGCGCCGTCCTTGCCGAGTCCGCTCTCTTCGTGAGCAATCAGCCACTTGTTGACCGCGAACAGCAGGCGGTCCTCCCCCTCTTTGGCGATCGGATTTGCAAGCGCCTCATTCGTGCCGCGCGGCAGGGCAACGCCGCAGCGGAACTCCTTGCCGTCGATGCCGCACGGAGCGAAGTGGAGCGTCGTCGCATAGAGCTCGACGGCTGTGCCAGCCGGCACAAAGAAGCACTCGACCTTGCTCGTATCGTACGTCAGCGTCTCCGGGTCGATGTCCTGCTGGCGGCCGACCATCAGCACGAGGTCTGTCGCCGCGATGTCGATCTCCGACGAGCGATGGTACTCAAGCGCATTGAGTGCTTCATTGTGGCCGCTGCAGTGGCCGAGCTCCGTCGACATCTCGCCGTACGTCTTCTCCGTCAGCTCCTTGAAGAGCGGCAGCGCCTCGAACGATGCGACAGACGGCTCGTAGACCGTCCCTTCCGCCGGAATCTCAATTGCCTTCAGCGCTTCGCAAAACGCCTTCGTCTCAAGCGGCAGGACGCGCCCATACGGACGGAATGCTTCTTCCGTTACAGATTTCATAGTATCTCTCTCCTCTGAATGTATCAACTAGACTGTATCCTCATATCATTCATTCTACAGAATGCGCCCACACTGCAAAAGGTCACCTGTCCCCGCAGCACTGCGCGCAGCTGCTTTTCAATCTTCCCCCAGTTCTTTGTAGCAGAAATGCTGGAAGGTCGCAACGAGATCATAGCCGGAATAATCGACAGCCGCGAGCCCCACAAACGCGCCAGTAAAGAATCCGCCATACGTCTGCAGCACGTAATCATCCGATAGGACAGCGGCATCTAGCTTCACGTCGATGATGGACCAATCCACACCATTGAAAGAGTACGCGTACTGATAGAAGGATTTTCTCACCAGCGTCTTGAACCAGACATACTCCACATCATCTGGAATGACGATTGCCTGATCCTTCAGATATGACGTATACTGGCCGCGGTTGTTATCGGCAATCTCGATGACGCGTTTCTGGCGCACTTCGTCGAACGTGATGAAGATCCAAGACCAATGCTTGTCGTTGTAGAAGTTCGTCAGTCCGGCCATCTGCTGATAATTCCACGGCTCGAACTTCACCTTCGTCTCCGCATCGAAGAAGAAGGCTTGCCAGCGGCTGGCCACCATGGAAATATCCATCGTGGATGCCAGCGAGTGCCGCCCAATGAGGCGCAGGCTGCCGCCTCCGCACTGTCCCATCTCATCCGTGAACGGGACGCGCAGTGTGTTCCATTCCATGTCGAGCGTCGTCCCCGAAAAATCATCGCAACGCGAGTGGTCTGTCGGCGCATCCGTTGGGATGGCATCACGAGGTGCCTCGACTTCCAGCTGTCCACCATGTCCACCGACAATTCTCGGCCAGCCTTCGTCATCCCACTCCACCTTCTGGATCGATGTCTCACGCCCGAGCGTGCACCAGCCACGCGGATCCCAGGACGATTCTGTATCATGATTCCAAGGGCGTCCCGTCAAAGACGCGTAGTACCATTCACCGCTCGGCGTCTCGACCAGGGAGCCATGCCCCTGTTTCTGCAACGGGAAATCCGGCGTATCAAAATTCGTGATGAACGGGCCATCTGGTTCCGTGACAAAGGAATCCACATCCAGCGTTCTAGAACGCGCTACGACTTCCTGATGCGTCCAGACGGTCCCTCCCTGTGCAGCGAATAGGTAGTAGTACCCATTGATCTTGTAGAGATGCGGGCCCTCGACGAGCTTGACATCCGTCCCCCGATAGATGGTCCGCGCCGTATGCGGCAGCATCTTCATCGTCTCTGGGTCAAATTCCGTCAGCGTGATGCCGTTGAACGGATGATGGTATTCCCGGTGATCCCAGGTCTGCTGTACCAGATATTTTCGTCCATCGTCATCATGGAACAGAGAAGCATCGAAGCCGACTCCGTTCAGTCGGACAGGATCAGACCAAGGGCCTGTGATGCTCTCGGCCGTCGTCAGGTAGTTCGTCATGTCCTTGAAGGCACCTTCCGTAACCTTGACATCCGTATAGACAAGCCAGAACTTCCCGTCTGCATAGGTCAGGTCAGGTGCCCAGATGCCACCTGAAGACGGATTGCCCTTCATGTCAAGGAGCGTCGTCGTCGACAGCGGCGACGGCAGCAACTTCCAGTGAACTAAATCCTTCGATTCATGAAGGCGCACACCGGGAAACCATTCGAAGGTCGAATTGGCGATATAATAGGTGTCTCCTACACGAACCATGCTGGGATCAGCATGGAAGCCAGGCAGTACGGGATTCTTGATTTTCATACAATATCACTCTTTCTCCTGAATTCAGATTCTTGTACCAGCTCGATTCATCTGCGAGCCTGGATCTCGCGGTTGATCTTGTCGATCTCACGATCGCCCAGCGGATAACGGCTGATGATCCACATGGACACAATGGCGAACAGGATCGGCAGCCAGATCATGGAAATGGAGATACCGGTGAGGGCGTCGGCCGACTGGACTGCCTTCGTGCCATCAAAGGCGAAGAACGCGTTGATGTAGCCCGGGATGATACCGCCCAGAGCCAGGCCGATCTTGAAGAACAGGCCCATCAGAGAATTGATGATGCCAGCGACGCGCTTCTTGGACTGATATTCGCCATAGGCGATGACTTCCGGCACAAGAGCCCACATGTATCCCGTCGCTGCCGTCAGGCCCCACTGCATGAAGAAACGACCCACATAGCCGAGAGCAATCATATCGCGGAACTGAGGCATGGACCAGATCCACAGCAGGAGCTGTCCAACGATGAACAGGCTGAGGAAGGCGTAGAAGAATGCGCGCTTGCCAATCTTGCGGCGCACGATTGGCCACAGAAAGACGAGGAAGATGCCCGGGATTGAGCCGATGAGATTGATGGAAGCCATCCACTCAGAATGACCAATCATATACTGCATGTAGAACGGCCAAGTCGTATTGCCGAAGAACATGAACGTGAACGCAACCGTGAAGAACAGGCCCAGGACACGCAGCGGCTTGTTGCGCTTCAATTCGCCCCAGAGATCAGAGATATGGACCGAAGCCGTCTCCTCTTTTGTCGGCAGGACACGCTCCGTAATGCCATAGTAAGTGCAGAGCAGGAGTAGGAAGCCGATGACCATGTACACCGACATGACCATGAAGTACGCGCCCGCAGCATCTGGAGAAGCATAATTGCCGAGGTTCAGCTTAATGCCGAAGAAACCGATATCCTGCAGTTTCTTATCCGGAGACGCCAGCTGCACAAACAACGGCAGGAACGTGTAGACGAGCAGGTTGCCGATGTTCGCTTCCGTCATGCGCACGCTGGTCAGCGTCGAAATCTCTTCGCTGTCGCGCGTAAGGGAGGCATTCAGGGCACCGTACGGGATGTTTACGAAGGAATAGATCAGTGCTGTTGCCAGATATGAGAAAAATGCATAAAACACATTGCCGCGGATTGCCGGGATTGGCAGGAAGAGCATCGCCGAGAAGATCGTCAGCGGAATGCCGAAGTACAGCAAAAACGGCTTGTATTTCCCGTTCTTGAAGCTGGCCTTATCGACTACTGTGCCGACCCAGGGATCCCAGACGACATTGATGCAGCGAACGATGAGGAAAATAGTAGCGCCCACCGCAGCAGACAAGCCAAATACCGTCGTCATATAGAACAGCAGCATCGAGCCGATCGTACCAAAAATCAAGTTCTGCGCCAAGTCTCCTGACCCATAGCAAATGCGCTCTTTCCAGGACAGCTTGGCAAATTCGTCATTAGGTGATACTGTTACTTTTGGTTCCATGAGTATATCTCCGTCCTTTGTAGATATTCTTATCTGCGTGCACGTGTACTCTATCTATACGCTTACTATAACACAATAAGAAGTACGCGTCAATACGAAAATATAATTCCCGAACTGACCCTATCACATTTATTTTTTCGGGAAAAATCGGCTATTATCACTCACTTTATCCAAATCACCAATAATGCAACGATGCATTCCATATCGTTTACTCTCTCATTAGCGTTCACATGTACGCAAGCAATAAGAATACATTCCCGCATAAAAAGCGAGGCCCCGGCCATGTCACGCATGGCAGGAACCCCGCTCTCGCTACGACGATCTAGCATCCCATAGCGTCTTCTTATACAGCGTCTTCTTATGATGATTCGAGTTATTTCTTGGACTGGTTGTAGATATCGAAGGCAACCGCTGCCAGCAGGACAAGGCCCTTGATCATCTGCTGCCAATCGATGCCGATGCCGAGGATAGACATACCGTTATTCAGCGTGCCCATGACCAAGCCACCGACGACAGCACCGACAATCGTGCCGATGCCGCCCGTTGCCGATGCACCACCGATGTAGCAGGCGGCGATTGCATCGAGCTCAAACGAAACGCCCGCCGAAGGAGCAGCGCAGTTCAGTCGTGCCGAGAACACCAGGCCTGCAACAGCGGCCATCAGTCCCATATTCACAAAGACCAGGAAGCGAACCCACTTCGTCTTGATACCCGAAAGGCGTGCTGCATTCTCATTGCCACCCAACGCATAGATGTGACGGCCAATGACCATGCGGTTGCAAACGAAGGAATAGATCGCGATGAGTGCCGCAAGCAGGATCAGGATAATCGGCAGGCCCTTGAACTGCGTGAACCAATATGCCGCAAAAATCGTCACCGCTACCACAACGGCTACCTTCACAAACAGCATCGTACGCGAACCAGCAGGAATACCATATTTGACTTTCTGGTTGTAATTATGGATGAACATGTAGGCCGCAAAGACAGCGACCAGTACGCCGACAATCATCGTGCTCATCGGAATTGCTGCAAACAAGGGAATATCGACCAAGAATTTCTGGGCGATGAACTGATACGAATCCGGGAATGGGGAAAGCGTATTGCCATCGAGGATGACCATTGTCATGCCGCGGAAAATAAGCATGCCTGCCAAAGTGACGATGAATGACGGCACACGTACAAACGCAATCCAGAAGCCCTGCCAAGCACCGACTAACAGGCCGAATGCCAGACAAGCCGCCACGGTAACAGGTACTGAAAAGCCCTGCTGCACAATCATCGTAGCTGCAATTGCACCAACAACTGCCAACACGGAACCGACTGACAGATCGATATCACCGGTCAAGATGCAGGGCAGCATGCCGACGGCCAAGATCAGGATGTAGCTGTTCTGCATGATCAATTTCGAGACATTCATCGGCGCCAAGAGCACACCGTCCGTCAGGAACTCGAATAAGATTGCAATGAAGATCAATGCAACGAACATCGCATATTTCCGCACGAAGCCCACAAATGAAGCCTTGCTGATAAGCGCTTCATTGCCTGCCCCCTGTGCTGAGATTACATCTTTCATGATATCTCCTCCATGAATAAACACGTTCAATGACTCAATGATTCAAACCGATTCAAACCGCTTTCTTCTTCACATTGCTGTCCATGATGCAGCGCATGATTGCTTCCTGCGATGCTTCCTCCCGGGACAGTTCTCCAACAAAGCAGCCCTCGTTCATGACATAGATTCGATCACTGATACCAAGGACTTCTGGCATCTCCGAAGAAATAACGATGACCGATTTCCCCTTCTTTGCCAGCTCGTTGATGATACAGTAAATCTCATACTTGGCGCCGACATCGATACCACGCGTCGGTTCATCGAGGATCAGGATGTCAGGGTCTGCATAAATCCAGCGCGCCAGCATGACCTTCTGCTGATTGCCGCCAGATAGATTTCTAGTCTTCTGATAGATGCCGGGAGCCTTGATCTTGAGACGCTCCATGTATTCATTAGCCACGCAGACTTCTTTGTTCTCGTCCACGACACCAAGATGAGCAAGGCGCCCCAGTGTCGGCAAGGTGATATTCTCCCGGATACTCTCCATCAGTACCAAGCCCTGCCCCTTGCGGTCCTCCGTCACGTAAGCAATGCCGTTCTGGATGGCTGACGATACACTGTTCAAATGGATCTCTTTGCCATCCTTGTACAGATGACCCGAAATGCGACGTCCGTACGAATGGCCAAAGATGCTCATGGCCAGCTCCGTGCGCCCTGCACCCATCAAGCCAGCGATGCCGACAACCTCGCCGCGATTGACGTGGAAGCTGACATGGTCTACCACCAGCTTGTCTGCAACATAAGGGGAGTATACCGTCCAATCCTTGACAGAGAAGCACGTGTCCCCGATCTTCGTTCCTTCAAGACGAGGCGGATAGCGATTCGTGATTTCACGGCCTACCATCCCTTTGATGATGCGGTCTTCTGTGATATCATCGACACCTTCTGTCATCGTCTCAATGCTCTTGCCATCGCGGATGATCGTGATGCGGTCTGCAATTTTCGTAATCTCGTTCAGTTTATGCGAAATGATGATTGCTGTGATCTTCAGTTTCTCACGGAGTTCGAGGATCAGATTCAACAGCTTCTCGCTATCCTCATCGTTCAGCGAAGCTGTCGGCTCATCCAGAATCAGCAGGCGGACATCTTTTGCCAATGCCTTAGCGATCTCAATCAGCTGCTGCTTGCCGACGCCCAGTTTGTTGACCGGCGTATCCGGCAGAGCATCCAACCCCACTCGCTTCATCAAATCGATTGCCTTCGAGCGGCATTCTTCCCAATTCATGATGCCATGTTCCTGGCATTCATTGCCAAGGAAGATATTCTCCATGACAGAAAGATACGGGACGAGCGCCAGTTCCTGATGAATAATGACAATGCCTTCTTTTTCGCTATCGCGAATATTCTTGAATTTACAAGTATGACCATCGTAACAGATTTCGCCCTGATACGTTCCATACGGATAGATACCAGAAAGAACATTCATCAACGTGGATTTACCAGCGCCATTCTCACCACAGAGTGCATGGATGGATCCTTCTTCTACCTTCAGATTCACATGGTCGAGCGCACGGACTCCGCCTGGAAATTCTTTGATGATGTCTTTCATTTCCAACAGAATTTTTGCCATAACGTTACCTCTTTCTGGTAAGATGGCGCATCAATTCTTTGAATGCCTTCATCGAATAGATGCGCCACTTCCATGCCAGATATCCGGACTACCGTTTTACTGGAGGTCCGATTCCTTATAGTAGCCAGAATCAATCAAGAGTTTCTTGTAGTTGCTCTTATCGACGAACTGCGGCTGCAGCAGATACGACGGTACGACCTTCACACCGTTGTTATAGCTCGACGTATCATTGACTTCCGGTTCCTGACCTGCAACGATTGCGTCGACCATCTTGACAACCTGATCGGCGAGAGCACGCGTATCCTTGAAGACGGACATCGACTGCTCACCGTTGACGATTGCTTTGACGTTCGGCAGGTTTGCATCCTGGCCCGTGATGATCGGCATATGACCAGCACTATAGCCAGCCGACTTCAGAGCAGACTGTACGCCCAGGGAAGTCGAGTCATTCGAGCAGAGAACTGCATCGAGTTTTGCATCCGTGTAATACGTCGTGAGGATATTATCCATACGTTCCTGTGCTTTTGCTTCATCCCAGTTCGGCGTTGCGCACTGCTCGCGCGTATTCTGCCCACTGCGGATGACGAGCTGTCCCTTATCAATGTACGGCTGCAGGACGTCCATGGCGCCTTTGAAGAAGAATACTACGTTGTTATCATCGAGAGGTCCCGTCGTGATTTCGAAGTTGTACGGGCCTTTGCCTTCTTTCAGGCCGAGTTTCTCTTCAATATACTGTCCCTGAATCTTGCCGACACCGTAGTTATCAAACGTTGCATAGTAGTTGACAGCATCCGTGTTCATGATCAGGCGATCGTACGAGATGACCTTGCACCCAGCAGCTTTTGCTTCATCGAGAACGGAAGAGAGGGAACCACCATCGATAGCACCGACTACGATGACCTTGCAGCCCTTCGTGACCATGTTCTCGATCTGAGAAACCTGCGTCTCAATCTTGTTCTCTGCGAACTGGAGATCTACATCATAGCCTTCTGCTTTAAGCTTGGCTTCCATGTTAGCACCATCCTGATTCCAGCGCTGCAAGGACTTTGTCGGCATCGAGACGCCTACCTTGATGCCTTTGTGGTCACTGCTGCCCGAGCTTGACGAGCTGCTGCCGCCTCCACCGCAGCCTGCCATGACAACCAAAAACATTGCGGCAACGCATACTGCAAGAATTTTCTTGAGTTGCATAATTACACCCTCCTCTTTTACAGATACCTGATAACTCTTACTGAACCATGACTCAATTCAATTCCGCTAATTCGCGGTAACAATCCTTCAGTTGCTGATACAAGCGTTTGTAGAGATGATGCCCTCTGTCATAATACGCACCTGCTGCCGGATCCGGGCTGCATGTCATCTTCTTCTGGATGAACTGCTCACAAGCCGTTGGTACGTCCGAGAAGATACCTGCACCTACACCAGCTAAGATTGCGACACCCAATGCCGGGCCTTCGGTGTTCATGACCGTGCTGACCGGTGTGTGGTACATATCCGCCAGCATCTGCCGCCAGATTGGGCTCTTGGCACCGCCGCCACAAGCCATCATAGAGTCAATCTCGACGCCCATCTCATGAAGAACATCCAGGCAATCCGTCAGCGAGTAACTGACGCCCTCCATGACGGCACGCAGGATATCGGCTTGCGTATGGATAGCCGAGAGGCCGAACAATACGCCACGCGCGTCAGGATCAAGATGCGGCGTGCGTTCTCCCATTAGATAAGGAAGATAAAGCAATCGGCGGCTGCCGCGCGGCACATCTGCGATTGCTTGATTGATCAGGCGATAGACATCGCAGCCCTCTTTCTCTGCTTTCATGCGGTATCGGTCTGCCAACTGATCCTTGCACCATTTCAGGGAAAGTCCTGCCGCCTGCGTGACACCCATGACGTGCCAGCAGCCCGGCACGGCGCAGCAGAAGGTGTGCACACGGCCCTGCGGGTCGATGCGCGGCTCGCTCGTATGCGCGAAGACGACGCCGCTCGTGCCGATCGTCGTGAAGGCCCGCCCGTCAAAGACGATGCCCGTGCCGACGGCTGCCGCTGCGTTGTCACCGGCACCGCCGACGACGACGGTATCGACTGACAAGCCCGTCTTTTCCGAAAATTCTTTGCTGATCGTGCCCGTGACCTCCGGCGATTCGTAGACCTTCGGCAGCAGCGCCTTGTCGATCTCGAGTTTCTCGAGGATCTCATCCGACCAGCAGCGGTGCGGGACATCTAAGAGCTGCATGCCGCTCGCATCGGATACCTCCGTCGCATACTCCCCCGTCATGCGGAAGCGGATATAATCCTTCGGCAAGAGGATGTGACGGCAGCGGCGGTAGTTCTCGGCCTCGTGGTTGCGGACCCAGAGAATCTTTGACGCCGTGAAGCCCGTCAGTGCCGGGTTCGCCGTGATCTCGATGAGGCGCTCGCGGCCGACGCGCTCCGTGATCTCCTCGCATTCCTTGCCCGTGCGCTGGTCACACCAGATGATGGACGGACGGATGACTGAATTGTCCTCGTCGAGCATGACGAGACCGTGCATCTGGCCCGAGAGGCCAATGCCTTTGATATCCTGTGGGTTGACACCGGATTCCTGGACGACATCACAAATCGTTTTCTCCACCGCATGATACCAATCGATCGGGTCTTGCTCCGCCCAGCCATTCTGTGGCTGATAGAGTGGATATTCCTGTGATGACGACGTGACCGCCTGGCATCGTTCATCAAATAGGACAGTCTTCGTTGCAGATGTCCCGATATCGATGCCAATCAAGTATCGCATCTTACTTCCCCCTTTTTTCTCAGCTCTCGCATCAGCCTCATTGCGTGCACGAGAACTCTTGTCTGAAAACAATATATCACAATATCAACTGCGCGTCAATACGATATTAAAAAGTTTTATGTATTCTGATATCGGATTGAAACTGTACACTTTAAAGCCTTTTTCCATCATTTTCCCATTTATTTAAGCCACATTTGTAATAAACTGCAGGGTATTAATCCAAAATCGTTTTAAACGATTGACAATTCATTCGAATCATGTTATCCTTGCATCAATAAGAGCGTGCACATGCACTCTAATATGACAACCATTCTATCGCAATGCATAAAAGGAGCGTTTCATCATGAACATGAGCAACATCCCGGATCTCAAATGCGGCATCATCTCGGTCAGCCGTGACTGCTTCATCATCTCCCTCTCGGAGAATCGCCGTCAGGCCATCGTCTCGGCCTACACGAAGAAGTACGGTGACTTATATGAAGTGAAGAAAACCGTCGAGAACGAGAAGGACATGCTGGCCGCCGTCAAGGAAGCCAAGGACGCCGGCTGCAATGCCCTCGTCGTCTTCCTCGGCAACTTCGGCCCGGAGACGCCGGAGACCCTGATTGCCCGCGAGTTCGACGGCCCGGTCATGTACGTGGCCGCTGCGGAAGAGACGGGCAAGAACCTCATCAACGGCCGCGGCGATGCTTACTGCGGCATGCTCAACTGCTCGTACAACCTCGGCCTGCGCCACCTCAAGGCCTTCATCCCCGAGTATCCGGTCGGCACGGCGGAAGAGCTCGCCGACATGATCGCCGAGTTCCAGCCCGTCGCACGCACGCTGCTCGGCCTCAAGGATCTCAAGATCATCACGTTCGGCCCGCGCCCGCAGGACTTCTTCGCCTGCAACGCCCCGATCCAGCCGCTCTACGACCTCGGCGTCGAGATTGAGGAGAACTCCGAGCTCGACCTGCTCGTCGCTTACCGCGCCCATGAGAACGACCCACGCATCAAGGACGTCGTCGCCGACATGACGGCAGAACTCGGCAACGAGGGCGGCAACCCGTATCCGGACCTGCTGCCGCGCATGGCTCAGTATGAGCTCACGCTCATGGACTGGATGGAAGAGCATAAGGGCGCGCGCAAGTACGTCGCCTTTGCCAACAAGTGCTGGCCAGCCTTCCCGACGGAATTCCGCTTCGAGCCGTGCTACGTCAATAGCCGCCTCGTCTCGCGCGGCATCCCGGTCGCCTGCGAAGTCGACATCTACGGCGCCCTCTCCGAGTACATCGGCCTCTGCGTCTCGCAGGATGCCGTCACGCTGCTCGACATCAACAACTCCGTGCCGAAAGACCTCTTCGAGGCAAACATCAAGGGCACGAAAGACTACACGCTCCAGGATACCTTCATGGGCTTCCACTGCGGCAACACCCCGCTCTGCAAACTCCGCAAAGGCGGCGTGAAGTACCAGCTGATCCAGAACCGCCTGCTCGAGAACGGCAACACGCCGGACATCACGCGCGGCACCCTCGAGGGCGACATCGCCGACGGCGACATCACCTTCTTCCGCCTTCAGAGCACGGCCGATGGCCAGCTGCGTGCCTACATCGCTGAAGGCGAAGTCCTGCCAGCAGCTACGAACTCCTTCGGCGGCATCGGCATCTTCGCCATCCCGCAGATGGGCCGCTTCTACCGCCACGTCCTCATCGAGAAGCACTTCCCGCATCACGGCGCTGTCGCCTTCGGCCACTTCGGCAAGACGATCTTCTCCGTCCTCAAGTACCTCGGTGTCGCCGACGTCTCCTTCAACCAGCCGAAAGGCATGCTCTACCCAAGCGAGAACCCCTTCGCATAAAAAGACTTCCCTTCAAAAACTTACCAATAGAAAAGAGAGCCGCAGACCAGTTGGCCTGTGGCTCTCTTTCTTTTCGTATTCACGTGCCTTCGTCATCCTGTTCCCGGATCTTGCAAAGGATGGCATCGTGGCGGTCCCAAAAGCCGGTTTGCTTTGATGCGGCGGACCGGAGGCGTGGGAAGCGGGCGACGGTCTCCAGGATGCTGCGCTCGGCAAGGTCGATGAAGCTCTCGTACGTCAGCTCCAGGAACTGCCTGCGGCTGCTGATAAGGCTTGCGCCGTGCTGGGTGTCGTAGGGCATGCCGGGCACGAGCTCGTCATAGGGCGGCTCGTCCGAAGCCTCATCATGCGGGAAGAACGGGCTCATCGTGACCGCGAGCTCATCATCAGCCAGCCACTCAATCTGGATGTCGTAACAGACGTCGCCGATGCGCGCCTGGCCGAAGTACTCGCCGCCCGGCAACACGGCCTGCCAGTCATGGAGCAGGCGCCAGCGCAGCTCTAAGAACTCCGCGAGCGAGAAATGCGACCAGTCGACGCGCCCGACTTCGCCAATTGTCTTCTCCATGTTCTCACTCATGGATTCTGGTCCACGACGGCTTCAATCAGGATGGTCGTGACCTGCTTCTCCGGGTTGACCGCCTTGAGGAAGGTCCACGTGCGCTTCGTCTCCTCGCGTGGCAGACGGGCGGCCAGCAGGATGTCATTCGTCAGCGAGAGGCGGTCAAAGGCCTGATTCGCGAAGAAGAGATTGTTCTCGTCGACTTTGAGGCCGAGCGCCGTCAGCGTGCAGTCGAAGACGACGCGCAGTTTTTCCTGCTCAGCCGCATCGATGGCACCGTGATGCGCAATGACGATGTTCGAGAGGCGGCCGACCTGATTCGCGTTGATGATCATGACGGTGCTCGCGTCAATCCCGGCAAAGTACGAGATGTAATTGCCCTGCACGCGCTTCGTCAGGTCCCCGGCAATCGGATAGGCGCTGACCTTGTTGTAAGCCGCGGCAAAACCATCCGCATCGAGGCTGTCTTCCAGCTGCACCTTCGTCTCCGTCAACTCATTGAGGCCCGCTGCCTGCGTGACCGAGATGGACGCCACCAACAGGAGCAGTGCCAGTAAGCATGTACTGATCTTCTTCATGATATTCCCCCATTCATCTAATTCGTGATTCTGCTTAGATTTTATCACAAACACTAGTCTATCTCCATCCTCACAGTGAAATTCTGTCGGCATCCACGAAAAATCTCTCCACCTACCCATTTGCTATGTTATAATGAAAAGATACTATCGCGAGGAGGAGTTTCAAATGGATATGGAAACAGGAGTCAAGCCGCAGGCGTCCGTCTCGACGCTCAGCATGACCTTAGGTCTTTTTGCCCTCGGCATCGCCTGGCGCAACGCTGCAAAGATGTTCTCGATACCGCCCGCCATCGGCGAGACCATCCTGCTCTTGACGGGATGCCTCTGGCTCTTCCTGCTGTCTCGCTACATCCATCAGATATTGTCCAGCAGCAATGGCGTCTCACGCGAGCTCTTGCTGCAGCTCCAGAATCCGTTTTTGACGCTTATCCCCATCACAACGGGGCTTGCCAGCGTCGCGCTCCATCCCTATGCCTCGCTGCCCGCCCACATTCTCCTGTTCATCGGTGTGGCCGGCCAGCTTTTGTTCAGCTCCTACCACGTCAGCGAGCAGTGGCACGGCAACACGCCATCGGAGATGGAGACACCGGCCATGTACATGCCGACGGTCGGCGCGAACTTCGCCTCAGCCATCGCGCTCGGGGCCTTCGGCTACTCGCACTGGGGCTATGTGTTCTTCGGTGCCGGCTTCCTCTCGTGGATGAGCCTGGAAGCCACCTACCTCTACCATCTGCGCTCGAGTGAGCCCCTGCATCCCGAGCAGCGCCCGCTGCTCGGCATCCAGCTCGCACCGGCTTTTGTCGGCAGCTCGGCCTACCTCTCCTGCAACGGCGGTCAGATCGACATGGTCGTGCTCGGCCTGATCGGCTACGGCCTGCTCAATCTGTTCTTCATGGTGCGCCTCATGACCTGGGTCCTGCGCCTCGGCCTCTCGATGTCGCTCTGGGCCTTCTCTTTCGCCATGGCCTCCATGGTCAATGTCGGCTTCCGCCTCTCATGCGCCGCGCTCGACGATTCGTTCACCCTGCTTGGCCACCTCTTCGTCATACTCGGCACGACCGTCATCGCGCTGCTGATTGGCGAGACGTTCCTGCTCGTCATCACAAGCAGAAAGAAAAAGAGCCGCATCGCATGATGGGCTCTTTCTTTTCCCTTGGTTCACGCCTTTGCGCCGTACCACTCCGGACGGCGCAGCTTGAGCCAGGGGATTTTTGCTTGTTTGGCTTACATCCGCTGATGAGCGCGGCGGGAGATGACATCAAGCTGCTGCTGGCGCGTCAGGTCGATGAACTTCACGGCGTAGCCGGAGACGCGGATGGTGAAGTTCGCATACTCCGGTTTCTCCGGGTGCTCCATGCAGTCGATGAGCTTGTCCACGCCGAACACGTTGACGTTCAGATGATGTGCGCCCTGATTGAAGTAGCCGTCCATCACGCGCACGAGCGTGGCGACGCGCTCGTCTTCCGTATGGCCGAGCGTCTCCGGCGCGATGGTCTGCGTGTTCGAGATACCGTCGAGCGCGTACTCATACGGCAGCTTCGCGACGGAGTTCAGCGAGGCCAACAGGCCGTTCTGCTCGGCACCGTACGACGGGTTCGCCCCCGGTGCGAACGGCGTGTAGGCCTTGCGGCCGTCGGGCAGTGCGCCCGTGGCGCTGCCGTAGACGACGTTCGACGTGATGGTCAGGATGGACGTCGTCGCCTCCGAGTTGCGGTACGTGTGATGCTTGCGCAGCTTCGTCATGAAGGTCTTGAGCAGCCAGACCGCCATCTTGTCGGCGCGCGGGTCGTCGTTGCCGTATTTCGGGAAGTCACCCTCCACCTTGTAGTCGACGACCAGGCCCGATTCATCGCGGACCGTGGAGACTTTGGCGTACTTGATGGCGCAGAGCGAATCGACGACATGCGAGAAGCCCGCGATGCCCGTGGCAAAGGTCCGGCGCACATCGGTGTCAATCAGGGCCATCTCAGCGGCCTCATAGTAGTATTTGTCGTGCATGTACTGGATGAGGTTCAGGATGTTCACGTAGAGCCCTGCCAGCCAGTCCATCATCAGGTCGAACTTGTGCATGACCTCATCGTAGTCGAGCACCTCCGATGTGATGGGCGCGTATTCCGGGCCGACCTGCATGTGCCTGCCGTCCTTCGTCAGGAATTTCTCGTCCTTGCCGCCGTTGATGGCGTAGAGCAGGCACTTGGCGAGGTTGGCACGCGCGCCGAAGAACTGCATCTCCTTGCCCGTCTGTGTGGCAGAGACGCAGCAGCAGATGCTGTAGTCGTCGCCCCAGACCGGCTTCATCACGTCGTCGTTCTCGTACTGGATGGAGGACGTCGTGATGGAGATGCGGGCGGCGTACTTCTTGAAGTTGTCTGGCAGTGCCGAGGAGTAGAGCACCGTCAGGTTCGGCTCCGGGGACGGGCCCATGTTCTCGAGCGTGTGAAGGAAGCGGAAGTCATTGCGCGTGACCATGTGGCGACCGTCCATGCCGATGCCCGCCATCTCGAGCGTCGCCCAGACCGGGTCGCCAGAGAACAGCTGATTGTACGATGGGATGCGGGCGAACTTCACCATGCGGAACTTCAGCGTCAGGTGATCGATGAGCTCCTGCGCCTGCTCCTCCGTCAGCGTCCCCTCGGCGAGGTCGCGGCTGATGTAGATGTCGAGGAAGGTGGAGATGCGGCCGACGCTCATCGCCGCGCCGTTCTGCGTCTTGACCGCGGCCAGATAGCCGAAGTAGAGCCACTGGACGGCCTCTTTGGCGTTCTTGGCCGGCGCCGAGATGTCGTAGCCGTAGATCTTGGCCATCTCCTTCATCTGCTTCAGCGCACGGATCTGCTCTGCGATCTCCTCGCGCTGGCGGATGACATCGTCCGTCATGACACCGCAGCCGCAGTTGGCAAGGTCCTCGCTCTTCTTCTCGATGAGGAAATCGAGGCCGTAGAGCGCTACGCGGCGGTAATCGCCGACGATGCGGCCGCGGCCATAGGTATCCGGCAGGCCCGTGACGATGTGGCTATGACGCGCCTTGCGCATCTCCGGCGTATAGGCATCGAAGACGGCCTGATTGTGGGTCTTGTGGTATTCCGTGAAGATCTTATGGAACTTGGGATTCACCTGATAGCCGTACGTCGCAGCGGCCTCCTCCGCCATGCGGATGCCGCCGTACGGCATGAACGCACGCTTGAGCGGCTTGTCCGTCTGGAGACCGACCACCTGCTCCAGATCCTTCAGGGAATCATCGATGTAGCCGGGCCCATAGGCGGTCAGGCTCGAGACGAGTTCCGTCTCACAGTCGAGCACGCCGCCCTTGGCGCGCTCCTCTTTCTGCAGTTCCTGCACGCGGCCCCAGAGCTTGTTGGTCGCCTCCGTCGGGCCGGCTAAGAAGCTCTCGTCGCCATCATACGGCGTGTAGTTGTTCTGGATGAAGTCCCGGACATTCACATCGTCCGTCCACTTCGCACCCTTGAAACCTCTCCACGCAACGTCTCTATCCATTCCGTTCATCGCGGACCTCCCTTTCTATACTCTATACGTATCTCACGCATCATCGCTTCATCGGCTTCATCTTACTACGTTTCGCGGCTCGATTCTTTGACGAAAATCAAACTCACCTGCACCGCGCTACACAGCACCCAATAGTTCTCTTGCCTTCTGCACGGCCTCTTCCGACGGGGGCTTCACGTCCTTGAGCTTGTTGGAGATGCCGAGCTCTTCCCACTTGTAGAGGCCCATGTTGTGATACGGAAGCACCTCACGGCGCTCGACATTCGTCAGCGTGTCCAGGAAGTCCCGCGTGCGCTGCAGGGCAGCCGGGTCATCGGTATAGCCGGGCACCAGCACCTGCCGGACCCAGATGGGCTTGTGGATTTCCGACAGGTAGCGGAACATGTCCAGGATGTTCGCGTTGGGCTGCCCCGTGAGCCTGCGATGGGCCTCTGGGTCGATGTGTTTCACATCCACGAGCAGCAAATCCGTCACTTCCATGAGCGACTTGAACTTGCTGAAAAACGGCTCCTGTCGCGTGAAAGGCTGTCCCGCCGTGTCGATGCAGGTGTTGATGCCCCGACGCTTGGCCTTCTGGAACAGGTCGAGCAGGAACTCCAGCTGGAGCAAAGGTTCCCCGCCGCTGACTGTAATGCCGCCCTCCGGCCCCCAGTAAGGCCGGTAGCGCTCTGCCTGGTCCAGCAGATCATCTGCCGTCCGCAGCTCGCCGCCCTTTTTGGCATCCCAGGTGTCCACATTGTGGCAGTAGAGGCAGCGCATCGCACAGCCCTGCAGGAAGATGATGAAGCGCGTGCCCGGGCCATCCACCGACCCGAACGTCTCGATGGAGTGGACGCGGCCCTGTATCACCATACTTCCCCCTCCGGCAGGACATGTGCCAGACGCTTGTAGTGCAGGAAATCATCTGCTTCGCCGAGTGTGCGGACTTCCTGTGGCGTGGCCAGGCGGAAGCTCTCGACCTCGTCCTCCTGGATCTTGACATCCTCCTGCGCGAAATCTCCTCGGAATTCATAGATATCCACGAAGTAATTATTCTGCTCAGCCGGGCTGTCACTGCGGTACGTGTGGATGCAGCGGCCCTGCTCCGGTGCAAAGCGAAGCCCCGTCTCCTCCGCGACTTCCCGAAGCACAGCCTGCTCCGACGTCTCACCGGCCCGGACGCCGCCGCCGGGAATCTCCCATTTGAGCGGAGCCCATTCCTTGTCGGCCTTGCGCTGCGTGATGAGGATGCGCCCCGCCGCATCGCGTATCAGGGCCAGCACCGTCAGATGGTAGTCGCCCGGCTTCATGTGCCAGTCATTGCGCAACATCTTACGCCCCGTGACCCGCTTCTCACTGTCGTAAATATCCCAGTATTCCATGCCTGCACCTCTTTCGTCCATATATCACGCTAATTATACCACGGCGCATATCACATCACCAGTTATGTTCGATTTATGTTTGATGAAAATCCCGACTGCCTGACAAGAAACAATCGGGCTCATGCGACTCAATGACGCCGACGGCCTGCAGGTACGAGTAAATCGTCGTGGAGCCGACGAATCTCATGCCGCGCTTCTTGAGGTCCTTGGAGAGTGCATCCGAGAGCGGCGACGTTGTCAGGCCGTATTCGTGCAGGACCTTTCCCTCCGTCCACTGCCAGAGATAGCAGTCAAAGCTGCCAAACTCCTGCTGGATACAGTGGAAGACGCGCGCATTCCCTATGGCCGCCTCGATCTTGCGGCGGTGTCGGATGATGGCAGCATCCTGCGTCAACCGCTCGACGTCCTCTGCAGTGAACGCACAGACCTTTTCCAGATCAAAGCCCGCAAACGCCCGCCGGAACCCCTCGCGCTTATTGAGCACGCACTCCCACGAGAGGCCCGCCTGGAAGCATTCCAGGAGCAGCAGTTCAAAGAGCTTGCCATCATCATGCACAGGCCGCCCCCACTCCTCATCGTGATAGCGCACATAGCGCTCATTCTTCGGATTGGCCCAGAAACAGCGCTGCCTGCCGTCCGGCCATTCAAACTTCCCCATACTCTCCTCCCAACATACCTACTTACTTGCATTTGTCTCATTGCAAGGTCTATTATACAATAGATACAAAGCTAAAGCATCGAGCGGATTGCATCTTTTATAGGAGGAAGTTTTATGTCATCATCCCAGCTTTTACCATTTGCATCGGACTATATGGAAGGCGCACATCCTGCCATCCTGAAGCGTTTGGCCGAGACGAACCGCACGCCTATGCCAGGCTATGGTACGGATGCCATCAGCGAAGCGGCGCGCGCGAAGATCCGTGCAGCTTGCCAGTGCCCGGATGCCGATGTCTATTTTCTCGTCGGCGGCACGCAGACGAATGCGACGGTCATCGACGCGCTGCTCGCCTCGTATCAGGGCGTCGTCGCGGCAGACACGGGTCATATCAGCCTGCATGAGGCCGGTGCCATCGAGTTCGGTGGGCACAAGGTCCTGACCCTGCCACATACGGATGGCAAGCTGCGCCCCGAAGATGTCGATGCATATCTGACGGCCTTCGAGGCCGACGGCAACCACGACCACATGGTCATGCCCGGCATGGTCTACATCTCGCATCCGACGGAATACGGCACGCTCTACACGGCAGCGGAACTGCGCCAGCTACACGAGATCTGCCAGGCCCACAAGGTCCCGCTCTTCCTTGACGGTGCCCGCCTCGCCTATGCGCTCGCCTGCCCCGAGAACGACGTGAGCCTATCGCTGATTGCTGCCTGCTGCGATGCCTTCTACATCGGCGGTACGAAATGCGGCACGCTCTTCGGCGAGGCCGTCGTCTTCCCGAAGAAGAACCGTGCACCGCATTTCTTCACGATCACGAAGCAGCACGGCGCCCTGCTCGCCAAGGGCTGGCTGCTCGGCCTGCAGTTTGATGCGCTGTTCACGGACCACCTGTACGAGCAGATTGGCGAAGCTGCCATCACGGCGGCCGATACCATCCGAAAAGCCCTGCACGCATACGGCTACCACCTGTTCTTCGAGACCCCGACCAACCAGATCTTCGTCATCATGCCCAACGAACAGCTCGACCGACTCGCCAAAGAAGTCTCCTACAGCTTCTGGGAGCCGTACGACGAGAATCACACCGTCATCCGCCTGGCGACGAGCTGGGCCACGACGCCGGAAGAAACGCAGCAGCTGCTCGCCGTCCTGGCTGAAACAGCCCGTTAAGCGAACCGCGTAACAAAAAATCCCTTGCTTCACCATTACGGGAAGCAAGGGATTTCTTATTACGCTTAAGCCGTCTGGCTCTTGGCGCGGCGGCTCATGCAGAAGCCGATGAGGACGACGCCTGCGGCGAGGACGGCCTGGAGGGCGATGGCAGCCCAGTCGCCGACGGTGCTCGTGAGCATCGTGCCGAGGATCTTGTCGTGGGCGATCATGGAGCCCGCCGTCCACCCGAGGAGGCCGGCGCCGGCGTAGAGCACGACGGGGAAGCGGTCCATGATCTTGCCAATGAGCGTGCTGCCGCCCACGATGATTGGGATGCTGATGAGGAAGCCGAAGACGACGAGCAGGAAGCTGCCGTGCGACGCGCCCGCAATGGCCAGCACGTTATCAACGCCCATCGCGGCATCAGCGATGATGATGGTCTTGACCGCGCCCATGAGGCTGTCCGACGCCGTGACGTGCTCCTCTTTCTGCTCCGGCACGAGCAGCTTCACGGCAATCGGCAAGAGGATAAGGCCGCCGATGGCCTGCAGGTACGGGATGGTCAGGAGCCAGACCGCCACGAGCGTCATGACGAGTCGGATGATGACGGCACCGGCCGTGCCGATGAGGATGGCTTTCTTGCGCAGGTTCTCCGGCAGCTTGTTCGCCGCCATCGCGATGACGACGGCATTGTCGCCGCCGAGCAGCAGGTCCATCAGGACAATCGTGCCGAGGGCCATGAGGAATTGCATCGATAAGATTTCCATGTGATTGATTCCTTTCTTCAGGTAGTCAAACAAAAAGAGACTTCCGCATGGTATCCGGGAATCCGGGTATCATGCGAAAGTCTCACCTATTACATCAATGTGTGTAACGCTGCCACCAGCCGCTCGTGCGGCATGCTTGTTGACGGCAGCCGAAAGGTTACTCCCCTTCGCTATTCGTTTGTAGCCTCAGTATAGCAGATGAAAGCACCTGCTGTCAATCTCAGAAATTATCTTTATTCGCCTCATAGACTTCCGGCAGGATGGCCGCCAGATTCGTGAACTCCTTGATATTGTGCGCAAAGAGCCCGCGCGCGACCTCGAGCGGCACCGAAACACCTTCCGGCAGAGCTTTGACAATCTCACTGTCGCGCAACGCATAGCCGATCCAGAAGCGTGAAGCAAGCAAGATGCCATCCTGATACGGGAACCACTTATGCGTCATGGCTGCCGCACAATCCCCCGCCCCGATGGCGCAGACGAGGGACTGACAGGTTGCAGAGCCCAGGACGGATTCATCGAAGCCGAAATCGCGCGGACGCTTGAACTGCAGGCGCAGGAAAGACGGTCCGTTCCCAATATCTTCCATGATGTAATGGTCGACGCCCCAGGTCTTCTGCGCAACGGGCACAGCTGGGTCGCAGACATAAGCTGGCTTATCTGCACGCGCAAAATAATGGTCTTCCGGGTCCCAAATCTTGTAGCGCAGGTCAGAACCCACACTGTGCCACGGGAACCACCAATCCATCATCTCATCGGTTACGCCGGGCATATACGTCTCATTGCAGACAAAGCCTGTCCCGTCCTCTGCCACGCCATAGCCGACCTGACAGAACTCTTTATCCGTCCCTTGCAAGAAACAGTCCCTCTCTGCAAAAGGAATCCCCGGAACAGCAGATGGCTCTTCAACCAAAGCGAGCTTCTCGGGCGGAACCGCCGCCATCTTCCGCTCAAAAAGAAGATAGTACGGCAGAGCCCTTTCCTCTTTGCTCACGCCCACCTTTTTTCCAATATACAATGACATAAGAAGACCACCTTTCTTGTTCTACCACTCAACTTATGATACGATTGTATCACAGTACATATGCCGAAACTACCCGTTCACGAGATATAGAACAGAAAGGCTAAATAATGTATCACATTGCAAATGACCCACGCGCCCAAAAATCAGCGGCGCTCATCGCTGAAAGTGTCCTGACCTTGTCACAAAATACACCTGCCGACCGGATTTCCATCGCTTCCATCCAGCGTGCTTCTTCTGTCAGCCGCAGCACCTTTTACCGGCTCTTCGACACACCGGTAGATGTGCTGCTCTGGCAAGTCGACCAATTCTTTGGCGATTTTGCCCGCCAAGTACCGCAGAAAAAGACCCAGAAAGACATCTTGTTTGCCTTTTTCTGCTCTATCATGGAGCATGCGGCTCTGCTTGTCGCGCTCGAGAAATGCAATCGCCTGGATGCACTGGCTCAATGCCATCGGCGCTATTTCCAGCAGATGGGCTCTGTGTTCGGTATCCAGACGGACCATGCAGACGGCAGGCAGGAATACCTCATCGACATCATGAGCTACTTGCTGCCCGTCGCCATCTCGACCTGGATTCATCGCGGACAGAGCGATACACCTGCGGAAGTCTATCGCTACTTCTGGCAAAGCCTCCGGATCATTGCTGAACTCGATTCACTATGAGATTGTCAGATGACAAAATATCCTTTTTCCTGCAGGACAGTCATCGCCTTTGCGAAGTTCTCTTCCTTGACCAAGATGTAGTCCGTGTTATAGGTAGAGACGGCAAAAATCCCAATCTTGTTCTCGGCGAGGATCGTAGAAAGTTTGGATAGGATGCCGATGAGCGAGAAATCCAGCGTGCCCTCGATGCGGAAGGCCCGCCAGCCATCTTCGCGCGCCGTCGTCTGAGATGGCGTGTCCTCGGTCTTGCAGACCAGTGAGAGTTCTTCGTCCGTCTTGGCGAGGAAAAAGAAGTCTGATTTTGTATCCACTTTGTCCATCGCATCCAGCTTGCATACCGTCAGCGGAAAATCGATCTTTTTCAGTTCCATATATCCCCTCCTCAAAGGCGCTGCTCTACGGCGCGTACGGCGTGGCGCACGCAGTCGTCGCAGGAGCAGAGCATCTTGCCCGTCTCGATGCCCTTGAGGTCCTTGCAGATCGTGGCACCGGCTTTTTCCTCGAATTCATGCAGGATATCGCGCATGATGGCGGCCGTCGGCTTGCCGCTCTTGTTCATAAGCCCCATGACCATGCCAGCGCCACAGAGCGCGCCGCACGTCGCCTCCGTGCAGCCCATGCCCATGCCGAACCCCGAGCCAAGTGCCCGGAGCTCTTCTTCGGATTTGCCGAGCTCTTCCGCAAAGGCCAGCAGTACCGCCTGCGCGCAGTTGCAGTCCTTGTGTTTATACGCCACAGCCCGTTCTGCTCGATTATCGCGATTCTTCATTTCCATGATGATGCTCACCTATTTCCTTTTGAATGTATTTCCCTTCATTATACGCTATCTTCATCCACTTGCAAACAGGTCTACCTACGGCATTTCCCGCAATGGCTGCAGCCATTGCAGATGCGCCGGCTTCCGCATTGCTTGCAGTGGGGGCCGTCGTATACAGGCTGATAGCAGTCCGACAGTTGCAAGGGAAAGCCGAGCGGCGTCTTCAACTTGAAGCGCGGCAGATGGCCGAAACTGAGACCAGAACGATAGGCCTGCTCCGCTTGGCGCTGCTTGCTCCGGATGAAATACGATCGTCCATCCTTGACGAAATGCGTTCCTGTCTCGATGAATGAGAACGCAATCCGGTGTGTAAGGCATTCATCATGCAGCTGTTTGACCCATTCGTAATGACAGGGCCGTGCGCCGTCGTAATTCTCGCCGCCGCAGATGACCTGCTCAATCGCGCCACTCTGCAGATAAGGCATTAGGGATACTGGACCGATCAGCGGCGCACACATGACGCCCTTATGTTTGGCGGGAATATCCAGTAAAACAGGCATGCGCCTATCGGCCATCGCCTGATTCTCGCAAGTGACATTGAGCCAGACATTCTCCCAGCCCTCGCCCCAGTCAGATGGCAAATGCGCGCGGATGCGCTCCGGCCGCTTCGTCAGCAGGAAAAAGATGACATCAGGCCGCTGGTACATGATGTTCCAAGCTTCTTCACGCCATTCATCCGCCTCCGCCAGAAAAAAGTCCGAGGTCATGCAGACGCGAATGAGCTCACCGGATTGCACGCGATACCGTCCACTCCGATCCCGCTGCAGTGGGTAATCAAACGTTCCAGTACGATAAATCCGGCTGCCGTCCCGCCCACGTTGCCGGTCAAGGAAGTACATATAGCAATTGGCACAGCCGGGGCTGACACGCACGCAGCCATGCCAAGGATTCCAGATATCATGCATGCTCTTGCTCCAATCCAATCATCTCATCTCGCGTCATTGCCATCATAGTTCGAACATGTCACGCCTTCGCAGTGAAAGATATTGTTTCTCATTGCGCAGGATCTTGGATTTTTCATAATCCATATCAGCTAGGAGGAGTTCTTCTTCCACGCCTGCTAAAGCTGCCAAAGTCCCATCCGGTGCAGCAACCAGGCTCTGACCACAAAAATCCATGACACCCTCGCGGCCGGTGCGATTGACCATGACCGTGTAGAAACTGTTTTGGAATGCGGGAATGCGGAGTTCCCATTGGAATACCTCTAGCGGCTCTGTCGTTTCGCTGGCAACAGCAGTGATAGCCACGTCTGCCCCCTTGAGCGCCAGTGTCCGAAAGCTTTCGGGATAATGCCGATCAAAGCAGACAATGAGGCCGATGTTCCCAGCAGATGTCGGCACAACGATAAAACCATCATCTCCCGGTGTGAAATAATCTTGTTCGTAAAAATGCGGTGCTCGAACGATGTGATTCTTCCTGACAATTGCTTTAATGCCGCCCGTTTCATCGATGACCATCATCGTAGAATAGATCTGCGCGTTCCAAGTCAGCGTTAGCGAAAATACCCCGATGATCCCTTCGTTCCGACAGGCATGGCAAAATCCCTTGATATAGGGATGGTCCAGTGCAATAGCGATATTTTCCTTAGGAAGTCCCGCATATTGAGGGGTATATTCGCTAAGCTGACCCTCTGGAAAGCAGACCAATTGAGCACCTGCCAGCTTTGCTTTGTGCAAGTACAGCAGAGCCTTATGATAATTCTCCTCCATGTCTTTTGTCAAGTGCAGCTGCGCGCAGGCAATACGGATCATGATTTCTCTCCTTCGTTCCAATATAACATCAATCCAGAACCGGCTGAGGCTTGTCCTTGTGCAGGCTCACAGCTGCGCCTATGAGCAGCAGGAGAACGCCGAGCAGGATGCGGCCGGTAATTGCTTCATTGAGGAAAATCAGGGCCATGAACGGGCTCAGGGCCGGCTTGATGAAATACGTCAGACTGCCGATGAAGGTCGATCCCGTCTCCATTGCCTTGAACCAGAAAATATACCCGCCCAGTGTGACGCCGAAGACCAGCAGCAGGACCCAGCCGATATTCTCGACGGTATAGCCGCCGAAAAGGCTGACCTCTGCAAAATCAGGCAAGCCCATCTGCACGAGCCATGCTGCAACGGCGTGGATGTGCGTACAGCAAGCCAAGAGGAAAAGCTGTACACCACCTGCCAGGAAACTCCCTGCCGTCGCCATGGCGCGGCCCAGTTCGTCGAGCATCTTCTTGCCGATGACAGCGTAGAAGCTGTAACAGAAAATAGTGAAGAACAGCAGCAGCAAGCCGATGGGGGCCATCGTCATCTTCATCGGATTCACCAGGACAAATACCGCGCCGGAATCATGAACGCATCCTCTCGCGAAGATACGCAATGAAGCGTTCGGTCACGCCTGTCAATTCCGTCTGGCGATGCCAGAGAACGGCGACGCCGGATGTGGGACTGTCTTCGATGAGGATTGCTGTGAGATTGCGGCCACGCAATGCATGGCAGGCTGAGGTCGGCAAGATGGCGGCACCGAGATTGTGCTCGACCATGGCTACGGCATTGGCCAGCGGCGAGAAGGCGCAGGTAATGCGGCATGGAAGTTCCTTTTCTGCAAACCAGCCGGAGCGCTGTATCGGCACCATGAGCTCTTCCTGGCTGAGCTCTTCCCAGGTAACGAAGTGCTTTGCCTGGACAGCCAGTCGATGTGAGGGATGCATGAGCACCATCCATTGCTCATCCAGCAGATGGATGGCTTCGTAGAGATTGGCGTCGTATGGCTCGCGGATCAGCGCGATATCGACGAGATGTTTCGCGAGCCGCTCCATGACATCGGTGGAGTTACCCGACCACATATTGTATTTCACGTCGGGATACTGTGCCCGGAATCCCTCAATCCAGGTGGGCAGGTAGATCATGCCGACCGTCTCGATGGCACCGAGGTACAACGTCCCCGAAAGCCCCGACTTCATATCGAGCAGCTGGGTGGCCGTCTTATCCGCCAAATCCGTGATGTGCAGAGCCTGTTGGCGCAGGAACCGCCCTTCATCCGTGATGTGCAGCCGCTTTTTCTCGCGGACGAAAAGTGTCACGCCGAGCTCCTGCTCTAATGCATGGAGCTGCCGCGTCAGATGCGGCTGCGCAATATGGAGCTCAGCCGCTGCTCGGGTGATGTTCTCATACTCCGCGATTTTCAGGAAATTCCGCAATACCTTGATGTCCATGGACACCACCGCGGGATGTGTTGACGAGGATCAGATCCCGATTGGCCTTGGCGAAGACTGCCGCATTGAACATGTGCTTCGTGCTGTCCGTCAGCGGGACATGGATGCTGACAAAATCAACTGCCGCGACCAATCCTGAGACTGTCTCGATTTTCTGAAATCCAAGTGCCCTGCAAGCTTCTGCCGAGAGAAATGGGTCGTAGACAAAAATCTCGCAGTGAAAAGCTGCCCGCGCAATACCCGTGACAAGCTGGGCAATCTGACCGCCGCCGACCAATCCGAGCTTCTTGCCCGAGAGTTCAAGGCCGACCGTCTCCGGCTGCCCGAAGGTCTGGAACTTTCCCTGTCTCAGGCCGCGGTCGAGGAACTTCATCTTGCGGGCCATCGCAAGCATGAGGCCGATGGCCAGTTCAGCGACCGACTGCGCATTGCCGCCCTTCGTGCGCTTGACCGAGATCCCGTACTCCTTCGCCGCCTCAACATCGATGCGGTCCAGCCCCACGCCGTGCATCTGGATGAGCCGGCAGCGCTTTGCCCGGCTGATGACTTCGCGCGGACAGTACTGCTGTCGCACGATGATGGCATCGAGCTCTTCCGGATGGTCAAAATTGTCGACGAGATTGACATGGCGGCGCAGCCGCGCCACAGCCGAATCACAGATATGATCGTGAAGATATACATTGGGTATCATATGGCACTCTCCTCAATTTCCTTATACAGATCACTACTCAGATCACTCGGATATCTTGTATTCTACTTTGCTTCAGTTCATACGTCTAATACTTTATCTCAGTATGTTCATGCCAATCTTGTATAAACAAACAAGAACTATGCAAAAACGGAGCGCAAGATTCGCGCCGATGCACGAATCTTGCGCTCCGTTTTCCATGAGGAATTGAGGAGCCATGAAGAAGATGCCGTATTTTCTTGTTTCGATTCATCACAGATGACGCAGGAAGTCCTTGAGCGCCTCTTGCACGGTGAGCAGAAGCTCGCTGCCGTTTGCCAATATCTTTACGCAAAGATTCCCCTCCCCGAAACAGGTCAAGCCAGCTTGGCAATCGTGTTCTGCAACCGTTGCATGCAGATAATCGCGTAACGCCTCTTCGCTCACCGGGAAATGGCAGAGGAGATAATTGCCAAGGTGAGTATAGCCTTCGTATTGGGTGAAGCCCTCACAGTCCACATCGTCTTCCTGCGGAGCAAAGCGGAAATTGTCGGCATAGATGAGATTACCGCCCGATTTGATGCGCACACGGGAACGGTAGAGTCGATAGGCGAATCGCTCGCCGCGGGCAGCACGGCCACAGGCCAGGATATCGGAATAGAACAAACGACTCGTCTCATCGGCCAGTTCGATGGTGAACGCACTGCGAAAAGCCGAATCGGCAAAAGGCAGGACCGGCAGCGGCGCATAGAACAGCGTGGCATCACGGCCCACCGTGACCACACCCTCACGGATGGCCTCACCCTCCGCCATCTGATGGATTTTCTCGTAAGACTGCGATAGGAACTCGGCTTTCACGCCAGGCTCCAAGGTGATTGCAATGGACTGCCTATCGCCTGCCATAAGGCCAGCCGATACCTTGACGACCATGATCTGCAGGAATCCATCTTGATGAAAAGGATGCAGGACTTTAAAAGGAGCGGTGAAGGACAGATGACACATCTTGCCCGGCGCAAGCACCAAGGACAGCTCCGACGTCCGCCCAAAGGGATTTGCTTGCATCATCCTTCACCATTCCCATCATGAACCTCATGAACACCATGAGCGTCTTCCAGCAGGACATTGTGGCGAATCCAGGCAATGATCTCAGGCACGCCCTCTTTCTTCATGAGATTCGTGAACAGAAATGGCCGCGATCCGCGCATCTTCTTAGAGTCGCGCTCCATGATGCTGAGGTCAGCACCGACATAGGGGGCTAAATCCTTCTTGTTGATGACGAGCAGGTCGGAACGCGTGATGCCAGGGCCGCCCTTGCGCGGAATCTTGTCGCCTTCCGATACATCGATGACAAAGATTGTGGCATCGGCCAGTTCCGGGCTGAAGGTCGCTGAGAGGTTGTCGCCGCCGCTCTCGATAAAGACAATCTGTGTATCGGGAAAGCGTTCGGTTAGCTCTTCTACCGCTTCAAGGTTCATGGACGCATCTTCCCGGATGGCCGTATGCGGGCATCCACCCGTTTCGACTCCAAGAATGCGTTCCTTCGGCATCGCCGAGTGCTTAACGAGGAATTCAGCATCCTCTTTCGTGTAGATATCATTTGTCACGACACAGATGCTGTAATGCGGGCAGAGCGCGCGGGTCAGTGCCTCAATGAGAGCAGTCTTACCGGAGCCGACCGGACCGGCCACGCCGATTTTCACATAGGACATAGGGAACCTTCTTTCTCTTGCTTGCTCATATCTTAATACTCTAGTAGGATTCAGGACATATAGAGTCGGGAATAGAGGACTTCATGCTGCATGGCTCGGATGTCAAGGCCCGGTGAGGAAAGGCAGAGGTCATCTGCATCGGCCGCCAGGGCCATGTCAATATACGTACTATAACGTTTGCGAAACGATGCCACAAGGCGCGCGCCATCCGTCTGTGACAGCGGGATGAGTTTGACACAGGTATTCGTCAGGGCTGATAGCTGTGCGTAGAGATAGTGCTGCAGAGCCGCGCGCTCTGGCAGGCCCAATGCTGCCGCGAGCGCGCCATAGCAGACGGGATGGGAGGACGACTGCTCAGCAGCCTTCACATAATCGCCAAAGCGCGAGTCAAACGGCAGACCAATCTTCATGGCATTCTTGGCAAGGCGCCGTCCTAGCTTCTGCAGAGCCTCGCGCGGTTCGCGCGGCACGCGCGCCGCGCGGACTTCTTCCTCAAGAGTCTGCAGCCTTTCAATACCATCCGGTTTAGGGAAAGCTTCATAGGCCAGGCGAGCTGACAGCAGTTCTCCGTAGAGGAAGCTGCCCGAGAAATACGCCTGCAGCCATTTTCCTGCTGTTGCTGCATCGTGCACGAGCCCTTGCTGCACATACGTCTCGAGCCCATACGAGTGTGCATATGCCCCGATGGGGAACAGTGCATCATTGAGTTCGAGCAGTAGGAAGAGCGCTTCTTCCTCTGCGAGCGCGCGGGACTCAGGCATGATTTCCCTCCCCCTCCGCAGAAGCGGCACCACCATTGCGATGCGAAGAGGCATGATGATGCGTGCCGGACAAGAGCTTCAGGCGGCATCGTTCCTCGAGCTTGATCTCCTTTTTCTCATAGGGCACCTGAAGTTTATGGAAGAGGTCTTCCATGGCTGCATCGTATAAGACAGCAAAATACAGGCAGCCAGATGCGGGACCTTCCACTTCATAGAGCGGTGCATGCCGGTTGCCGACTTCATAACAGAAACGGGCAATTGCTGCGTTCCCCTCCGGCCTTGCCAAAAGCGACAGCACTGGCAGGATCTCGACTGCTACGACCGTGTCCCCGTCCTCGAGCAGGACATCGCCATCGTGCAGGCCGCGCAATTGCGCTTCTGGTGAGAGACGCAGGGCGATGTCACGCCCGCCGCGCGTCGTCCGGCGCAACAGATGCTTCTGCGCATCCGCATAGTCGAGCTGCAATGGATCGACTGCTTTCCCAGCATACGCCGCATCGGACAGCGTACCACATACATGCGTGAGAATCATACTATCTCTCCTTTTACTTTTAACTTTCGCAATGCAATCAGAACAGATGATAGAGCTGAGCCAGTGGCAGCTGCTCTGCTGGCTTGCTCGTGATCTTCGCGCCATCGACGCGGACTTCATATGTCTCTGGATTGACGGTGATGGATGGCGTCTTGTCGTTGAAATGCATGTCCTTCTTCGTGATGTCACGGCAATGCGAGACAGGACGTACCTGCTTCATGAGGCCCAGTCTTTCCTTGATATTGGCGTCATAAGCCGCCTTTGATACAAAGGTGATGCAGGTATCATGACGCGCACCAGCTGCCGCACCGAACATTGGGCGGTAAAAGACGGGCTCTGGCGTCGGGATGGAGGCATTCGGGTCCCCCATCTTCGAAGCGATGATGAAGCCACCCTTGATGATGAGCTCTGGGCGCACGCCGAAGAAAGCAGGATTCCAAAGCACGAGATCGGCCAGCTTGCCCTTTTCAATGGAGCCGACTTCTGCCGAAAGGCCGTGCGTGATGGCCGGGTTGATGGTATATTTCGAAAGATAGCGGAGGATGCGGAAATTATCGTTCTCGCCCAATTCCTCCGAAAGGCGGCCGCGCTCCTTCTTCATCTTATCCGCCGTCTGCCACGTGCGCACGATGACTTCACCGACGCGGCCCATGGCCTGCGAATCGGAGCTCATCATCGAGAAGATGCCCATGTCATGCAGGACGTCTTCCGCGGCAATCGTCTCAGGACGGATGCGCGAATCGGCAAAGGCCACGTCCTCGGGGATGCGGCTGTCGAGGTGATGGCATACCATGAGCATGTCAAGATGTTCATCAAGTGTGTTCTTGGTAAAAGGCATCGTCGGATTTGTCGACGATGGCAGGATGTTCTCAAAGCCTGCCGCCCGTATGATGTCCGGAGCATGGCCGCCGCCGGCCCCCTCCGTGTGATACGTGTGGATGGTCCGACCGCCGATGGCATCGAGCGTGTCCTCGACACAGCCTGCCTCATTGAGCGTGTCCGTATGGATGGCCGTCTGGACATCATAGGCATCCGATACGCGCAGGCAGGCATCGATGACGGCTGGCGTCGCGCCCCAGTCCTCGTGGATCTTGAGGCCCATCGCGCCTGCTTCAATCTGCTCAGCAAGCGGTGGCAGACTTGAGCAGTTGCCCTTGCCGAGAAAGCCGAGGTTCATCGGATACGCATCGGCTGCCCGCAACATCTCTCGGAGATTCCAAGGCCCTGGCGTGCAGGTCGTAGCATTCGTGCCGTCAGCTGGCCCCGTGCCGCCACCGATCATCGTCGTGATGCCGCTGTAAAGCGCCGTATCGATCTGCTGCGGACTGATGAAATGGATGTGGGTATCGAGTCCGCCTGGCGTCACGATGAGTCCCTCAGCGGCCAGTGCTTCCGTCGATGCACCGACTGTCAGTCCCGGCGTCACGCCTTCCATGATATCGGGATTGCCCGCCTTGCCAAGGCCGACAATGCGGCCGTCCTTGATGCCGATATCCGCCTTGACAATCCCCTGCACAGGGTCCATGACGATGGCATTCGTCAGGACGAGGTCCAGTGCACCGCCAACGCTCGTGATCTCCGAGGCCTGTCCCATGCCGTCACGCAGCGTCTTGCCTCCACCAAACTTTGCTTCATCGCCGTAGCTCGTATAATCCTTCTCGATCTCGAGCACGAGGTCAGTATCCGCCAGTCGCACCTTGTCGCCTGTCGTCGGGCCATACATCGCCGCGTACTTTTCCCGGCTGATCGTGTAACTCATCAGACATCGCCCTCCTTCTTTTTTCGATTCTCCGTCTCCACATCGGCTGCTCCGGCAAAGCCGCGTTCTTTCGCATGGCGCAGGGCTTCCGCGCGCTCAAAGTCACCAGCCGGCCCCATTGTCAGGCCATTGAAGCCGAAGCAGCGATTCCTACCGCGCAGCGAGACGAGCGCAACAGTCTTCTGCTCGCCCGGCTCAAAGCGCACGGATGTGCCGGACGGGATATCGAGGCGCATGCCGAATGCCTCCCCGCGCGCAAAGCTCAAGCAACGGTTCACCTCAAAGAAGTGATAATGTGCGCCGACCTGAACGGGGCGGTCGCCGAGATTCGTGACGACAAGTTTCCGGACCGTCCGCCCGGCATTGAGTACGATGTCCCCTTCCTCCAAGAAGAATTCACCTGGTATCATGCACTGACCTTCTTTCTCCATTCATTGTTTTGACTCATTGGATTGGCTCATGTACGGTCACGAGCTTCGTTCCATCGGGGAACGTCGCCTCAATCTGTACGGAGGGAATCATCTCTGGTACGCCCTCCATGACATCTTCACGCGTGAGGATTTCTCGTCCTCTTGTCATGAGATCTGTGACGGTATGGCCGTCGCGGGCCATCTCCATGAGCTCCATGCTCAGATAAGCCACTGCTTCCGGATGATTGAGCTTTAGGCCTCTCGCCCTGCGCTCTTCTGCCAGCTTGCCCGCATAATGCAGCATGAGTTTCTCCATATCCTGCGGCGTCAATCGCATCGTGTCATCGGCTCCTTCCTATCTGTTATCATATATCCATGCTTCAGGATGCCAGCATATGCTGCTGGATCTCTTCTTTCTTCGCTTCTCCTGCCGCTACGTGCAGGACGATCTGCCCCTTGTCCATCACATAGCATTCATCAGCCAGCTCCAGTGCAAAATCCAGATACTGCTCGACGAGCAGGATGGAAAGGCCTGTCTCTTTATTGATGGTGCGGATGGCCGCGCCGATTTCCTGGATGACAGACGGCTGGATGCCTTCCGTCGGCTCATCGAGCAGAAGAAGTTTCGGATGAGCAATGAGCGCGCGGGCAATGGCCAGTTGCTGCTGCTGACCACCGGAGAGGTCCCCGCCCTTGCGCGGCAGGAATTTCTCGACAATCGGGAAAAGATGGAAAAGCTCTGACGGGTCCTGCTTCTTCCCGCCGCAGACTTCAAGACCAAGCCGCAGATTCTCGGCCACCGTCATCTGCGGGAAGATATCGCGTCCCTGTGGCACATAGCCGATACCGCAGCGCGCCCGTTCATACGGAGGCTTCTTCAAGAGCTCTTCACCAGAAAGCTCAATGCTGCCAGCTGGCGTCTTGACAACCCCCATGATGCTCTTGAGCGTTGTCGTCTTGCCGACGCCATTGCGACCGACAAGCGCGATGATCTTGCCATCCGGCACTGAAAGATTGATGTCGTGGAGTATCTCACTTTCTCCGTAATATGCTGTAAGCCCTTTGATCTCAAGCATGCTGCTCCTCCCCTCGTCCAAGGTAGACCTCCTGGACCTTCTTGTTCTGCATGACTTCATTCGCCGTCCCCTCCGTCAAGATGGCCCCTTCATGCATGACCGTCACATCGTCCGCGATGCTCTTGACGAAGTTCATATCGTGTTCGACGACGGCCACAGCACAGCGGTCCTTGATTTCCTCGAGAATGCGTGCTGTCTTCTCCGTTTCTGCCTGTCCCATACCGGCGACCGGCTCGTCGAGCAGCAAGAGCTTCGGTTCCTCGACGAGAAGCATCGCAATCTCGAGCCACTGCTTCTCGCCGTGTGACAGGGATTTTGCGCGCTCCTTGCTCTTCTTGTCGAGACCGACGAGGTTCAGCACCTCGTAGATTTTCCGCATATCAAGATAGCGCTTGCGCATGAACAACGAGCCGAACACACTCTTGTCGTGATTCAATGCAATGCGCATATTGTCGTAGACACTGAGGTTGACAAAAGTCGATGGAACTTGGAATTTGCGGCAGATTCCTTTCTTGACAATCTCGAATTCCTTCAACTTCAGGATGTTGCCGACTCCAGCGTAATCGACTTCACCAGCAGAAGGCTTCGTCTTGCCGCAGATGACGTCGAGCAATGTCGTCTTGCCCGCTCCGTTCGGACCGATGAAGAAGTGGATTTCATGCGGCGCAATAGAAGTCGTCACATCGTTGACGGCCTTGAAGCCGTCGAATTCAACGGATATGTGCTTGAGGCTCAAGAGCGCATCTGTGGCGCTCTCTTTGTTGCCAGAATGACGTATCATGATGCCATCTCCTTTCTCTTGCAGGTACGGCGTCTGCCACCGAAGAATGCAGGCATGACCGGCAGATAAGGCCGGGCCTTAGCATACAGAGCGGAACAGACCCCGACAAGTCCTTTCGGCATGAAGAGCACGACAAGGACAAAGAGCAGGCCGATGAAGTACAGCCACATATCAGGAGCAGTCTCACTGATGCCCGTCTTCATCGCATTGACGAGCAGTGCGCCGATGACCGCGCCGATGAGCGTCCCACGGCCGCCAACAGCCACCCAGATAACCATCTCGACCGAAAAGGCAATATCGAGCTCTTTCGGCGAGATCATGCCCGCAAAGAGCACGTACATCGCGCCGGCAATGCCCGTGATAATGGCAGAGATGCAGTAGACAAACGTCTTATAGCGGCTCGAATCGTATCCTGTGAAGTACGTGCGGTTCTCACCATCGCGGATGGCGATGAGGATCTTGCCGATGCCACGGCTCATGAACCAAGTGCAGAAAACATACGTTACGACCAGCAATGCCACGGCAACATAATAGAAGGAAACGAGATTCATCGGGTTCTGGAGCTGGATGCCAAAAAGCGTCGTGAAGCCCGTGATGCCATTACTGCCGCCCGTGTACGCCTGCATGCCGACAAAGATGGTCACGAAAGCCCAGGCCAGTGCCTGCGACAGGATGGAAAAGTAAACGCCCTTGATGCGGTTCTTGAAGGTGGAGAATCCTACAATGAAAGCTAAGAGCAGTGGCAGTGCAATGACCGCAAAGAAGGCGAACGGCGCAGATGCAAACGGCTTCCAGAATGCTGGCAGCTGCGTCAAGCCGCCCGTTACCATGAATTCCGGCAGCGAACTGCCACTGGCCACGAGCTTCAGATGCATCGCCATCGCATACGCGCCTAACCCGAAGAATACACCGTGACCGAGGCTCAGGATGCCCGTATAGCCCCAGATGAGGTCGATACCGAGCGCCACGATTGCATAGCAGAGGAATTTGCCGAGCAGGGTCAGGCGGAAGAGTGTCAGCACGAATGGCATCGTGAGCAGCGCCAAGACCAAGAGAATGAAGACAAGATTCTTCTTGTCCCGGAACCAATATTTGATACCCAAAGTACAAGGCCTCCTTTCTCAATCATCAAGAGAACGACTGCGCAGAGCGAAAAGCCCCTGTGGCTTTTTCTGCAGGAACAGGATGACGAGAAACAGCACTGCAGCTTTTGCAATAGATGCCGTGCTGCCGAATTCGAAGACTGTCCCTGCCACGCCGATGATCAGTGCCCCCGAGATGCAGCCAATCAGCTTGCCCACACCGCCGAGCACGACGACCATAAAGGTATCGACGATATAGTTCTGCCCGAGCGTCGGGCCGATGGAGCCGAGCAGCGTCAAGGCGCAGCCCGCGATGCCCGCCAGACCGCTGCCGAGCGCAAACGTCAGGCAGTCGATGCGCTTCGAGCGAATGCCTAGGCACTGTGCCATGTCACGGTTCTGGATGCAGGCCCGCATCTTGCGGCCAAAGTCCGTATGATAAAGAACAGCCCAGACGCCGACGAGGCAGGCAAGAACAAGTGCCAGGATGAACAGGCGCTTGTAGGACATCGAGACGCCCAAGAGGGAGATGCTGCCACCGAGAAATGCCGGTGCCACGACATTGACGTTTGGTGCGCCAAAGATACTGCGCGCCAGCTGCTGCAGGATGAGGCTGACGCCCCAGGTTGCGAGCAGGCTGTCGGTCGGCCGACCGTAGAGCCTCCGGATGACAGTGACCTCCAGCGCCATGCCGAAAGCAGCCGCCACGAGGAAGGCGAGTACGATGGAAATGAAGAAATAACCGTCGCCGAGGACAGGCATCAGTAGCCCCTGCACGACATATGTCGTATAGGCACCGACCATGATGAATTCCCCGTGCGCCATATTGATGATGCCCATGAGTCCGAACGTGATGGCCAATCCCAGTGCTGCCAGCAATAGGATGGACGAAAGGCTCAGGCCATTGAATAAGATGGTAAGAATATCCATAAATGCCTCTCTTTTTCATAAATAAGTGCAGGATATGCGCTGCTGATGCCTCGCACCTCCTGCACTTCCCCTACGTCACACGCTTTACTGTGCTTCTGCACTCAGGCCTTTAGCCCAGTCATACGTCTTGAGGAATGGATCCGGCTTGATGGGGTCCGTCGCAAAGACTTCATCGATGAGGCCATTACTTGTGACCTTGCCGATGCGCACGTATTTGTACAGATGCTGGTTGTCGCCATCAATCTTGACCGTGCCTTCCGGTGCATCAAAGCTGATGCCGCCAGCCGCCGCACGGACCTTGTCGACATCAAAGCTGCCAGCTTTCTCGACGGCAGCCTTCCAGAGGTAAACGGCGTCGTAAGCGGCTTCAATCGGATCATCCGTGACGCGGTCTTCGCCGTATGCCTTCTTATAGGCCGCGACGAACTTCTCGTTGGCCGGCGTCTTGGTCGTCTGGTAATAGTCCCACGAGACGAGGTCGCCAGCAATGTTCTCGGCACCGATGCCCTTGATTTCTTCTTCGGCAATCGAGAACGACATGACCGGGCATGCTTCTGCTGTTACGCCGGCATCTTTCAGCTGCTTGAAGAACGCCACGTTGGAGTCACCGTTCAACGTATTGACGATGACATCGGGGTTGGCGGCCTTGATTTTGCTGATAATCGTCGCGTAATCCGTATATCCCATCGGAGTGTACTCTTCGCCGACAACCTCACCACCCTCTGCGGCGAGCTGCGCCTTGATGATGCGGTTCGCTGTCTGAGGGAATACATAGTCGCTGCCGACGAGGAACATCTTCTTCCTGCCGTTCTTCAGCAAGTACTCGATAGCCGGTACAATCTGCTGATTCGGGGCAGCACCCATGTACATGATGTTTTTCGACTGCTCCATGCCTTCGTACTGGGTCGGGTACCACAGAAGACCGTTCGAGCCCTCCACGACTGGTTTCACTGCCTTGCGCGAAGCACTCGTCCAGCATCCAAAGATGGTCGCAACTTTATCATTCATCAGGAGTTTCTTGGCTTTTTCCGAGAAGATCTGCGGATCCGAGGCACCGTCTTCCTCGACAATCTCGATTTTCTTGCCCAAGACGCCGCCCTGATCATTGATTTCTTGGATAGCGAGTTTCTCGGCATCGCGTACAGACGTCTCACTGATCGCCATCGTACCGCTCAGGGAATGAAGCAGTCCGACTTTTACCGTATCGCCCGAAGCGTTGCTCGTATTGCCGCTCATGGCACTGTCTCCGCCACAGCCCGTGACTAGCAGACTTGAAGCTAGGAGAGAAATTCCCAGCAGTTTTTTCCACATTCTCATATCCACACTTCGCTTTCTTGTTGAACTCATCTATAATTCCAACGGCGGCATTTTCTCGAGAAAATCTGCACCCAGTAAAACGAAGCGGGGCTCATGATCCGTGCCAATGCACTGAATCATGAGCCCCGTTGCTCAACTGGATATGGTCCTATTGTAAGGCTACCTGTATGTTTTGTCAACAGTCTATTGTATGTATACAATAGACAAAATGTTCATTTTTGCACAATATCAGCATAAAAAACGATTTTTCTCAGCAGCATCTCACTATTCACCCATATTTATCTCATCAGATAAATATCCTGACAAAAATCCGCATGACGTCAGCCAGCCGACACCATGCGGAAATCTCCTAGTATTCAGTTCGTCAGCAGGGCATCCTGCATCTCATCGAGCATCGCCTTTGCCTGCTGCCAAGAATCGTCATGCGTACCCGCAGCAGAGGCGAGGTCATTGCTAGCCTGCTGGAAGAGCGGCCAGATGGCGTGCAAGTCATCCTGGCGCAAAAGGCACGCTTCTGCCTGCAGGAGCGTGAAATGCGCGCGCTCAACGGGCGTATTGCTGTCGAGCACCGCCAGAGAGGCGATGATACTGGCCTCGCTGTAGCGCCCGTCATGCATGCATTTGCTAAAAAGCATCTCACTCGTATGGAGCGGTGTCTGATGCGCGTGGTTGTCGCGGATGGCGGTCTGCGTGATCCTATACTGATCATCACTGATGACCGCCATCTCACGATATTTGAGGGCAATACGAGCCTTCAGGGCCGCCTGAGCGCGGACTGCCGAGCTCAGGCCGTTGTCGCCTCCATCTGTCACGACAGAGATAGGGGGTCTCACGGCGTCCCGTGGCTGTGCCGCAGCAGATGACGATGTGCTTCCAAGAGGCAGGCAGACGGCCAGCAATACCAGCACACCGCCTACCACCTTCCCTGCATTCAGCATTCCTTGAAGAGCTCGATGGACTCACCGCACGGGCCTACAGCAAAGGCAATGCGGACCGGGAACGGCGTCTCTGCGGGGATGGTCAGATCAGTCGGCTCAACGGTGATCTTGTAACCTGCCTCGCGAATGGCCTTGACACAGGCGTCCGTGTCGTCGGTGGCCAGAGCGAAGTGGCGCACGGAGCCTTCGCTGTGGTTCTCGCCGCCCTTGGCAAAGATTTCGATGAGGCCGGCGCCGGTATCGAACATGATACCAGCTTCCTCACCTTCACCCCAGCTGCGCTTCACGGGCAGACCGAGGACTTCCTTGTAGAAGTGGATGGCCTCCTGGAATTCCGCCTGGCAGCTGCACTTGAGTGCAGCGTGATGCAATCCTTTGATCAATGACATGGAAAAGACCTCCTATTCTGATACAATAACTCTTACAATCTATCTCAACACCGGCAAGCGCTATTACGGTTCCCGGTATTCGACAGCATTCTCCTCACACCAGTCGCGCGCGGCCTGCAGCAGATAGTCCTGCTTGAAGGCCTCCCAAGCTGGTTTGAGCAGCAGATGGCGGACCTGATGGTGGAAGCGCGTCACGGCACCTGTACCCTGCAGGGCCTCGCGCAGGCGCTCTTTGACGTCCTCGCGCGGTCGCGACTCCGCAAATGCATGCATCATCGCCGTCTCATCCTCGTCCATGACGTTCGGGATCGGGATGTAGTGCTCCCAGTCCTCTTCCATCGCGAAGGCGTGGTGCATGGCCTCTTCCTCGGCCATGTCGTCCGCCATCATGACGACCTTGCCCGCCCGGATGTCCACATAGCCCTGGCGCACATCCGACTGGGCAAAAGCCGCCGCTAAATCCTTTAAATCGACTTTCATGTTTAGGTCACCTTTCGTCTTACGCAATCTCTTGCTCCTATTATAGCAAATTTTAGCAAAAGAAACACCCATGCGCCAGGATATGGATATCCCAGTGCACGGGTGTTGGACATACTCAGTTAGGGTCGAATTTCTTGCTGGCATCCTGCAGGAGATGGTCGCGCAGTTCCTTGGACGCCGCAAAGTAATCGTGGACGGTCTGGCGGTCGTGATGCTCGACGGCTGTTATGACCTCGCCGAGAATGGCCTGCAACTGCCGCAGGTCGCTCGCGATGGCCTCGCCGTTCGTCATGCAGATGTCGGCCCACATGTCGGCATTCGACGAGGCGATGCGCGTCGTGTCGCGGAAGCCGCCGCCGATGAGCTTGATGCAGGATTCGCGGTCGTCGCCCGAGCGGTCGAGCAGCGTGACGAGTGCGGCGGCTGTGACATGCGGCACGTGGCTGATGACGGACGCGCAGCGGTCGTGCTTGGCGATATCGAGCGTCGTGAAGTTCGCGCCCGTGTACTTGAGCACGCTCATGAGCTTCTCATGGGCCTCTGGCGGTGCGCCAGTGTCCTCGACGATGACGTACGCTTTGCCGACGAAGAGGTCCTTCATCGCAGCATCGACGCCGCTCTTCTCGCGGCCCGTCATCGGATGGCCGGCGATGTAGTAGATGTCTGGCGGCAGGATCTTCTGCAAATGTTGCCAGATGTAGCCTTTTGTGCTGCCCGCATCCGTCAGGATGCAGCCCTTCTTGAGGTACGGCAGGATTTTCTCCACCATCGGCACAATCTGCAGCACGGGCGGGCTCAGGAAGACGATGTCGGCATCGCGGACGACCGCCTCGACGTCGGCAGAAGCGTAGTCGACAGCCCCGAGCTCAACGGCCCGGTCCATCGAGGACTGATGGCGGCAGAGTCCCGTGATGTAGATGTCCTCGCCGAGCTTGTCCTTGAGGCAGAGCCCGAGCGAGCCGCCGATGAGTCCAACGCCGATGATGGCAAGCTTGAGGCGGCTCATAACGTGCGCCCCATGACGTCACAGATCTTGCCGAGCTCGCCCATCAGGGCGTTGAAGTTCTTCGGCGTGAGGCTCTGGTCGCCGTCGGAAAGCGCGACCTCCGGATGCGGGTGTACCTCGATGATCAGGCCGTCGCAGCCAGCGGCGACAGCGGCGCGCGCCATCGGGCGCACCATCTCCCAACGGCCCGTGCCATGGCTCGGGTCGACGATGATCGGCAGATGCGAGAGCTCCTTGATGGCTGCAACGGCGCTGAGATCGAGCGTATTGCGCGTGAACGTCTCGTACGTGCGGATGCCGCGCTCACAGAAGATGACCTGCTCGTTGCCGCCCGCCATGATGTACTCCGCCGCATTGAGCCATTCGCTGATGGTCGCCGCAAGACCGCGCTTGAGCATGACCGGCTTCTTGGCCTTGCCGAGCGCCTTGAGGAGCTGGAAGTTCTGCATGTTGCGCGCGCCGACCTGGTAGATGTCGGCGTACTTGCCGACGAGCTCGATGTCATCCTTGTCGACGATTTCCGTGACGACCTTGAGGCCTTCTTCATCGGCTACCTCGCGCAGCATCTTGAGGCCCTCTTCAGCCAGGCCCTGGAAGTCGTACGGGCTCGTGCGCGGCTTGAACGCGCCGCCGCGCAGGAATTTCGCGCCGCCCGCCTTGACCGCCTTGGCGGCCTCGCGCAGCTGCTCGATGCTCTCGACCGAGCACGGACCCGCCATGACGACGACTTCCTTGCCGCCGATCTTGACGCCGTCGACATCGATGATTGTGTCCTCCGGATGGAAGTGGCGGCTGACGAGCTTGTATTTCTCCGTGATGCGCACGGTCTTCTCGACGCCCTCGAGCATGCTGACCTCGAGGTTGGCGATCTTCTTGCGGTCGCCGATAACGCCGATGATCGTGCAGTCCTCGCCCGTCGACAGGTGTGCCTTGAGGCCGACCTGCTGCAGGCGCTCTTCTACTTTCTGGATATTCTCTTTCGTAGCATCTGGTTTCATGACAATGATCATAATGGTTTCCTCCTGACAATCCCCCGAAGAATAGAAAAAGCCCGCCCCTCTACAGGGACGAGCCGATATACCCGTGGTACCACCCTGCTTGCTGACGCAAGCCTCTCACTTCGGATACTGACATATCCTAGCCTCTGATAACGGTGGCATTCCGGCGGGGCCTACTCTCTTCAGCCTGCTGCTCCTGAGTGTATTTCGTCCCCTCTCCCTGCGCTGTCACACCAGCCCAGCGCTCTCTTCAAGGAAGTCTCAGGGATTACTTCTCTCATTCCTCGCATTTCACTTGATGTATATTACCATAACAGATTTGTTACAGAATGTCAACACATCATCGCTGAAATCGTCAAAAATTGTACAACAAAGACAAATCCCAGCACACAACCCTGTTTCCTTGTCAATCAGACGCGGACCATCGCAATCTCATCGCAGTTCGGGAATTTCGGGCAGTCGATGCATTCCTTCCAGACCTTGTGCGGCAACTCTTCCTTCGTGATGGTCTGGAAACCGAGTTTCTGGAAGAAGCCCGGCTTGTAGGTCAGCGTGAAGTACTTCTCGACGCCGAGCGCATCGCCTTCCTCGATGAGGCGGCGGACAATCTCCGCGCCGATGCCCTGGCGCGTCAGCTCTGGCGAGACCGCCATCGTGCGGATCTCCGCCAGGCGGTCCCAGATGATGTGCAGGCCGCCGACGCCAGCCACCCTGCCCTCTTCATCGACCGCGACAATCATGTCGCGCAGAGTCTCATAGAGCGTGTTGCGCGAGCGCGCGAGCATGACGCCGTCCGTCGCATAATCGTTCACGAGATGGTATATCGCTTCAATATCGGCAAATGTTGCCTTTCTGTACTGCATCATTTCTCTGCTCCTTTACTCGATTCCTGCCCTGCAAGCGGCTCTGCACTCGGGCACACGGGCGCGAGCGGGCAGATATCGCAGGCGGGCTTTCGCGCCTTGCAGATCTTGCGGCCGTGCCAGATGAGCCAGTGGTGCGCATCCGACCACTTCTCCTTCGGGATGTTCTTCATGAGCCCCTGCTCCACGGCCAGCGGCGTGGAGCCCGTCGCGAGCTGCAGCCGGTTGGCGATGCGGAAGACGTGCGTATCGACCGCGATGGCCGGATGGTGGAAGGCCACGCTCATGACGACATTGGCCGTCTTGCGCCCGACGCCCGGCAGCCGCTGCAAGGCCTCGAAATCGTCCGGCACCTCGCCGCCGAATTCCGTGCAGAGCATCTGGCAGGCCGCGAGGATGTTCTTCGCCTTATTGCGGAAGAGTCCGCAGTCGCGGATCTCGTTCTCGAGTGCGGGGAGCCCCATCGCCACGATATCCTCCGGCGACTTGACCTTGGCAAAGAGGCGCTTTGTCGTGACGTTGACGCGCTTATCGGTGCACTGCGCCGAAAGGATGACGGCGATCAGGAGTTCAAACGGGTTGCGGAAGATGAGCTCCGGCTTCGCCCCGCGGTACGTCTCCTCGAGGATGGCCAGCTGCTCATCTCGTATCTTCTTCGTTACACGCATAAAATCCACTTCCTGTTCTGCAAAAATGGCAAAAGGAAGGGCCCAATCCATGAATTGAGCCCTTTCCTGAGTTTCACGATTTTATTCCATTATAGCAGATTCCAGACGTCTGGCAAGTGACAGGTGCCTGTCATCCACCATTACAGTCCTCACGTCTATGAAAGCCATCAGTTCGTCAGGCTGCGGATTGGTGCAGGGATGCGGCCGCCGCGCGCGATGAACGCCTCGGAACTGTACTGGTTGCGCACGGGCACGATTGGGCAGTAGCCGAGCAGGCCGCCGAACTCGACCGTGTCGCCGACTTTCTTACCTGGGACGGGGATGACGCGGACGGCCGTCGTCTTGTTGTTGATCATGCCGATGGCCGCTTCATCTGCGATGATGCCCGAGATCGTCGCAGCCGACGTGTCGCCCTCGATAGCGATCATGTCGAGGCCGACCGAGCAGACGCAGGTCATCGCCTCGAGCTTCTCGATGGAGAGACTGCCTTCAGCAACCGCGTGGATCATGCCCTCATCCTCGCTGACCGGGATGAAAGCGCCCGAGAGGCCGCCGACATGCGAAGAAGCCATGAGGCCACCCTTCTTGACGGCATCGTTGAGCAGGGCGAGCGCCGCCGTCGTGCCCGGTGCGCCGCAGCTCTCGATGCCCATCTCCTCGATGATGCGCGCGACACTGTCGCCGACAGCCGGTGTCGGGGCCAGCGAGAGGTCGATGATGCCGAACGGCACGCCGAGACGCTTCGATGCCTCGCGCGCGACGAGCTGGCCGACGCGCGTAATCTTGAAGGCCGTGCGCTTGATCGTCTCCGCGATTTCCGTGAAGTCCGCGCCCTTGAGGTCTTCGAGCGCATGCTTGACGACGCCTGGGCCCGATACACCGACGCTGACGACCTTATCCGCCTCGCTGACGCCGTGGAACGCACCTGCCATGAAGGGGTTGTCGCCCGGCGCGTTGCAGAAGATGACGAGCTTCGCGCAGCCGAGCGCCTGCTGGTCGCGCGTGAGCTCTGCCGTGCGCTTGACGACTTCGCCCATCTCGCGCACGCAGTCCATGTTGATGCCCGTCTTCGTTGAGCCGAGGTTCACCGAAGAGCAGACGAGGTCCGTCGTCGCAAGCGCCTGCGGGATCGAGTTGATGAGCACGCGGTCGCCGTGCGTGAAGCCCTTCTCGACGAGGGCCGAGAAGCCGCCGATGAAGTTGATGCCGACTTCCTTGGCCGCACGGTCCATCGCCTCAGCGACCGGCACGTACGAGTCCGTCTTGCAGGCATCGGCTGCGATGGCGATTGGTGTGACGGAGACGCGCTTGTGGATGATGGGGATGCCGTATTCCGTCTCGATGTCCTCACCCGTCTTGACGAGAAATTCCGCCGACTTCGTGATCTTGTCGTACACGTTCTGGCAGAACTTGTCGATGTTCGGATGCGCGCAGTCGCGCAGCGAGATGCCCATCGTGATGGTACGGACATCGAGCTTATTTTCCGTAATCATGCGGTTTGTTTCTAAAATATCATCTATCGTTATCACAGAGCTCTTTTCCTCCTAAAAGTCATCAAAATCATCAAAGTCATCAAAAGTCAGTCCGGTATCCTTGCCGTCCGTTCAGACGTTATGCATGACATTGAAGATGTCTTCATGCTGTGCCTTGATGTCGACATTGATCTCCTTGCCCTTCTCCTTGAGCGTCTTCTGCAGGTCTACGAGGTTGATCTTGCTCGCGCTGATCTCCGCGATCATGACCATGTTGAAGAAGCCATCCATGATGTTCTGATTGATATTGAGGATGTTGACATTATTCTCGGCGAGGATCTGGCTGACCATCGCGATGATGCCGACACGGTCTTTACCAACAACAGTTACTACCAGTTTCATTTACACATTTCTCCTTCATTGACCAGATGTATAACACCGTTTGCATCAGGTGGAACAATGTCCCCACACAAACTATTTTCTCCATTATAGCAAGGCTTCTTGAAAAAACCAATAGCTACAGTGAAAATTCTCGCCGTTTCATTCCTTCTATATACAAAAAAGGCGAAGAACACCGCGTCCTCCGTCTCATTTCGTGCTATTCCTTTATACGAGCCTCATCTGGCAAGATCATGCATTCCAGCTGATGACTTTGCCCAGAGCCTCTACATTTGCATAGGACTTGAATACGTGCTTCACAATCTTCTTCATAGAAAACCCTCCTGTCTTTTCACGACTTCATCTGTGATTTGATGATGTAATTACCATAGCACGATACCGATTCCACGTCAATACGAGCTAAAAAAGAAGTTTTCTTGAAAATTTTTTCTATTTTCGCGCATTAAAAAACAATGTACCGCAGCGTATGCTGCGGTACATTGTTTCAATTTTTCTGCAGGATAAAGCTTGTGCCGTCATCTGTGCTAATCGCATAGTCCGTCGAGGAGAGCAGGCCTTCGATGAACTTGCCGCGCAGGGCCTGATAGACAGCCGGACTGCCCTCGACTTCCGTCCAGTAGTGGCTGTGCACATCTGCCGTCTTGTCCCAGCGGAACGTCTCGGCCGTCTGGTCACGCATCATGTTGACGCCATCGCACGGCATGCCGTCGACGAGGTGCGTCGTCAGATACTGGAAGAGCTCGCCTGCCTCGGCATCGGCCGGTGCAGCCTGCTTCTTGCCTTCTTCATACGCCACTTTCTCGAGCACAGAGAGGCGCTCCGGATGGCCGAACAGGAGCTCCGTGACGAGCGCCGCGAGGCGATGCTCGACATCGGCGATGCTGTTCGAGAGCCAGCCGTGGATATTCGAGACGTCGATGATCGCATCGAGCGGCCGGTCCTCATGGCTGCAGTAGGCATCGAGTGCCTCGGCAGTGGCCCAGCCCTCCGCAGCCGCCCGCTCGGCGATGCGCGCAATGAGCTGCTCCTGCAGCTGGTTCTTGCCGTACACCATGAAGTGGATTGGCGCTAAAAACATACTCATGAAAAGACCTCCTGTATCGCAGCAACGCCATGGCAGGCATGGCGCTTGTTAACTTCAGTAAAGATTTCGTTAAGGGTTTGTAATGGCAGTTCGTATCATGTCCTGCCTGTTATTCTATCGGCAATGCACGCTTCTCGCCGTGACATCTGTTACACTTCGCCTCTTTTTTCGCATTCCATCGCGTTCTTTCTTGACCTCCTTAGAAGATTTCTTTATAATAAATATGTATTTCTGTCATAGATTGTGATTGATTTAAAGAACACGGTTCCCAAAGAATCGAAGAAATGAGGTATCATCTATGGATGCAATGAATGCGGTGGTCTCGGCCATCAATAACGTGCTGTGGTCGTACGTGCTCATCGTCGTGCTCGTCGGCTGCGGCATCTACTTCACGCTCTCCACGCATCTCGTGCAGCTGCGCATGCTGCCCGAGATGCTGCGCCTGCTGACGGAAGGCATCGGCAAAAAGACAGAGGGCGATGCGATAAGCTCCTTCCAGGCCTTCTGTGTCAGCACGGCCTCGCGCGTCGGCGTCGGCAACATCGCGGGCGTCGCGATTGCCATCGTCACGGGCGGCCCCGGCGCCGTCTTCTGGATGTGGGCCATCGCCTTCCTCGGCTGCGCGACAGGCTTCATCGAGAGCACACTCGCCCAGATCTACAAGCTGCCGCGCGGCAACGGCAAGTTCCACGGCGGCCCGGCCTACTACATCAAGAACGCCCTGCATCAGCCCGGTGTGGCCAAGCTCTTCGCCTTCCTGATCTCTGTGACGTTCGGCCTCATCTACGTATCCGTGCAGGCCAACACGATTGCGCTTTCGGCTCAGACGGCCTTCGGCATCGAGCCGATCTACTCCGCTGCCTTCCTCTGCGTACTGACCGCCCTCGTCATCTTTGGCGGCATGTCGCGCATCGCGAAGTTCACCGAGTTCCTCGTGCCCATCATGGCTGGCATCTACCTCCTGACGGCCTTCGCCATCATCGTGATCCACATCGATCAGGTCCCCGCCATGTTCGCCCTGATCCTCCACGATGCATTCTCGCCGCAGGCAGCCGTTGGCGGCGGCCTCGGCACGGCCGTCATCACGGGCATCAAGCGCGGCCTGTTCTCTAACGAGGCCGGCGAGGGCTCTGTGCCAAATGCCGCGGCAACGGCCGATGTCTCGCACCCGATCAAGCAGGGTCTCGTCCAGTCCTTCGGCGTCTACGTCGACACCTGGATTGTCTGCTCCGCCACGGCCTTCATCGTCCTCTTGACGGGGCAGTACACGATTGGCGGCGAGCTCACGGGCATCGCCCTCGCACAGGCATCGCTTGCGAGCATCTTCGGGCCGATGGCTCCTGCAGCCATCTCCATCCTGATTCTGATGTTTGCCTTCAGCTCGATCGTCGGCAACTACTACTACGGCGAGATCAACATCGCCTTCTTCGAGGGCAACACCAAGAAGTACCTGCTCCTCTTCCGCGCCGGCGTCGTGCTCATGGTCTTCTTCGGCTGCATGGCCGAGCTCGCGCTCGTCTGGAACCTCGCCGACCTCTTCATGGGCTTCCTTTGCCTGACCAACCTCTACGCCGTCCTGCGCCTCTCTAAATACGCGCGCATCGCCCTGTTTGACTACGTCAAGCAGAAGCGAGAAGGCCACAAGGAGCCGACCTTCGATCCCGCCATCTTGGGCGACGAAGACGGCGTCCACGCCTGGGGTGTAGACAAGATCAAATGATCCCGCGCACAAAAAGAGCTGCCACAGCAATGTGACAGCTCTTTTTTCATACCTGGTCTTCGCCCTTGAAGAACACCGACTTGCCGATGAACTCGCGCAGGATGGAATTGTTCGGCACATCCTCCTCGTCGGGCAGGTCGAGGAAGTACTGGCAGAAGTCGAGCAGGCGCCGTGCCTTCGTGTACTCTGGCACATCCGGCGTCACGGCTTCGAGCATCGGCACGGCATAGCGGCGCAAGGCCGATAGCTCGTAGATCATCGCTGAGTTGAACATGACATCGGCTTCTTCCTGATACGGGAAGATGTACTTCTCCTCCCCTTGGCGCACATCCGGCCACTGTTTGAGCGTCTTCAGCGCGCTCGCACCGCGGAACTGGTAGTCGCGCACGAGCCGGCGGATCAGGCGCGCATCGGTCGTCGGGATGCGGTTGTGGGCATCGATGTTGAGCTGAGTCAGCGCGCTGACGTAGATCTTGAATTTGTAGTCGCGCGGGATGGCCGCCGTGAGTTTCTCGTTGAGGCCATGGATGCCCTCAACGATGATGGGCTGGCTCTTCTCAAGTGTCAGCGGCGTCTGACCCTCCCACTCGCGCTCGCCCGTCTTGAAGTTGTAGCGCGGCAACACGACGCTCTCGCCCTTGAGCAGGGCGAACATATCCTTGTTGAAGAGGTCGACGTCAAGCGCTTCCAGGCACTCGTAGTCGTAAGCCCCCGCCGGCGTCTTCGGCGTGTCCTCGCGGTTGACGAAGTAATTGTCGAGTGAGATGGAGAACGGGCGCAGGCCCATGACCTGCATCTGAACGCGCAGGCGCTGCGCAAAGGAAGTCTTGCCCGACGAGGACGGGCCCGCGATGAGGATCAGGCGCAGCTTCTGGCGGTGCTTAGCGATGTAGTCGGCAATCTCAGCGATGTGCTTCTCCTGCAGGGCCTCCGAGACGCGGATGACCTCGCTGATGCGGCCCGAGCGGATGGCGCGGTTGAGATCCGTGACATAACGGCAGCGCAGGATGTTGGCCCAGTTCTTCGCCTCGGTCAGCACCTCCGAGAGCTTCGGCTGCGGCACGGAAGGCGGCACTTCCCCCTTGCTCTTGAGGTCCGGCGTGCGCAGCAGGACACCCGACTCGAAGATGTCGAGCGCGAATTTGCTGAGGTGACCTGTCGAGCCAATCATCGCGCCGTAGAGGTAGTCGTAGTAGTCGCCGCAGCGGTAGATGCTGACCTTCGGCAGCTTAAGCGAGGCGATGAGGTTGGCCTTCTCGACCTGCTTCGTCTCCTTGAAGAGCTTGACGGCCGCTTCTCGTTCGAGCACCTCCTTGACGATGGGCCGGTCTTCCTCGACGATGCGGCGCATCTCCGCCTCGATGGCTTGGGCCATCGCCTCCGTCAGCTTCTTGCCCGGCACGCTGATCTCGCAGTAGAGGCCGTTGTTAGCGCGGAACATGGCCGCGACCTCTGCCTCCGGGTAAAGCTCATGCACGGCCATGACGAGCAGGAATTCCACCGAACGGCGGTAGATGAGCCAGCCCTCTTCACTCTCGAGCTCGACGAACTCGATGGAGCGCGACTTGCCGACCGGCGTCTGCAGGTCGTGCAGGGTGTTGTCGAGCTTGACGGCAACGATGCGGCTCGCGTATTCCTGCTGATAATCCGCCGCGAGGTCGCGAGGCAGGACCTGCGGCAGGACATTCCTTTCCTTTCGTATCGTGACGAACATAGGATTACCCCCTTCTCTTGAGGTCAGATGCAAAAAACCGGAACATGTGTTACTACTATTGTAGCACATGTTCCGGTTCAAATGTCAGTTCATTTGGCAGGAACGCAGTCCCCTGCGCGCCTTTACCTGAAGATCCAGAGTACGAACTGGTAGGCAACTGCGCCCATCACAGCCGTGCACGGGATTGTCAGGACCCAGGCCGTGACCATCTGCTGGGCAACGCCCCAGCGGACGGCGTTGACGCGCTTGGCCGTGCCGACACCCATGATGGAGCCCGAGACGACATGCGTCGTCGAGACCGGCAGGTGCAGGAGCGTCGCCGAGAAGATGACGATCGATGAGTTGAGATCGGCCGCAAAGCCAGAGATCGGCTCGAGCTTGAAGATTTTGCCGCCAATCGTCTTGATGATGCGCCAGCCGCCGACGGCCGTGCCGCAGGCCATCGCCGTCGCCGCGAGGACCTTGACGTACGTCGGGACCTCGAAGACGTCGATGTAGCCGCCCGAGAGCAGAGCCAGCGTGATGATACCCATCGACTTCTGCGCATCGTTCGAGCCGTGCGAGAAGGCCATCATCGCAGCCGAGAGGATCTGCATCTTCTTGAACTTGCCGTTGATGGCCGACGGACTGAACCGCCCGAAGATGCGGAAGAGCAGCGTCATGACGAGGCAGCCCGTCACGATGGCGATGATTGGCGAGGCGATCAGCGAGAGCACGATCTTGCCGATGCCGTAGAAATTCAGACCGTCCGAGCCGACGGAGACGAGCACGGCACCGATGACGCCGCCGACGAGTGCATGTGAGGAACTCGACGGCACGGCGAACCACCAAGTGATGAGGTTCCAGATGACGGCGCCCATCAAGGCCGCGATGATGACGTGCTCATCGACGTGCTGGGCCGACTTGACGATGTCCGCACCGATGGTCTTCGCGACGCCTGTACTGTACATCGCGCCGAGGAAGTTGAGGAATGCCGCCATGATGATGGCGTGGCTCGGATGCAGGGCACGCGTGGAGACCGATGTCGCAATGGCATTCGCCGTATCGTGGAAGCCATTGATGAAGTCAAACAGCAGTGCGAGCCCGATGACTGTAAAGATCAAGAGCTGGAGTTCAGGCATACTTCATTACCACTCCCCGGAGCATATCCGCGATCTTCTCACAGTGGTCGAGCGTGTTCTCGAGGTTCTCGAGAATGTCCTTCCACTTGATGAGCTCGATCGGATCTTTTTCTTTGTCAAAGAGGTAGGCGACCTCATGACGGTAGACGCGGTCGCCCTCGCTCTCGAGGCGGCCGATCTTATGCGTCGCCTCAAGGATCTGCGCCTGATTCTTGCGGATGTTCTTCAAGAGGGAGAACGCGCGGATGATTTCCTCTGTGCTCTCGATGAGCAGCTTCGTCAGTGTGACTGCGCCGCTCATCGCCTTGCCCGTGCGGTACATCACGATGCGCTGCAGCGTCCCCTGCAGATTGTCCACGCCATCGTCGAGGCCATTGGCCAGTGCGTAGATATCCTCGCGGTCAATCGGCGTGATGAAAGTCAGATTCAGCTTATCGATGATCTTATCGTTTACGGCATCGGCTGCGTGCTCGAGGTCAACAACTTCTTTCACCTTGTCAGCGGCCTTGCTGTAATCCAGCATGACTTCGTCCATCATGAGCGCACCCTGGTAGAAATACTGGGCGCTTTCCACGAACAAGTCAAAGAACTCGCTGTCCTTCTGCTTGAACTTAAACATCTTCTTCTGCGTCCTCCTAGATCATGAACGAAAACGAACCTATTGCATTGTAGTGCAGTGTTAACAAACCTTAACAATTAAACTATAACATCAATCACGGTACACATCAATAAAAACTTTTGACGCACGACGAAAAAGGGCCCGGCATCCGTCATGGAAAACGGATGCCGGGCCCTGCTGTTTTCAGGCGTTGAGCGGCGGTATATCAGCCTTCTACGGCCTGCAGCGCCTTGAGGACCTTCGGGGCAATGCCCTTCATCTTCTCGGCCGAGACCGAGCAGGCAGCGATGCGAACGCCGAGCTTCAGCGGCACGGCGAAGATCAGGTCGTCGTGCAGCTTGTCGCAGACAGCCTGCGGGTCCTTGGCCGGCACGGCGAGGAAGAAGCCGCCCTTGTACGGCAGGGCGCCGAGGCCGCATGCCTTTGCCTCTTCCATGAAGAGGTTGCCGCGCTGCTGGATCATCTTGTAGTAATCATCGCGCTCTTTCTCGAACTGTGCGAGCGTGCTCTTGTCCTGCTGGATGCGCGTAAGCAGCGTCATCGCACCGCGGTTGATGTTCGACCACGTCGCGCGGCTCGTGTACTTATTGACTTCCTTGAACTCCGTGATGACTTCCTGGCTCGAGGAAACGGCGACGAGTGCGCCCGTGCGCTGGCCATAGGCCGTGTAGCCCTTCGACATCGAGAAGGCGAACATGACGAGGATGTTGCTCGGCAGATTGCCGAACTTCTTCATGAAGCGGCGCGTCTCATTCTTCTCGCCGGCGAAGTCGATGTAGGCGATATCGACGAGGATGCTCATCTTCTTGCCCTTGGCAGCGTACTTCTTCGCGAGGTCGAGGACATTGTCCCAGTCCTCCTCCGTCAGGCTGAAGCCCGTCGGATTGTGCGCCGGCGTGTTGATGATGGTCAGCAGGCTGTCCTGCTTTGCCATGATCGCATCGACCTTCTCGGTGAAGTCCTGGATATTGAAGTTGTTGTTCTCATCGAAGAGCTTGTAGTTCGTCAGATGCGAACCGCATTCGTTGCAGATGACGTTGTAGGTGCCCCAGAACCAATCGGCCGTCAGGACCTCATCGCCGCGCTCTGCGTAGTTGGCCACGGCGTGGTGGATAGCGCCCGTGCCGCCCGCCGTCGCGATGGCACCGAAGTAGCCCTCCGGCTTCTGGTCAGCAAACGTCAGATCGATGACCGCATCGAGGTAGTCCGGCAGGCCCGGGATTGGTGCATAGCGTGCGTAATCTTCAATGGACAGGGAGCGGAAGACGCGCTCCATCGTCGGGATGCTCGCGAATTTGCCGTTCTCGTCCATCATGACGCCCATCGTCGCATTCGTGACTTTATCGGCACCGTATTTCTCAGCGGCCTCACGGCAAGCTGCACTCGCACCAAAAATCGCATCCTTCAGTCTCTTGCTTGCAGCATGAGATGCTGCCATACTCGTCGTCATAGAATAACTCCCTTCGATACAAACCAATATCCATGTGATGAGTATATCATAAACGTTTTTCTTTCGCATGTCCAGAGAAAATACCGAACGTATACAATATTTTTCAACATTTCCCTACAATAGAGTGGCACCAACAAGAAAAGCCACCCCGAAGAAAGGGGCGGCTCCTTCTTGCTTATGCCTTAGCCGGGAAGAATTCGTCGTGGATGGCATTGACTGCTTCCTTGAGCTGCGAGCCCTTGACGAGGCAGGAAATGCTGATCTCCGACGTGCTGATGATGTCGATGTTGATCTGGGCCTTCGACAGAGCGCCAAACATGCGCGCTGCGATGCCCGGGTTGCCGAGCATGCCAGCGCCGACGATCGAGACCTTTGCGACATCCTCTTCGATGAGGACGGCAATCGCATTGAGCTTGTCTGCGACCTTGTCGACGACCTTCTTGGCCTGCGCGAGGTCATCCGTCGCGACCGTGAAGACCATATCCGTGACATTCTTCTCGATGTTGCGGATGCTCTGCACGATCATGTCGACATCGATGTTGGCCTCAGCGAGTGCCGAGAAAATCTCATGGGCAATGCCCGGCGTGTTCGGGATGCCCAGGACGGCAATCTTAGCTACCTTCTCATCGTGTGCGACACCGCGGATCACAAAATCCTTATCTTCCATCGTATAATCCTCCCTAATGATCGTGCCCGGTTTGTTCGTGAACGTCGAACGAACGTGAATCGGGATGTTGAAGTATTTGCCCATCTCGACGGAACGCGGCTGCATGACGCCAGCGCCGAGGCGCGCCATCTCGAGCATCTCGTAATACGTGATCTCCTTCATCTTGCGCGCATTCTTGACGATGCGCGGGTCAGCGGAGTAGACGCCGTCGACATCCGTGTAGATCTCGCAGCTGTCCGCCTTGAGTGCGCCAGCCAGTGCGACGGCCGACGTATCCGAGCCGCCGCGTCCGAGCGTCACGAGGTCGCCGATCTCGTCAGCGCCCTGGAAACCAGCGACGACGACGATATTGCCCTTATCGAGCTCTTCATGGACGCGCTTCGGCTGGATGTCCTTGATGCGGCCCTTCGTGTGCACAGAGTCCGTGCGCATGCCTGCCATCGGGCCCGTCAGGGAAATGGCCGGCTGGCCGAGCGACTTGAAGGCCATCGCGAGCAGTGCGATGGAGACCTGCTCGCCCGTCGTCAGCAACATGTCCATCTCTCGCGCGTACTGGTACGGATCCTTCGTGATGCCATTGGCCAGGGTGATGAGGTCATCCGTCGTGTCGCCCATCGCGGATACGACCATGACGATCTGGTCGCCCGGCTGCTTCTCACTGAGGACTCTCTTCGCTACGTTCATGATTTTTTCTGTGGTAGCGACCGAGCTGCCACCGAATTTCTTTACAATAAGCGCCATGTTTCTCCCCCTAAACAGATACCGGCGCATCCGCCACAAACGGACAACGCGGGTGTTTTGTTTGTTAAAGTGTTTAATCGAGACATATTATACAAGAATTTTAGCGGCCTGTCTACCATCTTTCGCTATTTTTATGTAAAAATGTTTTCGAGGAAAACACAAGCGTAACTCATCGCGTTACAATATACCTCAAAAACAGGAAGTATCTTCGCCTGAATGATAAGATTTTCCGCATTTTCAAAGCAAAACAAGAAAAGTGGACAGCTGTCCCATCCTATGATAAATTGGATGAGGGCAAGAACAGCTATCAGATTGAAAGGAGTGTCTTATCTTGCAAAAACGTCCTATCGGTGTCGAAGAGAAGCTGCCGCTTCTCGAGACCATCCCACTCTCGCTGCAGCATCTCTTCGCGATGTTCGGCTCTACGGTGCTCGTGCCGATCCTCTTCAAGATCAACCCGGCCACGGTCCTCTTGTTCAACGGCATCGGCACGATCCTCTACCTCGTGCTCTGCAAGGGCAAGATCCCGGCCTACCTCGGCTCGAGCTTTGCCTTCCTCTCGCCGGTTTTCCTCGTGCTCGCGCAGTACAGTTATGAAGCGGCGCTCGGCGGCTTCATCTGCGTCGGCATCGTCTTCTGCCTCGTCGGCCTGCTCGTGCGCGCCGCGGGCACGGGCTGGATTGATGTCATCTTCCCGCCCGCCTCGATGGGCGCCATCGTCGCCGTCATCGGCCTCGAGCTCATGCCGACGGCTGCGGGCATGGCCGGCCTCACGGGCGACAAGACGGACAGCACGGCGATATTCGTCTCACTCGCAACGCTCGCCATCACGATCTTCGCCTCCGTCGCCTTCAAGGGCTTCCTCTCCATCATCCCGATCCTCATCGGCGTCGTCAGCGGCTACATCATCGCCGCGCTCTGCGGCATCGTCGACTGGTCGCTCGTCGAAAGCGCACCGTGGTTTGCCCTGCCGACCTTCTACACGCCGAAGTTCGACCTCGGCGCCATCCTCATCATCCTGCCGGCCTCCCTCGTCGTCATCGTCGAGCACATCGGCCACCTGATCGTCACGGGCAACATCGTCGGCCACGACCTCACGAAGGACCCCGGTCTCGACCGCTCCATCTTCGGCAACGGCCTCTCGACCATCATCTCAGGCTTCTTCGGCTCGACGCCGAACACGACGTACGGCGAGAACATCGGCGTGCTGGCTATCACGAAAGTCTTCTCGACCTGGGTCATCGGCGGCGCGGCCGTCTTTGCCATCCTGCTCTCGTGCCTTGGCAAGCTCGCCGCACTGATCCAGAGCATCCCGACGCCTGTCATGGGCGGCGTCTCCATGCTGCTCTTCGGCGTCATCGCCGCTTCCGGCATCCGCATCCTCGTCGAGGCGAAAGTCGACTACAACAACCCGATGAACCTGCTCTTGACGTCCATCGTCATGGGCATCGGCGTCTCGACGGCCAGCCTGACAATCGGCACGGTCAGCTTCAAGGGCATGTCGCTCGCGACAGTCGTCGCCATCATCCTCTCCCTCGCCTTCCGCCTCATCGCCATGGTGCGCGGCGACAAGACGCCGCTCGTCGGCCAGAAGGCAGAAGACAGCACGCATCAATGACGCAGATCCGCGTCGAACTCCCAGAAGCCTTGACGAGTATGCCCGTCAAGGCTTTTCTGACGCAGCACGAAGGCATCTCCTCCACCCAGTGGAAGCGCATCAAGCACTCCGGCACCTTCCGTGTGGGTGGCATCCTCTGCAATGCCGCCCGCACCGAAGTCAGGACGGGCGACATCATTACCTTCGACATCGTGCGGCCTTCAGATATCGAGCCGGAGGACCTGCCGCTCGACATCCGCTATGAGGACGACTACCTGCTGATCGTCAACAAACCCGCAGGCCAGCTCGTCCACCCGACGACGAAAGAAGCGCACGGCACACTCGGCAATGCTGTATTATATTGGTATAAAGCGCATGGTGAGCACCACGCCTACCACCCCGTGCACCGGCTCGACCGCAACACCTCAGGCCTCGTCCTGATTGCCAAGGTCCCGCAAGTCCAGTACAAGCTGACGCCGCGCCATGGCGAGGGCAAGCTCTTCCACCGCGAGTACCTCGCCTTGATTGAAGGCGAGCTCACGCCGCCAGAAGGCCTCATCGACGCACCGATTGCCCGCGCCCTGCCGAGCATCATCCTGCGCAAGGTCTCGCCCGACGGTCAAACGGCCCGCACACATTACGACACCGTGCAGACAGATGGCAAACTATCGCTCATACACCTCGTGCTCGACACGGGCCGCACGCACCAGATCCGCGTCCACCTCGCGCATCTCGGACACCCGCTGCTCGGCGACGACCTCTACGGCGGCAACCTCGCGCGCATCAAGCGGCAGGCCCTGCACGCCGCAAGGCTCCACTTCCGCCATCCCATGACGGGCGCAGAGATCGACGTGCAGGTGCCGCTGCCGTCCGATATGGCGCAGATTGTCTCGGATTTCCAGCGATGAAGCAGATGATTGCTATTATTTACTCGCAAAATAAGATATTTTCGCAAAAAATGACTTTTGGCTATACACCAAGAGCTGGTTCTATGCTATAATGAAGTCAGTTCGTATAGTGAACATGATTTCATTAGGGGGTAATGAAAAATGCCATTAGTTGGAACGAAAGAAATGTTCAAGAAAGCTTACGAAGGCGGCTTCGCTATCGGTGCTTTCAACATCAACAACATGGAGATCGTACAGGGTATCACGGAAGCAGCTGCAGAGCTGAATTCCCCGGTTATCCTCCAGGCTTCCGCTGGCGCACGCAAGTACGCTAAGGGCCCGTATCTCCGTCACCTCGTCGAGGCAGCCCTCGAGGTCAACGATATTCCTATCGCTCTGCACCTCGATCACGGTCCGGATTTCGAGACCTGCAAAGCCTGCATCGATGATGGTTTCACGTCCGTTATGTTCGATGGCTCGAAGTACGAGTTCAAAGAGAACATCAAACGCACGCAGGAAGTCGTCGCTTATGCACATGAGCATGGCGTTGTCGTCGAGGCTGAGCTCGGTAAGCTCGCTGGCATCGAGGACGATGTAAAGGTTGCTGCTCACGAGGCAGCTTACACGCAGCCGGAAGAGGTTGAGGAATTCGTTCGTGAGACGGGCGTTGACTCCCTCGCTATCGCAATCGGCACGAGCCATGGCGCATTCAAGTTCAAACCGGAGCAGTGCACGCGCAATGCTGACGGCGTTCTCGTACCGCCTGAGCTCCGTTTCGACATCCTCGCAGAGATCGAGAAGAAGATCCCTGAGTTCCCGATCGTTCTCCATGGCGCTTCCTCGGTTATCCCGAAGTACGTCAAGATCATCAACGAGAACGGCGGCAAGCTCGACGATGCTGTCGGCATTCCTGAGGACCAGCTCCGCAAGGCCGCTAAGTCCGCAGTCTGCAAGATCAACATCGACTCCGATCTGCGCCTCGCTATGACGGCTGGTATCCGCCAGCACTTCTTCGCTCATCCGGAGCACTTTGATCCGCGTCAGTATTGCGCTGATGGCCGTACGTACATCAAAGAGCTCGTTGAGCACAAGATCAAGGAAGTTCTCGGTTCCCAGAACAGCGCTGCTGGCGTTATGGAACTCGTCAACGCCAACAAGTAATCTTCGAACTTACCAAACGGCAAATAAAAAAGACTGTGTTTCGCACAGTCTTTTTTTTATTGCAAAATTACCTTTATTGCAAAATTACCTTTACGGAAATAGGTAGACATCCTGACTTAGAAGGCGCGCAGGCATCCATCCCGGCTTCAGCGCGCCGCTGAATGGGGCCCATGTCTTTTTTCTGTCAGCAAAGGCAGTTCGCCGCCTACTGCGGCGTTCTTACATCCTCGCTGCAAGATAGCGCCCCTTGGGCCCCAGCCCTGCGGACGGTCGCTCTGCGCTTGCAGGCGGGATGGGTGCCTGTGCTTGACGTTTGTTCGAATTCCATCAACTATCAAAGATGAGCCAACAACATGGCCCCTACACTTGGGTAGACTTTTGTAGCGGCTTCTTTCATAAAGGGTTCGGCGGTCTCGACGGTGTAGCCGTGGAAGTATTTGACGGCGGGCAGGTCGTTCTGGTCGTCGCCGATGAAGAGGGTCTCCTCGGGCTGCCAGCCAGTCACTTTCAGCAGGCGGCGCAGGCCGTCGCGCTTGTTGGCTTCTTTGAGGTTGAAGTCGATGTAATTGCGGTTGATGTTGCCGATGAGGTCCGGATAGGTTTTCGTGACTTCGGCGGTCACGGCTTCGGCCTCCTCCAAGGATTCGCAGCGCATGCTGATCTGGACGACTTTCTCCATCGCCTCTGCCGCCGCAAAGCTCAGCGTCTCCATCGGGATGACCAGGCCGAATTCGATGGTCGAGCCCGTGTCGAGCAGATACATGTCGGTCTCGGTCAGGAGTCGCATGGGATTCTTGGTCTGGCGCACGATGGGAAGTTCGAGAAGACCGCGGAGCGTGTCGGCAGGAAAGCAGAGGCTTGCGAGGAACTCGCGCTTGTTATTGACGACGACGGCGCCGTTATTGCAGACGAGATAGTCGGGATGGAGCGCGGGGTACTTCTTGAGCTCGAACTCGATGAGGCTCAGTCCCCTACCCGTGCAGATACCGAACTTATGGCCGGCTGCCTGCCATTTGGCGACGGCTTCGATGTTCGATGCGGGGACGGGCTGACGATGCGGCGCAAACGTCCCATCAAAATCGGTTGCAGCTAATTTCATGTTGACACATCCTCATTTCTATGCGCATTTTTTTCGTAATTCGTAACAGATATCATTATAGCACGATTTCCTGGCATGTCACATCAGGGCCCCTAAAGTCGAAGAGCAATGCCATCTCGCGCGCTTCGACGACGCCCTCGCGCGCCCGCCGCATATCGTAGGCAAAGAACTCAATGTGGTAGCAGCCGCGCACGGCGCGCCAGTTCGTGAAGGTGAAGCCGGGCAGGTAGGCGCGCGGCCTCTCGCTGCGCCAGAACGGAGCGGTCTCCTGCTGATGCTTCTCCATGTCCCAGTCGAGATAGACGGGCCGGATGCGGCCGCCATCGGCCATCAGCGCGTCGAAGCGCAGCAGATTGTCAAGCAGCGCCGCCGCAATCTGGTAGGCATCCTCTGCGAAGTCGCGCAGCAGGCCGTAGAGGTCTTTGGTCGCATGGCCGACCTTATGGTACCCATGCGCCTCCCACCAGTCGGTAAAGCGCTTCCAGAATGCGAAGGCATCGCCCGCTTCCTGCGAGGCAATCAGGTAGGCGGCCGTATGGTGACAGCGGCCCGCATTGTAATAGTACTCAAAGACGGCTTCGAAGCTGTGGAACCAGCGAATCTCACCGTACGTCAGGGCATCTGACACGAGAACCTCGTACGGTGCCATAGGCATGTAGCGGTAGCCGTACGGCTGCACGAGATTCATCATCGAGGCGCCCTTGAGGAATTTCAGGAAGCCGAGCTGCAGCATGTCGGCCTGCAGCGCATAGACGTCGTTGAACGACTGCACAAACGACGCCATGCCCTCGCCGGGCAGGCCGATGATGAGGTCGACATGCAGGTGCATATTGTGGAATGAGAGGATGCGCCGGATATGCGAGGCAATCTGCTCCCAGTGGTTGATGCGCGAGACGGCCTGCAGTGTCTTCTCGTTCGTCGACTGGATGCCGATCTCAAGCTGCACGCGGCCGCGTGGCAGGCGCGCGAGTGTCGCGAGCACCTCTTCATCGAGGTAGTCGATGGCGACTTCAAAGTGGAAATTCGTGCGCACTCTGTCCGGCAGGTCGACGAGGTACTGCAGGATGGGCAGGAAATGCGATTTCTTAGCATTGAAGGTCCGGTCGACGAACTTGACCTGGCGCACGTCATGGCGCACGAAGAAGTCGAGCTCGCGGAAGACGCGCGCGAGCGGCAGGAAGCGCACACCGGCCGTCGCGCACGACAGGCAGTAGGCGCACGAGAACGGACAGCCGCGCGACGTCTCATAGTAGAGAATGCGCTCCTTGATAGGCTCCATCTCCTCTTCGCGGTAGGCAAATGGCACTTCTGAGAAATCCGCGACCGTCACGGCCGTGCTCTCGTCGATGCTGCCGTCCTCGCGCCGCATGGCAATGCCCGGCAGGCTGCCCGCGCGGCTGACCTCAGCCGCCCGCGCCTTATCAAAGCCGACCGCACGCAGCCGCTCGATGAGCCTTAGCACGGCCTCCTCGCCCTCGCCGCGCACGACAAAGTCAACCATCGGGAATTCTTCGAGGAAGGCGGCCGTGTCGTACGAGACCTCCGGGCCGCCGCAGATGATGATGGTATCGGGCAATGCGGCTGGCAAGAGGCGCAGGATGTCCTTGACCATCTCGATGTTCCAGATGTAGCACGAGATGCCGAGCACTCGCGGCTGCCGCTCGTAGATCTCGCCGAGCGCCGCGAGCAGCTGGTGGTTGATCGTGAGCTCCAGGATAGACGAGCCCGGCACGCATTCGCGCAGATAGCGCACGGCCAATGATGTATGCGAGTACTTCGCGTTGACGGCGAGCCAGAGGATATCCCCCTGCTCCATCCCATTTCCTTCCCTTTTCTCTGCTTTCCCTGCTGCTTGCACGACAGTCACTCCTCCGCTTCTTTTCCTCCATTGTAGCATGCCTTGCAGCCTGCGGCAAAGAAATCCGCAGGAGTCCTGCCCCTGCGATTTATGCTATAATGAAATCAGCAATCTCAGAATCGCAACGATAGAAAGGATGAATAAGATGAAAGACAAGATGATTCCCGCACGCAAGGACTGCCCCGCTGCAGAGAAATGGCAGCTTTCCGATATCTACGCCACCCGAGAAGACTGGCAGAAGGCCCGCGATGGCATCCCCGCTGAACTTGCTGCCATCCAGTCATTCAAGGGGCGGCTCCACGACCCGCAGGCACTGCTCGACTGCCTGACCAAGCAGGACGAGATGGAGATTGCGCTCTCTGCGGTCTTCGCCTGGGCCCGCATGATGGCGGACACCGACACGGCCAATCAGGAGCATCAGGCAGATGCCGCGAGCGTCATGCCGCTACTTGACAAGGTCGGCGCGGCGACGGCCTTCATCGAGCCGGAGCTGCTCGCACTGCCGGAAGATACACTGAAGAGCCTTCCAGACGCCCTGCCGGGCCTCGCGAAATACCGCTTCCGCCTGCAGGAGCTCTTGCGCATGAAGGCACACATCCTGACGCCAGAACAGGAGGCCTTCCTCGCGCGCACCGGCGAGCTGCGCAGCGCCCCGCGTGACACCTACACCGTCATGGTCAACGCCGACCTCAAGTTCCCGGACACGCTCGGCGAAGACGGCAAGCTCACGCCACTCTCCGAGAGCCGCTACATGAACTTCCTGCGCAGTGCAGACCAGAATGTCCGCAAGGATGCCTTCACGAAGCTGTTTTCGACGTACCGTTCGTTCCGCAACACCTTTGCCTCGCTCTACAGCGCCTCCGTCAAGAGCAGCCAATTCACCGCCTCCATGCGCCACTATGCGACCATGCGCGAGGCGGCCCTCGACGCCAACAACATCCCGCTCGCCGTCTACGACAGCGCGATTGAGGCGACGCACGCGGCCCTGCCTGCGCTGCACCGCTACATGGAGGTCAAGAAGCGCCTGCTGAAACTCGACGCCGTCCACATGTACGACCTCTACGTGCCCGTCGTCAAGAAGCCCGAGACTTCCTACAGCTACGAGCAGGCCAAAGGCATCCTCAAAGAAGCCCTCGCACCGCTCGGCAGCACCTACGAGCACGACCTCTTCCAGGGACTCGAATCCGGCTGGGTCGACCGCTGCGAGAACCAGGGCAAGCGTAGCGGCGCTTACTCCTGGGGCGTCTACGGCGTCCATCCCTTCGTGCTCATGAGCTGGAACGATACCTATGAGTCCGTCTCGACCCTCGCCCACGAGATGGGGCACTCCATGCACAGCTGGTACAGCAGCCAAAAGCAGGACTTCGTCAACTCCGAGTACACCATCTTCTGCGCCGAAGTCGCCTCCACGACAAATGAGAACCTGCTGCTCGAGTACATGCTCCAGCACGCAAAAGGCGAGGAGCGGCTCTACTACCTCAACCTCTACCTCGAGCAGATCCGCACCACCGTCTTCCGCCAGATGCTCTTCGCCGAATTCGAGCTCATGACCCATGCCGCCGTCGAGAAGGGCGAGGTCCTGACCGCCGACAAGCTCGAATCCATCTGGATGCAGCTCAACCGCACCTATTACGGCGAGAACGTCATCCTCGACCCCGAGCTCGCCGCCGAGTGGAGTCGCATCCCCCACTTCTACCGCCCCTTCTACGTCTACCAGTACGCAACCGGCTACGCCGCCGCCATGACCCTCTCCCACAACCTGCGCACAAAAGGAACCCCAGCCCAGGACGCCTACCTCTCCTACCTCGCCAGCGGCGGCAGCGACTACTCCATCCCCCTGCTCCAGCGCGCCGGCGTCGACATGACCACCCCCGCCCCCTTCCAGATCACCTTCCAGAAATTCACCGACTGCCTCAACGAACTTGACCAACTGACAAGATAACCTCACCTTGTCTGAAATACCGTAAGCCAAAAGCCATTATCCATAAGCGAAGCTTCAGCCCGCTGCGCGGAGCGTTGGATAATGGCTTTTGGCGCCTAGCCTTGCTTTGCTTCACTGACGTAAGTCAAAAAGCAGGTGTCCATAAGCGTAGCTTCAGCCTGCTGCGCGGAGCGTTGGACACCTGCTTTTTGACGCCTCGTTTTTTCGAATGCAAATAAATAGAGCAGATAAGATTTCTCTTATCTGCTCTATTTATGATATATCAGCTTTGATATTATGCGCAAATCAAAGGGCACGCTGAACCTTGCCAGAACGCAGGCAGCGCGTGCAGACGTTGACACGTTTGACCTCACCGTCAACAACAGCGCGGACACGCTGGATGTTCGGCTTCCAGGAACGTTTCGTCTTCAGGTGGGAGTGGCTGACGTTGTTGCCGGACAGCTCGCCTTTTGCACAAAACTCGCAAACATTTGCCATGTGTTACACCTCCTTCATACTCAGGGACACAGTGGCCCCCAAACACAATATAAGTATTCTACCACAAATGATGAGACCATGCAAGTATTTTTGCTTGACAATGCCCCTTTGGCATGAGTCACACGTCAAAGGGGCATTATCTCATTCTGTCATTGTCTCAATAGTTCAGCCCTTGGCCGCCTGGATGATGGCCTCGGCGGATTTTTCCGGCACGGGCTCGTAGCGGGCGAAGGCGAGCGTGTAGCTGCCGCGGCCCTGCGTCAGGGAACGCAGCTCTGTCGCGAAGCGGTAGAGCTCTGACTCCGGGACCTCCGCGTGGATCTCGCTCATGTCCTTGCCCTTGCCCTCGATGCCGAGGATGCGCGCGCGCTTGGAATTCAGGCGGCCCATGACGTCGCCCATGTAGTACTCCGGCGCGACGATGCGGATGTCGTCGATCGGCTCGAGCAAGATGGGGCTCGCCTCCATGACGCCCTTGCGGATGGCGAGTGCCGTCGCCGTCTTGAAGGCGGCTTCTGAGGAATCGACCGTGTGGTACGAGCCGTCGTAGAGATTGACCTTGACGTCGACAACGGGGTAGCCCGCCAACACGCCGCCAGAGAGCGTCTCAGCCGTGCCCTTCTCGACGGCCGGGATGTACTGGCGCGGCACGCTGCCGCCGAAGATGGTCTCGGTGAACGCATTGCCAGCGCCTGCCTCCTGCGGGCTGATCTCGAGCCAGACGTCGCCGTACTGGCCGTGGCCGCCGCTCTGCTTCTTGTGCTTGCCCTGCACCTTGACGCTCTTGCGGATTGTCTCGCGGTACGCCACGCGCGGCTCGTGCAGCTCGAGCTCCACGCCGAACTTGCGCTGGAGCTTGTCGCGCAGGACTTCGAGGTGGACCTCGCCGATGCCGCGCAGGATGGTCTCATGCGTCTCCTGATTCTTCTCCACGAGGATGGTCGGGTCCTCATCCTGCTGCTTGGCAAGCGCGCCGAAGACCTTGTCCTCCTCGCCCTTCTTCTTTGCCGAGGCCGCCATCGCGAGCATCGGTGCCGGATAGGCGATCTCCTCGTAGACGATGGGGTCTGCAGCATCGCAGAGCGTATCACCCGTCTTGACGGACTGCAGCTTCGTCGTCGCGACGATGTCGCCTGCCTCCGCCGTGCCGAGGTGCTCCTGCCGCTTGCCCTGCAGCGAGAAGATCGTGCCGACGCGCTCCGTGTTCTCCTTGTTCGGATGCATGTAGGTCGCATCGCCCTTCATCGTGCCGGAGAAGATGCGCATGTAGCTCATGCGGCCGACAAACGGGTCGACGATCGTCTTGAAGACCTGTGCGGAGAAGGCATCCTCCGTATGGCGCTCCTTGAGGTCGCCGTCCTTGGGATCCATGCCGATGGCGACGTGGAAGTACGGCGTCGGCATGTACTCGACCATGCCGTTCATGAGCTTCTTGACGCCGATGTTCTGCTTGGCCGAACCGCAGAAGACCGGGAAGATCTTGCCCGCCTGGATGCCTTCGATGAGGGCTGCGGCCACCTCGACCTCCGTGATCTCCGTGCCCTCGATGTACTTCTCGAGCAGCTCGTTGTTGAACTCGGCGACGGATTCGATGAGCTTCTGGCGCGCCTCTTCGACATCACCCTGGATGTACTCCGGGATGTCCGCGATGAGGTCCTCCTCATCATGCGTGACGATCTTCATGTGCAGGGCCAGAAGGTCGACAACGCCCTGGAAGGCCGCCTCCTGGCCGATTGGCAGCTGCACGGGCACGACGCCATCACCGAAGCGCACGCGCAGCTCCTCGACGACCTGACGGAAGTCGGCGTGCTCGCGGTCCATCTTATTGATGAAGAAGGCGCGCGGCAGCTCGGCTTCCTCAGCATAGCGCCATGCCTTCTCCGTCTCGACTTCGATGCCCGAAGGCGCCGAGATCACGATGAGGGCGCTGTCGGCCGCCGTCAGGGCATCCTTGACCTCGCCGACGAAGTCCGGATAGCCCGGCGTGTCGATGAAATTGATCTTATAGTCACGCCATTCGCAGGCGGCGAGCTTCAGGTTGATCGTCATGCCGCGGCTCTCTTCCTCCGGCTCACAGTCGAGGACACTCGTGTGCTCTTCCACGCTGCCGAGGCGCTTGACCGCGCCCGCATTGAAGAGGCAGGCATCGAGCAGGCTCGTCTTGCCCGTCTTGCCATGGCCGATGACGGCAACATTGCGCAGATTGGAACTCTTATAAGATTTCATCGCAATCCCTCCTAGTGCTTCGTATTTTTATCTATGTGTTCTTATATTCGCTAGAAGTCAGAATTTTCCTGCCTGACAAAAAAGAAATCATGCCCTGCGAGCTGCAGGGCATGATTTCTTCCAGATGATGGACTGCCTGATATAGATCTGCCGGCTCAGCCGCTCAGTCGTCCTCGTAGATGTCCTCCTCGAGGCGCATGAGCAGGTAGCAGTAATCCGAGAGGCGGTTGAGGTAGACGAGGTCGCTCGCGGCCACGTCCTCTGCCTCTGCGAGGCGGCAGGCGCAGCGCTCCGCGCGGCGTGCCGTCGTGCGCGCGAGGTCCAGCATCGCGCCGCTCTGCGAGCCGCCCGGGATGATGAAGGCGTGCTCTTCCGGCAGGTCCGACTCCACATCGTCGCACCAGTCCTCGAGCTCGTGCACGTCTTCCATCGTGATGCGCGGCTCCTTGCCGCAGCTCGCGAAATCCGCCATGAGGGCGGGCATCTTGCGCTGCAGCTGCAGGATGCGTTCGGCCACATCGTCCTTGTCGGAGAAGGCACGGGCCAGTCCGAGCGCCGAGTCCACCTCATCGAGCGTGCCGTACGTGTCGACGCGCAGACCGCTCTTCTTGACGCGCTCGCCCGTCAGCAGGCTCGTCTCACCATGGTCTCCCGTCTTCGTCGTGATCGACATGAGAACTCCCCCTCTCAATCATCTTAATCGTCGGCTTCGACATGATACGTGCCGTCGTAGATCTCCGTCTGATTGAAGAAGATTGCGATCTCGCGTGCGGCGCTCTCCGGGCTGTCGGAAGCGTGCACGGCATTGCGGCGGCCCGAGGTGGCGAACTGCTTGCGGATCGTGCCCTCCTCGGCATCCTTCGGGTTCGTCTTGCCATTGATCTCGCGCACGCGGGCAATCGCGTCTTCGCCCTCGAGGACCATCGCGATGAGCGGGCCGGAGGTCATGAAGCCGACGAGGTCATGGTAATACGGGCGGCCGATGTGCTCGGCATAGTGGATGGATGCCAGCCGCTCGTCCATCTTCAACAGCTTCATGGCCAGGATGCGGAAGCCTTCACTCTCATATCGCTTGATGATATCGCCTGCATGGTGTCTTGCAAATGCATCTGGTTTGATTAGTACAAGTGTCTTTTCCATTTTTTGATGATCCCCTTATTCCTGATAATACCTTAAGACAGTAGAAGGCTCAGAGCCGCTCTGCTGCTTCCTTGTAGTGCTCTGCCACCTTGCGGTAGCGCAGCGAAGATTCCTGGAGTGCCTCGATCTCGTCATCGCGCAGACCGCGGATGATCTGCGCCGGATTCCCGTAGACCAGGGAGTTCGACGGGATCTTGCGGTCCCGCTCGATCATCGTGCCGGCACCGATGACGACATTCTCGCCGATGACCGTGTTGCCCATGATGATGGAGCCCATGCCGATAAGTGTGTGGTCGCCGATGCTCTTGCTGTGGATGACGGCGTTGTGGCCGATGATGACGCCTTCGCCAATCGTCGTCGGGTGATCGTGCATCACATGGATGGTCGCATTCTCCTGGATGTTCGTATTCTTGCCGATCTTGATGGGTTGGAAGTCGCCGCGGACGACGGCGCCGAACCACACGCTCACACCCTCTTCAATCGTGACGTCGCCGGCGACGACGGCCGTCGGTGCCAGGAAGGCGCTCTCGTCAATCTTCGGTGCAGCGGATTTATAGGGCATGATGATTGCCATATCGATTCCCCCTCGCGCAGAATTTGCTTTGTACTCAGTGTTGTTGCTTATCTATTTATGATTTATTCGCGAAAAAAAGAAATCTTCCTGCCTTGAACAGGAAGATTTCTTTCTCATCAATTTCATATGGTGCCAGCGTCCCCCGATCGGCTTGCGGCGCGCAAGGCGGCGAGCTCGCGCACGAGGCGGGCCGTCTGGCGTCCGGCCAGCCACTGGCCGATGGCGCGTCCTCTGAGCTCTTTTGGTGCGTCTTTGCCGCTGATGCCATGCATGGCTGCGAGCAGTCTCTCGCCATGACGCAGGTAGTCGGGCAGGCTGTGGTGGTCTGCCTCGATGACGGCGTTGAAGTCTGCGAGCGTGAGCACAGAGCGCTGCTTGTCGATGGCGAGCAGCAGCGCGGCAATCTTGCCGGGCCGCTCCAAGAGCGGCGCGCGCATGTGCTGCTCGATGAGGAAGCGGCCGGCGCGCAGCCAGTCCTTCGGTAGCGTCACGCGCCGATCCCATGCGGCGAGCTGCTCGAGCCCGCGCTGTTCGTGGCCGTAGTGATGCGGTTCCATCGCCTTCGGCGTCGTGCCCTTGCCGATGTCGTGAACGAGCGCGGCAAAGCGCGCGGCGACATTCGCCGTCTTAGAGGCGGCGCGGTCGACGACCAGGAGCGTGTGCTGCCAGGCATCACCCTCGGGGTGATACTCCGGCGGCTGTGTCTTGCCGATGAGCAGCGAAAGCTCGGGGAAGGTCACCGCGAGGATGCCCGCGCGCTCGAGCGCGCGGAAGAACACGGAAGGCCGCTCTGCCTGCAGGGCGCGCCGCAGCTCGGCGACGATGCGCTCCTGCGGCTCATGCTGCAGTTCCTCGCGGCAGGCGTGCATGTAGCGGCTCGTCTGCTCCGCGATGGAGAAGCCGAACTCTGCCGCTTGGCGCGCCGCGCGCAACGCGCGCACGGGGTCTTCCATGAAGTGCGGTGAGACGGCGCGGATGATGCCTTTTTCGACATCGCACGCGCCGTGATACGGGTCAATCAAGTTCTTCGCGGGGAGTTCGAGCGCCATGCTGTTCATCGTCGTGTCGCGGCGGTAGAGGTCCTCCTCCACCGTCACAGACGGGTCGTACGAGACGCGGAAGCCGCGGTAGCCCTGCCCCTCCTTCCTCTCCTTGCGCGCAAAGGCGACCTCGGAGAGGCAGCCATCGATGGAGACGAGGTAGACGGGAAAGCCGTGCCCGACCTTCTGGGCATCCGGGAAGAGCTGCTGGAAGTCCGCCTCCGCGATGCCGGAGACCATGTAGTCCTTGTCGTGCGGCCGCACGTGGCGCAATGCGTCGCGCACCCAGCCGCCGACGATGAAGACGCGCGCGCCATGTGCGCGCAGGACCTTGGCAAATGCCTCTTCCGTCATAGGTACTCCCTCACTTCAGGATCTGCGCGCCGTGCGTGTCGAGGTCGAGCGTCAGGATGCGCGCCTCGACATCGTGCTTGCGGAATGCCTCGAGCATGGCCTTGCCGACGGCTTCTTCCGCATGACGGCGCTCCAGCACGTAGGCGATGAGGCACGGGCCTGCGCCGCTCAGGGTCGCCCCTGCGGCGCCCGCCCTGCGAGCGGCCTTGAAGACGTCGTACATGCCCGGGATGAGCTCCGCGCGGTACGGCTGATGCAGGGCATCGTCGAGTCCGAGGCGCAGGTAGCGCTCATTGCCGCGCGTCAGGGCTGCGACGAGCATCGAAGCGCGGCCGATGTTGAAGATGGCGTCCTTCATCGGCACTTCCGTCGGCAGGACCTTGCGGGCCATGCGCGTCGAGAGCGGGAAGTTCGGCACGGCGACGACGAACTTCATGCGGAAGCGCGGCAGGAAGCTGAAGCAGTCGACGCGGCCGTTCGTGACGGCATTGACCGTGAAGCCGCCGAAGATGGCCGGCGCCACGTTGTCGGGATGGCCCTCGATATCCGTCGCGAACTGCAGGATCTCGCGGCGGTTGAACGGCGTGCCGATCAGGGCATTTGCCGCCGTCAGGCCGGCGACGATGGCCGTCGCAGAGCTGCCGAGGCCGCGCGAGAGCGGCACGCGGTTCTCCATGTGGATGACGGCACCGCGGTACTCCTTGTCCTTGCCGGCCTTGCCCAAGAGGTACTGCGCTGAACGCCAGACGATGTTGCGGTTGTCACACGGGATGTTCGTCGCCCCCTCGCCCGTCATCGTGATGGACAGACCCGGCTCGCGCGTCAGGCGCAGCTCGAGGTCATTGTAGACCGTGCAGGCGAGCCCGAGGCAGTCGAAGCCCGGGCCGCAGTTGGCACTCGTACCGGGAACGCGGACGCGAACGCTTTTCTCTGTCATGCTCTTACCCCCGTTCCTCATTCTCGACGCGGATGACGTTGCGGACCTCATCGACGACCGGCAGCTTGCGCAGTGCCTTCAGCGCCTTCTCGATGCGCTTGTGCTCGACGAGATGCGTGATGGCGACGATTTCCGCGTGGTCGACGACATTGCGGCGCGTCTGGATGACCGACTTGAGGCTGACGCCGGCATCACCGAAGGCCGTCGCGATGGCGCCGAGGACGCCGGGCTTGTCGTCGACGAGCAGGCGCACGTAGTAGGAAGAGGATGTCGCATCGAGCGGGCAGAGCTTCTTCTTCTCGTAGCAGGTGCAGCGCACATGGCCGAAGGTGCGGTTGATGATGTCGCGTGCGACGTCGATGATATCGGAGACGACAGCCGAGGCCGTCGGCAGCGAGCCCGCGCCCTGCCCGTAGAACATCGCCTCGCCGATGGCGTTGCCGCGCACGAAGATGGCGTTGTAGACGCCGTTGACCGAAGCCAATGGATGCGTCTTCGGCAGGAAGACCGGGTGGACGCGCACGTCGACGCCGTCTTCATCCGAGTCCTTGCCGACGGCCAGCAGCTTGATGACGTAGCCGAGGTCTTTCGCGTACTCGATGTCGTCCGGCGTGATCTTCGTGATACCCTCGACCGAGACGTCTTCAAGCTGCACACGCGTGTTGAACGCGAGCGAGGCGAGGATGGCCGCCTTGCGCGCCGCATCGAGGCCGTCGACGTCCGCCGACGGGTTTGCCTCCGCATAGCCCTTGGCCTGTGCCTCCTTGAGGACGGTGTCGTAGTCGGCGCCGCACTCCGTCATCTTCGTCAGCATGTAGTTCGTCGTGCCGTTGACGATGCCGAGGATCTCCGTGATGCGGTTGGCCGTCAGGCACTGCTTGAGCGGCGTGATGATTGGGATGCCGCCGCCGACGCTCGCCTCGAAGCGGAAGTCGACGTCCTTCTTCTCGGCCATCGCGAACATGTCCTTGCCGAACTGCGCGACGACGTCCTTGTTGGCCGTCACGACGCTCTTGCCGGCCTCCATCGCGCGCAGCATGTACTCGCGCGCCGGGTGGATGCCGCCCATGAGCTCCACGACGACATCGATCTCCGGATCATCGAGGATGTCCTCGATCTTATCCGTGAGCTTGACACACCCAAGCTGCGGGCGCGGCTTCTTTACGTCGCGCACGAGCACCGTCTTGATTTCAATCGGTGTGCCGACGCGTTCCGTAATCTGCGGCCGATTCATCTCGAGCACCCGAATGACGCCCGATCCGACCGTACCGGACCCGAGCAGACCAATCTTTATACTTTTTCCCATCCGACACACCTTCTTTCCTTAGGACTGACCGAGAACTTCGAGGCGCTTGACGCCGTCGACCATGCGGAGCTTGTCGAGCAGGGCCTCAAGGTCGACTGAGAGGTTCGCCGTCTCGATGGAGACCGTGGCATTCGCGACGCCCTGCAGGGGGATGCCCTGATTGATCGTCATGACGCTGCCCGAATCGGCCGAGATCGTGTTGAGCACGCTCGAGAGCACGCCCTTCTTGTGCTCAAGCAGCAAGGTCAGCGTGACGATCTTGTTCTGGCTTGCCTCGTAGAACGGGAAGACGTAGTCCTTGTACTTGTAATAGGCACTGCGCGAGAGCTCCATCTTCTCAACGGCCTCGTTGATTGTGCGCGCATCGCCGCGCTTGAGCATTTCCTTGACGCGGATGGTCTTCTTGATTGCCTCTGGAAGGATTTCCTCGCGGACGAGGAAGAATCCGCTTTTATCGTTGTTCATATATTACGCCTCCAATGGATACTATTCTTTTGACAAAGGATAGTATACCATAAGATGTGCACAAATGCCAATGGAATTTCCGATTTTGTCCAAATCCTAAGGATGGATTTCACAAAATGTTAACTTTCTCACAGCACGATACCAAAAAAGCGTAAAAAAACAGCCTGCATCTGCAGGCTGCAAACATTCGTAGTAAAACCAGATACGGACACATGACACTTTGTCGCTCAATCGCGGTGGCCGGCGTGTATCTTGTTCTCGGTACCGTTCATGAGACGGACGATGTTGGACTTGTGGCGGATGATGATGAAAGCCGCTGCGAGTACGCCGAAGGCGGTGTACGGCACGGGGTAGCCCCAGACGTACGCGAGGACGGGCACGAGTGCCGCCGCGATGCACGAGCCGAGCGAGACGTACTTCGTGATCATGACGATGACGAGCCAGACGAGGAAGACGATGAGGCTCGGCACCGGCATGAGCATCGCGATGACGCCAAGGCCGGTCGCCACGCCCTTGCCACCCTTGAAGTGCAGGAAGAGCGAGCACGAGTGGCCGACGATGGCCAGGATGCCCGCGATGACCATGATGAGCGGCGAAGCGGTGAAGACCTCTGCCAGACCGACGCTCAGCGCGCCCTTGAGGAAGTCGAGCAGGAAGATCAGAAAGCCCGGGCCCTTGCCGAGCGTGCGCCAGGCATTCGTCGCGCCGATGTTGTGACTGCCGTATTCGCGCAGGTCGACGTGCCAGAGCAACTTGCCGAAGACAAGGCCGTTCGGGATGGAGCCCAACAGGTAGCTTGCGAGGCAGACGAGGATGACCGATGCCATCAGTAATCCTCCTCCTCTTTGCGCGCGCGCACGATGAGGCGCAGCGGCGTGCCCTCAAAGCCGAACTGCTCGCGCAGGCGGTTCTCGATGAAGCGCAGGTACGAGAAGTGCATGAGCTCCGGGTCATTGACGAAGATGATGAACTTCGGCGGGCAGATGTCCGTCTGCGTCATGAAGAGGATCTTGAGCTGGCGGCCGCGGTGCATCGGCGGCGGATTGACCGAGACGGCATCGCGGATGAGCTCGTTGAGGACGCTCGTCTTGATGCGCATGGCCTGCTGCTCGGCCACGTAGCGCACGAGGTCCGTCACGCGCGCGACGCGCTGGCCCGTCAGCGCCGACGTGTAGAGCACCGGCGCGTACTGCAGGAAGCCGAGCTTGTCGCGCAGTTCGTCGGTGAAGCGCAGCGTCGACTTGTCGTCCTTGTCCGGATAGATATCCCACTTGTTGACGACGATGACGACGCCCTTGCCCGACTCGTGGGCGTAGCCCGCAATCTTCTTGTCCTGCTCCGTGATGCCCTCGAAGGCGTTGATCATCATGAGCACGACGTCGGCGCGGTCAATGGCGCGCAGCGAGCGCATGACGCTGTAGCGCTCGACCGGCTCGTCAATCTTGCCGCGGCGGCGCATGCCCGCCGTGTCGATCAGTGTGAACTTCGTGCCGTCCTTCGTGAAGTGCGTGTCGATGGCATCGCGCGTCGTGCCCGGCACATCGCTGACGATGACGCGCTCCTCGCCGAGAATCGCATTGACGATGGAGGACTTGCCGACATTCGGGCGGCCGATGACGGCGATGCTGATCTCATCCTCGTCCTTGACCTCTTCCTCCTTCTTCGGGAAGGCCGCGACGATCGCGTCGAGCAGATCGCCGAGGTTCATGGCGTTCGAGGCCGAGATGGGGATCGGGTCGCCGAGGCCCAGGTTGTAGAACTCGTAGACGTCCATCGCGCGCTGCGGGCTGTCGATCTTGTTGACCGCGAGGATCACGGGCTTCTTCGTGCTGCGCAGCAGGCGCGCGACCTCCTCGTCCGCCGTCGTCAGGCCGGAGCGGCCGTCGACGAGGAACAGGATGACGTCCGCTTCGTCCATGGCCAGCTGTGCCTGCTGGCGCATCGACTTGAGGATGTGGTTGCTCTCATCAAACTCGATGCCGCCGGTGTCGATCATCGTGAAGTGCTGGTTGAGCCACTCCGCATCGAGGTAGATGCGGTCGCGCGTGACGCCCGGCATGTCGTCGACGATGGAGACGCGCTTCTTGCCGATCTGATTGAAGAGCGTGGACTTGCCGACATTCGGACGGCCGACAATCGCCACGATTGGTTTGCTCATATTCATCCCTCTTTCTATATAAAATCAAAGTCAAAATCAGTACTGGATGTTCTTCGTGTAGCCCGCGTTGCTCTGCCACATGTAGGACGTCTCACCCGCGCGGCGCTTCGCGTAGTGCGGCCAGTCCAGCAAGGCGCGATAGTAGTCGCCCCCCGTCTGCACGGGCTCGATGCGGCTCGCGGGGAATTCTTCGCGCATGGCCGTGAGGCTCACATCGTCGAGGAAGATGTCCTCGCCCGAGCGCAGTGCGGGCTCCGGTATGAGGATGCCCGAGCGTGGTCCCGAGAGCGCCTTGAGCTGCTCGATGATGTCATGCGCCGTCAGCAGGCCGGAGACGTTGACTGTCGTGCCGAAGTGCTTGTTCTCAACCGGCACGATGCGCACGTGGAGGTTTGGCTGCTCGGCCTCGGCCTTCTCTGCGAGCTCCTGCATGACGGGTGCGACGGCCGTGCCCGTGACGACGTCGAGGTAGACGGGCTCCTCATACGGCGCAGTTTCCCCGTGCGCTTCGGACTCTTTCTCCCAGTCGTTGATGAAATTGCGCGTGAGGCCGATGCCGTTGTCGAGCTGCGGGAAGCCGTCGTAGAACGAAGTCGGCGGCACGGGGCGCCCGGCGAGGAAGTAGAACTCATCGCCGAGGTAGATGAAGGTGCGCCCCTCCTCCTCTTGTATCTTCTTCTGCCACTTTTCGACCTCGTCGATGACGCGCGCGGCCCCCTCCGCATCGAACTGGTGCAAGGGGAAGGGGTCCGTGCGGTACTTCGTGATGCCTACGGGCACGATGGCCAGCGACAGGGCGTGCGGCCGCCGCGCGACGACCTCGCGGATCGTGCGTTCGAGCTCCGCGCCGTCGTTGAGACCGGCACAGAGCACGACCTGCGTGTGGTAATCGGCGCCGGCCGCCTCGAGGTTGTCGAGCTGCTCCGCGATCTTCGCCGCGCCGGGGCAGCGCAGCATCTGCGCGCGCAGTTCCGGATTCATGCACTGCACCGAGACGAAGAGCGGCGACAGGTGGAACTGCTTGATGCGCCGGAAGTCGTTCGGCCCCATGTTCGTCATCGTGACGAAGTTGCCGTAGAGGAAGGACAGGCGGTAGTCGTCGTCCTTGATGGAGAGGCTCTGGCGCATGTTCGGCGCAATCATGTCGACGAAGCAGAAGTAGCAGTGATTCGCACAGTTGCGGATGCCGTCGAAGACGGCCGACTCAAACTCGACGCCGAGCTCCTCATCGATCTCCTTCTCGAACGAGATCATCTCCTGCTCGCCGTCGGCGTGTTCGACGAGCATGTCGATCTCCTCGTCGGCCATGGCAAAGCTCAGGTCGATGATGTCGCGGAGGCCCTGCCCGTTGATCTCGAGGATCTTGTCGCCCGGCACGAGCTCCAGTTCTTCTGCCAAGCTGCCCGGATAGACGCGCAGGATGATACCTGGATAGTATTTGCTCATATTCTTACTCTCTTGCACTACAAACAAAGGAGTGATGCATAAAATCATCACTCCTCAGAATGTCTTATCTTATTTTAGACGCAGGTCTCAGTCGCGAGCCTTCGTGATGGACAGCGAGATGCGTTTGCGCTTCGTGTCGATGCGAAGGATCTTGACGCGGACGATATCGCCGACATGTACGGCTTCGTCAGCGCGCTCGATGCGCTTGTCAGCGAGCTCGCCCATCGGGATCAGGCCATCGAAGCCCGGCTCGATTTCCATGAATGCACCGAAGTCCGTCAGCTTGATGACTTTGCCTTCGATGATCTGGCCTTCGCTGTACTTCTCAGCGGAATCATACCACGGATCACGCATCGTATCCTTGACGGACAGCGAGATGCGCTTGTTCTCCGGGTCAACGCTCTTGACATAGACGTCGAGTTCCTGACCGACTTCGAGAACATCCGACGGATGCTTGACGCGGTGCCAAGCGAGGTCCGAGATGTGTGCGAGGCCGTCTACGCCGCCGATATCGATGAATGCACCGTAGTCGACAAGGCGCTTGACCGTGCCGCGAACCGTCTGGCCAGCTTCGAGCGTGGAGAAGACTTCCTCTTCCTTCTTAGCGCGCTCAGCTTCGAGGAGCGAACGGCGGGAAAGAACGAGGCGCTGCTTGTGGACGTCGATCTCGATGATCTCAGCCTCGACCGTCTGGCCGACATAGATGGAGAGATCCTTGACGAAGTGGAGTTCCATCTGGGATGCCGGGATGAAGCCGCGCAGACCCTCGACGGAGGCAACGAGGCCGCCCTTGACAACCTGCGTGATGTGAGCCTGGACCGTCTCGCCAGCTTCCTTCTTCTTCTCCATCTCCGTCCAAGCGACCATGCGGTCAGCCTTTACCTTGGAGAGGATGCCGCCGTTGTCGCCGCCGAGGGAAACAACGTAGACGTCGATGACATCGCCGACTTTGACGACATCTTCAGCGGACTCCGGAGCCGGGTAAGCCAGCTCGCGCTTCGGGATTGCGATCTCCTGCTTGTATCCAATATCGACATAAGCCTCGTCGCGGTTTACCTGGATGACCTTACCTTTTACAGTGGTGCGCTCCTGGATATCCGGCAGGGACTCCTGTGCTAATAACTCTTCCATGTTCATCTGTTCTGACACTTTTTATATACCTCCTTGATAATCCAGTCCGGTGTAGAAGCACCAGCTGTAATACCAATTTTTTTTATTTTGTCAAACCACTCGTCCTGCAGCTCTGCCGCAGTCTCGATGTGGTAAGTCAGGCACTTCTCGGAACAAAGCTGTGCGAGCCTTGTCGTGTTGGCACTGTTCTTGCCGCCGATGACCAACATGAGGTCAACCTTGCTGGCAAGATCTATGGCAGCGGCCTGTCGCTGATCTGTCGCCGTACAGATGGTTCGCAGGATCCTGATGTCCCTCGACTTCTCAAGAAGGCGCATGACAATCTGACGGAATCGCGCTCCGGAAAACGTCGTCTGGCACACGATGCCGAGTTTGCCGCAGGGCTCGACGGCCTCTGCTTCATCCTCTGTCTCGATGATCTGTGCCTTTCCAGAAGACCATTCAAAGATGCTCTTGACCTCCGGATGTTCCTTCTCTCCGATGATGACCACACTGTACCCTTCATCTACGAGCTCCTTAGCGGAGAGCTGCGCCTTCTTGACGTGCGGACATGTCGCGTCCACGACCTCAAGGCCGCGCGCCTTCGCCTCGTCGTAGACCGCGGGGCCCACGCCGTGCGAGCGGATGATGACGGTCCCCTTCTCCATCTCCTCGAGGCGGTCTACCGAGCCGACGCCTTCGCGGCGCAGCCGGTCAACCATCTGCGGGTTGTGGATGATGGGGCCGAGCGTACAGGCAGTCCCGTCAGCAGAAGCATTCTCCCTGGCAATCTTGATGGCGCGCTTGACGCCATAGCAAAAGCCAAGATAATCTGCTAAGATGACTTCCATACATCTACCACCATAAATCATATTATTGCAAAGACGCCCAAAAGGCTTTTTTACAATCTATAGCCTAGTATATCATGCATCAAGGCGTCAGGCAAATGGTTTTAGGAAATTTTTTCAATTTCTTCTCGCATGGCCGCGATATGTGCCATGATTTCCTGCGAGAAAGCCGCCAGCTGCTCCTTGTCGCGCTTGTCGCCCGTGAAATGCATCGGCTCGCCGTACATGATGCGGAGCTTCGGCAGGAAACCGCCGTGCTGCATGATGCGGTCCGTGCCGACGATACAGGCCGGCACGACGGGCGCGCCGCTCATCGCGGCGAGCAGGCCGACGCCAGCCTCTGCCTTGTGGAGCCTGCCGTCCTTGCTGCGCGTGCCCTCCGGGAAGAGGCCGAGCACGCGACCCTGCTTGAGCACATTGATGGCCGCTTTGATGGCGCCGCGGTCCGCCGCGCCGCGCTTCACGGGGAAGGCATGGCAGCGGCGGATGGCCGCCCCGAAAATCGGATGCTCGAAGAGCTCGATCTTAGCCATGTACGAGACGGGGCGCGGCAGGAACGTCGCGAGGAGCGGCGGGTCCCAGTTGCTCATGTGGTTGGCCGCGAGGATGACCGGCCCCTCTGCGGGCAGATGTTCCTTGCCGTACGTCTTGGCGCGAAACAGGACCTGGAAGATGAAGGCAAAGATGACGCGAAGGATTGTGTAGAGCATCGTATCACCTGCACATTCCGATGATGCGTGCGACGACCTCGGGGATTGTCATGCCCGTCGTATCCAAGAGCGTCGCATCCTCTGCCTGGACGAGCGGCGAGATCTCGCGCTCCATGTCGGCCTTGTCGCGCGCGGCGATGTCGCGCTCGATGTCGGCGAGGTTCACCGCGAGTCCCTTTTCGCGCAGTTCCTTGTATCGTCGGTTCGCGCGCTCCGCGATGGATGCCGTCAGGTAAATCTTGACATCGGCGCCCGGCAGCACGTTCGTCGCGATGTCGCGGCCGTCCATGAGGACGCCGCCGCGCTCTGCCATCTTGCGCTGCAGGTCGACCATCTTCTCGCGCACGGGGCCGAGTGCCGCCACTTGCGAGACGATGTGACTGACCTCCGGCGTGCGGATCTCGCCCGTCACATCCTGCCCGTCGACGCGCACGGTCGTCTTGCCGTTCTCGTACGAGAGGTCCACGTCGATGTCGGGGATGACGGCGAGGATCTTCTCGTCCGTGACTTCCCCGCCCTGCTGCAGGACCTTCCAAGCGACGGCGCGGTACATGGCGCCCGTGTCGATGTACGTATAGCCGAGCTCCTTGGCGGCCAGCTGTGCCACCGTGCTCTTACCGGCACCGGCCGGCCCGTCGATTGCTACTACGAGTTTCTTCAAAACAGATTCCCCCAAATCAAGTTGATATGTACTAGCTCATGCCTGAAGGCGGGCGAGCGTACCGTAGAACGCCGGATACGAGATGTTCACACAGTCAGGGCGCTCAATCTCCGCGCCCTCGCCGGCCGTGCCGAGGATGGCCAGCGACATCGCCATGCGGTGGTCGTCGTACGAGAAGCAGTTGGCACACTGCACCTTCGTGCCACCGTGGATGACGAGACCGTCCTCGCTCGCCTCGACAGAGCCCGGCGCGAGCTTGTTGAATTCGTCTGTGATGGCCTGCAGGCGGTCTGTCTCCTTGACGCGCAGCTCGCCGGCACCCGTGATGACCGTGTCGCCCTCGGCGAAAAGCGCCGCCACGGCGATGACCGGAATCTCGTCGATGAGGCGCGGCATGATCTCTGCACCAAACGACGTGCCGTGGAGCTTCGCGGCCTCGACGCGGATGTCGGCTGCGGCCTCGCCGCCGCTCACGCGCTCGTTCTCGAGCGTGACGGAAGCGCCCATCGCCTTGAGGACGTCGAGGATGCCCGTGCGCGTCGGATTGACACCGACATTCTTCAGGAGCAGGCTGCTGCCCGGCACGACGGAGCCCGCCACGAGCCAGTAAGCCGCCGAGCTGATGTCGCCGGGCACCTCGATGGCCTCCGGCGCACGGAAGGAGTCGACCGGCTCGATCGTCACGGCCGTGCCTTCTTTCCTCGTCTCGACGCCGAAGGCCTCGAGCATGCGCTCCGTGTGGTCACGCGAGGTGAACGGCTCGACGACCGTCGTCGGGCCGTCTGCGTACATGCCGGCCAGAAGAATGGCCGACTTGACCTGCGCGCTCGCGACAGGGCTCTCGTAGACCATGCCGTGCAGGCGGCTCTCTGCCGGCACGATGGTGATGGGCAGCTTCGTGTTGTTCTCGCGCCCGTAGATCTTCGCGCCCATCGCTGAGAGGGGCTTGATGACGCGGCCCATCGGGCGCTTGTGCAGCGAGGCGTCGCCCGTGAAGGTCGTCAGGAACGGCTGCGGCGCGAGGATGCCCATCATGAGGCGCAGCGTCGTGCCCGAGTTGCCCGCGTCGATGATCGTGGAGGCTTCCTTGAGGCCGTGCAGGCCATGACCGCAGACTGTGAGCGCCGTCTCCGACTCGAACTCGACCGAGGCACCGAGCGCCTTCATGCAGGCTGCCGTCGAGAGGCAGTCCTGTGCGTGCAGGAAGTTCGTGATGTGCACCGGTGTCGAGCCGAGCGCCGAGAACATGACGCTGCGGTGCGAGATGGACTTGTCGCCGGGGATCTCGATCGTACCGTGCAGCCCCTGCCTTGCCTTGGCAATCGTTTTCGTATTTTCCATAGAGGTTCCTCCACTCCATTCATCTATCAGGTATCATGCAAAAACCATGCATCAGTCATCGTTCCAGACGCTCCAGCAGCCCGCCGCATTGCCCATCGAGAACGCCGCCTGCAGGTTGTAGCCGCCCGTGTAGGCATCGACGTCGACGACCTCGCCGGCAAAGTAAAGCCCTGGCACGAGCTTCGACTCCATCGTCTTTGGGTTGATCTCCCGCACGGAGACGCCGCCGGCCGTCACGATGGCCTCCGCCAGCGGGCGCGTCTTCGTGATGGTCAGCGTCAGATGCTGCAACGTCTCGACCAGGCGATGGCGCTCCTCCGCCGTGACCTGATGCACCGGCTTCTCCGGGTCGAGGTAGGCGCAGTCGAGCACCGGCTCGATGAGCTTGTGTGGCAGGAGATCCATGAGGCCGTTCTTCAGGGACTTGCGGATGTACTGCTCGAAGTCGCGCTGGACGCGCGCATCGAGCTTCTCCGGCGTCAAGGCCGGCTTGAGGTTGAGCTCGAGCTCGACGAATTTGCCGTCCGCGAGACATTTGGCAGCCTGACGGCTCATCGAGAGGATGATGGGGCCCGTCACGCCGAAGTGCGTGAACATCATCTCGCCGAACATCTCCTGTACCTTCCCGCCATCGGCAAGCAGCGTAGCGCGGACATTGCGCAGGGAGAGGCCCTGGACGTCTTTGACCCACTCCTCCTCTGTCTCGAGCGGCACGAGCGAGGGCTGCAGCGGCACGATTGTGTGGCCGATCTTCTTCGCCATCGCATAGCCATCGCCCGTCGAGCCCGTGCCCGGGTACGAGGCGCCGCCCACCGCGAGGATCACGGCGTCGGCCTTGTAATGCGCGCCCGACTTCGTGCGCACGCCCGCGACACGGCCTTCCTGCAGCAGGATGTCCGTGACGGGCATCTCGAGCTCGATGCGGACGCCGAGCTCGTGCAACCGGTGCACCATCGCATCGACGACATCCTGCGCCTTGTCGCTGACGGGAAAGACGCGATTGCCGCGCTCGACCTTGACGGGCACGCCCTGCTCGGCAAAGAAGTCCATGACATCCCGGTTGTCGAAGGCGCGCATCGAGCTGTTGAGGAAGGCGCCGTTGCCGTGGATGTTCCGGATGATCTCGGGGACGTCGGCCGCATTCGTGATGTTGCAGCGCCCCTTGCCCGTGATCATCATCTTGCGGCCGGGCCGCTTCATCTTCTCGAGCAGCGTGACTTCCGCACCGTTCTCAGCCGCGCGGATAGCGGCCATCATGCCGGCCGGGCCGGCTCCTATGACTAGAATCTGTTTCATCTCGTACACCCCGCCAATCGATAGAGGCTGCTGACTTCTTCTTCCGTCAGGGCGCGGTGCTGGCCGCGCGCAACGCCCTTTAGCGTCAGGCCGGCAAAGCGCACGCGCTTGAGCGCCTTGACATCGCAGCCGACAGCCGCGAACATGCGGCGGACCTGGCGGTTGCGCCCCTCGTGGATCGTTATCGCAGCGCGCGTGAGGCCTTGCGCGCGTTCACCGGGCTCGCGCTCCGGCAGCAGGCTGACCTTCGCCGGAGCCGTCATGCCGTCTTCGAGCAGCAGCCCGTCCCGGAGCATCTGGAGCTTTTCCTCGGTCAGCTTCCCCGTCACGCCCGCATGGTACGTCTTCTCGACCTCGAAACGCGGGTGCAGCAGGCCGTTCATCAGAGCACCGTCGTTCGTGATGAGCAGCAGGCCCTCCGTGTTGTTGTCGAGGCGGCCGACCGGATAGACGCGCTCGCGGACCTCCGGCAGCAGGTCGAGCACCGTGCGGCGCCCGCGGTCGTCCTTCGCCGTCGAGAGATACCCCTTCGGCTTGTTGAGCAGCAGGTAGACGTGCTGCTCCTCTCCCGCGATTTTCTTGCCGTCGACCAGTATCGTGTGCGCCGCAGGGTCGACCTTCGTGCCGAGCTCGCGCACAACTTGGCCGTCAACCCGGACGCGGCCTTCCAGGATCATCTTCTCCGCCGCGCGCCGCGAGGCGATGCCGGCCTGGCTGATGATCTTCTGCAGGCGTTCCTCTTGCATCATGCACTCATCCTTTCACCAGTGACCGCAGAAAGTTCCAGACCGTCAGGAAGAACGAGCGGCGCGTGATGTCCGCCCCCGCGAGCAGGTCGGTCGAAGCGACTTCTTTGCCGTCGAGCTCCACGACGAGGCGGCCGACGGTATCGCCTTCCTTGATGGGCGCGCGCAGGTCATCGGCCTCGATGCGCGTCTTGTAGGCTTCGCCCTCACCCTTGAGCTTGGCGAGCGTCAGCGTCTCAGCAGCCTTCAAGGACAGCTTGCGGCCCGTGCCACCCGCGACATTCGCATAGCCCGCCGTATCGCCCTCTTTGACGATTGTGTCCGGCTCGACATGCGCGAAGCCGTAGTCGAGCAGCTTGATGGAGTCGTTCCACATGTAGACCGAGTCGAGCACGACGGCGACGAGCTGCAGCCCATCCTTCTTCGCGCCCGAGACGAGGCAGCGGCCAGCGGCATCCGTGTAGCCCGTCTTGACGCCGTTGGCGCCGCGGTAGAGCCAGAGCATCTGGTTCTCGTTGCGCAGGTGATGTGACGGGTCCTTGACCCAGTCGAAGTCGATCTCCTTCGTGCTGACAATCTGCTCGAAGCCCGGCACGCGGTAGCCGTAGGCCGTGATCTTCGCGAGGTCGTAGGCCGTCGTGTAGTGGTCTTCGCGCGGCAGGCCATTGGCGTTGGCGAAGTTCGTGTTGACGGCGCCGATCTCGTGCGCCTTCGCGGTCATCATCGCGGCGAACTTGTCGACGGAGCCCGCGATGTGCTCCGCGACAGCGACCGTCGCGTCGTTGCCGGAGTGCATCATCATGCCGTAGAGCAGGTCGCCCATGCGGATTTTCTCCCCCGCCTCGAGCCAGAGCGTCGAGCCCTCCGTGCCAGCGGCATTGCTGCTGACCGTCACCATGTCATCCATGTTGGAATGTTCGAGCGCCAGGATGAGCGTCATGATCTTCGTCGTGCTGGCCGGAAAGCGGCGCTCGTCCTTGTTACGCTCGTAGATGACCTGGCCCGATGCGGCATCGATGACGACAGCCGAGCGCGCCGTCAGGTTCTGCAGTGGGTCATCGGGACTGATGACGAGTCCCGGGATATCGGGGCGCGGCATCTCCTTGATATCATAGACGGCCTCTGCCTGCACTGGCGTGGCAGCGATCTGTGGCACGAAAAATGCCAGAGCGAGCCCGCCCGCAAGCAGGAGACGGCCGATTCTTCTCTGTTTCAATCTGAATTCAAACTCCTTGTATTCCCTCATTTTCCCTCAAAATACATCGGGGAGAAGGATAAATCATCCCTATTTTATCATCCATTCCCGCTCCCCGCAATAAGCCGCGCTCAGCGTTTCCGGACTTTTCCCGCGCCGACGATGGCCGTAAGCTGTTCAAATGTCTCGGCTGCATCATCGAGCCAGAAATTCTCGCGGGCCTTCTGCCAGTGGCCGCCCGAGTGGAAGAACGTCGCGTAGTCGCCGTGATGCGCGGCGATTAGCTGCTTCATCTCCGTGCGCTTCACCTCAGGCAGGCCGCCTGCCGGCAGCTCGATGTAGTAGGCGAAGCGGTAGTCCTTGAGCGCCCAGACCGAATCGGCGATGAGCTTGACCGTCTCATCCGTCATGTCGATGTGTCCCTGCACGACGACAGGCGTGTCGGGCACGAGCAGGTTCATATTCTGGTAGAACGTGCGCGGGAAGACCGTGACCTCGATGGAGTCGGTGAAGTCCTCGACCGTCGCGAAGCACATCGTGTCCCCCTTCTTTGTCGTGATGCGCTTTGCCTCCGTCAGCATGCCGCCGATGCGCACGACCTGCTTGTCGCGCACGGTATCCGGCTGCAGGCTGCCGATGCGCGGCAGATTCTCGAGCTTTGCCGCGTACTGGTCCAGTGGATGGCCCGTGATGTAGAAGCCCGTCGCCTCCTTCTCCCAGCGCAGCCGCTCTGCCTTCGGCACTTCATCGATGTCCGGCAGCTGCAGCATGCCCGTCTCCTCAATCGTCTCGTCGGAGAAGAGGCCCATCTGGCCGCTCACGGCGTCCTTCTGCTGCTGGGCCGCTTCCATGACGGTCTGCGGCAGGATAGCGAGGAGCTGACTGCGCTTCGCGCCGAACGAGTCGAACGCGCCGCACTTGATGAGGCTCTCGATGACGCGGCGGTTGACGACACGCATGTCGACGCGGCGGCAGAAGTCCGAGAGCGAGCCGAAGGGGCCGCCCTCCTCGCGGATGCGCGCGACATTCTCGATGGCCGTCTCGCCGACATTGCGCACGGCGGCGAGTCCGAAGCGGATGGCATCCCCGTCGACGCTGAAGTAGGCGGAGCTCGCATTGATGTCTGGCGGCAGGATCTTGATGCCCATGCGGCGGCAGAGCTCGATGTAGGTCGAGACCTTCGGCGTGTCCATGATGCTCGTGAGCATCGCCGCCATGAACTCCGCCGGGTAGTGCGCCTTGAGGTAGGCCGTCTGCCAGGCGACGAGCGCGTACGCCGCACTGTGCGACTTGTTGAAGCCGTAGTCGGCGAAGTGCGTCAAGAGGTCGAAGATCGTGTTGGCAAGACCCGCATCAATGTGGTTCTTCTCGCAGCCATCGAGGAAGTTCTCCTTCTGCGCCATCAGGATCTCGTGCTTCTTCTTGCCCATCGCGCGGCGCAAGAGGTCGGCCTGTCCGAGCGTGAAGCCCGCGAGCACCTGCACGATCTGCATGACCTGCTCCTGATAGAGCACGACGCCGAACGTCTCCTTGAGGATGGGCTCTAGGAGCGGGTGCATGTAGGTGACTTCCTTCTCCCCATGGCGCCCCTTGATGAAGTCCTCGACCATACCGCTGCCCAAGGGGCCCGGACGGTAGAGCGCGACGAGCGGGATGAGGTCGGCAAAGTTCTCGGGCGCGAGGTCGCGCACGAGCTGCGTCATGCCGGCCGACTCCATCTGGAACACCGCGCCCGTCTTGCCCTCGCAGAGCATCTTCGAGGTCAGTCCGTCCGTCAGCGGGATCTTGTCGATGTCGACCTTCTCGTGGCGGCTCTTCTCGATGTTCGCGATGGTGTCGCTGATGACCGTCAGCGTGCGCAGGCCGAGGAAGTCCATCTTGAGGAGGCCGAGTTCCTCGACGTGGTCCTTGTCGTACTCCGTGACGAGCGTGCCCTCCGAGATGGAGACTGGCACGTAGTCCGTCAGCGGATGGCGCGCAATCACGACGCCGGCGGCATGCGTCGACGAGTGGCGCGGCAGGCCCTCGATTTTGCGCGCGAGGTCGATGAGCCGGTGGATGTCCTCGCTGCTCTCGTACGCCTTGCGGAAGTCGGCCGACTCCTGCATCGCCTTGTCGAGCGTGATCTTGAGCTCATTCGGCACGAGCTTCGCGATCTCTGCCACCTCCGCATACGGCAGGTTGAGCACGCGCCCGACATCGCGGATGGCACCCTTCGCCGCCATCGTGCCGAAGGTGACGATCTGCGCGACGTGGTCGTAGCCGTAGCGCTCCTTGACGTAGTCGATGACCTTGCCGCGCTGGATGTAGTCGAAGTCGACATCGATATCCGGCATCGTCACGCGCTCCGGATTGAGGAAGCGCTCGAAGAGCAGGTCGTACTTCAGTGGGTCGAGGTTCGTGATGCCGAGCAGGTAGGCGACGATACTGCCGGCGGCCGAGCCGCGGCCCGGCCCGACGCCAATGCCGTGCTCGCGCGAGTAATTGATGAAATCCCAGACGATGAGGAAGTAGCTGTCGTAGCCCATGCGGTGAATGATGCCGAGCTCGTACTCGAGGCGCTCGCGGATTTTCTCCGTGACCTCCTGGTAGCGGCACGGCAGGTTCTCCTCGCAGAGATGGCGCAGGTAGGCCTCATCGTCGGCATACGGCGCTGGGATTGGGTAATACGGCAGCTGCAGGTGGCCGAACTCGAAGTCGACCTTACAGCGCGCAGCGATCTTCTCCGTGTTGGCGATAGCCTCCGGCAAGTCGGGAAACAGCGCTGCCATCTCCTCCGGCGACTTCAGGTAGTAGTCGTCGCTCGCGAAGCGCATGCGGTCGGGATCGTCGAACGTCTTGTTCATCTGGATGCAGAGCAGGATGTCGTGGAACTCGCTGTCCTCGCGGTGCACGTAGTGCAGGTCGTTCGTCGCGACGAGCCCGACATCGTACTTCTTGGCGAGCTCGACGAGGCCGGTGTTGGCCTTGCGCTCCTCCGGCAGGCCGTGGTTCTGGATCTCGAGGAAGAAGTTCTCGCGGCCGAAGATCTCGAGATATTCGCGCACGAGTGCGTCGGCGCGCTCCATGTTGTCCTGCAGGATGGCGCGCGGAATCTCGCCGGCGATGCAGGCCGAGAGGCAGATGATGCCCTCGTGGTACTGGCGCAGGAGGTCCTTGTCGACGCGCGGCTTGTAGTACATGCCCTCGATGTTGGCCAACGAGACGAGCTTGACGAGATTGCGATAGCCCGTCTGGTTCTCCGCGAGCAAGATCAGGTGGTAGTAGCGGACGCCATTGACCTCGCGGTGTTCTTGGCGCGCGCCAGGGGCCACGTAGACCTCGCAGCCGATGATGGGCTTCACGCCCTGCTTCTTTGCCTCTTTGTAGAAGTCGATGACGCCGTACATGGCGCCGTGGTCGGTGATGGCGATACTGTCCATGCCGAGCGCTTTCGTCGTCTCGATGAGTTCCTTGATGCGGCTCGCACCGTCGAGCAGGCTGAACTCCGTGTGGACATGGAGATGGGTAAACGGCATGCTTTCACTCCTTCCCGTTTACGATCGAATCACGATATAATCAGCAGAAAAGCCGGAGACGATGCTCCGGCTCAAATTCCATATGGTACTAGCCTCAGACCTCCATGATGATCGGCAGGATCATCGGGCGGCGGCGCGTCTTCTCGAAGAGGTAGCGGCCCAGCGCATCGCGCACATTCGACTTGATGGCAGCCCACTCCTTGACCTTCTCGTCTTCGCAGCGGTCGAGTGCCTGCTGCACGCGCGCCGTAGCCTCGTCCATCAGGGCCTCCGACTCGCGCACGTAGACGAAGCCGCGCGAGACGATATCCGGGCCTGAGACGACGCGGTGCGTCTGCTTGTTCATCGTGACGACGACAATCAGGATGCCGTCCTGCGAGAGTTGGCGGCGGTCGCGCAATACGATGTTGCCGACATCGCCGACGCCGAGGCCGTCGACCATGACCATGCCGGCCGTGACCTTGCCGGCCACCTGGCCCTTGTCGCGCGTGAACTCGAGGATCTGGCCGTTCTCGCTGATGAAGATGTTTTCCTTCGGCATGCCGAGCTCGCGCGCGAGGCGGGCGTGCTGCACGAGGTGATGGTACTCACCGTGGACCGGGATGAAGAACTTCGGGCGCACGAGGTTGTGCATGAGCTTGAGCTCCTCGCGGCTCGCATGGCCCGAGACGTGGATGCCCTGGTTGCGGCCGTAGATGACGTTGGCGCCGAGCTTCATGAGGTTGTCGATCGTCTTCGAGACGAGCTTCTCGTTGCCCGGGATCGGCGTTGCCGAGATGATGACCGTATCGCCCGGCACGATGCCGACCTTGCGGTGGTCGCTCATCGACATGCGCGTCAATGCCGACATCGGCTCGCCCTGGCTGCCCGTCGTGATGATAACCATCTGCTCCATGCGGTAGTTGTGGATCTCGTCGATGTCGACAATCGTGCCCTCAGGCGCCGTGATGTAGCCGAGCTCCAAAGAGATGTTGACGACGTTGACCATGCTGCGGCCGAGCACGGCGACGTGGCGCTTGTAGCGGACGGCCGTGTCGATGACCTGCTGGATGCGGTGGACGTTCGACGAGAACGTCGCGACGATGATGCGGCCGCGCGCATTGTGGAAGGCGCGGTCAAAGGCCGCCCCGACCGTGCGCTCCGACGGCGTATGGCCCTCGCGCTCCGAATTCGTCGAATCCGCCATGAGCACGAGGACGCCGCGGTTGCCGAGGTCGGAGAAGCGGCGGAAGTCCGTCATCTTGCCGTCAATCGGCGTGTAGTCAAGCTTGAAGTCGCCCGTGTGCACGATCATGCCGACCGGCGTCTTGATGGAGAGTCCGACGGCATCCGGGATCGAGTGGTTGACGCGGATGAAGCCGACGCTGAAGCAGCCGACGTTGATGATGTCGCCCTGCATGACCGAATGCAGGTTGCTCGAGTCGACGCCGTTCTCCTTGAGGCGCCCCTCGAGGATGCCGAGCGTCAGGCGCGTGCCATAGACCGGCACGTTGATCTTCTTGAGGACGTACGGCAGCGCGCCGATGTGGTCCTCGTGGCCGTGCGTCAGCACGATGGCCTTGATCTTGTCCTTGTTCTCGATGAGATAGCTGATATCCGGGATGACGAGATCGATGCCGAGCATGTCTTCATCCGGGAACATCAGTCCCGCATCGATGACGAGAATCTCATCATCCACGCGGATGACGGTCATATTCTTGCCGATCTCCCCCAAGCCTCCGAGAGGGATGATCTGTAATTTTTGTGCTCCTTTAGCCAAAAAAGTACACCTCCAAAGTGTTTACTGCATCTCATAGCAGAATGCAAATGCAAAATTTATGATACATCTTTATTTTGATATACGTTGCGTATGGTTGCTGGATAGAAATCCCCTATCGTTCCTTCCTGCCCTGCTTCTCTTCTCCGATGACGTGCTAGATGCGTTAGACGCGCTAAGAAAGCGTTCTCATAACCATGACAAGAATCCGTGCTGCCTCACACGATGCGGGGCATCTGTCATGATGAACGTCGCGCAGGAATGGTAGTATGAAGTTTTTATCCGATCAAATCATTCTTTTTTATTTTATCATCAAGGCGTCCATAAATCAATGTAAAAAGACACTTCCAGATGGAAGTGTCTCAAAAAAGTATACCAGATGCATCTTGATGCATCTGCCCACCCGAGCATCAGAGGATGCGCACGCCGTAGTGGACCTTGCTATAGCGGCCGCCCATGATCTTCGTGAAGCCGAGGCGCTCAAACTCCAAACTGCGCGCGTTCTCCTTGAAGACGACGCGGCGCCTTGCCACGCGGCAGGCCTCCTCGATCATCGCCTCTGAGACCGGCTCGTGGTTGGCCACCGTGCGCAGCGGCGAGAGGCTGCGGCTCTCGAGCAGCGGATGGCGGAACATCGGGTCGAAGTAGACGACGTCGACGGAATCATCCGGCTGCTCCTTCAGATAGTCGAAGGCGTCCGCGCAGACCGTGCGGATGCCGCGCATGGCCTCCTGTATCGGCCAGTTCTCCGCCTTGAAGTGCGCGAGGCCGTAGCCTACGACCGTCTCGATGAGCGGCTGCGACTCGATGCCCGTGACCCGCCCTTCCGGACCGACCGCAAAGCTCGCGACGATCGCATCCGCGCCGAAGCCCAGCGTGCAGTCGAGCACACTCATGCCGCGCGAGAGGTCCATGGCCTCGACCATACGGTCACCCGTGCCCGCGCTGCCGAAGCGCAGGTTCTTGAGGCGCAGATGCGCCATGTTCGGGTGGAAGAAGAGGTCGCCGGATGGCGTCGAGAGCGTCAGGAGGCCCTGCTTCGCGACCAGGATGAAGTCGACCCCATAGCGCTCGCGCAGTGCCTTGCCCGAGAGATTCGCGCGCGGCACGTAGGGAATCCCCGCATGCTCTGCCGCCCACTTCGCCAGGGCGACGGCATCCTCGCTGCACTTGCGGCCCGTCGTCGCGATTGCCTGAACCATCGTATCATCCTCCAACTGTATCCTATCTGTATCGTATCAAAAGCCAAAGCCCGTGCGCTTGAACATCTTGGCCAGCTCTTCGCTGCTGAACTTCAGGATGGTCGGGCGCCCATGCGGGCAGGTGTAAGGGAAATCCGTGTGCGCGAGCGCGTCGAGGATGATCTGCATCTGGCGGAAGCTCAGCTCCTCGCCGGCCTTGATGGCTGCGCGGCAAGCCGTCGTCGCGAGGCATGCCTGCCGGATCTCCTTCGCCGTCGTCTCGTGCATGTCCATGAGATTCGTCAGGATCTCACGGATGATGTCCTCCGCTTCGCTGACGGGCACGTCGGCCGGCACCTCGATGAGGCGGAACTCGCGCTCGCCGCTCATCTCCATGTGGAAGCCGAGCGAGGCAAAGAGCTCCTGATGCGCCTCGACGAGCTCCGACTCCTTGCGGTCAAACGTCAGGATCTGGTGGACGAGCAGCTGCTGCGAAGGGATGTCGCCCGCCATCGCCGAGAACTTGTCGAAGAGGATGCGCTCGTGCGCCGCATGCTGGTCGACGATGTAGAGCCCCTTGGCGTCCTGCGCGATGATGTAGGTCAGGTCAACCTGGCCGATTGGCACGACCGTACCCTCGTACTGGAGCCGCTCTCCCTTTTCTCCCTCAGCGCACGGCGTCTCTTGCGCAGATGACAGAGGCGCTGCCGCCGTCTCTGCTACCGTGCCTTCCAACACGGGATGAGCCGCATGGATATCGTGCAGAGGAGCAGCGGCCTCGCGCTCGCGGCGCAGACTCTCTTGTGCATCAGAGAAGCCGGCCAGCGAAGATGCGGCGGACGGTGCCGTGCGGTGCACGGCCTCGTAGATGGTCTTAGGCTTGCTCTGCGCACCTATGGGGCTCGCTGCAGCTGCCTGCGCCGAGCTTGCCTGCGGCCACTGCGGGATGATGGGCTCGGCGAGCGGCTCCGTCGCCGGCACGAACTGCATGGGCTCCATCGTCACGTGCTGCTCCGGCTTCTCGACGACGGCGGCCACCTCACCGAGTCCCCGGCCCGCCGGCCGGATGGCGTCGAGCACAGCCTTGTAGACGGCCTTGAAGATGCGGCTCTCATCCTCGAACTTGAGCTCGCTCTTCTGTGGGTGCACGTTGACGTCAATCGTGCGCTGCGGCACCTCGATGCAGAGGACCGCCAGCGGGAAGCCGCTCTTCGGGATCAGCGACTTGTAGGCGTTGTCGATGGCCTTGGCGATTGCGCGGTTCTGGATGATGCGCGAGTTGACGATGTACGTCTGCCAGGCGCGGCTGCTCTTGAGCATCGACGGCTTCGTGATGTAGCCGGAGATCTTGATGTCCTCGTCCTCGAGCGTGAGCCCCAAAAGCGAGTCGGCCGTCTTGTCCCCGTAGATGGCCTGTATCGTGTCGTAGAGGTTGCCCGTGCCCGGCGTCACGACAGACATCTTGTTGTTGTTGATGAAGTGGAACTCGATGTCGGGGCGCGAGAGCGCAAGCTTGACGATGAAGTCATTGATGCGCGCGCCCTCTGTGTGATTCGTCTTGAGGAACTTCTTGCGCGCCGGCGTGTTGAAGAAGAGGTCTTCCACCTTGACCGTCGTGCCGATGTTGCAGCCTGCCTCGATGAAGTCGGGCTCCCTGCCACCCGTGATGGTCACGCGCGTGCCGAGGTCGTCGCCCTCGCGGCGCGTCAGCAGCGTGAATCGCGAGACAGAGGCAATCGTCGGCAGTGCCTCGCCGCGGAAGCCCAGCGTGCCGATCGTGTTGAGGTCGCCGACCTCGCGGATCTTGCTCGTCGCATGGCGCAGGATGGCAAGGTGCGCATCCTCGGCGCTCATGCCCCTGCCGTTGTCCGTCACGCGCATGAAGCTCGTGCCGCCCGCCATGATCTCCACCTCGATGCGGGTCGCCCCCGCATCCATCGCGTTCTCGATGAGCTCCTTGATGACGGACGCCGGCCGCTCTACGACCTCGCCCGCCGCGATCTTGTTGATGGTATTGTCGTCGAGTACATGGATGGTCATGCTTTACCCGCCTCCCTTTTTGCCTGCTCCTGCAGCTTGTAGAGCGCATTCATTGCCTCGAGCGGCGTCATCGTCATGACGTCGAGCGAGAGCAATGTGTCGCTTAAGCTCGAGGCAAAGAGCGAGCCCATAGCCGGTGCGGCGGGCTCTGCCTTTGGCGTGCTGCCTGCGGCCTTAGCTGCCTTTTCAGCAGTCGAAGCCGCTGCATCCGGCGCCTCTGCCTCGAGCATCGCGAGGATCTCCTCGGCGCGGCTCGTGACGGATTTCGGCAGGCCCGCGAGCCGCGCGACGTGGATGCCGTACGACTTGTCGGCCGCACCGGGCACGATGCGCCGCAGGAAGGCCACCTGATTGCCGCGCTCCTTGACGGCCACGCAGAAGTTCTTGATCTTGTCGTCCTCGAGGTCCGTGAGCTCATGGTAGTGCGTCGCAAAGAGCGTCTTGGCGTGGACCTTCTTCTCGATGTGCTCGATGACGGCGCGCGCGATGCTCATGCCGTCGAACGTGCTCGTACCGCGGCCGATCTCGTCGAGGATGACGAGGCTGTCCTTCGTCGCGTACTTGAGGATCTGCGCAACCTCATTCATCTCCACCATGAAGGTGCTCTGGCCGCTGACGAGGTCATCACTCGCGCCGATGCGCGTGAAGATGCGGTCGACCGGCGAGATGGAAGCCTCGCGCGCGGGAATGAAGCTGCCGATCTGCGCCATGAGCGTCAAAAGTGCCACCTGGCGCATGTACGTCGACTTGCCCGCCATGTTCGGGCCCGTGATCAGCATGATCTCGCAGTCCTGATGGTCGAGATGCGCATCATTCGGCACGAAGAGGTCGCGCGTCAGGATGCGCTCCACGAGCGGATGGCGGCCGTCCTTGATGTCGATGACGCCATCCGTCCGCATCTGTGGGCGCACGTAGTTATAGGTGCTGGCCGCCTCCGCAAGGCTCGCGAGCACATCGACGAGCGCGATCTCGTGCGCCGTCTGCTGGATTTCCGTCAGATGCGCCTTGATGGTCTCGCGGACCTCCGTGAAGAGATTGTACTCGATGTTGACGATCTTCTCCTGCGCGCCGAGGATCTTCGTCTCGAACTCCTTGAGTTCCTCCGTGATATAGCGCTCCGCATTCGCGAGCGTCTGCTTGCGGATGTAGCGGTCCGGCACGCGATCCGCGCCGCTGTGGCGCACCTCGATGTAGTAGCCGAATACCTTGTTGTAGCCGATCTTCAGCGCCTTGATGCCCGTCTGCTCCTTTTCGCGCTCCTCGATCTCCTGCAGCATCGCTTTGCTGTCGTGTGAGATGCGGCGGTACTCATCGAGCTCTTCGTTATAGCCCGATTTGATGATGCCGCCCTCGCGCAAGCTGATGCCCGGGTCCTCGACGATGGCGCGCTCCAAGAGGTCGACGAGAGCATCGAAGGTCTCCACCTTCGCCTCGGCCTGCTTGAGCATCGAAGACTTCGCGCCCTGCAGCTTCTCGCGGATGCCCGGCAGGCAGCGCAAGGAGATCTTGAGCGCAATGAGGTCGCGTGCATTGGCCGTGCCGACCTCGATGCGCGTCAGGAGGCGCTCGAAGTCGTGGATCTCGCGGCAGCCCTCGCGCACGCCGCCGCGCAGCGAGAAGTCGCCGACGAGCTCTCCGACCGCGTCGAGGCGCTGCGTGATGCCCGCGATGCTCAGCAAAGGATACTCGAGCCACTTCTTCAAGAGGCGGCTGCCCATCGCCGTCTCCGTAAAGTCGAGGACATCGAGGAGCGTGTTCTTCTTGCCGTCATCGCGCAGGTTGCGCGTGATCTCGAGGTTGCGCAGCGTGTACGTGTCGACGACGAGGTTTTCCGAGGCATCGAGGTACGTCAGCTGGTTGAGCTGCGTGAGGTCCGTGCGGACCGTCTCGTGGAGATAGTCGAGCAGCGTCGCCACCGCTTCCTTCGCCTCCGGCTGCGCGGGGCGCGTCGCCGCGTCGAAGTGCTCGACGATGCGGTCCTCGACATGATGCGAGACTTCCGCGATCGGCGTGAACGAGCAGTGCGGCAGGCGCAGAGCAGCAAACTCCTTGAGCGCCGCGGCAAACGACGGCTTGCCGACGATCAGGAGCTCCGGCATCATCAGGCGGTAGAGCTCATCGAGCAGCATCTGCAGGCGGTTGCCGCCCTCGTAGATGCCGTAGAAGCACTCGCCCGTCGAGATGTCGGCGCCCGCGAGCACGATCTTCTCGCCCGTCTCGTAGATGAGCGCGATGTAGTTGTTCTGCGTCGCCTGCAGCGCAGACTCCGACAGGATCGTGCCCGGCGTCACGACTTTGATGACCTCGCGCTTTGTCAGCCCCTTCGCCTTCGGGTCGCCGATCTGCTCGGCGATGGCCACCTTGTAGCCGCGCTTGACGAGCTTGTTGACGTACGTCTCGGCCGCATGGTACGGCACGCCGCACATCGGCGCATCCTGCCCCTTGCTGCGGCTCGTCAGCGTCAGGCCGAGCTCCTTCGAGACGAGCTTGGCATCTTCAAAGAACATCTCATAAAAATCGCCGAGGCGGAAGAACAGGATTGCTCCGGGATTCTGCTCCTTCGTCGCGAGATACTGCTGCATCATCGGCGTCATTTCCATCGATACTACACCTCCTGGATAAAAGACGTGCTGACACGATGCCAGCACGCCTGTCATTTCTCTTTATTCTTTATGATACGCGTTCGCCCTTGAGGACCCAGGTCTGCGGGTGCGTGATGCGGACGTCGATGAAGTCGCCCGGCTTCTCGCCCGCATGTGCGAACAGCACGATCTTGTTGGTGCGCGTGCGGCCCATCCAGACGGAAGGCTCGTTCTTGCTCGGGCCCTCCACCATGATTTCCAGCGTCTTGCCGAGGAGCTTCTCGTTGATGGCGAGGCTGATCTCGTTCTGCACGGCCATGAGCGCATTCAGGCGCTCCTTCTTGACGGACTCATCGACCTGGTTCTCCATCGTCGCCGCCGGTGTGCCCGACCGCTTCGAGTAGATGAAGGTGTAGGCCGAGTCGTAGCGAATCTCGCGCAGGAAGTCGAGCATCTGCTGGAAATCCTCATCCGTCTCGCCGGGGAAGCCGACGATGAGGTCCGTCGTCAGGCTCACGTCCGGGATGGCCGCGCGGATGCGGCGCACGAGGTCGCGGTACGACTCCACCGTGTAGACGCGGTTCATCGCCTTGAGGATGCGGTTGCTGCCGTACTGGACCGGCAGGTGGATGTGCTCGCAGAGGTGCTCGCCGTCGCGGATGGCCGCGATGACCTTGTCCGAGAGGTCCTTCGGGTGCGAGGTCATGAAGCGCACGCGGCGGATGCCCGGCACCTTGTCGACCATCTTGAGGAGATCTGCAAAGTCTGCGAGCTTGTGGTCCTTGCCGTAGGAGTTGACGTTCTGGCCGAGCAGCGTGACTTCCTCATAGCCGTTCTTCACGGCCTCCTCGACCTCATGCACGATGTCCTCGGGCAGGCGGCTGCGCTCGCGGCCACGCACGTACGGCACGATGCAGTAGGTGCAGAAGTTGTTGCAGCCGTACATGATCGGCACCCAGGCCGAGAGGCTGCCCGCGCGTGCGACGGGTACGTCATCCGGCAGCTCCGTCTCGCCGAGCTGCACGTCGACGACATGACCGTGCTCCGCCTGGATCTCCTGCACGACGTGCGTGAGCTCGTGGACCTTGTTGGTGCCGAGCACGAAGTCGATGTGCGGCGCACGCTTGATGAGCGCATCGCCCTCTTTCTGCGCCATGCAGCCCGTGATGCCGAAGATCAGCTCCGGGTTCTCGCGCTTGAGGCGCTTGATCTCGCCGATCTTGCCGTAGACGCGGTCCTCCGCCGTCTCACGCACACAGCAGGTGTTGATGAGGATGAGGTCCGCCTCCTCCATCGACTCCATCCGCTCATAGCCGATCGTGCGGAGCTGCCCCATCATGCGCTCCGCATCGCTCTGGTTCATCTGGCATCCGTATACTATCAGTTCAGCGAAACGGTGAACTTTTCCATCTATAATCTTCATATATAAAAATCCGTCCTTTATTTTATGATAATCAATAGATTATTGTATCAGACAAACGCTTCCTTGTCTATCCTGATTTTCTGTCTCTATTCATAAAACACGAATAGCCTATCCGCTTTTACAGATAGGCTACAGGGCTACTCCTCCGCACCATTTAGGATCCTGCCAAGATACCAGCGGCTGGTGAATGCCTTATAAGAACCATCAGGATGCACGACAAAGTAGACGGTGAACTGCGGCAGGATACAGATATCGGTAGCGCCAGTATAGGAAACGACCTTCTCTTTTCCCGAAGCAGTTTGCCAGACACGCATCGAGAAAGAAGTATCTCCGGCATCCTGGATTGACTCGTAAGTCGAAAAGGAAGCGAGACGTTCCTCCCCTTTTTCCTGCACACTGTGCATCAGGTAGCGCGGCAAAAATATGAAGACAGCTAAGCCGATGAGGCCAAGAATAAGGATGCCTGAAAGCGACCAAGGTCTTTTCATCTGCAATCACCCTATTCTTGTTTATAGGGTGATGAAGGATTTCTGCGTTTCTCCCGCTTCCTGGAATTTTCCTTTTGCCAGACGCAGCTGTTCCTCGATGGTGGAGAAAATCAAATTGACCTGCTGGTCATCGTAAGCATAGGCATTGCGATTGGCCAGCTTGCCGAGCTGCTGGATGCGATGACAGATATCATTGGTTCGCTTTGTGGCAAGTTCTTTGAACTTTTCCTGCTTTGAACTGGTCTTGTCATCAGCCTGCTCCTCCTGGAGCATCTCATCATCAGTATGCGTATCGGCCTGCCCGTCCAGATATTCCTGTGTCTCTTCTTCCATGCGTATAACCTCTTTTCATTTACCAATCTTGAACATTTTTTCTTTTACCCGAGTCATGGCATTCTTTACGTCTATGATTTTTTGCCAAGCCCCGGCTCCATGGCACTTACATTTCCTCGCCTGATAAGCATGTATCGCTTCCAGCTGATCCATTGCATCAAGCTGCTGCTCTGTCAGGCCATCGTTCTGCAACGAAACTTTGTGAACATCTTTCATCATCTGCTATCTTTCAGAATGGAATTTCTTCATCCGGAATATCCAACGACGCCTGGTAAGACGATGGCGTTGCGGTGGATGATTCCATGTTTCCTGATGCGGTGGCCTCCGTTGTCTGATCTTTATCGTCAGGTGATGCAGTTGGCTGTGCCAGAGGAATTTTCCGCGAATCCAGGAACTCAACCATGACCGCCTTGATGATGGTCTTTTTATGAGCAGTTCCCTGTTCGTCTTTGTAATCATCATTTGCCAAGCTGCCTTTGACCAGTACCATTCTCCCCTTGATCAAGTTCTTCTGACAGGATTCTGCCAGCTTATTCCAGGCGACGATGTGAAAGAAGTCCGTCGGATAGTTCCCCTCGGCATCTTTCGTGAACGATTTACGAACGGCAATGTCAAAGCTGACGACAGATGTTCCCTTCTTGGTGTAGCGAAGCACTATGTCGGTTGAGACACGCCCAGATAAAACCACAAGATTCATGAATCATGCCACCTCTCATTCCGTTGGTTTCTTATAGCGAAACGGCCCCGCATTCGTTTTCCCCTGTTTCTTCTTCGGATGGTATCCCATCTCTTCAAAAACGGGGTTCCCATTCCGATCTGGCAAAGTCGTCTTGCATTCCGGATACTTGGAGCATCCCCAGAAGTAACTCTTCTTTCCGTTCTTTGTTGTCCAGCGACGCATCATGGGGCTACCACATTTGGGGCAGCGCACCACATCTTTTGGCGGGGGAATCTCGCAGCTCTTTGCTTCTTCCAGCAGTTGCTGCACGAACCGGCTCTGCTCTTGGAAGAAATCTTGCAGCCGCATCTCCTTGCGGCTGATAGCATCCAAGCTCTGTTCCCAGCGGGCAGTAATATCCGGATACGTAATGCTATCCGACAGAATTCGCAGCAGCAGGTATCCCTTCTCGGTCGGGATTAGGTTCTTCTGACGCGTAACAGAAACGAAGCCTCTCTTCTGGATAGTCTCAATGATGCCAGCTCTTGTTGCTTCCGTGCCGATACCGGAACAATCTTTCAGAGTTGCCTTCAAGGAAGCATCCTTCACATACTTGCCGATTTCCTTCATGGCCTTCAGCAAGGTGGACGCATTGTAACGCGCTGGCGGTTTCGTCGTGCGCGTCTGAATCCGACTCTCCTGGAAGGAAACGGCATCCCCTTGCTTCACGGCAGGGAGCTTCGTCTCCGGATGGTCATCGCCTTCTTTTTCTTCCAAGAATCCGTGGTAGAGTTGTTTCCAGCCGTCATCCAAAATGACTTTGCCAGATGCATGGAAGGATTCACCTGCACAGCGAATCTGTATCTTCGTGGACAAAAAGGTTTGCGGCGGATAGAACTGCGCAAGGTAAGCTTTTGCTACTAATGTATATAGGTTCTGTTCCTTCTCGGTCAGCTTTTCCCACTCCGGTGTAATCGTGGTGGGGATGATGGCATGGTGTGCAGAGATTTTCTTGTCGTTCCAAGCCCGACTGCGCAGCGCAGGATCGGCGTTTTCCACCATTTGAGCGAGGTCATCCGTCAACGCCCGCAGGCTTTTCAAGACAAGCGGCACATCGGCCAGCTGATTGGTCGGCAGATAATCGCAGTCCGATCGCGGATACGTGGTAAGTTTCTTTTCGTATAAACTCTGTTGTGTATCCAGCACTTCTTGCGGAGAATAGCCGTAGATCTTGCCTGCATCAATCTGGAGAGAGGACAGTGAATATGGCAGTTTTGGCTGCGACTGTCCTTTCTTCTGTTCAACAGATTCCACGACACCAGGCTCCTGCCGGATCTCTTCTGCGAGCTGTTCGGCAGGATCGCGTTTGATAAGACGCCCTTCTTCATCCTGACCCTCTGTCTGTTTCTGCGGCTTCCATGTTGTTGGGATTACGCCATTCGGATGTGTCCAATCTACCTGTAAAATGTAATAGTCTTTCGGCTTGAAGTCGCGAATCTCCAATTCACGCCGCACGACCAATGCGGTTGTCGGCGTCTGTACACGTCCTACACTGATCGTACCGGCGTAGCCAGCCTTCTGTGAACGGATGGTATACATGCGCGTGAGATTCATCCCAATCAGCCAATCGGCACGCTGCCTTGCCAACGCAGAATTGCGCAGCCCGACAAAATCACGGTTGTCCCGAATATCCGCCAACGCGGTCTTGACGGATTTCTCATCCAGTGCATTCAGCAGGATGCGCTGAACCGGCTTCTGATTCAGAACACCAAGCTGGTTCAAGACTTCGTCTACGAGCAGCTGCCCTTCCCGATCCGGATCACCCGCGTTGACAATACAGTCTGCCTTTGCCACCAGGGACTTGATGACCTCGTATTGTTCTTTTGCACTGCTGGATACTTTGTTCTTCCAATGTTCCGGAATGATTGGCAAGTCTTCCAGCCGCCAGGCATGAAGATTCTTGTCATAATCCTCCGGATCATACTGTTGTAAGATATGGCCGAAGCACCACGTAACGATGTCATTTCCGCACTCGATATATCCGTTCCGCTTCGACATATGCCCCAGTCCATGCGCGATGGCTTGTGCAAGGCTGGGCTTTTCGGCGATAAAGAGTCGCATCCGAATCAACCCCTGACTTCATGAACAGACGAAAACAGACTATTCCCTGGTGCCGGTTGGAACGGCGTCTCTGCCTGGTTGGCTGCTCCTTCAGGATGCTCTTCTATCGTCTCTGCGTTCTCTTTCTGCTCTTCAGCTTCAAGCGGAGCTTCTTCCGGTTTAGCTGCGGCCAAGAGACTTTGTAGGGTTTCCTGGTTCAGCGGCACGCCATTTTTCCGCAACCCATCTAAGAGCTGGCGGCTGAAACGCGCAACCTTCTTTTCCTTCAAGCTGCTGATGGACTCCATCAACTTCTTTTTCTGTTCCGTCAGTTCGGCAACCTTGTTGTCGATTGACCGGATCTTCCCTTCTTTCGCTGCAATCGATTCATCAATTTTCTTGTCATCCATCTAATCACCCTTCTCTTGCTGGGCTTGTAGTTGCTTCAAGAAAATCAAGACCGTTTCCCGGTCATAGTTATCCAGAATGCCCGCTTCTTCAAACAGGAGTCCTGCCTTGATGAGCTTCTGATAGCGTTTTTGTTGGTTGAGTCTTTGAATCTGACGCTCCAACTTGCGTGTTTCCTGCGACGACCGGACCAATTGATCCTCAATCCTCTTCAGACGCGCTTCCTGTCTCGCGAGACGATCCATGACATTCACCTCAGATTTCCTTTTATCCCTATTATAGCAGAACCACTACATATTGTATATAGCATGGTAAAAATATTGATAAAACCACTATATGTTGTGTTTTAGCTGTGATATAATGAGTGGTGTCAGGGGAACGAGATGTGCAGTTAGGAGTTTCTCTTGCGAGAAACTCGGGGGATACGGCGAGGAGCCGTTTTCGATGTCCACGATGGACATCACCCTAAAGGGTATTCTGCCGCTCACTGCGCTCGCTGAACCTGCCGTTGGCTAAGAAAGACGAAAGGAGGCTGGCCATGGCAGTCTTTCATTTCGAGATAAAATCAGACAGGCGAAAGGGCGGAAAGCAGACCTCTGCTCTGCAACACGTCAAATACATCAACCGCGAAGGGCCTTACCAGGATGTAGATGAGCGGGAACTCATCAAAATACCTGCGGAGAATGTAATCACCGGGCCGGAGCTGCACGAACACGCCCCAGGAAGGGAACTTCTCCTCTACAGCAGCCCGTTTGGCGTCATCAAGCAGGATGATTCCGGCATCCGGGTATCACGCAACGCATCCACGCAAACTGTCGCCATTGCACTGGAAGTAGCCAGGCGGCTTTACGGCAATGCGCTGGAGTTGCGCGGCCAGGAACGTTTCCAGCAGCAGGCAGTTACAGCATCCAGCCAGCTTCACCTGGACATCCAGTTTCAATCCAAGCTTCATCAGGAAGCTGTAGCACAAAAGGTAAAGGAGCAAGAGCATGAGCGACGAATTTTTGAAGCAGCCGGAGGACGCTACAGAGTCCCCGTCTTCTCCCCAGGAGACATTACCCTCTCCCCCGGAATCCCCGGCATCTTCTCCGGTGGATCCGGAGGCGGAGAAAGCGGATCGGGAATTCTTGAGTCCGACACTGAACGACATACCGTCACAGAAATTGCCAGAACAGGATGGAGCCTGCCTGCATTGTCCGGCAGGAATGTGGTTTTATCGAGGCGACAACCTGATGTGCTTTTGTCTCATGATGAGGGCCTTCAGCTACAGCGACGCATCCGAAGACGACAAAATGCCCTTCCTAAGCTGCGATGGGATGTATCTGTCGCTCGAAAAAATGCAGTCGAAGCAAGCGTAAACGAAATCTTGCACAACCTGCAATATCACCTCGACAAGACATTCGCGTCCAGCCATGTGCAGTACATCAACCGCGAATCCGTCTTCGAGCAACGAGGCGGCTGCGTCTATAAAGCGCACCATCTTCCAAGGTGGGCGAAAGACAATCCGCTGAACTTTTTCCGCGCTGCGGATGAGCACGAGCGCGACAATGGGGAGCGTTACAAAGAAATTGTCTTCTCACTGCCGAATGAACTCTCGCTCTCTCAGCAGAAAGAGATCATCCAGCGCTTCCTGGATGCACATATGAAAAACTACTATTATGCCTATGCCATCCACGACAAGATCGGCACGATGAGCAACGGCGAACACCATACGCATGTGCATCTGATGTTCTCGACGCGTGAAATCGATGACTGCGAGAGAAAGCAGGAACGGCAGCCAGACGTATTTTTTTCGCGGGTCAATCCGAAGCGCCCTGAAAAAGGCGGCTGCCGCAAGTCTGGCATCTGGAACGGGAAGAATCGCGCCAAGAACCTTTCTGTTCTCCGTGAAGATTTTGCACGAATCCAGAATGAGGTGCTGGCGAAATATGGCATCCCTGTTCGCGTGGATCACCGCAGTCTGAAAGCACGCCGCCAGGAAGCCCTGGCAAAAGGCAACACGTTCCTGGCGGAACTGCTTGACCGCGTTCCAGAACGTGCGGTAGGACCGCTTGCTCTCTTGGAGAGGGGAAACCGTAACGTTCTTGCTCAGAAAAAACTTCGCGCCTTAAATCAGTCAAAAGAAAAAAATATCGTCGCGAAGACATTCCTGATGGATGGAATGCGTCGCGACAAGCTGATGAAGCGCATACAAGAATTGGAGACCAATACAAAGCAGCTTGATGAGCTGCTGAACCAAGACGAGAAAGCCGCACTCGCAGACACACTGCAAAAAATCCAGCATCAGCAAGATGATATCCAGGCAGCATTTGACGCTTCCATCTGGGCAGCAGCAGCAACGGAATCATCCATGCTGGCGTTCATGAAAGAGGATGAGCGCGAAGCCTGGCAGACGTTCAAGGCAGCCGGACAGGAGTTAAAACATTGGCAGGATTTTTACAGCAGTATCCAGGAAGACGCTTTCCCAGATCCTGCCCAACTGCAAGAGCTGCGCGCTGCCATTAGCCGCGAAACTGCAAAGATTCGTCAGGCCATGCGTCAGCAAGCCCCGGCAATCCGCACGATATTTTCCCGGTTGAATGAGTCACACACCAAGCGGGATATCATGCGCCACGCTGGAAACCTCCTTTTTGATGGCCGGTTGACCAAGGCAAAAATCGACAGCCTGATCCAGCAGCAGGAAAAAGACCTGGCCAATCTGCAAGACCGGTATCAGCGTCTGACGGATTCTCTGCGACAGTCTCCGTCTTATACCGCTGGAGCTGTTGCAGATTGTATGGAACTGTCTTTGAAGGAACTCTATGCCAAGGAGCATCAAGTTCGAGCCGAAATGCGCCAGCTTGCCAAGCGTGTCATTTCTCCGGCACGTGCCAAGGCGCTGGCAGAGAATGTCTATACCAAGGGCGAATTCAAGAAACTGCGGGCTGCTGAACGTGACTTTGCCAAGAAAACAGCAGCCGGTAAACTTTCTCCGGAGGAAAGCACGGCGCAGCAAAAAAAGTTACAGGAATGGCGCGGCCGCCTGGAATCTTCCTGTGCATCAATGGAAGCACAGGCGAAGATCCAGGAAATTTGTGCAGGCATCCTGCGCAAGAACGCACCGCAGGCTATGGCTTATCAAAAAGTCCAGCAAGAGCATCAGGTCATTGCTGCTGCCATCACTGAAGCAAAAGCACAGGCAGATGCAGCACATCATCAATCCTATCGGGATCGGAATCAGACGCTCTACCGGGCAACAGGGACGACGCCAGCTATGGGATATATGGAACCGCCGCATATGATTGCTGCCGCTATGGCAGGCAATACGGATTGTGCGGTTCTCGTTGCCAAGAGCAAAAAGGATGTCCCGGATGACTGGTCGCTGCTGAGTGAGAGTGAACGCGAGGACTTGAAGAACGATACATCGAAGATGATGTAGTTAAATACGAGGTGAAACGATTATGTCGGTAAAAGACCAGATGGATAGGTTGTTGCGGTTGGCGTATGAACAGCACAGTTCGGATCTGCACATTTGCAGCGGAATTCTCCCGGTCATACGTCGTGACGGTCAGTTGGAAACACTCACGAAATGCCTCACTGCCCCACTGGCAGGAGAAGACATTCGCGCCTTTATCGTGAAGACACTTCTGAGTGAAGCGCAACAGAAAGACTTGCAGGAGACGGGCAGCGCGGATGCAGGGTATTGCTTTTGGAGCAACGATGGTCGTTCCATTCGCTGCCGCGTCAATGCATTCCGCGATGCCAACGGGATGGCTTTGGCCTTCCGTCTCATTCAAAACCGTATCCCGTCCATGCAAGAGCTGCGCATCCCCGGGCCGCTCCAGGACATACGCCGCCGCAAGCACGGCATGGTCATTATCACCGGGCCGACAGGAAGCGGCAAGACGACCACGCTTGCCGCGCTCCTGGATGCCATCAATGCTGAGTCACCTGTACACATCATTACGATTGAGCAGCCCATCGAATATCAATTCCAGATGAAGCGCGCCGTCATCTCGCAGCGGGAAGTCGGTCGTGACTGCATCAGCTTTTTGGAAGGTCTGCGCTCATCCCTCCGCCAGGATCCCGATGTCATCCTGATTGGTGAGATGCGTGATGCTGAAACCATCACCACCGCTTTGGCCGCCGCAGAAACAGGTCATCTTGTCTTCACGACGCTGCATTCCGCCAATGTAGTGGAAGCAATCGATCGTCTCGTCCAATATTTCCCGGCCACGCGTCACCAGGAGATCCGCAACGAGCTGGCCAATTCCTTCCTCGCCATCGTTGCGCAGAAACTCCTTCCCTCTCGAAACGGAGGGCGTGTAGCCGCTTTTGAAGTGCTACTCTCGACAGACAGCACCAAAAACGTCATCCGCAGCAGCCAGGGATTCCGTGTCCAGGACTACATGCATCGTGACGAGGGAATGCAGACGATGGCGGAGTCGATCCGCGGCCTTAGAAACAAACATCTGATTGATTAGTGAAAAATATTATAGACGATTACTGCCCCACATAAACAGTAAAGCGCATCCCAAGTGAGATGCGCTTTACTGTTTTTACATAATATGGTCAATGCCGCACCACTTGTGCAATTTCACGGTTCTCTTCACGAATCGCGCGGTATTCCGGGGACTTCATGAAGTCTGTCCCCAAGGTCGTACCGTAATTCCGATCATCGGATACGGCAGCATAGGGACTGTTTGCCTGGACAACACGAGCTGCTGCGGCGATGGCAGACGGCTCACCCAAGGCATTGACGCAGGAATCCCGGATGAAGGTCCGGTCGGCTTCCTGCCATGCTTTCTGGTCGCAAGGCCGAATACTGGACAAGCCTCTTTCGATGGACGAGTTATAGATGAACCGGCTATATTGCTTGACCGGATTTCCGATGCATGTCTCAGCGGTAGCCTGCGCCCCTTCCAGAAAAACTTTCTGGAACCGCTTCTGATATGCCTCGAATTTCTCTGCGCCTACGCTTTCCTTTTGCGCCTGCTTGATGGACTCCACTTCACTGCTCGTCACGGGCAGCAGGAACTTCTTGTCCTTGAGTGGATGGATCGTAACTTCCTGGAAGCCCACGTCATCCACGTAAAAGCAGCGGTCATTCACGCGGATGATATCACTGATACCCAGTTTTGGCACATCTGTTCCCTGTAGCTTGTCGTACATCTGGTCAAGCAGTTCAGTCATGCCAACATCGGCCTTGCGTGTCTCATGATAAACGGCAGCATACTTGGAAAAGTCTGCGGCCTTTCCAGCTTCCTGTAAAGAAGCATTCCGCCAGGGTGCGTCTTTGGCAGCCTGGTAAACGGTGATATGAACCTGCTGCTGTGCCTGGTAGTACAGATCAGGATTCAGTTCATACTGCTTGATTTCCTCCGGCGTAAGCGGATGATCGTAGTAGATCGCACCGTATCGGCCTCCACGATCCTGCTCATCCAGCCGGATAAAGCCTTTCGGAACGCTGCCCAGGTCAGCGGGACGTTCATTCAGGTAGTATTTATAGGGAATAACGATCTTATCGTCTGCCGATTCCGCGGGTGGAACCGAAGCAACCTTTTCCTTCTCCGGGGCAGGCTGCTCCTCTTTCTTCCCAGCATCCTGTTTTGTATGCTGCTCATCCAGCTGCTTCAAACGTTCCTTTACGATGTTTTTCAAGTAATTGGCGATTTTCTGTGCATCATTTGCTGCCTTGAAGAATTCCATCTTGTCGTTCTTCAAGGCTTTCAGCCAGTTCTGCGTATAAGCCGCATGGCTGATGGAATTCAAGGGCAGGCCGAGATCTGCCGACAGGTAGGTAGACGCCATCTCAGCACGCAGCTCCTCCTTAGCATAATCAGGAGAGCCAAAGGCGTTCTGTATGTCGCGATTCAGGCGGCTGGAATGACCAGTCCAATGCCCCAGTTCATGCAATGCAGTCGCATAGTATCCGGCCAACTCCTTGAAGGCAGCCTCCGGCGGCAGGTGGATCTCATCCGTAGAAGGCTGATAAAAGGCACTGTCTGCCTGGTCGTGCTTGATGACTGCTCCACTAAGACGCAGCATCTCTTCGGCGAGTCCCAGAGTCTCTTCATGCGTGTAGCCTTGCTTCTTCGGCACATAAGGCGGCAGAGGCTGTTCACGGAAGACGCGCCTGACGATGGGCTGACCATCTTTCCCGATCTTAGGCGTTCCGTCTTCTTCCTTTACCGGCTCCACGACCTGCTTTCCGTCCTTGTCCAGCACCGGCACCCGCTGAACCATGTCCGACGCATGGAACACCGTTGAGATAATGGAAGTCCAATGATATTCATCTTCCGGCAACGGATTCCCATCTTTATCCTTCGTCGCATAGAAGCCCTGTTTGATGGCTACACCGTGTGAACCGCGCTTGATACCATATCCCATGGTCTGCGCCTGATGGAATGTGAAAAAGCGGGGATCCTTGCTCCCTTTCGAGTCCATGACGCACGAAAGATAGATCAGATTCTCCTTCGTGTACGGCCTTCCCGTTGCGCCATTCACAGGAGAAGCGATCAACGCAGCACCGACCTTCCCATTCCAGGCTTTCTGCCAGGGAAGTTCTCCCTTTTCCATCTCTTCGATAATCCGGTTCGTTATTTCCTGATAGATGTCTTTGCGGCTCGACGCGCTCTTTCGATACGCCATTTTTACACCCCCTTATGCTGCTGCGCCAACTTCTCTTCTTGCAGCTGCAACTGCCATTCTTCTTCCGTCACCAGTTTCTCGCCATCCCAGATGGTCTGTCCCAGGTATTCTTCTTCCGGGATTCCCTGAAAATCATAATCTTCCATCGGTACGACCTCAAACGGTGCCTCCCGATGAATGCGTTTTGAATACAGCATCCTTCTCACCTCTTTCTATGGAGCTATCTTCATTATAGAGATTGGCCGATGCAGGGAGCCGCCGCTTTTTTTCACCTCCGGCAGAAATAAAAAATCCACCCGCATCATCCCATCAGGATGACTGCGAGTGAATTTTCACAATGGCGATGATGTCCATCATGGACATCTCAGCGGCTGTCACGGTCGGCACATGCTGCATTCTCGCGCATCAAGGTGTCTACCTCCTCTGCTACCGTTGCGGAGTCCGGCATGGACGGCGACAATCTGGCAATGGTATCGGCAATCTGCTCTGCTGCTATCCCCTTCTGGATCATATGGATGGCGCATTGACGATCAAAGTCTTTGTTCCATGCGACCTGTGCCACAGAAAAATCGTCCGGATGATCCTGGCGTTCCTGCCGGATGAGTTGGAAGCAGGCCATGAACAAGAAGGCACGCTCTGCGGCATCTTGTACCGGAGCCTTCAAGAAGGATTCCTTGATTGAGCCAGCTTCAGTCAAGCAGTCTGTAATGCGTGCCAGTCGCTCGGAGACTTCTTCCTGCACCGGTTCACCGTCATCTTTCAGTAGTTTCTCCAGTTCAGCAGACCGGGCCAGTTTCTCCTGCAAGAGTGTTTCCTTATCGAAAGGCTTCTGTAACTCTTCTTTCGCCACGGCAAGACTGTGTTCCAGCTGCACGAACTGTTCCTTATGATAGCCAATCTTGCTGCTCAGGTTCTTGATGGCCTCCTCCATCCGGCGCACCGTTACCGACATACGGGAATCCGCTACCGGCACCCGGAACGAAACCTTATGCATCAAGACAATGTTCGGTGTATTGGTGTCATAGTCCATGACCATGGCAAAGCGCATTCCTTTGAAATGGCCGTGGACACGGTTCAGATCACCCGCTGCGGCTTTTTCCAAAGCAGCATTTGCTTCGGATGGTTTCGTGTATATCTTCCCGTTCAGTTCCAGGCTGAAGAGTTCTTGGCCATTGGCGTCATGCATGGCAGCACCATCGGTCAGCATCTTCGTATCTTCCAGCTTCTCGATAATCTCCTTGCACATCCGAATCTGCTTCGGGTACTCAATCCGGCATTTCTCCGTCAGGTCAGCACGTGCTTCCAGGTACTCCGATTTTGCCATCTTGAGCCGCTGGATGTCATTGTCGACATCCATTTTCTCTTTGATGAGCGGATTGCCTGTTGCACAAGCCTTAATCTCCGAATACGAGAGCGTCAGTTCATCGCAGTCCTCCGCTTCACGGGTCGGTGCCTTCGAGGTCATGATCTGAGAGATGAACCGCTGCTTATTCTCGATCAGCTGCCACATGTAGGCGTCAAATGTTCCTTCCGTGACATAGCGGAAGACTTTGACCCGCTGGTTCTGATTGCCCTGGCGGACAATGCGGCCACGCCGCTGCTCCAGATCAGCCGGACGCCATGGGACATCCAGGTCGTGTGTCGCAATCAGCCGATCCTGCACATTCGTCCCGACGCCCATCTTGTCTGTGGAGCCAAGCAGAATACGCACCTTGCCCTGGCGGACTTTTTCAAACAATGCTTCTTTCGCCTTGTCTGTATTCGCGTCATGAATGTACGCGATTTCTTCCGGCTTCACGCCTTGGGCAATCAGTTTCGCGCGAATATCGTCATAGACGTTGAATCGTCCCTTCTTGTTTGGCGTAGACTGATCACAGAAAATCAGCTGCGTAGACTGCTGCTCGCTTGTATCCTGATAAATCTGGAGAACATTCTGCACGCAGCGGTTTACCTTACTGTCCGGAGTATCTGGCAGCTCAGGATTCAGGATGCGGCTGTCCAGGGCCAGTTTGCGGCCTTCGTTCGTGATCTTGAGCATGTTGTCGTCCTGCGGTAGGACGCGTCCATCCCGGACAAGTTTCGCACGATCCGCCAGCTTATCAACCATCGCCTTCTGATCAGGCGACGGTGGCAGCTTCTCGACGACATACTCACAGTCCGGCACGTCCAGATGAATCATGTCCGGCGTCTTGATATCTGCAATCTCCTTGAACATACTCATGAGTTCCGGCAGGTTGTAGAACTTCGCGAACCGTGTTTTTTCCCGGAAGCCCTTGCCTTCCGGGCTGATCTCAGTAGACAGGACGGTCTGCCCGAAGGTAGATGCCCAATCGTCAAAATGGTTCAGTCCTTCCTGACGCAAGCGATCCGGCTGCAAGTAACGCTGCAAGGTGAAGAGTTCCGTCATGCTGTTAGATACCGGTGTACCCGTGGCAAAGATGATGCCCTTGCCATGCGTGATTTCGTTGAGGTACTGGCATTTCTCATACAGGTCGGTTGATTTCTGCGCATCAGAGGTCTGTACACCCGCGACGTTCGACATCTTGGTCGTCGTGTAAAGGTTCTTGAAGTAGTGCGCCTCATCCACGTACAGCCGATCTACGCCCAGCTCTTCAAACGTGATGGTATCATCCTTTTCTTCGTTCTTCTCCAGCTTTGTCAGGCGGGCTACCAGCTCTTTCCTCTTGGCTTCTATCTGCTTGACTGTAAATGTAGGCTTGCCCATTGCGTCGCCACGTGCTTCCTGAAGTTCTTCCGTCAACTCCGCTACCTGCTGATTCAAGATGGCCTGCTGCCGTTCGCGGCTCAGGGGAATCTTCTGGAACTGCGTGTAGCCCAGGATGACGGCATCCCAGTTCTGTGTTGCAATCTTGGCGCAGAATTCCTTCCGGTTTTTCTCTTCGAAGTCTTTCTTACTGGCTACCAGGATCTTTGCACCCGGATACAGGCGCATGAATTCTGCACCTGTCTGTTCCGTCAGATGTTTCGGCACAACGATCATGGGCTTATGCGCAATGCCCAGGCGCTTGGATTCCATGGCACTGGCTACCATCTCATACGTCTTGCCTGCACCGACACAATGCGCCAGGAGCGTATTGCCGCCGTACAGGGTGTGGGCAATCGCATCCTTCTGATGGGGCCGGAGCTGGATATCCGCCGCCATACCCGGGAAGGTCAAGTAAGAGCCATTGTACTCACGAGGCCGGATATTGTTGAAATGGCGGTTGTAATAATCAACCAGGGAATTCTTGCGGTCTTCATCTTTCCAGAGCCATTTCTCGAACGCTTGCCGCAGGTCATCCATCTTGAGCTGTGCCTGTACGGTGCGTTCCTGATCGACGCGCCGCTTTTCCTCTCCGTCTTCAATGACCGTCTGATAAACTTTCGGCGGCTTGAGGTTCAAGGCCAGCTCGCAGAGATTCAGCGCATTGATAAATTCGGTGCCGTAGGTCTTGTTGACCTTGGCATTATCCGAGACATTCTTGCCGTCAATGTGCCATTTCCCTGTGACAGGAGAATATTGCACATCCAGGTTTTCTTCCTCCGAATACGACAAGGACATCGTATCAACCAGGAAGTCTCGGATGTATTCGGGCTGGATCCATGTTGTTCCAAGCGTGGCATGGATTTCCTCCGCTGCAAGATCTTTCGGCTTCACGGCTTCCAGTGCCTCCAGGTTCTTGTCCAGGCGTTCCATCTGCCTGACCATGGACTGCATATCCCCCTGCTTGAGATCCTGCCGCAAGGCATCCCTAGCATTCTGTTTCTCCACCTGATAAGCATCCCATTCTTCCCGCAGATGATCCATGAACAACTTCTGCTCTGCTGCATCGTCAGCAGGATACCTGCCGAGGCGTTCCCGGAGGAATTCTACTGCCATGACACTCTGCGGGGTAAGATGGCCGCACCCTATGTCGATCATCGCCTCCTTCGACAGATCCATCTCTTGCAGGATGTCTCTCAGGATCTGTTCTCCCTTGGTCGTGCGACGGATGGGCTTACCATATCGCATGGCCTCCAAGGCAAAGAGCGGATCTTTCTGGAAGCGAGGCACGACAAAGGCATTGCTGTCCATGACGCCAGCGACCATGGCCGCAAATTCTCGCTCTTCTTTATGTTCTTCCAAGTAATCTCGATCAGTCAGTCGCAAGGTATAAGAGTAGATCCTGTTCCCTTCTTTCGCTGCTGTCAGGAACCGCTGCTCCCAACCATTGCGAGGCTTCCATGCATATGCGTTCCAATCCGAATACAAGAGATCTGCTGTCTTTTGTGCAAGTCTGCTCGACAGCTGCTCTTTCTCTTCGGTAAGGAACGCAATCTTGTGACGGATATCGCCGCTCAGATATTCATCTGCCAGCTGGTACTCCTTCTTCTCTGCATCATAGTAGATGCTGGTATATTCCAGGCTATCAACCAGGGAGTCCGTCGAATCGCCGGTCAGGCCCGCCATATAAGGAAGGTCTACGCGTCCTTTTTCCTGCATGGAGATTTTCAAGGCATCTTCTGCCGTATCCGCATGAGTCGGGGCGACATCCGGCTTGATGGTTCGCTTGTAGAAGAGGTCAGTCTTCCGCTGGAACACCTTCCCGTCATAGACTTCCAGGGAGCGAAGGAGCGGATATGAGGGATCTTCATGGAAGAGTTTTTCCAGTTCTTTGTCTCCCTGGATTCTTCCGTGCCGATCCACATGATCATCGTACAGTGTGTTCAGCTTGCGCTGCAAGCCAGCCAGTTCTACCTGGGAGCAGCCATTCTTCTCTGCTTCCAGCAGTTCATACGTTGCGTCCCGCAAGTGGATAGCAGAGAGGATTTTCTGCGCCTGTTTCAGCGTGATATCCAGCTTCTCATGCGTGCCAGTTGCACCATAGTGGATGAGATTTCCGTCTTCATAGAAGATGCCATAAGGCCGTGTATGTTCATACTGCTGTTCCTGCACCGGAACCGGCAGCGGTACATCAGCAGGCTGATAAACCTGCGGGATGGACTGGATGAACGTCTGGAGCTGCTGCTCAAGCGGCATGTCCGGATTAGGGACACACGTAAGTTCCGGGCCAAAGGGGCCGTTCTCACGCTTCAGCGTCCCCATGACAGCTTCCGGGTGTTCATCCCAGTACCGGTTGTAACCGGTAAAACGCTGCGCCCAGGTTGGAAGCTCGGCATCCTTGTCCAGTACCTGTTCCCGTTTCTTCAGAATCAGGATATCGGTTGTGGCAGATGTCCCCGCTTCTTGAAAGGCTGTGTTGGGCAGGCGGATTGCGGTGACAAGCTCTGCGCGTCGTGCAAGGTATTCCCGGACTTTTGCATCCTTCTTGTCCATCGTTCCTTTTGAGGTCATGGCCACGACAAGGCCGCCAAGACGCACGTCATCCAGCATCTTGGCCAGGAAGTAATCATGGATCAGAAAGTTGTCGGCACGATGGGACAAGTCACTTGCTACCTGATAGTTCCCAAACGGCACATTGCTGATTGCCAGGTCGAATGAGCCATTCGAGAAAGAGGTCGTTTCAAAGCCCTGATTGCTCATGTTGACATCCGGGTATGCTTTGGCTGTGATGCGGCTGGTAAGATCATCTAATTCCACGCCAAAGACATGGCTGTTCTTGCGCATATCGTCCGGCATGGAATCAAAGAACCGTCCGGAGCCTGCGGCAGGTTCCAGGATGTTGCCCTGCTGGAAGCCCATCTTCTCCAAAGCACTGTAAATTTGCTGCACAAGCATCGGGCTGGTGAAATGCGCATTCAGCACACTGCTGCGAGCAGACGTGAATTCACTGTCACTCAGCTCGGCACGCAGTGCCTGGTACTCCTTCTTCCATGACGTGTTGAATTCATCAAACGCCTCCGGCAAGCCGCCAAAACCAGCATAGCTTTTCAGCAAGCGTTGCTCTTCCGGCGTGGCAGACCGGTCTTCTGCTTCCAACTGCTTCATGACACGGATTGCTGCCAGGTTGCGCTGGAATACCTTGCGCTTGCCGCTCACGCTGGAAAGATCTGCTTCATAGTCGATGGCCGACCAATCAATCGCATTAGACGATTCCGGCTGAGTCTCCTGCGTTCCGTTCTGGCTTCCTTCGGTTACGACTGGATCTCCGCCGAAAGGATTTCCCTCACCTGCTCGTGAATCTGGGTGCAGCGGGTCATCCACGTGTACCAGTCCATCCCCGGTGCCGGATGCCCCAGAATCCCTTCCTTCTCCAGCATCCTGTTTTCCATCCGGCTGAACTTCTCCGAATACTCCTCCTCGAACCGTTCCAGATACGCTGCTGCTTCTCCGCTCTCTACCAGTTCCTTCCACAATTCCGGCTTCACTTCCCTCAGATAATGGCGACGGATGGACGCCATCCCCCCGAAGTACTTCATCTCCACGTCGATATTCGTCTTGCTGCTCATGATGTTCTCTCTCCTTGTCTCGAATGTATTTGCCGATTGGATTCAGCAACTGCTGGCTGAATTGGTTCACGGCTGCCAATGCTTCATCTGGATGGATATCTTGCCAGGGAAGTTGCAGGAGCGGAAGGCCGACAACAGCGTCCGTGTCATATCCCATCCGCGTCAGTACCACATACGCAGTGCTAAGAGCCACCAGTTCCGGATTTTCTACCGGCGACCCTTCTGCCAGTTGGCGGCATTTACTCAGGACACGTTCCTGGATGCCTGCTGTCTCATCTCCCGGGAAGCACTGTTTCAGATAGGGAAGATCCGTGGCCTCATCCAGTTTCCATAAGACCGTCTGCCCTTCCTGATATCCTTCCGTATCCCGCATGTCATAGACATACGAGATGGTTTCTCTGTTGCGTTCTCCCGTCAAGATAGGAATGGCACGTGCATGTTCTCTTACAGGATGTCCCAGTTTCTGCCATACCTCCAGCGGTGCGACTGCTGTTGCCGCAGATGGAGCATGGAAGAACAGATTCGCCTGCTGCATCAGATTGTACTTGTGATACTTGGCCATCGTCTCCAGGAAATCCATGTACCGTCCCGTATTACCCCGAAGCTCGGTCAAAAAGCGATGATTCTCAATCAGCATCGTATTGCGATTAATCATCCTGATCCCTCCTATAGTAGAAAAACCTCTATAGGTACAGGGTACGTTCTGCCGCATTTAATGAACCGCCGCTTTTTTTCAACTTCCCTGTACTAATAATATACAGAATATTCTGTATATTATTAGTACACTTTTATAATAGCACAGGAAAGGCGTCCTGTCAACTTGTACAAAAGCGACGAAGCACCCCAGAGAATGCTCTCTCCGAGGTGCTTCGTCGCTTTTCTGCTCAATCAGACGTAGTCGACGGACGCGCCTTATATCCCCGGCCCTGAAGGAACGGGGTTTTACGGCGCATTTTGATAATCCGGCAGGTCTTTTTCTCCGGCATCCCATTCTGCCTTTGTGACAGGGATGAGTTCTTCCGCATCGAGACCCATGATGTCCACCAGGTTGCTGCTCGCTATGTGGCAAAGGTTCTCCCGGGTACGCTGAATCAGGCCAGAATCTGCATCTTGCGGCAAATCTGCGCTCATGGCCGCGCGCATATAGAAGAACGCATCAGTGGCGGCACCTTTTGGCTCTACCCGATAAAAAAATTCAAATCGCATCGTCGTTCCCTCCATCCTCATTTGAATTCAACCCATCCACGACCTTCCGGCTGCTGATACTGCTGCTTCTCCCGTTCCGTAGGATGATACGGATCCTGGACATGCAACTCTGCATCTCTGACCTGACGATAATAGGCTAGGTCGTCGTTCGTCTGGATTTTCTGGTCGATTGCGCGTAGCTGCGCCAGCTGTGCCAGCAACGCATTCTGCCGTGCCTTCTCACTCTCTTCCAGGCCAGATAACTGGCTCTTGATCTGCTGGATCTGCATATCGCCTTCTACCTGATTGGCTGCCTCCAGCAGCTCATCTACCGTCTTGCTGACTTCTTCTGCGTCCTTCTGCGAGTCCGCTGCGGCATTGGCATAGGAAGCATAAGTATCTCCAATGGCCTTTGCCTGTTCTTTCGGATCGTATTCATTAGTATCATCATCATAGCGATTCATATCCCGCAAGATGGTACTTTGCAGCAGTTTTGCTGCCGTATCGCTCTGGTTGAGATCCTGCGTATTCTGCTGCGTCTCCTGGAGCTTGACAGCAATATCATGCAGGATTGTGCCGTCCAGCGGCTTATGGTTCTTGAGCTGCAAGGCCATGTTTTCCAGCAGGAGTTTCAGCCAGCCCAGGATATTCTCTTTCTCATAGGCAGACTGGATATCTCGCGAATGATCATAGACCTTGCCTCCCTGCCAGCCGAGATCCCGGAAGAAAAAGGATGGATTGTTGGTATCTGCCCAGGAAATCCGATCCGGGTCATAGTAGTTTGGCGGATCAAACGGGCGATCCCAGCCGGGGACGATATGCGCAAACACAACGCCATACCCCACGCAAAAGCCCGTGACGCCCATCACGATCACCAAGAATAAAAATCCTACACGCTTCAATATCGTCTTAATCATCGCCACGCCCTCCTCATTCATTCGTCAAATGGAAACCAGGACTGCCAAACTGCTTCATGATGCGCTTCGAGATGCGATCCGCAAAAAAGATGAACGTCAAGAGTACCAGCAGCAGTTTCAGCAGGAGCAACAGATTCAGCATGGTCTGCGTGACCGAGGTGGTACCGTTGAGCAAGGCAGTCATATCGGCTGCATACTCTTCTACCGGTGCGCTGTAATAGCCGCCATGCTTCAAAGCTTGCGCATATTCCTCCGCTGTCTTTGCTTCAAAGAGACCGTCTTCGCCATAGGCATCCAACGTCTTGGCAAAATCCTGCGCGAACTCCTCATCGTTGGCATAGCGTCTGTAATCATGGCCATCATAGCCCATACCGGCATAATTATGATATTCGACAGCCAACGGGCTGTCCATATTTGCACCAGATTCATGGGCCATCTGCGCCCAGATAAAATCAGCCCGGAGATCACGATTGTATTTCTCTTTCAATATCTGCTGTACTCGGTAGGCGACTTCTGCTTTCGGCCTGCCGGAGATATCGACGCCTTCCGTGCTGCCGCCAGAAGAAGCAATCATCCCTGGCGGCAGTGTGCTGCTGGAAGCTCCTGCTTCTATTGTCCGTGTCTCGATGAACGAGCCTACGGCCATATTCTCCATGGTATAGTTTAGTAAGAAGGCGAACATGCAGAAGAACATCAGGTTGATGGATACCGCAAAAACGGCATTGATGCAGTTCGAACCGTACTTGCGCGTGTATTTGATGCCGGAGAATAAGAAGCCCGTGAAGCTGAACAGGATGACGAAATAGAACTCGAGATATGCCTTCATGATCTGGAGGCCAATCAGCAGGAAAAGTGCCAGGAAGGCGATACCAAAGACCAGGCATAGTGCCGATGTGACCGCATGATTGACGAGATCCAGCAATCCCTTGATCTTCATGGCCTCATTGATGATTGGCTCGATGATATACAAGCCCTTCTGGATGATGGCGGTCGGATCGGACAGGATCTTCGCTGCTTCGTCTGGTGTTGCGCCGACTGCGATGCTGCCAAGCGCAGGGAATCCATGCATGGCCAGCCCGCCGACAATATCCCCCCAGTTTGCCAGGAGGAACATCATGACGCCGTACATGACCACGCGATAGATGACCCAGTTGGCAAAATCATCGTTTCCTTCTGAGCCGAAGCTGCGCCATGCCAGGCCGATGACAAGATCCATGGTCAGAAGTGCCATGAAGATCTTGTAGACGACGTTCTTGATGAGCTTCATCGCTGCCGTGATGGCATCGACGAATTTATTGCTGATGTCCCGCAGCGGTTTTGCAAAGTCTGCCGACACTTCAAACGTCGCCTTTCCGTCAATACTGTCTACGCCGTCTGCACGCTCTGGGACATGGTTCGGATCATAGGCCATCTCAGCTTGTTCGACCTCCGGACAAAACAGGCCAGGATCGACTGGATGGTCATTGATGCGCACCTCCCAGTGACAGTGCGGCCCGGTAGAGTTACCGGTGGAACCGCATAGGGCAATCTGGTCGCCCTGACTCACTTTCTGCCCGGCTGAAACCAGCAGCTTAGAGTTATGGCCATAGAGGCTGGTGACGCCAGCTCCATGGTCAATGATGACCGTATTGCCGTATCCATCAATCCAGCCAGCATATGCTACCGTACCGGACTGGCAGGCAACGATAGGCGTCCCTTGCTCCGCTGCCAGATCGGCCCCGGAATGATACTTGCGGACGCCGTAGATTGGATGGATACGCCATCCCTGCGGGGAAGTCAGTGTCCAACTGCCCTGCACCGGGCAGATCATCGTCCCGGCTCCGCCGCCTCCTGTCTGCTTATCCATTTCCGATAAATCTTCTGATTCGGCCCATGCAACAGACATGCAGACCAGGTGAATCAGAAGCGTAATCATCACGATGAGTTTTATCTTCATAGCCTGCGCTCCTTCATCTCATGTCTCATTCCATTCTACGCAAGATATTTCCGTGCAAGCCGTCAATTTATTTCATGGCATGACAAAAAGCCCCGCGATGTCCATTATGGACATCGCGGGGCTATGCTCTGTATCTTATCAAGAAATATTTCGTTTTGAAATGCAGAAATGCCAACAATGTGCTATACTCGTATCGGCGGTCGATGAGTTGGCCTTCCCTTTAAACAAGGGGGTGATGCTCATGACGAACGAAGAGCTTGCGTTATTGCTGGCATTTCTTCAGTTGGTTGTTAGCATTATCGCGTTGTTGAAGTAATTCACACGTAAGGCTAGGCAAAAGAACCTCGCGCTTTCTTCAATCTTGGTAAGAAAAGGAAGGCTGACGGTTCGAAACATCGGCCGCTCTTCTATTGCAAGATCAACGCTACCTTGATTATAGCACAATATGTCGCCAGTCGGTAGTCTCTCTTTTAGTTTTCCTAATTTTTTGTATATTAGTTAGATTTATCACACACACGACAAATGCCGTTGAACGCTTCTGTTATCCGTAGTACAATGTAAGTATCAGTCAGTTTGTACCAATACGAAAGGAGATGACAACATGGCGGTACTTGCACATTACACGCTGCGGCGGAAGGATATTCCTCTGGTTCATTTCCGCCTCGAGGCCGAGCAGGAAGTGACTGCCGGTATGGCGCAGACCATTTACCAAGTTCACGTGACGCAAGTAGAAGAAGGCAACCGTCATCTCCTGCCCGGTACGCTCCGTGAGCAGCTGACGGATGCTTCCCTGCTCACATGGATTGACCGGAGGAAGGCACCGAAGAATCGTCAGTTCGTGGATCAGATCATGCACGCGATTGCCGATGATGAGAATCCGCTCCGCTATGTCGACATCTCCCACGCCCTGTCACTCAATGATGCCTTCTGGATCACGAACGATGATGTTCCCTCCTTGTGGAAGGACTTCAACCTCTACTCGCATCCATTCGATGAGGTACTGGCCTACGTTGCCTTCACGGGATACAGTAAGCGCGTATCCGGCGTCATATCGTCTCCGGAGCTGACTTCCTCCGGCGCATTGAAGAAATGCTGGTCGAATCGCCCGGACGGCATCTATCTCATCAAGGGCGATGACTTCATCAAGACGGATGACGGTCGCTCCCAGGCCACCATGGAATTTTATGCGGCGCAAATCGCAGAGAAAATGGGCTTTACGCATGTCCCATATAACCTCGAAGAGTTCCATCACCGCGACGGGGAGCGGGAAATCGTCTGTACGTGCAAACTGTTCACGTCAGAGGATGTCGGCTTCATCAATGCCTATGAGTTCTTTAAAGACAAAGGGATTGATGTAGACCGGGAAGACTTGTCCCGTCTGCGTGTGCAGGAGCAGATGGCAACAATCTACGGGCCTGCTGCCTATCAGGATTTGATGGTCTTTGACGCCGTGATCTGCAATCGAGATCGCCACTTGGGGAACTTCGGCTACCTCGTAGACAACAATACCGGCGCGTACCTGTCGCCTGCCCCTATCTTCGATAACGGCTTCTCGCTTCTCTACGGCGCAGCCAGAAACAACATGGCTGACATCCCGGCCTACCTCGAAACCATCGAAGGAAAATATCTCCCCTTCGATCAGCAGGCACGCCTCTTCCTCCAGCCGCGTCATATCCCCGCCATCCGTTCGCTGCTGAACTTCCAATTCCAAAAACATCCGAAGTACAACGTCAGCGATGCCTGCCTGACCAAGATGGACGAAATGATCCAGTTGCGCGCCAGACGCCTGCTGGGGATTTACCAGGAAAAGAAACTGGCACAAGAAAACGTCAATGCATCATACCGCTGATGTCCATGATGGACATCGCATCACAATAACACAGTATGTCCATTATGGACATTGACAAGGAGGACTCGCCATGGGGTTGTTTTCCAAGAAAAAGGAATCACATACGATTGAAGATGCTATAAAAAACGACGATGTATCATTCGAGCATACAACATCTAAAGGGAATACCTATAAGAACTTCCCCAGTATAGTAGTTGGCGTAGAAAATTCTTTTGCTGGCTTTGATGATATTGATGATTTATATGAAATGTTTGCTCCCAATCTAATGCGCCTTCTGCTAGAAACGAACCAAAACGTCAAAATAGTAATGCAACAAAACAGTGAACTTCAACAAAAATGTAAACAATTAGAACAAGAAATAGCCGAATTGAAATCTAATTCGTTCAAGAACCACCAAAGCTATCAACTCTAAAAGAAGGAGCTGCTATATGAACCCTTTCATATAGCAGCTCCTTCTTATTTTTTATTTACATTACTTGTTCCATCATTTCTATTATTTGGGTCTGTAATGCTACGCGCAATCTTTGAACTCGTCTCCGTCTGATTCTTTCTCTGGATATTCCTCATACCAGCCCGATACCCACGCACTGCCGGATTGGAACGCATGGCTGCTTTGCCAAGCTGGGCCAGTGTGCCGACGGTAAGGCCGCCTGCTCCAGAGTGTCCGGCAGCTTTGGCCAGGGCCGCAGCACCGCGCACATTACCAGCAGCAGCTGCTGCGCCGCCTACTGCGCCGCGCATCGTCGAGGTCATGCTGCTGCCGCCGAGCGATGGCTGACCGTTGAGCAAGCCGGAAGCCAGTTCCGAGATCTTCCGCACCAGGATATAGAGGATGAGCGCACAGAGCAGCACCTGGAAGATGATGCCGACCTGCTCCCAGGCATCCTTGGTACCGGCCACCTTTTGTGCAAAGCCGTTCAGGAATGGTTCTATGATGGTCGTCATGAAGGCGATGGCCATGATCTTGATGGCCAGGTTGAACATCGCGCCAATGGCTTTATCAGAAAGGAAGCTGAACTTCGATGTGATCATGAACGGCAGGAGCGGCATGACCAGCATGGCCATGGTGTAGAACTCCACCCGTGCCATAAACATCTCGATGGCGGTGAGGAAGAGCAGCACGATCATCGTCAGCAGGGATACGCAGTTCACGACCAGGAGGCCCAGGCTGTTAAAATGCGCCTTGTCCCAGAAGACGGAGAAGATTTGGATGGCGTTGTTGACGATGTTATCCGGCGAAACATCTGCTGTTGTGCCGCCTGCCATGAGGCCCATGGTTTCAAAGCCCTGTGAGAGTGCAGTCATGAGGCCCATACCTCCTACCCAGTTCTCCAGGAGGAAGATGATGAAACCAACCTTGATGGACAGCGAGAGCAGATACTTGATCTTATCGCCAGAAATCAGCTTGAACGAAAGTTCCCAGGACGCTTCGATAACGGTAAGGATGAGCAGGATACGGATGCAAATCGGCGTGATGACGGATGCGCCGTGGTTGATGACCTGCTGATAGGTGGACATGAAGTCACCAAGAACGCTGATTTTGCCATCGTTGGAACTCTTGAGATCCGGCACAAACGGTGTGACGCCTGCGCCCGAGCTGGAGACATCCGGCATAGTGAAGACACTGAGCAGGAAGCTGCCGATATTGACGGCCAGGCCAGCACCTAGGATCCAGTTCCACATGGTCTTCTTGCCGTCTTCCACGCCCCACATGACCATGCCCAGGGCGACGCAGGTCATAATAACCACAACGACTTTGGCAATCGCGACAAAGGCTTTGGCGATGGTCTCGAAATCTTTGTCAAACGTTCCGCCGATGCCGGTTCCCTGGCTCACCAGGGATTCGGACGAGGCAGCAAGTGCGATATCGCTATGGGCTGCGAGGAATGCGACGGCCAAGAGGCCCAGCACCCAATACGAAGATTTTCCTTTCATCGATGGTTCCCCTCTTCTCTTCTATGTTCCGGCGGCGCATCCACGGCATTCAGGACTGAGCGGGCCGCTGCCATTTTCTGGCTGCTGTCGAGTTGGCGGAAGCACGGCGAGGCCCGCAAAGCCATCAGACAGACATCATCGGATAATTTTGCAGCACGCAACTGTTTCGCTACCAACAGGTCGGCCTGGTCGGGCAAGATACCGGGATTCCCTCTGGCAATCTGACGCAGCGAGGCAAAATAGATATCCTTCGGCACAGGCTTCGGTTCTTGCAGAACTTGCGCCAAGGGCCTTGCGTGCTGGACTTCCACCAGCTGGAACAGTGGATTCTTCGCCCGCTTCTCACGCAGCTCGCCGACAAGCTGCGTGGAGATCTTGACGATACGGTCTGCCGTTTCCCGTAGTGTCACCCAGTCCTGCTTGCGCCGGTCGGTCTGCTGATTGAGGATTTGCAGCTGTTTCTGGATCTGCTCCAGTTCCGGCGGCGTCTTGACTTCGCATTCCTTTGCCGCACGCGCAACGCCGACAGTCAGGATGGTAACAGTCTTGCTGAGATTCTGGAAAGCGTTGAAACGGTTCAGCGTTTCCTGCATGATGCGGATGGACTTCTCCCAATACTGGAAGCTGTCTCCTCGCTCATGCTGGTCTTTCATCTGGCGGATGGCCGTCTGCATCTTCTGATAGACGACGTTATCTTCATCCAGCGGGTTGATGTCCAACATGGACATCGGACGTTTCGGCTCAATCTCCTGATAGGCTTCCTGCAAGAGAGTCTTCAGTCGATTGACTACAGCCAGCTCCTTCTGGTAATCCGTCACAGCATCTCCGGTTGGTGCGGGCATCATGAACTCCAAAGAATTATCCATCAGGCAGTTCCGGATGGTATCTGCCGGAAGCTTCGCGCGGTGTAGGAGTTTCACGACTTCCTTATCGGCATCCCGCAGTCTCTGTGATGGATTGCGCTGTAAGACGGCCTTTAGATAGGCATGGTAGATGTCATGATTGCTGCTGTCGTAAGTCAGCTGATTGATAGGCTTGGCCTGCTGGACTTCCGGCAATGTCAGGACAGGATTGATGGTAGACGCCACAGCGATGACGGCATCGGTGTAGCGGTCTGAGGTGCCGATGTTGAGCGGCATGTACGTCAGGCAGCGGATAATCCGGAAGTAGTCCATGTCCGCTTTCCACATGGCCAGGGCCACATCCCTCTGGCGGGGAAAAATCTCTTCTTCTTTCTCCAGATCCATGGGATGCTCTTTGACGACATCCGCCAGGAACGAATAATAGAGATCGCAGTCACTGATATTCATGTCGAAGAGCGCATCCTCTTTCAGAACGGCGTTCTCGATAGCGGCCAACGGCGAGTTGGGCAATTCCTCAAATTCCTTGTCGCCGGGATAAGTGTTCAGGTAAGTCATCATGAGCTGAGAATCTACCGTTGGTTCTGTTTCTTTTGCTTCTTCGGCCATTTCTTCATCCCCTTTCGATGTCCATGATGGACATCCATCACCAGTTCTTGACCCATTCCGTCAGCTTCTGCCGCGATACTTCTTCCAGCTGTTCCACGGCGGCCTTCTCCAGATTGTCGGCATAGCCTTTCTGGGACTGCGTTGCGACCAGCTGGGCCAGCAGGCGGTTGCTATTCTCCGTAGCTCGTACATTTGCTGCACTCAAGGCTACGAGGGACTGCTGCACCTGCATGTCACCTTCTGCGTTGGCAGCAGCTTTGACAGCTTCATCGACACTCTTACTGATGGCGTCATCGGATTTCTGGACGCCCCGGGCTGCTGTTGCCGCATCCACAAAGCTGGCATCCAATGCCTTGGCGTTGTTCTGCGCCATTTCATGCATAATCGGCACTTCCCCCTGCTTGAAGATTTTACCAAGATCGCCCATCTGATTCTTGAGGATGTCCGCCGGGGTCGTCGTCTTATTGAGGATGCTCGGCGAGAGTCCCATCTTCTTCAAAATCTCTGCATTCTGCGATGCGTTGGAGGTATCTGCCCAAGTTATTCCCTGTTTCGCTTCTTTGTCATTCTGATCCAGCTTTTCCTTTGTCTCATCCGGCAGATGCTTCATGTTGATTTTCTGAAGAATCAGCTGGTCGAGGTTGAGGTTCTGGATGTTCAAGGTGTGTGCGACCATCTCAATGGCCTTGGCAATATTCTCTGCATCGAATACCGCGACGGCAGCATGACTCGGGCGTAGGACGACAGGCATCACCAGGACGGATGCGCCCAGTCCCATCACGACACCAGCCGCGATAACGGCTTTCTTTCGGCTGCTTATCATGGACAGCATGGGAAATTCCCCCTTTTCAGTATCCATCTCCATAATGCGCCAAGAGGCGGTTATAGGAGTCTGAAACATTCACGATGTAGGCTTGTGTTTCGGCATACGGCGGGCAGCCGCCATAGTTGTAGACCGCCTGCGGCCCGGCATTGTAGGCTGCCACGGCATCCGTCACGGCATAGTCACCGTATCCCGCAAAATCATCCAAGCACGTCCGTAGGTAGGATGCACCACCAAGCACATTGTCCAGCGGATCGAAGGGATTCACGCCGATGGCCGAGGCGGTATCCGGCATGAGCTGCATGAGGCCGATGGCTCCTGCCGAAGATGTGTGATAGAACGTGCTGAAGCTGAACTTGCTCTCATTCTCCATGATGGCAGTAATGAGCAGCGGATCGACCTGGTATTGTGCGGAAGCATAGCAGATGGCATTCGTGATCCAGTCCACCTGCTCGGCATCGCCGTTATAGCTTGCCACATCATTTGAAATGACTGTGTAGATGTCTGCGGCTTCACCTCTGCCTGCGGAAAACGACAGGCAGGAGAGGCCAAGCACAGCCAGGCACAGCAGCGATTTCCATATTCGTCTCATCTCATTCTCGTCCTCCATTCTGTTTTATGAATCCGATACGATTGTGGTTTCCGTCGTGGTTGTGGTCGTCACTTCCTCCGTGACTTCTTCTACGGTATCGGTATAAGTCCTGACGCGGCTTGCCCCGCGTTCTTCTTCCTGCTGCTTTTCGTCATTTGCCTGCTGGAAACGGGCGTGATTGACCAGGAGGACTCCGTAGTCACTCTGCTCGCCCCGGCATGGCGATTCGTTCTGCATGGCTTCGGCAATATCCGGAGGGGCAAAGCCCTGAATCAGCATGGTTTCGGCAATCAATGCGTCCATCTGCGGATTGTACGGCAGATCGATGGCATCCCGGATCCGGCTGCGGTGATACGCATATTCTTCCTGCGCCGTTTCCGCATGGAGCTTACGCGGGACTGGATGATACTGGTTCAGCTTGTCCTTCTCATCCATCAGCCGGTTCTTCGCATTCGGCAGGACGTATTTCTGGTAGTAGCTGGCATCCCGTCCCGGCTCGATTGCGATAGGCGACAGCTCCTGCAAGGCTTCCCGGATTTCCCTGCCGTTGAACTTCCCATAAGCCAGCATGGCCTTGACGACATCTACGTCCATGCTGCTCTTGATGAAGTGACGTTTCTGGTACTGCTCATAAATGGCACGCTCATAGAAGGATTTCGCATCTTCTTCCTGCGGTTTTGGCACAGTCTCGGGCTGATAGTTCTTGATCCGCATGAGCCGGTCATATACTTGATGCGTCCGTTCCAAAATCTCATCGGCAAAGGTTTCCGGCAGGCGATCATCCGGGGTTTCAGTTGCCAGGATGGCTTCGCGGATAGCCAATGGCTCGTAGCCTTTCAGCATCATCTGCAAGGCAGTACGGCCACAGTGGAATGCAGACAGGTTATCCTGCGGGGCCACGCCCTGATAGGCCAGTCCATGCTGTTTGTTGAATTCCTCGAAGATGGACTTCTGCTGCTCCACGCTCTTATGGTGAGACTCCAGACGTTTCTCCGCAGCCTGGATGACATGCTCGGCATACTGTTCCTCTTCCGGCAAGCGGCTGCCAGAAAGAATGATGGCACGCGGCGAATCGGCCAAGGCCCCGGCCAGGGCTTCCCTATCGAAGTCCGGATACCGGTTCAGGCAGGCTTCAGCCAGGTCTTTATCAAGATAAGCGGCAAAAAGATGCTGCTCCAGACTGGGGTTCAATGCCAGACGTTCCCGCAGGATGGAAGCCATGATGACCGCAGCGGAAATGCCTGCTGCGGTAAGGGCCGCGTAGGTCAGTCCTTTCTGGATGTCCGGCAGCTTCTCATGCAAGAGGTTCTGCTCCTTCTTGAGCAGCTTCTTAGCCTTCTCGACCAGCCACAAGGCGTAGTTGGGACGCGTGGAAGCCGCCACCCCGCTCTGCTCATTAAGGGCCTGCATGATCTCGTCGTCCATGTAATGGCGGGACAAGAGTTCCCGCACAGCCAGGCAGTCGTAATAAGGACGGTCTGTATTCTGGATGCCCATTAGGTGACCGCGCTCTTTCAGATCCTTGTCATACTGCTCGATCAGGTCTTTGTACTGCTCTTCACAGGTCAGCACCGGCTCGTCCAGGGCTTCCTTCAGTTCTTCCCGGTCTTCTTCTCCCGCCAGCAGGGCCTTAACGTACTCGTCGGGATTCCGTCCCGGCTCCTTGGCGACAGGTGAAGCGTGCAGCAGGACATTTTGCAGCAGTTCTTCCGGGAATTCCTGTTCCTTCATGTCCTTGACGATGCCGATGTCATCGTCGTAGTTTAGGAGTTTGGCCCCTGTGCGATCCATGTAGCGTTTGGCGAAGATGCGGTAAACATCATAGCCATTCCGGGCATCATCCAGGGTATCCGGTGCATTCCGGATGTCCAGGTACGCCTGCTTGACATGGCCGCACTTCTCCATGATGCTCTTGATGTAGGCAGAATCGTAATCCGAACGTGCTTCCAAGACATCGGCGATGGTCTGCTCGGAATAGCCGTCCTTGACCATCATGGCGATGATGACTTCGCCTTCCCGGTAGTCCTGATAAGCGTCATCATGATCGTCATACTTGTTGCCGTTATTCTGCCGATACGCTTCATAGGCATTTCTGGCGCGGTCGAATTCCTGGCCGGAACGCTTTTTGCGTTCGTCGTTGACCCGGCTCAGTACCTTGTCTTCGTAAATCTTGACCAGTTCGGGGACTTTGATGTCCCGCGCGAAGAGGTTCTGGTCGGTATAAGCTTCTGTGACCTCCCGCATGGAATAGCCGTGTTCCAGCATGTCGCAGATGACCTTGAGATCCTGCGGCAGGTACAGGTTTTCGAACTCCTGGCAGTGCCGACGCTTGACTTCTTCATAATCCAGTCCCTGCTCTTCGGCTTCTTCCCGCAGCTGCTGATAAAGCTGCTGCGCGTTCGAGCGGAGATCTTCGCTCATGATGATGCGCTGATAGGCGCGTGTTGCCGGTTCCATTGACTCAGTCCTTTCTCTCCTCCGTCTTCAAGTGGGATTTTTTCTCCAAACATTCCACGCGCTCTTCCAGACGGTTCACGCGGATTGACGCATAAACCGCAAAGAGCAGACTCATGCCGAGCATACACATCACAATCATGAGGATTCTCCTTTCCATTCCGGCAGCATGAGATTATGTTCTGCCAACCAGTGTTCATTGAAGGCTTCCGGGCCAAATTCCGTCAGGATCTGCTCGCACCGATTCAAACCGTTCTTATCAACCGCCACATAAGCCAGTGTCAGTGGGCAGTATTCCAAGCCGAGATCATAGAGGCGCGAGCCTTCGGAAGACGTATAGTAATAATGCTTCCGTTTCTTGGCCTGTGACAGGATCTCCATCTGGCGTTCGTTGAGCTTGAACTGCTCATAGACTTTCTTGCGCTTTGGCTCCAGGGCCAGTTCATCCGGCAGGAAGATATGAGTCTTACAGGAACCGAGGATAATATCGAAGAGCGGAGAGTTCACGACATCGTCCAGAGACTGTGTAGCAAAGATGACGCTGGCGTTGAACTTACGCAAGGTGCGCAGCCAGTCCTCAATCTTGTTTGCAAAGAGCGGATTCTTGAAGAACATCCAGCACTCATCCAGAACAATCAAGGTCGGCCCGTCTTTCGTAATGTCATGGCCATCATAGCCTTTGAGCAGGTTCTCGATGCGATGGAAGATGAACATCAGGGTTGGGCCGATGATGCTCTTCTGATTGATGATCTTGCCCATCTCGAACGTCTGCCAGGAAGACAGCTTGAGCGTGTCTTCGTCAGAGTCGAAGATATTGCCGTACTCACCGGCATTGCCGTTCTGGTCATTCTTGGCAAGCGGATAGAATGCTGTTTTCAGCTCGTCATCCTGTAAATAGTCAATGAAGTTCGTGATGGTGCGGAAGGCCAGTGGAGAGTCCGCCAGGATGCCGAGCGCATCACGAATCAGGCTCTTGATGTGCGGCGTAATCTCGACGTTCTCCTCACGCAGGAAATCGCAAAGCCATTCTTGCGCCCATTGGCGTTCATGGATGTTGTCGACCTGCGCCAGGGGCTGGAAGGACAGTGCATTCTCGCCCTCCTCACCCAGGTCGTAGAATTTACCGCCGACACCATACGTTAGGACTTTGGAACTCTTGCCGTTATCGAAGATGATAATGCGGGAATTCTCATACTTGCGGAACGCGGCTTCGATGCAGTTCAGGTGGACGGATTTACCGGCACCCGTATCACCAACCAGCATGGTATGGCCGATGGGGCCGACATGCAGGTTCAGACGGAACGGCGTATTGCCGGAGGTCTGCGTGTAAAGAAGCGGCGGTCCGTCCAGATGCTTGTTCCAGGCGGGGCCTGCCCAGATGTCGGAAAGCGGCATCAGGTGAACGAAATTGCCGGTGGAAACGAGTTCTCGGCGGATATTATGGCCCACCATGCCGGGAAGGCTGCCCATCCAGCCGTCCAGAGCGTTGACATTCTCAATCTGGGCCTTGAAGCCGCGATCGACGAACACCTGACGGACGACACGTGCCTTGTTCTCCACGGCTTCGACATCCTCATCCATCACGATGACAGCGGTCGTGTAATACACGTAGCCGAAGGAATCCGATTCCACCGCCATCTGCGCGGACTCGATTTCATCGAGCAGGCTGACGACATGCTTGTCGTTGTAGCGATCCGTATCCGGCTCCCGCGAGTGGATGATGTAGCTCCAGATTTTCTGTAGCTTAGCCCTCCACTTGCGCCGGATTTTTTCCAGCTCTTTGAGGTTGTCAGCCTTAGAGAGGCAGTAGCAACGCGTCGACCAACGATAAGGAAAGTCTAGCTGATTCAGAACATCAAAGTAGCCGAAGTCCGTTGTCTTACTGTACTTGATTGGCGAGATGACGCGGATGTGCGTCTTGTTGAGCTTCGGTTCCAGGCCGCCATAAAGCGGTGTGTCGTACAGATATTTATCAATCAGCATGGGATGCTTGGGAAGATGCAGCGGTCTTGGACGGTCGGATACGGTAGAATGCAGGTAGGTCAGGGTCTCGTCTGCGGTCAGGAGCTGAATCGGAATACGCTGGCCGGTGAAGGTATCGTAAAATTTCTTGACCTGTTCCATGAATGCCTGGATGGTATCCTCGCCGTGAATCTCCTTGTGTTCCCGGCCCTCTACCAGGAGTTCCTTCATCTTCTCGCGGCTGTCCGGCGGGGCCATCCAGTAAAGAGTAGCGTAGAACTTCGACTCGAAGTGACTGCCGCTGCTGAAGAGTTCTTTGCGCTCCTGATCCATCGCCCAGGTCAGCGGATCGGGGAAGTGATTCTCCGTCGGATATTCGGTGGACGGGATACGCTGTGCTTCAAAGTACAGGCACCAGTCCGTCGGGATGGCGGCCAGGGCCAGATGGAGCTGCAAGGTGATGGAAGCCAATTCCTGCTGGATGGCAGAATCGAGATCCGGCCCATGGTAAGAGAACGTGACTTGCATCGATCCATCCTTATTCAAGACAATGTAGGCCGGGTCGTTCGTACTCGGCATTTCTGCGCGAATGATGCGCCCCCAGATCATGACATCGCGCAGCGGCTTTTCGTTGCGCCGGAACCAGCTTGTCCTATACATCGGCCTCTCCTCCTTTCTTGTGTCCATGCGCCAGCAGTTCATCCAGGCTGTCAAATCCCAGGATTGGCGGCACGATATTCGAGCGGAACATTCCCGGCAGGCTTCCCCACCAGACATTCTTCTGATGATAGTTCTCAATGAGATATGGCAGCTCCATGGAATCGAGCAGCGCTACGAGACGGTCGCGTTCAGCCGGATACTGGTCTTCGTAGAATGGGAAGAAGAATGCGTCCATATGATAGCCGTTAAGCGTCTTCAAAATGTCCTGATTGATGAGCTGCCGGATGGAGCCTCGCCCCGGACACCAGTTGGCTGTATACCAAAGCTCTTCTTTCTTTGCCCGCTTCGGACTGAAAAGCAGCAGGCGGCGAACGTGCCGATAATCCTGCGCCTCGAAGGCGTCAAGAATCTTCTCAAGCTGTTCGTCCTCGCAGGAGGCTGTCAAAGAGAGGACGTACAACTTCTTCCCGTCGATACGCAAATGGCTGTGCGTGAAGTCCAAGTCGATATCCTGCGAGAGCAGCGCATCCAAGTAGAGCGGCACTTCTGGCATCTCGACATGCCGGTCACCGATGGAGAGGGAAAACTCCAGAAAATCCAGGATTTCCTGGTATTCCAGCAGACGACACTTTGTCACTTGTTCCAAGGCATGGCGCGTATCTTGCAGCAGATGCAGGAATGTTTCCTTTGCTTCATCCCAGTCCATGCTCTTCTTGAGGATCCCGTTTATGATATGTCCCCGGTTGAAAAACGGATTCCATGCTACTACCAGGTAATGCCTGTCCCGATGCTGCTGATGTTGATGCTCCATCCAGAAACACCAGCCGTTCTTGAACTCCGGCAGGATAATCGGCTTTCCTGCCAACGGCTGATACGGCTCATAGGCCAGGACGCCGAAGAAACTGTCATCTTTTCCGCGCATGATGCTGGGATGCACCAGTCCTCCCCAGGAAAGCCAGTCCGCTACGCACGTCGGATCCATCTCATATTCTTTCCATGTCAAATTCGTCACTTCTTCCTTGCTGATTCCTTTCTCTGTGAAAAAAGCGAGATTTTCGCAGATGAAATCTCGCTTTCCAGAGTCAGGTAGAATAATAGTCGTTTTTTGTCTTGTAGATGAGATAGCAGTCAAAAGACTGTGCATCATCTTCCGCTAAATACACGCTCAGGAAATAGAGCGGCCCCGTGATTGCTACGATGTAGTAGAACTGAAACATCGCAACGAACAGGAGCGTGACAATCGCCAGAACAACCAACACGCTGGTCGGCGCACCGGCAAACAGAATGTGTTCGGTCAACGACTGATAAAGCGGCAAATGCGTCATCGAGTAACCATCATTGCTTTCTTCCATAGGAGACTCCTGTCAGAACGTGAGGCTGGATGCCGTGATGCCGAGCGACTGGCAGAGCGTATCTACCTGCGTCATTGCAGCACCGCAGCCAACACCGATTGCGGAATCTTTGGTGATGGACTGGCTGCCACCCATGCGGTAGTTCGCCAAGCCGATGACCAGGGAACCAACCGTGATGGTTCCGGCGAATGGGCCGGAAACAAATTTGACCAGAGTCTCCATCGGCTTCTGAAGCGGCGTGATCTCGATGTTCGATGCATCGCTGGCCATGCCGACCGCAGGAACCAAGAGCATGATGGCCATGCAGGTCAGTACATCCTGATAATCCGTCAGGAACTTCTTGATATCTGCTTTCGTAATTTTGATCTTCTTCATAAAAATCATCCTTTCGCATGAATCCGTATAAGCCGCAAGGCTCATTGCTTTTTTGACACTCTTTATTGTACGTGATGCGTTACCCATGGAAACGCCGTTTTATTTCACGCAGGGCGTTTTGTCTATGTCCATGATGGACATCAGGCGATATGCTCGATCTGGTATTCCTGCGTCACTTTGTCGTATCCCTTGACATGGATGATCTCATCAATACGACGTTTGATGCCTTCTTTCTTGATGTAGATGATCATGTCTACTGATCGGCCAATCATGGCAGGCTGCGGGTTGACAGATACTTCGGCAATCATCTGCTCCAAACGATACAGCGTTTCTTCAGCGGAATCGCTGTGAACCGTTGCGCAGCCTCCATCGTGTCCGGTATTCCAAGCTTTCAGGAGTGACAGAGCTTCCTTACCGCGAACCTCGCCTACGACGATACGGCGCGGCGATTTGCGCAGCGTGATGCGCAGGAGTGTGTCCATGTCAATCATAGGTCGCTGCGTTTTGAGGTTTACATGATTGGGAGCCGTGCATTGGAGTTCTCCGGTATCCTCGATGATGACAATGCGATCGCCAGTCTTCGATACTTCGGCCAACACGGCGTTCAAAAGTGTTGTCTTACCGCTGCTCGTGCCTCCGGCAGCGATGATGTTCCAATGATCCTTCACCGCCTGGATAATGACATCCCGCTGATGCGCACTCATCGTGCCTTGCCGGACATAATCGTCGAGGCCAAACACGCGCGAAGAATGCTTGCGGATGTTGAAGCTCGGATAATCCACGATGGACGGGAGTTCTCCTTGAAAACGCGCCTTCCCGAACAGATACGATTCCTTAATCTCTGCTTCCAGGTATGGCTTATTCTCAATATCGATGGTTGTGCCAGAAAGGGCTGCAACGCCGTAGATGATGCGCTTGGCCTGCGGCGGCGGAATGATGAGCCCAGTATCTTCCCAGCCATGGTCTGCGGTATCGATCCACAGACGCTGATCGGTGTTCAGAGCAACTTCATTGATGTTATCATCGTGCATGTAATCAACGATTTCCCGGCCCATAGAATTGGCCAGGGCATCAAGGGTACGATTATGCTCCTTCTTCTCCTGATCCATTCTTTTCATCTCCTTCTTTTTTCTCTGTCACAGGATGTCCATCATGGACATCCTGCTTCTTTTTCCTGCCACTGAGCCATTTCAGCACAGCAGGATCATCCGATTCATCACTGGTATCCGGCTTGCTGGATTCCGTGCTATCTTTGCGCTTTTCTTCCGGATGTCCATCATGGACATCCGCAGGCTGCTGCGACGTTGCTACTTGCTGCGCTTCCGGATGAGCTTGCCCCGGCTCTTCATGGTGAGTGTCGGCAGTGCTTCGACGGTCTTCCCCGCCTCGATCTTTGTCAGCGGCTTCAGTTGCCGGACTGCCGGAAGGCTGCGGCATGTCAGAGGCTTTCTCATTTTCTGCATGTGTTACCGTCTCCTTCTCCACGTCACGCGTTTCTCGATTCTGTGCAGGAACCGCGGGCTGCGCAGCCGCTTGAGGTGCCACAGGAGACGCGGGAGGATTCTCTTTCTTTTTAGCAGCTTTTCTTGCTTTCGTGACGGCTGCTTGCTTTTCCAGTACATCGGCCACTTCCGGCGCATGTACGCGGAATAATTCTTCATACGTTTTCACTTCCGTGCATACATCACTGAACTGCGGATTGGGGATGCCACCTTTATTGCCATGCTGCGGATCATAGACGCGCTTCTTGAAGAACGGAACATTGAACCACTGGATCTTCTTGGCCAGGATTGGCTTTGCTCCCTGTACCATAACCAGTTCCTTCTTCTTGCTCATACGCATGATCTCATCCGGATTCATGAGCTTGCGGCTGATTTTCGACTCTGATGTGGACTTATCGGCCAGTCCTTTACCGGACTGATTGTGTTCCCGGATGGTCTTGTCACCCATGATTTCCGAGAGTTCCTTGGCCTGCTGGATATTCGATGGTGTCATGTAAATTTGGATCTGGCTATTGTCCAGGATGGAATTATCCTTCGTATAGATCTGGTTGATCTGCGTGATACTCTGGACAACAGTACAGATCTTGACGCCATATCCGGCGCAGATAGCCAGCGTATTCTCGATAGTTTCCATCTTCTTGAGCTGCGGGAATTCGTCGAGCATCAAGAGCAGCCGCTGTTTCTTTTCTGCCGGGACATCGAATTTCATATCCCGGACGGTCTTGGCCAGCATGGTATTGACGAAGAGGCGCGTCAGCGGACGCAGCTTCTCTACGTCATTCGGCTGCAAGACCAGATACAGCGATACGGCCTGCTGAGGATTCAGCAAATCCTTGAAGCAGAAATCCGACACAGCGGTGTTGCGCTTGATGAGCGGATCCTGGTAAAGACTCAGAGCCGTCTTGGCCGAGCCGATGATGGATTCTCGCGTCTCCTTGGCGTTATTGACGATATTGGCGGCACATTCGGCCACTTTAGGATGAACGAGCAGCTGATAGAAGACGTGCTGTTTATCCATCGCCAGAAGGCCATCAATCTCTGCTTTATTGCTGCACATCATGATGTCCGGAGCCTTCCAATCCACCATATCTTTGTGCCGGATGATTGCCTGGCGCAGATTCTCAAACGCGATGCGGGCTTTTTTCTCCGGGTTGCTTTCCTGAACCTCCAGGATGTCAGCGGCTTCCTTCTTGGACAGTTTCAAAGCCTCGACAAACGGCTTCAAATCCGGCACATACGGGCCATAGATTTCTTTCAGCGGATTCTTGCGGCAAAGTAGCTGTCCTTTTTCGTCTTTCATCGGGATGAGATTGCCGTCTTTGTCCTTCTTGTACACCGGCTTGCCTTCAGCATCCGTCTTTGGATTCCCTTTCTCATCCACATCCTGCTCGTAAAAGGGTTCCTCCAGGAATTCCTCTGGCGAGATATGAGGATAAATCTTCATGGAGCTGTAGAGATGGTCGGTATCCATAGTCGGCGAAGAGATGAAACTCATGGCATCCGTCGGACAGGGCAACTCGCGCTTTTCCTGGCAGTTCTTGTATAAGAGGTGCAGCACCACGCCGTTGAGCAAGGTGATTGCCGAGTTGTCCCAAAACGGGTCTTTATTGCTGCCTTCGCCCGTCTTGACCATCGTTTCATTGATGGTCTTGACATCCGACATCTCCTCAAAACTCTGGAAGTTGATTTCCGCATACGGGTTCCAGCTGGCACTGGAACCGTCCTTGCAGAGCGGTTCAAACTTCATGACTTTCTGCCCCAGGACATTCTTGCGGTATCCCGCCGTTGCCGTCCAGAGTTCTGCTTTCGGGTCGAAGAAGAACATGGAGTGCTGCCAGATGATGCCAGTCGGGATGATGATGCCGATGCCTTTACCGGTTCGTGTCGGAGCCGCCAGAAAGACATGTGCTGGGCCATCATCCAGCAACAGTGTGTTGTCGAACGGATTGCTGCCAATCACGACGCCGCTGTCTTTCGGAGTCAGGCCCATGGCCTTGATGTCCTTTGCTTTGGCAAATTCCGCTGTACCATGCGAGGACAGCACTTCATACTTCTTGTTGATGAAGTAGCAAATGGCCAGGCCAAGGAAGATCATGCCCCAGAGCCAGAAGGTGTGGCCGCGCAGGACATGTGGGATCACCTGCACCAGGACAGGATCCTTGTTCCAGGACAAATGCGCCAATGGCTGATAGAGGCGGATATGGCCCAGCGGGAGGTAAATTCCCGACAGCAGGTCATTGTAATCACAGTCGGCTGCAATCATCTGCGTGATGATCCATTGGCCCAGCACATAGCAGATGACCATCGTAGCAGCGCAATATTTCAGGATGAATCCTTTGTCATAGAAATCGTCTTGCAAAATCCTTCCTTCTTTCAATTCGAGAATGCAATCGGCTGCGTGACGTAGATGTTAAATTCATAGCCGGGATCTACTGTGATGGTCGGCTTGACATCATTCGAGGTAAGGTTGTTGAACGTATCCTGCCCCAGCGTCACGCGATCTACAGAAATCGTACTGAGTGCGGTAAACGCAGCATTCAGGAGACCGTTGCCGATTTTCTGCGCAGAATGACGATGGAGATTGCCCTGGATACCGTTATAGCCTTGGCCGTCCACAGCTACCATGCTGCTGCCAACGGAGTAAGAGCCGCCATCTGGCAGGACAATCGTTGAGAAGGTAACATTGACACGCCCCGATTCGTTTGCGCCGGATTCATAGCTGCCAATGATGCGGCTCCCGGCAGGTATCAATAGATTGCTGCCGGTAGCTGTGTCGTAGACATCGGATTCAACTTGTGCTGTGACCTGACCGGCAGTATCGGTATTGATGCCAGAATACAGCATGACAGGGATCACCGTGCCAGCCTGCAAGACATCGCTACTGGGTGCAGAGTAGGAGAAACCGCCATTATCCGAATCAGAAGCAGCCGATGCGCTGGCAGAATCTGCACTGCTGTCCGATGCAGCTGTAGTGTCGCCAAGAGCAAAGGCGATAGCAGACTTAAAGCGGTCGGCCAGACTCTTTTCTTCCTGGCTGCTTGCATTGTCCCCGCTGCCGCCTGTGCTGGAAGACGCAGAACGGACAGCCTGCACCGGAGCTGGCATCGAGGATGCATACGACGGTGCTGCTGCGGAAGGCAGGACATACGGAGCCGAGTACGAAACGGGTGCAGACGCTGACCGGATGGCCGGAACCGAAGCAGTCGTGCTGCGTGGAGCCGGAGAATCCGATGATGCAGCAGGCTGTTGCGCGCTCGGTGCTACCTTCTGTGCGGTAACGCCTGGATTCTTACCTTTCGCATTCTGTTCTGCCTGCGCCAATTTCATAACATTCGGGTCTTTATAGTCTAGCTGCCCATCGCCATTGCGCTGTGAATTCTTGGATGCTTGTTCCTGCTGTGTCGTCTGCTGCGGGGATTTGCTGGAAGCCCCTTCCTCGTGGCCCATGGCCTTGTACAAAAACGCCACGATTACAATGACAACAACAAAGATCAAGGCCAGGTTGACCAGTTTCTTGTTGATGCCCAGCGTCTTGTCCCGCTCTCCATCCGTCATGCGGACTTTGCTGAGGTTCTTGTTCTCTTCCAGGATGGCCTGGTCTTCTGCCGCATCGGCAGCTGCATCGGCTGCCGGATCATCATCTACGTCTACGGTTCCTTTCTTGTCATACTTCTTGCGCCGGACAAGGTTCTGTATATCCTCCCAGAATTTCAATCTCATCACCCGCCTTACTTATGCTTGATGGTAAGAGTATCGTTCCCATCTTTGATCTGCGCCATATCGAAGACTTTTTCGACAATGTAGTAGTTATCCTTGATTGTGTAGTTTACGAGCTGCATCTCTTTATGGCCGCGTTCCCGGATGAAGATAGGTAGCTGCTTCTGTGCGGCCTTCTTGAACTTGATATAGGTCTGCGTGCCGTCCGAGAACACCATGGTCGGCTTGTTCCCGTTTCCCGATACGTCATAGTTGAAGTCCAGATCTTCCACGTTCGCGACATTGACCTTGCCCATCGTGATGCGTTCGTTCTTCTGCTCTTCAATCAGATTGGCATTCCGCGTCTCTGCATCGTAAGTCCAAGATACGATTGGATTGTACCAGTCTGAGGTATTCAGGATCAGCTGATAGCTCCTCTTATCCGTCGTGACAATCAGGTTCGTGGTCGAAGTCTCCACCACCGGCTTGATGAAAAGGTGCGGCGTGCCGTCGACAGTCGTATTGCTCACGGCCCAGCCTGCCGTATCACCGCCGCCAACGTACTTGATCGTTTCGCCCTTCTTGAAGACCAAGTCAGTCAAATAGCCCCGGCGGCAATAAATCTTGTAAAGCTGGTTCGGCGCATAACGGAACAGCATGGTGCTGTTTCCCTGGCTGTTGATGGCGTCCTGCGTATAACTGACGGAAGATGCGCTGCCGCCTGGATTCACCAGATAACGGCTGCTGGATGCCGAACCGTGATATCCCTGTGCGTAGTCATCCGGAGCAGCGTTCATGGCAGCATTGGCCTTTTGCAGCTTGTCGAGAGCTTTCAAAATGGATGCCTGCGCGTCTGACAGAGCTGTGACATCACTGCGCAAATCATTAATCTGTGCAGCCAAGGATTCTACTGCTCCCTGTGCGTCATACGCAGGTCGATTGTCCTTCAGTCGATCCAGCTTGTTTTCCAGGTCACTGAGGCGATTCACAAGTTCCTGATTGCGCTGGTTGGCCTTCTGCTGATTGAGCTGCTGCAATTTCTCCTGCTGTACCTGGATTTCAGCATCCAGGTCGCTAGGTGCCGGAGCAGCCATGACGCTGCCACCAAACAAGGAGACTGTCATCAGTCCGATGCATACTGCCTGCCGCATAGATTTCGTTACCATCATGTTATTCGTCCTTTCTTTTTAGATGTCCATCATGGACATCGCCATCATCACTTATTCACTGTGTTTCCCGCCTGCGTACCGTTTGCCGCCGCTTTCTTCCCGGCTGCATTGACCGCCGACGCATCCTGTACGAAGTCAAAGCCTGTAATATAGAGGCCAAGCGGATTGATCAGCATGTCTTCCTGCTTGACAGGGAGTTTGGTATAGGAGAACGTCCCGCTCATTGGAATATCCTGGTACTCTGCCGAGTTGATCTTCACGACCTCTTCCGTCCAGCGAACAAGATAGGAGCTGTCTGACTCCGGCACCTTCTGGACGGAAAGATTCTTGACCGATACCGTATACTTGCCCAGCTTCTTGTTCTGGTCATCCTTCATCGTCGATGCATATTTCTGTGCTGCCGTCATGGTCAGAAAATGACCTGCCTTGGTCTGCATATTGCTGTATGCAACGGGGTCATAGCCAATACTGCGTGCATTCTTGACAAACTCCGCGATGAAGTATTTGATTTCAGCTTCCTGCGGCGTGTAGTCCGAGTTGGTGAAGGCTCCTGCCTTCTGGACTTCGCCAGTCGACTTATCGACGGTCACGACGTAGGGAATGACCTGCGACTTTGCCGACTGGAAGACGAGTCCGCCAGCCAGGACGACACAAACAACGGTGAGGCCAATGGATATTCTGCGCCAGTTGTACGCCTGCACCACTGCACTTCCCGTGCGCCGATCCCAAGTCTCTTCCGCACGGTCTGCGGGAGTAGCTGGATTCCTGGTGCGCTGCTGGTTGTACTTCTCGCGCTGATGAAAAAGATTGGAAAGTGACATCACGAAACCTCCTGACGATGATAATACTTTTGATATAGGACAAAGCCCAATGACAGCAGCAGTGCGCAGCCTAATGTCATCAGGAAGAATCCCCCTCCTAAAAAGGCGGCGAAGCCTGGCAGGACGAAAACGTCGCCCATGCCGATGCAGATGATGGGCTGCCTCTTTTTCTTTGCCAGCCAATAGATGGCCTCAAAGATTCCCAATGCCAGCAGCATGACGGCTAGGATAATCATCTTCTGCTCGCCGCTCAAGAGTATCATGCAAGAATCGAGGGCATCATCGAACCGCCAAAGCGGAGCAGCACCATCATCCAAAAAGGTCACGATGATTACGAGTACCATCAGACCACCGGCAAAGCATGGCAGGAACGGCACTCTGCCATGCGGAAGGTTATCTGCTGTATCGTTGGCTCCTGCTGTAAGATGAGGTATCTTCTGATGGGAATGCCATTGACGGCAAGCCTGTATTCCCATTTCCCACAGGCTCGAAGCAACATACAGCATCCGGAACAAGATCAGATAGATAAGGAATGAGAACAGATAAACCAGAGCAGTTTGATAGCTGCACAGGAACAGTCCGGTTGCCAGCAGGGCAATGCAGCGAATATCGATGGTTCCGTGTTCGGCATCTTCCAAGACCATCTTCCAGAACAAAACGAAGACTGCCGTCAGGAAGAAGAAGCCGAACCGAAGCTCTGCGTTCAGAAAATTTGCCAGTGGAATAGCCAGGAGAACCGAAACCGCTGCATACCCGACCTTATTTTTTAGATAGCGGGCTAAGGTAGTATTCACCATTTGGCATTGTCACCCCCAATGTGTATGTCATATTTCCATCTGCATCTGTTTGCGTGGTATACGTAAATTTGGACAGGTCGATTGCTTCTGAGAAGTATCCCTGCTCATCCCGAACGGTTCCGAGGTCACTCAAGTTCTTCGGAAAAATCGGCCCCGTTGTGTAGAACATGTATGAGTTCCCATCCTGCTGCGTCCGGATCTCTACATTCTCCGGATCCACCTGCCGGTGTGCTTTGGCATACATCAGCAAGGCACTATCCAGCGCATCACATTCGCGAACCAGTACATCTGCCCGGTAATTGTCAATGACCCTGGTACCAACGTACATAGACCCAGCAAAAGCCAGCACAAAGAACAAGATGGCCAGCATCACGGTCGGAAACAGGAACCCTGCTTGCTTTACCAGTTGTTTCAAAAACGCTCCCTCCTCTTGCAAAAGTAACTCTTCCTATAGGCTACAAGAAAACTTAGCCGCTCAAATGCCTATTTTTTTCATTGCTATAATAAAATTGCCGATGTCCATGATGGACACCGGCAATCAATACCCAGGGAGGAAGCATTATGAAACTGAAAGACTACATCTTATACTGGTACAAGACCTACCGACAGCCTGGTCAGGCCAGGACAACGCAGATCACAACCATGAGCTGCATCCGGAACCATCTATTGACCGCACCATTGTCAGAAAAGGAGCTTGCGGAGATTCACCTGCGAGATCTCCAGACCTTTTTGATGGAAGAATATCTCCATGGAAAGAAGACGAAGCTCAAATATGTTGATTTGACAGGCGAACCTCTCTCCGCCTATACCATGACCAAGCTGCGGCAGATCTTGATTGCAGTCTTCAGGCAGGCAGAAAAGGAAGGGCTGATTGTCCGCAACATCGCATTGGATACGTCTCCGATCCCGATTCGCCAGCAAAAGGAAAGTCCCGTCTTCACACCAGAGGCACAGCGCAAATTCCTGCAAGCTACAAAATCCCATCGATTCTACACCGCATATGTCTTGGCCTTCTATCTTGGCTGCCGCCGCAGCGAGCTGCTGGGGCTGTCCTGGGATAGTATCAATTTCAAACGCAACTTTCTCACCATCCGGCAAGTCGTCGTCCTGGAAGATGGCGTCCCCGTTGTTCGGCCACGAACGAAGACACGAAACTCACTCCGCACGATTCCCTTTCCAAAAGAAATTCGCCTGCTGCTTCAAGAGCATCGTCAGAGGCAAAAGAAAGAACAGCAGCAACCCGGCTACCACAATGAATACAACCTTGTATTTGCCAACAAAGATGGCACACCGCACAATCCTACCTATTTCAGCCGCAACTTCAAAGCAACCATCAAACGCCTCCCCTTCCTATCCAACGATCTGCACCTGCATTCCGCGCGTCACTCCTGGGCCACGAACATGATCCAGTGCGGCATCAGTATAACAGACGTACAGGCACTAGGAGGCTGGTCACGAGCTGATACGTTGCTGAATATCTATGCGCACAGTGTCAAGGAAAGCCAAAGAAAAGCCATGAAAAAACTCTACCGAGAGCTGCAATGACCTTCATTCTCGCAGAGTGCTGGTAGTGGAAATTCACCGGACCCAGGTTCGTTTACTGGAGATAACGGGTATTATATCTTCCCCAATGGTCTGATTATGCAGTGGGGATTTATAGGTGCTTTCGGAGATGACCAAATTAGAACCTTTAGATTTCCAACACCATTTAAAAATAAATGTTTTTCTTTAGTATTGACAACACAATCTTGGAATACGGCAGGTGGGACCACTGGCTCACCGTTCGTTGCAAGTATCACAAAAACAACATTCCAAGTAAATACGGACCCACAAGCATGGCATGGTGGTAGCGGATATAGGTGGATTGCAATCGGATATTAAACTCGCAGAGTAGCAATCTTCCAAAAGGAACTATCCTTCCATATATTGGCGAGCTTAGTAAGATTCCAAATGGTTGGTTTTTGTGCGATGGAAATAATGGAACCCCAGACTTGAGAGATCGTTTTCTTACAGAAGCGGGAAGAAGCTATACGCTCGGAGGTACAGGGGGAGTAGACCAAGTCATTTTAAAGGAAGAGGAAGAAGGAACGCATTATCATACTTTTGGGTTTCATAATGGCAATAATGATGGATACTTTCTTTCTACAGCTAATCAGTTCGTTTTTGGAAATCTTAATTTCGATAGGAAAATTTACCCAGCAAAATGGAATGGCTCTGGTGGAGGTGGTTATTGGAGCTGGGATGGCGGATCAACTTTTGCTCCAGGGCAGAATTTAATAACAAGTGCTGCTATATCTGTTGCTGCGAAAAAGCCTCATGAAAATCGTCCCCCTTATTATGCTGTCTACTACATCATGCGGGTACGATAAGCCTCGCAGAGTAGCAGTCTTGACCTACCTATCGGTACTATCCTCCCTTATGTCGGTAATCTGGCTAACATACCATCAGGTTGGCACCTCTGCGATGGATCCAACGGAACACCAAATCTATCCGGTAGATTCCTAGAAGGCGTTACGTCTGGAGTTAAGCAATGGCATGACGCTGGTCTTCCAAACATTACAGGAAGCATTGGCAATACCGTTGAAGAAAGCGGTGCTTATGCCAATGGTGCATTTAGGGTAAATTATAGTAAAGGGCCTGGTGGTCGTGGTGATCGTACCGATTATGGTGCGTATTTTAACGCCTCTTGGTCAAACCCTATTTATGGACGTTCCAGCACGGTACAGCCTGCATCCTATACGGTATATTACATCATGCGAGTGAGGTAAGTCTCGCAGAGTAGTAACAGTAGTATTCAAGGTGACTTAAGTAATAACGGATGGATAGAATTTCCTAATGGGTTAATTATGCAATGGGGAAAACATATGGCAAGGCAATGGGTACCTTTCAATAAAAATTTTCCTCATGCCGTTTACAGTATACAAACTACAGGGACAGATGGAGCTTGGACAAGTGGACATGTTTATAAAATGTCAACCAATGCCACATCTGTAAATAATAATGGCTTCTATATGGGAGAAGATGACGGTGCTGGTTATTGCTATTGGTTTGCAATTGGATATTAATCTCGCAGAGTAGCAGTCTCGACCTTCCTATTGGAACGATACTTCCTTATGTTGGAAATCTTGCCGACATTCCCTCCGGGTGGCATTTGTGTGACGGCTCAAATGGTACACCTAACTTGTCCGGTAGGTTCTTGGAAGGTATCATATCAGGACCCCAGCAATGGCATGATGCAGGGTTACCGAATATCACAGGGAAATTCACTGGTGCTGCTGGAATTCCAGAGTTAGCAAATGGTGCTTTTTATATGCTTGATAAAATACAAGCTTTTGTGCATTTGCATAACACTCCCTATGTTGATTTCCGAAACTATGGGTTTAGTGCTTCAAACTCTAATCCTATTTACGGACGTTCCAACACGATACAACCAGCATCTTATACGGTATATTACATCATACGGGTGAGGTAAGCCTCGCAGAGTAGCAGTCTTGACCTACCTATCGGTACTATCCTCCCTTATGTCGGTAATCTGGCTAACATACCATCAGGTTGGCACCTCTGCGATGGATCCAACGGAACACCAAATCTATCCGGTAGATTCCTGGAAGGCGTTACGTCTGGAGTTAAGCAATGGCGTGATGCAGGGCTACCAAATATCACAGGAAGTTTTTCTGGTCATGTTATGGGATGGCTGAATAGTACAACGACAACTGGAGCATTTTACAGTTACGCGGTAGGAAACCGTGCCGGAGAGGGAAATAATAATGGAGGGGCAGTGCCTTGTTTTGTCTTTGATGCTTCCCGTTCCAATTCTATTTATGGACGTTCAAGCACAGTACAGCCGAAGTCTTATACGGTCTACTACATCATGCGGATACGATAAGTCTCGCAGAGTGGTAGTAGTAATACGAAAAGCTTCGAAGATGATTTTGTTGATATACGCCCAAACTTGAATGGAATAGCAGAAAAGTCAGGAATCCTTGTTGCTGGTGGTTCTAATAAGCCTGATAATCTTGAGATATATGTCAATGGGAAATTAGTTGGCTTTGTTACTAGGCGTGGTTATGGCACAGGTACGATTTCTACGGCCGTTCCTATTAATAAAGGCGATGCATATTCAATAAGAGGTTATGTGTACTTTGCGTATATACGCTATTTTCGATAAAATTTGTTGTATTGCAAACTATAATCACATCCTCGCAGAGTAGCAATCAAGGGGAAATCATGTTCTCTGATTCTGGATATTATAAATTCTCGAATGGGCTTATCATGCAATGGGGAAAGATTCAAGGTTTCCCAGATGATCAGATCAGAACATATAAATTCAATATACCATTTGAACACAAATGCTTTGCTTTGCTATTTACAACACAATCTGCAGCGGTAGGTGGCGAATCTACATCTTCGCCGTTCAGCGGAAAAAACCTAACAAAGACAACGTTTGAAGTAAATACGGATCCACAAGCAAGACATGGTCGAGATGAAATTTATATGTGGCTCGCCCTAGGATACTGATACTGTGTGATATAGGTACTCTCGCAGAGTAGTGACAGCAGCGAATCTATTATTTTCCCCGATGGTTCTAGCTGGATGCAGGTTGGCGAATTGATTGTTATGCGAGGAGACGCCGATGGTGTTTTAACACAGATGACGTCTTTACACGATCCTCATAATGGGGATGGATTTGTTCAGAGAAATTTCTGGAGACACACTTTTCCAAAACCCTTCCCACATAAATGCCTACAAGTTTTCTGGTGGACAAATGATGGATCCGGCAATGATGATGACTCGGATACGTATCATTTCGTTGATAGCCATTCAGCTTTAGCAACTGATGGTTTTGGCACGGAGCATAAGCATGTAAAATACGTCGCATTTGGATATTGAATTGAATACTGAAATAGGAAGAAGCTGTATATGAAATGAATGTCAGTATCATATACAGCTTCTTTTTCACGATATGCCTACAGCTATGTAATAAACATTATGCCAATCGTCACTTAAGCTTGCACCATTGTATTGCGTATCCCACATCTTTTGGATCCGTGTATAGAATCCAGTATTATCTGTCCCTGTAATGATTGTATCAACACCAGGAGCACTGCCGCTGTTGTCATTATTTTTCGTTATTGTTACAGAAAAGACTTTAGTAAATGCTCTGGGGAATACATGCTTTCCTGTTCCGCTGGCTGATCCCCACTCAATTGTAAGCCCATCAGAAAAGCGTTTCCATCCACCCTCCGATAAGGCGCTTTGCTCATTGTCGCTGTTGCTACTCTGCGAGGTTTACTTTACTCGCATAATGTAGTAGACAGCATAGTAAGGGGGACGATTTTCATGTGGCATATCACCACCAGAAGATAGACTGTTCAGATATCCGCTGACACCGTTTCTTCCAGAATCTGGTGGCCCACCATATCCATTATAATCATTACCAATAGGAACTCTATGCGTATGACTTGGCATTTCAGTAATGGTAAGCCTATGAAAATTTTCACCACCAGTGTCACCTAAGCTGTATGAGCTTCCTACACCTGTCAAGAAACGATCACGAAGGTCTGGCGTACCATTACTACCATCACACAGGTACCAACCGGATGGAATGTCACTTAATTTGCCAGTATAAGGCAGGATGGTGCCGACAGGAAGGTCGAGACTGCTACTCTGCGAGGCTTATCTTACTCGTATGATGTAATATACCGTATAGGATGCAGGCTGTACCGTGTTGGAACGACCATAGATGGGATTTGACCAAGAAGCATTGAATGAAAGATCATTTTGATTTCCATTGTTTCCTTCGGACTTATTTGCGTTACCACCACCAGAACGACGAAAAGCACCACCAGCACCATATGTTTCATTTTCACCACTAATGTATCCTGTGATATTCGGCAACCCTGCATCACGCCATTGTTTTGGATTCGACGTAACGCCTTCCAGAAATCTTCCGGATAAGTTGGGGGTACCATTGGATCCGTCGCAAAGATGCCAACCTGATGGGATGTTGGCTAGATTGCCAACATAAGGGAGAATCGTACCGATTGGCAAGCCGAGACTACTACTCTGCGAGGATAATGGTACTTCTAATGTGAATCTGGGGAGTGTATCGCCCGATTTATAGACGTTGATGGTAGCAATTCTCTGCTTCGCGTCGTCGCTTCCACTGATAGCATGTTCGGAACCAATGCTGACTTCGTCTTCCCATCCAGATTCCTGAATGTTGGCTATTGCTTGACGCGAATGTGCGCCGTCGCTGTCCAGGTTCTCGTAGGCGACATTCTTGAGACGGTCTACTTCAATTTCTGCATACTGCTGCGCCTGCAAGGCAACACGGCTCGATTTTATCATGCCGAATCCGCCAGCCCCCACGATGAACAGGCTCTGCGCAATGAAGATCCAGACAATAGCCGCCAATGCTGTGATGACCAGGATGGATCCTCTGCTCTTATACCGGTTATTCCGTTTGTTGTTCATGTTCTTCCTCCACCTCTAAGGAAAAAGGGGCCATGACAGCCCCCTTTCCTTCTCTGTTGATTCAGCAAGCAAATCTACAGCTAGAGATCAATAGTAAACTTTGAGGTCATCCGTCGTACCGACCTGCATGTCGATACCGCCGGAGATGATGCAACGGTCGCCGTCCGAATCCGTCGTGAAGGAGAACGGCTGCCCCCAAGCGTCATTATACGTGCCATTGACCCAGCGGCCAGACTTCGGACTCATGAGGTCTTTGTGTTCAGCACCATCAATCGAATCCGCAGCAGCAACGCCATTGATAAGGTCATCAGCAGAAGTCGGCGTAGCACCATCATAGCGCAGGCCCGTGTAGGAAGAAGCTGCCGTCTTCATGGACTGAAGTTCCATCCACTCAGAACCCCAGCGCGCATAGTTGATCAGCGTATCCGAGTTGAGGAATGCCGCTGCGATGATAATGACGACCATCAGGACGCCGAGGAACGCATCCGAGATATTGATGAGTCCGGCCAGTTTGAATTTGTTCTTTGCAGTCATTTCCATTTTCTTTACATCCTTTCATTTCATAGATCAGTGACTGACATATCCAATATCGTCTCCCTTGATGCCGCCGCTGACGCTGGAAGAGCTTGAGCCATCTTCTCCTACGCTGAACACAACGAATCCATCTTTTTGAGACTGGTATTGATAATTGCTGTTTTTCTTGTACGGGTCTTTCGGAATTTCCTTGATCCATGGCCCGTACTGCCCTTTTTGTTTCGTCAGATCAGACAGGCTGGATGGGTAGCTGCCCACTTCCATCTCGTACTGGCTGATGAGGCCACACAGCGACGCGGTATCGTTCAAGGCTTTGTCGTGACGCCCCAGTGTCAGGAAGGACGGGGCATTGACAATACAGGCGGCCATCAGGATGACCAGCATGAGTACACCAAGAACCATCTGCCACACGATGAGGCCCTGTAATTTATAGGATCTCTTGCTCACATTCCCATGCCTCCCATTCCTCCGGTCGAGATTTTCGACATCATGCTGAAGATTGGCCACAAGACCGATACGACGATCAGGCCAAGCAGGACAAAGGTCGGCGTCAGAATCAGGTTCTGGAGATCCTGGCTGAATTGCTGTGAGGCAACAATCAGTTGTTTCTTGTAAAAGTCGGCGCGCAGCTGCATCATGGCAGCCATATCACCTTTCTCACCTGCTTGCAGGAAGACGTAGAAGGATTCATCCAAGACCTTCTGCTTGTTGTGCTTCTGGAGTGCCATGACGAAGCTGCTGCCGTACCGGCCCAGATCTTTGAGGGCTTTGCCTATCAGGTGTTCCATCAGGATGTTGTCCACGCTTTTTTGCGTGTACTGCAAGGTCTTGGTAACATCCAGGCCGGCACTCTTGCATAATCCGAAGACAAGCGCGAAGCGGTATTGGATGGTATTGTAGACAATCGGGCCGTACAACGGCATCTGCATGATCAGCATCGCTGTGCGCTCCGGCGACTTCTTCGCCAGAAAGCGTATGCCGAACACGCAGAATGCCACAAAGCCAAGGATTGCCCACCAGTAGCTCTGCGCAAAGCTTCCCACACCGATCAGCAACTTCGTGTAGAACGGCATATCCAGCTGCAAGTCAGACATCAATCTGCCCATGCTTGGCAGTACCAGGAAAATGACTACGCCAATCGTGATGGCCAGGACAATACCTAGGAAAATCATGGTTCCCATCTGCGAACCGAGATTTCGGCGCAGGTCAATAGCCTGTTCCAGCGTCTTGACGATATCCGCATAGATATCTTTGGCCTGGCCCGTGCCTTCATTGACGCGCATCATCTCAACGATGTACTCCGGAAAGAACTTTGGATACTTTGCAAAGGCATCCGGCATCTTGACGCCGTTTTCCATATCATGACGGATGGCATTCAGCATCTTCTTGACGGATGGGCGCGGCGTCTTGCTTTCATAGAGATTCATGGCCTCTGTGATGGGAAGGCCAGACAGATTGTACTGCTGCACGAGCATGAAAATCTGGTACAGGTCATTGAGATCCTTTTTCGCAATCATAGATTCACCTCCTCTCCATCATTTACCAACGACATGGATCAGCTCATCCAGTTCAATCTTTCCCTGCATGGCCATATCAATGCCTTTTTCCCACATCGACCGGAAGTTGTTTTTTCTAAGCACCTCCTGTATCTCTCCGAAGCTCCTCTGATGCAACAGAGCATCTCGGATCTCGGTATTGAAGATGACATATTCTGCAATGGCCGTGCGGCCACTGTAGCCATGGTTGCAATGCGGACACGCCTGGATGTCCGCAGCAGAACCCTTTTCCCGCAGCCGTCCTTCTACCCGCTTGATTTCCTCTGATGTCAAGAGCCTGTGCTCTTTCTCCGTCAGGATATGCGGTTTCGAGCAGTACGGACAAAGGGTTGCCACAAGACGCTGGGAGATGATCAGTTTCAGCTCCGACAGGAGTGTGGTTTTGGATATATCAAAGTCCAGCAGGCGCGAGATAGTACGCGTACAATCTGCGGCATGGACGGTAGAGAAGACACGATGGCCTGTATTGGATGCCTGCATGGCTACCGTAGCATCGGTAGAATTGCGGATCTCGTTGTACAGAATGATGTCCGGATCGGAACGCAGTGAAGCCACCAGGATTTTCTCGGCGGTCAGGTTTAAGGCTTCATTGGCAGCCTTGCGCACCTGTACCTGCGTGAAATCATCTTCATAGATCTCGATTGGTTCAGCGATCTCGATGACATTTAGTGGCTCTTGCACGCTATCCAGAACATAATGAATCTCGGCGTGAAGACTGGTTGTCTTGCCTGCACCGGTCGGCCCGGAATTGAGGAACATTCCCGTCGCATTCTTATAGAGAACGGATTTTATGGCATCCAGGTCTTCCGGGATGTAGCCGATGGAGTCCAATGTTTTCTTGGTACTCTGCGTTCGCCCTGCCTGCGGCAGGAGGCGCAGATTGATTTTTTCCTGTCCATCGGAACCGACTGGCAGCGTCTCCAGGCGGATGAAGATGTCCTGACTGCCGCGATGCAGGTAGAAAGAGCCTTCATTCGGCATGTTCGTGCGCATGACATCGACGTTGCGAGAATCATCCATCAGCTTGATGAGATTCGTGACATTCTCCACCTGGCTGGCCGGAAAGAAGTGGTCATGCGTGACATCCACCATATGGCCTGCAATACGGAAACTGACCTTGAAGCCATTGAGGGCTGGCAGCATATGGATATCCGAGGCTTTCTGACGGGCCGCATCTTGTAGCATCTCGTTGATGGCACCCTTCAGCGGCGTCATGTCAACATCCACATCCCTCTTCTGAGAGGAACCTTCCTGCCGATAGTTCGTCACGTCATAGAATTTCAGGAGGGCCATGCGAAGGTTTTCTTCTTCGCAGAGCAGGAGCTTAATCTTCTGATTCAACTCCTGTTCCAGCACGGCACGCTGCTTGAAGGTCTGGTCGGTATCCGTCACAAGGATGAGACGATCATCCACCACCCGGATGGGCAGGATGTGATAGCGGGCCGCCTGGTCTGGAGTGATTTTTTCCAAGACTTCCGGCTGGATGTCCATATTGGACATCTCTTCACTGCAATACAGGCCATATGCTTTCATGCGGTTCAGAAAATAATTACGGTACGAATCACTTGTGTTGGCGGCCATCGTTTTCCCCCTCTTCCTCGAAAGATGTATCTACTTTACGCAGCAGTTCTTTCGGATTAATGTCATCGGTAACGATGTAAGGAGTGATCATGATATAAACTTCGGCATAGCTCTTGGAATGCGAATGATACTTGAAGAGTTCGCCCAGGATTGGCAGATCCATCAGGCCGGGAATGCCGGACAGATTATCGAGGTCTTTTGCCGACATCAAACCGCCGATCACAAAGCTCTGGCCGCTGCGCAAATGAGCCGAAGTCGTAGCCTGGCGCGTCGAAATTTGCGGTGCAGAGGTCTGTCCCTGCGTGATGTATTTCGTGATGTTGGAAACTTCCGTATTGATCTTGAGCGTGATTTCACCATCTTCTTCATTGATGGACGGTGTAATCGTCAGCTTCGTGCCGACATCTTTGTAGTCCACGCTGATTTCCGTAGAGGATGACGTGGAGGTCGTGCTCATGACCGGCACCTGCTCGCCAAAGTTGACCATGCCTTCCTGTCCATTGAGCATCATAACCATCGGACGGGCAACGACTTTTCCCTTGGAGAGTTCGCGGTTGGCTGTGATCGATCCGGAGAAGGTCAGCTTATCCAACCACGGCCCCTTCAGGGAAGAAGAGGACGACTCGCCGGAGGAATTTGTTTCAGCTGAATGGCTGTATGTCGGCAGAGAATACTGGAATCCCAGATTGTTATCACGGCCATGCTGCAATTCGATGAGCTGGGCAACCACCAGGCACTGGCTGATGGGGCGATCTACGCTGGAGAGACGCTGCTCGACCTGTTTCAGCTGGTACGGCGTACCCGTCACGGATACCGTCCGCTGCTCGGAATTTGCATAGATGTTGGTTTCAGCAATCCCCAAAGCTTGCAGCTCTTTGCTGAGTTTTTCCAGATCAAAGGCATGATGGACAGGGAATACTTTTGACTGCATCATGAGCTGAGAGGTACTGACGATGATGGCATTATCATCGGTCATCCAGTTGAAATTGAACGCAGCAGACAGGCGCTGCATTGCCTGCTCGCACGTGACATTATGAAGAGACATGTAGACGTTGCCATCCAGGTTGCCGTTGACGACAACATCCTTATGTGCGCGTTTGGCTACCGCATAAATGCTCTGGGCAATCGGTGTTCCCTGCCAGTCGAAATTGTAGCGTCCATCGGAAGCAAGACGCGCCGTATTTGCTCGCGGAATTGGCGGCAGACCGGAGCTTGCGGATGGTGTCACAGAAGCTGGCGTCTGCTCAGGAGCTGATGCAACGGACGAATCCGTGTCAGGGGCTGCTGCCGCTGATGCAGCCTCCGCTGCCTGACTGTGATGCTCGAACAGTTTTTGACGTGCCTGCTGCCGCGCCCGGATGTCCTGGTGATAATCATCCAAGATACGCTGGATGCGTGCCGTAAACGCGTTGGGGTCATCCTGTGTCGTCCCCGCCATCTGCGCAACGACTGCCTGGCTATCCTGTGCCGATGCTGCATAGGATACGGCAGGGGAAAACAGGAAACTTCCTCCCAGGATGGAAGCCCCCATCAATCCCAGAAAAATATTCTGGCGCAAATCCTTTTTCTTCAAATCATTCACTCCTCACTTATAGCTGATGCTGTGACCGTCTTCAAAGGTAATCCCATCGCCGCCAATGTAGGCGATGCGGCCATCCTGATAAGTATCACCTTCCTGCACAACGCGGCCATCGCTCATGATTGCCATGTTCTCTCCATCATCGCCAGTCAGGACACCCTGTACGCTGGCCGAACTGCCTTGCGGAGCAGGTGCCGAAGAGGACGGAGCAGAAGACGGTATATTACTAGACGGAATCGGTACGCTACCACGACCAGGAATTGCCGGGAGTGGTACGCTGCGCGGCGCAGAGTACGAGGGACTGCTTGATGGGCTGCTGCCTGCCATGCGTGGGATTGCAGGCAGCGGCATGTTGCCAGCGACCATAGAACGGCCTCCCTCCCCCGCTGTCCCGGCGTTCATCTCCTGCACGCCGACGAAAGGATTGACTTTCAGGAGCGCATCGAGCGTCGGTGCAGAGATGGATACCGATTCATCAGAACTAGAGGCAGCTGCCCCTTTCCCTGCCGTTTGCTGGGTCTGGTTTGACTGCGGGACAGGATGCGGTTTTGGTTTTTCGGAGAAGAAGTTGACAACGGTATAGCCCAAACACAACAGGATAACCCCGCAGCAGATGGCAGCCCGTTTCTTGTTCTCGATCTCAAAAGCAATTTCTTGGTTGAATATCTTCACGGCTGTCACCTCATTTCGTATAGATCTTATAGGTCAGCTTCGTATTTAAAGCTCCGCTCTTCTCACTCATCTTGAGCGATTTGATGCCGATCAGTGCATCTTTGGCATGGAAATTCTGCAAGCAGCGCATCGTATTCTCATAGGTGCCGGAGAACTCTGCCGTATAGACACGTCCATTCTGTTCTTTGCTCTTCTGCTCATCCTTCATGCTGACCAGGTTGAGATTGTATGCCTGGATGCTGAAAATGATGTCTGTCTGCACCTGATCCAGCTGCTTGGGATCAACCGGGCGCATCGAGGAGGCATTGAGTTCTGCATTCTTTTCCTGCCAGTTCTTGAGAAAAGACTGCATCGTGGCAATCTGCTGTTCCTTCTCGGCCTTCTCATGATACGAGAGAATCAGATGACTCGATAAGAGCGATAAGACAAAGGTCAGAATAAGCAGGCAAGCGACGTGGACAATCAGCCGCTGCTTCCCCATCATAGTATCTGAGAGGGCTGGCATACGGACAGGGGCATGGAGCCGTTCCAGGATTCCTTCTTTCACTTCTTTCACATTCATTGGCTCAGATTCCCCTTTCCGATGGTCAGGTCTGCCGTCTTGTAATTCGTCGATGAATCCGACGCGATCTGCGGGATGGACACGCCATTAAAGAGTGCATTCCGCGAGAGGGACGCCACATAGTCCTGGAATTTCAGCGGATTGTCAGCGACGACCTTTGCCTTGATCCACTTGCTGTCATCTTTCTTATTGGCATCGCCAATCTCAATGGAGTTGAAGCCGATGCCTTCGGGAAGGTCTGACAGAAGGGCTGCATACGCTTCTATTGGATACTCATGTTCCTTCTGGCGCGTATGGATCAAGTCCAGTTCCTTGTTGATGCTATCCATGGAGGACTGTGCCGACTGATAATCTTGCTCCAGTCCTGGCGGGACCTGAACATTCGAAAGGAAGAAGATGGCACCGAGTTCCAGGACAGTCAGGGCCGACATGCCGAGGATGCCGAATTTGGTGTAGCGCAATGCCTTCTGCATCTTCTGGTATTTCTGGGTATTCTTCAGGATGTCTTCTGGCAAGACGTTGCCGGATTGGATGCTCTCATACGCATCCAGCACGTCCAGGAATGCATCGGATGAAAAATCGATATCCTGTGCCAGCGTACCGACCGCACACATCCACAGCTCATCCTCTTCTTCCGGGATGTCTCCGGGATCGATATAATCCGGGAAATGATGGGCCGTGGCTTTGCGTTCCCGAAATACCGGAAATGCCTGCATTAAGCGCGGCGGCATCAGGAGTGTATACGGCAGATCCTGGTTAAGGAATTCAAACGTCTGATGTGCGACGCTCTCAAATTCCACCATGTACTGACGAATCAGCTGATCGGCATCCTGCGTGGATATATGCCCCAGGTTCTCCAGGGACAGCTCTGGGGCATCCAGTTTGAACAGGCCGCCGTTGCTGCTGTATCCTGTGAAGGTAGCCTGCTTCTGATAGGCTTGCAACACCAGCTCTTCTTTATTGAAGACGCCTGTACAGCGCAGGAATGAGATTCCTGCGGACTCAACCGACACCAGGCGCACTTGCTCTTCATCCGCAGCCTCATAGATGCAATCTATCAACTTGCGAGACAGCGCACAGACCGTAACGAGTCGTTGCTGTGGCTCTGGTGCCGTCAAGATGGGCTTGGCATAGCAGATCTCTTCCAGGTTCTTCTGTGTGACTGACCGGATATGCTCCCGGATGCCGTCCTCTGTCTCAAAGCTAAAGCAGTCGATCATAGAGAACAGATAATCCGGCAGGACAAGATATACATCGTCTTTCCGAAGCTTTATCTGTTCACTCACGCTCTGAAAGAGGTCGATGAAGCAATCGATGCATCGATTGGCTCCGTCATCTGTCTCATACGCCTGCTGCGGCAGGAAAGACTGTGCGATGCGGCAGGTCTGCTGGATGACGACACGCTCTTTCTTGTGCAATTTTGCCCGTACCACTTGCGTCTGATCCGGACTCACATAAATGGCAATCAAGGCAACTCCTCCTTTCTCAGTTCTTCAGCCAGCTGTCCAGGTTGCCGCTCTTGAGCTGCGTCAGGGTCTTGCCCGTCGCATTACGCGCAGAAAAGTTCTCGGGATGTACCTGATCGCGGATATCGCACAACATACGAATGGCTGCGGAATCGATGAACTGCGTGGTTCCGAAATCAACAATGACCTTCGTGCAGCCATTTTGAAAGGCTGTCCCCAGCTCGGCTTTGACGGCCTTGCAGCGGGAAAAATTGAAATACCCGCTGACAGCCAGTGTCGCCGTATCATTTTGAATGCTTACATACTGCATATGCTCTCCTTCCTTCCAGTCAGGATGTCCATCATGGACATGCTATACTGGTCTGCCGGATGTCCATCATGGACATCCTCTTATTGCTTTATTACTTGATGTCCATCATGGACATCGGCCAGGATCTTGATGTAAATGGCCGAAACATCGTCATGCTTGGATGATGGAAGCTCTGCCTCCTGCCACTCCGAAAGCAAGAGGTCACTCAAGCCATCCGATGAAAAGACGATGGTATCCACGTCCGTCAGCGGCAGCTGCTGTTCTTGAAACCGGCTCTCCATCTCATACCCCAGTAGGGGTGATTGCAGCGGTATGGCTTCAAAATCAGCCTTGCCGCGTCGCCGGATGAACAGCGACGGGATGCCTGCCGGACAGTATTTCAAGACTCCTGCCTGACAGTCCAGGCAAAACGCCAGGGACGGAACAATGGTTGTCCTGTCGTAGAGCGTGACGTAATCCTGGTTGACAGTTGCCATCACATCGGACAGTTCCTTATGGATGCCGACCTGGTACGACCACATAGCCTTCTTGAGACTCAGCCAGGTGCTGCCGACCTGCCCATAGCTTGCCAGGTCATGGCCTTCGCAGTCGGCAAGATACCCGTATAATTTCTTGTCGTTCGCCCAGAAGTTAATGCTGTCGCCGGAAAGGCGATTGTATGCCGAGAAGATGGAACCTGCACGGAATGCAGAAGTCTCAATGGCACGCGGCAGCATGTCATTCTGCATCTTCACGGCATTCTGATAGCTCTCCGATGCCTCCTGCCGTGTCAAAAGTTCAAAATCGGCACGAATCTGCTCGACGAGGATGTTCTGCGGCGTCACTGCTGCGATGTACCGATCTGCCCGGGTATGTTCCAGTAGTTCATGCCGGATGAGCAGGTATACAAGGCATCGTGGTGCATTCTCGATATCCTTGAGAATCGTCGCGATGGACATGCCGTTGAAATCTGGTAAATCTTCATCCACCAGGACAATCAGCGGATGATATTGCTGATAGACATCCATCCCGGCCATCCCGGTTGTCGATGCACGGATCTGAACGGATTGCCCTAGAAGTTCCTGCAAGCGATCAGCAAGCAGCTGCGGCTCTTTCTGAATCAGTAAGATTGACGGTATCAAAAGATCACCCCGTTCCGTTCAAGGTACAAGCGCGGCACAAGATTCTGGATGCGCTTCCGGATATGCCAGGGACGAAAAGGACGCTTGGCACAGAGTGTCACGCGCTTGCCGCTCACATCGATTGCAATATAATCGCAGGCCATCAGCATGATCCAGTAGCCTCTGCTTTTTGATGACGCAGCGGTATACTGGCCCCATTCCCAATGCGCAAGTTCCGGATCATCGGCCAGATTCCGCAGGTTCTGCCGGAAGCGCACGACATCGAAAGGACTCGTATCGGATTGCACGATGGTCTTGATGTCGCCGTCATTCAGCAGCATGAGGAGCTGTATCTTCGCCTGATCCGGCCCAGCAGTCGCATACCGTGCGGCATTGCAGACCGCTTCGTTGATGGCAATCAGGTAATGCTCATCCGGATCAGCCAAGGTGCGGCACAGGATAGTCTCTATCTGCGGCATGACCTGCTCGTAGTAGGTATCATAGCCTATCCACTCGAATTGATGATGCTCAGGAAATCGCACAAGGAAACCTTCTTTCTGTCTTACCGAATCGTGATCAGGGGGACGACTTTTGCACGGATGTGGCGCATCGGCACGGTGCCGGTATATCGCCCATCAAAGCTGCGCGGCGATGTTCCGACCGGCAGGAATTCCTCAGGCGGCACGACATGCTTGCCGTAATGGACGGGCATGGCATTGCCTTCCCGATCTTCTGGAGAAACCTGGCCAAGATAGCGGCCCTGGACGGAGAACTGCATGTTCGAAGGATTGATGTCATAGCCTTCCCCCGGCATGGCACCGATCTTCTTGAGTAAGAGGCCATTAATTTGCAGCCAGCCACGACTGACAGCAACATCTTCCGTTTCCTTTGTCGGAACATAAGCGACATAATCCCCATCACGAAGGAACCAGTCAGGGATGCGCATATAAAGCCCCTGCGGCAGGCTGGCTGTCGTGTTCAAGAAAAACAGGGCGTTCTCCTGCGGTAGCTTCGGCAGGTCAATGGTATGGCCAGACAGCCAGAATACCCCCAATCCTGCCATCAGAAATGCAGCCGTTCCCAAATTCTTTTTTACACGTTCCGTGAGTTTCATCGATACACGCGACTCCTTTCTCATCCTTCTCATCCAATCCCAATTTTGCCCACGCCCTTACTGTACCCGAAAATTTAACGCCGAAACTGTCGTTTTTTTTCACGAGGCAATTTTTTCTTGACTTTTTCGGCATGAATCAGTGGATGTAGGCGTATGCAGCCACCATGTACTGGCGCAGCTTCCGGCTGACCGTCGGCTTGGAGATTCCGCTGATCTGTGAAATTTCGCTGACGTTGTAGTTTGGATGCTGCAATTTTGTGGCGACAACCTTATTCCGCAGAGCATTGAGCAGAGTAGTCTCGTCTCCATCCCGCAAATCCTGTTCATCTTCGGGAGTATCGAGGCAGTCCTGCATGATGTCCAGCAGCTTGCGATACCGCTTTCGCTTCTCCATCAAGTCCTGAAGCCAGGCCGTCTTGACGACGAGATCTTTGCGCGCGAGAGCCATGATGCGCCAATCCAGGATGTGAATCATGTTGATGACCTTCGTCCGATGAAAGATGTCTTCGGCAGAGAGGGAATAAAAGAGCAGGGTGCGGATGTCTGTCAGGATGCGCTTGTTGATGCGTCCCAGGGCCGTGCTGGAATACGGGATCTTGTGCGTAATCAGGTAATAGCCCATATTGTCCCGATAGTGATACTGGACGAATTTCTGCTCGTCTTCTGCCAAGTTGGCCAGCACCATGCCGACCACAATCCGGTCGATGTGCTGACGCTGCAAGCGCAGGTAAGTCCGATAAAGATTGAGTGACGCTTCCTGTCGGCAGAATTCCTCGATCTCTTCCAGCTGGATGATCTGCCGACGCGGGCGATAATATTCTTTCAGAGCCTGCTCCGCAAGATATATGCCGATGTCTGGCAGCTGCTTATTCATGCATCCGTTCCTCCTCTTCCGTGTCCAGCAGCCACTCCAGATCAGATGCCTCATAGCCGAGCTGCTGCACCATCGCAAGGGATAGAACTGCAAGGTGTAAGAGATTCATGGCGGCATTTTGCCGGTTCTGGTACTGGATTTCCTGATGTACCCGAGATACGCCCTGAAAGAGCTGCTTGTCCCACAAGCCGTAGTTTTGCGGGACTTCGCGCGAAATGGCTGCGGGGATGGCATCTATGCCGAATGCGATTTTTTCCATGATGGACTCCTCCTCTCACATCGTCTTGGCGGCCAGTGCGCGCCGGACAATATCGCCCTTCTTGCCTGCGGGCAGGGCCGCAAGGATGGCACGCGTTTCCTGTTCGTCCTTGCCGCGTTGCAGCATGTTCTGGTAGATGTCGCGGAAATGGGCGCGAACAATGCTCATATCACCAGCTGGTGTCTCGCAGATCATACTCCAGCCGATGTAATGCACGGCTTTCCGGATTTCCGGCGTCGAGAAGCTTGGCTGCTTGTATGGGTATGCCTGTTGGATCTGCCCCATCACTTCATACCAGGCTTCATCCGCAGACGGGACGCGGCCTGCCGGGTTGATGAGCTGGCGCAACTGCTTCACGGTGTCAAGAATCTCGGAAACGGCAGGGAAGAACTTGCTGTGCCGGGCAATCTTCTGCATCGCGACGGAAAGCTCCGCTGCCGACACATCTGCCAACATGAGCAGGTAGATGGTCATGCCTTCCTCGTCCAAGCGGCTGGACGGATAGATCTTGAGAAAGGCGGACAATGTCCGCAGTTTTGCGTCATTCTCGCTGCTCATGCTCATAACTCTACCCCCATGTCCTCCCACATAGCCTTCACGTTGTCGACCATCTGCTGTGCGCTCGGATTCTTGCGTGAATGACGTGCAGCAACTCCCCCTGCTGCTGGCTGCTGCGGATATGATTTCTTCTCAGGACGCACGCGGAAGCCGTATTGCTTCCAGCTCTCCAAGATTTTGCTCATGTACTGCAAGGTGGGATGTCCATACAGGACAGCATCATGCACAGCGGCCCTGACCCATTCCGGCGTATATGTCTGGCACCACGCTCTCAGCATATCCATCTCGATTGGTACAAGCGGTGTCTGCGGATGGAGATTGGCTGCACAAAAGTCACAGACCTCCTGGATTCCATCCGGATCATCTGAAGAGAGAGCGGGGGCCGGTTGCGCGCTCGCGCGCGTATCCTCCTCATCCTCCTCATTTTTCTTTCTCTCAGGTTCACTACACTCAGTCTTACTAGTCAGGTTCTCTAAGTTAGTATCATTAGGTTGCACTGGCGCAACTTTCGGTTGTCCAGCTGCAACTTGCGGTTGCCTGGGTGCAACTTGCGGTTGTCCAGGTGCAACTCGCAGTTGCTCGGACGCAACTCGCGTTTGCGAATCTGCAACCGGCGGTTGCCTGTATGCAACTCGCGAATTGCAGATTGCCGCTTCGGCTTGCTCTGGATGCAGCATAGCCTGGTACCTGGCTTCTTCCTCCTCTGCCTGTTTAGCTGCCTCGCCAAGCTGTGATTCGATATCCAGAACTTCCTCGGCTGACTCCGGCACACGGATCTTGTTGATGTAGATCCGATGGCAGCGGCCACGCCCCTGGTCGGAGATCTCGATGAGGCCGTAGGCCACGAGATTCTTCATCTCCCGGCAGACGGTGGATTTGTTGATGTGCAGGATGTCGGCGATCTCCTGCTGCTGGAACATGAGATAGATATCGCCATTCGCATCAATCCAGTGGTTCCTGCGCGACAAGCTCATCCGATCCTTTAAGATACAGTAAATGACCTTCGCTTGCAGGCTCAGGTCGATATATGCCTGATACGAGAAGAGACTCTTCGGCATCTGGTAGTACCGTTCATTGTCGATATCCGTAATCTTGAAGCGCATCGCGCATTCCTCCTTCAGTTCATCTTATTGCCACAATGACAGGGGATCGGTGTACTCGTATTCCCCTGTGTCCGGGTTCCGGACAATATACTCTAAGTGTAGATGCGGGCCGGTCGAATAGCCGGTGGAGCCGACGGCTCCGATTTCCTCGCCCTGCTGTACATACTGCCCTGTTTCCACGTAGATGGCCGACAGGTGGCAGTATTTCGTGTAGGCATCGTATTCTTGATGATACAACGTCACATGGTTGCCATAACCATCCGAAAAGTCGCCCTCCTCAACGACCGTACCGTCGAAGAGTGCCGGAACGACCGTCCCGTAGTCATACCCAAGATCTACTCCAGAATGAAACTTCCATGTTCCTGAGATGGGATGTACGCGCCAGCCAAATGGCGAAGTGACAGGAAGATCTGCCGCTTCTGAGACTGCTGCATATAGCAGAAGGCAGAGGCCCATCAGTACCCCTGCCCAGATTCTGAATCCTTTCATTGTTTCTGGTGTTCGTCTCCTTATTTGATTGTCTCGATGACGAAATTGACTGCCGCCTTGCGGACTTCCCACTGTGCGGCCAGACGATTATCGCCGTCCTGACGGGCTGCTTCTGCTTTCTGAGCAGCCATTTTCGCTACGTTCTCTAAGCACTGTTCCAGCCAGTTATTGGCTTCGCTCTCCGCTTCTTCCGGCGTAAGATTCTTCGGGACAGGTGTATCGAAAAGCTTTTCCTGGCCATGGCGTTCCCAATCTGCTTCGCGGGGAGCCGCAAGCTCCTCTTCTTTGCCCGTCTCCGGCTTATCCACCGATACGTGAGATGCTGGCGGATTGTCTGGGTCGGCTTTGAGCGTCCAGTCATCCAAATCCTCGGCAGCAGGTGTTTCCTCTTCTCCGATTGCATCGTCCGGCTGCACGGCGTCGTCTCCGCCTTCCGGCTCGACCTGCCCGCTCTCTTCTTCCGGCTGCTCCGTCTTTTCTTCCGTTTCTGCGGGAGCAGATGTATCTTTATAGAACTCTACCAGTTCCTTCACGGTTCCCTGTGCTTCGCCGGATGCCATTCTCTTGAGATAGTCCTGCTGCTCTTCCGGGCTGCGGTTAGCAAGGACGGAGGCCAGCGTGTCGCTGATTGTTCCCTCCTGCAAGGCTTCTCGCGCTTCGGGGCAAAGCTTCCGTAAGACGAGGAGTCGCTGCAAAGAGGTGGAACTCATTCCCAGGAACTGCTCGGCAAAATACTTTCGGAACGCACCGCTGAAGCTGCCATCGGCCAGCGCATCCGTGTAATAAATCCTTGCTATCGGCTCTAAGACGTTGATCTCTTCCAGCTTTTCCAAAGCCGTTTTCTGCCGGTAGCTGTTCGCGCAGACGATGGCGATGTTCTCCCGCATCTCTGCGGTCAGTTTGCCATCTCCACTGAACGCCTCATGCACAAGACAGGGAACGTCTGGTGATGTCAGCTCTCCGCGCTCATAGCGCAGGGAGACGGCGCGGAAACGCCGCTCTCCGCTGATGATGTTATAGTTCCCGTCATCACGCCGGACGACCAGCAGTGGCTCGACTGTGCCGGATAAGGCCATGCTGTGTGCCAGCTGCTCGATTTCCCGGATGCCATAGAAGTTCTTGGTGTTCGGAATCAGCTGATGAAAATCAATCATCTGAATTTCGCTCCTGTTGGATGTTTCTGCCGCAGCGGCTCCCTGCGTCCGCTCATTGAGGTATGCCATCATGCTTCCGTTGTATTTCTTCATGCTCGTTCTGCCTCCTTATGCCTGGATTCCCATGAATTCTTTCATGAACTTCCAGATGTCGCGCGCGACCAGGCAGTTCGGGTATTCTTCAAAAAGGCTGCGACGGTTGCAGCGTGCCAAGGTCATGTGCTTCTTCGCGTTCTTCGTTGCGTAATGGATCTTCGTCTGGAAAATGGGCAGCCCCTTGTCCTTGAACTCCTTCAGCAGATCATAGACGGTCTTGTCGGATAGAAAGTTATTGACCAGGATGCCGCGCAGATGCAGGTTCGGATTGTACTTGCTGGCAAGCTCCAGCTGACGGATCATCTGATAGACGCCCAGCTTGCTGTCCCAGTCCGGCGAGGTGACGATGACCACGTCATCGGAGATGTTCAAGCTATTGAAGACGCTCATATTGATGTCAGGCGGATTGTCGATGATGCAGAGGTCATAATTCTTGAGAATCGGCTGCAAGGCTTTCTTCAAGATGTTCGCCTGGTCGATGTTCTCGTTCTTGATAAGGTACGCATTGGCATCGATAAGGCCCATATCTGCGCCGATCAGGTCGATGCCGGGATACCGCGTTTTCTGGATGACTTCCTGTACCGTCGCATCCCCCATCATGAGATTGGTGATGCTGCCTGCATCCTCAGCCCCGCCAAGCCAGTCAGTCGCATTCCCCTGCTTGTCGTTGTCGATGAAAAGGATGCGCAGTCCGCAGGACTCGGCCAGGGCATATGCGAAGTTGGTTGAAATGGTCGTCTTGCCGACGCCGCCTTTGAGATTAATAAAGCTGATCGTTTTCATAAAAAACGCCTCCGTAAAATGTATGTGACTGAGACGGTGAATCGTCTCACCGGTTTCATCCAGCTGCTCCAGCTGGTCTTTCAAGTGATCCAGATACGTAATCAGACGATGGATATGCTCATCTGCAACCGGGTCATACTCGATTGCCTTGAGTTCAGTGCTGATCTTGCGGAGCAGGGTTCGTCCTGACGCAACGAACTGCTCGACGTACTCGCCGACATGGGAGATATTGTTGATCTCCAGTACGGCTTCCAGATTCTTGCAATGCCGTTGCAACTCCTCAAATTCTTCTTTCGGGATCCATCCGGCGCGTCGCACGGATTCCTTCGACTGATTGTTCATGTGCGCTCCTTACTTTGTGACTTTAGCTGGCGTCGAAGCGACCGGCGTGACAAAGCAGCCGATATTGAGCTGGAGTTTGCGTGTGGCCTGCTTCAGCTCACGCAGGCTGCGGATGCCAAACTTCGCAGCCATGTAATCTTTCTGGCGCGCAATCTTGACTTCGTTCTTCTCCATACCTATGCACTCCTCTCTCAAAATGGTTCAAATGGCTGGTACCAGACTTCCACGGCCCGGCCCTTCATGTGATACGGGATGGGATTCATCTGCTCATCCATCAGGACAAACTGCGGAATTCTGGCGTAAGGCGAAGCCTCTTGATGGGTGGCTATCTGTGTGACCAGTCTGCCATTCACGATTTCTCCCAGGCTGTAGGTATGCCCGTTGACCTTGATGCGGGCCAGGATGCCATCTTCTATAAACTCCTTGACGGCAAAGTTCTCGAATTTCGCGATGATTCCGTCCGGCCCGTTCAGCACATAGTCCCTGTAGGACTTGCCGCCTTTTTCCAGAAGGTTCTCCTGGATGACAGCCACTTTCCGGTGGGATACGAGATCTCCCACGAAGACCCACTGCCCACGGCAGCAAATCGATTCAATTGCTCCAAAAAACATAGAATCAACCTCATCTTTTCTTTCAGCAAAGCCACGTTGAAACAACGTCATTTGATTGTCAGGTAAGTTTCTCTGCGCATTCCCCCTTCTATGAGAGCGTCAGCTCAGTATGCATGATAGCTGTAATCCGCTGGCGGCTTGCAGAACTGTCGGCGACTGAGCGGCGCGGCAATGGGCTGCAAGCGGCTGCCATACCGTTTTTTGAGTGCTTTCTCTAGTTTGTCCTTGGCCATCTTGCGGCATTTCACCCCGAAGGTATATCCCTCATTTGCCGGGATGTGCTTTTTCGTCTTCTTTGTCTTCTGTTCGTCCCCGTCAGGGAAAGGAACGTCCCATTCCGGTACAGGCGGCGAATACATCCCGCACCGGGTCATTTCGCGCTCCTCTGGCGAGATTCGGCCATTGAAGCCGCAGCCATCGCTAGACGGACAATGAAGGCAGCTACGCCCCGGCGACAAAGGGCATTCCACTGGTTCCTTTTTGATTGTCGTGTTCTTTTTCATTTCTAAACCCTCACTCGATGTCCATGATGGACATCGGCTATATCACAGTCTCATGTGCTATAATAGAGACATGCCTGTCACTGCGCTGTGGGGACGCTCCCCCACAGTGCTTCTACGGTAGTATCAAGAGCATTCGCTATCAAGATTGCTGTATGAGCGTCTGGTATACGCTCACCATCTTCATAGCGATAATATGTCACCCGAGACACGCCAACCTCTCTTGCTACCTGAATCTTAGACTTTCCCCTTTTTTGTCTAAAATCCATTAGTCGGTTTTGTACTTGAGACATCACCACCACTCCTTTTGTACGTTCCCAAACGGGAACTATAGTCTCATTATAATGTTTCCATTCGGGAACGTCAAGCAATTTATTTAGAGGTGCTTTATGACATTTTCTGAACGCTTGATTTCCCTTCAAAAAGAAAAAAATGTAACAAAGGTAGAACTTCAACAGGCTATCGGCATATCACGAACTGCCTATTATCGCTATGAGCAAGGAGAACGTGAACCGACCGTCGGTGTTCTTCTTGCCCTGGCCGACTACTTCGATGTTTCGGTCGATTATCTGCTTGGCCGCACGGACAATCCCAAGGTCAACCGATAACCTATCCTGACAGGCATCTGCCCCGCTCCGGCGGGGCTTTTCTTATGCCTGCCCTCCATGTCCATCATGGACATCATCCATATGTTTCAGCACAGATTCATTCAACACAGATTCGAGGGCTTTACACCAGCGCTCAATATCGCGAGCGTTGACGCAATCCTTCATCGCAAGCATGTCATCCATGACGTAACGAATCCCCGATGCCGTATCCTGTCGTGCCAAATCATCATACTTCGCTTGCCGACTCGCTTTATGCAGCAGTTCAAGGACACTTTCCTCTTTACTCATTTACTGATGCTCCTCTCTGCCTTCGATGTCCATGATGGACATCGCCTCTATCCTGACCTCCGTGTTATAATGGAGGTATGCCTGTCATAAAGCTGTGAAGTTGCCGCTCCACAGCATACGGAGGTCTTGTACGCCCAACGCATCAGCTATGCGGATTGCCGTCTGCACATCTGGTTTCCGCTGGCCATATTCATACCTCTGGTAACACAACACTGTACACCCTGCAATGCGGGCCATGTCTTTTTGAGTTAGATGACGACTTTGCCGCAGGGCCTGTATCTTTTTGGTAAACTCTGTCATTCTCACCTACCTCCCCTCTGTATTACACTAACGTTCGTTAGTGTTTATGTTTATATACTAATACTAACATTCGTTAGTGTCAAGACCTTTTCTCTAGGAGGCTCTTATGTACTCAAATCGTTTTAAAGAAACTCGTATAAAAAGAGGCTTGACGCAAAAACAACTTGCTGATTCATTGGAAATCAGCGACATTGCCATTCAAAACTACGAAAGCCAACGACGTAAACCTTCTTATGACATCCTCATCGCACTGGCCGATTGCCTAGATGTCTCCATTGATTACCTCGTTGGCCGCACGGACAACCCCAAGGTCAACCGATAACCCATCCTGACAGGCATCTGCCCCGCTCCTGCGGGGCTTTTCTTATGCCTGTCCTCTATGTCCATCATGGACATGGAGGGACGTATCACTCCCTTTCGTTCCCCCTTCAGTAGGGATTTTACTTGCAAATATGGGATATATACCATATAATAGTAATAGAAGAACAGTTCACTCAGAAAGGATATGTTTCATGCCCGTGTTTCAAATAGATTTTTATACCATGAAAAATGGGGACGAACCTGCAAAAGACTTTCTCCTCTCATTGCCACCTAAAATGCGTGCCAAAATGCTCCGTACCATTGATCTGTTGGCTCGAAATGGAAATGAGCTACGTGAACCATATTCAAAGCCATTACGCAATGGTATCATGGAACTCCGCGCCAAAGTCGGGTCCGACATCTCGCGTGTATTGTATTTCTTCGTCGTTGGTCAACGTGTTATCTTGACGCATGGCTTTATCAAAAAGACAAACAAAACCCCTGTTGCAGAAATCGAACGTGCCATCTCTTATCGGCAAGATTTTTTTGAAAGGTTGGATGAAAATGAGCAGCTATGACAACTTCTTCCAGGAACAGATGCGCGATCCTGAAGTAAAAGCAGAATATGATGCGCTGGAACCCGAGTTCTCAATCATCCAGGCAATCATTGATGCTCGTAAAGAAAGCGGTCTTACCCAAAAAGAACTGGCATCCCGTACAGGCATTGCACAGGCTGATATCAGTAAGCTGGAACATGGCAATGCAAATCCCTCGCTCCGTACACTCCAACGACTGGCAAATGGTATGGGACGAAAATTGAAAATCAGTTTTTGCTAAATTCAAACAGGCATCTGCCCCGCTCCGGCGGGGCTTTTCTTATGCGTGCTTTTCACACTCCTCCTCCTGATTGTTGTCTTCCAGCAGGCGATACCAGGTATCAGGAAACCCCAAGGCCACAGCGATACGTTTCGCTACCTGCGGCGACGGACGACGTTCACCGTTCTCGATGTAGCTGTAATACTGAAAGGTGATATGGACTGTCTTAGCTACATCCAGCTGGGACAAGCCCTTCGACAAGCGTATGTCTTTTAACCATTTACGCATGATGCTCAACTCCTTGTTGATATTCAACATTATGTTTATATCTATATTATCTCAACATTATGTTGATGTCAATACATTTTGTTGAAAAACTTTATTGTTTCAACTTTTTGTTGATATAATGAAATTTACGGGGGTGAACGAAATGATAATGTTGAAAATGTTACGCGAAAAACATAATCTGTCTCAAAAAGAAGTGGCTTTGGTCATCAGCAAGTCGCCACAAGCCTACAGCTTGTATGAACAGGGGAAACGAGAACCGGACATTGCCACATTGATGAAACTGGCTGATTATTATAAAATCACAGTAGACGAATTGTTGAATCATGTACCTGTCAAAGGGGAAGACAAGGCTTGCTCAACAAATGCAGATCCAGAGTCGCGTCTTCTTTTAGAGGAACAGCAATTGATCCATCGTTACCGGCAATTAAATCCGACACGACAATCTGCCTTGCGTGATTTTGTCAACTATCTATATATACAGGAACAGCAAGACCGCAAAGAACAAGAGGGCGCGTGATCCTGCATATCGTCAAGAAAACAAAAAAGCTGCCTCCGCAGTAGGGTGGCAGCTATGGTGCTGAAAAGAGAGGATGAGTCACATGGTGAAGGAGAAAGTTCGACAGTTTGGATTAGAGGACTTCCGTCGTGCAGTCAGCCATCTGAGCTTCGTCAAGGCTCGAAACTTCAAGGGAGAATGGCGTTGGGATATTGATCTGGAGAAAATCGATGATGCCGAAGTCCAGAAGAAGCTGGCGGGATTCCCTGAAGACGATGTACAGCATTGGAAAAATCTGCTCAAGAAATTGCTGAGAGAATCGACTCCGGCAGAACCTCCTCAGCGCGTACAAGAAGAGCCTGCTGCCTATAAATCTGCTGCTCCGGCAGAAGCTCCAGCGGACTCATTTGATGCCTTCATCCAGAAGATTGCCGACCATCAGCATGACAATCCTACGGTCTATACGGTCATCGGCGACATCATCAATGGGTATACGTGTAAAGACGGATCATTTCTGTTCACCATGCTTGATCATCATGACACGAATCGAACGATACAACTGTACCTGCCACTCCGCGCACTGAAAAAAGAATTCACGCTCAACACCTTGAACAATATGCGGGTAAAAGTATCTGGCACCGTTCGTTTTGATTCTTATCGCGCCGACATGAAGCTATTTGCACGTTCGCTTAAAGTACTGGGTGTATGCTCGCGTCAAAAAGAGCAGGAAGAATATGAAAAGGTATGTGCGCCCTACTACCGCTCACCGAAGGAACAAAAGGCATTCACCATCGACAATATCAAAGATGTCGGCCTGATCACAGGCGGAACCGAAGACAATCCCATCCAAGGAGCCAACGATTTCATCCGCAAGCTGCCTCCGACCATACGGAATCCTCAGCATCTCCATAAAGAGTTCGTCAAGATGTCGAATGTCCAGGAGATCATATCCGCGTTGGATCGTCTAAATGCAGCAAAGACCTGTCAGGTCATTGCCATCGTCCGTGGCGGCGGTTCTCCAGAATCCCTGGCCTGCTACTCTGATCCGCAGTTGGTAAAGGCCATTTATGAGAGTCCCATCCCTGTGATTACCGGCATCGGGCATAATTCGGATTACTTATTGTGCAAACAAGCAGCTCATTACAATGGCCAAACGCCGACCGGTGCAGCCGATTTCATCAACCGCCAGTACTTCCTCCAGTACAACCGCCAACGCGACCGTTATCAGGCAAAAACGGAATATCGTCGCATAGAGGCGAATGCCACGAAAGATGATCTGCTTGCCGAGAACGATGCACTGATAACAGAATTGCAGTTTGTACGGCAAGAGAACCAGCTGCTCCAGCAAAAAATCGACGAACTCAAGCATCGGAGCCTCATTAGTCGGATTTTCAATCTAGGATGACAAAACGATTGTAGAATTCTAGGTTAATATACACATAAAAGAGAGAGAATGTCCAAGATGGACATCCTCTCTCTCGTATATCAACGACTATGGGTTGGCTCTTCTTGCTCAGGTGCAGAACGACCTGTCTCTTCTTGTGCTTTCAGCAGGGCCGTGATCTTGATATCCGATAGGATGGCTCCGACCTGGGTAGACTGATGACTGCTGAAGAGCGTATGGATTTCGCGTACAAGCCGATGGGCAATCATTTCCCGGAAGACATCTTTCCGGCAATAATCGACGGCACGCACGACATCGGCAGGAATGGTCTTGATGATAGAGTCCTTGTCCCCCGCTTTCCGGATGGTGTTCTTCAGGTTCTGCAATCGCTGTAGGTACTCGGTCTTTCTCACTCCGGCAAATAGCTTCGCCATTTGCTCCAGCTGGTTGATGCGCCAGATGTTGTAAGATGCGTGAGAGCCAGTCGGCAAAGCCAGGTCTGGCTTCTTCTCAATCAAATCCAGATAGACATCGGCAGCTTCGATACTGCCATATTGCTCTACGCCATGAGAGATGGCCTGATCGATGAAGAACTCTGTGTTGTCGATGATGTTCTGCTCATCCATCACGGCTTCTGCTTCATCGGCATCCAGATTGGCAAGTTCAGCCAGTTGATTGAGATCGGACGGCGTGATCTGATGTACGGCAATCTTCAACGCCTCATCCTCGATACCTTCTGGATCCTTTCTGCCGCTGTCTTCCATGCTATAAAAGATCATGCCGTATGCTTCCGGGAAGTCCTCGTCGCTCATGTAGGCCGCGCCCTCTGAGATGGCATCTTCGTCGAGACGCGGCGGCATCTGCTGGAGAATATCACGCGACAAATTATCCGCCGTGATGGTTTCACAAAAGGCAGGGGCCTCTTGACTGGGGCCGAAGTCCGCCAGATGATTGGTCAAGGCTGTCTGGATGGCATTGCAGTCCTCGTTGAAGGCTTTCCATCCCCAATATCGTTTTTCGCTGTACGTTCCGTCCAGGAGAAAATTCTCTTGCTTGATGCTCTTGACCTTGATGAACGCCTGCTGTAGATCCATCCTTACCTCTCCTTGCTCTCTTCTTTTGCTGCGACCAAGCCCTTGTCCTGGAGGTATTTGTCGGCCTGATTCTTCCATGTCGTACACTGCTGCACGACGGCTTCCTTCGTCACGCCCTGGCTGCCGAGAAACTGGAACAAGCCTGCTTTGGACACAGGATCACGATCCATCAACACGGCTGCCGTGAGAGGCATGTCCAGATTCTTGTTGGGCTGCTGGTCGTCGGTCTGTTTCTCCGGGAGCGGCGAGCTGATGGCTGCAATCTTCAAGTCCGTGAATGCCTTGCCTACGGCCTCTGCATTGTATCCTGCTGCCATAGCAGAATCCGCCAATGCCTGGACAGCGCGTTCGCTCGTTTCCGGAGTCAGGAGTTGCTGAACCGATACTGCGTTGGCTTTCTCCTTCTTGACAGGACTCTCTTTAGCTGGTTCCTTCTGCTTTTCCTGGCTCCCCTGATTCTCCTGCTTTTTCGGAGCTTCTTCTGGCTGCTTGCTGGCCTCCGCCTGCTTGGCAGCCGCTTCCTGCTTGGCCAGTGGAGAGAGGTTCAGGATGGCATTTCTGCGTTCGGTAAGGGCCACAATGCCTTTGTCAAAGACTCCGGCAATGCGTCTCAGTCCCTTGTCTGCTTCTGCATATGCTTTCTGCTTGAACGCTTCACATGCGCGATGCGGAGCCTCTTTGATGTTATGATACACATCGTGAACAGACTGACGCGCGGCCTGATAGAAGCTGCGGTGTGCCTGTGTCGGCTCTTTTTGAGCAGACTTCCTGGCACCCTCTGCCTCACGCAGGTAGTCAGCTCCGGCCATCATGCATTTCATCATGGCATCCGGGGAGAAGTTGACCATGATCCGCTGCATCATCTCCAGCTGCTCCCGCATGGCAGCCATTTCCTGCTGCATGGTGCGATCTCGCTCCATGAGTTTCTGATAGGCATCCTTGAAAAAGCTGTCTGCCTGCTGGATGGATGCTGCGGTGCGCTGCCTTGCCTCCTGCTTGACCTCTGCCGGTTCCTGCTGCTGGTAGCTGGCATTCATCTTCTCCATGTTCTCGACAATCTGCTGGTGCTGCGGCTGGAATGCCTGCCAGGTTTCCGGCTGCGGGCCTTCCAGCTTTTCGGCTTCCTGGAATTTCTGGACAGATTCCTGCATCTGTCTCACAGGTTCATCGATTTCCTCAAACTCCTCTGATGGCATCAATTCTTCTGCATCGGCCACCAGGCTGTTCATGTAGCTGTCGTCATAGTAGGCGTTTGCATCCTGCATCTCCTGATCTTCTGCTTTATCATGCTTTTTCGCATCTGACATAAGGCACTACCCCTTTCTGATACAATGAACTTCATGGTTTCATCTTACCAAGGGCCGTCTTTTTTCAAGCATCATTTTATTTCATACGCCACAACATATGGTATAGCATTGATTATACAGCCAACATATTGTATAATAAGAGTAAGCAAAGCCACGATAAGCCGGAAAGCGGCGTATCTCGAATATCATCTTCGGATGTGTTGAGACGTTCTTCGGAACGTCTTTTCCGTGATTCGTGGTTCCTGTACGCGCTTCGGAGACGAAGCGTTTTTTATTGCTCATCTTCTCTTTCAGCAAAGCCACTTCTATAAAGGAAGTGTGATGAGAATGAAGCTCTATCGAGAAGAAGGACACCGAAAAGCTGCTCTGTACATCCGCGTTAGTACGATGTACCAGATTGATAAAGAAAGCCTGCCCCATCAGCGCGAGGAGCTGAAACGCTACGCAGAATATGCCCTGCATATCTCAGACTATGAGATTTTTGAAGACGCGGGCTTTTCTGGAAAGAATACCGATAGGCCCGCCTACCAGGAGATGATGGCGCGGATCCGGAAGCACGAGTTCACCCACCTCATTGTCGACAAGATTGACCGGATCAGCCGCAATCTTCTCGACTTCGCTGCGATGTACGATGAATTGAAGAAGCTAGATGTCACGTTCATCTCGCGCAATGAACAGTTTGACACGAGTTCGGCCATGGGTGAAGCCATGCTAAAGATCATCCTGGTCTTCGCGGAGCTGGAGCGGCATATGACCTCGGAGCGCGTATCGGCCATCATGGTGGATCGCGCCAAGAAGGGAAAATGGAACGGTGCCAATATCCCACTCGGCTATGATTGGTCGGAAAAAGCGGACTACCCTGTGGAGAATCCGCAGGAGGTCAAGATTGTCCAGATGATGTTCGATATGTATGAGAAGGGCTATAGTTGCAATAAGTTGACGCAGTACCTGAACGATCACGGCATCCGTGGCAAGCGAAACGGTCTCTGGACGACAGCCAGTGTCCGGCAGGTATTGACGAATCCGTTCTATAAAGGCACGCTTCGCTATAATTACCGTCACAAGGCGCGGGGCTGCATCAAGAAAGAAAGCGAATGGATCGTCATTGAGCACAACCATCCTAATATCATCTCAGAAGAACAGTGGGAGCATGTCAACGAGATCTTGAAGTCGCATAGCGTCACGCGGATCCGGAAGAAACACGACCATGCGTTCAGCGGCCTCCTGACCTGTCTCTGTGGCGGCACGGGAGGCGCACGGCTGGATAAGCCCAGGCAGAACGGAGTACGCCCCTCATACTATGAATGCAACACTCACTGGCGTGTCAGCAAGACGCTCTGCGACAACAACCTGGCCATGAGCGATATGATGATCGGCACGTTCGTCTTTACCTACCTCAAGAACATGATCCGCATCCAGCAGCACATGGATGAAGCCACAACACCAGAAGCAATGGAAGCTGAGTTGCTGAAAGGCGATTGCTTCCGAGATGTTTCCGGCATGGAAAAGGCATCCCTCCAAAAAATCTATGCGGTGTTCTGTAAGAACAGCAATGTGGCCTATCAAGAGGATGAACCGCTGCGCTATGATGACCCTGCTGTAATCGCCGGGAACCAGGTCAAGGAGCTGGAGAAGAAGCGTCAGTCGCATGAGCGTGCCTTGGAGCGGCTGAACAAGGCATACCTCTACGCAGAGATTGGGTTGTCCGAGAAAGAGTACCTGCAAAACAGGCAAGCGATCATGCAGGCCATTCAGGACATTGACCAGAAGATCCAGGTCATCCAGCCGAACAGTAACAGCGAGGACGATATTGCCTTTCTGGAAGCATCCAGCAATTTCATCATCAAGCAGGAACTCCTTTCAGATGAGCCGATCCAATGGATGGATTTCGCCCTTCATGTCAACGCATCCACCATCCACCAATTCCTATGCGCCATCGTGACAAAGATCGTCTTCTACCAGAGACGCATCCTATCCATCGAGTTCAAGAACGGCGTCGTACATCGCTTCTTGTACCGTGAATGATCCACAACAGACTTGCAATCGCCCCTACATTCGTACATACTATGTATATACGGAGGTGATAGCAATGTCAGCAACGATTTCTAAATGGGGAAATGGGCATGGCATCCATCTTTCTCGAAAATTGATGGAAGAAGCCAATATTTCGTCGTCTGATAAACTGGAAGTTATAGTCAAAGCAGACAAATCTATCATCCTGTGCCACGTACCAAAGACAAAAGCGGCTCGCTTTATGGAACTCTTTGGTGACTATAAGGGAGATTGGAAATCCTGCGAAGCCAAAACTGAGGCACCGGTTGGAAATGAAGCGATTCGATGAATCAATATCCTCATGTGAGGGATATTATTCTTCTTGATTTTGATCCCAAAAAGAAACGTCCGGCTCTTGCAATAGAATGAACAACAAAGTCCCTCAGGCATTGCCTGAGGGACTTTTAGAGTACAGTTGGGATGGCAGATACGGCGTTTATATCGTAGAATCAGCATTCATCTGACATCCATAGACCAGGAGATACGCATAGCGATGCAGCTTGCCATCTATCATTTTCATACGTTGTATTCCGTCCTTTTCTTTGCTGTCTATCTCACAATCAATGCTTTATTGTATCAAAAATAGCCGTACTTGTCCATGATACAGAAGATAGAGATGCCGCATGGACAAGCTGTCTCCATGCGGCATCTCTATCGTATCTTCCTGTTATTCCTGCAAAGACCGATGGCCTCGATCAGAGTGCGGCGATCTTGTGCAGCGTCGCGACGATGAGGTCGACCTGCGGCTTGACTGTCGCGAGCACGAGGTGCTCGTTCGGGCTGTGGATGTCCTTCGTCGTCACGCCGATCGACACCATGTCAAGTTTCGGGTTCTTGCGGAAGTGCCAGCCGCACTCGAGGCCGGCGTGGATCGTCTCGACCTTCATCGGCTTGCCGTTCTGCTCGGCAAACGTCTCCGCCACGATCTTAGCGAGGCGGCTCTCCTTGTTCTCCTTCCAGCCCGGCGACTGCGTGCCGATGTGTGCCGTGAAGCCCGTGAGTTCCGCGACCGTCTCGGCGTACTGACGGAATTCATCGAGTTTCTGGTCGATGGCCGAACGCGGGAAAAACTGGACCTCCACTTCTTCCGCCGTCATGTTGACGACGCCGAGGTTGGCGCTCGTCTCGACGAGACCGGGGATGACCGTCGACATCGCGTAGACCCCCGTGTGCAGGATGGTCAGCAGGCTCAGCAGGCGCTTGGCATCGCCCGCCTTGAGGACCTGCTGCGCTGCCTCGACACTCGTCAGCGGCACGAGGATCTGCGGCTCGACATTGCCGTACATCTGCGTGAAGCGCTCCTTCTGGTCCGCGATGACCGCCTTGATGTCCGCCTTTGGGATATCCGTGACGATGACCGCCGTCGCATCGTTCGGGATGGCGTTGCGCGCCTTGCCGCCCGTAAAGGAAGCGAGCTCGACCTCGCCTTTCGCTTGCAGCGCCGTCAGGATCATCGCGAGCGTGCGGATGGCATTGCCGCGGCCGTCGCCGATGCGCTCGCCAGAGTGGCCGCCGCGCAGGCCCTTGACCTCGATCTTCCAGGCGGCCGACGTCTCCGGCTCCACGCGCTTGAGCTCGCGCGTGAAGTCGAGGTCAACGCTGCCGGCACTGCCGACCGTCAGCTCATCGTAGTTCTCGCTGTCGCAGTTGATCAGGAACGAGGCATCCTTGAGATGGTCCGCCGAGAGGTGGATGGCGCCCTTCATGCTCTGCTCCTCATCCGTCGTGACGATGAGGCGCAGCGGGCCGTGGTCCTTCGTCGTCTTCATGATGTAGATGGCCTCCGCCACGCCGATGCCGTCATCCGCACCGAGGCTCGTGCCCTCCGCCGAGAGGAATTCTTCCGTGCGCACGAGCTTTATGGGGTCTTTGAGCGGGTCGTATGCATAGCCCTCCTCGGCCACGCAGACCATGTCCATGTGGCCCTGCAGGATGGTCAGCGGCGCCTTCTCGAAGCCAGCCGTCGCCTTCTTGTCCGCGATGATGTTGTTCGCCTCATCCTGCGTGACCGTGAAGCCGAGCTCACTGAGGTATGACTTCAGAAAGTCGCTGACGGCCTGCTCGTGGCCGGATTTGCGCGGGATGGCTGCGAGTTTTGCAAACTCCTGCAGCACGCCTTCAAGTACCTCATCCTTCTTTGCCTTATCGGCCTGATTCTGGTTCATCTGAAATTCCTCTTTCCTGATTTCTAATGCTTCAGCAATCCGCTGCTCTTGGCAACGAAAAACAGCCTGCCCCTTGAGGCAGGCTGGCATGAATCCATGGTTTCATCTGGACGGATTGTTAGTCTTTGAGTGCCGCCGGCATCGCTTCAGCAACATCGACGCCTTCCGGCGCATAGAGCACAATCTGCTCCGAGATGCGCTTCGCGCAGCCATTGACGACGTAGCAGGCGCCGTTGACGAAGTCGCAGATGCGGCGCTGCTCTTCGACTGCAACGCGCTCATAGTTGACGACAACGGCCTTGCCCGACTTGAGGTTGTCCGCGATGTCCGTGACCTGGTCGAAGTTCTCCGGCACATAAATCTGCACGCGGAGCTCCGGGATCTTCGTCGTATGGACCGTCAGCTGCGGATGCTGCGTGCGCGTCCGCGTACGGAAAGACGGCGCAGGCTCCTGAGCCTCTGTGCGCTCGACATAGATCGAGTCGCCGCCCGAGACCTTGTACTCCTGCGCTGCGGCGCGGGCCGGTTTCGCTACGGCCTGCTGCTGGCTCTTCTCAGCAGCAGCATCCTTGTGCTCCTCTACCTCTACGTCCTCCCACGGCATCAATACATCAATGAGGCCCTGGAACTTTCCTTTGATCGTCTCCATACCACTCATAACATCTCGTCCTTCCACCTGAATTCATATTGCTCCACACGTATTTATCCACACGTACATGTGTACAAAACTGGATTTAACTATCGACATGATAACACATTTCGACAGAAAATGCAAAAAACCTGCTGGATTTTTTCATATCCAGCAGGTTTTCTTAAATTTTATCTGTTATGGATGCCGCAGACAAAATCAACCTTTGCGAGCGTTCTTGGCATTGCGGCCGCGGATCGTGCGGTCGAGGATGGCCTTGCGCAGGCGGATGTGCTCCGGCGTAACCTCGACGAGCTCATCGCTGTTGATGTACTCGATGGCCTGCTCGAGCGAGAGAATGCGCGGCGGCGTCAGGCGGATGGCCTCATCCGAAGAGGACGTACGCATGTTGGAGACGTTCTTCTTCTTGCACGGGTTGATGTCGATATCGTTCTCGCGGGAGTTCTCGCCGACGATCATACCTTCGTAGACCTGCTCGTTCGGTCCGATGAACATCGTGCCGCGGTCCTGCAGCGTGTAGATGCCGTAGCCCGTCGTCTCACCCTGCTCGAACGCGACGAGCGAACCGCGCGTGCGGCCCGGGATGTCGCCCTTGTACGGTGCATAGCCGTGGAAGACGTGGTTCATGATGCCGTTGCCCTTCGTGCTCGTCAGGAGCTCGGAGCGGAAACCGATGAGGCCGCGTGCCGGGATCGTGAACTCGAGGCGCATGTAACCAGCCGTCTCCGTCATGTTCGTGAGCTCAGCCTTGCGCGTGCCGAGGCCTTCCATGACAGCGCCCATGTACTCCTGCGGCACTTCGACCGTCAGGTTCTCGATTGGCTCGCAGAGCTGGCCGTTGATCGTCTTGTAGACAACTTCCGGTTTGCCGACCTGCAGCTCGTAGCCCTCGCGGCGCATCTCCTCGATGAGGATGGACAGATGCAGCTCGCCACGGCCCGATACCTTGAAGACATCCGGCGAATCCGTCTCTTCGACCTTCATCGCGACGTTCGTCTCGACTTCCTTGAACAGGCGGTCGCGCAGATGGCGGCTCGTGACGAACTGGCCTTCGCGGCCGGCGAACGGGCTCGTGTTGACGCCGAACGTCATGGAGAGCGTCGGCTCGTCGATGCGGATGGCCGGCAGTGCTTCCGGCTGCTCAGCGTCAGCGACCGTGTAGCCGATGCTGACATCGCCGAGGCCCGTCAGAGCGACGATCTCGCCCATCTTGGCTTCCGGCACTTCGATGCGCTGCATGCCCTGATAGACGAAGACCTTGCCGATCTTCGCGCGGATTTCCTGGTCGCCATTAATGAGCACGACATTCTGGTTCGTGCGAGCCGTGCCGCGGCTGATGCGGCCAACAGCGACGCGGCCGACGAAGGCATCTGCCTCGAGCGTCGTGACCATCATCTGCAGCGGGCCGTCCGGGTCGCCGTGCGGAGCCGGGATCTCTTTGACGATTGTCTCCATCAGCGGCTCGAGGTTCGTGCTCTCATCTTCCATATTGTACTTCGCGATGCCGTCGCGGGCCGTCGCGTAGATGACCGGGAAGTCGAGCTGATCGTCATCGGCATCGAGTTCCATGAAGAGCTCGAGGACTTCGTCGTAGACATCGTCCACGCGCTGGTTCGGCTTATCGATCTTGTTGATGACGACGATCGGCTTGAGCTTCTGCTCGAGAGCCTTGCGCAGGACGTACTTCGTCTGCGGCATCGGGCCTTCGAACGCATCGACGAGCAGGAGAACGCCGTCGACCATGTTGAGGACACGCTCGACCTCGCCGCCGAAGTCCGCATGGCCCGGGGTGTCGACGATGTTGATCTTGATGCCGTTGTACATGATGGCCGTGTTCTTCGAAAGGATCGTGATGCCGCGCTCGCGCTCGATATCGCCCGAATCCATGACGCGCTCAGCCACCTGCTCATTCGAGCGGAATACATGGCTCTGCTTCAGCATGGCATCCACAAGCGTCGTCTTGCCGTGGTCGACGTGCGCAATGATTGCGATATTGCGGAGCTTATCATTAGTCGTCATACTCATTCTGTGTAATCTGCCTCCTATAAAAGAAAAGGGATACCTGTCGTATCCTCACTTGCAAACCTAAAAATTACTTACTCATTATACATGCTTTCCCCGCGTAATGCAATAGATGGACCGCAGGATGCCACACAAATTCTCTTGCAGAACCTATAACAAAAGTGTTGTATCTCCAATGATTTTTTGGTATGATAGTACTCGTGTTACAGTTTTACACACGGATAAGTCACGCTGTCTACAGGAATCCCCATTCCTGCAGCACGGATGCGATACAACGGATACAACAGCTAGAACAGAAGTAAAGGAAGTCATCAAATGGATCCCATCAACGTCAACCTCAACATCTACCAAACGCTCGCCGCGGCCACAGCAGTCTACTACGTCGGCGTACTGCTGCGCATCAAGGTCCCGTTCCTGCGCCGCTACTGCCTGCCGGCCCCAGTCATCGGCGGCATCATCTTCGCGATACTCAACGCCATCCTCTACACGAATGGTATCTGGACGTATCAGCAGGACACCATCATGCAGAATGTCTGCATGATGCTCTTCTTCACGAGCATCGGCTACACGGCCAGCATCAGCCTGATCCGCAAGGGCGGCTCGCTTGTCGCCAAGATGGCCGTGCTGACCGCCCTCTTGATCCTGTGCCAGAATGGTATCGGCATCGCATTGGCACACGTCTTTGACCTGAGCCCGCTCATGGGTCTCGCGACGGGTTCCATCCCGATGGTCGGCGGCCACGGCACCTCGGGTTCCTTCGGACCGGTCCTTGAGAGCGTCGGCCTCGACAACGCGACGACGATTGCCTTTGCCGCCGCCACATTCGGCCTCGTCTCGGGCAGCCTGCTCGGCGGCCCGATGGGTGAATTCCTCGTGCGCCACTACGGCCTGACGAGCGTCGCCGACGAGGAGCGCCTCGACCCTGCCAACACGAGCGACGAGCTCCAGAAGCTCGAGCAGGCCGCCCACGGCGAGCGCAAGGCCATCGATGAGGAGAAACGCACAGGCCAGAGCATCAACAACTACCGCTTCATGAACGCCCTCGCGCACCTGCTGATTGCCATGGGCCTCGGCACCGTCGTGAGCCAGATCTTCGTCAACTTCGGCCTCGTCTTCCCGAACTACATCGGCTCCATGCTCGTCGCCGCCATCATCCGCAACGTCTCCGACTACACGCACGCCTACAAGGTCTACCAGCGCGAGAGCGAGGTCCTCGGCAACCTCGGCCTGACGATCTTCCTCTCGTGCGCACTCATGAGCCTCAAGCTCTGGCAGCTCTCCGACCTCGCCATCCCCCTGATGGCCATGCTGCTGAGCCAGGTGCTCTTCATCGCGCTCTTCGTCAAGTTCCTGCTCTTCCGCGTCATGGGCCGCAACTACGAGGCCGCCGTCATGGCAGCCGGCACCTGCGGTTTCGGCCTCGGCGCCACGCCGAACGCCATCGCCAACATGTCCGTCATGGTCGAGCGCTTCGGCCCCGCCCCCACGGCCTTCTTCGTCATCCCGCTGATCGGTGCCCTGATCGTCGACTTCGTCAACTCCTCCATCGTCACGGTCCTGCTGAACCTGCTGGCCTGAGATGACCGCAGCATAACAACATTACACCCATCTTTTTGTGATTCCTTTGCGTTCTCTTCCCCGGTATGATAAAATGGATAGCATCATAGTAATTGTAGCAATCGCTATCAGTTACCGTTCATTGCACTTCATTCAACATTCAAAAAGGGGATTACGACTCTATGCTCAATCAAGTTTCTGTATTCGCTGAAAACACGAAAGGCGCTCTGCGCAAGATGACGGCAGTGCTCGCCGCAGCAAACATCAACATCTACTCCATGCTCGCCAGCGACAGCGCTGAATTCGGCATCATCCGCCTCGTGCTGACGGACCCGGACCGCGCGCTCACCGAACTCAAGAAGGCCGGCTATCAGTGCCACATCGACAAGGTCATCGCCGTCGAGATGGGCGACACGCCGGGCAGCCTCGACGCGATCCTCAAGAACCTCGAAGAGGCCAACGTCTCGCTCGACTACCTCTACATCTCCTATGACCGCCAGGCCAGCCAGCCGGTCGTCATCTTCAAGACGCGCGAGCCGGAGGCCGAGACCTTCCTGCGCGGCAAGGGCTACAAGCTCGTCGACAAATTCTGATCGACCTCAAACACCTAAAAAGGAGCCTGTCACATGATTCCATGTGACAGGCTCCTTTTGGATTCCGATTTGTTTGATCAGCAAGCAGTGCGATCAGAGCAATTCTGCCAAGTCGAAGATGAGCTGCTGCGTCTTCTCCCAACCGAGGCACGGGTCCGTGATGGACTTGCCGTACGTCCCCTCGCTGATCTTCTGGTTGCCGTCCTCGATATAGCTCTCGATCATGAGGCCCTTGACGAGCGACCGGATATCCGGCGAGACCCTGCAGCTGTTGACGACGTCCTTCGCGATGCGGATCTGCTCGAGATACTTCTTGCCCGAGTTCGCATGATTGGTATCGACGATGACCGCCGGGTTCGCGAGATTGCGCTTGTGGTACGCCTCGTAGAGCGAGCGCAGGTTCTCATAGTGGTAGTTCGGCATGCTGTTGCCGAAGCTGTCGACATAGCCGCGCAGGATGGCATGGGCCAGAGGATTGCCCGTCGTGCGGACTTCCCAGCCGCGGAACAGGAACTCCTGCGAGTGCTGTGCCGCCTCGATTGAGTTGAGCATGACCGAGATGTCGCCCGACGTCGGATTCTTCATGCCGACCGGGATGCCGATGCCGCTCGCGATCATGCGGTGGAACTGGTCTTCAACCGAGCGCGCACCGACCGCCGCATACGACAGCAGGTCCGACAGATAGCGGTAGATTTCCGGATAGAGGATTTCCTCTGCACACGTGAAGCCCGTCTCGCGCACGACGCGCGCATTCATCTCGCGGATTGCGATGATGCCGCCGAGCATGTCTTCCTTGCCCTCCGGGTCCGGCTGATGCAGCATGCCCTTGTAGCCGATGCCGATCGTGCGCGGCTTGCTCGTATAGAGGCGCGGCACGATGAAGATCTTGTCTTTGACCTGTTCCTGTACCGGCACGAGGCGGTGCACGTAATCGAGAACGGCCTCTTCATTGTCGGCCGAGCACGGGCCGATGACGAGCAGGAAGCGGTTGTCCTTGCCCGTCATGATGTTCGCGATTGTCTTGTCGCGCTCCATCTTGATCTTCTTGACGCGGTCATCTATCGGGAACTGCTCCATGAGCTCCTGCGGCGTAGGCAGCCTACGGATGAATTCCATTTGCATTTCCATATTATTCAGTGACTCCTCTCTGACGCTTCTGACGCTGTGATGCCTACCATTATATCATAGATTCTGCCGCCGCCATAGGGAGCATATGACAAAATCCCCCATATCGGCGAAAAAAATTCGGCAAATGTCGCGTCCTTCCTCACGAAGCGCACAGAAATACAATGGGAATGAAACGTTTCATTTTGCGACCGAGACCCAGCCCGCTGCGGGGATGATGCGGTAGAGCTCCTCCGGCGTCAGGCGCACGGCGCTATGGTCATCGCCCGCCGCCGGGTAGACCGTCTCAAAGCGGCGCAGTGACTCGTCGAGGTAAACCGGCACCCCCTCCTTGATCGCGAACGGGCAGACGCCGCCCGGTGCATGGCCGATGAACGCTTCCACCTGGTCGAACGGGATCATGCGTCCCTTCTTATGGAACGTCTCCTTGAAGCGGTGGTTATCCACGCGCACATCGCCGGCCAGGATGACGAGCAGCGGCGCGCCGTCCACGAGAAACGACATCGTCTTCGCGATGCGCCCCGGCTCCACGCCGACTGCCTCCGCGGCAAGTTCCACCGTCGCCGTCGACGCCTCAAACGTGATGACGCGGTCCGCCATCCCCTTAGCGGCCAGGAAGGCCTGTACTTTCTCGATTGACATAGCAGATTCTTCTTTCCTGATGAGATTGAGAACCTAGAAAGATTCTCGTATCTTTATTGCATTCGCGAGCCAATCGCAAAATCCTGCCTCAGATTCCATCAAAATCCGCCGTCATCGCCGCCGTAGTCGTCGCCACCGCCATAATCGCCGCCACCATAGCCGCTGCTGTAATCATCGCCACCATAGTCTCCGTAGTCATCATCGTAGTCAGCACCTGAATAGTCGCCGTAGCTGCTGTAGTCATCATTGCCATAATTGCCGTAATCATCATAGTCCGGCTCGTCATCCCCGTGGTCTTCCTCATCGTCGACCGACCAGTCTGCGTCCCAGTCGACATCATCATCATGGAAGCCATCGTCATCTGCATCGTAGTCATCTGTGCCATCGGCCCTGTCATCTGCATCATCCGCGGTGTAGTCGTCTCCGTAATCGCCGTAATCGCTATAGCCATCCGCATCCTCTGCATCGTACGAATCTACATCCGACTGCTGCTGTGCGCGCTGCGCCGCAGCCATCTGGTCGAGGCGCGCCTGCTGCGCCTCCGCATCGTGATGGCGCATCAGCGCCGCCCCAGCCACTGCGCCGGCCACCGCCGCAGCCGCCGACATGCGGCTGTCGTGCTGGCGGTTCAGCATATTCTGCCGATGGATCCGCGCCAATTCCCGACACTGCTCCGCCGTCAGGCGAGGGCCAGCCGCCCGCGAAATCCCATTCGGCCTCAGCTTCGTCGCCGAAGCCGGCTCGCCTTTTGCATCAGCTCCTTCTGCAGCAAAAGATGCGGCTTTCGCCTCTGGCCGGACTGGCTCCACCGTCTGCCCAGTCTTCGACGGCCCTGCCCCCTTCGGGCGTTTTGTCAAAAAGACAGCCGCACCGACAATCAGCACAACCAGCAATACCGTATCCATACCAACACCCCCATCATTTCCTGTAATCTTCTCATTTGTTATTAGAAGATTTCGAGACGTTCATCTAAACTCCTGCAACGGTCAAAATGCAACATTATTTCGACCATTACCTCTTTAATAGATGAGATTGGTTCAGCGCACATCTTGCCAGTATGCTCGCAGCAATGAGAGCACATATTCCTGGCACGCAGGTCCTGTCCCGAGGTCCCAAGGATCCTGATTCAGCAGGATGCTGTTCGAGATGATGCGCACATCGAGAAATGGCACATCGAACGACTGGCAGACCTGCGCGACAGCGTCCCCTTCCATCTCCTCAGCCAATGAACCGTAGAACTCGTGCAGGAAGGTGATGCGATCCACTTCACAGTTCCAGCTGTCGCATGTCGTGATGGTTCCCTCGACCACCCTGCCATGCTTGTACAACGCAGCAGCACGGCGGGCAGCGGCAAGCAGAGCAGGATTCCCCTCATGGTAGACCTCCTGCGTGAACTCCCCCCTGCCCTTATCCCAGGCAAAGACGCCGAGCTGCTTCAGCCCGCGATAGTCAACCCCCGTGCCAGCTGCGCGATAATGCGACTGCCAAGCAGAGGAATTGGCCGTCCGTGCGCCGAGCACGATGTCATAGACAGCCAGCGATACATCATGCGCGCCAGCCGTTCCCTGACTGATGATTGCCTGCGGCCGATACCGTGCAATGGCAAGTGCCGCCAAAGCCGACGCATTTGCCATGCCCCACTGCGTTTCACAGACGACGAGCGCGTGCCCTTCGAACAGGCCACGCACACACCGAAACGGCCCAAACGGCTCTTCTCGTACTTCCGTCATCCTGTCAATGATGTACTGCGTCTCCACGCCCATTGCGCCTTGGACGACAATCGAATCCTGTTGATTCTTCATAATAAAGTGACCTCCATAGCAACGTTCTCTTTATAAAAATTACGATATGCATTTTATGTGATAGTTACAATTCTCTTCATAGAACCCGTTTGTTCTTTATAATCTGCAATCATATGATAAAAAGTACCTCGTTTCAAGCCACATTCTTTCATGAAATATCTTGCAGTAATCTCCTTGTTCTCCCATTTTTCAAAAAGATCTTCCCATTTTTCTGGATAATCAATGCGTTTTTTACGTATGACCTGATTAAATGGAAGGACCTTCTTTTTTTGATAAGATGATATTACGTAGTCTTTTAACAACCGCAAATGTTCTTGATTATTTTCTGGATGTTCTAGCATCGTTGTATAAGTAAAAAATATACATGAAATAGACTGGTTTAAAAACCAATCTATTTCATGTATCTGGGTAATTGAATCAAACGATAAATCATTGATACTATCCATTAATACTATTGTGTTCTTATCAGAAATATCTTCCTTCATTTGCTGATAGGCTAGTGAATCTCTTGTTTGATCCGTATAAAGTGTATAATTTTTTACAGATGGAAAATACTGCTTTATTTTATCCTGAAAGGAAGATATCTGTTCATTATTTTTTCGATATACAACTAAATTTATAATATTAATCACCCCGAAAAATAGATGATATGCGGCTAAAGAAGTCTTTCTGTTTTTGAAAATCTATACCCGTCACCTCTTTTGTTTTAGAATATCGCAATTGCAGGACATTACCAATCATATGTGGCTCTAGCGATACAGGCAATTCATTTTGAAGCATATCAAGAAACTTGTTGACTTGTTTTGATTCGGCTGTCGAAAAATCAACACGAAGTGAATCCGTTTCCTTTTTTACATGAAAACAATCACTGTAATCATCAAATAGCGCGCCCAATATATAAATCGCTTTTTGAGATTTCGTCATCTCTCCCATGAAATCCTGCCAGGTGAATAATTTTATTGATGGATATAACTCCATATCTGCATCAGCTATAACTTTTTGCAGGATTTTTGCACCAACTTTGAATATATCTGGAAACCACCCATCCATTTTCTTGGTATCAGACACCATGTAATCCGAGAATGCATCGATTTCATCGAACATACGATGTAAAAATGCACGATACAAGGCATTCCCCATCTTTTTCTGCAATTGCGCAAAACTTGAATCACGTTTGACACTTTCATCTTCTGCCAACTGATTCGGAATAGTAAATACCAAGGTTCGCTTAATGACACTTGGATCTAGTACCTGACCATCATTTGTTGTAATTAAAAATGTTCCATGATTTATATTATGACCTCGAATCAACGCATCATCTGATTTTACGATATCTTTCAAATATCTGAATCTTGAATTAGTCACATCATCAATCAGAACAGGGCATCCTTTAATCCCCACCTTATATGCATCCAGCTTTATAGGCGATATAACGCTTGTTGGCAACGTATGCAAACTTTTGCCAAACATCAAATGTTGGCCAGTTCGTATAATAGAGGATTTCCCTCCGCTCTTAGGCCCACGTATAATCATGTACATGGGAAAATATTTTCCTACAGAATTTTCTGGTGCGTATGGACTATAATCATAACGGAGTTTCGCCATAAAGGGTGACAGAAACATGTACAATAATATTTTAGTATAAGTTTCCTGTAACTTCTTGATATCTCCAGTGAATCCTTCTGTCCCATCTAGATATTGATACAAGCAATGAATATCGCGTTGGACATCTTCTTTAGATGGATTTAAATTCCATGCCTTTCCTGAAAAAGACGCACTATGTTCCTTATAGTCTAATAAAAATTCTGGATTCTCTACGACACGCAATTTTTTCTCATGCTCAGACCGTTTCATATATGCCTGCATGCGATCAACGGTCTTCGATGTGAAGTGTACAACACCATGATTATCTGGCTTTACATATGCATGATTTACACGCTCAGCCCATTCCTTTCCTTCTTGTGTAACAGAAAAGGTATATTCCACCTCCTCTCGTGACGGTACTTTTTCGATAATAACGGGCTTACGAGCTTGGACGACTTTCTGGATAATCGGAAGATCTTGTAAATTGGATCCATCCGCACGTAAAGGCTTCGCCTTGATGCTGACCTTTGATGATGATTCGTCGCGCAAAGCTTCATAAAGCTGCATATAATGCTCAAAGAATTGTGAGTTGTCTTCAAACAGATATGTCTCTAGCTGCGTACCATTCCACGCTTGCCGAGAGAAGTTTGCCGAACCAAGTATGATTCTATTCCTACCATCATCAGCACGCAAAAGATATATCTTTGCATGGACCCCGCCATCTTCTAAATAAAATTGAAAACTACCATCTTTGATACGCTGCTGCAAATAAGCATTTTGACAAATGGTCTTTAGGTCAAACTCCTGTTCCGCTAACAACTCTTGCACTGCCTGTCTTACCTGGCTAGGACTGCCGATAACCACATCACCACGTTGGAACAGTCCCATGACGCTCTCAACCTGCTTAATACCAAGAGAATAGGTGATGGCATGGAGCTCATCAAAACCATGGAAAAGTTCCTGCCACGTTGTCTGCACTTCTTCCATCATCTGAATCTTGTACGCGACAATGTCAGATGCCTCATGATCACCCCCTGGAACGATAGAGAACAAACTGTCCTGTTGAATATCATTCTGCTCTTCCATGAAAATTCCTCCATTTCGTCTATATCTTCATCAATATCACACCCTTACTATAGTGTCCATTTAAAAAAATGTCAATTGGATACTTAAATGCAGAATCTACTTCCCAGCAAAGCCGGCTACGTGGAACCAGCACAGCACCATATCAGATGCGAACGGACTGCTCTCGCTCCTGACAGTCTCCACCTGCTGCTCGATGATGCGGTAGGGCTGAGCGAAGCGCTCGCCTTCCCATGGCAGCTGGACGGTGGTGTACGTCTGTTCTCCTAACAGTTGCTCGAAGATATCGCGCTGCATAGCCAGAAAGATACAGCCCGTGTGATAGTGGAAACAAGCAACATCATCATTGTCGACAAGGTGCTCCGTACCATCGTCGGTCCAGAAGCAGAGTGGCCTGGGCATGGCGGCCTTGGTGTTGCCGATGTAGTCTCGCGTGCTGGCCGTGCCGAGATAGCTCTGATGCAGGGCATAGAGCTCTTTCTTCGACGGATTGCGGCCCCGCTTCACCCAGCTCTGCAGGACGCCGACCGTCTTGTCGTCAAGGGGCAGCGGCTCATAGCCCATATGCTCCAACGCCAATGGCCAGTAGCGATGGAAGATATCTTCGTAATGAAAATCATGCTGATGGCCGTGGATGTTGATGTCAACCGTATGGCCGTACTGCGGCGCATGCGAGAAGAGAATCTGGATGCCCTGCAGCGTCATCGTCATCGAGTCGACAACGAGATCAAAGCCAGCTTCCATGTAGTACGGCGTCGACTTCTTGTCGTGATTGCCGCGCACCAGGACCTTATGGCCGGGCAGCTTCATGAATCGCATGAGCTCCTCCTCATTCCACGCCACATCACCGAGATGGATCAGCGTGTCACTGCTCCTGACCATCTTGCGGCAGTTTTCGAGGATGAGGTTCGTGAATCTTGCCGGACGGCCGCAGCTCTTCAGCATATTCTGATGTCCCAGATGCGTATCCGTAATCAAATAAAGCATTGTCTATCCCCCCATTCACCACAAAGACAAATTCACATCACCGCTATCATCCACGATTGCCTGGGGCCCCTTCCCCATCTACTGGCACTCCGCGTAAAGCGGATCACGAAAAAGGTCGTAGCGCTTGATGTTCAAGGGCTTCTGACCTCTGTGGAACAGCAGCTCGCGGCCGATCTCCATGTTGAGGATATCGGCATGAAAGCATCGAGTCTCTCGTGGACCATGCCGACCAATACTTCCAGCCCGGTGATGACATCGAATACTACGACCCCCACCACGACTGGTACGTCACGAACTGGGAAGGAGAGGATATTCCCGGCACTTCCTGGCTGAAACTCAAAGATGACGATGATAAGACAGATAAATAAATACCTGCCACGCAAAAGTCTCGAACCTATAAATGCTACTTATAGGTCCGAGGCTTTTATTGCTCTAACTCATATCTTGACATGTTATATGATAATTACAGAAGCATACCACTCTGTGCATTCCGAAGGAGCCGAAAATATCTCCCCGGATGCCGCAAGAACTGTTGTTTTTCCACTTCTAGCACAATCTTTCCATCTCGAATTAGCCGCAATCTATCATCACTTCCGTCCAAAAGACAATCATGCCACCGACAGCACAGAGGGGCCGTCGAATCTTCTGACTGGGGGCCTGTGAGGCGACGAAGTTCTGAGTACATCCGAAAATCCTCTTCCGACTGGATTAGCAAGTCCGGTACTTCTCTGCTGTGCAGCAGCTGAAAGAGAGTAGTAAACAGCGGCTTCCTTGGCCCCAGCTCTCGCACGCCAACAGGAACATCCAGCTGGTTCCATGCCTTTACGACAAATCGATAATACAGGTCATCAGACTGCTTGGGGATTTCTTGGATCTCTCTTCGCTTCACTTGCTCCGTGCGAATCACTTCGCCCCAGTACCTGATACCAGCTTCACTGCCGAAAAGGTTCTTCGACTGGTACAAAGCTACATAATGAATGGGCAGATTTTTATCTGTTATCTTGTCCACAGGAACGTGATAGAAGTAATTTTTCAGACAAATTTTCAGTTGATCATGATTCCGCAGTGATCCTATCAGCACATCCCGGTGCGACCAGTCCATTTTCACCAGTTTCTTTTCAATTCCAGAAGGAAGAACGGTTTCTGCCAGAGCTGTTTCCGGCGAATCATCCACCAATTCCGTCAATTGCCTTTCTACCAACTTCATTGCAGAAGGCAGAAATGGCAGTCCTCCAATATTCACCTTCTCTATGCTCTGATAAAATTTATGATGGCAATATTCTTTCTCATTTCCGTAAGGAAAGAGTACATAAGCTCCGAACATAGTGCGTCGGAATATCTCCTGCCCACTTTCACACACAATGGCATCCCGATACCGATGCATAGTGTTAATGTCTTCCTCCCGCGGCCCGGGTTTGGAACTAATGACATTGCAGTAGTAGCTTCCCGGCAAAGCCGGATCAATCCGGTATTTAGCATCAAACACATATCGACAGGTCATTTCTCCACTGTTTAAGCTTTTCTTCACCAGTATTAGCACATTATCCGGCTTCTGTGGTACCGTAGGCAATTCCTGTCCGCGAGGATTGTAGCGAAGTGCTATAGCCTCTCCTGTTACTGGATTCCGGTAACTTACCTGAGAACCTTTTCCCTTCACCAATGTCACAAATAGTCGACTGCCTTCCGTCCGAATAATATCCTGGGAAACCAGCTGATATCTCTCTTTTAGAAGGTGATTTAATTTGATGAAACACCAATACTCATACAGCTGAGCTAAGTCTTTTACCGACATCCGGAAAATATCTCCAGACACATCCAGTCCTCGTTCCAACATCAAAAAATACCGGTACAACTCTCGATAGCCTGGCGCCATGGAAAACACAAGAGACATTCCCGTTCCTCCAATGGTTTCCTCCAAATTGCCTAGGAAGGACCTCTGTACTCGTCGTTCCAGCTGTCCAATCATGGAATCCACCTGTCTCGTTACTTTGCCGCTTCCTTCTCGTCCTATCAGCAGAACCTTTTCCCGAAAGCCACGCAGACGCCGCAAAGTAGAATCTATCATAAACCGGACCAATCGGTTTTCACGAGTATCACAGGTACTTCGCTTTTCCAAAGCCAGTATCTTTCTCGCCATAATTCGTCCATCCTGACGCCTAGCACAATCTGGATGATATTCCAGCCATTTTAAGGTCATCCTGTCCGTTCGTCTTGCTTTGTAACTAGGCATAATTCTGTGAACACTTTGCAATTCATGATGAGGCTGATAGAGAATCCGGTCCAGAGCTCTAAGATATTCGTCAAAAATCCGACAAATTACTCCGTAAAATTCTACTGCACTGCTCTGTCTTTTTCCTTGCTGTCCCCATCCAGAATAGGTCTTTCTGAGAAAATCAAAGATCAAGCTGTACAACTCATCCATCACATCTGTCATAATAGCCCGGTAATCTTTCCGATAACTGATTTTCTCAGGGAACACCTCCACTGTAAACCGTAGATACTCTTTCCCATCTACACAGACAACAAAATCCGAGTAACCGATATCATTACCAAAATTCACCACACCGCTAAGTAACCGTCCACTGCTCCCCACAGGCGTGATACATTTCTGTATTCGAGAATTTACATGGCGGAACTTGATTTCACTCTCTCCTCGGTTTTCCACTACAAGCTCATAGGGAGACTGTTCATAGAATACTGGCTTCACTGCCATGTTACCAAGCCCTGGATCCATCTCTTCTCCTAAGAAACGGACTTTTTCTGGCTCATCTTTGCAAGAAAGCGCAAAGGAAGCAATCGGTTCCTCCGTCCCCAGCACTGTTGCTCGAGGATACAGAGACCGCCCTTTCATCGTGACACTTATTTGAGGCGTCTGAATAAAGAATAATTCCTCACTGCCAGTATGATGTGAATCCATCTTCCTCATATCTCCTCATCATGGAAGCCAATTTTGCTGCACTTCTAGGAAACCGTACCTTTTCTCCAGCCTCTTTCAGAAGTTTGCTCATCTTCCGATTAATTTCTCCAGAATCCGTCCTCAGGCCTTCATAATCACCTGCACAGAACTGGAACAGCTCTCCAAGCAAATCACGCACCGCACCACTGCTTCCTTGAATTCTAGGCAGGATTTTCTGGAGGATTTCCCAGTCCATGGCTTCCCTTTTCTCCATCAGACTATACTTCTGGCTGTAGAGCAGATAAAATATAATTTCGTCCCGAACTCGATATCCCACCTGAGCATTGGCCTTTTTCAAAATATCGTTACACTGACATAGTAGTAAACACCAGTTTCGGATCTGTTCTTCGTCCTCATCCTCAAGGCACTGCTGAAGAGTCAGATATTCACCTCGAAAAAATCTATTGTCAAAAGGCAGAAGATCCACTACTTCTGAATCTTCTTTTCCATCTGGTGGCATCAAGTCAACAAAAGAAAATTCAATGGCATTGGCACGGTCCAATACCTTGCGGCTAAAGGGAAAGGTGGTCTCATCCATATTTACTGTTCCCACCACATACAGATTCTCCGGCAGACTCAGATCCTTATGTCCTTCCAATCGGATAGGATCTGTAACAATATGACCGTCCCTCATTTCCCGAGTTTCTACCACTGAAAGGAAATCGCTGAGATAATACTCCACTCGAGCTAAGTTCATTTCATCCAGGCAGAGGAAATACGGATGTGTCAAGTCCTCTGCTGCCTTTTCTACGAAATCCGTTACTGCTCCTGATATAAAATACCCATTCAAGTCTACATGACCAAACAGGTCTGAGGAATCCGACCAGTCTGGCCGCACCGCTACCTGCTGATATCGGCCATTAGCCCTTGTGGCTCCAGCTCCTTCAGCAAAAAGCCGTACCAGACGTGTTTTCCCTGTTCCTGAAGTTCCCGCCAGAATCACAAAAGGCTTGGCCTTCAAACAAAGATAGAAATTTTCAATTAAATTATCCTCATATGAAAATCCTTTCTTAGCAATAAATGATTTAATGTATTGAAGACCGACAGATGGAGAAATATTTTTTTCTCTCTTCTGCGATATAATATGGTCTCCATCTATCCGTTCATCAGAATTCAAATGGTATTGATCAACAAGTTTATGAACAGCTTCTGCCAGTTCTGTACGATTTACATGATCTGCAAATTTCAATACACTCTGGCAGGCCATTTTTCCTGCTTCCAGTCCATTTTCTTTGATAATATGTTCTGCATAATAAAGCAAAAGGTCTGAGTTTGAATTCCATGTAAGAAAATCTCCATTTCGCATCTCTCCATACCATTTTATATAATGTTTAGCTGAAGAAAAAGCCACTTCTGGAGATTCATCATGTACCTTTTCAGCTGCATCATCTAAAGAAATATGTTTCTGATAAACTTCCTTTCCATAATTAAATAATGCCTTGATGGCATTTTCCGTCATTCTCCCCATATAAAATCCTCCAATTTCAGAATATATATTTCTTCTATTATAGAAGCATCTCTTGAGTGATCAAAACGACTTAATAATCCATAGACTTCTAGCAACTTATCATTTTTTAGTTATGCTATCTCTGAACTTGGATAGTCAATGGATATAAAATACCATTATTACTACCACTCTGTCCAATAGGCATCATCACTATTAAAAGCTCGAATATATTCCGCTTCAGAGAAATGCTGATGTAAGCATTCATCAGAACAATAATAGGCTTCTCCATCATAAAATACATATCCATCATTCATCAATTTACCGCAATGAGAACAGACACGTTTATTTTCTGCAAGATCAATATTATTACTACCACAAAACTTGCATTTATAAGGATCTAATCTAGCCAGAAATGTGGCCCCACAATCGTCACAATGATAGGCTAGATAGTCAACATATTTCCCGAACACACTCATAATAATCTCCTATGATATTAGTCTACTGCATTCATTCTTTCAGGATAAGGTCTGCAAACTCTTCTTTCCCTATCTCGAGTCCGCTATGCGCCATGCGTTCATGGCGCTTTTCGTATATCTCATACAGCATCTCGCAGCGCTCATTGCGTAGGCCATAATAGATCGTGGTCCTACAGCGCTTTAATCAGTCATATGCATCATCTTACATTTTAAGATTCTCTAAAAAAGGAATTTTTCCTTCTGTATCGAGTCAAAAAAACAATATAGTTGCTTATATTAGGCAATTCGAAAATGATGATATTAATTTAGAATTATTACGATAACTTATTCTCATCATTACCTTATACGTCAAAGAATGGATTGGAACAACAGAAATAGGCTAAGGAATATCCCCAGCCTATTCTATCGTATGAGAAATTTACTGCAACGAGCATCCCACATGCTGTACGACGCATGCTGCGACGCGGTTGGCCTCAGCACAGGCTTCTAGCAGTGTCTTCCCCTGCGCTAGTGCGGCGAGGAAGCCTGCTGTATGCGAGTCGCCGGCGCCGATGGTGTCGATTGCTTTGACTGGTACAGCTGGGACGCTGGTTTCTTCATCTGACGTGCAGCAGAGAGTGCCTGCCTTGCCCATCGTGACGATGATGGGTTGCTCTGTGCGCTCCTGTAGATTCCTGGCAGCCTGGCGGACGTCTTCTGACTGCCCCATGGCTCTTGCTTCTGCCTGATTCATCTCGAGGATAGTCCCCATTTGCAGCAGCTCTTCTTCGAACTGTTTGCCCAAGAGACGCGGGCCTGGATCGAGAACGAGGCGGCAGTCTGGCTTCTTGCGGCGTAGGAAGCGCATGATGACATCTCCGCTCGTGTTGCCATCCTGAAAGCCGTAGCCGGATGCATAGATGTAATCGTAACGCGTTGCATCAAGATTTGCCAGCCAAGCATCCTGCCACTTCGTCTCGATGCCGTCGATGGAGATAAAAGTCCGCTCGCCGTCTTTTTCAACGAGGGACAGGCTGTAGCCATTGTCGCAGCGAGTATCTTCAATCAAGACATCATGGGCGCCTTGCCGCAGGGCCTGGCGGATGCGGTTGGCATACATACCTTGTCCCACGGGGACACAGAGATCATGCGGCATATGCAGTCCATCTAAAATCTTAGATACGTTGAACGCACAGCCGCCGACAATCATGCCTTTCTGGATGCCCGGGATATCCTCGCCTGCCTTAGGCAGGCGCTCGATATCGATGATGACGTCGATGACAGCCGAGCCCAGGACCAAGATACGTTTAGGTTCCTTCCCTTCCATCGCTATCCCGCCTTTCTTTACTCTGCTTTATTCTGCGGATGGCAGAGCGTCAAGATGAAGTAGAGGCCGCCGCTGACAACAAGTGTCAACAGGACATTGAGGCTGTTGCCGGCAAAGCTGCCTGTCGCAAATGGACCGGTGAAGATAAAGGTCTTCGAGAACAGCATGCCGATGACGAAGCCGACGATCCAACTGATGACACCATTGTAGTTGATCTGGTTATCGACTGGGTCCGTCAGCAGCTTCTCGCTGTAGCCCTGCTTCCAGCGCAACATCAGATAATCGACGAGGAAGATGGACGACCAGGCAGCCAGCAGCTTGCCGATGATGCCGAGGAAGCCTTCCAAGGTCCCCTGAAAATCCTGTGCAATGAAGAGGATGATTGCCGGGATGACCGTGACGATAATCGTCTGGAACAAGAGAATCAGCTTATCATCCCAGATGAGATGTGCTGCCTTGAGGACGAGCTTCGAGGACTTAAGGCCGAGGAAGCACTGCGGCGTCAGACCGCCGATGGCTGTGATGTAATAGATGATGGCGAGATTCGTCGGCAGGGCGCCTTTGATGACTTCAATCGGATTGGCCGACTGCGCGAGATCCGGGACCTGCGTCGAGAGCAGGATACCGACGCTGAGCATGAGGATCAGAGGGATGGCCCCGCCGAGCGTGACGGCCCAGGCAACCTTGCTGCGCGAGTTTTTCGGGTCCTGATGGCAGCTGTAGTCTGCGGCATAGCTTGTCCAGCCAATGCCTGTACCGGCTGCGACGAAGGCCAACGCTGGCAGGAAATTGCCGAGCCAGTCACCGCTTGGCATTGCCGCGAGCATGGCCCAATCCGTCTGCGGAATGATGATCACGAGAATGACGAGCGTCAAGAATCCGAACAGATACGTGCAGATGGTCTGCATGCGAATCAGCATCTCATGGCTGAACAGCACGGAAACCAAGACTAGCGCGACAAAGTGCCCACTGGATCAGGTTCTTGGCAATGATCTGCTTGTTCGGCACAAAATCATTTTCCATGAGCGAGTCCAAGATGACGAGCGCCTGTGCTGTGTCATCTGTGAACTGCCCCTTTGTCATGTCAATGGCAGCCGGATTCTCCCCCGGACTGTCCTCGAACGTCGTAATCCGTCCGAAAATCTCCTGAATCCGCCGCCTGCTCAGCAGCTCCGACGGCATGCCCATCGCATCGCCAAGAGCCATGCCATAGAGCGTACCTAAGATATGATCCATCATCAAGGTCCCTCCTTATCTCCTTATGGCTATCCGTACCGGTCCAGTATGCCACAGCGCACTACAGCTGTCAAGACAGCAAAACATATATTCTATCCAGGCAAGACTGCTTTGCCTACAATCAATGTAGCTCATCGAGCCTGACGCGGCCGCGTGATGTTAAATGCGTTCCACGGCGTCCTCGTTCAACTGTTATGAGGCCAAGTGTTGCCAGTTTCGTCAACCGCATGCGCAAGGTGCTTTCTGGGATTGTATGATGTTCAGCATCGAGGATTGCCAAAATCTTACGACGGCTCGTACCATCTGGAGTAGAGATTGCTTTCAATATAGAATAGTCTACTGAATCTAGTGAAGCCGATAATGGCATTTCATCTTTTTGCTGGTACAAATGTCCATCTGTAGGCTTTGTTATCTCAAAATATTGCCGAATATGTACGGGAAGATTTTCTGATGCATATCCTTCTCCAAGATACCACATATAATCTACACAATTCTTCAGTTCGCGGATATTTCCTGGCCACGAATATGCTTGTAAATAATGCATTGTCTCCTGTGGCATATCTATTTTTATTCCATGATCTTCAAAGAATCGTTTAACAAGAATAGGAATATCCCCTGTCCGTTCGCGTAATGGTGGTAATCGTAAATCGAAAACATTTAAGCGAAAGTACAGGTCCATACGAAATTTCTTTTCTTTCACTAAATCAAACAGATTTTGATTTGTTGCTGCAATAACACGTAAATCAATAGGGATAGCACTTGTTCCGCCCACTCGAATGAATTCACGTTCTTGGATGACACGTAAAAGTTTTGCTTGTACTGTTGTTGGAATCTCTGAAATTTCATCAAGAAAGATAGTTCCATGATTTGCCATTTCAAAAAGACCTTTATGCCCATGTGCTCTTGCACCAGTAAATGCACCTGCTTCATAGCCAAATAATTCGCTCTCTAATAGAGAACTTGAGAGCGTAGCACAGTTAAAAGCAACAAACGGGCCTTTCGAACGTACCGATGCATTATGAATTGATTGTACAAAAAATTCTTTTCCTGTGCCGCTTTCTCCTTCAATCAAGATGTCACTATCTGTTTTTGCTGCGCGTTTAGCTAAATGAATTGCATGCTGTAATAAACGACTTTCCCCACAGATATCTTGAAAATTATATTTTGCACATAAACCGCTTTGCAATTGCTTATTTTTCATCTCGATTTCTTCCCGCTGCATCAAACGTATTCGCAGGACACCACCTTGATCATTTTTTCTCCATACAATACTATATGGTACTCCTCCCAAATAAGCTACAAGGGTATTTGCATCTACTTCCAATAGAGATTTTGTAGTATCTTCGCCTAATAAATCAATCAATGGGCAATTTGCCAGCACAATATTTTTATTTTTGAAGATAGCTGATGCCTGATGGTTATAATTTGTAATATGTCCCGTCGAATCACAAATCAATATTCCAGTCTCCGTCAATTCTAGCAAAGTCGCTAAATCCTGCTGACGCTGTTGATAATGATTGAAGATATTAACAAATCCATCACTCAAGGGAATGATCTTTGATTCATAAGAGCGTAAAATCGACAATGTCCTATCATTTAATAAATTCAATTTACTGAGAATATCTAACAGTGTAGTCAGGTCAAGTGGTCGAGTACCAATTTCATAAACATGCTCAATTCCCTTAGGTACTTCACCTCGTTCATTCGCTGTAATAGCATAATGTATATCGGAAAGATTGATATTTTCTGGATGTTCGTTATCGAATGGGATTAGTTTCAAACGGTACATGCCTAATTCATAAACTGTTGAAATAAGCTGCAAGGCCATTTCAAAGTACGTATTGACAGACAAGACCTTCTCCTGTGCTGGAATTTTTTGCAACGTTTCCCAAGCAGCACGCGATAGCGTACGTCGTATGACAATCAACGGCGTTCCAGGTAAAAGATAACGTCGTGCGCGCTCTAGAACTGTATTGGAAGGGACTAGAGCTAAATCACAATTGATATACGTCTGTATCCCTTCTTCAAATGAATACGTTGTAAGCTCCATATAATCATCAAACAATTCACGTAAAAGGTAAATAAAGTGTCGACGATCTCTTAGCAATATGATGGCAACCTTTGCCTTGCGTTGAACTACTGGACTTCCCATAATATCCCCCTTTTAAGTTCCCAATTATAAATAGGGCCCTATTTATAGTCCCCATTATACACCAATAAAGGATAAAAGTACATATAGCATATACAAAAGCTACTTCGATAAATAGTATAAAACAAGCAATAAACCAGTATTATGGTATTTTTTTTGAACATTCAATGGAATTGGCACGCATTTTGCATTGTAATAAAGCGTCAGGTCTATGTACCATGTATGCCGGGATTGTTAATCAATATTTATCCAAGGAGGGCTTAATATGGCAGACAAGGAGCAACAGAACGCGACACAAGCGCAAAGCATACCAAAGGACAGGCCACCTGTACCTTGGTACGGTTATGTCAGTCTTATTTTCGCAATTGTCTTTTTCTCAGGCATTTTTGCGCAAGCACAAGGATGGCTGCAGGTCTTCGACTACACATCATTACTTGGCAAATACGGAAATGTAGCTGCTGTTGGAGACGGTGCAACGACATTCGTCGGAAAGGGAGGCATCGGTGCAAGACAAGGTTTCATTTTCGGTCTTAGCCTGGCACCATGTGTCATGTTGGCACTTGGTGTTGTTGAGATTGTCACCTATCTTCAGGGATTACGAGCTGCAGAACGACTTCTGACACCATTGCTTCGTCCACTTCTCGGCTTGCCAGGCATTACAGGCCTCGCTTTGATTTCCAGCATGCAGAGTACAGATGCTGGTGCAAGTATGACGCGTGAATTGTACGATAACAACAACATCACAAGCCGCGAGCGCTTAATCTTTTGTGCCTATCAGCTAAGTGCCGATGGAACCATCACCAATTACCTCGGTACAGGATCAGCACTCTTTGCTATGATGTCCGTGCCAATCATCACACCGCTTATTGTTATCATCATCTTCAAATTCATTGGTGCAAATCTTTTTAGGATTTATTTAAAGCGCTACTCAGAGGAGGACTTGAATCATGAATAACAAATCCATTATCGATGTATTTGTCGAAGGTGCTCGCAAGGGTTTTAAAGTTAATATCAACAGTATGCTTCCCAACCTCGTTATGGCCTTCGTTTTGATTCAGGCTTTAAAAGTAACAGGCATACTTGATCTTCTCGGGCATGTATGTGCACCAATCATGGCAATCTTTGGTCTGCCGGGCGAAGGAATCATGGTTCTGTTCGCCGCCTGGCTTTCAATGGGTGGTGGTGTCGGCGCAGCCGCGGGCCTTTTTACAGAAGGGGTTCTTACTCCAGATCAGGTTGCCATTCTCATGCCAGCTATCTTCCTGATGGGTGCACAAGCTCAATACATGGGACGTTGTCTCGGTACGGCTGGTGTTCAAGGCCGCTTCTACGGACCATTGCTTCTGATTGCTATTGTGAATGCTCTTCTCGCAATGCTGGTCATGCGCTTCCTTGTCTAAATATCCACCCCCATCTTTCCAAATTTATCTTAAGGAGCTCTTATTATGGAAAACTTTTCTCTTGAACAATACCTCAAATATCTTCAATATCTTGTAAACTTTGATAATGGCAGTATGAATGCAAAAGGTGTCGCTCGCGTCGCGGATTTCTTTAAGGAGAAGTTCGAAGAAGGTCCTTGGAAGTGTGAGCTTATTACGATAGAAGGCGCTCCCGTTGGACCGTGCCTCAAAGTTTCAAATACCCCTGATGATGACTATGATGTTCTGCTGCTCGGCCATATGGACACGGCATTGCCTGATGGCGAAGCCGAGAAGCGCCCCTATACCATCGATGAGAACGGCATCGTCCGTGGGGTAGGCGTCAGCGATATGAAGGGATGCTTGCTTTCTACCTACTTTGCTCTGGCCGAACTTTCGAATGAACATCGTCTCGACCACGCAAAGGTTTGCTTCCTGTTGAACTGCGATGAAGAAACTGGCTCACGCTATTCCGGGCCAACACTGAGAAAGATTGCCAAGCATGCGAAACATGTCATCGTCGTCGAAGCAGCACGTAAAACAGGCGACATGGTCAAGGAACGCAGCGGTGTTGCGGATTACCATCTGCACGCTACGGGTGTTTCTGCGCATGCTGGTGTCAACCCGCAAGATGGAAGTTCTGCTATCAACGAGCTGGCAGAATGGATTGTACGCCTTCATAAGCTCAGCAACTATGCTGTCGGCACCTCTGTCAATGTCGGAATCATTAAAGGTGGTAAAGGCTCGAATGTCGTTGCACCAGAGGCCGACGCTGATGTCGATGTTCGTTTCAAGACGCAAGCTGAATTCAATCGTGTCAATAATACGATCCGTGAACTTGAGAAACAGAGTTTCACGCCAGGTGGGGCAAAGGTGACCGCAGAATATCGCCCCAATCGCCCACCGATGCCTTGCACGGAAAAAACGCAAAAGCTTGCAGACCTGATTTCAAAGCTCGGCAAGGAGCAGGGCCTGTCCTTTGGATGGGTCGCCACTGGCGGCGGCTCCGATGGCAACATCACCGCAGACATGGGCATCCCGACTGTCGACGGTGTCGGCCCTGTGGGTGCTGGTGGACATAGTGCTGCCGAATGGCTGGATTCTAAAAGTGTCGAGCCACGCATGCGCTTGCTGAAATCCACCATCGCATACCTCTGTGACCACCCGGATTTCTAATCGAGACACACCAATCATATATACTAAAAGGAATAGCCCAGAACTTTTTCGTTCTGGGCTATTCCTTTACTCTGATATGTATTTCAACAAGTTGATAATACCATCACAGGGATGTTCGTTCAATCAACGCCACGGTCTCGACGTGCGAGGTCATCGGGAACATGTCGACGGGCTGGACTTTCTTGGCTTTGTAGCCGAGCTGCTCGAGGACGGCGAGGTCGCGGGCGAGACTGGCTGGGTTGCAGGAGACGTAGACGATGCGGTCGGGCTGCATGTTGGCAAAGGTCTTGAGGACGGTCTCGGTGCAGCCGGCGCGCGGCGGGTCGACGACGACGACATCGGCACGCACGCCCTGCTTGTAGAGGCGCGGCATGACTTCGGTCGCATCGCCGACGATGAATTCGGCGTTGCGGACGTTATTGTCGCGCGCGTTCTTCTGCGCATCGAGGATGGCGGGCTTGACGATCTCGATGCCGTAGACCTCGCGGGCTTTCTGCGCGAGGAACAGCGTGATCGTGCCGGTGCCACAGTAGGCGTCGATGACGGTCTCCTCGCCCTTGAGGTTCGCGAACTCCAGCGCCTTGTTGTAGAGGACTTCGGCCTGCTTCGTGTTGACCTGGAAGAAGGAGCGCGGCGAGATGTGGAAGGTCAGGCGGCCGATGCGGTCGAGAATGGTCGGCTTGCCCCAGAGCAGGTTCGTCTCGCGGCCCATGATGACGTTGTTGCGGTACGTCTGGATGTTCTGGTGGATGCTGACGACGTGCGGCAGGCGCTTGCGCAGAGCCCTGACGAATTCCTTCTCACGCGGCAGCTGCTTCGTGGCCGTGACGATGACGACCATGAGCTCGCCCTTCTCGCCGACGCGGCCGACGACGTGGCGCAGCACGCCGGTGTGGCGGTCCTCATTGTAGACGGGGATGCGCAGCTCTGTGATGATATCGCGCACGGCATTGACGATCTCGTTGTTGCCCTCTTTCTGGATGTGGCAGTCGCGCGTGTCGATGATCTCGTGCGTGCCCTGTGCGAAGCAGCCGATGACGGTCTTGCCCTTGCTGCGGCCGATCGGGAACTGCATCTTGTTGCGGTAGTTCCACGGGCTCTCGGCGCCGAGCGTCGGCTCGACGAAGAGGTCCTTCTGGCCGCCGATGCGCGTGACGGCGTCGATGACCTGCTGGCGCTTGGCCTTGAGCTGGGCCATGTAGTCGAGGTGCTGGAGCTGGCAGCCGCCGCACTGCTCGTAGATGGGGCAGATTGGCGTGACGCGGTCGCGGCTCGCACGCAGGACCTTGACGAGATGGCCTCTCGCGTACGTCTTCTTGACCTCGTCCACGGCGGCCTCGACGGACTCGCCCGGCAGCGCGCCCGGCACAAATACCGTAAATTCTTCGTAGCGCCCTACGCCTTCGCCGCTCGTGCCGAGCGTGCGGATCTCGATCTCATATGATTTTCCTTTTTCGACGGGAACTTTGTGTTTCATACTTATCCTTTCACTCCACTGTGTTTCAGCTGTCCTGCAGCTCTGCGGCGCGCGTCCGCAGGAAATCCTCGACGGCCGCCTCAAAGTCGATACCATTACGCTCGGCGAGCACGGCCAGCCACCAGACGCACTCCCCGATCTTCGGGGCAAGCATCTTCTCGTCCTCGCTCGGCCAGCGGCCTTCCTTGGCCATGGTCAGGCGGCCGACGAGGCCTGCATCCGTCAGGAATGCCAGTGCATCCTCTTCAGTCGTCCATTCCTTGCCTTGCAGCTGGCGTTCGAGCTTGTGGTACTGGCGGCGGATGGCCAGGGACTGCTCTTTGGTTTCATGCAAATCCATTGTCTTACTCCTTCGCAAAGGTCAGTTTCTCGAAAAGCTCCTCTGGCTTGGCGAGGATGACCTTGGCGCCGTGCTCTACGAGCTCCTTCTCGGGACGGAAGCCCCAGAGGACGCCGACGGGCAGGAAGCCGGCATTGACGGCCGTGTCCATGTCGACGCTCGTATCGCCGAAGTAAGCGACTTCTTCGGGCTTGACGCCGTATTCCTTGGCCATCATGAGGACCTTCTTCGGGTCCGGCTTGATGGGCAGGCCCGGGCGGTCGCCCATGACGGTCGTGAAGGTGCCAGCGGGGAACATGCCGCCGATGATCTCGTCAGCTGCCTGCTGGTGCTTGTTGGTGCAGACGCCCATCGGGATGCCCTGCGCCTTGAGCTTATCGAGCATCGCCTGGATGCCCGGGAACGGCCCCGTATGGTCGCGGTGGTGCTCATAGATGGCCTGATAGCGCTTCATCGCCTCGAGCACGAAGGCCTCATCGGCGGCCTTCTCCTTCGGCAGCGTGCGCTCGATGAGCTTCTTGGAGCCATTGCCGAGGTAGTAGCGGTATTCGTCTAAAGGATGCGTCGGGAATCCGTAGGACGCGAGCATTTCATTGACGCTGATGGCCAGATCTTCGAGCGTGTCGACGAGCGTGCCGTCGAGGTCGAAGATGGCGGCTCTGTACTGCATGAGAATTCTCCTTTCTCTTTTCTCTTTGTCAAAAACCTTCCCCAGAGGGGAAGGCTTTGCTTGTGTCTATCCTGTTTTAGTCGGCGAGCTTCTCGGCGAGCATCTTGTTGACCATCTGCGGGTTTGCCTTGCCGCGCGTGGCCTTCATGACCTGGCCGACGAGGGCACCGATGGCCTTCTTCTTGCCGCCCTTGTACTCGGCGACGGCCTTTGGGTTCGCCGCAATCGCTGCGTCGACGGCCGCCTCAATGGCGCCCGTGTCCGTGATCTGGACGAGGCCCTTGTCCTTGACGATCTTCTCCGGGTCGTCCTCGTTCGTCCACATCTCCTTGAAGACCTTCTTGGCAATCTTGCCGGAGATCGTGTCCTTCATGATGAGGCCGATCATCTTGCCGAGGCGCTCAGCGCTGACCGGGGACTTCGCAATGTCGATGCCATCCTCATTGAGGTTCTTGGCGAGGTCGCCCATGATCCAGTTGGCCGCGAGCTTCGGGTCGGCGCCCGTCGCGACGACGGCGTCGAAGTACTCTGCCATAGCGCGCGAGCTCGTGATGATGCCGGCATCGTAGTCCGACAGGCCGTATTCCTTCTCGAGGCGGGCGCGGCGGGCATCCGGCAGTTCCGGCAGCTCGCTGCGGTACTTCTCGATTGTCTCCTCGCTCGTGACGATTGGCGGCAGGTCCGGCTCCGGCATGTAGCGGTAGTCGTGCGCGTTCTCTTTGCTGCGCATCGAGAGCGTGATGCCGCGGGCCGGGTCGAACGTGCGCGTCTCCTGGACGACGTGGCCGCCGTCCTCGAGGACTTCCTGCTGGCGCTCAATCTCGTAGTTGATGGCATCCTCGAGATTCTTGAAGGAGTTGATGTTCTTCATCTCCGTGCGGGTGCCGAGCTCTTCCGTGCCAGCCGGGCGCAGGGAGACGTTGATGTCGGCGCGCAGGTTGCCCTCTTCCATGCGGCAGTTCGAGACGTCGATGTACTCCATGATGGCCTTGATCTTCTCCATGTAGGCGCGGGCCTCTTCTGCCGAGCGCAGGTCCGGCTCCGAGACAATCTCGAGGAGCGGCACGCCCGTGCGGTTGTAGTCGACGTTGCTCGTCGCGGAGTCTTTGATGGTCGTGCCCGAGTGGACGAGCTTGCCGGCGTCCTCCTCCATGTGGATGCGCGTCAGGCGGATGCGCTTCTTCTCGCCATCGACATCGATGTCGACCCAGCCGTGCTCAGCGATCGGCAGGTCGTACTGGGACGTCTGCCAGTTCTTCGGCAGGTCCGGATAGTAGTAGTTCTTGCGGTCAAACTTGCTGTACTTGTTGATCGTGCAGTTCGTCGCGAGGCCGGCCTTGATGCCGAACTCGACGACGCGCTTGTTGACCGTCGGCAGGACGCCCGGCAGGCCGAGGCAGACCGGGCAGACATGCGTGTTCTGCTCCGCGCCGAAGCCCGTGGCGCAGCCGCAGAAGATCTTCGTTTTCGTCTTGAGCTCGCAGTGGATCTCAAGGCCAATGACTGCTTCGTATTTCATCAGTGTTTCCCTCCCAGCTCAGGCATCTGCTTGTGGTAGTCCTGGCTCTGCTCATACGTGTAGGCCGTGCGGATCAGCGTTTCCTCCGCGAGCGGCTTGCCGATGATCTGCAGGCCGATGGGCAGTCCCTTGCTGCTCTTGCCGCACGGGATGGAGATGCCCGGCAGGCCGGCGAGGTTCAAGGGGACGGTGCAGACATCCTGCAGGTACATCTGCAGCGGGTCTGCGATCATCTCGCCGATCTTGAAGGCCGGCGTCGGGGCCGTCGGGGCCATGATGACATCGACCTTTTTGAAGGCTTCCGTGTAGTCTTGCTGGACGAGCGTGCGGACCTTGAGTGCCTTGAGGTAGTAGGCGTCGTAGTAGCCGGCGGAAAGCGCGTAGTTGCCGATCATGATGCGGCGCTTGACCTCCTCGCCGAACTTCTCGTCGCGCGTGTTCGTCATCATCTGGACGAGGTCCTCGCCGTCGACGCGCTCGCCGTAGCTGACGCCGTCGTAGCGCTCGAGGTTCGTCGCAGCCTCAGCCGGCGCGATGAGGTAGTACGTGGAGATCGCGTACTCCGTATGCGGCAGGGAGATCTCGACGACTTCCGCGCCGAGTTCCTCGTACTTCTTGATGGCCGTGCGCACAGCCTGCTCGACCTCCAGGTCCATGCCCTCGACGAAGTACTCCTTCGGCAGGCCGATCTTGAGTCCCTTGACGTCTTCGACGAGGGACTTCGTGTAGTCCGGCACCTCTGCAGCGCTCGACGTGGAGTCCATCTCATCGTGACCCGCGATGATGTTGAGCAGGTTCGCGCAGTCCGTGACGTCGCGCGTCAGCGGGCCGATCTGGTCGAGCGAGGACGCATAGGCGACGAGGCCGTAGCGCGAGACGCGGCCGTACGTCGGCTTCATGCCGACAACACCGCAGAAAGAGGCCGGCTGGCGGATAGATCCGCCCGTATCGGAGCCGAGCGCCCAGATGGCCGTACCAGCAGCGACGGCTGCGGCGCTGCCGCCCGAGGAGCCGCCCGGCACGCAGTCGAGGTTCCACGGGTTGTGCGTCACGTGGTAGGCCGAGTTCTCCGTCGAGCCGCCCATGGCGAATTCATCCATGTTGACCTTGCCGAGGATGACGGGATTCTCGGCCTTGATCTTCGTCATGACCGTCGCATCGTACGGCGGCACGAAGTGCTCGAGGATCTTCGAGGCGCACGTCGTCTTGATGCCCTTCGTGCAGATGTTGTCCTTGATGGCACCCGGGATGCCCTCGAGGAAGGAAATCACCTCACCCGCTGCGATCTTCTTGTCGACGGCCTCTGCCTGCTTCAGCGCTTCCTCGCGCGTAATCGTCAGATACGCCTCGACGTCACCCTCGACCTCATCGATGCGGCTGAGCACGTCCTGCGTCAGCTCGACCGACGTGATCTCTTTGTTGACGAGCATGTCGTGCAGGACATGCGCCGGTTTATCATATAATCTCACAATCGTTCCCTCCGTCAGTCTCAGTCCTCAAGTACCTTCGGCACCTTGAAATAGCCGTCTTCCTGAAGCGGCGCATTCGCAAGCGCAGCTTCGCGCGGCAGCGACGGCTTGACGACATCCTCGCGGAAGACGTTCTGCATCGGCAGTGCATAGGTCGTCGGCTTGACATTCTCCGTATCGACTTTGGAAAGATTGTCCATATACGTCAGGATCGAGTCCATCTGCTGGATGTAGGTCTCTGCCTTGCCCTCCGGCACCGAGAGGCGGGAGAGGACAGCGACGTTCTCCAGATCTTCTTTCGTTACTTTCATGTTTTCACCATCCAAATCAATTTGCATGTTCATACTCGTGCGGAAAAACACCTTATCATTATAACACATTATGGAGCAGCAAAAAAGAGAGCCGCCCATAGCGGGCGGCTCAGAACATCGTGATGGGGTCAATGTCGATGGCGACATCAGCGCGCAGGTGGAGCTGCTGCTCCTTGAGGAAATCATGCACGGCCGGAAGGTCCGCCGTCTTGATGAGCACGACAAAGCGGTAGATGCCGCGGAAGCAGGCGATGACAGCGGGCGCCGGGCCGATGACCTGATGGCCCTCGCGTCCGGCGAAGGCGAGCTCGAAGGCCTTGACGAGCGCCTCCGCCTCCGCCTTTGCCCTCACCTCCGACGCATTCTGGTAGAGCAGCTTGACGAGGCGGCTGTAGGGCGGATAGAAGAGCTCCTGCCGCAAGGCGATCTCCTTGTGGAAGAAGCCCTCGTAGTCCTGACGGATGCCACAGGTCACAGCATAGTGCGTCGGGTTGTAGGTCTGGATGACGACCTGGCCGCGCGTCTCGTGGCGGCCGGCGCGGCCCGCCGTCTGCGTGATCAGCATGAAGCAGCGCTCCGCCGCGCGGAAGTCCGGCATGTTGAGGCTCGAGTCCGCGCTGATGATGCCGACGGCCGTGACGTTGGGGATGTCGTGCCCCTTCGCGACCATCTGCGTGCCGAGCAGGATGTCGTACTCGCCGCGCCGGAAGCTCTCGAGGATCTCCTGATGCGCGAATTTCGTCGTCGTCGTGTCGCGGTCCATGCGGATGACGCGCGCCGACGGCACGAGCGCGGCGAGCTCCTGCTCGAGCTTCTCCGTGCCCGAGCCGAAGTACTTGATATAGCGGCTGCCGCATTTCGGGCAGACGTCCGGCACGGGCTCCTGCACATCGCAGTGGTGGCACTTGAGCTGGCCGTTGCGATGGTAGACGAGCGGCAGGCCGCAGTGGCGGCAGCGGATGACCTCGCCGCAGGAGCGGCACATGACGAACGTCGAGAAGCCGCGCCGGTTGAGCATGATGATGACCTGCTGGTGCCGCGCGATCGTCTTCTCGATAAGCTCCTGCAGCGCGCGAGAGATGATGTGGCGGTTGCCCATGCGCAGCTCCTGCCGCATGTCGACGCAGTGGATGACGGGCAGCGGGATGTCGCCGATGCGCCGCGGCATGACGAGCAGCGTGAGCTCCCCCTGCGCCGCGCGGAAGTACGACTCGAGCGATGGCGTCGCGCTTCCGAGGAGCAGCACGGCCCCGTGGACGCGCGCGATCTTCTCGGCCACGACGCGCGCGTGGTAGCGCGGCGACTCATCCTGCTTGTAGCTCATGTCCTGTTCCTCGTCGAGTATGACGAGCCCGATGTCGTCAGCCGGCGTGAAGAGCGCCGAGCGCGCGCCGATGATGATGCCAGCCTCATTGCGGCGCACGCGCAGGATGGCGTCGTTGCGCTCCGCGAGGCTCAGGCGGCTGTGCACGACGACGAGGTCGTCCGGGAAGTACGATTTGAAGGCCATGACGACCTGCCCCGTCAGCGCGATCTCCGGCACGAGCACGATGACGCGGCGGCCCGCCGCCCGCACGCGCTCCGCGAGCTCGATGTAGACCTGCGTCTTGCCACTGCCCGTGACGCCCTTCAGGAGGAAGCCCTGATACCGCGCCGCATCGATGGCAGGATAGACCTGACGAACGACCTGCTGCTGGTCCTCCGTCAAGGCGACCTCTTCTTTTGAGGCTCTGGCGTCGCGGTAGCTGTCGCGCAGCACGCGGCGCTGGCGGATCTCGGCGAGGCCTGCCGCTTCGAGGTTGTGGACCGTCGCGAGGCTCACGTGCTGCGCTTTAAGCGCGGCGAGCGGCACCTCCGGCGTCTGCTGCAAGAGCGCTAAAAGGTGCGCCTGTGCCTTCTTGCGACGGTACGAATCGAGCAGCTCCGGCGTGACTTCGCCGCAGAGCACGACGATCTTCTCGTACTGCGCCGCATCGCGCTTCTGCGCCTCGTAGCCCTTGCGGACGATGTGGTACTTCAAGAGCTTCGCGAGCAGGTCATCGAGCTCTTCCTGCCACTCGGGCAAGGCCCGCCGGAGCTCTGCCTTCTTCTGCGGCCCCTCGCGCAGCAGCACATCGTAGATGGCGCGGCAGCCCGGCATCGCGAGCATCATGTGGTCCGACTGGCTCTCGTCCGCCTCGTAGCGCACGGTGATGCGCAGGCCGCTCTTGCCCGGCATGAAGAGCCGCATGATCTCCGCCAGCGAACACAGGTAGAAGTCCGAGAGCCAGCGCGCGATCTCAATCATCTGCGGCGAGAACCAGCACTCCTCGTCGACCGCCGCGATGATGTCCTTGAGCGTGATATTCTCCGGGGCTGTCGCGAGCTCATGCGTCTCGACGACGAAACCTTCGACCTTGCGGCTGCCGAACGGCACGAAGACGCGCCAACCCGCCTCAATCTTCGAGAGCTCCTCTGGCACGCGGTACGTATAGGCCCGCGCAATGCTCTTGACGGGGATATTCACGAAAACATCGGCTGTCTTCATCGACTCTTCTCTTCCTTCCTGAAATGCTAAGCTGCTGGATTGTATCTCTCTATTATAAGGGTTCCCCATCCCGCGGTCAAAAGACTACTCGACCGCCAGCCCGATATCGCTGCGCAGGCCGATGGCCTCGGCGATGTGCTGAGGCCCGAGCGCTGCGGAGGCTTCCGCCCCATCCTCAGGGTTCTCGAGGTCGGCAATCGTGCGCGCGACCTTGATGATCCTGTCGTAAGAGCGGGCCGAGAGACTCATGCGGCGGAAGGCCATCTCTAAGAGCGACTGCGCCTCCCCCGTCAGCTGGCAGGTCTCCCGCAGGATCGTGTGGTTCATCTGCGCATTGCAGAAGCGCCCGTAAGGCTGCAGGCGCGCGAGCTGGCGCTGCCTTGCCCGCTCCACGCGGCCGCGTATCGTCGCCGAGTCCTCGGCGCGCCGCTTCGAGGCGAGCTCCTGATAAGCGACGCGCGGCACGCGGATGTGGATGTCGATGCGGTCGAGCAACGGCCCCGAGATCTTGCGCGTATAGCGGCGGATCTCGCTCGGCGAGCACTCGCAGCTGCGCCCGCCCGACTCGTCGCCATAGTAGCCGCAGGGACAGGGATTCATCGCACAGATCAGGATCATGCTCGACGGGAACGTCAGCGTCGCATGGACGCGCGAGATCGTCACAGCGCGGTCCTCGAGCGGCTGCCGCAGGACCTCGAGCGTTGCCTTCGAGAACTCAGGCAGCTCGTCGAGGAACAGCACACCGTGGTGCGCGAGCGTGACCTCGCCGGGCCGCGGCACACTGCCGCCGCCAATCATCGCGACCATCGACGTCGTGTGGTGCGGGCTGCGGAATGGCCGCTCCTGCACGAGGCCGCCGCCCGCTGGCAGGAGGCCCGCGATGCTGTAGATCTTCGTGACCTCGAGTGCCTCCTCGCGCGAGAGGCGCGGCAGGATGGAGCTCAGGCGGCGCGCGAGCATCGTCTTGCCCGACCCAGGCACGCCGATCATCAAGAGATTGTGGCCGCCCGCCGCCGCGATCTCGAGCGCTCGCTTCGCTTGGAACTGCCCCTGCACATCGGCAAAGTCATCGCGAAGCACCGGGGCCGCTTCTTCCATAGACGGCACAGCTGGCGTAAGTAACTCCTGCCCGTTGCAGAACTGCACGACCTCGTGCAGGCAGTCGATCACGTAGACCGTCACGCCCTCGACGAGCAGCGCCTCATTGGCATTGCCGCGCGCGACGAATACCGAGGTCAGCCCCTTCTCTCGCGCGGCGATGACCATCGGCAGGATACCGCGCACCGGACGGCACTCACCCTCGAGCGAGAGTTCCGCCGCAAAGAACGAGGTCTGGAGACAGTCTGCCGGCACGACGCCGTAGGCAGCGAGGAGCCCCACAGCAATCGGCAGGTCGAGCCCTGGGCTGTCCTTGCGGATGCCGGCCGGCGCGAGATTTATCGTGACCTTCTCCTGCCGCAGCTGGATGCCGGAATTGCGGATGGCCGTGCGCACGCGCTCCTTCGACTCGCGCACCGCCGTGTCGGGCAGCCCGACAATGTCAAAGGCGGGTAGTCCCGCCGCCGAGTCGACTTCCACCGCGATGATGAGGCCGTCGACGCCCATCGTCGTGCCGCCAAATGATCTTGCAAACAATCGCTCCCCCTCCAATCCTCGTTTTCCTCATCTCTTTTCTCACATAATCTGTCATGTCTCAAAGGCGCCGGGCAGATGCTCAATCTGCCAGCGTTCTCCCGCGCGATAGACTTCAATGACATCAAAACGACAGAGACAACCTTCAAGATGTCTCTGCCGCAAGAACCAGCGCGCAGACTGGATGATCTTCTGTTGTTTGCGATAGTCGACAGCAGCTGCCGGCCGGCCGAAGCGCTGCGTGCGCCGCGTCTTGACCTCGACAAAGGCCAGCATCCGCCCCTTGCTGGCCACGATGTCGATTTCCCCGCGCGGCGTGCGGAAATTGCGCGCAAGAATCTCGTAGCCAGCCCGCTCTAGAAAAACGGCCGCGGCCTCTTCGCCCTGACGGCCAATCGTCGTCGTGTCCATAAGCCTCTCCGCATTCTCTTTAATTATCAAACAATTCGTATAGTTTTATTATACGGGCTGCCGGGAAATGCGTCAAGCTTTATGGATGCCATCGTCACACATCAAAATCGTAGGCGATGGAGCGCACGGGCTCGAAGGAGCGGCGGTGAATCGGGCACGGGCCGTACTTCTTGAGCGCCTCGATGTGCTGCGCCGTGCCGTAGCCCTTGTGCTGCGCGAAGCCGTACTTCGGGTAGATCTTGTCGTACTCGTCCATGAGGCGGTCACGCGTGACCTTCGCGATGATTGAGGCCGCCGCAATCGAGGCGGACTTCGCATCGCCCTTGATGATCGACTCCGAGGGCATCGGCAGGCGGTCGAGCGGCACCGCGTCAATCAGAACCTCCTGCGGCGCGGGCTGCAGCGAGAAGATGGCCTCGTACATGCCGTTGATTGTCGCCTGATAGATGTTGACGCGGTCGATCGTCTGCGCGTCGATGAGCGCCGTGCCGACCGCGATGGCCTTCTCCTGGATCTCATCGAAGAGCTCCTCGCGGACCTTCGCCGAGAGCTTCTTCGAGTCGTTGAGCTTCGGCAGGCAGAGGTCATGCGGCAGGATGACGGCCGCCACCGAGACCGGCCCCGCAAGCGGACCGCGGCCCGCCTCGTCGACGCCCGCCACGATCTCGTGGCCGCGCGCCCAAGCAGCGTGCTCGTAGGCGTAGAGCTTCAACAGGCGCTCGTGCTCCCCCTGCGCCTTTTCATAGCGGCGCACGAGACGCGTCGCCGCCTTGCGCGGGTCCTCGCGGCAAGCGGCGAGGAATTCCTCACTGACCGGGCCCGCCGTCAAAGCCGCCTCGAGCTCTTTTATCGTGCAGTCTGCGACGGCCTTCATGCCTCATCCCCCCGCTCTTCACCGGCCGGTTCCGTTGCAGGGGCCTGCGGCACCTCATCGAGCGTGACAAGGCCGAGCTTGCCGCTGCGGAACTCCGTCAGCACGATGTTCTGCGCCTTCTCGAGATCGACCACGCCGCCCTTGACGAGGCAGCCGCGCTTGCGGCCAATGGCCTCGAGCAGCGCCAGCCCGTCTTCCGGCATCTCGCCCTTGAACTTGAAGCGCTCCTGCAAGCGCTCCGGATAATCGCGGCGCATGACCGAGAGCAAGAGCGCCGTGACCTGCTCGCGGTCGTAGATCTCATCGTTGATCGCGCCCGTGAATGCGAGCTTCAGGCCGACCGTCTGGTCCTCGAACTTCGGCCAGAGGATGCCCGGCGTGTCGAGCAGGTCGAGTGCCGCGCCGATCTTGATCCACTGCTTCGCGCGCGTCACGCCCGGCTTGTCCGCCGCCTTCGCCTTGACCGCACCGGCCAGGCGGTTTATGAGCGACGACTTGCCGACATTCGGGATGCCGAGAATCATGCAGCGCGCCGCGCGCGGACGACCGCCAGCCTTGACGAAGCGGTCCGTCTTCGGACGCGCGAGTTCCTCCGCCTTCGCGACGAGCTGCTTCATGCCGCGGCCCTTGACCGAGTCAATCGCGACTGCCGGGATGCCCTGTGCGCGGAAATACGCGAGCCAGCGCTTCGTGCTCGCCGCATCCGCGAGGTCCGACTTGTTGAGCGCGATGAGCCTTGGCTTGCCCTTGATGATCTCGGCGAGCATCGGGTTGGCACTGCTCGCCGGGATGCGCGCATCGAGCAACTCGATGACGACATCGACGAGCTTGAGGTTCTCCTCGATGAGTCGCTGCGCCTTCTTCATGTGGCCAGGGAACCACTGGATTCCCGGCAGGTCATTTCTTGTTTCTTTATCCATCTGTATCCTTATTCCTCCAAAATCTGCCCCATGGTGGGCAAGCCCATTTTCTCATCAACCGAGAGGTGTTTCCTTATAATAGAGAAAGACAGCTGTACCAACTTGTACAGCTGTCTTTATTGTATCGGACTTCTTGCGCCTTGTAAAGTCAAGGCAGTACAGGGACGCCCGCCCTAATATCTTTTTTCGTCACATTGTCATCAGTCTGACGCCAAGAGTCCAGCGAATGTAAAACCATTTGCACAAATCGGTATTGCACGAACATACTTCATGCCCTATACTGATGATAAACAAGGTAAGGACGGACCGCTGGTATATTTATACAAAATTTTCATCTTCTAAGAGGAGGGGTTCTATGCCAACAATCAAATGGCTGCTAAAGGATAGCGGCTTGAGTAATCTGCGCTTACTCACTAGTTTCAGTCACATCAATAGCCCCATTCAAAGCGTGAATGTTTTGGATAATCCAGATGTCAGCAAGTGGTTCAAGAAGGATGAGTTGATTTTAACGACAGGCTTTATATTTCTGGACAACCCAGAATTGCAGCGCAGTATTGTCCGCGACCTGAAAGAATTCGGATGCGCTGCGCTTGCCATCAAGATTCGTCGTTACTTTCGGTCAATTCCAGAAGCCATCCTGGACGAAGCGGCAAAACTCGACTTCCCGATCATCGAGTTGCCTTTCTTCTACGGTTTTTCTACCATTTCTCAGGTTGTTTTCAATCAGCTGGATATCGAAGCGCGTGCTCTGCCGATTGCACGGCAAGAATTCATCCAAAATTTCATGGATGATGTACTCAACCGTTCCTCTTGGGATGACCTGTTACAGGAACTCGCTGACTTCTTGGAAATGCCGGTAAGCCTGGTCGATGAACAAGAAATGCCACTCTGTTCTATTGCTCCAACAAATACGCTTCCAGATGATGAGTGGTTTCAGCGAATCATGGAAAATGCTTACAGCCAAGGTATCCCTGGCATAGAAAAACTACTGCTGAAAGACGCCACACACAAAATGCATATCATGGATCTTCCCAACCAGATGGGGAGACTTCTGATTTTTTATAAAAAAGAACAGATGATTCCTCCAGAAGATTTCTGGCAATGTATCTTAAGACTATTAGCGCTCGCTTTCGAGCAACAGAACTTCAGCCTTCAGAATCGCGAACATCATTCGTCTTTCTTTCTGCGTGCAGTCATGCAGAAACAGACACTGACCGAACAGGAGATCAAGAATCTATGCCTCTTTTACGGATTTGATTTCCACAAATCATGGATTTGCCTAACAACCAATCTTCCAGCGCTAAAAGAGCTTTCCAATGATATGATGTCCAAAATGAAGCAGGATGTCCTGCAAACAAGTGCTGGAGTCTCTACTCCTTTCATCTGCACGAACAATAACATATTCTGTTGCTTTTTCTTATTCCCTACGGATTGCCATCCTCTCAAAGCGCTGCATACAGTACGCCAATTCGCACGAGAACTGATGAAAAAATGGAAACCCTATGCAGATTCTCCTATCCCCATCGGTATCAGCAGCTGCCATAACAGCATAGCATCGATTCGCCACTCCTTAGAGGAAAGCCTGACAGCACTGAATACCAATACCAAAGATATTGGTTCAATCCGCTCATACCTGCATCTCCTCCCTGCTCTGACGATAGCTAATCACCCCCAAAATCAGTCTATCCTGATTCACAATTTCCTAGAACCTGTCATCCAATATGATCATGAGCATCATACCAATTTAACAGGAACACTCCGTGCTTATCTAAACGCAAACTACAATGCCAGCCTGGCAGCAAAGTCGATGTATCTGCACCGAAATACAACCATCAACCACATCGAGAAAATAAAAGAACTGCTGGACATCCAGTTTGACAACGCAGAAGAAAATCATCTGATTTACCTTGCGCTTCTCGCTCTCGATATCCAACAGTAAACTCCAGTGGATTCTTTTATTTCATAGGTTCATATGTCCGTGCGGAATCCTGCACCAAGCGAAGTATATTTCATGAGGAAGTAATACGCTATACCCCCGATAAAAAATCCGAGGCACCATGCCAGCTTGACCTCTAGGAAAGCGGCGATAGCTCCTAGGAACATGGCAAGGATAGCGGCTTTATTGTATCCCGGCATAGATTCTTCTGAGGAATAAATCGTCGCAATATCAATTTCTTGCTTACGTAGAATGTAATACTCAATCAAGAGTATGGCAACAATTGGACCGAGGAATGCGGAATAGATGAGGATGAAGTAGGTCAGCCCCATAGCTGAAGAATCCTGCACCAAGATCCACGGACAGCTGCAGACAGCAAGCACGCCGGTAATGACAACTGCCACACGATAGTGTACCTTCGTCAGGAGAACCGTGACATAGGTAGGCGGCACGATATTGGCAACCATATTCACGGCGACAGCCCCCATGACGATGAATGCAGAAATGAATACACTGATTGACGGATTATTAACGACCATCGGGATTGCCTTTGCTGGATTGGAAATTCCCGTTACCGACGCAAGCATAGCACCGATGCAGAGGACAGTTCCATAAGCCAGGGCGATTGGACAGAAATACAGCAGGCCGCGTTTTCCATGGCTGATGCCAGGTTCCAGTTCGCGTGAATAATCCGCAGCCGAAAGAAAAATTGCCGCGTAGTTACCCATGAATGCCATAATGAAGCCAAAAAACTCGATTCCCCAGGTACCTTCCGCATCAACCCACGTACTGACGATTTCTGCACCATGCTGAGAAAAAAGGATATAGAAGACATAGAGCAGTGCCAGCATGATGACAACCGAGATAATCGATTCTACCCATTTGATGGCCTTGAAACCAAAGAAAGAGAGGACAATCTGCACAGCTTGCATGACGATAAAGCACATGAACTGCTGATCGATGCCAGCAACAATCTTCAGTATCTCATTCAGTGCCGTTGCGCCAATCCAGCTCTGAAAGCCATACCATACAATGGCAGGGATGCCGCGGAGCAGTGATGAGATGATACTGCCTTTGGCACCGAAGGACATGCGGAGCTGCATGACATACGGGATTCCTGTCTTATAGCCAAAACTATCATTCAGAGAAAAAATCACGGATATGATTGCGATGGCAATGAACGCAGCAGCCAGTGTCTGATAGATATTCATCATGGCCGTACCTGCAACGACAAGACTTCCGCCGAGAGTCATATTACCGAGATTTACACCATCTCCGAGCCACATCGACATGTAGTTCCACGGATTGAGCTTCCGTTCTTCTGGCTTCTTGGGCAGCAGCGATTCATCGATTCCTGCTGCCTTGTTTATCGCTACACACATGGATACCACTCCTTTTCTTGGTAATTCATGGTAGATTGTTATCCTTTGCACTTGATTATGCGGCCACGCGGCGTGCCGATGATTTTCCCATCTTTCATGATGGTCTGTCCACGAAGGATTGTCTCATCGACAGCGCCTTTGAAGCGCGTCCCCATATAGGGGCTGACATGATGCTTGTAAAGGATATCGTCGGCTTTCAGGATGTATTCTCGGTCCAAATCTATCAGTGCAAAATCTGCATCATAGCCTACCGTGATCTTTCCTTTTCCCTCAATCCGGAGAGATTCTGGCATGTTCTCACAGGTCAGCTTCATGATTCTTTCTAATGGCACTTTCCGCGCATGGTAGCCGTGCGTAAGCAGCCCTGTCAGCGTATGCTGTACAGAAGCGATACCACCCCATGCCTTCATGAAAGACACGCCCTCTTTCATGGAAGGGTCAGATGGAGAATGGTCAGAATCCACATAATCAATATCGCCGGCTAAAAGATGTGCCCACATGAGCGGCTGGTTCTCTTTGCTGCGGACTGGCGGTGAGCATTTTGCCACGGGCCCCAGAGCAGCAACTTCTTCATCCGTCAAGATCAGGTACTGCCCGATTGTCTCTACCGATACATCGACGCCTCTTGCCCGCGCTGCATTGATGATGTCAATGCTCTTTGCTAGAGAGGCATGTGCGATAATCAATTTGACGCCCGTCTCTTCCGCAAACGTGATCATGCGTGTGATACTCTCAATTTCCGTGATGGGTGCATGGGCTGCAAAATACGCCCAGGCATCATCGTGACCGGCACTTTCCTGCTCCGCTCCAAGTTTTGCAGTCAGTCTGTCATTCTCGCAATGAACCATGAGAGGAAGACCGAGTTTCTTGATGATTTCCATGCCCTTGAGTGCGGAATAGTCATCAATGCCCTTGAATTCTGGAATGCCGCTGTAACAGGAAAATGCTTTGAAACCGACCACGCCGCAGGCGGCTAGTTCTTCAAGCCGTTCGAGATTATCGGGCGTCAAGCCACCCCAGAAACCGAAATCTGCGTAGGAGTCATGGCTGGCAATATCATATTTTTTCTGGAATTCTTTCTTATCGAGCAGGCAGGGACTGGAGTTGAGCGGCATATCGATGAATGTCGTGCCGCCACCAGCTGCAAGACCTGCGCTGCCGTCCTTGATGGTTTCCCATTCTGTACGCCCAGGCTCATCGAAATGCACGTGACCATCAAAAGTACCAGGGAACACTACTTTTCCTGTGGCATCGATTTCACGGTCTGCGGAGCCAGAAAGAGACGGCCCGATTTCAACAATCTTTTCTCCCTCGACAGCGATATCGACCTGCTGCATTCCCTCAGGAAGCATGACCTTGCCGCCACGAATCAGCAATGAATAAGTATTCGACATGGTAAAGCACCCCCATCATCCTTCTGCCCACTGTTTCTTCACGAATTTTCCAAAGCCTTTTTCACCGACTAATTTGCCATTTTGGGCCATGACTTTACCACGCAGGATAGTGCAGACGGGAAGCCCCTGCCCCTTCATGCCGACAAAAGCAGAAATCTTATTGACATAGTACAGGGAATCTGCTGTGATTTCCCATTTGGCATCCGGGTCGAGGATGACCATGTCCGCATCGAACCCTGGACGGATGGCGCCCTTTTTGCCATAGAGTCCAAAGACACGGGCAGGGCCCTCGCCAATGGCATGGGCAATGACAGTTGGACTGATACCCCGTTTGACAACACCTTCGCTATAGGCTGCCTGTATGGTACTCTGGATGCTCGAAATGCCACCCCATGCCCCAAAGATGCCATGCTTTTCCTCACTCTTTTCGCTGAGCTCACAGGGAGAGTGATCGGAACCGATGCAAGAAAGCGTGCCATCTTCAACATAATGCCAGAGCGCATCGACATCTTCTGCGCTGCGCAGAGGTGGTGCGCATTTGAATAGGCTTCCATGTGCCAATACATCCTTATCGGTCATGCTCAGATAGTGCCCACAGGTCTCTGCCGTGACATCCACGCCATCGAGTTGTGCTTCCTTGATTGCCTGAGCGACCTTCGGATGGCTGACATGGCAGATATGCACTTTAGCACCAGTTTCTCTGGCACATTCGATGATATTCTGCGTTGCGATGAGCTCTGCAATGACCGGGCGTGAATCCAGGAAATCCTGCCAATCTGGCTTTGCTTTGCGCTTAGCTCGTTCTTCGCCCCATTTGATCAAGGAATAGTCCTCACAATGGAAACCGGCTCTCGCATCGAATTCCCTGAGGATCTCCATCGCTTCGCGCGCCTGACCAATGGTCAGCGGTACATAATCGGGAGAGACCGGCCCGATGAAACTCTTGAAGGCGACGCAGCCTTTTGCATCGAGTTCTTTGAGGTCAGCAAAGTTATAGTCGACCAGTCCACCCCAGAAACAGTAATCGGTATAAGCCTGTGGCGCAACGATTTCCAGTTTCTTATCCATGATATTGCCATTGGTCATCGCCGGCTCATTCTGCAAGGGCATATCGATGATGGTCGTATAGCCGCCAACGATAGCAGCTGCTGTACCATGCGTGTAATCTTCGCGCCAATTATATCCCGGATCATTCAGGTGCGCATGGCTGTCAATGCCGCCAGGGAATACGTATTTCCCTTTTGCATCAATCACGTTTTTTGCCTCAAACGGCAGCCCCGGTGCAAAAATCGCGGCAATCGTTTCGCCCTTCACGCCAACATTTGCGGAAAAAATCTGATCAGATGTGACAATCCTGCCATTCTTCACGACCAAATCAAACATCATCTTCGCCCCCATGATAATCACAGCTATACTAGAAGCTGTCACGCCTTACAGCGTATGGATCAAATCGTATAAGACTTCTGTCGCCTTGCCGAAGGACTCATACTCCGTATGCTCCTCCTGGCAATGACTGCGTCCATCTTTGCTCGGCACAAAGAGCATGACGGTATCATGATGCTGGCCGATGGCCAGTGCGTCATGACCAGCGCCACTTGGCATGCGGATGGCCTGGTAGCCATGTTTCTTGCAGGAATCTTCCATCATGTCCAGCATTGCACTGCTCATATCGACAGGCGTGATGCTGAGTTTTGTCTCGTACGAATACGATGCACCACATTTCGACGTTTCCTCTTCCAAAAGCGCCTGTATCTTCTTGGCAATCTTATCGATGATCTCGTTCTTTGTCGAGCGGATATCGACACTGAAGGACATCTCCTGAGCAACGACATTCATGCCACCAGGGACGGCATGGACAAATCCGACCGTCGCAACGGTACCTGGCTCTTCAGCGCGCGCCAGGTCCCCGATCTTGCTGATGACTTTCGTCGCAATATCGACAGCATCTTTGCGCATGTGCATCGGCGTCGTCCCTGCATGGTCCGAACGGCCATGTACTGTGAATAAGTAACGTTGAATGCCAACGATACAGTTGACAAGGCCAAACTCCAGTTTCTCTGCATCGAGGACAGGCCCCTGTTCAATGTGCATCTCGATATAGTAGCCAATGCGATTCTTGTCCCAGGCAGCCTCCGTTACCTTCTCTGGGTCCAGGCCATAACGCTGCATGGCGTCATAAACACTGATATCATCCCGGTCCTTGAAGCGCTTGCACTGTTCCACATCCATCTCACCAAGGATGGAATACGAACCAAAATAGCCCGTACCAAAGCGACATCCCTCTTCATCCATGAAGGCTACAACGACGAAATCCGTATCGAGCATCGCATTTTCTTCCTGCAAGATACGCGCCAACTCAATCGCTACCACCACGCCAGCGATACCATCGTAATCGCCGCCATTGTATACAGAATCATAATGTGAGCCGCAGACGATGGCCGGCAGGCTGCTGTCTTTGCCCTTGCGTGTGCCGATGATATTGCCGACACAGTCTTCCACCACATCAAGGCCAGCGTCTTTCATCGCTGCTTTCAGATATTCTGCCGCAGCTCTTGTTTCCTTGGAAAACGGCATACGCGTGCATCCCTTGCCCGGTGTTGCCGTAAAGGCTTTCAGGTCTTCCAGGTTCTTGCGGATGCGTGCCGTACTGATTTTCTTATCCATTGCGATTCTCCTTTATTTTTCCGGACTTGCCACAGGTCCAGGATTTGTTATAGCATCGATATAAGAGACAGCTGTCTCATCGTTGTAGACGCCTTTGTTGAATACGCCAAGGGCCTTGCTGGTGAGCATGCCAACCAGGACATCGACATCGACATTCATCAGTGTGCGGAGCATGCCCGAGAACCAGTCAATACCGATGAGGATGGCAACGGATTCGGTCGGAAGTCCCATCGTTGTAGCGAAGAAGGTGTAGACGACAATCATGCCACCTGGGACAACGATTGTTCCCATGCACATCAGGACGGCCAGCAGGATAGCCATGCCGAACTGCATCGGAGAGAGTGTGATTCCCGTGGACTGGCTCATGAAGAGGATGGCAAGGACATAGCACTGGACGGCACCGCAGCTATTCATCGACATCGTGATTGGACCAACGAAGTCTGTGATCTTGCGATCGACGCCAAACTTCGTTACCATGTCTTCCATCTTGGTTGGCAGGCAGATTGCCGACGACGTTGTCGTCAGTGCCATCATCGACATCTTTCCATATTTGCTCGGCATTCTCATCGGATTGACGCCACAGATAGCCGCAACAGCAGGACAATAAACAAGGAACTGGATCACATCACCGATGAACAGGCAGCCAAGGAACTTGAGCATTGGCAGGATGACGGCAAATCCCGTACCGCCAGCTACATTTGCCAGCAGGCAGAAGATACCGATTGGGGCGACCTTCATGACAGCCTTGATGATCTCCAGGATGACGCCATTGACAGCCGTCAGGAAATCCGTAACGATGGTAGTATGATGGTCACGCTGATAGATGCCTGTACATGCACCAAAGAAGATAGAAAAGAGGATACATGGAACCATGGCGCCCGATGCCATCGATGAGAAAATATTCGTCGGCACAAAACCTACTAGTGTCTTCGTGATAGAAGTATCTGCTATCTGCGCAGTAGAAGCCGTGGTGCCAATATCGATACCAAGTCCCGGCTGGACCAAAAGGCCTAAGCCAAGTCCAAGGAAAGCAGACAACAAGGTAAAGACGACAATGCTCGCGAATACAACCAAGCCCATTTTCCCAGACCCATTCCCACCGAGTCCAGCAATGGCCCCGGCAACGGCTGTCATGACCAGTACGACAACTGACATCTGGATCAAGTTGATAAAGATATCACCAATGAATTTCAAGTTTGTTGCCCATGGGCCAACGACAGAACCAAAGATAATGCCGGCAACTGTGGCAATGATGATCCACATGGTCAAAGAAAGCCCTGATTTGCCTTTCATAATATCGCTCCCTCTCCCGAAGCTTTCGTTCGTTTAAACAAAAAGAGCCTGAACAAGCCGGAAATGCTCCGACAAGTTCAGACTCCCTTGTCCTCTTTCTATGCGGTTAAAAGACCGGGCTGCCGATTACTGGCATCACAGTTCTACATCACGGTTGCAGTCTTTGGAATAGATGTAGATATAGTCTTCCGTGCCAACGGCGTAGCAGCCCTGCGGGCAGTAAGAATCCATGAATACATAATCGCCCTTCTTGAGCGGGATCCACTGATCATCCAAGAGATACATGCCCTTGCCTTGGAGGAACAGCATGCCATGCTGCTGCAAATGCGTCTCTGCGTAGCCATGCGATGCACCCGGCTCGAACTTGAGGATGTGCATGTTCATATCAAAGCCAAGATCCGTTGCCGACGGCAGGAAATCTTTGCTCTGTGCATTCTTCATGCCCTCATAGTCCATGTAGGGAACATCATTGATGTTGCCGACTACTGTGTGAGCGCTCGTTCCTTCAAGCGGGATATAGCGACGGCGATAGACATAGAGTCTGGCATCTTTACCGCTCTTGTTCTCGAACGTGAATGGCTTATCTGCCGGACTGAAGATGTAGCCGCCTTCCGTCAGTTCTGCTTCTTCATCTGCATTCTTGACGTTCACCGATCCGCTTATGACATAGAGGAACGACTCGATGCCATTGCCACCAATGCCCGTGTTCTTGCCGCCTGCATGTGCCGTGACAAGATAATCGGCAAATGTAGCGCCCATCTGCGGCGTGCCGAGGATCGTGACATCACAATCCGAATAGCCCGGAACAACGTTCTTGACGAGTCCGTCCGGTTCCAGGATGACATAGCCATTGCCAATGACAGAACGATTCGTCAGGATGTCTTTACGGTAACCCGTCTGACCATTCAAGTAACTCATATCGAATACTCCCTTTCCTAGAAAACAAAAGTTTGAAATTTATTTTTGGTCGGCTGCCGCCAGGAGCTCTGGTAAGATATCCTTCATGTCGGCAACGACTTTGTAATCAGCAAAACCGAAAATCGGGGCTTTGGGATCTTTGTTGATGGCAATGACCAAAGGATCTCCCTTGATTCCCTCCGTGAACTGGATGGCACCGGAAACGCCACAGATCAGGCAGGCTTCTGGTCGGATAACCGTACCGGATTCACCAATCTGTGCCTCAAAATCAATCCAGTGCTGATCGGCCATCGGACGGCTGCCAGCAAATGCAGCATTGATTTTTTGTGCATAAGATTTTGCCAGACTGAAGTTTTCTCCTTCTATGGCGCCTTTGCCAACACAGACCACACGCTTTGCCCCCAGAAGGTTACCTGCCGACTGGCTTTCTTCAAAGTCCAGAACCTCAAGAGCCGATGTCAGATTTTCCTTTTCGATGACCTGGATCTTCGGCGTCCCTGTCTGGGGTGCTGCTTCGTAGGAGCCTGGGATCAACGTGATGATTGCCGGCTTTGTCGTGATATCACACGTAACGAGTCCCTGACTGCCAAATGAGCTCTTGATCTGATGGACGACTACCTTGCCATCTACGGCTTCTGGCTTCAGTTCTTTGCAGGCTGCTGTCATGCCCGCGTCGAGCTTTACAGCAATACGCGAAAGCAAAGCTCTTGCCTGATGCTCCGACGGCGCAAGAATCGTCGACACATCATGGGAAGTGATGACATCTGCAATGACCTTGCTCAGCACATCCGTCTGCATTTCACCAATGCCGACCGTATGCAGGAGAATAACATCCGAAACGCCATCCAGCTTCAGTGCATCTTCATACGAAGGTGCCTGGTCATCAGCGGCGAGAACGGTGATGGTTTCTCCAGAAACTTTTGCGACTTTCTGTGCGGCAGTGACGAGCTCGGCTGTCTCCGGATTCAGACCGTTCTTGGTGATCTGTGCATAAACAACAATCTCAGACATCCTGCTCACTTCCTTCCAAAAGTTTCTGGATCTTTACGGCGATTTCCTTCGGAGTACCTGTAATCTCCTTCGCCTGCTTATTTGCCTCTGGCGCTGGATATACATCCGTGACGACAGACTTGACTTCCAGGTTCTCGAGGACGGATGGATCGCAGTCCTTCCCCGTCAAGACATGGATCTCTTTGTGGTTCGCTTTCATCTGCGCACGCAGTGTCGGGAGTTTCGGTTCATTGCAGCCAAATGGTACCGCTAAGAGGACTGCTCCTCTTGCCTTGATTTTCAACGTCCCCTGCTGCACCTTTTTGCCGATAAGCAGTGCACCGTCTCCATCCGGCTCTACGGATACGGCATCGGCGACATCTGGCATGCCGAGAAGTTCGGCGAGCATAGCGCCAACCTGGCCGGTTGCACCATCACTGGATTCCGCTCCCGTGAAAACGATGTCGTATGATTTGCGTTTGACAAAATCGGCAAGTACACGAGCCGTGCCGAGTGTATCACGACCGGCAAAGCTGCGGTCGCTCAGGAGATACGCCTCATCTGCCCCAAGGGCTAGACACTTCTTCAAGGATGTCGCTGCACCATCCGGCCCCATCGTGTAGACATCGATACTGCCATCCGTTGCTTTCTTGAGCTGAGCAGCCATCTCCATCGCATTCAGATCACAGGGATTCATATCGCACGTTGCATCGATACGACGGACACTATGCGTAACCGGATCGATTTCTACATCTTCACTGACGGGAACATGTTTTATACAGATTGCTATCTTCATGCATCATCCGCCTCATTTCTTCAACAGTCTCGAGAATGCCCATTCTTCGAGGAGCAATGTGCTTTCGCCTCGCATGATGTATTTTGCCAGATCACGGCTGACTGCCGGTGCCTCGATGACACCATTTCCGCCATAGCCCGTGGCCAGGAGATAGTTCTTGACCGGCGTGTCACCAATGATTGGCAGGAAATCGCGTGGCTCTGCACGATAAGACAGCCACGATGAACTCAGGCCTGCATCGACTAAGCCAGGAACATTCTTTTCCATCTGCTCGAACAGGAACTCAATGAAATAATCATCTGTGCCGCCGCGCTCCGGCAGTTTATCCGGATCCCACTGGCCTGCATGCATTGGATTGTCCAGGTCCATCGACAGATGCGATTTACAGATGAAGATGTTGTTACCGGCGCGCAACGCATAGAATGCCGGGAATTTCAGGATGGGGAATACATAGTCGAGCTTTTCAGATGGTGCCATGAAGAATGCTTCTGCCTTCGTGTGCCAGATTGGCACTTCAAGGTCGACCATCTTGCCCGTGAAGCGGCTCCACGGCCCCGTGCAGTCCACGATGACATCATAAGCTTCCTGTTTGCCTTCCGATGTCGTAATGCCAACAGCTGCTCCACCTTCTACCTTGATATCCGTAACACCAACACCGATGATGACGGTTGCGCCATTCGCTTCCATCTTGCTGGCAAAATTATTGGAAATCATCGTACCATCGAAGTACCCATCATCTGCCGTATAGCCTGCACCGATAATGGAATCCGGATCAATCATCGGAAGAATCTTCTTGATTCGGTCTTTATCCGTGATGTATTCACCCGTGTAACCTGCGGATTTTGCCAGTGCAATACCTGTCTTGATGCGTTTTTCGTCTTTTTCATCCAATGCACAGACCAGCGTGCCCGTCTTGTCAAATCCGGCCGATCCCTTTTTTTCCTGCTCCATCTTACAGTATGTCTCAAAACCATAAAGGCGGACATCCCAATAGCGATTATTCAGGGAATCATCGAACAGGCATACCGTGCCAGCTGATTTCGATGTCGTGCCAGCACCGATGCGGCCTTTTTCATAAAGCGTGACTTCTGCATCATCATAGAGGCTCAGATTATAACCAAGAGCCGTACCAGAAATACCGCCGCCGATAATGCAAATCTTCTTCTTTGCCATAATGTCTTCTCTCCTATCCTAATACAGAATATCCTATCCTTATTCTTCACTAAGGCGGCGTAAGGTGGCCGCTAAAAGGTCTGTGCCCTTAGCAAGATCATCCATATCAATAGATTCTTTCCGGTCATGACTGATGCCATCTTTACAGGGGATGAAAATCATCGCTGCATCTGTGATGTCCCCCAACATCAGGCTGTCATGATAAGCACCACTGATCATATCGAGTACAGGAAGCTCCAGTTCTTTTGCACTTTCATGCAAGAGTTCTCGGATGCGCGGACTGCAGATGTACGGTGTATCGTTATTCAGCTGTTCCAGTTGATAGGTAACACCGCGGTTCCTTGTGATTTCATCAATCTTTCCCTGCAATGTCTCGACCAAGTCATCCTTATCCTGTGCCGAGATGGAGCGGATATCGATGGAGAAATCCGCTTGCCCCGGAATGACATTTGCTGCGCCAGGGTCCAATTTCATCGCGCCGACTGTTCCCGTGATGTATTCACTATCTGAGGCTTTCGCTAAGCGCTCGAGTGCCAGAGCAATCTCAGCTGACGCCATAAAGGCATCGCGGCGATCCTCCATACTCGTGCCGCCGGCATGCGATTGAATGCCATGAATCTCGCATCGCAGATTTGTCGGTGCACAAATGCCAGTGACAATACCAACAGAGATGCCCTTGTCCTGCAAGATCCTGTTTTGCTCGATATGCAGCTCAAGACTTGCGTGGACCTTCGGCTTTGTAGAAAAGTCTCGATTGAATCGCTCTGGCTCAAAACCATCATGACTGAGGACATCAAAGATGCTCTCACCAGCCGTATTTCTTGCGTCCTTTAAATCTTGCTGATGAATGCGACCGACAATCGCGCGACTGCCAATACAGCACATCCCGAAACGACTCATTTCCTCTCCAGCATAAGCATTGACGAAGATACTCCGTTTCGGCTGATAGCCATCACTTTTCATCATGCGGATAACTTCCAAGGCTGCGAACACACCAGCCATTCCATCATAGCGCCCACCATGCGGAACCGTATCGATATGTGAACCGGTCCAGACAGGAGGACATTCTGGATGACGCCCTTTATATTCTCCATAGATATTGCCGACGCAATCCTCATGGATCTCAAGGCCGAGGTCATGCATTTCTTTCTTTAAATATTCGCGAGCTCGATAGAACTCCTTTGTATAGACGGCTCGGGTTGTACCTTCTCCAGGCGTTGCATTGAAGGTATCGATTCTCATTAGCCAATCATTCAATTGTGCTGCATCTGCTTTCATAAAATCGTACCTCCTAAATAGACAAAGCGGCGCACGAGTAACATTTTACTTTACTAATGCGCCGCTGCATCTTTTATATCGCCTTTTATGGTTACAGTATAGCGGGAATGCGCTTGCTTAACAATATACATACTGCATATTTTGACTGTATACAATTAGGCATATTGTATACTATAAAAATCAAGCCATGAATCTTTGAACGAATCTTTGCTGTTTAAGTCCCCATACATGCAAGGAACATCTTTTGCCTAATTCTAACATGACATGGTACAATAGAATCAACGATACCAATCCAGAACGACAAACAAAATCAGGAGTGATTACCATGAAAAGATATGCCCTTATCCCCGCGCTTGCGCTCACAGCCTTTGCTGTCTCCCTGTCCGCGATGCCGGTGGCCTCTGCCTCGTTTGGCACGGGCATCGGCGTCTCGTTCCCGACCTCGGGCTCGCACAGCAGCGAGATTGTGCCGTCGTACGCGGCCTTCAGCTTCGACAGCATTGTCGAGGAGCTGACCGTCGAGGAGAAGCACGGCCGGCTCGTCATGGAGCTCAAAGTCACGAATGACGGCGACAGCGACTACTCCGTCGCCCACCGCGACGGGCAGGTCTACGACTTCGCCATCCTCGACAAGAATGGCAAGACGCTCTACCGCTGGTCGGACGGCATGGCCTTCACGCAGGCCCTGACGAGCTCTTCCGTCGCCGCCCACAAGAGCGAGGTCTACACGGCCGAGCTCGACCGCAAGGCCTACCGCAAGATCAAGGACGACGCGGTGCTCGTGACGGCCTGGCTCGTCGACACGCCCTATAAGCTCACGACGCGCATGCCGACAAAAGTCGGCAGCTCCACGCCCGTGACCCTGCACGGCGGCATCGTCATCGGCAACGGCCCCTGGTATGACGACTGAGCCACGCCCAGAGCCCGCGCTATATGTGACAAAACGCCATGGTTATGCTATATTATAGGAAAATAGTTTACAACCTGTATGTATCTTTGCAAAGGATGTGTATCATTTTTGGACAATACTGACGCGGGCCTATTGCTCGTCTTACTCCTGTTACTGCTGCTGGCCAACGCCTTTTTCTCGCTCATCGAGACGGCCCTCACAGAGAGCCACCGCGGACGGCTCGAGAAGCTCGCCGAAGACGGCAATCAAGATGCCGAGGCAGCGCTCGGCCTGCTCGAGAACGTCGAAGCGCCGCTCTCGCTCGTCCAGGTCGGCATCACGCTGACTGGCATCCTCATGGGCATCTGCACCGGCGCCTTCATCGCGCCGTACCTCGCCAGCTTCATCGCCTTCCTGCCGCATGCCACGACGATTGCCATGCTCTTCAGCATCGTCGTCGTGACGTACATCACCCTGCTCTTCAGCGAATTCCTGCCGAAGAAGAAGGCCGCACAGAACCCTGAGCACATGCTCATGAAGTACCATGGCATCGTCGCAAGGCTTACGCGCCTCGCGCGCCCCTTCATCCGCTTCCTGTCCGGCTCTGCGGGCGGCGTCCTCCTGCTGCTCGGCATCAACCCGCACGTCGAGGACACCGTCACCGAAGACGAGGTCAAGGACCTCATCGAGCAGGGCACCGAGGACGGCACCTTCGAGAAATCCGAGCAGGCCATGGTCGACCGCATCTTCCACATGAGCGACCAGACCGCCTACTCCCTGATGACGCCGCGCACCCAGATGCTCTGGCTCGACCTGACCGACTCCCTGCGCCACAACCTGCGCATCATCCGCGAACATCCGCAGAACGTCTTCCCCGTCGGCCGCGAGAATCTCGACGACTTCTGCGGCGTGCTCTACGCCAAGGACCTCCTCAACGCCTCGCTCGAGCGCAAGTCCCTCGACCTCGCGCAGTACATCCGCAAGCCCATGTTCGTGCCGCGCTCGATGGAGACCTTCCGCGTGCTCGCCAAGTTCCGCGACACCGGCATCCACGAGGCCATGGTCCTCGACGAGTACGGCGGCGTCGTCGGCTTCATCACCCTCAACGACATCCTGCAGGAGATCATCGGCGACTCCATGTCCAACGTCGAGCCCGACCCGATCCAGTTCACCCCGCGCGACGAGCACTCCTGGTACGTCGACGGCCTCTGCTCCATCGACGACTTCAAAGAGCGCTTTGACATTGCCGAGCTCCCCGACGAAGACCACGACCACTACCAGACCATGGGCGGCTTCCTCACATCTTACTTCGGCTACATCCCCAAAGTTGCCGAGAAATGTGAGTGGAACGGCTTCACCTTCGAAGTCGTCGACATGGACCGCGCCCGCATCGACAAAATCCTCGTCACCCGCGAGGAAAAACACGACGATGCCCCCGCAGCGCCGTCCGATGAAAAAAAAGAGAGCGACAAGTAAATCACCATAAACTAAGAAAAACGAGACTGCAACCTGGATGCAATAGCATCTGGTCTACAGTCTCGTTTTTTTAATTCAGCGACTCAAGAAATCCGCAAGCTCGTGCCGTCGTGAAGCATGAACAGGATGCTCTCTTTGACATTCTTGCCGAGGATGGACTCGACGGCTTCGCGGTAGAGCTCGATCTGCTTGGCGTAGTGGCGGCGAATCTTTTCGGGGGTGGTGTCGCGGTCGGTCTTGTAGTCGAGCAGGACGAGGCTGCCGTCGGCTTCTTCGAAGAGGACGTCGATGACGCCCTGGACGAAGATCTTCTCGCTGCTGCCCGCGTAGGCGGGGTTGACCTCGCCGACGGGGATCATGCGGCTGAAGAGCAGCTCGCGCCAGACGCGCACGGCCTGCTGCATGCGCTGGCCGAGAGATGACTGACAGAAGGATTCGATGCTCGTGTAGTTGACGGCAGCCTCGTGGCCGGCGGCAATCATGCCGGTTGCTTCCATGCGGGCGACCTGTGCGCGCAGGCCCTCGCGCGTGAGGTCGCCGTGCAGGTCGAGGTTCTGCATGATGCTGTGCATGAGCGTGCCGCGCTCGGCAGGTGAGAGCCGACCTTTCTGCTGCAGGAACTGCGGGCGGCGCCAGACGGGCGGCGCTGCCGGTGCGATGGGCAGGGCGGCTGGCTCGTCTTCGCGCAGCGACTCGGCAAAGCGCTGCTTGATCTCGGAAACGGTCATCTTGGCCGTGATGCCCGGCAGTTCTTCGGCATCGTAGTGCCAGCTCAGGCGCTTCTCGACGAGTTCGCGCTCAGGCGAGGCCGGCAGCGCCCTGCCCTCGCGCACGGCCTGCAGGGTCGCGTCGAACTCCTCCTGCTCCTCCCGCGGCTGTATCGCCTCGGCGCTGAGCAGGTTGACAGCAAAGTGAGCCGCCGGCTCGACGGCATCGAGCATCTCGCCCCAGTCCACGCCGGCCGCCTCGCGGATGGGGGCACCGTCGGTATGGCGCGCCACGGCCGGTGCAATCCAGTCGAGATAGCTGTCCGCCTCGCGGATCATACCGTCCGGCAGGGCGAGCTCGCGGCTGTCGAGGCTGCGCACATAGCGGGCAGCCTGCTTCTCCCATTTTGCCGCGGACAGGGTGCCCGTCAGGATGAGCTTTTCGCGCGCGCGCGTCATGGCGACGTAGAGCACGCGCATCTCCTCGGCCTTCGTCTCCGCAACGATGCGCGCGCCGATGGCCTGATACGGCAGGGTGTCGTACATCTGCCGCCCGACTGTCGAGCGCTCGACGAGGCGCGGGCCGATGCCGAGCTCCTTGTGCAGCAGGAAGGTACCCCTCGCGTCGAGCTGGTTGAAGCCCTTAGCGATGTCGGCGACGATGACGACGGGGAATTCCAGTCCCTTGCTCTTGTGGATGCTCATGATGCGCACGACGTCCTCGCTGGCGCCGAGCGTGCGCGCGACGGAGAGGTCCGTGTCGCGCTTGCGCAGGTCTTCGAGAAAGCGCAGGAAGCGGAAGAGCCCGCGGTAATTCGTCTTCTCGTACTCGGCGGCGCGGTCAGCGAGCATGCGCAGATTGGCCTGGCGCAGCAGGCCGCCCTTGAGGCCGCCGACGTAGTCGTAGTAGCCCGTCTCGCGGTAGAGCTTCCAGATGAGCTCCGGCACGCTGTGGCTCACAGCGTAGCTGCGCCAGCGGTTGAGGGCGGCGCAGAAGTCGGCCGCGCGGTCGGCGAGCCCCTCCTCGAGCGGCGTCTCCGGCGAGTGGCTGCGCAGCAGGGCGCCGAAGAGGTCTTCATCGGGGACGGACATGCGCAGGCGCGCGAGCTCCTCCATCGTGAAGCCGCCAATCGGTGAGACGAGCACGGCCGCCAGTGGGATTTCCTGCCGCGCATTGTCGATGGTCTTCAGCAGGGCGAGCACGAGCCGCACCTCATTGGCCTCGAAATAGCCGCCATCGACGTCGGCATAGGCCGGGATGCTGTTCTTGCGCAGCAGCTCGAGCAGGGTATTCGCCTTGCCCTTGACGGCGCGCAGCAGCACGGCGATATCGCGGTACGCGAGCGGACGATAGCCGCCCGCATCCTTGTCGAAGACGCGGCAGCCCGCCTCTATGAGGCTCGCGATGCGGTCGGCTATGTGCTGAGCCTCGAGCTCGAAGCCCTCAAGCTCCTCACCGCCCGCATCATCTTCCTCTTCTGGCGCAGCCGCCTGTCCGAGCCCCGCAATCCCCTGCTCCGGCTCGCCGCGCAGGATGAGGTCGAGCTCCATGGGCCCCTTGAGGCTTTGCTCGGCCTCGGGATATGAGGCGCCCGGATAGAGCCGGCTCTTCTCGTCGTACTCAATCTCCATGGCCTCGCGCGTCATGACCTGGTCGAAGATGAAGTTGATCGGCGCGAGGACCTCGGCGCGGCTGCGGAAGTTCTGCTTCATCGTGATGAGCTGGTCCATGTCCTCTGCGCCCGGGTTCTCGGGATAGGCGTCGTACTTCGCCTGGAAGAGGTACGGGTCGGCAAGGCGGAAGCGGTAGATGCTCTGCTTGACATCGCCGACGGTGAAGCGGTTGTCCGCGCGCGCGATGAGGTTCAGGATGGCCTCCTGGACACCATTCGTATCCTGGTACTCGTCGACCATGATGACGGCATACTTCTCGCGCAGGTCCTCCGCTGCATCCGTGCGCAGTGCCTTGCCCCGCTCGCCGCGGAAATCTGCCTCAGAAGCTCCAGCAAGCGCCTCCGGGTCGCGGCAGAGCACGGCGAGCGCGAAGTGCTCGAGGTCGCTGAAATCGAGGACATTGCGCTCCTTCTTGGCTGCCTGCAGTGCGTCGATGAAGGCTGTCGTCAGGTCGACGTAGCGGCGCACGGTCGCGCTGCACGCCCTGATATCTTCCAGCACGGATGCTTCCGTCTCAGCCAGATAGCGGTCGCGGGCATCCGTGAAGATCTTCTTGGCCTCGTCACGGCTCTTCTCGAAGGCCTTGCGGATATCCGGGAAAGCATCGCGCAGCGCCTCGTACTTCTTGCCGCGCAGCACGGGCTGCTTCCATGACTTAGCCGCGGCGCAGAGCGCATCCCAGCCGCCCGGCTGTTTCTCGGCAAGCGCCGTGCGGTAGGCTGTCTGCACCTCCTCGAGCTTCTCGATACAGCCCTGCAGGTATTCGACATACGGCTGCCAAGCCGCGAGCAGAGCCGCCTCTTCCTCCTCGGGGCGGCCGCCCGTGCGTACAAGCGCACAGGCCGCCTCATAGGCATGGATGCTGCGCTCGATCTCCCGGCCCACCGCCTCCACGATAGTCGCGGTCCACGGCGTCTGCCAGAAGTCCGCCGCCTCTGCCTCATAGCGCTCCTGCTGCTGGCGCAGCCACGCCTTCGGGAACGGCTGGCTCTGGCAGAAGTGATAGAGCTTGAGCACGGCTTCATAGACGGCCTCGTCGCCGTGGTCATCGCCGTAATCGTCGACAAACTCGAGGAAGTCCTGCCACCTTGCCTTGCCGGCCTCGTCCTCCGGCATCTTATAAGAAGTCTCGAGCAGTTCCTCGAGCACGTCGCGGCGCATCAGGACCATCTCCTGGTCGCTGGCCAGCCGGAACTGCGGGTCGACGTCGATGGCGTCGATGTTCTGGCGGATGACCTTCTGGCAGAACGCGTGGAACGTGCAGATGGAGGCGCCGGACAGCAGAACAATCTGGCGCTCGAGCCAGGCGGCTGTCTCGCGGTCATCCGTCTCCAAGAGCTTCTTCTGCAAGGCCTTGTCGATGCGCTCGCGCATCTCCGTCGCCGCCGCATTCGTGAACGTCACGACGAGCATCTCATCGACGCTGCACTCGCGCGCCAGGAGCTGCGCGATGATGCGGTCGACGAGCACGCGGGTCTTGCCGGAACCGGCCGCCGCTGCGACGAGGATGTTGTGGTGGCGCGCCTCAATCGCTTTCTTCTGATCCTCTGTGTATTGCATCGAGCAAATCTTCCTTTCCTGTGCACGAAGCCATCTTCTCTTCCAGCACCGCATCGTCCTCCGGACCGATGTCGCGGTACGCATAGCCCTCGATGTCGGGGTCGAAGCCGCAGACATCGCGGTATTCGCAGTAGGTGCAGGCCGTCTGTTCCTTCTTCGCCTTGAGGCGGTACGGGCTCGCGCTGATATCGCCACCGAGGATGGCCCGCCCCGTATCGCGCAGGATGTAGTCGACGTACGCGAGCATGAGCTCGAATTCCTCCGGCTTGCGGATGTAGCCGCGCTTCCTGCTGTTGCTGTCGAAATCCATGACAGGCTTGCCATCAGGGCCGATGACATCCTTCTTCTTCTCGTCCTTTACCTTGCTGAGTCCCGGCTTGATGAAGGAGAAGCTCGCATCGATGGCCTTGGCGACATCGAGGTCGGCCAGCACCCAACCCGGCATGCGCAACTCGGCGTTGACGCGCTTCTCGAGCTCTGCCTGCGTGTACTTCTGCCGCGTCTGCAGCAAAGGATTCTGCAGGAACGCGTAGAGGATGCCGGCCGGCAGGCGCTTCTCCCCCTTCTCCTTCAGGAGCTCGCGCCCGACCATCATGTAGACGAGCAACTGCAGCCTGAGGCCGTAGTAGACCTCGAAGAGGTTGATGGCGACATGGCCCGTCTTGTAGTCGAGGATCAGGTAGTACGGCGCGCACTCGTGCAAATCGAGGCGGTCAATCTGCCCCTTGAACGAGAGGGCGTAGCCGTCGCCGAGCGGCAGTGGCTTCAGGTGGACCTCGTCATCTGGATGGCCGAACGCCTCCTCGAAGAAGGCCGGCTGGAAGGCCGAGACAGCCGCCCAGGCCGACAGATGGCCGACGGCCTGCTCCGCCGTCTTCTCGATGCGCTTCTTGAGGTGACGGTAGTTGTCGCGGCTCAACAGGATTTCGCTCTGCAGGCGCGGTGCCAGCGTGTTGACGAGCTCCTCGCAGAGCACGGCGCGCTTCTCCTCCGGCACATCCTGCCAGCGGTTCGCGTAGTCGCGTTTGACGATGCTGCCGTACTCCTTGAGCACGGCGTGCAGCAGCTGCCCGAGGTCCATCGAGCGGAACTGGTATTCGCGGCGCTCCTGCAGTTTCAGGCCGTAGGCCGCGAAGTGCGCAAAGGGGCACTGGCGGAACTTCTCGAACTGCGTCACGCTGCCGCGCAGGACCGTTCCCTTGGCAAAGATCTGCTCCGCCAGTTCCTTCGGTATCCTGCCCGCGCCCGACCGCGCAAAGAGGCCTGCGAGGGCGAGCTGCAGCGGACGCTGCCACTCCTTCTGCCCCATGGCCCAGTTGTAGACATCGCGCCAGCAGGGCTGCATCGCCTGGTGCTCGCGCTCGCCGCGCAGGGCATTGGCGAGGCCAGAGAGCGCCGGACGCGGTGCCGCCAGCAAGAGATCGTCATCGCGCCGCACGGTCTCCAGCGGGATGGAGAGGAACGCGGCCTTCGGGAAGAGCTCGCGCATCTTCTTGACGAGCGGCGACGGCTGCAGGCCATTGCCCTCGGCATCGGCCAGCGCATAGGAAATCCAGAGGTAGTCGCGCGCCTCGGTGAAGCCGCGGTAGAGCAGGAATTTCTCGCCGAAGCTTTTCTCGTGGCCGCCGCGCGAAATCGTGTGCTCCTCCTCACCCTCCTTCTGGCAGGCGGCCAGTGTCTCCGCGATGTGCAGGCGGTCGGCATCCGAGAAGATGCCCTGCTCGCGCACGCGGCGCGGCATCGTCGCGGCGTCCGCACCGAGGATGTAGAGGCCACGCATGTTGTCGAGACTGTTCTGGTCGAAAGAGGCCAAGGTCACGTAGTCGAGCCCCGGCGGGATCAGCGAGATTTGCAGGGCATCGAGGCCGTCGCTGAGGACAGCCTCGTAGTCGGACAGCGTCATCTTCTCTGTGCCACTGACCTCGACGAGCTGGTCGAAGAGCGCCATGCTGTCGTCCCAGAGCTGGCGGTGTTCCGCCGCGTCGGCGAGTCGTCCCTCCCGCTCGGCGACCTCCGCCCACTCCTGCAGGCGGGCCGGCACCTCGAGCTGCACGAGGAAATCGTAGAGCGCCAGCGTGTAGCCGCGGACATCATCGGCCGCGCGCAGGGCCGCCTCCAGTGCGGAGAGCGCCTCGACGGACTGGCGGCGCAGCGAGTCGATGAGCGCGAGCGTCGAGGCCGTATCCTCGTCGACCTGCTCGCCGTCGTCTAGGCTGTAGCGGCGGTGCCAGTCCCAGGGCTCCTGCTGCTGCCAGCGCTTGCGGCCGCGAATGCCAAACTCGAGCACGTAGTTCTCGAGCCGGTCAATATCCTCGCGCACCGGCGGGAAGAAGCCCGTGCGCAGGCAGCGGAAGACCGTCTCATAGCGCCAGTCGCGCGCGACGACCTCGATGGCCGACCGCATGAGCTCCGCCAGCGGGTGGTGGATACTCGGCCGCTTCGCATCCTCGAAGAACGGGATGCCGTAGTCCTCGAAGACGAGACGCACAAGGTCGCCATACGCTTCGCCATCGCGCACGAGCAGGCCGATCTCGCGGTAGTGCCAGCCCTCGTCGCGCACGAGGCGCAGGATATCGGCCGCCGCACTCTCGACCTCGAGCCTCCTGTTGGCCGCCTCGACGAGCTGCACGCCCTGCTCCTCGGACTGGGCTGAGCCGCCGTAGCGGAAGAGCTCCTGCTCCATGCCGCGCAGGACGCTCGCTGGCGCAAAGCGGTGCTGCTCAGTGAGCAAGTGGATGGGTATCGGACCGCGATAGCCGAGCTCCTCGCACGCCATGCGGCGGATGGCCTGTAGCGTCCGGTACGGCCGGTTGAAGAGCGCCGTCTCCTGCAGGTTCTCCGGCAGGTCGAGCCGAACGCGGCCATCGCCTTCTGCAAGGCCGGCCATCGGCAGGACGACGTGGACTTTCGCGGCCGTCATGATGAGGGAGCGCAGCACGGCCATCTCCTGCGGATTGAAGAAGATGAAGCCGTCGAGCCAGACCTCCGCCCCCTTTATGAGCGGCGCTTCGGGGATGGCTTCGGCGAGCTGGTTCATCATGTCCTCCGCATCGTTGGCCTTGCCCTGCATCTCTGCCGCGAATTCATCCGTCAGGAGCGCCATCTCCTGCAGCTTGCCTGCCAGACGCTCATTGCCCTTTGCCAGCTCGTCCGCCGCTTCGCGCAGCACATCTGTCGTCAGCCGGTAGCTCTTGAATTCCTGTATCACATCTGAGAGGCTCTCCGTAAAGCCGCGCTGGCGCACGGCGCGCGCGAAGACCTGCAGGTCCTTCTCCTTCTGGTGATGCACGAGGATCTTGCGCAGGAGCAGGCGCCGCCCGACCTCGCTGATGCGCGGCACCTTCATGTGCCCCGTTTCCAAGAGCACGTGGCGCGCAAAGCGGCGGAAACCGAAGACGTAGCTCCTGAGGAAGCCCTGTCCCTTCGGGATGCTCGCGGCGAGCTCGCGCTCCACCTTGAACGTCATGTGCTCCGGCAGGAGCAGGATGAGCGCGGGGCCCATCGGGGCCTCAGCCATGCGCTGCCGCATGGCCGCAAGGCAGGCGTGCGTCTTGCCCGTCCCCGCCCTGCCGATCGTGAAATCAAGTTCTGCTGTCATATCGTCCTCAACTTTCTGCCGTGCCTAGCTCGAAGTGAGCCGTGCTGCCGCCGCTCTTCGTCTTCATGACCTCGAGCCGCGCCGGGATGCGGCTGCGGAGCTCCTCGACATGCGAGATGATGCCGATGAGCCGCCCGCTTTTCTGCAATTCAAACAGGGCCTTGAGCGCGACGTCGAGCGTCTCGCTGTCGAGCGTGCCGAAGCCCTCGTCGATGAACATCGTATCGAGGCGCACGCCGCCCGCGCACGCCTGCACGACATCGGCGAGGCCGAGCGCCAGTGCGAGCGAGGCAAGGAAGGACTCGCCGCCCGAGAGCGTCGCCAATGGCCGCGCGTAGCCGGAGTAATGGTCGAAGATCTCCATGTCGAGGCCGCCCTGCTGATTGGCGCGCTGCCGCTGGCCGGCGTGAAGCTCATACTGGCCGCGGCTCATGATGAGCAGGCGCTGGTTGGCCATCTCCATGACATCGTCCAAGAGCGAGTGCAGCACGTACGTCTGGAATGAGACGCGGCTGCCTGTCTTGCCGCTCGCGAGCTCCGAGAGCCCCGTGATGCGCGCATACGTCTGCGTGAGCTCGCCGCTCTGCTCGCGCAAAGCATCGAGGTCCTTCTGGCGCTTCTGCCACGAGCGCAGCACCGTCTCGGCCGCAGATGACTCGCGCAGGGCCTGCTGCCATGCCGCCTGCGCCGCACTTGCGGCATCTTCCGCCGCTGCAAGGTCCGGCTTTTCCAACTTCTCGATTGTCTTCTGGCAATTGGTGAGATTGGTCCGCGCCGTGTGCAGGGCCTGCTCGTGCGAAAGGAGCTCGCGGCGCACCTTGTCGCGGTAGTCAGATGCGCGCCAGCTGCCCTGCAGCGCCTCCTCATAGGCCGCCTCATCCGCAAAGCCCGCCTGCGCCAGGCGTCCGGCAAAGCTCTGCTGCAGCGCCGTGGCCTGCTCCTGGCTGCGCAGCAGCTCTTCGCGCTTCGTCTTCCACGCCGACTGTGCTGCATGGTAGCGCGTATCGAGACTGTGGTAATCCTGCTCAGCTGCGACGGCCGCCTTCTCCGCGGCCTGCCATGATGCCTCGCGCTGCTGGTACTGGCGCGCGAGCTCCTGGGGCTCTGCCGGCAGTTCCCTGCCCGCGAGCTGCGCCTGCTTATCCTGCACGAGAGCCGCCGCAGCAGCGGCTTCGGCAGCACTAGCAGCAGCGCGCTGCTCGAGAGCGGCGACCCTTTCCTGCTGCTGCTTCTGTTCCTGCTGTTTGCGCTCGATTGCCTTCATGAGGCTGCCGTATCCCTCGGCGGCTTTCTGCGCGCCCTGCAGGGCAGTCTTGACCTTGGCGAGCTCTGCGGCCAGCTCGGCCGGCTCTCTGCCCGCGAGCTGCTTCACGAGTGCTTCGGCCTCTGCCTTGGCGGCGGCGAGCTTGCCGGACTTTTCCTGCGCTCTGGCAGCCGCGGCCTGATGCCGCTGCTCGAAGCTGCTGACGTCCGCTTCCTTCGCCTTGAGCATCTCGTCCGTGACGATCTCCGTCACGGCCTCGGCGAGCTTTGGATGGTGCGTCGCGCCGCAGACGGGGCAGGGCTCGCCCTCCTCGAGATGTTCGGCCAGCAGCACGGCGCGGGCCTCCTTGGCCAGTTCGCGCAGATGCGCGAGCTCTGCGCGGGCCGCCTGCCACTCCGTCTCTGCCTTCTTGGCAGCCTGCTCCGCCTGCTCATAGCCAGCCGCGGCTTCTCGGACGAGGGTCTCGCTCCTGGCGGCGGCCGCCGCCTTTTCCTGCTCCGCCAGGAGATTCTGCTGGCGGAGTTTCAGCGCGTCAACATTGAGCGCTTCCTTCTGCAGGGCTTCGGCCTCCTGCTGCAGTGCCTTGAACTCCTGTTCTGCTGCCAAGAGCTGCTGCTTGGCAGCGGTGGCCTCCTGCTGACCTTTCTCGCTGGCAGTCTGTTTTGCTGCCGCATCTCTTTTAGCCTGCTCGAGTTCTCTTGCGACCTTCAGCAGCCCCTGCAGCACGATGAGCTCTTCTCGTTCAGCGGCATGGGCCGGCTTCTGCTGCTGGACCATGACAAAGCGTTCCTCCGCCTGCTTGTAGGCTGTGGCGAGCTTTTTCCCCTGCTGCTTCAAAGCCTCGAGGTCCTGCCCGCGCTTGGCTGCATCCTGACGGGCCACCTGCAGCTGATTGGCGAGGTCCATGAGCGCCGCGGCACGGTCCGCGCGGTCGAGCAGGGCCTTTGCCTTTTCATCTTCAGTCACGATGCGCTCCCACTTCTGGACTTCTTCCGCGGCTTTGTCCGCCTGCGTGAATTTCGCCATCGTCTCACGGGCCGCATCGCGCTCTTTCTCGCACGCCTCCTTGCGGGACTGCAAGGCCGCTGTCCGCTTGGCAAGCGCCGCCGTCTGTTGCTCGCGCGCCGCGAGCAATGCAGCGAACTCCGCCTCATCTTTGGCATTGGCCTCTGCGAGGTACAGCCTCTGCTTCTCGGCGATGCCATCGTACGATTTGCTGACTTCCGCGGCCTTCTCCTTCAGCTTATCCTCGAGCTTCTGGTAGATTTCCGTGTTAAAGAGGACCTTCATGATCTCCTTGCGCGCACTCGTGTCGGCCATGAGGAAGCGGCGGAACTCGCCCTGCGGCAGCAGGACGACCTGGCGGAACTGCTTGCACTGGAAGCCAAGCAGCCGCACGATGCGCGCCTGCACCTCGCCGTCGCGCGTCCAGGACTCCATGACTTTGCCGTCTTTCAGCCGCTCAAGCACGACTTCCGGCGCCTGCCGCGCGAGCCCCGTGCCGCGCTTGGCCTTGCGCATGTACTCTGGATTGCGCCGGATGTGCCAGTGCGTGTCGCGCACGCAGAACGTCAGGTCGACATACGTATCGACCTCCGGCCCCGCCTCGCGGTTGCGCAGCATGCGCGGCGTGCGCGCCTCCGTCGCCGCTTCGCCGTAGAGCGCATAGCAGATGGCATCGAAGATGCTCGTCTTGCCCGCGCCCGTCGCCCCGTGGATCAGGAAGAACGGCTGCTCAGAAAGGATGGAGAAGTCGAGGCAGATTTTTTTCTGGTACGGCCCGAAGGCACAGATGGTCAGAATCTCGGGCTTCATTTCGCATCCCTCTCTTCCCGGTAAATCTCCTGCAGGCAGCCGTGCACGATGGCCTGCTGCTCCTCGCCGAGCTTCTCGCCCGTCATGTCCTCATAGTACTGGGAGAACAGTGTCTCCTCCGTGAGCTTCAGCACGGCCTGTCCCTCCTGCTCGCGCATCGACCCCTCGCGCTGCAGGTTCGGGTAGAGCACGTGCATGAGGTTCGGATAGATGGCCTTGAGCTTGTTGAACACATCGAGGATGATGCCGCGATCCAAGAGCTCCACCTCGACGTAGTCGTCCGACTGCGGATACACCGCGCGGTCGCCCTCGATGTCCGCGAAGAGGCCGCGCACGCGCCGGATGTCGTGCGGCGGCACGAGCGGCACGAACTGCTGCTCGACCTTGCCGCTGCCGTCAAGGTCCACAAGGAAGAAGCCCTTCTTCTGCTCTGCCTCATCAAAGGAGTACTTCATGAGCGAGCCGCTGTAGCGAATCGTGTCCGCACCGGCGCGCTGCGGATTGTGCAGATGACCGAGCGCCGTGTAGCAGAACGGGCGGAAGATGCCGGGCCGGATGTTCGACGAGCCACCAACTATGAGCGGCCGCTCCGAGTCCGAGCTCGTGCCGCCCGCTAAGAATGCATGCGCCACAGCAATCGAGCGCATCTTTTCAGACGCCCCTGACAGGCTCTTCTCGATGACCAGCTCATGCGCCTGCTCAAAGTCGAGCGCATCCGTCACGCCAAAAGCCGCCTTGACCGACGCCGGCTCCATGTACGGATAGAGGTAGATGGCAACGGGGCCGAAGTCATCCTCAACGATGACAGGGGCCATCTCCGCATCGAACCGCCCGCGCGCAAAGATGCCCGCCTCTCGCATGAGACGGCTGCCGAAATTCAGACGCGACTCGCTGTCGTGATTGCCCGCGATGTAGAACACCTTGACGCGCAGCTCCGCCATCTTCATGAGGAATTCGTCAAAGAGGTCGACCGCCTCGACAGGTGGCACACCGCGATCGTAGATATCCCCCGCGATGATGACCGCCTCCACGCCCTCCTCGCGGACAAACGGCACGATCTGCCCCATGATGATCTCCCGCTGGTCCGCCGTCAGATGCATGCCGTGGAAATACCGCCCGAGATGCCAGTCTGCCGTATGAATGAAACGCAAGTGAATCCCCCTCCTGTCCATCGTCGATTCTCTGTCCGATTGTCAGCGCTGCACCTTACATATTCTTGTGCATGACGTACTTGTCCGTAGCGGTGTCGAGCATCTCCTGCCAAGAAGAGAATTTCGTGGCCTTGCGGACCCAAGCATCCATCTTCTCCTCCGGCAGAGCCTCAAAGTCCTTCTGGTTCTCGATCTTGAAGCGGCTGCCCTGCAAGAACTTCTCGAAGGTGCGGAAGCGCGTGTACTTGCGCATGAACGAGGTGTCGAACACCTCATTGAAGTCGACGAGCTCCGGCATCGTCTGATGCGGCAGCTGATAGAATCCTGTAATCTTGATAGCCATACAAACTCCTCCTGATCAACCTGTATGTAGCATTGACTCCATTGTACCAGAAACACCACTGAGAAAAAAGTTTCAGCAGTGACCACAAAAATCTGCAAAAAAGTATTGACAGATACACTTGCAGTCTATTATAATAATATCTGTCGTTAGCGGTCACGCGAAGACGGGGGCATAGCTCAGCTGGGAGAGCGCTTGCATGGCATGCAAGAGGTCAGGAGTTCGATCCTCCTTGTCTCCACCATATTGAATAGCAAGAGTTAGAAGGAATCTTATCGATTTCATCTAGCTCTTTTTTGTATCCATGCCATACAAAAAGGCCGGGCAAATGAACATCTACTGTCCATTCGCCCGGCCTTCTTTTATGCCCAGTCTATTTCGCTGTCACGCAGTCTTGCCGTCAGATCTTGGCATACTCGAGGATGGCGCGCTTGTCGTACATGCGCTCGTAGTAGGTCTGGTAGTCGCCGCTGATGATGCCCATCCACCAGTCGCGGTGCTCGAGGTACCACTTGACCGTCTTCTTGATGCCGTCCTCGAATTTCGTCTCCGGCTCCCAGCCGAGTTCCGTGTGGATTTTCGTCGGATCGATAGCGTAGCGGCGGTCGTGGCCTTTGCGGTCGGTGACGTACTCGATGAGGTCTTCGGGCTTGCCGAGCTCCTTGAGGATGGTCTTGACGACGTCGATGTTGGCGCGCTCATTGTGGCCGCCGATGTTGTAGACCTCGCCAACGCGGCCTTTCTGCAGGATCAGGTCGATGGCATGGCAGTGATCCTCGACGTAGAGCCAGTCGCGGACGTTCTTGCCGTCGCCGTAGACCGGCAGCTTCTTGTCGGACAGCGCGTTGATGATCATCAGCGGGATGAGCTTCTCCGGGAAGTGGTACGGGCCGTAGTTGTTCGAGCAGCGCGAGATCGTCGTCGGGATCTTGTAGGTGCGATGGTAGGCCATGACGAGCAGGTCAGCACCGGCCTTCGAAGCCGAATACGGGCTCGACGTCTTGAGGTTCGTCTCTTCCGTGAAGAAGAGATCCGGGCGGTCGAGCGGCAGATCGCCGTAGACCTCGTCCGTCGAGACCTGATGGTAGCGGTCGATGCCGTACTTGCGGCAGGCGTCGAGCAGCACGCTCGTGCCGATGACATTCGTCTGCAGGAAGATCTCCGGATTCTCGATGGAGCGGTCAACATGCGACTCCGCCGCGAAGTTGACAACGATGTCCGGCTTCTCCTGCTCGAAGATGCGGTAGACCGCCCGGCGGTCTGCGATGTCCGCGCGGATGAACTTGAAGTTCTTCTTCTCCATCGCGCTCTCGAGCGTCTCGAGGTTGCCCGCATACGTCAGCTTGTCGACGCAGATGATGCGGTCACTCGGATGCTTCTTGAGCATGTAGTAGATGAAGTTCGAACCAATGAAGCCGGCACCGCCGGTCACGATGATATTCATATATGATTCCCCCTGTATTTCGATTGATGGCAGGACAAAAGCCCCGCACGCCCTCTATTATAGCGTAAATCCTAGAAGCATGCGGAGCTTTTTGTTTCTTTTTATTGATTTTTTGTTGTTTTTATCACTTAAACTCGACGAACTCATCGATGCGGGCGCCGCCCTTGGTCATGGGTTCGACGAAGCTGCGCCAGACGTTGAGGACGATGACGCGCGGATGGTCGCGGTCCTCGAGTGCTTTTTTAAGGGCCTCGGCGAATTCGTCCTGGGTGGAAACGGACTCAGCCTCGATGCCGAAACACTCGGCGTACTTGACGTAGTCCATCGGGTAGTCGAGTTCGCAGGCTATGTAGCGCTCCTTGTACATGACTTTCTGGAGCTGGCGGATCATGCCGAGGCTCCTGTTGTTGACGATCAGGGAGATGATCGGCAGCTGCAGGCGCGCGATCGTGTAGAACTCGTTGCCCGTCATCTTGATGCCACCGTCGCCGGCCACGTGGATGACGCGCCGGTCCCTGCCGTAGTAGAGCTGTGCGCCCATGGCGGCCGGCAGGCCGAAGCCCATCGTGCCTAGACCGCCAGAGGTCAGCCACGTGCGCGGCTCTTCGATGCGCAGGTGGAGCGCCGCCCACATCTGATGCTGTCCGACATCCGTCGCAAAGGCATACGGCTTGCCCTTCGTGCGCTGCATGACCTGATGCATCGCCCAGGGGACCGTCAGGCGGTTCTGGTGATAGTCGTAGGCGTACGACTCCTCCCACTTGTCAATCTGCTGCCACCAGTCCGTCAGGGCGGAATTCGGCTCGTGCTTCATGAGCAGCGAAAGGATGGTCTTCATATCGCCGGCGAGGCCGAGCGAGTTGCCCACGTTCTTGTCGATCTCGGCGGGGTCGATGTCGATGTGGATGAACTTCGTGTTCTCCGTGTACTTGTCGAGGTTGCCCGTCTGGCGGTCGCCAAAGCGGCTGCCGATGGCGACGACGAGGTCGGCCGCGGCAATCGCGTGATTCGCGGCCTTCTCGCCGTGCATGCCGGCAAAGCCGAGCGACTGCGGATGGGAGCGCGGTATCGCGCCGAGCCCCATGAGCGTGTGGACGACAGGCAGGTGGTACTTCTCGATGAAGGCGATGACCTCTTTCGTCGCACCGGCGGAGATGACGCCGCCGCCGACAATCGCCACGGGCCGCTTGGCCTGGACAATCTCGTCGGCCGCCTCTGCCGCGCAGATCAGGAAGTCAGCATCCGGTTTCCCGTGATGCTCGGGCTGCACGACCTGCGGCTTGTAGTCGACATCCGCGAAAAAGAGGTCGCGCGGCACATCGATGAGCACGGGACCGGGACGGCCATGGCGCGCCAGCGCAAAGGCCTTGCGCACGGTCGGCACGAGCTGGTCGGCATGCTTGACCTTGAAGTTGTGCTTCGTGATTGGCATCGTGACATCGAGGATGTCCGTCTCCTGGAACGCATCGCGCCCCAGGAGCGAAGTGTCGACCTGTCCCGTGATGGCGACGACCGGCACGGAGTCCATGAAGGCCGTCGCGAGGCCCGTGACGAGATTTGTCGCGCCGGGGCCCGACGTCGCGATGCAGACGCCGACCTTGCCCGAAGCGCGCGCGTAGCCGTCGGCTGCGTGCGCGGCATTCTGTTCGTGTGTCACGAGGATTTCCCGGATGTCCGGGTTCTCATAAAATGCATCGTAAAGCGGCAGGATCATGCCGCCCGGATAACCAAAAACCGTGTCGACTCCCTGTTCCTTGAGACAGAGAGCGACTGCCTTCGCTCCCTTCATCTGGCTTCCCCTTTCTGCCGTCTCTGCTGGCGCTCTGCGGTATCAGATGCGCTCGCAGATGACCTTCGTGATCTCTTCCGTATTGGCCTTCTGGAAGCCTTCCTTCCAGAGGTCCGGCGTGCGGTAACCGTCGGCCAGCGCCTTGTCGACTGCCGCCTCGATTGCCTTGGCCGCCTCTTCCTCATGCAGCGAGTAGCGCAGCAGCATGGCCGCCGAGAGGATCGTGCCCATCGGATTGGCGATGCCCTTGCCGGCGATGTCCGGCGCACTGCCGTGGATTGGCTCGTAGAGGCTCGTGCTCGTGCCGATGGAGGCCGACGGCATCATGCCGATGGAGCCGCCGACGACGGCCGCCTCGTCGGAGAGGATGTCGCCGAAGAGGTTGCCCGTGACGATGACATCGAACTGCGTCGGACGGATGGCCAGCTGCATCGCGCAGTTGTCGACGTAGAGGTTGTTGAGCTCGACGTCCGGATACGACTCTGCGACCTTGGCCACCGTGCGGCGCCAGAGGCGCGACGTCGCGAGGACGTTGGCCTTGTCGACCGACGTGACCTTGCCGCGGCGCAGCTTGGCCGTCTCGAAGGCGAGCTTCGCGATGCGATCGACCTCAGGAACGGAGTAGTTCTCGAGGTCCCAGGCGCGCTCGGCGCCGTTATGCTGCTCCGACTCGCACTTGTCACCGAAGTAGATGCCGCCGATGAGCTCGCGCACGATGACGAGGTCGACGCCCTTGACGAGCTCCGGCTTCAGCGGGGAGTACTCGACGAGTGCATCGGCTACTTTGACAGGGCGCAGGTTGGCGTAGAGTCCGAGGTTCTTGCGCAGGCCGAGGATGGCCTTCTCGGGGCGCAGCGCCGGGTCGACGTTGTCCCACTTGTCGCCGCCGACGGCGCCGAAGAGGACGCCGTCGGACGCCTTGCAGGCCTCGATCGTGTCATCTGGCAGCGGCGTGCCGAACTTGTCGTAGGCCGTGCCGCCGGCGTCTTTGTAGGTGTAGGAGAGCCCGAGGCCGAACTTCTCATCGACCTTCTTGAGGACTTCTACCGCCGAATCCGTGATTTCCTTGCCGATACCATCGCCCGGTATCACTGTGATCTTATATGACATATGTATCCCCTCTCTACTCTGACAAACGCAACAACAGGTTCTCAGTCTTTCTGGCCCTTGATGTAGTTGATGAGGCCGCCGGCCTTGGCGATATCCTGCACGAAGCCCGGCAGCGGATGGGCGTGGAAGACATCGCCCGTCGTCAGGTCTTCGATCGTGCCCGTCGCCGTGTCGACGCGCAGCTTGTCGCCCGCCTTGATCTTCTCGACATCCGAGCCGATCTCTAAAAGCGGCAGGCCGATGTTGATGCCGTTGCGGTAGAAAATGCGCGCGAAGCTCGCAGCGATTACAACGGGGATGCCCGACGCCTTGATGGCGACCGGCGCATGCTCGCGTGAGGAGCCGCAGCCGAAGTTGCGGCCGCCGACCATGATATCGCCCTCTTTGACATTCGGTGCGAAGCTCTCATCGATGTCGACCATGCAGTGCTTGGCGAGCTCTTTCGGGTCAAACGTGTTGAGGTAGCGGGCTGGGATGATGACATCTGTATCGATATTGTCGCCGTAGCGCCATACTTTGCCTTCTAATTTCATATTATTTAACCTCCTCCGGTGTTGCGATGCGTCCCAAGATTGCACTCGCGGCTGCGACCTGCGGGCCGGCGAGGTAGACTTCACTGTCGACATGGCCCATGCGGCCGCGGAAATTGCGGTTCGTCGTCGAGACGCAGCGCTCGCCGGCAGCCATGATGCCCATGTAGCCGCCGAGGCACGGGCCGCAGGTCGGCGTCGAGACGGCACAGCCGGCATCGATGAACGTATCGATGTAGCCACGCTTCATCGACTCCTTGTAGATGGCCGGACTGCCCGGGATGACGATGCAGCGCACGCGGTCTGCGACCTTGTGGCCCTTGAGAATGGAAGCCGCAATCTCCATGTCCTCGAGGCGGCCGTTCGTGCAGGAGCCGATGATGACCTGATCGATCTCGATTGGCTCCTTGATATCCTCGACGCGCTTCGTGTTGCCCGGCAGGTGCGGGAAAGCGACGACCGGCTTGAGCTCCGAGAGGTTGATATCGACTTCACGGCAGTACTCAGCATCTTCGTCAGCGGCAACCGGCTCATACGGCTTCGTGACGCGGGCATCGACATAGGCCTTCGTGATCTCGTCGAACGGGAAGATGCCGGCCTTGCCGCCCGCCTCGATGGCCATGTTGGAGATGGTCAGGCGGTCCGTCATCGTCAGTGCCTTGACGCCTGGGCCAGCAAACTCGAGAGACTTGTAGAGTGCGCCATCGACGCCGATCATGCCGATGAGCGTCAGGATGACATCCTTGCCGGTGATGTCGGCCGGCTTCTCGCCCGTCAGGTTGACCTTGATGGCCTCCGGCACCTTGAACCAGGCCTTGCCCGTCGCCATAGCTGCACCGAGGTCGGTCGAGCCGACGCCCGTCGAGAAGCCGTTGACGGCGCCGTACGTGCACGTATGCGAATCCGCGCCAATCGTCAACATGCCCGGTGCGACGATGCCCTTCTCCGGCAGGATGACGTGCTCGATGCCCACGCGGCCCTGCTCGAAATAGTTGACGATCTTGTACTTGCGTGCGAAATCGCGTACGATCTTCGCGAGCTCTGCCGACTTGATGTCCTTGGCCGGCTGGAAGTGGTCCGGCACGAGCGCGATCTTCGTGTTATCGAAGACCGGACGGCCGATCTCCTCGAATTTCGCGATGGACGGCGGTGCCGTGATGTCGTTCGCAAGTACCATATCGAGCTCACAGGTCACGAGCTGACCGGCCTTCACGGAATCGAGGCCAGCGTGTTTCGCGAGAATCTTCTCGCTCATAGTCATACCCATAGTATGCCCTCCTAATATATGAATATCTATCGAGTATTGTCCGGTTATTGGAAAAAACTTCCCCGACGTGTAGTTCGCCGGGGAAGCGTTGATTTCCTGTTCAGTTAGAAGGTGAATCAGTCTTTGGAGAGATCTGCACCATCTTTGAGCCACGGCATCATAGCGCGCAGTTCCTTACCGACCTTCTCGATCGGATGCTCAGCATGGAGGCGGCGCTCCATGAGGAAGTTGACGCGGCCAGCAGCCTTGTTCTCAAGCAGCCAGTTGCGAGCAAACGTGCCGTCCTGGATTTCTTTGAGGACTTTCTTCATTTCCTTCTTCGTGTCTTCCGTGATGATGCGCGGGCCTACCATGTAGTCGCCATACTCAGCCGTATCGGAGCAGGACTGGCGCATCTTCGTGAAGCCGCCCTCGTAGCAGAGGTCAACGATGAGTTTCATCTCATGGAAGCACTCGAAGTATGCCATCTCTGGCGGATAACCTGCCTCGACGAGGACTTCGAAGCCCGTCTGCATCAGCTGGCAAACGCCGCCCATGAGGACTGCCTGCTCACCGAAGAGGTCTTCTTCCGTCTCATCGCGGAACGTCGTCTGCAGTGCGCCGGCACGCAGAGCGCCGAGGCCTTTTGCATAAGCGAGGGCGAGGTCGAAGCACTTGCCCGATGCATCCTGGTGTACAGCGAAGACAACCGGAACGCCGGAACCTTCCGTATACGTGCGGCGAACGAGATGGCCCGGGCCTTTCGGAGCGACCATGAATACATCGACATCAGCCGGCGGAACGATCTGCTGGTAATGGATGTTGAAGCCATGTGCGAAGACGAGAGCGCTGCCCGGCTTGAGGTTCGGTGCGATTTCCGTCTTGTAGACATCAGCCTGCTTCTCATCCGGGATCAGGACCGTCGTGATGTCAGCCTGCTTGACTGCCTCAGCGACCGTGTAGACCTTCAGGCCGTGCTCTTCAGCGACCTTCTTGGACTTGGAACCCTCATAGAGGCCGACGATGACGTTTGCACCGCTGTCCTTGAGGTTCAGGGCATGAGCGTGACCCTGGCTGCCGTAGCCGATGATCGCGATCGTCTTGCCATTCATGAGTTCCCAATTTGCATCCTGATCATAGTAAGTTTTTGCCATAATACTCTCTCTCCTCACAATGTTCATAGATTGTATGCTCTCCGCGTTCCAACGCGATAAGGCCGGTTCGTATGACTTCCGCAATCCCATAAGGCTTCACGAGTCTCAGGAAAGCCGTGACCTTGTCGTCACTGCCCGTGATCTCGAAGACCAGCGTGTTGGATTCGACATCCACCACATGAGCCCGGAAGAGCTCTGCCATCTTCAAGACATCGAGCCGGTTGTTGTCATCCGCCTTGACCTTTATGAGTGTCATCCCGCGGCAAACAGCATTCTTCTCATCCAGGCGCTGCACCGCACGGACAACCGGCATCTTCTCGAGCTGCTTGATCATCTGCTCGATGAGGTTCTCATCGCCATGCACGACGACCGTGATGCGCGAGAAATCCGGTGTCTCCGTGACGCCCACCGACAGGCTGTCGATGTTGAACTCGCGTCTGGAAAACATGCTTACAACACGCACGAGAACACCAGTCTGGTTCTCGACAAAGACCGACAAGACGTGTTTCATGGACCCATCTCCTCTTCGAATTGCTGATACCACGAATATTATATCACGGCGTCTCAGCAGATTCAATCTGTAATGCTGTAAACATGTATACATTATTACTCTGCACACATGATTTGTCAACACGTTCCTGTAACTTTTTTTCGATTTTCCGAGATTTTTTTATATCATCATCCCGTTATGATAGACATTCGAAGGGGTCTCTATTGTTCTACATGCATTCCTGTCCATTTTGGAGAGAGTTTCCCGAACCGATGCGACGATACGCCAGACACGGCAGTCATAATGTCCATGTATGTAATGCATAGCGCCTTTCTTGGCCGCAATCAGAGATTCATGCTACAATAAAACACAACCAATATTCCTGCATTCCATTCGCATAGAAAGGATTCTTCCTATCATGAACATCAAAAAGAAAGCACTGCCAATAAGACTGCCGCATGACGAGGTCTTAGCCTCGATAACAGAGCCGCTGCTGACCTGGTACGAGGGGCAGTCCACGCTGCGCTGCCTGCCCTGGCGCGAGGAGGTCACGCCGTATCACACCTGGCTTTCGGAAATCATGCTGCAGCAGACGCGCGCCTCGGCCGTCATCCCCTACTACACGCGCTTCCTCGAGGCACTGCCCGACATCGAGAGCCTCGCGCGCTGCGACGACGAGCTCCTCATGAAACTCTGGCAGGGACTCGGCTACTACAGCCGGGCGCGCAACCTCAAGAAGGCCGCCGGCGTGATCTGCGCAGCGTACGGCGGCCAGCTGCCCGCGGATTTTGCGGCATTGCTCGATCTACCGGGCATCGGCCGCTACACGGCCAGCGCCATCGGCTCGATTGCCTTCGGCCTGCCCCTGCCCGCCGTCGATGGCAACATCCTGCGCGTCACCATGCGCGTGCTGCAGTGTGGCGAGGACATCGCCCAGCCCGCCGTCCGTCGCGCCGTCGAGGAAGCGCTCGCACCGCATTACCCAAGCGGTCAGGCGGCAGGTGCCCTCAATCAGGCCTTCATGGACCTCGGCGCGACCATCTGCCTGCCGCACGGGGCGCCGCACTGCGCCGCCTGTCCGCTTGCCCGCCTCTGCCTCGCACACGATGCGGGCTCAGAGCAGCAGCTGCCGGTCAAGAGCAAGAAGGCAAAGCGCCGCGTCGAGCAGAAGACCGTGCTCCTCTTGCACCAGGGCAGGGCACTGGCATTGACGAAGCGCCCGGACAAGGGGCTGCTCGCCGGCCTCTGGGAGTTGCCGAACCTGCCGGGCCATCTCACACAGGCAGAAGTCGAAGCATGGCTCGCGGCCCGCGGACTTCGCACCCTCACCATCGCTCGCCTGCCCGATGCGCGCCATATCTTCTCCCATGTCGAATGGCAGATGCAGGGCTGGGCCGTCGAGCTCGCATCCCCCGATGCAATGGTCGCCGAAGATGCGAGCCCGCTTGTCTGGGCCTCGCCCGAAGAACTCGCCGACACCTACAGCATTCCCTCTGCGTTCCAGTACTTCCTGCACGAACATCACGGATGACTCCCCACGCCTAATGCGCACAATAAAAAAGACGCCACCAAGGGCGTCTTTTTCTTTTATCGAATATCATGGCACGAGCTGAAGCAGGATGAAGATGACCAGCCCGATGCCCGAACCGACGATGGAACCGTTCATGCGGATCCACAAGAGGTCGGGCTCTACCTTGTCGTAGACGAGGTGGTTGAGCTGCTCGTCCGTCAAGCGGGCGAGCACGCTCTCGACGACGACGCCGACGAGTGTCTGCGCATGGAGCGCCGAGCGCGCGATGAGGTCGTAGAGGAAGCGGCCCACCGTATGGCGCAATTCATCATCTTCCTGCAGGAGGTGCAGGCCGCGGTCATACTCCGCCTCGATGATGTCGGCCAGCCGGCTGCGCAGCATCGGCAGATGCTCTTCGACGGCGTCGACCTGACGCGCAGCGTCGGCCTCAAGGTGGTCGCGCATGTGCGCTGCGGCCCGCCGCACGACCTCCTCGATTGGCAGATCGGCCACGAGGCTGTCGCGCAGCTCGTGCACGAGCTGATGGAACTCCGGCTCGGCATTGAGCACGGCCGTCTTCTCGTAGAAGAGCTCCAGCATATCCTGCTGCAGCTGTGAGTCGCGCGTGCCGAGCTCCTTGAGCATCGCCACGAGCTGCTTCTGCATGATGTTGGCCGCATCTTCGAGGTTGACGAGGTCCATGGCCTCCGCCAGCCCCGTCAGGAAGAGCGCTAAGGTGCTCTTGGCCTTCTCTTTCTCGTACTGCTCGAGCATCGACTCGATGGCCTTGGCCGTCTCCGGCCGCTCGGCCCGCACGCGCAGGTAAGCCGAGACGCGCTCGAGGAAGTCCTTGTCGCGCCCGCTCTGCTGCAGCCAGTGGCCGATATTTGCAAAGAGGTCCTCCGGCTCCATCGTGCTCAGGTAAGTGCGGATGCGCCGCGCAAACTCCGCCGCCCGCTTCTCGCTGTCTTTCTTGAGCAGGAAACCGCGCGCGTAGTGGTAGAGATGGTGCGAGACCTTGGCCCGCGTGTCGGGCTCGCCGAGCCACTTCATGAGCATCGGCATGAGGTGCAGGCGCTCCAAGTGGCGGAACACCTTGCGCCGCGAGAAGAACTCCTTCTGGACCATCGTCACCGATGCCTTGATGAAGGACTGGCGCCGCCGCGGCAGAATGGCCGTGTGATACGGGAAGCCGAGCGGCTTGCGGAAGAGTGCCGTGACGGCGAACCAGTCGGCAATGCCGCCGACGAGCGCCGCTTCCGCGCAGAAGAGGAATCCCGAGGCGAAGACCGAATGTGGCAGCTGCAGGTGCGCAAATAAGGCGAGCAGGAACACGAGGAACGCGAGGAAGAGCACGCGGTCCGCCTTGTTCCAGGATTTCGTCATGGCTCTCATAATCCCCACATCCTTTCTGCTGCCCAGACGAGGACATAGAGGCCCATGCCGACGAGAGAACCGACGATCGAGCCGTTGATGCGAATCATCTGCAGGTCGTCCTGCACCTTGTCCTCCACGAAGGTGACGAGTGCGTCATCGCTGAACTCGTCGAGGCGCTCGCGGATGAGTCCCGGGATGAGCTCGTGGTGTTTCGTGAGCTCGCTCTCGATGAGGTCCTTGAGCATCTTGTCGAAGCGGTGCTGCCAGTTCTCCGAGTGTACAAAACCATCGATGCGCTGCTCGACGAAAGCGTTGAGGTTCGGCAGCCAGAAGGGCGCCTCTCCCTTGAGCGCATTCTCGATCCACGAGGCGATCAGGCCCTCAATGTCCATCTGCTCGAGCCATCGCTCCTTCCACTCCCCGAGCACGCCGCGCAGCGACGCATCGTTGCTGAAGGAGAGAACCATGCCCTCAAAGCCTGCCTTGAGGCGCGCATAGCCCTCGGTCTGCTCGCTCAGGAGGTCCTTGATGCCCTTCTTCGCCTTCTCGTTGAAGATGGCGAGGATCTCCTTGTCGTCGAGGCCGAGCGCCGACAGGACGAACGCACGGCCAGCCGATTCACCCTCGTACTCCTTGCGCAGGACCTTGATGTTGTCGAGCAGGACCTGCTGCATGGCAGGTGACTGCAGGACCTGCTCACTGATGCTCAGGACGCTGTGCAGGATGCGCTTGGCATGGCGTTCCTCGCCGAGCATGCGCACGAGCTCGATCAGGATGTTCTCGAGCGCGAGGCCCTGAAGGCCCTCGCGCACGGCAGGGGCCAGTTCCCTTGCGAGGCTCTCGCTGTCAAGATCGTTGACGATCTTGAGGACGACGGCATCGACGACCTCCACAACACCCTCGCGGCCGCCGCGGTGCTCGAGGTAGTCGACGAGCAGGCCCGCTGTATCCTGATCACGGATGACGCGCATGATGTTCTCCGTGCTCAAGAGGTCATCGCTCGCGAATGTCACGATGGCATCCATGATGCGCTTCCTGTTGCGCCGCAGGACATCCGTGCGGTACGAGATGCCGAGCGGCTTGCGGAAGAGCGCCGTGACGGCAAACCAGTCCGCCAGCCCGCCGATCGTCGCGGCCAGAAAGCCGTGATGGAAGAGCCCCGCCGCAAAGCCGGAGCCGCCGGCCGCCAATGTGCCGACAAAGCCGGCAGCGCTGATGCCCAGTGCCAGATTCGCCTTATTTTTCTTCTGCAACCTTCACACCTCAGATTCTCGCGACGAGATCCTTGAGATACTTCTTGAACGGCGTGCCGAGGTCCTCGCGGCGCAGAGCGAACTCCACCGTCGCCTTGAGGAAACCGAGCTTATCGCCGAGGTCGTAGCGCTTGCCTTCAAAGTCGTAAGCGTAGACGGCCTGCTGGCGCGCCAGTTCCTTGAGCGCATCCGTGAGCTGGATCTCGCCGCCCTTGCCGGGCTCTGTGTGCTCCAGGATGCCAAAGATTTCCGGACGGATGATGTAGCGGCCGAGCACGGCCATGCGGCTCGGCGCCTCCTCGAGGCTCGGCTTCTCGATCATGTCGCGCACGCGCATGAGGCGCGGGTTCTCCGTCTTGTCCCCTGCGACGATGCCGTAAGACGAGACCTTCTCGTCCGGCACCATCTGGCAGCCGAGCACCGAACCGCCCGTCTTGTCGTAGACGTCGATGAGCTGGCGCAGTGCCGGCTTCTCCGGATTGTAGACGACATCGTCGCCTAAGAGCACGGCAAACGGCTCATCGCCCATGAACGCCTTGGCGCAGAGGATGGCATCGCCGAGGCCGCGCATGTAGCGCTGTCGGATGTAGTGGATGCGGATGTTGGCCGTGTCCTGCACCATCTTCAGGAGGTCGAGCTTCCCCTTCTTCTTGAGCTCTGCCTCGAGCGTCGGCGCCGAGTCGAAGTGGTCCTCGATGGCGCGCTTGCCGTGGCCGCTGACGATGAGGATCTCCTCGATGCCGCTCGCGAGCGCCTCCTCGACGATGTACTGGATGGTCGGCTTGTCGACGATCGGCAGCATCTCCTTCGGTGTCGCCTTCGTGGCGGGCAGGAAGCGCGTGCCGTAGCCGGCTGCCGGAATGACTGCTTTTCTGATTTTCTGCATGTTGAATTCCCCTAACATCTTGTTTTTTTAGATTGTGGCAGTTCCCCATCTGCCACTTATACGATAACAATATATTATTATACACGATGCACGCCTTTTCCTGCTATGAAAAAAGCTGTCACAGTGATGTGACAGCTTCTTTTTGCAGATTTTGCTTATTTTTTGTGGAACACCCACATGTAGGCGGCGAAATCCGTGTCGATCTTCGGCACCTCGATGCCGCTGTACATGAGCTCATCGCCGTAGAAGGACTTGCCCGCAAGGCTCAGGGCCTTGCTGCCTGCACCGTCATGCGAGAGTCCCTTGGCCGGGTAGTAAGCGGCCACTTCGTACTCTGCATCGGCGTCAAGCTGCTCGAGCTTCAGCGTGCGCAGCTCCGCTGCCGGCGTCGCGAGTGCCTTGAAGTAGACGAGGACGATCTCCTTGCCGTCTTTGGCGACAAACTCCCAGGCCGTCTCATTGCCCTTGCCTTCAAACGGCGTGAGCAGGCGGTAGAACCGGCCGAGCTGCATCGTCGGGCGGATCTTCTTGTAGAGCGCGATGTGGCTGCGGACCTCGACCTTCTCCTCCTCGCTCATGCGCGTGATGTCCATCTCGTAGCCGTAGCAGCCCATCATCGCGGCGAACGCACGCGTCTGCATCGGCGTCACACGGCCGACCTGATGGTTCGGCGTCACGGAGACATGCGCGCCCATCGTGATGGGCGGGAAGACCATGCTCGTGCCGCTCTGGATGGAGAGGCGGCAGATGGCGTCCGTATCGTCGCTCGTCCAGGTCTGCGGCATGTAGTAGAGCATGCCCGCATCGAAGCGGCCGCCGCCGCCCGAGCAGCTCTCAAACAGGACATCGGGATGCGTCTGCGTGATGCGCTCGAGGACGTCGTAAAGGCCGAGCACGAAGCGCGTGCGCACTTCGCCCTGGCGCTCCGGCGGCAGTTTGGCCGAGAAGGCGTCCGTCAGATGGCGGTTGAAGTCCCACTTGACGTAGTCGATCGGCGCCGTGTCGAGAATCTTGCAGACGGAGTCGACGATGTAGTCGCGAACATCCGCGCGCGAGAGGTCGAGCACGAGCTGATGGCGGCTGAACGTCATCGGGTACGACGGCGAGCGCAGCGCCCAGTCTGGATGCGCGCGGTAGAGGTCCGAGTCTACAGACACCATCTCCGGCTCGAACCAGAGGCCGAACTTGAGGCCGCGCTTGTGCGCACTCTCCGCCACGCCCTGCAGGCCGCCCTTGAGCTTCTCCATGTTGACGACCCAGTCGCCGAGCGAGCTGTTGTCATCCTCACGCTTGCCGAACCAGCCGTCGTCAAGCACCATGAGCTCGATGCCGAGGTCCTTGGCGCAGGCCGCGAGATTGTCCATCTTCGCATCGTCGAAGTCGAAGTACGTCGCCTCCCAGTTGTTGACGAGGATGGGGCGCACGGCGTCGCGGAACTTGCCGCGCACGATGTGGTGGCGCACGATCTCATGGAAGGCCTGGCTCATGCCATTGAGACCTTCGGCGCTGTAAGCGAGCAGCGCCTCCGGCGTCTGGAAGGATTCGCCCGGCTCCAGATGCCAGCGGAACTCGAATGGGTTGATGCCGCCGACGACGCGCGTCGTGCCAAACTGCTCGACCTCCGTCTTGAGCGAGAACTCGCCGCTCCAGACGAGGCTGAATCCGTAGACCTCACCGCTCTTCTCGCCCGCGTCCTTGCGCAGGAGCGCGAGGAACGGCGATGCCTGATGCGAGCTCGAGCCGCGGCGGCTCGCGCTCTCCTCGATGCCGTGCATGAGTGGCACACACTCTGCCGTGCGCTCAGCGGCATGGCCGCCCCAGAGGTTCATGCGGTCGAAATCGTGGTCCGGCAGGTCAAGCGCGAAGCTCGCCGCATTGAGCAGGTCCATTGGCTCCTCGCCGCTGTTCTTGAGGCAGGCGCTGCGCGCGATGACATCTGCATCCGCAAAGATCGTGTACGAGAGCTCAGCCTCGAGCTTGCCCTTAGAGTCGGCCAGCGTGATCTTGAGCGTCTCCGCCTCATCATCTGCTGCGTACGCGGCCGGCAGGCCCGCGAGCGCCGGCTTACCCTTCGTGATGGTATAGTCCTTGTAGAAGAGCTCCGTCGTCGTCGTGCCGTCTGCAAGGCGCACCTCATAGGCTGGGATGCGATAGTCGACATGGCCGTAGCCCGGGTACTCCTGCGGCAGCACGTCGAGCGAGAACGTGCGCTCATTTTCATAGGCACCCGGCTGCGGCGAGAAGCCGCGGTCGAGCTCCTGGAACGGGCGGCTGTCGCGGAAAGTCCGCAGTTTCCTGCCCCAGTAACGGTGCATGAGGTAGCGGCCGCGGATGACCTGCAGCACATAGCTCATCTTCGCATTGCTCAGATGGAAGATGCCTGTCTTTTCATCAAACTGAATCATATGCTTATCGTGTCCTTTCCCTGCGTCAATCAGATGCCCTTGAAGTAGAACGAGAAGTGCTTCGTCTCATTCTTCACCGTGTATTCCGGCAGGACCGGCGCACCCCAGGTGTCGTCGCCGCCGACGCCGCACTGGCCGAGCGATGCGCGCAGGAAGGTGTGATGGACTTCTGGCAGATCGTAAGGATGGCGCGCGTTCTCGAGCTCATGCGCGCTGTACGGCAGGGCCGAAGCCTCGAACGGCTCCTCGTCCATGGCGAGGCGCACGCCGCGGCCGCGGTGATCCGTGACCTCGATCCAGCGGATGCCGCCGTGGTTGCCCGCCTCCTGCGGCTGCAGGTACGGCTCGACCTCATCCTTGGCTGTCGTCTCGAAGATGCCGAGTCGAGCGCCGCGCTGGCGGTCTGCGTAGTTGTCGAGCGGGCCGTAGCCGTAGAAGCGCACCTGATCGTAGTCAGCCGGCAGCGTGAAGAGCATCGCGAAGTCCGGGATTTCCGGCAGACCCTCGACAGCATCGTAGTCGAGCTCGACTTTGATGGAAGCATCCTCGGCGACCGTATAGGTCATGCGGCAGGAAGAGAGCGGCTGCGTAGCCAGCTCATAGGTGAAGCGGACGGAGACGGAGCTTGCCTCGTACTCCTTCTGGCCGAGCTGGCCGAACCAGTCGAACTCGTGCCAGTTGCCCGCCTCGTCGAGCAGTTCCTTCTTGACGCAGCGGCGGTAGAGGCTCGCGAGCTTCCACTGTGCCGTCATGAAGTCGCGGCGGCTGCCGTAGTCGTTGTCGACCGGTGCGCGCCAGAACGACGGTTTCGGCGCTTCCTCGATGAGCTCCACGCCATTGCACTTGTAAGACGACAGGTTGCCCGTCGCGCTCGAGAACAGGATCTCGAAGCCCGTGCCGCGCACGCCGAGGTTGATGTCGCCGTGGACGATGTGCAGCGGCTTTTCGGGCTGCGTCTCGAGCGGCATGTTGTGCTGGTAATGGAAATGGCGCTCTGCCGTGGCGAAGTCCGTCGCAGCCACAGCCTCCTTCGGCTCCGGCACCTCGACTTCGTCGACCTGCCACGTTCCCTGACCGAAGGCAATCTCAAAGCCCTTCTTGGCCCAGAGCGTGTCCTCCTTGAGGCGCAGCGATGCCGTGACCGTCTCCTCGCCCGCATTCGTCAGTGGCAGATCGTCAAGAGCCACCGTGCCCGTCTCACCCGGCAGGATGTGCGGCGCATCCGAGGACGATTCCCAGATGACCTTGCCGTCGAGCATGAGCTCCAGATGCAGCGCATAGGCAGCGACATCCGTGAACAGGCTCTTGTTGTGGATCGTGATCTTCTCTGCCGTGACATCGAGGTCGAAGTTCTGGTAATTGAACTTGACTTCCTGCATCTTCGTCGTCAGCTTGCGATCCGCAAACAGGATGCCGTCACCGCTGAAGTTGCCGTCGTTCGGGCGATCGCCGAAATCGCCGCCGTACGCCAGCGCATCTTTGCCGTAGCGGTCCTTGTGCCAGATGGCCTGGTCGACGAAATCCCAGATGAAGCCGCCCTGATAGAGCGGTTCCTCGTCCGTCAGGTCCGTGTACTTGTGCATGCCGCCGATGCTGTTGCCCATCGCATGCGTGTACTCGCAGCAGATGAATGGCTTATCGCGGTGCTCCGCGAGGAACTTCTTGATGGATGCGACCGTCGGGTACATCTGGCTCTCCATGTCGCTCGTGCCGTTGTAGCGGCGATCCCAGAAGATGTTCTCGTAGTGGACGAGGCGCGTCGGGTCTGCGTGACGGAAGTACTCGCTCATCACGTAGAGGTCCTTGCCGCCGCAGGACTCGTTACCGCAGGACCAGATCAGGATGGCCGCATGATTCTTGTCGCGCTCGAACATGGATTTCGCGCGGTCGAGGATGATATCCTGCCACTCCTCATGGTCATTCGGCAGCGTATCCTCGATGATATCCTTCTTGCCGTTGCGCATCCAGCTGCCGTGCGTCTCGAGGTTCGTCTCGTCGATGACGTAGAGGCCGTAGCGGTCGCAGAGCTCGTAGATGTAGCTCGAGTTCGGATAGTGCGAGCAGCGCAGTGCATTGATGTTGTGCTGCTTTATCACGATGATGTCCTTCTCGATCTCCGAAGGATCTGCCGCGCGGCCGCTGTAGCAGTCGAACTCGTGGCGGTTCGTGCCCTTGAAGACGATGCGCTTGCCGTTGAGCTTCATGATCGTGCCGTCCATGCAGAATTCACGGAAGCCGATGTTCTGCGGGATGACCTCGAGCAGATGGCCCTCCGCATCCTCGACGGAAATGACGGCACGGTAGAGGTTCGGCTCTTCCGCGCTCCAGAGCTTGACGCCCTTGAGCTCTGCCTCAAAGGAAGAGCTCAGGCCCTCGACCTGCTGCTCCTCCGCGAGAAGGCAATCGCCTGTCTCCGCATCGTAGAGCTCGATTGCTACCTTATGGGCTTCGCCGCTGTTCCACTTCATGTCGAGGTGGAGCTTGCCATCCTGATAATCGTGGATGGGCTCTGCCGTGACGCGCAGGTCATCGAGATGGACGGCCGGCTTCGTGTAGAGCATGACCTCGCGGAAGATGCCCGAGAAGCGCCAGAAGTCCTGGTCCTCGATCCAGCTGCCCGAGCTGAAGCGGAAGACCTGCAGGGCTAGGCGGTTCGTGCCCTCCTTGAGGTACGGCGTGAGGTCGAAGTCGGACGGCGTGAACGAATCCTCGCTGTAGCCGACATACTGGCCGTTCATGTAGACGGCGACAGCCGACTCAACGCCCTGCAGCGAGAGTACGGCGTTGTCCCAGCCCTGCGGCAGGATGAAATCCTTGACATACGAGCCGACCGGGTTGTCGCGTTGCGGCACCTGCCCCGGATGCACGACCTCATGGCCGTCCCACGGGTACGTCTGGTTCGTGTACTGCGGCACACCGTGACCTTCCATCTGCCAATGGGCCGGCACGCGGATGGTCTCCCAGCCGCTCACATCGTAGTCCGGCTGCTCAAAGCCCTGCGGGCGGGCGGCGAGATTGCGCGCGTAGTGGAACGACCAGATGCCATCGAGGCTGCGGCGCAGCGAGGACACGCCCTCTGCCATCTCCATCGCATCGGCGAAAGACACATGGTCGCTGTGGGCCGGCAGGCGGTTCTCTTCAAAGAAAGTAGGGTCTGCAAGACGATCGACTGTAAACATCAGCTATTTCCTCCTTTAATCATTCATACTCATATTTATCTCTATTTTATCTTATTTTGTCGACATACTCAATCAATAGAAAGGGGCCGCTGTATCAAACTGGTACAACGGCCCCCTCCTAAGGTCACATGTCAAGCGATTGCGATATCCATGACATCCATGACTCTGTTCACTTGTAGCATATTATTTGCTGAGGTCTTCCCATTTCTCCTCGAGCTCGCGGACGATGCGCGCATGCTCAGCTTCCGTCAGCGTTACCTTTGCACGATAGATGAAGGAAGCGATGACCATGAGGACGATTGGAGCTGCGAACATAACGATCTGGAAGTGGAAGAGTGCATCCGGCTTAATGTCAGCAGCGGAAGCACCGCCCGTCATGCCAACCCAGACGGCGACGAGGCCGATGATGCCGCTCGAGACAGCACCAGCGAATTTATCGACGAGAGGACGTACGCAGAGGCAGACAGCTTCATCGCGATGGCCGATCTTGAGCTGGCCATACTCGACGGAGTCCGTGATCGTCATGAGGACGACGAGGAAGATGAGCGGCTGCGGCAGAGCGAAGAGGCCTGCACCGATGAGGGCCATCGTGACATTCGTGCCGGAACCAGCATAGATGAGGAGCGCGACGAGCATGATCGCGATCGAAGCGAAGAAGAGCTTGCGGCGGCTGAACTTAGCCGTCAGAGCCGGGAACAGGGCAACAGCGATGAGGCCGATGACCGTGTTGATGACACCGAGGATGGAGAACTTCGTAGCATCGCCGATGACGTAGATGAAGTAGTAGAGGTTGAAGTTGTTGACGATGTTGATGCCGATGCCGTAGACGAGGTAAGCGATAGCCGTCCACATGAGCTGGTCGTTCTGCGTCAGGACCTTGAATACGTCTTTCGCGGAAGTCTCCGTCTTGTTCTCACGCAGTGCAGATTCCTGCTCGTGCGTGCCAAGGCCGAGGATGATGGCACCGAGCGTTGCGATACCGCCGCCGACGCAGGCGAATGCGAACCAACCAGTCGGGTCACCAGCACCGCCGTTCTGGTTCAGCGAGAAGTAGAGGACGACCGGCATGACGATGACCGTAACGAGGTTGGCACCGAAGACGGAACCGATACGGGCAATCGTAGCCGTGATATCGCGTTCATGCGAATCGAAGGAAAGAGCCGGGATCATGGACCAGATAGCAACGTCTTTTGCACTGTAGAAGATATCCATGATGAAGTAGACGATGGCAAACAGGATCAGGTAGAGCGTCGGGTTCGTGACCGTCAGGCCGCCGAAGTCCGTGAACAGGAATGCCAGCGTGATGGCTGCGACGAACGCGCCGACGATGACCCATGGTTTGAAGCGGCCCCAACGCGTCTTCGTCTTATCGATCAGGTTGCCGATGAACGGATCGACGAAGAGCTCAAGGATACGGAGCACGAGGATGATCGTCGTGACGATACCGATCATGTAAGCATCGTGGCTCGGGTTGTCCGAGTGGAACAGGTTACTCGTGACGAAAATCATGAAGTACGTGCCGATCATGGCGTAGAACACGTCATGACCAAACGTGCCGCACGCATAGCAGATGCGCTGCAGTAATTTGCTATTCATTATGAATGCCTCCCCAAATAAAACCCCATTTTCTATCAGTCCAGCTTATGCCTTGACTTTATTGATGTACGCGATGATGCCATCCGCAATCGTATCGAGCGAAGCGCCCTTGCCCGTGTTGACGACGAGGTCGTAGTTCGCACCGTCGCCCCACGTGCGGCCCGTGTAGTAATTGTAGTAGCGGGCGCGCTTCTCGTTCTCGCGGTTGAGCTCTTTGAGGCTCTTGCCTTCGTAGACCGTCTGGCCGCGTTTCTCGCGATAGTCATCGTCGGCGCAGACGAAGATATCGAAGTGATTGTCGTTGTTGCGCAGTACATAATCAGCGCAACGGCCGAGGAAGATGCACGGGCCATCCTCTGCAATCTTGCGGATGACAGCCGACTCGCTCATGAACATGCCCTGGCTCGATTCGCCCATATGCGTGCCGAACGAATGGAACGGGATGAAGCTCATCGAAAGCGGCTTGACCGTGTTCTCCATCTCGAGCAGTTCATCTTCGCTGAGGTCGTGGATGCCGAGCTTGGCCGCAGCCAGATGGACGAGCTGGCGATCGTAGAGCTTGACGCCGAGCTTCTCGGCGAGGATGCCGGCCAGCTCACGTCCGCCCGCACCATACTGACGGCTGATCGTGATGACGAGATTCTCTTTCATGGTGGATTTCCCCTTTCAAAGCGTAAACGTTTTCATTGTCTAGAAGAAAAGCTTCCCCTTGCGAGGTAGAACGAAAATAATTGAGATGAGTTCTCTTGGCTACCTTATTGTCTTTTCTTTCAGCAGTAGCAAACGTTTTCTTTTGTTTACAGTTTGTATTATACGCTAGAAAATAATAAAAAGCAAGAGGGTTTTTAGGATTTTTTCTTTTTTATCTGTTTTCTAAATTGTACATGCAATTCAGGGTTTTGAGCGCAGAAAAAAGGAGAGATACAGTAAACGTATACTGTATCTCTCCTTTAACAACAATATGTTATATCTGCATCATTTTGCCATGAGTTTGGCCACTTTATTGGCGAAGTCTACCGGATTCTCCGGCAGGATGCCCTCGATGAGCAGAGCCTGCGTGTAGAGCATGTCGCAGTAATCCTTGAACTCCTGGCTGTCCTTGCCTGTCTCATGGATTTCCTTGAGGCGGCTGAAGAGCTCGTGATGCGGGTTAATCTCAAGGATGCGCTTTGCCTTGAACATCGGGTTCTTCATCTGCGAGAAGGCCTGCTCCATCGCGAGCGACGGGCCCGCCTCATCGGCCACGAGGCAGACTGCACTCGATTTGAGGCGCGCGGACACCTTGACGTCCTCGACCTTGTCGCCGAGCGCTGCCTTGATGTCCTTCATGAGGTCGCTGTTGTCCTTCTGGATTTCCTCCGTCTCCTTCTTGACCTCCTGGCTCTCGGCATCGTCGAGGCCGAGGTCGCCGCGGCTGATGGAGTGGAACGGCTTCTCCTCATACTGGTGGATCGTCTCGATGGCGAATTCATCGACCGGATCGAGCAGGTAGAGCACCTCGATGCCCTTGTCGCGCAGCGTCTCCATCTGCGGCAGCTGCTCGATGGTCTCCTTGTCCTTGGCCGTCGCGTAGTAGATCTTCTTCTGGCTCTCCGGCATGCGGTCGACGTATTCCTTGAGCGTGACAAGCTTGCCGTCCTTCGAGCTCATGAACAGGATGAGATCCTTGAGCTTGTCGACCGTGTCCGAGCCGCTGTAGATGCTGTTGTAGATGCCGATCTTCAGCGACTTGCCGTACTCGTTCCAGAACTTCTCGTACCACTCGCGGTCGTTCTTGAGCTTGCGCGCCAGCGTCTTGAGGATGTTCTTCTCGAGCGCGCGGCCGATGGCCTTGAGCTCGCGGCTCTGCTGCAGGAGCTCACGCGAGATGTTCAGCGAGAGGTCCGGCGAATCGACGAGACCCTTCATGAAGCGCAGGTAGTCCGGCAACAGGTCCTTGCATTTGTCCATGATGAAGACATGGCGGCTGTAGAGCTGCAGGCCCGGCTCGTAGTCCGTCTGGTAGAGGTTGAACGGCGCATGCGCCGGGATGGCCAAGAGTGCCGTATACTCGACCGTACCCTCGGCCTTCGTGTGGAAGACCTCCATCGGGTCCTCCCATTCGTGGAACTGATGCTTGAAGAACTCGTTGCACTCTTCTTTCTTGATATCCGACTTGTTCTTCGTCCAGAGCGGCTGCATGGAGTTCAGCGTGCGCGTCTCAACCTTTTTGATCTTATCGGCACCCTCGATCTCCTTGCCGTCCTTGTCCTTCGGCGTCTCCTCGAAGGTGAAGTCCATCTTGATCGGGTAGCGAACGTAGTCGCTGTACTTCTTGACGAGGCGCTCGAGCTCATAGTTGTCCGTGAAGTCCTGATCTGCCTCCTTGCCGCAGAACTCCTTCTTGAGGTGCAGCGTGATGGCCGTGCCGCGCTTATCGAGCTCGCACTCTTCAATCGTGTAGGAGCCGTCGGCCGCGGACTCCCACTTCCAGGCCTGCTTCTCGCCTGCCTTGCGCGTCACGATCGTCACGTGGTCGGCCACCATGAAGGCCGAGTAGAAGCCGACACCGAACTGGCCGATCATTTCTTTGTCAGTCAGGTCTTTGTTCTCCTCCTTCGCCTTCTTGAGCTGTTCGAGGAAGGCCTTCGTGCCGGACTTCGCGATCGTACCGATGTTCTCGATGAGCTCTTCGCGGTTCATGCCGATGCCGTTATCGGCAATCGTCAGCGTGTGCTGCTCGGCATCCGGCGTCAGGAAAATCTGGAAGTCCTCATCGCCTTCGAGCAGGCTGCGGTCCGTCAGGCTCTCGAAATGAGCCTTGTCGATTGCATCGGATGCATTGGAGATGAGCTCACGCAGGAAGATCTCGTGATTCGTGTAGATGGAGTGAATCATGAGGTCCAGCAGCTGTTTCGTCTCCGCTTGGAATTCATGTGTTTCTTTTGCCATGGAAATCTGCCTCTCTTTATCTGGAAAATCTAGAAATGGTATTGACTCGATTCGGTGTTAGCACTCCATGCGTGCGAGTGCTAACGTACAGATAATAATATACACCATAAACAACAAAAAGTCAAAGACATTCCATAAAAAAAGCCACTGCCTCAGCAGTGACCTCTTCGTTCCATCGTTTCTTGCGTTTCTTGCCGTTCAGCAGGCAGCTGCCATCTTCGCGCTGTCCGCCGCGCGGAGCCTCCGCACGAAGGAATCCGTCAGATGGACCTCGAAGTCCTCCTTGACTTTGGCGAGCGCTGCATAGTCAACTTCCTGCATCTCCTGCTCTTCCCCGTCAGCCGTGAAGGCCTTGAAGGACGGGATCTCCTCACTGCCCGTGAAGACGAGCACGCGGTCCGCACCGACACCGAAGCGGCGATGTGCGAGCAGGCGGATGGCAGCCGCTCCCGGCATGAAGCCCGTCGTGCCATCCATTACCATATATTCCTGTTTCTCTACCTTGTAGATCCGAACGATCATCATACCGGTCACCCTTTCTTTCTTGCTTGCGATGGTTTTATTATAGCAGGCATGGATATGCAATAAAATCACAAAATATGCTTTATATATTGCAAAAAGTGTCATATCCCTCTATGATGGAAGCAGGAGGGATATGTATGCAGAACTATCCGAAGAAGGGCTATCTGAGCAGCGACTTTCGCGTCTTCCATCTGCACGATGAGAAGCTGCGCACGATTCCCTTCCATTACCACGATTTCCACAAGATCATCCTGTTCCTCGGCGGGGATGTCGACTACATCATCGAGGGCAATTCGTATCACCTACAGCCAGATGACATCGTCTTCGTCGCAGCCGGCGAGATTCACCGCCCCGTGTTCGGCGGGGACGGCGAGAAGACACCGTACGAGCGCATCGTCATCTACATCGCACCCGACTTCCTGCAGCGCCTCGACGAGCGTGCCAAGCTCGCCAAGTGCTTTGCGGCGGCTCGCGAGCGGGGACGCGTCATGCACCAGTTGCCCAATCGCAGCCACGACCTGCTCTTCCACATGGACAAGCTCGAAAAAACAGCCCATGGCGAAGGATTCGCCAATGGGCTGTACACAGAGATTCTCTTTATTGAATTCTTGATCCTGCTCAACCGCAGCATCGAGGACCACGAGCTCGAATCGCTCGACACCGTCTCCTACGATCCCAAGATCCAGCAGGTCCTGCGCTACATCAACGAGCACCTCGCGGACGACCTCACGATTGCAACACTCGCGAATCAGGTCTTCCTGAGCCGCTACTATCTCATGAAGCGGTTCAAGGCCGACACAGGCTACAGCCTGCACGCCTACATCCGCAGCAAGCGGCTGCTCTTCGCGCGCGACCTGTTGCGCACGGAGACCTCCATCCAGGAAATCAGCCGCGCCTCAGGCTTCCGCGATTACTCGACGTTCTCACGCGCCTTCCGCACACTCTTCCACTGCTCTCCAAAGGAATGGCGTGCCGAGCACGTGCCTCAGTCCGCTGCCTTCTCCTCGCGGTCGAGCAGCTTCTGAACGGCATCCTGCATGTGCGTGTCGGCGACCGTCTCGATCTGACCGGCATCGCACTTGGCGGCGAGCTGCGGCTCGATTGGGATGCGCGCGAGCACATCGAGGCCGTACGACTTCGCGATCTCCTCGATGTGGCTGTGGCCGAAGATCTCGTGGTGCTTGCCGCAGTCCGGGCACTCGAAGTAGCTCATGTTCTCGACGAGGCCGAGGATGGGCACCTTCATGCCCTCTGCCATCTTGACCGCCTTCTCGACGATCATCGAGACGAGCTCCTGTGGGCTCGTGACGATGATGATGCCGTCGAGCTTGATCGACTGCATGACCGTCAGCGGCACATCGCCCGTTCCCGGCGGCATATCGACAAACAGGTAGTCGATATCCTCCCAGATGAAGTCATGCCAGAACTGCTTGACGACGCCACTGATGATTGGGCCGCGCCAGACGACGGGATCCGTCGAGTTCTCGAGCAGGAGATTCATGCTGACGACCTCGATGCCATCGGCCGTGCGCACAGGATAAGCACCGGCCTGATTGCCGCGGACCTCGCCCTTCGTGCCGAACATCTTCGGGATGGATGGGCCCGTGATGTCTGCGTCGAGGATGCCCGTGTGCTTGCCCTTGCGGCTCATGGCCACAGCCATGAGGCCCGTGACGAGCGATTTGCCGACGCCGCCCTTGCCGCTGACGACGGCGATGACGTGGCGGATCGTGCTGAGCTCATTCGGCGCCTCGTGGAAATCCTTCTTGCGCGTATCCTGGCCGCAGGTCGTCCCGCAGGAGCCGCAGTCATGGTTGCATGTTTCTGCCATAGTGATACCTCCAGACTATATAGACTAGTATTTCTCAATCTTTCTCGATGATAAGCAAAAACCCTCCCCGCCTTAGCGGGGAAGGTTTTGTTTTTATTGTTGGTGTTCTTGGCTTATGCGCCCGTTGTCTCGGTGCTCACCGTATTCTCCGCCGTCTCCGTGGAAGCCTCCTCCACAGCTGGTTCATCAGCCGGGGTCTCCTCCACCGGTTTCGGATCGTTATCGATGACCTTGAGGTTGCGATAGCGGCTCATACCCGTACCAGCCGGGATGAGCTTGCCGATGATGACGTTCTCCTTGAGGCCGATGAGCGGATCGACCTTGCCCTTGATGGCGGCATCCGTCAGGACACGCGTCGTCTCCTGGAACGATGCAGCCGAGAGGAAGGAATCCGTAGCAAGGGAAGCCTTCGTGATGCCGAGCAGGATCGGCTTGGCAACAGCCGGCTCGCCGCCTTCCTCGATGGCCTTGGTATTGGCCGACTCGAAGGCATTGATGTCGATGTACTCGCCCGGCAGGAAGTCCGTCGTTCCGGACTCCTCGATCTTCACCTTGTGGAGCATCTGGCGGACCATGACCTCGATGTGCTTATCGTTGATCTCAACACCCTGGGACTTGTATACCTTCTGTACTTCGTACACGAGGTAGCGCTGCGTAGCCTGCAGGCCGCAGACGCGCAGGATGTCGTGCGGGTTGACCGAGCCCTCTGTGAGCTTGTCGCCCGGCATGAGGTGCATGCCCTGCTTGACGTGCATGCGCGCGCCGTACGGGATGGCGTACTCACGAGCCTGACCCTCGCTCGGGTGGATCGTGACCTTGCGCATGCCCTTGCCCGTATCCTCGACCTCAGCGTCGCCTTCGATCTCTGCGATGATGGCATGATGCTTCGGCTTGCGTGCCTCGAAGAGCTCTTCGACACGCGGAAGACCCTGGGTGATATCGTCACCGGCAACACCGCCGGAGTGGAACGTACGCATCGTGAGCTGCGTGCCCGGCTCGCCGATGGACTGTGCGGCAATCGTACCGACAGCCTCGCCGATCTCGACCTCTGCCTGGTTGGCCAGGTCGCGGCCGTAGCACTTGACGCAGACGCCGAACTGCGATTTGCAGGTCAGGACGCTGCGGATGGAAACGCGGGTGCGTACCTTCTCGATGCGCTTCGCGAGGTCCTCATCGACCATGTCGTTGATGGAGGCAATGCGCTCGCCCGTCTCCGGATCGTCGATGTTCTCGGCGAGGAAGCGGCCGACAATGCGCTCTGCCAGCGACTCGATGATGCCGTCGCCTTCCTTGATGGCTTCGACGGCAATGCCGCGGACATTGTTGTTGCGGATGTGGATCTCCTTGGCATCGCTGTCGAGGATGGTCTGGATGCTTTCCTGCGTGAGCGTCTCGCCAGCAGGCAGGACGACCGTGCCGTCGAGAGCGACGACATCGTGCGTGATCTCCTTGCCGTTCATCTCCTGGAAGATGGCCTGGCGCGTCTTCTCACGCTCCTTCTCATCCGGCTCGCCGAGCGTGACCACTTCCGTGATCATCGCGTTCGAGAGCGCAGCTTCCGATGCCAGCGAAGAACCGCGGACCATGATCTCGCGGATGTTCTTCTCGCCGATCGTCGTGAGCTTCTCCTCGTCAAGGATCGTATCCTTCGGGAAGAGTACCTCTTTCGTCTCCGGGTCGAGCACATCGGCACCGAGCAGACGGCCCATGAGGCTGTCGTTGAGGAGCTCGAGTGCATCGAACGTCGACGGCATCAGACGTGCGCGCGCCTGGACGAGGTTCAGCGTCGAGACGTCGCAATCCTCTTCGCGGACGATGACGTCCTGCGCGACGTCGACGAGACGGCGCGTGAGGTAACCCGAGTCAGCCGTACGCAGTGCCGTATCGGCCAGACCCTTGCGGGCACCGTGCGAGGAAATGAAGTAATCGGATACCGACAGGCCCTCGCGGAAGTTTGCCGTGATCGGCAGGTCGATGATCTTACCGGACGGGTCAGCCATGAGGCCGCGCATGCCGGCGAGCTGACGCATCTGCTGCTTGTTACCACGGGCACCGGAGTCAGCCATCATGAAGATCGGGTTGAAGGCGTCCATGTTGTCCATCATGGCGTCAGCGACATCGTCCGTGGCCTTCGACCAGAGGGCGACGACCTTGTGGTAACGCTCGTCCTCGGTGATGAGACCGCGGTCGTACTGGCGCTCGACCTTGTTGACGATCTTCTGCGTATCGCCAATGATGACCTTCTTCTTCGGCGGCACGATGACGTCGGAGATGGCGACCGTCATGCCGGCGATGCAGGCGTAATGGTAGCCGAGGTTCTTGACACCGTCGATGACTTCTGCCGTCTTCGTGGCGCCAAAGTGGTTATAGCAGTTGGCAACGAGTTTGCCAAGCTCTTTCTTGTTCATGAGGATGCCGAGCTTCCACTCGCCATTCTCCTTGTCCTGATGGTAGTAGCGCAGCTCCGGCGGCAGGATCTCGTTGAAGATCATGCGGCCGAGGGACGTGCGGACGAGGCCGTAGCCCTTGATGCGGCAGCGGATCTCCGCCTGCAGCTCGAGGTCGTGCTGCTGATAAGCGAGCAGTGCCTCGGCGATGCCCGTGACGACCATGCCTTCGCCCTTAGCGCCCGGCTTGAGGATCGTCAGGTAGTAGGAACCGAGAACCATATCCTGCGTCGGGACGATGATTGGCTTGCCGTCCTTCGGTGCGAGGATGTGGTTGGCTGCGAGCATCAGGATGCGCGCCTCAGCCTGTGCCTCTGCCGACAGCGGCAGATGGATAGCCATCTGGTCACCATCGAAGTCGGCGTTGTAAGCCGTGCAGGCCAGCGGATGCAGCTTCAGGGCATGGCCCTCGGTGAGGACCGGCTCGAAGGCCTGGATGCCGAGGCGGTGCAGCGTCGGTGCACGGTTCAGGAGCACTGGATGCTCCTTGATGACGTCCTCGAGGACATCCCAGACTTCTGGACGCGCGCGCTCCACCATGCGCTTTGCGCTCTTGATGTTGTGCGCAGCACCCGAAGCGACGAGCTTCTTCATGACGAACGGCTTGAAGAGCTCGAGTGCCATGACCTTCGGCAGGCCGCACTGGTGCAGCTTGAGCTCCGGACCGACGACGATAACGGAACGGCCAGAGTAGTCGACGCGCTTGCCGAGCAGGTTCTGACGGAAGCGGCCCTGCTTGCCCTTGAGCATGTCCGAGAGCGACTTGAGCGGGCGGTTGCCCGGGCCCGTGACCGGACGGCCGCGGCGGCCGTTATCGATCAGTGCGTCGACGGCTTCCTGCAGCATGCGCTTCTCGTTGCGCACGATGATGTCCGGCGCACCGAGGTCTAAGAGGCGCTTGAGGCGGTTGTTGCGATTGATGACGCGGCGGTAGAGATCGTTGAGATCCGACGTCGCGAAGCGGCCACCATCGAGCTGTACCATCGGGCGCAGATCCGGCGGGATGACCGGGACGACGTCGAGGATCATCCACGACGGCTTGTTGCCCGACTTACGGAATGCCTCGACAACCTCGAGACGGCGGATGGCGCGGACCTTTTTCTGGCCGGAAGCCGTGCGGACTTCCTTGCGCAGCACCTCGCTCATGCGGTCGAGGTCGAGCTCCTCGAGGAGCTCCTTGATGGCCTCGGCACCCATGCCGACGCGGAACTTGTTGCCGTATTTCTCGAGTGCTTCGTGGTAGTCCTTCTCGGACAGCAGGCTCTTCTTCGTCAGATCCGTCTCGCCCGGGTCGAGCACGATGTAGTAAGCGAAGTAGAGGACTTTCTCGAGTGCACGCGGCGAGATGTCGAGGATCAGGCCCATGCGGCTCGGGATACCCTTGAAGTACCAGATATGGGAGACCGGAGCGGCGAGCTCGATGTGGCCCATGCGCTCACGGCGGACTTTCGCCCGCGTCACCTCGACGCCGCAGCGATCGCAGATGATGCCCTTATAACGGATGCGCTTGTACTTACCGCAGTGACATTCCCAGTCACGCGTCGGTCCGAAAATGCGCTCGCAGAACAGGCCGTCACGCTCTGGTTTGAGCGTGCGGTAGTTGATGGTCTCCGGCTTCTTGACTTCGCCGTAGGACCACTCCCGGATCTTCTCCGGGGAAGCAAGCCCGATGCGCATCGAATCAAAATTATTTACATCCAGCAAAGAGATGACACTCCCTTCTTATTTCTCATCTTCTCCATCATCGGACGGATCTACGATCGAGCCGAGGCTGCCGATATCGGCGATGATGTCATCCGGCTTCTCGTCGTCGGACGGAGCACCCTCGTCGTAATGATCTGCGGCATCAGCCTTTGCAGCGGCATCCTCGCCCTTCGTCGGGTCGACACCTGCCACATCGAGATCGAGGTTCTTTGCTTTCTCATTGATGTTCTCATCATCGTCATCGTCGTCCTGGATCGTGATCTCCTTGGCATCCTCGTTGAGGACCTTGATATCGAGACCGATGGACTGGAGCTCTTTGATGAGGACCTTGAAAGATTCCGGAACACCCGGCTCTGGGATGTTCTCGCCCTTGACGATGGCCTCGTAGGCCTTGACACGGCCGACGACATCATCGGACTTGACCGTCAGGATCTCCTGCAGCGTGTAGGCAGCGCCGTACGCCTCGAGTGCCCAGACCTCCATCTCGCCGAAGCGCTGGCCGCCGAACTGTGCTTTACCACCGAGCGGCTGCTGCGTGACGAGGGAGTACGGGCCCGTGGAGCGGGCGTGGATCTTATCGTCGACGAGGTGATGCAGTTTGAGGAAGTACGTGCAGCCGACGGTTACGCGGTTCTCAAACGGCTCGCCCGTGCGGCCATCGTAGAGGACGGTCTTGCCGTCGACCGGCAGGCCGGCAGCCTTGATCGTGCCGAATACCTCTTCATCGCTGGCGCCGTCGAAGACCGGCGTTGCGATGTGCAGGCCGGCGACATCCGGCTTCGGCATGCCGAGGCGGTCGACGTCGTAGCCGAGGTCGCGCAGGCGCTGCTCAATCGTCGGATTGTGCTCCTTGATCTGCTTGCCGATCTCGAGGACGGCACGGCCGAGGTGTGCCTCGAGGATCTGACCGATGTTCATGCGGGACGGGACGCCCAGCGGGTTCAGCACGATGTCGACAGGCGTGCCATCCGGCAGGAACGGCATGTCTTCCTGGCGCATGATGCGCGAGACGACACCCTTGTTACCGTGACGGCCTGCCATCTTATCGCCGACCGAGATCTTGCGCTTCTGAGCGATGTAGACGCGGACGAGGCGGTTGACGCCTGGCGGCAGCTCATCGTTGTTCTCGCGGCTGAAGATCTTGACGTCGACGATCTTGCCCTGCTCGCCGTGCGGGACGCGCAGCGACGTGTCGCGGACCTCGCGTGCCTTCTCACCGAAGATAGCGCGCAGCAGGCGCTCTTCTGCCGTGAGCTCCGTCTCACCTTTCGGCGTGACCTTGCCGACGAGGATATCGCCAGGACGTACGTCGGCACCAATCGAGATGATGCCTTCTTCATCGAGGTCCTTCAGAGCTTCTTCGGCGACATTCGGGATATCGCGCGTGATCTCTTCAGGGCCGAGTTTCGTATCACGTGCATCGCACTCGTATTCCTCGATGTGGATGGACGTGTAGATATCGCGTTTGACGAGGTTCTCGGAGAGCAGGACAGCATCCTCGTAGTTGTAGCCTTCCCAAGGCATGTACGCAACGATGATGTTGTAGCCGAGTGCCAGCTCGCCGTGGTCCGTTGCCGGGCCATCTGCGATTGGCTGCTTCTCCTCTACTTCGTCGCCCTTATAGACAATCGGGACCTGGTTGATGCAGGTGCCCTGGTTGGAACGCAGGAATTTCTGCAGCTTGTAGTGATCGAGTTCGCCGCTCTCCGTGCGGACATTGATGTAGTCCGCCGTGACTTCCTCGACGACACCGGCGCGCTTGGCGAGGACCATGACACCCGAGTCGCAGGCAGCCTTGTACTCCATGCCCGTGCCGACGAGCGGAGCCTGCGTGCGCAGAAGAGGTACGGCCTGGCGCTGCATGTTCGCGCCCATCAGGGCACGGTTCGCATCGTCGTTTTCGAGGAATGGGATCATCGTCGTCGCGATGGAGAAGACCTGGCGCGGGCTTACGTCCATGTAGTCGACGGTCTCGCGCGTATGCAGGCCCGTCTCTTCGTTGTAGCGGGCCGTGACGCGCTCGTTGACGAACCACTCGTTCTCGTCGAGCGGCTCATTGGCCTGTGCGATGACGAGCTCGTCCTCTTCATCAGCCGTCAGGTAGCGGACTTCGTCCGTCACGCGATGGTTTTCCTTGTCGACGCGGCGGTACGGCGTCTCCATGAAGCCGAACTGATTGACGCGCGCATACGTGGCCAGCGAGCCGATAAGACCGATGTTCGGACCTTCTGGGGACTCGACCGGGCACATGCGGCCGTAATGGGAGTTGTGGACATCGCGGACTTCGAAGCCTGCGCGCTCACGGGAGAGACCGCCCGGGCCGAGGGCCGAGAGACGGCGCTTATGCGTGAGTTCAGACAGCGGGTTGTGCTGGTCCATGAACTGCGAGAGCTGGGAGGAACCGAAGAATTCCTTGACCGCAGCGACGACCGGACGGATGTTGATGAGGGCCTGCGGCGTGATGACGTCGACGTCCTGGATCGTCATGCGCTCGCGGACGACGCGCTCCATGCGCGAGAGGCCGATGCGGAACTGATTCTGCAGCAGTTCACCGACTGCGCGGACGCGGCGGTTGCCGAGATGGTCGATATCGTCTGTCGTGCCGAAGCCATCCATGAGATTCAGCAGGTAGCTGATCGATGCGAGGATGTCGTTCTTCGTGATCGTGCGGTCGTGGATGTCGAGCGTCGGCGAGCAGAGCAGACGAACCTTCGTGCCGTCCTTCTTGAGCAGGAACAGCGTAATGAGGTTGCCCTCACCGAAGATCTGCTTCTCGCGCTCCACGTCGACAGCGTCGAGCATGTCTTCCGTGACGACTTCGCCCTGCGGAATGACGATCTCACCCGTCTCGTGATCGACGATTGGCTCTGCGAGGACCTTGCCGAGGATGCGGCGCTTCCAGCCGAGCTTCTTCGTCAACTTGTAGCGGCCGACCGTCGCGAGATCGTAGCGCTTCGGGTCGAAGAACAGCGAGTTGAGGAGCTGCGTTGCGTTGTCCTCATTCGCCGGCTCGCCCGGACGCAGGCGCTTGTAGATCTCGATGACAGCCTTGCCCTGCGACTTGACTTCCTCGCCATCGCGCTCAATCGTATTGAGCATGCGCGGGTCGTCGCCGAAGAGCTCGATGATCTTCTCATCCGTATCGAAACCGAGTGCGCGGATGAAATACGTCACCGGCATCTTGCGCGTGCGGTCGATGCGGACCGAGACGACATCATTCGTATCCGTCTCGAGCTCAATCCATGCGCCGCGGTTCGGGATAACCGTCGCATTGTAGAGGTGCTTGCCGGTCGGATCGATCTCCTCGCCGTAGTAGGCGCCCGGAGAACGAACGAGCTGGCTGACGATGACACGTTCTGCACCATTGATGATGAACGTACCCGTATCGGTCATGAGTGGGAAATCGCCCATGAATACTTCCTGCTCTTTGATTTCGCCTGTCTCGCGATTGATAAGGCGGACATTCACCCGGAGAGGTGCTGCCAGCGTCACATCGCGCTCCTTGCATTCGTCGAGATCATATTTCGGCTCGCCGAGCGAGAAGCTCTCGAAGGACAAGACCAGATTTCCGGAGAAATCCTGGATTGGTGAGATATCATGGAAGATTTCCTGCAGTCCTTTATCGAGGAACCACTGGTAGCTGTTCCGCTGGATGTCCAGCAGATGCGGCATTTCCATGACCTCTTTGATTCTGGCATAGCTATACCTGGTTCGTTTGCCCACCGGCACAGGATTAAACATTAAATCCTTCACCCCTTAGCCTGATTTTACTAGAATGTTTTTTGAAAGATAGAGATACAACACAAATAGACGCGGAATCATAGAACAAGAAAAAAACAAGGTTCGCTTATTTTTTTGCACCTTGCTTCCGTTCCTTTCCACTTACGCATAGTTATCCCTATTCAATTTCCTGTAGTTTAACACTATACCATAGCTTTTCTCAACTGTCAAGTCAGATGGCACAAAAAAGACCGTCCCCTAAGGGACGGTCCTGCAATCAGCAAACTGAATTACTTCAGCTCAACCGTAGCGCCAGCCTCTTCGAGCTTAGCCTTGAGGGCATCAGCATCAGCCTTGGAGACGTTCTCCTTGACCGGAGCCGGAGCGCCATCAACGAGAGCCTTAGCTTCCTTCAGGCCGAGGCCCGTAGCTTCACGGACAGCCTTGATGACGTTGATCTTCTTGTCGCCAACAGCGGAGAGAACAACCGTGAACTCGGTCTTCTCCTCAGCAGCAGCACCAGCAGCAGCGCCAGCAGCAGCAACTGCAACCGGAGCAGCAGCGCTTACGCCGAACTTCTCTTCCATAGCCTTTACGAGCTCGGACAGCTCGAGGACAGTCATGTTCTCAATGGCTTCCATGATTTCTTCTTTAGTCATTTGATTTTCCTCCAATGTTTTGTTATTTTCGATTTGAATTCTTCGCGTTTATTTCTTAAAACCTCAGGCAGCGGCGCTGCACTGGATGGAATTAAGCGGACTCTTTCTGCGAGCGGATTGCGTCAAGCACATAGACCGCATTGCGGATAACGCCCTGCAGAACGTTGACCGTATTCGAGATCGGTGCGTTCATGCTGCCAAGCAGCTTGGCAATGAGTTCCTCGCGGGACGGCAGAGCTGCGAGAGCTTTGACCTCGTCGACGCCGATGACCTTGCCTTCGACCATACCGACTTTGACCGTCAGTACCTCAGCATCCTCGAGCTTGTTCTTCTTGATGAAGCCGCAGATGACCTTTGCCGGAGCAACAGCATCCTCCGTGGAGAATGCGAAAGCCGTCGTGCCCTCGAGGTGCTCTTCGATGCCCTCGATGCCTGCCTCTTTGGCAGCAATGCGGAGCATCGTGTTCTTTACGACATGATAGGAAACGCCAGCCTCGCGGAGTTCGCGGCGGAGTTCCGTATCCTGTGCAACCGTCAGACCTTTGTAGCTCGTGAGAACGACGCCCTTAGCGGACTCGAGCTGCTCCTTAAGCTGAGCGACAACAGCCTGTTTTGCGGAAGTAACACCCATTCTATTACACCTCCTGTCTTCTTGGATTTTAAAACAGATCAAAAAACCTCCGGCTGTCCGCCGGAGGTCACATTTTCAAAGTTAGGTGACTCCGGCCTCGGCAGGCGACATGATCGTCGTTAGATGATGAAATATCAAACCTGCTGTCTACAGCCTTCGATATGCGATTGGAGACCGGAGTCTCGCCTGATCCCTAGAACCGTGCTCAGAACTGAACCGGCACGCCCGGGCCCATCGTGGCGCTAACCGTGATGGAGCGGATGTACTGGCCCTTTGCAGCAGCCGGCTTAACGCGGATCAGTGTATCAATCAGGGCCTGGAAGTTCTGCTGAAGCTTCTCAGCGTCGAACGATGCCTTGCCGATCGGGCAATGGACGTTGCCAGCCTTATCGGTGCGGTACTCGACTTTACCTGCTTTAATCTCGCTGATTGCCTTCGTGAGATCCATCGTTACCGTACCGAGTTTCGGGTTCGGCATGAGGCCGCGAGGGCCGAGGATCTTACCGAGACGACCAACCGTACCCATCATATCCGGCGTAGCGACAGCGACATCGAAGTCGAGCCAGCCACCCTGGATCTTCTGGACGATTTCATCGGAGCCAACGAAGTCTGCACCTGCAGCTTCTGCCTCCTTGACTTTCTCGCCTTTTGCAAAGACGAGGACGCGCTTGGATTTGCCCGTGCCATGCGGCAGGACCATAGCGCCGCGGACCTGCTGATCAGCATACTTCGGATCAACGCCGAGGCGGACGTGGAGCTCGATGGTCTCATCGAACTTCTTCGTAGCCGTCTTCTTGACGAGTTCCATTGCTTCAGCGGCCGTGTAAAGCTTGCCAGCCTCTACGAGCTTGGCAGCTTCCTGATATTTCTTACCAGCTTTAGCCATTTGTGTTGTTCTCCTTTGTTGTGGTTATAACGGTATTGCCTCCCACAGGAGGAAAGGGCCTGGATCAGTCGACGATCTCGATGCCCATGCTGCGAGCCGTACCCTCGATCATGCGGGTAGCAGCCTCGATATCGCCAGCGTTCAGATCTTTCATCTTGCTCTCAGCGATTTCCTGTGCCTTTGCACGCGGCAGCTTTGCGACCTTGTTCTTGTTCGGCTCACCAGAAGCCTTTTCAAGACCAGCAGCCTTCTTCAGAAGGACAGCAGCCGGCGGAGTCTTCGTGATGAACGTGAAGGATCTATCCTCAAAAACCGTAATCACGACCGGGATCGTAAGACCAGCCTGTGCCTTAGTTCTCTCGTTGAATTCCTTGCAGAAGCCCATGATGTTGACGCCAGCCTGGCCCAGTGCAGGACCTACCGGAGGAGCCGGATTGGCTTTGCCAGCCATAACCTGAAGCTTTACAATCTTAGAAACTTTCTTAGCCATTGTGTGTTTCACCTCCTAAAAATGATGGAATGATGGTTCCGCTCAAAGCGTTTCGACCTGATCGAAACCAAGCTCAATCGGCGTCTCTTCGACGATGACCTTGAGGCGCGCCTTTTCCGTATCGATCTCGGAAACCGTGCCCGTGTAGTTCTCGAAGACACCGGAATTGATGCGAACGACATCCCCGACTGCGACATCGAGTTCGGGTTTGTGTTCCTGCTCTTCTCCCATGGATTTCAGAATACGTTTTGCCTCAGCATCGGTAAGCGGTATCGGATGCTTCTCAGAACCGACGAAACCGGTAACACCGGTGGTGTTGCGCACAACGTACCAGGAATGTTCATCGACGATCATGTCGACGAGCACATACCCAGGGAAGACCTTGCGTGGAACGACCTTCTTCTTGCCGTCCTTGATCTCGACCTCATCTTCAACCGGTACGACCACGTTGAAGATCATGTTGCCCATGTTGGCCGTGTGGATCAGGCGCTCAAGATTGGCCTTGACCTTGTTCTCGTAGCCCGAATACGTATGGATTACATACCAGGCTCTGCCAGGGTTGTCCTGACGAAGATCCATCTCGTCTTTTTCTGCCATGCTTATCTCACCCAGCTCACCTTAAAATGATGTGGAACAATCTCGCGAAGAACGTATCGCAGATCCAGATCAAGGCGCAGACAATCGCTACTGCGATGCCGACGACAACCGTATAATTGACGAGCTCCTTCTTGGTGGACCAGGACACTTTTTTCATCTCTGCGACTACTTCGTCCAGGAACTTCTTCACAATCACTTCACATCCCCGTTCGTACTGACAACGCGTCCTTACTTCGTTTCCTTATGCACCGTGTGCTTCTTGCAGAACTTGCAGTACTTATTGAACTCCAGACGATCCGGGTTGTTCTTCTTATTCTTGTTCGTGCGGTAGTTGCGGCTGTGGCACTCCGTGCACTCCAACGTGATATTGTTGCGCATCCTTTATTACACCCCTTACGTTGCAAAAGTTGACTTTTTCATAATGTCACTAATACAATTTAGCACAGTTGACAGGCGCTGTCAACACAAAATCCTTGACGAAAGGAAATCTTTTTGCGAAAGCAGCAATCTGCCAGATGGCATAAATAAAACCCCTGCAACAGGGGTTCAGTTGATGAATTGGTGGCGGCACAGAGATTTGAACTCCGGACACTGCGGGTATGAACCGCATGCTCTAGCCAACTGAGCTATGCCGCCATGTATGAATGGAGCTGATAACCAGGATTGAACTGGTGACCTTATCCTTACCAAGGATACGCTCTACCGACTGAGCTATATCAGCGACCTCACATTTGGTTGCGGGGACAGGACTTGAACCTGTGACCTTCGGGTTATGAGCCCGACGAGCTACCGACTGCTCCATCCCGCGATATCGTCTGCCGTCGCTTTATCACTTCCGGCTGACAAGATATAATTATAGAGCCTTTTCCTCTCCTTGTCAACTGTTAAAATAAAAAAAAATCGAGAAAAACGCAAAAAAATCAGAGCAGGAATATTTCCTGCCCTGACTGGCTCTTTTCTATTCTTTTATATAGAAGCAAACCATCACGTTATGCCTTCTTCTCGCCTGCGTCCTTCGCCGCTGGAGCTGGCTGCTCCTCGCCCGTCTCAAAGAGATAAGCATAGCGCTCCTTGAATTCCTTCGGCGGCATGCGGTAAGCGTTGGCAAGACCCGGATCGTCGAGATCCTCCTTCTCCATGCGCATCATCGAGCCACGCGCGATGCGGTACTGGACGGATTTGATGTTGACCTTGCGCACGCGCGTCTTGCCCGTGGCCGGGTCCTTGATGTCCTCGAAGCGCATCGGCACAGCCTCATTGTTCTGGATGGAGATTAGGGCGCCGCTGTCGCCGCGCATGAGGAAGCGAACGGCCGAATAACCGAGCGAGCGCGCATAGTCGATATCGTAAGCAATCGGCGCCGTGCAGCGCAGCTCATAGCCAATCTCCTTATCGATGATGGAGACCTTGATGCCGATCTTCTTGACCTCGGCGAGCACCGCCTGCTTGAGGATCTCACCAAAGTCGAGCTCGCTGTAGCGGATGTGGCCGTGCTCATCCGTCACGACCTCGCCGAGCTTCTTGAAGTCCTCCGGCGCTATCTTCTCGATGACGCCTTCGGCAATGACAGCTACGCCGTAGTTCTTACCCGTCAGGTAGCGCTTGACGATGGAGCCCGTGATGATGTCGACGAGCTGCTGCAGTGGGATCTTCTTCTGCGGGAACTCCTCCGGGATGATCGTGATGGCAGCGCCGGCACTGCGGCCCATGCCGAGTGCCAGGTGGCCAGCCGTGCGGCCCATGGCGATCGTGAAGTACCAGCGGTTGTTCGTCGTGCGCGCATCTTCCATGAGGTTCTCGATCTCCGTCGTCGCAAAGGCGCGGGCCGTCTCGAAGCCGAACGTCGGCACGCCCTCCGGCAGCGGCAGGTCGTTGTCGATGGTCTTCGGCACATGGACGACATTGATCGTGCGGCCCATCTTGCGCGCCTCTTCCGAAACAGCTGCCGAGCTGTAGGCCGTGTCATCGCCGCCGATCGTCACGAGGTGCGTGACGCCGAGCTCCGTCAGCGTCTCGACGACCGTGCGCAGGTCGGACTCCTTCTTCGTCGGGTTGAAACGGCTCATCTTGAGGATGCAGCCGCCTGCCATGTGGATGTGGCTGATGTCTTTCGGCTCGAGGCGGACGTAGTTCTTCTCACCGCGCGCGAGTCTCGAGAAGCCATCATAGATGCCGAGCACATCCCAGCCATGGCGCGTCGCCTCATTCGTGATGCCAGAGATGACGCTGTTGATGCCAGGAGCCGGGCCGCCGCCGCAGACGATTGCGATAACGTTCTTGATGCCGATCATGGAAATTCCCCCTTAAGTCTTTTGGTGCGTTCGGTACTTCATATCATCGATATACTCGTACTCGAATCTGATTACAGTTACATTTATTCGTCTTTTTTCTCCATATTCCTGCTTGCATTCTATTGTTATGTAAAATTTTTGACAACTTTTTCGCAAAAATAGCGCAAAAAGCAAAAAAATCAGCCGCCCGGGGATTCCGGGCAGCTGATGCCTTGCTCCATCGTGATGTAGCTGTCTTAGCGCTTGCCGGAGCGCCCCGGCTTGGCACGGTGGCCGAGGTTCGACTTCGTGCCATGTGCCTTCTGGCGGCGGCTGCGGTCGTTGCGGCCCTTGTGCGAAGCGCCCTTGCGGTTGGCGTACTTCGAGAGCGGCTTGCGCTTAGCCTTCTTCTCCTCGCGCTTCTCGCGGATCTCCTTGAGAATCTGCTCCTGCTTCTCCTTGTGACGGCGGCCGCGCTCCGAGCGCTGCTTGCGGATCCTGTCCTTGATGCCGCCCTCAATACGGCGCAGCAGGTCGTACTGGCGCGCGTTGACGAAGGTGATGGCCTTGCCGCGCTCGCCCGCGCGGCCCGTGCGCCCGATGCGGTGAATGTAGCTCTCCGCATCGTGCGGGATGTCGTAGTTGAAGACGTGTGTGACGCCCTCGATGTCGAGGCCGCGCGCTGCGATGTCCGTCGCGCAGAGAATCTGGAGCTCTGCCTTGCGGAAGCGCTTGAGGACGAGCGTGCGCTGGACCTGCGAGAGGTCGCCGTGCAGCTCATCAACGAGGTAACCGCGCGCCGCGAGCGCCATCGTGACCATGTGTGCGCGCTGCTTCGTGTGGCAGAAGACCATCGCGAGGTACGGCTGCTCCTGATTGATGATCTCGCAGAGCTTGTCGATCTTCGTCTCCTCGCGCGTGTCGATGATGACCTGGTCGATGGCATCGAGCGTCACGTGCTCCGACTTGATCTCGAGATTCTGCGGCGCCGTCATGTAGCGTGCCGAAAGTGCCTTGACGCGGTCCGGCATCGTCGCGGAAAACAGCATGAGCTGGCGGTCCGCGGCCGTCGCCTCGAGCAGCGTCTCGACATCTTCGATGAAACCGAGGCGCATCATCTCATCGGCCTCGTCGAGGACGACCTTGTTGACCTGCGAGAGGTCGATCGTCTGGCGGCGCAGGTGGTCGAGCAGGCGGCCCGGCGTGCCGATGATGAGCTGCGGGTGGCGGCGGAGCTTCTGCTTCTGGCGCTCGATGTCCTGCCCGCCGAAGATGACGAGCGAGGAGATGTCGGCTGCGGCAGAGAGCGACTGCGCGACCTTGGCGATCTGGATGGCCAGCTCGCGCGTCGGCGTGATGACGAGCGCCTGCGTGACAGCGGCCTGCGGCTTGATTTTCTCGATGATCGGCAGCAGGAAGGCGAGCGTCTTGCCCGTGCCCGTCTGCGCCTTGACGATGCAGTCGTGACCGGCGCGCACGAGCGGCATCGCCTTCTCCTGCACCGGCGTCGCCTCCTTGATGCCGTGACTGCGCAGCACGTCGCAGAGCGCGGGGCGGATGCCGAGTTCCTGGAATGTTGTCATATCTCTATCCTCTTATCCTTTTTATTCTTCCTGCCCATCAGGACGAGAGGACTTCCGTCCCCGTCTCCGTGACGAGCACCGTGTTCTCCCACTGCGCGGAGAGCTTGCCATCCTTCGTGCGGACGGTCCAGCCATCGCCCTTGTCGACGACGACCTTGTAGCTGCCCTCGTTGATCATCGGCTCGACCGTCAGGATCATGCCCGGCACGAGCAGCATGCCCGTGTCCTTCTCGCCGACGTGCGGCACGAACGGCTCGAGGTGGAAGTCCTTGCCGACGCCGTGGCCGCCGAGGTCCGTGACGACAGAGTAACCATTCTCATGCGCGTGCGCCTCGCAAGCGGCGCCGATGTCGCCGAGGAAGTGCCAGGGGCGGATGGCCTGGACGCCGAGCTCCATGCATTCCTTCGTGACGCGCACGAGTCTCTCCGCTTCCGGCGAAGCCTTGCCGACGATGTACATGCGCGAGGCATCGGCGTAATAGCCGTTGAGGATTGTCGTGATGTCGATGTTGACGATGTCGCCTTCCTTGAGGATGGTCTTCTTCGACGGGATGCCGTGGCAGACGACCTCATTGATCGAGATGCAGACGTTCTTCGGATAGCCCTCGTAGTTGAGGCAGGCCGGGATGCCGCCGCGCTCACGGATGTAGTCCGCTGCAGCCTGGTCGAGCGTCGCCGTGTCGATGCCCGGACGTACCATCTCGGTCATGAGGTCGAGCGCGCCGTCGTTGATGACGCCGGCTGCACGCACGCCTGCGATGTCCTTTTCGTTGTTGATGATCTTCTTCGGCGGGCGCACCTGACCGCGGAAGATGTCAAACTTCATCTCCGCAATGCGCTCATCGAAATCTTCGTGGCATTTCTTGTACTTCTTGCCGCTGCCACACCAGCATAAATCGTTTCTCATCATATGGTGAATTACTCCTTTATCCATGCGATATCCTTGAGATGTTCCATGGGATGAACGGCAATCTGCCGCCAAATCCTTATGCATGTCATACCTATATCATTATAAGCCGATTTGACGATTTGTAAAACCCTTTCTGCTCCGCTGAGCTCTTCTCCCCTTCCTTGACCTCATTTCCCGCTTGTTATATACTAAACGATATGTATATAGATGGGCGCGTTCCCATCGCAAGAGCGTATTGTATGAATGAAAAGGATGTGTCTCGATGACTACCTGGATCAAACGAATCCTGCTGTTCCTGCTGATAATCTTCCTGGCGGTGCTTGGACTCTGTGCCTACCGCATGCATTCGGCCACCCGCGCCGTGCCGGTGCTCAACTACCACCAGATCAACGACCGCGACGAGAATTCTCTGACAGTCCACACCGACGAGTTCGACGAGCAGATGAAGTACCTCTCCGATAACGGCTACCACGCGATTACGCCGGAAGAGATGATGGATGCCTGGGAGAACGGCACGCCACTACCCGAGAAGCCCGTCATCCTGACCTTCGACGACGGCTACGTCGACAACTACAAGAACGCCTACCCGATCCTCGAGAAGTATAACCTCAAGGGCACGATCTTCCTGATCTCGGACTTCATCGGCACCTACCCCAATTACATGACCTGGGCGCAGGTCGATGAGATGCAGCAGAGCGGCCTCATCGATTTCGAGAGCCACACGCTCTCCCATCCGGAACTCGACAAGATTCCGGCTGACCAGGTATGGCATCAGCTCGACAGCTCCAAGAAGGCGCTCGAGTGGCGCCTCGGCAAACCCATCAACTTCATCGCCTACCCGTGCGGCTCGTACGACGAAGAGCTCGAGCGCATGACGAAGGAAGCCGGCTACCGCGCCGCCTTCACCGTTCACTACGGACTGGCCAACCCGGACGAGAACCCTTACATTCTCGACCGCGTGCCAATCTTCGGCTGCAACTCGCACCAGTTCCTGCGCTTCCGCCTGCGCCTCGAATACGCGCCGATCTTCGCGCCGCTCGACGCGCTGAGCCGCAGCCTCGTCAAGAACGGCCACACCATCCTTGCAAAATTCATCCCGGCACCATAACACAATAACGCGAAAAAATCCGAGAGCCATGAGGCTCCCGGATTTTTTCATTCAGGGGGGTGTATGAGAAGGGGCAGCTTATGCTTCCTCTTCCGTCTTGACACGGGGAAGTGTCTTGAACGTGAAGTCCGTCCCGTCAAAGCCGATCTCGACGGTATCGCCCTCGCGGACGTCGCCGCGGATGATCTGCTTCGACAGAGAGGTCTCGACCGTATGTGTCAGCAGACGGCGCAGCGGACGGGCACCGAAGTTCGGGTCGAAGCCCTTGTCGGCCAGTGCCGTCAGCGCCTCGTCCGTCCACGTCAGCGAGATCTTGATCTGCTTCTCGAGGCGGTCGCTGAGGCTCTTGAGCATGATGGCCGCGATGTTCTTGACCTGCTCCTTCTTGAGGGCCTTGAACACGATGATGTCATCGACACGGTTGAGGAATTCCGGACGGAAGTAATCCTTGAGGATTTCCTTGACTGCGCCCTTCGCCTCTTCGTAGCTCTTGTTGAGGATCTCATGCGAGCCGAGGTTCGAGGTCATGATGATGACCGTGTTCTTGAAGTTGACCACACGGCCCTTGCCATCCGTCAGGCGGCCATCGTCGAGGATCTGCAGCAGCACGTTAAAGACATCGCGATGCGCTTTCTCGATCTCATCGAGCAGGATGACGCTGTATGGACGACGGCGCACGGCCTCTGTGAGCTGGCCGCCCTCATCGTAGCCGACGTATCCCGGAGGCGCGCCAATGAGGCGCGATACGCTGTGCTTCTCCATGTACTCCGACATATCGATGCGGATCATGCTGCGCTCATCATCGAAGAGTGCCTCAGCAAGGGTCTTCGCGAGCTCCGTCTTGCCAACGCCCGTCGGGCCGAGGAAGATGAACGAGCCAATCGGACGGTTCGGGTCCTTGATGCCGGCGCGTGCGCGCAGGATCGCTTCGCTGACAGCCTTGACGGCTTCATCCTGACCGACGACGCGGGCGTGCAGCACATCTTCGAGATGCAGCAGCTTCTCGCGCTCGCCCGTCAGCATCTTCGTCACCGGGATGCCCGTCCAGCGGCTGACGACCTGTGCGATATCCTCTTCGCCGACTTCTTCTTTGAGCAGGCGGTTGTCCTTCGACTTCGCCGCGATGATGGCCTCTTCTTCCTTGAGCTTCTTCTGGAGCTCTGGCAGCTTGCCGTACTTGAGTTCCGACATGCGGTTGAGGTCATAGGCGCGCTCGGCGGCCTCCATCTCGCTGTTCACACCATCAATCTCTTTCTTGATGGCACGGACGCGCAGGATGGCGTTCTTCTCCGTCTCCCACTGGGTCTTGAGCTCGCCCTCCTCCTTCTGGAGTTTCTCTTTCTCCTTCGTGATCTTCTGGAGCTTCTCCTTCGAAGCTTCATCCGTCTCCTTCTTCAGGGCCTGCTCCTCAATCTCGAGCTGCATGATCTTGCGGCGGATCTCATCGAGCGGCTGCGGCATGGATTCAATCTCCGTGCGCAGCTTTGCCGCGGCTTCATCGACGAGGTCGATGGCCTTATCTGGCAGGAAGCGGTCCGAGATGTAGCGGTCCGAGAGCGTTGCCGCAGCGACGAGCGCCGCATCACGGATGCGCACGCCATGATGGACCTCATAGCGCTCCTTGAGGCCGCGCAGGATCGAGATAGTGTCCTCGACGCTCGGCTCACCGACCATGACCGGCTGGAAGCGGCGCTCGAGGGCCGTATCTTTCTCGATGTACTTGCGGTACTCGTTGAGCGTCGTCGCACCGATGCAGCGCAGCTCGCCGCGAGCCAGCATCGGTTTCAAGAGGTTGCCAGCATCCATCGCGCCTTCCGTCGCGCCAGCGCCGACGACCGTGTGGAGCTCATCGATGAAGAGCAGGATCTGGCCGTCCGACTTCGCGATCTCGTTAAGCACGCTCTTGAGGCGTTCCTCGAACTCACCGCGGTACTTCGCACCGGCAATCAGGGAGCCCATATCGAGCGAGAAGAGCGTCTTGTTCTTCAGCGACTCCGGCACATCGCCCGCCACGATGCGGCGCGCGAGTCCTTCGACGATGGCCGTCTTGCCGACACCCGGCTCACCGATGAGCACCGGGTTGTTCTTCGTGCGGCGGGAAAGAATCTCAATCGTGCGGCGAATCTCCTCATCACGGCCGATGACCGGGTCGAGCTTGCCGGCGCGCGCCGCCGCCGTGAGATCACGGCCGAACTTCTCGAGGGACTTATAGCCTTCCTCTGGGTTGTCCGTCGTGACATTCTGCTTGCGGTTCTTGCGGATGGACGCCTGGATCGCGGACTTCGTCAGGTGGAACTGACGGCAGATGTCCTGTACTTCACTGCTGCCATCCGTCGCGAGAGCCAGCAGCAGGTGCTCCGTCGACACATAGTCATCCTTCATGGACTTGGCGTATTCCTCAGCGCGGCCGAGTACGCGGACCATGTCCATGCCCATGCCGAGGCGGTCCGTGCCCTTGACGCTCGGGATCTTCGCGAGCTCCTGCTCGAGTCTTGCCTTGAGCATCGGCATATCCGTCTGGCACTCCTCAAAGATTGTGGCCAGCAGCCCCTCCGGCTCTTTGGCCAGAGCCAGCAGGACGTGTGCTGACGTGATCTCCTGATGGTATTTCATGGCTGCGATCTGCTGAGCGGATTGCAGGGCCGCCAGCGTCTTCGCTGTGTATTTTTCTTGTCCCATAATCGTATCCTCCATAATCGCTCTTATTATCTTCATTATTCTGAAACTTGATCGTTTCTATATCCTATTATAGCGAATAAAGTCAAAAAGTCAAATGGTTTTTCTGACTTTTTGACTTTATTTTAAAAAATTTTTTCAGCGGCCTGCCGCATCGCTGCCCTGCCAGGGCACGAAGTCGCGGGAATGGAGGTGGAACTGCATGAGGACCTTGCCGATGATGTGCTGGATCTGCTTCTCAACTGTGTCCGCTCCGTTGTAGAACGTCAAGACAGGCGGCACGACACAGCAGCCGTAGTCGGCTGCTTCCTTGATGTTGCGCAGATGGATGCGGCTCATCGGCATCTCGCGCGGCACGATGACGACCTTGCGCCCTTCCTTGAGGCAGACATCGGCCGCCCGCAGCAGGAGGTCATCCGTATAGCCGCTGACGATGCCGGCCACCGTCTTCATGCTGCAGGGGATGATGATCATGCCATCCGTCTCGTACGAGCCGCTCGATATCGAGGCCGCCATGTCGTGGTTATCGTGCACGACGTCCGCGAGAGCACAGACCTCCGCCAATGAGAGCTCCGTCTCATACGGGAACGTCACTGCCGCCCCCTCGGTGATGATCAGATGCGTCTCCACCTCCGGCATCTCATGCAGCGCCCGCAGGAGATACCAGCCCATGATGACACCGCTGGCTCCCGAAATCCCGACAATCAATCGCAAGATATATCCCTCTTTTCTCTATCCTACTTTTCCTCTTATCCCATCCATTTTATCATAGGCCCTGCCGAAAAAAAAGACGAGTGCCATGAATGGCACCCGTCTCTCTAGGCTCGGTCAGGTATCACGAACGCGGTGCAGCCTTCCAGGTCTCCACGAGCTCGCGCGCGGCCGCCGCCGGGTCCGCGGCTCCAGCCACGGCGCTGACGACGAAGAAGCCATCGACACCCGTCTTGCGCAGGGCGGGCAGGTCGCGCGCCTTGACGCCGCCACCGACGACGACCGGCACAGGGCTGATGGCATGGAGCTCCGTGAGTTCCTCGAAACTGCGCGTGATGATGTGTCCCGCAGCATCGCGGCCGCAGTCGGGCTTCGTCGCCGTCTCGTGCAGCGGGCCGGCGCCAAAGTAGTCGATGTCCCGTGTATCGGCCTGACGGACATAGTCGAGCAGCTCCTGCGTGCGCGCCGACAGCCCGATGACTGCCTCAGGGCCCAAGAACTTGCGGCAGACCGCGACGGGGATGTCGCTCTGGCCGACGTGGATGCCATCGACCTTGATGCCCGCCTCGCGCGCGGCGAGCACGACGTCGAGCCGGTCATCGACGAGCAGCACGACGTCTTCCGCCTTGCCGAGCGCCTGCAGGACATCCGCTGCCTCGCGGCAGAGCGCGATGAGCTCTCTGGCCGAAGCCGTCTTCGAGCGGATCTGCAGGCAGGTGAAGCCATTCTCGACCGCCGCCCGGATGATGTCCCCGACGGGCCGGCCCAAGGTGTTCTCCGGTCCCACCACGAGATATGCAGAGATATCGAGTTTCTTGCGCATGTTCATTCCTGTCTCTCCCCTTCATTGTTCCCAGCATCCGTGTCTTCTGCCAGGCGCTTTTCGAGCCGCTGCAGCTTGCCGTGCATCATATCGTGATAGCCCGGGCGGATGTCAGCCTTGAGCACGACTTCCGTCCGGATGCCCTTCTCGGCCAGGACCATCGTCGCGCGCTTGACCACATCCATGACTTCATCCCAATCGCCCTCGATTTCCGTGAACATCGAGTTCGTACGATTCGGCAGGCCTGATTCCCGGATGACGCGGACGACTTCGCCGACATAGGCGGACATCTCCTCGCCAGTCCCGCACGGTGCAATCGCCACTGCAATGAGCGTATTCATCAAGATCCCTCTTTCCATCAATAACAATCCGTCAACAATCCGTCACAATCCATCGCCTGCTCTGCTCAGAGCACGACGAACGGATTGGCCGCGATTTCCTCCGGCGTTGCCGCGTAGAGGGCATCGAGGAAGGCCGCGGTAAAGCTGCCGGGGCCCTTCGCCTCGCGCGCCGCCCGAGTCCCTGCCAGATTGTAGGCCTGGACAGCGGTCAGAGCTGCGATGAACGGCGAGGTTTCGGCCAGATAGACGGCCGTGACGCCGCCGAGCGAGCAGCCGGCCCCCGTAATCTTCGTGAAGAGCTTCGAACCACCCTCACTGCGGACGGTCAGCGTGCCGTCGGTGACGAGGTCGCGCTCGCCAGAGACCGCCACAGCGCCGTGAATGAAGGACGCCAGTGCCTCAGCAGCAGGGCGGGCCGTCTCGACGCTGTCCGTCGCATCGACGCCGCGCACGCCGTCGCGCGCCACACCGCTATCGAGCCCCCAGAGATTGGCCAAAGCGATGATCTCAGACGCATTGCCGCGCACGACAGACGGCGGCAGCGCGCGGAAGCACTGCAATAGTCCCTTGCGCAGGCCGCCGATGCCGATGCCGACAGGGTCGAGCACCCACGGGCGACGGTGTTCCTGCAAGGCTCTGGCCGTGCGCGGCAATGTCTCTGCATAGAATGGCATCAACGTGCCCATATTGATGTAGAACGCCTCACCAGCCGCTGCGATGGCCTCGCCTTCATCCGGCAGATAGACCATCGCGGCAGAGCCGCCGGCAGCCAGCTGGGCATTGGCGACCAATTCAATCGTCACGGTGTTCGTGATGGACGGCACGAGCGGGCAGTCTTCCTTTGCCCGGCGTACGGCTGCGATGATTTCCTTCTGTATCGTCTCGTGATTCAAAGTGGATTCCTCCTTAAATATAAAAAAGAAGGAGACGCCAAGCGGCAACTCCTTCTCCGTGAATTTGTCTCCCTACGCAAGTCTTGGCTCAACAGGTTCTAAGGGTCAGGCAAACGCCTTCTCAACACGTGGTTCCCCCGCAAATCGTATGCAATTGTCATGAGCATTTGCTTGCTCAGTCGCCCAGCGGCAGCTCCGTGGCCTTGGCATTTGCCAGGACCTCGGCCGGTACCTGCACGTCCTCGAGCTCGTTGAAATCGCGGCCCTGCAGGTGGAAGTCCACCGTGCTCTCCCGGATGTCCTTGAGGAGCTTATCGCGCTCCGAGCGCGGCAGGTCGCGCCGCTTGACGATGATGGAAGCCGCCTTGCGGATGGGCTCCGTCAGGTTGGCGTGGACATCCGTCAGCAGGTTCTTCTCTGTGTCAATCGTGACCGTGTAGGTAAAGTCCGGCAGGCTGCGGCAGATCTCTGCCACCGTCTTCTGCATCGCCTCGTCCTTTGCCGTCGGCTTAATCTGCTCCTCGAGCATCTTGCCGAAGACCTTGCCGTCGACCGTCACGAGATACGTCTGGTTCGCGCCGTCCTGCACGCCGAATTCGACATCCTTCGCGATGTCCATGAAGCCGTTCGAGAAGGCTTCTGACCAGAAGTCATTGACCTTCTTGTCCGCCGGCTTGCGCGGCGTGACGGACTTCTCCCAAGCGCCATGGCCGAGCTTGCAGTAGAAGGCCGTCGCCTTCTCCGTCTCGCGGATGTAGTAATCGAGCTCGCGCTCAAAGACGGGCGCACCCGGCAGCGTGAAGGTGATCTGCATCGTGCCCTTCGCCCGCGTGTACGGCTCCGAGACGAACGTGATATGGCTCGTCATGCTCGTGCTGCCCATCGGCGCCGAAGCGGCGAGGTCCATGTCATAGGTGCCGTTCTTGACTTCTGCCAGTTGGTCGAAGGACTGGTCGAGCGAACTCCTCGCATCAATCGTGACATCCTCTTTTACGGGGCTTGCCTGCGCCTCCCCTTTGGCCGCATCCTTTACGGCCTTGGCCTCTTCGCCGGCATTTACGGCATCCTTTGCCGCTGCCGCATCAGTAGGAGGAACAACGGCCGTGACAGCTGGCGCGGCCTCTGTGCCGCTCTTTGCTGCTGCCTCTGCGCTCGTCATGCCATACGGTGCCAGGGCCAGTGTCAGCCCCAGCAGGATGGCGGTCATCTTCTTCTTGCTGCTCGTGGCACACATCGTGCCATTCATGAAATGGAATTTCTGGAACTTCATCAAAATGTCCCTCCTCTATTCCGCATGCCGCAGGCGCCTGCGAACTGCTGTGTTCTTTGTTTTGGTCTTGATATTACACTATTCTCTGAGATACAAGAAAAATCCTTCTCGAAAGAAGGATTTCTCTTGTCTTAGCAGATTTTATTTGCGCAGGTGGTCGAGGAAGTTCTGCATCATCGTCCGGCCCGCGGGCGTCAGGATGGACTCGGGATGGAACTGGATGCCCTCGATGTCCATCTCCTTGTGACGCACGCCCATGATCGTGCCGTCGGCGAGCTCGCTCGTGACCTCGAGGCAGTCTGGAAGCGTCGCGCGGTCGATGATCAGGGAGTGATAGCGGCCTACCTCCACGTCCTGCGGCAGGCCCGCATAGAGGCCGCGGCCATTGTGGCGGATGGGCGATACCTTGCCGTGGATGATCTCCGCGGCCCGCACGATCTTGCCGCCGAACACCTCGCCGATGGCCTGATGGCCGAGGCAGATGCCGAGGATTGGCACCTTGCCGCCGAGCGTCCGGATGAGGTCCTCGCTGATGCCAGCGTCTTTCGGCACGCCCGGGCCCGGCGAGATCACGATGCCCTCGTAATGCTTCGCCTCGACCGCGGGTACCGTTGTCTGATCATTGCGAATGACCTCGACGTCCGCCCCGAGTTCCGACAGCAGCTGGTAGACATTGTAGGTGAAGGAATCGTAATTATCTAAAAGCAACAACATCGTTCTCGACCTCCTCCACTACTTCAAACAGAGCCTTCGACTTCTGCAGGATCTCCTGGTATTCCTTCTCCGGCACGGAGTCGGCGACGATGCCGGCACCCGACTGGATGACGGCTGTGTCGTCGTTCTCGATGCGCATCGTGCGCAAGGTGATGCACATGTCCATGTTGCCGCAGAAGTCCATGTAGCCGACCGTGCCCGAGTACGAGTTGCGCTTGACGGGCTCGAGCTCGTTGATGATCTCCATCGCGCGGAGCTTCGGCGCACCGCTGACCGTGCCGGCCGGGAACGTCGCGCGCAGGACATCCATCGGCGTGTAGCCCTTCTTGAGCTTGCCGACGACCTCCGAGACCATGTGCATGACGTGGCTGAAGTATTCGACCTGGCGCAGCTTCGTCACATGGACGGTTCCGGGCTCACTGATGCGGCCGATGTCATTGCGCGCGAGGTCGACGAGCATCGAGTGCTCGGCACATTCCTTCGTGTCGCCCTTGAGGTCTTTCGCGAGGGCGGCGTCCTCTGCGGCATCGCGGCCGCGGCGGCGCGTGCCGGCAATCGGGTAAGTGTAGACCGTGTCGCCCGCGACCTTGACGAGCATCTCCGGCGAGGCGCCAACGAGCTTGACGGGGCCGAAGTTGAAGTAGAACATGTAAGGCGACGGATTGACCTGGCGCAGGCGGCGGTAGAAGTGGAAGCACGGCTTCGTGATCTTCTCGCGGAACTGGCGCGAGGGCACGACCTGGAAGATGTCGCCGGCGAAGATATGCTCCTTGGCCTTGTGGATGGCCTCTAGGAAATCCTCCGGCGCCTTGCCGAAGCGCTTGAGGAAGTCGACCTTCTCGCGGCGCTTCGTTGCTTCACCGGCCTGCGGCGCGAGCGGTGCAGCGAGGCGCGCCTCGACCTTGGCGATTTTCTCGGACACGGCATCGTACGCCTCATTGGCATCGCGCCCCTTCGTGTCGGCCAGGCAGATGAGGCGGGCGCTGTTGTGCAGGGCATCGTAGACGACGAGGACGCGGCAGATCATGAACTGACCAAGGAGTTCCTCCTCGCCGAGCTCCATGCCGCGCACGCGGTCGAAGGTCGCGACGATGTCGTAGTTGAGATAGCCGACCATGCCGCCATTCGCCAGCGGCAGTGAGGCATCCTCGACGGCAGGCCTATAGCCCTGCATGTAGGTCTTGATGGTCTCGACCGGCTCGCCCATGATGCATTTCATCAGGCCGTTCTCGTTGATCATGAGCTTGTCCTTGAAGACCTGCAGCCTTGCAAAGGGCTCCGCCCCGATGAAGGAGAAGCGGCCGAACTGCTGATGCGTCGTGTCGACGGACTCGAGGATGAAGCCCTTCTTCTCGCCGATGAGCTTATAGTAGACGGAGACAGGCGTGTCGAGATCCATGTTGATCTCTTTAGCGACAGCGATGAGATTCGTCTCCGCCGCCAGCTTGCAGAATGCCTCCCGCGATGGTTTGAGTTCCATGATGATTGCTCCTCTCATGTCACGCATAGGATGGATAGCGGATGCTCGTCAGGCCTTCTTGCCGTACGCCGCATCGAGCGCCTCGCGCATCGCGCCGATAAGCGCCATCGCCTCCTCGAACTTGCCGTCCATGAGGCGCTTGACCACGGCACTGCCGACGATGACGGCGTCGCTCTTCGCCGCAGCATCAACGGCCGCCTCCGGCGAGCCGATGCCGAAGCCGACGGCCAGCGGCGTATCCGTGAACTTGCGCGCCTTCTCGCAGACCTTGCCGATCGTCGAGTAGTCGATCTTCTTGACACCCGTGACGCCGTTGTTCGAGACGCAGTAGATGAAGCCCGTCGCGCCCTTGCAGGTCTCTGTCATGCGCGCCTCCGTCGTGCCCGGCGTGATGAACTCCGCCAGATGGAAATCATGCGCCGCACAAATCTTGCGCATCTCGCCCGACTCCTCATGCGGCACATCCGGCACGATGATGCCGTCCATGCCGGCCGCCTTGAAGTCCGTGACGAACTTCTCGAAGCCGTAGTGATACATGTTGTTGATGTAGCCCATGCCGATCAGCGGGATGTCGGAGAACTTGCGGATCTCGCGCACGATCTCAAGCTCCTTCTTGAGCGTCATGCCATTCTTCAGGGCGCAGACCGAGGCCGACTGGATTACCGGGCCATCCGCCATCGGGTCTGAGAACGGCAGGCCGAGCTCGATGACATCAGCGCCTGCCTTCTCTGCCTCGCGGATGGCCTTGAGCGTCGTCTCGACGTCCGGCGCACCGGCCGTGATGTAGATGAAGATTCCCTTTTTACCGGCTGCCTTGAGTTCAGCCATCTTTTTATCCAAACGCGTGCTCATCACTCAATATCCTCCCCAAGAACTTTTGCTACCATCTGTACATCCTTATCGCCGCGGCCCGAGAGCGTGACGACGACCGACTCATCCGGGTGCGTCTGCGGCATGAGCTTGTCGAGATAGGCAAGCGCATGCGAGCTCTCCATCGCCGGGATGATGCCCTCGACCTTCGAGAGGCGCTGGAAGGCATCGAGTGCCTCCTGATCCGTGACCGAGACGTACTTGACAATCCCTTCATCCTTATAATAGGAATGCTCTGGTCCGACGCCCGGGTAGTCGAGGCCGGCCGAAATGGAGTACGCCTCGACGACCTGGCCGTCCGGGTCCTGAAGCAGGTAGCTGAAAGCACCGTGCAGGATGCCCGGCTCACCGGCACCGGAGAGCGTCTTGGCATTGTCCGTCGGCGCCTCGCCGCGGCCGCCCGCCTCAACGCCAAATTTCTTGACGGAAGGATCGTTGCGGAAGTCGTAGAACGTGCCGATGGCGTTGCTGCCGCCGCCGACGCAGGCTAAGAGGTAATCCGGCAGGCCGCCGATCTTCTCGATGGCCTGCTCGCGGATCTCCTCGCCGATGACCTTCTGGAAGTCGCGCACGATGGTCGGATACGGATGCGGGCCGACAGCCGAGCCGATGATGTAATGCGTGTCCGTGATGTTCGTCGCCCAATAGCGGATGGCCTCACTCGTCGCATCCTTGAGCGTGCCCGTGCCGGAGGAAACTGGGATGACCTTCGCGCCAAGCAGCTTCATGCGGAAGACGTTGAGCTTCTGGCGCTCGACGTCGAGCGCGCCCATGAAGACGTGACATTCCATGCCGAAGAGCGCGGCGACCGTCGCCGAAGCGACGCCGTGCTGGCCGGCGCCCGTCTCAGCGACGATGCGCTTCTTGCCCATGCGCTTTGCGAGCAGGGCCTGGCCGAGCGCATTGTTGATCTTGTGGGCGCCCGTGTGCAGGAGGTCTTCGCGCTTGAGGAAGATCTTCGCGCGGCCGTAGTACTTCGTGAGCTTGTCGGCGTAGTAGAGGTTCGTCGGGCGGCCCGCGTATTCGCGCAGGTACGTCTTGAACTCATTCTGGAAATCCGGGTCGTCCTTGTATTTTGCATAGGCGGCCTCGAGCTCGTTGAGTGCCGGCATGACGATTTCCGGCACATACTGTCCACCAAATTTTCCAAATCTGCCCTTCGTGTTCATTTGTGTTCTTCCTTTCTTGCTTTCTCGAATCTATCCTGTACGGCCTGCATGGGAATCAGGCCATATCTACCTGCTCTTCGCCGGCATTTGCCATCAGGCGCGTCTGCGCGGCGACATCATCGGCGCGGACGAGGCTCTCTCCGACGAGGATGCCGTCGCAGCCCGCATCGTGCAGGCGCCTTGCATCCTCCCCCGTGAAGACGCCGCTCTCACTGATGAGCGTGCGGCTCTTATCCGCGTACGGCAGCAGCTCCATCGTCTGCTCGATCGATGTTGTGAACGAGACGAGGTTGCGGTTGTTGATGCCGATGAACTCCGCCGGTGTCGCGAGGGCCGCCTCCATGTCCCGGCGGTCGTGGACTTCGATCAGTGCGTCCATGCCGAGGCTCCAGGCCGTGTAGAGGAAGCGCTTGAGCGTCTCCGGCGTCAGGATGCGCGCGATCAGCAGCACGGCATCTGCGCCGAGCATCCGCGCCTCGTAGATCTGGTATGCATCGATGATGAAATCCTTGCGCAAAAGAGGCAGGCTGACCTCTGCACGGACCTTGCGGAAATCCTCATTGCAGCCGAGGAAATGCGGGTCCGTGTGCACGGAGAGCATGCTCGCGCCGTTGTCCTCGTAGATCCGCGCGAGCTCCGTGACGGAGTAACGTCGGCAGAGCCTCCCCTTCGCCGGGCTCTGGAGCTTGCACTCGGCAATGAGGTTCCAGTCGCGCTCGCGGAAGCGGTGCGTCATCGCGAATGTCCCGCAGACAAGTGAGCGCTTCACCTCATCGAGCGGCATCTCGCGCTTCGCATTGGCGACGATATCCTTCTTCTTCTCGACAATCTCTGCTAAAATATCCCGCAATTTCAATTCCTCCTGTTGATTTCGTGTACCTGCTCCATAAAGGCGGCGATGCGCGCGGCTGACTTCTCCCGATTGACTTCAAGGCTGCCGGAGACATCGACGGCGAATGGATGGAAGATCGCATTGACCTCGGCGACGTTCGCCTCGCTGATGCCGCCCGCGATCAGCACGGGCTTCTTGACGGCTGCGACCTCGCGCTGTGCCTGCTGCCAGTCGAAGCACGTGCCCGTGCCACCCGCCGCGCCCTTCTGGTAGGCATCGACGAGGATCATCGCAGCAGGGAACGCATTGGCCGCCTCCACCGAGAAGCCGTCGCCGTAGCGATAGGCCTTGATGACGGGGACTTCCATCTTCTCCGCATAGGCCGCGTCCTCGTGGCCGTGCAGCTGGACAAAGTCGAGATGGCACTGCCTTGCGACGGCGTTGACCAATGCAGGCTCCTCATCGACGAAGACGCCGACCGTCTTGACGCGCTGCAGCGCCTCCGCGATGCGGGTGGCCTGTTCCGGCTCGACGAAGCGATGGCTCCGGCGCCAGAAGATGAAGCCGATGAAATCGGCGCCTGCCGTTTCGGCCGCGCGAGCCGCCTCGACCGTCTTCATGCCACACAATTTTGCCTTGAGCATCTTTCCATTCCTCACAATCATTCGTCCATCCAGATTGCATTTACCGAAAATGCAATCAAAAAGCCCCGCCGAGCTCATTGCTCAGCGGGGCGAAAAATCTTCGCGGTGCCACCCGGTCCAAATGGCAAAGCCATTCCTCAATTCCGGTACGGGAAATGGTTCCGATACCGTAGCCCTTTAACGGTGGCGGCCGTCCCAGCCTACTCTCCTCTCGTTCCACGGAAAGGATTTCGGTGAGCTCTCGCAGGACCATTCGCATAGCATATCGCGCCGTACCTTGCACCAATCGACGGCTCGCTGTCGGGATAGTGGCTGTGCTACTATTTCCTGTTCGATGATTTCGTGTAACACTGTTAACTTGTTGATGGCTCTTATCTTACTCGTCTTTGAGCAAGCTGTCAAGTGTTTTCTCGAAAAAAATTCTCAGTCCGCTCAAGCGGCTCAGTCATCCATCATCGGACCGCCCATCATATCGGGGCCAAGGCCATCGTGCCTCCCCATGCCATGTGGACCCGGTCCGTGGAATTTCTTCAATTCCTTGCGGTCCACACCGAGCTGGTCTGCGACATCGCCCCAGCGGTTGTTGATCTTCTTGAGGTCGAGGACCGACTGGATGTCCTTGCCTGCCGCCTCAGCAAGTATGGAAGCGCAGGAGATATCCCATGGCTCATAGCCGTCCTTCAGAAGCTTCAGAGCGCCTTCCTCATCGATGACGCCATCCCGGCTCAGGTCCTTGGCCGTCATCTCGATGCGCAGCTGCCGGACCTTTTCGCGCGTCACACCGAGTGACGATTCGATGTCGCGCCAGTCCTTGTCATCCGTCTTGAGTGCCATGACATCCGCAAAGGACTTGCCGCTGATCTTGGCCAGCATGGCAGCCCGGCCAATGTCGCGGAAATCCTTCTGCTCATCGAGTGCACTCTTGACCTGCTTCGCATCGACGCCAAACGATTCGGCGATGTGCTGCGCCACCTCGTCCGTTGTCATCTTCGGCGGCTGGCCGTCCGGCCGCTCATCCTGCGTCACACAGTAGCGTGGTCGAAGGTCTGTCTTGTCCTGCGACTGTGCCGAGAGCATGCCGAAGCCCCCGACCGTCAGCACAAGACCGGCCACGACGCCAGCGACAATCTTACGCTGTGTCCATCTCATATCAATCAACGCCTTTCTATCAGCTGAATCTCTTCTTCTTGATACTTCTATCATACGGAAGGGGATTTAAGTTGACTTTAGCAAGGAATTAGAAATCGAGTAAATTTACCCAGAAACAAGATTTCCGCAAGTTTATTTCAAAAAAACAAGGAAAAAACCATCAGGATGTCGTATAATAATAAATGCAGGTTATTATGGAAAGAGGTGACTAGGATGACGGAACAGGAAATCGAGAAGCTCGTCCAGGACAAACTCAACGAAGCTTATCAGGAAAATGTACCCCCGAAGAAGTTCTTCCTCACGGAGAACGGCCGCGGTGTCGTCGATGGCGGTGACATGTACAACTCGGTCGTCGAGGATGTCCTTCGCATCGTGCAGAAGGCCATGACGGAAACGCTCAAGGCTGCACTCAAGAAATAAGGCATGAAAAAACCGGCAGGAACAGCACCTGCCGGTTTTTTCATGCCTTATCTCTTTATATCATAGCTGTCCCAGACAATGACATGGGACTTTAGTACTGCTCCAGGAAGCTGTGCTCCTCGCCCGCCTGCTTGTACTTCAGGACGGTGTCGAGGTTGACGTTCTCGAGTGCGTGGAAGATATTGCCCGGGACCTGGCTGTTCGTCTCAGCGAGCTTGGCGATGAGCTTCTTGACCTCAAGGCGCTTGGAATCCGTCGTGCCATCCGTATGGCAGGTCGAGCACGTCTCGGTGAACTTGCAGGCACACTGGATGAAGTAGAGGCCGTTGTCGTCGCGCCAGCGCTTGATGTCCGCCTCGTGGATGTAGTAAAGCGGCCGGATGAGTTCCATGCCGGGGCAGCTCGTGCTCTTGACCTTCGGCATCATCGTGCGGATGGCGCCGGAGTAGAGCATGCTCATGAGGTTCGTCTCAATCACATCGTCGAAGTGATGGCCGAGCGCAATCTTGTTGCAGCCGAGCGCGCGAGCCTTGCGGTAGAGGTAGCCGCGGCGCATCTTGGCGCAGAGATAGCACGGCGACTCCTCCACATGGAAGACCGACTCGAAGATGTCCGTCGAGAAGAAGGTCAGCGGCACGTGCAGGAGCTTCGCGTTCTCCTCGATGATGCGGCGGTTCATCTCGTTGTAGCCGGGGTCCATGCAGAGGAAGACGAGCTCAAACGGGAACTTGTTGTGGCGCTTGAGGTCCTGGAAGAGCTTCGCCATGAGCATCGAGTCCTTGCCGCCCGAGATGCAGACGGCAATCTTGTCGCCAGGGCGCACGAGCTCGAACTTGCAGACGGCCTCGACGAATTTGCTGTAGATCTTGTGCTTGTACTTCTTGCGCAGGGAGTTCTCGATGCGCTTGAGGCGTTCCGAATCCTCCACCGCCTCAGCCGTCTCGCGTTCCAGTTTGCGCTGCAACCAAAGCGAGTAGCCGCCTTGCAGTGAGACGGCCGCATAGCCTTGCTCGCGCAGATTCTGCGCGAGACCAAGGCTGATCTTGCCCCACATGCAGATGCAGACGATGAGCTTATCTTCCGGCAGGTCGTAGCCACCCTGCTGCAGTTCCAGCGGGTTGAGGTTCTGTGCGCCCGGCAGCGAGCCACGCTCAAACGCCACCTCATCGCGGATATCCACGAGATAGACCTCGTCCGGGCTCAGCGCCGCCAGTTCCTCCACCGTGATTTCCTGTTTCGTCTTCCAATCGTCGATAATAGCGGTCATATTTCTTGCAATCTTCCTTTTCATTTCATCTATCATTCCATCTATTGGTCAAAGTCCGTGACAATCTGGTCCTCTTTGCGCTTCTTGGCCAGATACATGTAGTGGTCTGCGCGCGAGACGATGGACTTGATGGTATCGTCGTCGCGCACCACCGTGATGCCGATTGCCGCGCGGCAGGATATGGTCTTCCCATCTTCCGTTACTTCACAGTTATGGGCAATCTTCAAGAAGCGTTTTGCTGCGCCCTCGATATCCTCTGGATGCCTCAGGTGGAGCAGGCCCACGAATTCGTCGCCGCCCCAGCGGCAGAACTTGTCGGTCTTCCTGCCATACTTGCGCAGAGCCAGCCCGAACGCGCGCAAGAGGTCGTCGCCCGCCGCATGGCCGTACGTGTTGTTGATGTCATGGAAGTTATTGACATCGGCGAAGAGCACGGCAAATGGCTGGCCCGTCCGTCGGTAGATCTCCATCGCCTCATCGAGGCAGACTTCCATGAACTTCCGCCCGGGCAGGCATGTCAGCGGGTCGCGCGTCGCCGTCTCGTAGATGGCCTTGATGAGGCCCTGGTCGTAATTCGCATCCGTCAGCGGCACGAAGAACGAGACGAGCTCCTTGACCTCCCCATTCTCGTCGGCCAATGGCACCAGCGTGTTGCGCAGCAGGATGTCCTTGCCATCCTTGCGCCGCATGAACATCTCGAGCGTCTTGGCCTTGCCTGTCGCATAGGCGACGATGGCCGGGCAATGCGCACCGATACGGCTGCTGTTCGTGAACGAGCAGCCGAGCGGCATGTCCACGCAGCGCTTGCCCCGCATCTCCTCCGCCGAGAAACCCAAGAGCTTCTCCGCTGCAGGATTCCAGTACAGCACCGTATGGTCCGGCCGCAGCACATAGCAGCCGATTGGCATGGCATCCATCAGCGTCCTCAGCATCCGGTTGCCCTCCACGAAACCTCCTGCCACGCCCTGCAGCATATCCACGCGCCCCGGTTCCGTTGGATGTGCCTCTAAATTTTTCCCCGAAATATCGTTCATGATATTGCCTTTCTGCGTATCCGTTTGCAAGGCTGCTTCGCCAGCTCCCTTTCGAAACGGTCTTTCTGTCTTTCTATCTCCATTCTACTAGGAATCACAGAGATTGACAACACACTAAAAAATCCCACCGGCCAATGACCGATGGGATCTGTATGTTCGTGTAAAGCGAGCGATTAACGCTTCGAGAACTGGATAACGCCGAAAATCCTTCATGTATAGGGCGTCACCAGTCTTTTTGTATATTGTGCGTATAGTTCATCGGGTCAGCCACAGTGTGATAGCTGTCGTTAATGCTCCTTCTTCAGCGCCTTCTCCAAGATGATTGACAACGCAAAAATTACCACAGCACAATCTTGTTACCACATGCAAACGAATCTGTCGAACTTGTACGCAAATCTCAGTCAAATAGTTTGATTGATTGGTATCCATCAATATACAACGCTCTCGCCATCGGCTGGCATATCGTAATTCACGACGCCACGAGAAGCCAGGCGGCCGCGCATCACATGACGAGTGATGGATGCATGAGCAACATTGTCCATATGCGTGATATAGAGTCTGGCATCAGGAGCTGCAAGTGACACATTCCAGACATCTTCATCCCCCATGATCAGACGGCCATTCTCGAGAGTCTCCGCTGCACAGGCATTGAGGGCGATTACTCCTGGTCGGAATTTCTCAATGGTTGCAGCGACTTCCTCATACCAGATGGTATCGCCAGCAAGATAGAATGTCTTTTCGTCTTTTGCTTCAAAGAGGACGCCCATGGCATTCCCGCAGGGGAGGTAGGTGCCGTGGAGAGCGGGAACCTGACGGATGCTGGCATCTCCTATTTTCATCCATTCTTTCGGAAGGATGGTGATCTCCTGAAATCCAGATTTCTTCAGGACAACCGCATCTTCTTCGTTCTGGCAGAGAATGGGTACAGCCTTATCGAGTGGGGCGCCTACAGTACCGTCGGCGAAAGAAATGTCAATGTGGTCCGGATGGAGGTGCGTGACGATGACGCAGTCGACATCTTCCAGGATTTCTTCTGTAGACATGGGAAGGTCATAGAACGGCATCGGCAGATGCTCCTTCACCTGGTCAGGGATATGGTAGGGATGCCCGGGCACGTCGGCGAAAGTGAACATGTGGCTCGGGGAAAGCCAGGGATCGATGAGAAACGTCTTACCGGCATATACTAAGCGGTTAGTCGCGTTGCGGATCTGTGTGATTTTCATAGTATGCAAAACCTCCTCGTTCTTTATATGCCTCATTATAGCGGAGTCATGACACAGGGAAAAGAAGATAAAGAGATGATTGAAGCAACTATATAGTTGCGCTATAATGAACATAGGAGGTGCTCTATGAATCAGAAACAGCTTCAGTATTTCGTAACCGTCTATCAGACACAGAACATAAAGACAGCCGCAGACAGGCTATTTGTCTCAAGGCAAGGCGTGAGCAAGGTAATCCGTCTGCTTGAGGAAGAGCTGGGGCAGCCGCTTTTTGTACGCAGCATAAAAGGAGTCATGCCAACAGACTACGCAACAATCCTGCTGCCTCATGCAAAACGTCTCCTAGAGGAATACGACGCCATATGCGGCCTCCACACGCTCGCGGCGCAGTCAAAAAGTGTGGTCACCATTCATGCACTCGACCATGTGCTCGCCTATCTTGGTGCGCCCCTGATCAACGACTTCCATGAGGCGTATCCTTCCATCATTCTCAGCATCGTAGATACGACAGATGCCATGGCTCTAGCCGCATTGACGGCGCAGCAATGCAACTTTGCCATCGTAACGGGGCCGCTGGACGAGACGCGTTTTGAGGGAATCCCCCTCTTTTTCAGCAATTACAGTGTACGGATGCACAAATCACATCCTCTGGCGAAAAAACCGTTTCTGACCTATGACGACCTAGACGGTCAGACCATCATCAGCAAAGGCCGTGCCTATGACTGCTTCCGCCACAATATCGACCAGCACATCCTCGTGCCCGGCCGACAGATCCACATCCTTGCGGAAACGGCTGATGAAAACATCATCCGCGCGTTTCTCCTTGAAAACAAGGCCATCAACATCGGCTACGACTATGCGGATGCCCTATACCCACATCCAGATATCGTGAGCCGAAGACTGAAAGCAGAAAATGGCGGGCAGATGATCTATCTCGTAGCAAACCTGCAGGTCCGCACGACAAAGGCAAGCCGCCTTTTCCGTGACTTTCTTTTAGAGTGGATACATAAAAAAAATCCCACCAGCTGATGCTGATGGAATCTTGTGTGCTCGTGTAAAGCGAGTGATCAACGCTTCGAGAACTGGATGACGCTGAAAAGCCCTTATTTTGATGCGCAGCATCTCGATCAGGCTGTCCTGTGTCTTGCGATTGCCGAGGTACAGCATGACGACATTCAAGAGATTGTACTGCCACTGCTCTGCGCGATACTACAATACCCTTACAAGCTCGTCATTACTCCTACGCTGCGTGTGCTGAGGGGCAGCCTTGGCTCCTGCCGCGGCGTAGCCAATAGGCAACAACAGCAAAGGCACCTCATTCAGTTCCAGCTGGAAGGCATCCGCCGTCTTCGTCACCGGGAAAAAGTTCACCCAGCAGGACCCGATGCCAAGTTCCCAGGCTTCCAGCATCATGTGGGTGGCAACGATGCTGGCATCCTGTTCACCCGCACGGATGCTGTGTTCAAAAGGGTTGACCCATTCTTCGTCCTTGCGCACCGTCACCATCAGCACGACCGGCGCGTTGAACGCGCAGCGAGTCAGCCCCCGGATCTTCTCCAGTGCTTCCGCGCTCTGCAGCACATACACCCGATAAGGCTGGTAGTTATGCCCCGTCGGAGCAATGCGCCCGGCTTCCAGGATAGCATCCAACTTTTCCTTCTCAATGGGCTTGTCGCTGAATTTCCGTACCGAATATCTAGACTTAGCCAAATCCATAAATGCCATGTTCATCAACCTCCTATTCATTATCTATCCTAACTTAGTTTCACTCAATCATCAAGTCTTATCTGTCGATCATAGTTTTCGATCCAGTCCTGACTGCTATGGTCGAATGTCCGAATATCGATATGATCGCCATAAATATACAGTGAATTCGTCCAGATATGTTTCCTGTCCATATCGCTATTGTGTATATTCATAATCCGCGAGCCATACATATTGATTTCTGAAGCCGCAAAGCTGTCATTTGTAGCCGGTGTATGCGTATGTCCCGAAATCCAGAGACGCACTTGCGGATTGGACATGAGCAAATCATGCAGCTCATTGACCGGTTGAGCCACGGTCGATTTCTTGTTCACCGAGTTGTTATAGTTCAGCAACGTCCCCATGAGTGGTCCATGGAAGAATATCAGCGTAGATTGCGGGTGCTCTGTCAAATCGTTCTTTAGCCAGGCAAACTGTTCAGCACCTATCTGCGTAGGCAATGGCCCCTCTGTCGCCAAGAATATCAGATGACATCCGCCAAGCTCAAGACTGTAATAGGGTTTCGAAAGTTGCCAGAACTCGCAGAAATGCTGCAACTTGCGCCGCCTGGATTCGGCATCACCTTTCACGAGCTTGCCGTTCTCATTCGGTTCATCCTCATACAGAATCTCATGATTGCCATCGATGACGTACAGTGGCACCTTGACACTTGAAAAATACTGACGAATGAAATCATACTCACTCGGGATACTATAGCGGGCCACGATATCGCCCACAACCGCTATGCTATCGACATCCGGCCAGGAATTTATATCGGCTATGGCGCGCAGTTTAGCCGCTACGATAGCCTGACGCTTCGCTTTGTCCGGATGCTTCTCCACGCGCACCGGCAGATGTGGGTCACCGAGCACAACGAGACGTTTATAGGCACGCTCGCTCCCCCGCACTGGCATCCAAGATTGCCACGGCCACAAATACAAGGCTCCAGCTCCCAATAGTGCTCGTTTTATGAATGTACGCCTGTTCATCATGCATCTATCCATCTCCCCCACAAGTGATAAGACAGTAGTTTACCACTAAGCAGCTACTTCATCATCCCACGCCAATGTCTGCGAAGCCTCCAACTTTTATCAATTATACCATACCGTCTTTTAGACGTACAACCACAGCTGTGAAAAGCTGCGACTCTTGCAGGATAAAGTTTTTTGTGTTATGTTGGCGATATAACGTACGATTTGGAGTGATATAAAATGAATAAAAGCCAGCTACATGGTGAGCCAGGACGGTCTGGCAAAGGCTTACGGGGAGCGCTAACAGGCCTGCTTGGAGCAGCGTTGCTATGTATTCCTGTGCCAGCATTGGCCTGTACGCTTTATGCGGCGCAAGGAACGGCTGTGGCAGACGGCGGTACGATAGCAGCAAAGAACCGCGACTGGCGGCCGCAGGAACAGTCACTGCATCTATCGGAACCTCGCCAGCCAGGCGGTTATCGTTATTATGGTCTCTATGGTGGGCCGTTCGAGCGTCATCAGCTGCGTGGCGGTGTCAATGAGGCGGGACTCGTGGCCTATTCGGCGGCAGTCAGCTCGGTGACGAAGAAGCAGAAGGCCGCAGCTGCTGAAGCTCATCCGCCGGTCCAAGGAACACTGCGCAAGGTGCTGGAGCGCTATGCAACGGTCGAGGAGGCGGTGCAGCATCCGGAACTATTCCAGGGCGTGCGATTCGTCATGCTGGCTGACCGCAGTGAGGTCGCCTGGATAGAGGGCGGGCTGGACGGAGAAGTGCGCATAGAGAGGCGTCAAAATGGCGTCCTGGCCCATACCAACCACTATCTAATCGCCGATCTGGCGGCGCAAAATGAGAAGTATTATGAGAGCAGCCATAAACGCTATGACCGGGTCATGGAACTGCTGCAGACTCAAAAACAGTATACGCTCGCTGATTTCATTCGCATCGGCGAGGATCAGACCGCCGGTCCGGTCAATTCGCTATGGCGTACAGGCGATGAGACGAGCCATACTCAGACAGTGGCTCAAATGGTAGTCTGGCTGCATCCGGACGGAGATTTCACGGTCTATGTGAAATACCGGGCCGCAGCTGACGATGCCGGACATGAGCAGACGGTCCAACTCACGAAACAGGAGATATTCGACAGTACTGCGCAACAATGAACGCAAAAAATCCCGCCAGCCGTAGCTGACGGGATTTTGTATGTTCGTATGCAACGAGCGATTAACGCTTCGAGAACTGGGAAGCCTTGCGGGCTTTCTTGAGGCCGTACTTGCGGCGCTCTTTCTCGCGCGGGTCGCGCGTAACGAAGCCAGCCTTCTTGAGGGCCGGACGGAGCTCTGCGTTCATCTCCATGAGAGCACGCGTGATGCCGTGGCGGATTGCGCCAGCCTGGCCCGTGACGCCGCCACCAGCAACGTTTGCGATGACGTCGTACTTATCAACCGTCTCCGTGAGGTTCAGCGGCTGACGAACGATGAGTTCGAGAGTCTTGAGACCAAAATACTCTTCCATGTCGCGACCATTGATCGTGACTTTGCCCTCGCCTGGAACCAGACGAACACGGGCAACGGACGATTTTCTGCGGCCAGTGCCGTAGTAGATGACTTCTGCCATGTGTTATGTTCCTCCCTTTCCAGATTAGCGGATGTTCAGCTCAAGCTTCTCCGGCTTCTGAGCTGCATGCGGATGCTCCGGGCCAGCGTAAACGCTGAGCTTGCGGTACATCTGAGCGCCGAGACGGTTCTTCGGCAGCATGCCCTTGATTGCATGCTCGAGAACGCGCTCCGGGAAACGCTCCAGCATGTGGCCAGCCGCCGTGAACGTCGTGCCACCCTGGTAGCCGGAATGACGGAAATACGTCTTATCCGTGAGTTTCTTACCCGTGAATTTTACTTTCTCTGCATTGATGACGATGACGTAATCACCCGTATCAACGTGCGGAGTAAAGGTCGGTTTATTTTTACCGCGAAGAACTTTTGCGACTTCAGCTGCGAGGCGGCCGACAGTCTGGCCTTCAGCGTCTACAACGTACCATTTGCGCTCGATATTGGATGCATTTGCCATAAACGTTGTCTTCATGCGATTTCCCCCCTAGAGTTTTTTCAGTATCAATTTTCCATGTTGTATGATGTATTGAAACAGGCTTCCGGGGCTAATGGAAACGCTCGTCCGTGACATCACATAGAACTATTCTAAAGAAAAGTCCCGAGAAAGTCAAGGGATTTTTCCCCGAAAAACAAATTTAATCCACAGGTTCCTGTGTATACTTCAGGTGGCCCGTGCCGTTGATGAGCTCGACCGTCGTGCCGTGCTCGGTGTAGGTCACGATGTTGACGGCCGTGTTGAACTGACGGATGGTCCAGACATACTGGAGATCCATGTGCAGGGCCGCCGTCAGGATGGTGCGCAGGATGGCGCCGTGCGCGAAGACGGCGACGGTCTGGTCGGGATGACGGGCCACAATCTCCTCGACACAGGCGAGCGCGCGCTCACGGAGCTTCGGGAAGCTCTCGCCATGCGGAATCTCGAGGACGTCGGGATGCTGGAAGAAGTTCTCGAGAGCGTCGGGCCACTTGGCGACGATTTCGTCGTACGTCAGTCCCTCCCAGTCGCCAAAGTTGAGCTCGCGCAGCTCGGGGCGCGGCTCGACCGTCAGGCCGAAGCGGTCGGCGACGCAGCTGGCCGTCTTCATCGCGCGCGCGAGGTCGCTCGAGTAGACGGCCTCGATCTTGTCTACCGGGAAATGTGCCGCAAGCTTCTCGGCCTGCTCGATACCGAGCGGTGAGAGCGCGACATCCGTCTGGCCCTGATAGCGGCCGAGCACATTCCACTCGGTCTGGCCATGGCGGACAAAAATGATCTTTGTCATAAGAATCTCCAATCTATTCTATCTCTATATCAAGATACAGCATCAGCCATCCGGTCAAAGCTGCGCCAGGCGGCGAGCAGTGCTTCATTCTCCGCGCGCGTGCGCACGGCGAGGCGCAGGAATCCCCCGGTGAGCCCCGGGTAATGCTGGCAGTCGCGCACGAGGATATGATGCGCCCGCAGATACGTTACGAGCCGTTCCGCCCGCCCCGCAGGCAGCTTCACGAGAATGAAGTTGACACTCGGCGGGAAGACCTTGACAGCGTGCAGAGCGGCCAGCGTGGCAGACAATCTCTCCTTCTCCTCTTTGACGAGCGCACGCGTCTGCTGCTGGTAGGCCGTGTCGGCGAGTGCCGCCACGCCCGCGGCCTGCGCGAGCACGTTGACGTTCCAGACGTCTTTGGCCGCCTCCATCGCCTGCAGGAGCGCGGGGCTGCCGATGCCGAAGCCGAGCCGCAGGCCGGGCACGGCGAAGAACTTCGTCAGCGAGCGCACGAGGAAGAGATTCGGCAGCCGTTCCTGGCGCACGGTAAAGCGCGCCTCGTCCTCGCGGAAGTCGAGGAAGGACTCGTCGATGACGAGCTGTGTGCCGGACGGCAAGAGATTTTTCGCGAGGTCTGCGATGGCCTCGCGCTCCACGAGTGTGCCCGTCGGGTTGTTGGGGTTGCCGAGCACGATGCAGTCGGCCTGCACGCGCTGCGCCTCCTCGGCGAGGAAGATGAGGTCTGGCTCGAAGCCCGCCCGCTCCTCGAGCGGGCTGTACGACACGGCAGCACCGGCGGCATGCGCCGCCCGCTCGTACTCACTGAAGGCGGGCACGGGCAAGAGAACACGCTTCGGCCGCGTGACGAAGGCGTAGAGGTAGAAGAGCTCCGCCGCACCGTTGCCGAGGATGAAGTTCCCCGGGGCTCTGTCGTAGTGGGCAGCAAGTGATGCCCGGAGTTCGCGCGCCCTCGGGTCCGGGTAGTGGATGGCCGCATCGATGTGCGCGAGGATGGCCTCTTTCACGCGTGGCGAGAGGCCGAGCGGATTGATGTTGGCCGAGAAATCGAGCCACGGCTCTCCATCTGCCGTCGGCTCGTAGACATTGCCGCCATGGACAAAGCGCAGATCTTCCTGCATCATATCGCTTCCTTTCATAGTATCTCTATGCCGCCATCGCGCATCAAAGAGATGCCGAGGCACTCGAGCTCGGGGAACTGCTGCGCAAGCTGTGCCGAGCGGCACGATATCGCATCGTGCGCCAGCTGCGATGGCCAGATGACGCCGATGACTGTGCCGCTATGCGCGGCGACGAGGCCCAGCGCTCCGCAGGCGCGCGCCTCCTGCAGCAGCGCCTCGAACGCATCTTTTGGCAGGATGGCCTGATTCCAGCGCGCGCTCTGCGTGGCGGCCTCGGCCAGGCGCCGCTCGCCCTGCGCCAGCGCCGCGAGCAGCGGCTCCCACGGATGCTCCTCCTGCCCCACGGCCGCTGCATGGCAGGCCGCCGTGTCGACCGTGCCGCCCGTGTCGAAGATGGTCAGTTGCGGATAGGAAAGACTGTGATATGTCCGCTGCACGCGGCCCGTCACCTGATTGAGACAGACGATGCCCCGCATGAAGACGGCATCCGTCGGCTCGACCTGCACGGCAAGCCGCAGGATGGCCTCGGGTGCGAGCAGCTGCCCGAGCGCATGCGAAGCCGCCGCGAGGACCGCGGCGATGTCTGCGCTCGACGAGGCCATGCCCTTGCCGCGCGGCAGTTCCGACGTCAGGCGCATGCCAAAGGGAAGCTTCTCGATGCCTGCCCCACGCAGGTAGAGCTGCAGGGCGCGGCGCGATTTCTCGCCGAGGCCGACGAGCCCCTGCAGCGTGGCAGAGGCCCTCACCGTCGTATAGCGCGCAATCGGGCAGGTCACGAGAAAGGGCTCGCCGCCGTACCAGCCCTGCAGGAGCTCGCCGCAGGAGCCCGGCACGCGCACGGTCACGTCCTTCACATCGATTGCTTTCATCGCATCACATCCAGAGGAAGCAGCCCGTGCGGTCAAACGGCAGGACGGCGAAGATGAAGAAGACGATGAGCACGAGTGTCTCCGTCATGAGCTCGATGGCGCCGTAGACATCGCCCGTGAGGCCGCCGAGCTTCGCGGTCGCATAGCGGCCGAACACGAAGGCAAAGGCCAGCCCCGCGAGCAGTGCAGCGATGGCGGCGATGCCCCAGGGCACGACGAAGACGAGTGAAGTGATGAGGCCGATGACGACAGCCCTGCGGTCTGCTGCCTCAGAAAAGGCCTGCCCCATGCCGCTCGGACGCGCATAAGGGAAGTGCGCGACGGCAAAGAGCATGGCCATGCGCCCGATGACGGGCATGACGAAGACGGCGATGAGCAGGACGGGCGCCGGCAGGTCGAGCAGCAGGGACCAGTCGAGCAGCAGGATGCTGCCGAAGGCCACGACGCCGAACGAGCCCGCGCGGCTGTCCTTCATGATCTCGAGCATGCGCTCGCGGCTGCGGCCCGAGAAGAGGCCGTCCACCGCATCCATGAAGCCGTCGCAGTGGAGTCCGCCCGTCAGCAGGATGGGCAGGATGACGAGGATGGCCTTGGCCGTGTACGACGGCAGGCCAAGGAGCGCGAGGCAGGCGAGCGCCGCCAGCAGGTAGAGGCAGCCGAGCACGGCGCCGACGAGCGGGAAGAAGCGCGTGCTGCGGCCGAAGTCCTCGGCCGTCAGGCCTTCCTGGCGGACGAGGTGGATGCGCGTGAGAAACTGAAGGGCAGTGATGAAACTTCGCAATTTGGGTCTCCTTTAATACCCCATGCACTTCAAGAGCGCATAGGCAAAGATCAGGAACAGGACGGTCGCCGTGTACATCATGCGGATAGCCTCCATGATGTGCTTGGGGGCCGTGCGCTCGATGGCCTCGCCCATGTAGGCGCGGAACGTTTTCTTGCCGAAGTACGAGTTGATGCCGCCGAGGCGGATGTGCAGGGCACCGGCCACTGTCGCTTCGGCGTAGCCGCCGTTCGGGCTCGGATGCTTGGCCGCATCGCGGCGCATCATGCGCAGGGCATTGCGGGAATCGAATCCCAAGAGCCAGGCCGCGATGATGAAGAGCACAGCCGTGATGCGCGCGGGGATGTAGTTGAGCACATCGTCGAGCTTGGCCGCCGCCTTGCCGAAGTAGAGGTACTTCTCGTTCTTGTAGCCGATCATCGAGTCCATCGTGTTGGCCGCACGGTAGAGCACGGCGAGCGGCACGCCACCGAGCACGAAGAAGAAGAGCGGCGCGATGACGCCGTCGACCGTGTTCTCCGCAATCGTCTCGACGGTCGCGCGCGCGACCTCCGACTCGTCGAGCTTCGCGGTGTCGCGGCCGACAATCCATCCGACGGCCTTGCGCGCCTTGTCGAGTTCATTCGTCAAGAGCAGCGCGTAGATGCCGCGGCCGGCCTTCGCGAGGCTCTTCGGCGAGATCGTGAAGGTGAGCAGCAGCGCTTCGACGGCCATCGTGCCCCACTCCCATGGGATGCTGTACGAGAGGTAGATGATGCCCGCTGCCACATCGTAGGTGATGAAGAGCACGAGCAGCACGAGGATGGCGCCGCAGAAGAACTTCTTCTGGTCGCTGTCCTCCTTGCGGTAGTAGATGCGCTCCAAGAACGAGATGAGCTTGCCGATCAGCACGACGGGATGGAAGCGCGAGCGCGGATCGCCGATGATTGTATCGATGATAAAGGCAAAGATTGCAACATTCATACGCGCTCCTCCTCTCTGCGCTCTTCTGCCATCTCCGCCATGATAGCCTTGAGCTTCTCCATGTCGAGGGCGCGCTCGACGACATCGGCCAGATGCTCGTAGGCGCGCTCTTTCGCCTGGTGGCGGTTGCGCTGGATGGCGAGCGGCCGGAGTCCCTTGTGGATGCGCAAGGTGTTGATGAGCTGGCGGCGGAAGGCGTCATCGTCGAAGAGGCCGTGGATGTAGGTGCCGAAGACGAGTCCATCTTCGCGCAGCGCGCCGTCCCAGCGGCTCGGCTCTCCCTTGGCCGCATGGATGTAGAAGGGATGGCGCACGGGTGCGGAGAATTCCGTCTCCCCCATGTGGATCTCATAGCCCTTGAGTCCTCTGCCGAGCAGCGTGCAGCCGAAGAACTCCATGCCCGGGCAGTCGGCCGTGACCTGGCGCGTGTGCTTTGTCTCTGCAAATGTGGTCTTCATCGGCAGGTAGCCGAGTCCCTTGACTGCGCCATGCTCCGACTCCACGTGATGCGGGTCTGCGATTGCCTCGCCGAGCATCTGGTAGCCGCCGCAGATGCCGACGAGCGGCGTGCCGTTCTCGACACACGTGCGGATGGCTCTCTCGAGGCCGGACTCGCGCAGGAAGAGCAGGTCCTCCGTCGTGTTTTTCGAGCCGGGCAGGATGATGAGGTCGGGGCTGCCGAGTTCCGACGGACGGCGCACGTAGGTGACTTCAACATCGGGCTCGTCGGCGAGCGCATCGAAATCCGTGAAGTTTGAGAGCTTCGGCAACTCGATGACGGCGATGTGGATGTCTGATCGCTTCTCCTGTTTCTCATCCCGTTCCTCAAGAGAGACAGAGTCCTCGTCGTCAATGCCCATCTCCTCGATGTAGGGCACGATGCCGAGCACCGGCTTGCCCGTCTTCGCTTCGAGGAAGTCGACGGCCGGCGTGAAGAGCGAGACATCGCCGCGGAACTTGTTGATGACGAGACCCTTGACGAGCGCGCGCTCCTCCTCGTCAAGGAGCTCCAACGTGCCGACGAGCGAGGCCAGCGCGCCGCCACGGTCGATGTCTGCAATGAGCAGCACCGGCGCATGCAGGTACTTGGCCACGCGCATGTTGACGATGTCGTGCGATTTGAGGTTGACCTCAGCCGGACTGCCGGCGCCCTCGACGACGAGCGTGTCAAACTGCTGCTGCAGGCGCTGCAGGGCCGCCTTGACCTCTGCGAATGCCTCGAGGGAATAGCCGGCGTGGTACTCGCGCGCGCTCATGTTCCCGATGGGACGGCCCGCGAGGATGACCTGTGAGCGGGAATTGCCGGTCGGCTTCAAGAGCACGGGATTCATGTCCACCATCGGCTCAAGGCCCGCCGCCTCCGCCTGCGCGACCTGCGCGCGGCCCATCTCCAGGCCGTCCTTCGTGACGTACGAGTTGAGCGCCATGTTCTGCGCCTTGAACGGCACGACGCGCTGCCCCTCGCGGTAGAAGATGCGGCAGAGCGCCGTCGTCAGGATGCTCTTGCCGACATGGGAGCTCGTGCCCATGAGCATAATGGATTCCAAGGTAGTGCCCCTTTCTCTCTGATCTCTCTGAAACGATTACTTGATGCGCAGCGGGATGCCGCAGAGCACGGCGTAGACCGCATCGGCGGCAGCGGCGAGCTGTTGGTTCGCGAGGCCCGCGAGGTCGCGGTAAAGGCGCGCGAGGCGGTTTTCCGGCACGATGCCGGCCCCGACCTCATTCGTCACGAAGAGGACCGTCGTCTCCTCCGGCAGTCCCTGCACGGCCTCAATCAGGGATGCCATCTCGCCCTGTACGAGCGCGGCCAACTTCGCTTCGTCATACGGCTCCGCCTCGCGGCAGAGTAGGTTGCTGAGGTAGATGGTCACACAGTCGAAGAGAATGGTGCCGTGCTCCTGCCCCACCTCGCGGATGACCTTCGCCGCTTCGCGCGGTGCCTCGTACGTCTGCCAGTCAGAAGGCCTGCGGCTGCGGTGTAGGGCGATGCGGTGCTCCATCTCCGCGTCCCAGGCTTCTGCCGTCGCGATGTAGGCCACCTCGCCACCGGACTCTCTGGCCAGCTTCTCGGCGAAGGCGGACTTGCCGCTGCGCGCGCCGCCCGTGACGAGGATCATCTTGCCCATGCGCTGCAGGCCTCCACGAAGTGCGCCGCCGCCTCGGGGCAGCCGGCGAAGTGCAGGTGCAGGTAGCTGCCGAGCACGTTCTTGCGGCTTGCTCCCGCCTCATAACACTCACCCGTGCGCAGTTTCTTGAAGCGGAAGGGGCGCGCCCACTCTGCCTCATCCTGCGAGAAGTGGAATTCGTGGCCGCGCAGCTTCGTGCCGGCCTTGCCGAGCACTGTGTCCTCTAGGAGCTCCGCCTCGACGTAGCCGACCATCTGGAGCTTCTCGGTCATCGCGGCCCGACCGGACAGGGCGCCGCACATCGCGTATTCCCTGCCCGCGAAGTCCTTGAGGGACTGCAGCAGATACATATAGCCGCCGCACTCCGCGTAGATCGGCATGCCCTTCTCGGCGGCCTCGCGGATGGAGCGTCGCATTGTCTCATTGGCTTCGAGCTTCGCGGCGAACATCTCGGGGAAGCCGCCGCCGATGAAGAGGCCGTCGACTTCCGGCAGCTCCGCGTCGTGCAGCGGGCTGAACGGCACGAGCTCGGCGCCACAATGCGCGAGGATGGCGAGGCTCGCCGTGTAGTAGAAGGAGAATGCCTCGTCGCGCGCGATGCCGATGCGGCAGTGCCTCGGCTGCGGCTTGCGCTCTGGCATATTGACTTCGAGCTCCGGCGCCAGGCAGGCCAGGTGCAGGATGGCCTCGATGTCAAGCGACTTGGCGACGGCTGTACCCATCGCCTCGATGGCCTGGCGCTCGCCCTCGTTTTCGGCGACGGGCACGAGGCCGAGGTGGCGCTCCGGCATCTTGAGCGAGTCGTCGCGGCGCAGCGCGCCGAGCACGCGGATGCCCGCATCCTTCATGGCGCGGCGAATCATCTCCTCATGCGTCGCCGAGCCGAGCCGGTTGAGGATGACGCCAGCCAGATTGACCTCCGGGTCGTAGTCGCGGAACCCGCAGGCAATCGCCGCGGCCGAAGCGCCCATCGACTTGACGTCAAGGACGAGCACGACAGGCGCCTTGAGCAGCTTGGCGATGGCCGCCGTGGAGCTCACGCCCTCGCGCCCGCCATCATAGAGGCCCATGACGCCCTCGATGACGGCGATATCCGACCCCTCCATCGTCCTCGTGAAAAGCTCCGGCAGCACCTGCTCCGGCACGAGCCAGCTGTCGAGATTATGTGCAGGGCGGCCGCTGGCCATCGTGTGGTAGCCGGGGTCGATGTAGTCGGGGCCGACCTTGAAGGACTGGACCGCGATGCCCTGCTCGCGCAGGGCCGACAGCAGCCCCGTCGCAATCGTCGTCTTGCCAGAACCGGACTGCGTCGCCGCAATCACTAAGCGTGGAATCGAATAGCGCATGGTAAACCTCCTGTTGAATATCTGAATGTCATGTCCGTGCATTTAGTGAATCTTACACAATGAGCTCAGTCGCGGCTGTCGTCAATCTCGTAGAGCATCGCATTGACGGCAGCGGCGGCAATCGGGCTGCCACCTTTCGTGCCCTCGACCGTGATGTACGGGACGAGGCCATTCTCAGCCAGCTCCTTCTTGGAGTCGGCCGCGCCGACGAAGCCGACGGGGATGCCGACGATGCAGGCCGGACGCACGCCTTCCTCGCGGACGAGCCGCAGGACCTCAAAGAGCGCCGTCGGCGCATTGCCGATGGCGATGACACTGCCCGTCAGCGCCGCGCCGAAACTGCGCATGGCCATAAGCGAGCGCGTCACGCCCTCCGCCTTGGCGCGCGCCGCGATCTCAGGGTCCGCGATCCGGCAGTGGACCGTGCCGCCAAACGAGGCGAGCTTGCGCTTGTTGATGCCCGTGCGGACCATCTCGACATCCGTGTAGATGTCCGCGCCGCCGCGCAGGGCGGCGATGCCCGCCGCCACGGCCGTCTCAGAGATGCGGATGATTGGCGCGTATTCGACATCGCCGGCCGCATGGATGATGCGCGAGTAGACCTTCTTCTCCGCTTCGCTCAGCGAGAGCCCCGCAAGGTACGGCGCAATGAGCTCCATGCTGCGGTGCTCAATCGCCATCGGCTGCTTGATAAACTCCATCATGAATCCTCCCGATTCTCTATCGTTTCTACAAATGCCAGGACTTCTTCATACGTGTGCACGAGATGGTCGTACGGAAGGACAGGGCGGTCGATGATGATGACGGGGATGCCGAGCGCTGCGGCAGCCGCAATCTTCGTATCCGTCCCACCGATCGTGCCGCTGTTCTTCGTCACGATGACATCTGCGCGGCACTGCCGGAACATCTCATAGTTGAGTTCCTTCGAGAACGGGCCCTGCATGGCAACAATCTGCTTCGGCGAAAGGCCGAGCTTCTCGCAGAGCGAGAGGACCTCAGCCGTCGGCAGGACGCGCGCGATGAGCGTGCAGTCCGCAAGCGCCTTCGACTCCGTGAAGCGCTGCAGGTTGCGGCTGCCCGTCGTCAGGAAAACGACCTTGCCGCATTTCGCGGCCGCCTCAGCCGCCTCCTCGTACGAATGGACGCAGATGATCTTGGCGGCAGTCTCTGCGCTTAGATCCGTCAGCGAGCGCTCGTAGCGCAGGTACGGGATACTGAGCGCATGGCAGGCCGCCATCGCATTCTCCGAGACGTGCACGGCATAGGGGTGACTCGCATCGACGAAGCAGGTTGCCCGATGTCCGCGCAGGTACGTTTCCAGCGCCTCGCGGTCAAGCGGCTTGTCGTTGATGGTCAGTCTCTCGCTGCCGCAACACTCGAGCAGCTGCTCGCCATAATGGCTGACGACGGAGGCTGTCACCTTGTATCCCGCATCGAGCAGGAGCCCCGTGAGCTCGCGCCCGTCCTGCGTGCCCGCTGCGACGAAGATCATAGGCCGCTCTCCTTCCTGCCGTAACCGCGCGGCGTCAGCATCCAGCCTTCTTTGACATACGTCTGCGAATTGCCGATGATGACGAGCGAGAACATGTTGATCGTCTCCTTCGTGAAGTCCGCAAGCGTCGAGATGGTCTTCGCCTGCTCCGCGCGGCTCGCCGCCGTCACGATGCCGACCGGCGTCTCTGGATCCCGGTACTTCAAGGCGATGCGGCGGATCTCCTCGATGTGCTGCACGCGCTTCTTGCTCTTCGGGTTGTAGAGCGCGATGACGAAGTCGCCGGCCGCCGCCATCTCCGCACGCTTGCAGATGGTCTCCCAAGGCGTCAGCAGGTCTGAGAGGCTGATGACTGCGAAGTCGTGCATGAGTGGGGCGCCGAGGATGGAGGCCGCTGCATTGACGGCCGAGACACCGGCGATCACGCCGCCAAAATGCGGGCGCTCCGCTGCCTCTCGCTGCAGCACGAGTTCGAGCACGAGGCCGGCCATGCCGTAGACGCCGGCGTCGCCACTCGAGACGACGACAGTCTCTTTGCCAGATGCCGCGGCCTCGACGGCCATGCGGCAGCGGTCGATCTCGTGCATCATGCCCGTGCCGATGACCTCCTTGTCCGCGAGAAGCGGCTCAATCAGGCGGATGTAGGTCGTGTAGCCCGCGACGACCTGTGCGCGCTCGATTGCCGCGCGCGCCCGCGGCGTCATGTCGAGCAGACTGCCCGGGCCAATGCCGACTACTGTGATTCCTGCCATTCCTGTCTTTGCTGCCATACGAGTGCCACCGTCACTTTCTCAAATCTTGTCTTGCCGAGCGCCATGCGCCCTCCTCCTGCGGCCAGCGCCGCTGCCTCACAGACGTTGCCGATGCCGATTGTCTGCCGGACGAAGTCCGATTCTCTGAGGCCGTACTGCTCGATGATGCGCTGAAGCGCATTATTTTCATAGAAATACAGCGGGCGGCGAAGCTCTGCCGCCGCCTCGTGAAGGCCCCGCTCCTCACGCTTGAATGTGGTGGAGCCGAGCGAGGTGATCGCTTCCATCGGCATGCCGATGCGCGCTGCCGCCTCTTTTAGTGCTGCAAGGATAACTTCTTTCGGCGTTCCCCTGCGGCAGCCGACGCCCGCGCGCAGTGCCATCGGGCGCAGGAAGAGGCGCCCCGCCCGCGCTTCCGTGCACGCAGAGCTGATGATGACCTGCGGCCCTGCCCCGCGCTCCCGCTCTGCCAACTCGCGCACCGTCAGGCCGCGCCGCGCGAGTTCTTCTCGATAGAACGAAGCCAGCGCACAGACGGGGTCCACGTAATACGAGATGGATTCACCGCGAAGCAGAGCGCTGTTGATGGCGAGGATGGCCGCGTGCGGCTCGGGGAAGAGCCCGAGCTCCGCCGCCAATGCGTCGGGCGCCACAAGGCCCTCGACGTCCGTCGCCGTCGTGATGACGGGCTCCGCGCCGAGGGCGGCCGCCAGCGCGCGCGTCAGGCGGTTCGCGCCGCCGACATGACCGGATAGCAGGCTGATGACGTGGCGGCCCTGCTCGTCGAGCACGACGACAGCCGGGTCCTCGAGCTTGCTCACGAGATATGGCGCGATGCTGCGCACGGCGATGCCCGCCGCCATGATGAAGACGAGCGCGTCGTAGCGGTGGAAGTTCTCCTGCACCGCTTCGCGCAGGCGCCCGAAGGTCTGCGCCCCAAGGGTGGCATGGCGGCTGCTGACGAAGAGCGTCGCCTGATCGCCGAGGGCAAGGCCGACCCGCCTTGCCAGTTGCGCGCCCGCCTCAGTCAGCGCAAAGACGGCCGTCCTCATCGACTCGCCTTGCGGAACATGTGCGAGAACTCCGGCGCGTAGAGGCGCGAGAGCTCGTAGTCCGCCCCGAGGCAGTGGCTGACGACGATCATCGCCGTGCGGTCGATCTTTGCCCCTTCCACCTTGGCGACGATCGTCGCCAGCGTACCGCGCACGATTTTCTGCTCGGGCCACGAGGCCTTCTGCACGATGGCGATTGGCGTGTCCTCTGCATAGCCGCCCGCGATCAATTCAGCGACGACCGTCTCGAGCATCGTGATGGAGAGGAAGATGCACATCGTCGACTGATGCGCGGCGAGCGCGCGGAGCTGTTCGCGCTCCGGCACAGGCGTGCGGCCCGGCTGCCGCGTGATGATGACGGTCTGAGAGATGCCAGGCAGCGTGTACTCCTGGCGCAGCGCAGCGGCTGCTGCGAGAAACGAACTGACGCCCGGCACGACGTCGTAGGCGATGCCTTTCTTCGCCATCGCATCCATCTGCTCCTGGATGGCCCCGTAGATGGCGGGGTCGCCCGTGTGCAGGCGCACCGTCATCTTGCCAGCAACCTCAGCCTCCGCGATGACCGCGATGACCTCGTCGAGCGTCATCTTCGCCGAATTGTGAATGACGGCATCCTCACGGCAGACCGCGAGCAGCGCCGGATTGACAAGCGAGCCCGCGTAGATGACAACGTCGGCCTCCTCGAGATAGCGCCTTCCCTTGACCGTGATGAGTTCCGGGTCGCCCGGGCCCGCGCCAACGATGTGTACCATGAACTATGCCTCCTTCGTGCATGTGATGATGTAAATGGGATTCTGTGCCTCGGCCATGTCGTAGGGGCCCACGCGGCGCAGGCGGCTGACCTGCACCTGGATGGCCTCGTAGCGGTAGAGGTCCGCATGCGCGTGCAGGTACGAGAGCGCTGCCGCGAGTGTCTGCACCGTGATGCAGTTGAGTACGAGGCGGCCGCCCCTGCGCAGCTTCCCCGCCGCAGAGTCGAGTATCGCCTCGAGATGGCCGCCGCTGCCGCCGATCAGGATGACGTCAGCAGTCGGCAGTGCCTCAAGCCCCTCCGGCGCCTCCGCTTCGATGATGGAGAGGTTCCGCAGGCCGAAGTGCGCGCCGTTCGCCTCAATGAGCGCGACTGCCTCTTGCTTGCGCTCGATGGCGTAGACATGGCCCGCCGGCGCGAGGCGCGCCGCCTCGATCGACAGCGAGCCCGTCCCCGCGCCGATGTCGTAGATGACATCATCGGATTCAATCTGAGCCTTGACGAGCGTCAGGATGCGGATCTCCTGCTTCGTCATCGGCACCTTGCCGCGGATGAATGCCTCATCGCTGAGTCCCAGCTTCATTGCCATCCCCCTCCCTCGCCTTCTTCCATTTTCGCGTCGACTGCAATCAGGATACAGCTGCCCGTCTCCGGCAGCGCCGGAGCCTCCGCCAGCGTCGTCTCTTCGATGCGCTCGTCCTCATAAGAAAGACGCGCACAGATGAAGAGGCGCGTCTCTGGCGGCCAGCCGTGCGCAAGAAGCACAGCCGGTATGTTCTTTGATGTGAATGTCCTGTCGGTCAGCATGCCAAGCACGCTGCCGCTCTGGTACGCGAGGCGCTCCGCCGCCGGCTTCCTGCCGTGGAACGACAGTAGGCGTGCCTCGTGCCACGGCAATGCCAGTCGCGCGAAGGCCAGCTGCATGGCGCTGAGCCCCGGAATCACGCGGATGCATGCGGTTGAGAAGTGGCGGCGCAGGGCGTCAAGCAGCGAGTAGTAGCCCGGGTCCCCCGAGACCATCACCACGACGGATGATGTCGCGAGCGCCTCGCGGATGAACTGCATGACCGCAGCGATATCGCCCGTCACCGCCATCGTCCGCTGGCCCTCGCGCGCAAACTGCGAAAGAGCGCGCCGCCCGCCCACGAGGGCCTGTGCCTCGCGGATGGCCCGTGCGGCCGCCGGCAGCATGTAGTCGGGATGGCCCGGCCCGATGCCAGCCACGATGATCTCATTCATGTTCCCTCTCCTGTTCTGGCAGATGCCAGTGATACTTCGCCCCGATCTCGCGCGCCACTTCGTTCATGCCGAGCAGCCTGCCCTGCAATGTCACCATGACGACGCCGACCTTCATCTTGCCGAACAGATAGCGCTCGGCGCGCAGGCCCGCGCGCTCGGCGATGCTCATGCAGACCGCCTGCTCGAGCCCCGCTTCGCGCAGGACAGTCAGCGCTTCCTCTGTCGCATTGCTCGCGAGGACGCGGCGCGTGCCCGCGGTGCTGAGCCCCGCGGCCGCCGCATAGGCGGCAATCGTCTCGAGCCGCGCGTCCGCGATGCGGTTGTGCGTGTAAAAAACGCCGGCCGCGACCTTGCAGAGCTTGCCGATGTGGCCAAAGAGCAGGACGCGCTTGACGCCGCGCTCTGCCGCCTTCTCGAGCATGAAGCCGATGAAGTTGCTCGTCTGTACAAGAAGCTTTTGCGGCAGGCCCCACGCCTTCGCCAGGTTCTCGCCGATCTTGCCCGGCACGAAGACGAGCTCCTCGGCACCTGCGGCGCGCGCGACGTCGATCTGCGGCACGAGCGAGTTCTTGAACCCCTCCTCCGACATGGGCCGCAGCACGCCGGTCGTGCCGATGACGGAGATGCCGCCCTTGACGCCGAGGACGGGGTTCAGCGTCTTCTCGGCCAATTGCTTTCCTGCAGGGATGGCAATCGTGACGTGCAGGCCATCGCTTGTGCCGATGGTTTCGCACGCCGCGCGGCGCATGAGCTCGCGCGGGCCGGGATTGATGGAAGGCTCGCCGACGGGGACCGAGAGCCCCGGCTTCGTCACCGTGCCGATGCCCTCGCCAGCCGCGAAGGTCATCGCGCCGCCTGCCACATGGCGCACCGTCGTGAAGACGGAGACACCGTCCGTGATGTCGGGGTCGTCGCCCGAGAACTTGACGACCTCTGCGCAGATGCCCGCCTCCGTCCGCGCGACCGCCTTGACGGGAATCGTGAGCTCCGTGCCGTCGAGGGCCGTGAGCGTGACGGTCTGCCAGTTTTTCCCCGCTTCAAAGAGCAGGGCCGCCTTGACCCCTGCCGCCGCACAGGCCCCAGTCGTATAACCGCTTCTCATGCACGTCACCTCAGCGCAGCTGACGGTTGAGAAAGTCGCGCCCAAAGACCGTCAGCGTGTAGTAGAGTCCGATGAGGAACGGGATGTACTCGGCGATGAGGCGCCAGCAGACTGCGACGATACCGACCGTGCCGGCAGGCACCGTATCGCTGAACAGCAGCACGAAGCCACCCTCTGCAATGCCCGAGCCCCCCGGCGTCGGCGTGAAGTAGAGCAGCATGTTGAGGAAGATCATGCGCCCCATGACGCTGTACCAGTCCGCATCCGTGACACCGAGGCCCAAGAGCAGGCACGGCACGATGGCGTAGATGCAGAGCAAGTTGAGCCCCGACTCCGCAAAGACGAGCAGCATCGCCTTCGGCGAGGCCGCGAGGAGCGCGATGGCGCTCTTCGTGTCGCGGTAGAAGGCGATGATCTTGCAGCGCCGCTCTTTCTTCGCGTGGCGCGCGATGCGGATGACCAGATAGTCGAGGTAGCCGCGCCTTGCGCCCACGACGATGGCGATGATGACGACAAAGGCCGTCAGCGTGATGGCCATCAGCGTGTCGTTCGAGATGCCCGGCACGATGCCCGCATCGTGCATGAAGATGAACGGCATGCAGAGCACGAGGAACAGGATGGACAGCAGCGTGCGCACGATGACGAGCACGGCCGCCTTGCCGGTCGGCACGCCCGCATGGCGCAGGAACATCAGCTGTGCGACCGCGCCGCCCGTCGCGCCCGGTGTCAAGAGTGCGAGGAAGTAATTGCCGAAGACGACCTGTACGGCCTGGTACAGCGTGATCTTCTCGTCCGATATCTTGACGAGATGCATGAGGCGGCTGCCGTCAAAGAACAGCCCGAGAGACACGGCAAGGATAGCCAGCGCGATTGACCACGTCTTGAACTGAGTCAGGTTTTTAAGCGTATTGATGTCCACCGTCGTGTAGATGACGGTCCCGGAAATCACAAGCACCAGGACGATCAATATAAGGAATCGCTTGTAAAACTTATTCATGAAAACTCCAATCCAGCTGTCGTGCCGCCTTATCTTCAGACGACGGTTTCTTCATGAGCCGCAAACGCATTGTGATTGTGGATGGACTCATAATTCTCACATTCAATCGAGAACCAGGCGATGCCCGGCAGGCTGCGCAGCGCGAGGACCGTGTCGCGCAGGATGTCCTCGACGAATTTCGGATTCTCATAAGCAGCTTCTGTCACGTATTTCTCATCCTCGCGCTTCAGGAGCGGATAGATGGGCGAAGACCCCTGCTTCTCGATGAGCGCGGCGAGGTCCTCGATGAAGATACACTCCTGCTCCTCGCGGAAGCGCACGGCCGTGCGGCAGACTGAACGCTGGTTGTGCGCTCCATACTCTGAGATCTCCTTGCTGCACGGGCAGAGCGAGGTGAAGGGGACGTCGACGCCGAGCGTGAACGCCATTTTCTCGCCGCGCACCTTCGTGCCGCGGAAGAAGCAGTCGAGGTCCAGCACGGACTTGCGGCGGCTGACCGGCGCTTCCTTGTCGATGAAGTACTTGAAGGAGAGCTCGACTTCGGCCGACTGCGCGTCGAGGCGCTCGAGGGCCTCCTCGAGCATGGCCTCCATCTCTGGCTCAGCCAGCGGCTTCTTGCTCCACGGCATGAGGATCTCGAGGAAGCGGCTCATGTGCGTGCCCTTGTACTCCATTGGCAGTGCGACCGTGAAGAGGATGCGCGCGAGGACCTGCTGGAAGCCGCCGTCCTTCGTCTTGATCAGGAACGGCAGATGCGCGTCCTTGATGCCGACGCGCTGGATGGCGATGCCGCGCGCATCGGCCTGATTCTGTACGTCGCGCATCAGACTTCCCTCGTCTCGTAGGCGATGGGGTCCTCGACACCGGCCTCAGTAAAGCCGCGCAGGCGCAGCTTGCAGCTGTCGCAGATGCCGCAGGCCTTCTCGCCGCCCTTGTAGCAGCTGTGCGTGAACTGGAACGGCGCGCCGAGCTTCGTGCCGAGCAGCACGATGTCCTTCTTGGAGAGGTCCTGCAGCGGCGTCTCGATCGTGATCTTCTGGCCCTTGACAGCCGTCGCCGTCGTCGCGTAGTCGGCGAGGGCCTGGAATTTCTCGATGAATTCTGGACGGCAGTCCGGATAGCCCGAGTAGTCGACGGAATTGACGCCGATGTAGACGTGCGTGGCACCGAGCACCTCGGCGTAGCCCATCGCGTACGAGAGGAAGATCAGGTTGCGCGCCGGCACGTACGTCGGCGGCACCGAATGGCGGTTGACATCGCCCTCCGGCACCTCGATCTTCTCATCCGTCAGCGCGGAGCCGCCGATGGCCTCCATATTCGTCTCGATGATCAGGTGCTTCTTGACGCCGTAGTATGCGGCGATCTTCTTCGCGCCCTCGAGCTCGATGCTGTGGCGCTGGTGGTAGTTGAAGCTGATCGGGTAGACGTCGTAGCCCTTGCTCTTGGCCACGGCCATGCACGTGCAGCTGTCAAGGCCGCCTGAAAGTAAAACGACTGCTTTTTCCATGATGATTACTCCCTGCTATCTAGAGCGGCTCTCAGCCGCGGATCTTCTTGATGGCTTCTTCGATATTCTCTGCGCCGTAGATGGCCGAGCCCGCCACGAGCACATTGGCGCCGGCCTGACGGACGAGACGGCTCGTCTCCTCGTTGATGCCGCCGTCGACCTCGATGTCGCAGTCAAAGCCCATGTCCTGGATCGTGTGGCGCAGCATGTGGATCTTGTCGAGCTGCGACTCGATGAACTTCTGGCCGCCGAAACCCGGATTGACCGTCATGATGAGGACCATGTCGAGGTCCTGCAAGAGCTCTTCGATCATCGCGAGGCTCGTGCCGGGATTCAGTGCGATGCCGGCCTTGCAGCCAGCTGCCTTGATCTGCTGCACGATGCGGTGGCTGTGCTTGGCCGCCTCGATGTGGAACGTGATGATGTCCGCGCCGGCCTCAGCGAAGGCCTCGATCTGCGTCTCGGGATGCTCGACCATCAGGTGGACATCGAAGACGCCCTTCGATGCCTTGCGCAGGCTCTTGACGACAGGTGAGCCCAGCGTGATGTTCGGCACGTACGTGCCGTCCATGACATCGATGTGGATGTAATCAGCGCCGGCGTCCGTGACACGCTTGACCTCATCGGCCAGGTGAGCAAAATCGGCGGAAAGGATGGACGGTGCAATCTTGATCATTTGTATTCCTTCTTTCTGGCAAGCATCTGTGCTTCCTTGACTTCTTGCAGAATCTGTTCATAAGCATCGTACCGCTCGCGCGTGATGCTTCCCTCTTCTACGGCCGCTTTGACCGCGCAGCCCGGCTCGTGCGTGTGGCTGCAAGGCGAGAAGCGGCAGGCGCCCTCATACGGGCGGAATTCCGGAAAATAATGCGGCAGGTCGGTCACTTGAAGTTCCGCCATCTCCATGGCGCTGAAGCCCGGCGTGTCGACGATGTAGCCACCCTCGTAGGGCAGGAGCTCCGCGACGCGCGTCGTGTGGCGACCGCGCTTGATCTTCTCGCTGACATGGCCCGTCGCCAGCGTCAGAGCTGGATTGACCTGATTGAGCAGCGAGGACTTGCCGACGCCGGACGGTCCCGCGAAGACGGAGACCTCCCCCCGCAGACGGCTGCGCAGTACATCGATGCCCTGCCCCGTCTGCGCAGAGACGCGCACGACGGGGTAGCCGATTGCCTCGTAGTCGCGCAGGAAATCCTGCCATGGGCCCTCGTGCAGGTCCATCTTATTGATGCAGATGACGATTTTCGGGATGCCCGACCACTCCGCGAGTACGAGAAAGCGGTTCAGGAGAAGCGGATGGAGGTCAGGTGCTGCCGCCGCAAACGTCAGGATGACCTGCGTGAGGTTGGCCACCGCTGGCCGGCGCAACAAGTTCACGCGCGGCAGCTGCTGCTCGATGACGCCCGTGCCGTCGGGCAACAGCTCGATGGCGACGCGGTCGCCCGGCACGACGCCCGTGCTCTGCCGCCGCTTCTTGAACTTGCCGCGCAGCTTGCAGCTCACGAGCCCCGCCTCCGTCATGACATAGAAAAAACTGTTGTACGCCTTGATGACGCGACCTTCTACCATGTACCCTCCTGCTATCCTTGTCTATTACAATTATAATACGTGTGCGGGCAATGCGTCACCGCTCTTTGCCTGTCTCATTCTGCTTGGATGGGACTTTTGCCTCGCTGTTGCTGTTCTTCTCCGGGTCTTTCTTGTCGGTCTTCTGGACCTGCTGTTTGACCGGCTCAGCGATGACCAGGCTGATGCTCGAGCCCTCTTCTACCTCACCGCTCGCCGGCGACTGGCTGACGACAGTCCCTGCCGCCTGACGGCTCTCCTGCTTCGAGACGCTGCCGACCCTGAGACCGCGGCTCTGCAGAGCGGCCTTTGCTGCATCGAGCGAGACGCCCGTCACATCCGGCACGCTGACCTTGTGGCTCTGCTTGCCCTTGCTGACAGTGATATCGACCGTCTGGCCACGGCTGATTTTCGTGCCGGCCTTCGGGTCCTGCTTGATGACTGTGCCCGCCTCTTCATTCGAGTACTTCTCGTAGACCGAGCCGAGCTTCAGGCCCATCTTCTTGAGCTGGGCTTCGGCATCCGACTTCGAGAGTCCCGTGAGGTCCGGCATCTCGATCTCTTCGCCGCCCTTGCTGACGTAGATCGTGACGAGGCGCTGCTCCTTGACTTTGGAGCCAGCCGTCGGATTCTGCGAGACGACCTGTCCCGCCGGCACGTCGGCATTGTAGGTCTCCGCCACGTTGACGCGCAGCTTCTTGTCTTCGAGGATCTGGCGCGCGAGCGTCATCTGCTTGCCCGTGACATCGGGGACTGTGACTTCCGCCGTGCTCCAGAACTTGCCGTAGCTCATGAATGCGCCGACGAAGAAGCCGGCCAAGAGGACGACGAGCAGGCCCGCTATGAATTTCTTCGACTTGAAGATGGACTTCTCCTTCTCGGGCTCGTCCTCTTCATAGCCCTCATCTTGCGGCGCGCGGCGCGGCGGGATGGTCTGCTGTGTGGGCTGGACGCGCGGCAGGACCTGCGTCGCATCGGGGTCCTGCGCCATCGGCGCCATCTGCGGCATCGGCTGCGAGCCCGCCATGAGCATGCGCTCGGCCTGGCTGATGTCCTGCACGAGCTCCGCACTCGTCGGACGCATGGCCGGGTCCTTGCTCATCGCCTTCGAGACGATGGCCTCGACGACGGGCGGGATGGCGGGGTCAATCTGGCGCACGGGCACCGGCTCTTCCTGCAGGTGCTTGACGGCGATGCTGACAGGGTTGTCGCCCGTGAACGGCAGCTTGCCGGTCAGCATCTCGTAGAGCACGACGCCGAGCGAATAGACATCCGACTTCGGCGTGATCATCGTGCCCTTGGCCTGCTCGGGCGAGAAGTAATGGACCGAGCCGATGACATTGCCGCTGTACGTCATCGTAGACTCTGTGACCGCGCGCGCGATGCCGAAGTCGGCAACCTTCGCGTGGCCGTCAGCCATCATGAGGATGTTGTGCGGCTTGATGTCGCAGTGCACGAGATTGTTCGCATGCGCGTGCGCGAGCGCTTCCGCGATCTCGCGGGCCACGCGCAGGGACTCGCTGACCGAGAGGTGCCCCTCTTGGCGGATGCGGTCCTTGAGGGTGCGGCCCGGCACGTATTCCATGACGATGTAGTGGTCGCCATCCGCCACGCCGACATCGTAGATGTTGACGATATTCGGATGCGAGAGGCGTGCTGCCGCCTGGGCCTCACGCTGGAATTTATCGACGAATTCCTTGTCCTGCTTGAATTCCTCATGCAAGATCTTGACGGCCACAGGCCGGTTGAGCAGGCAATCCCTTGCCTTGTAGACATCGGCCATGCCGCCTCCGCCGATCAGCTCTTCGAGTTCATAGCGCTGATCCAAGATACGCTGTACCATATCCGTTCCCCCTACGATTCCAGTATTCCAAGTGGATTATTCCAGTATCTAACGATCTAAGAAGAGTCACATCAGGCTCTCAATGATGTCTCGTGCAATCGGCGCGGCTTCTGTGCCGCCTCCGCCGCCATTCTCCACGATGATGGCAAAGACGATCTTGCGCGCCGGCAGTTCGGCCGAGCCGATGAACCAGGCGTGGTCCTTGCCTGCGGGATTCTCGGCCGTGCCGGTCTTGCCCGTCACTCGGACGCCCTGTACCCGCGCCGCCGTGCCCGTGCCCTTCGTCACGACATCTTCCATATAGCTGTCGATGACGGAGGCCATCTCCGGCGTCGTGGCCGTGAGCCAGCGCGAAGGCTGTGCTTTGTAGACGACCGTGCCGCCCGGCGTGATGACATCCTGCACGAGGTACGGCTTCATGACCTTGCCGCCATTGGCAAAGGCGTCGGCGAGCAGCGCCATGTGCATCGGCGTGACGAGCAGCGCGCTCTGGCCGATGGCCGTCTGGGCCTGATCACCCTTGGACAGCTTGCCGAAGTCCGGGAAATGCGACTTCGTCATGAGGATCTCATCGCCGATCTCGCGGTCGAAACCGAAGCGCGAAAAAGCATTCTTGAGCTTCTCATCCCCCATGCGCATGCCGAGCGTGCCGAAGGTGATGTTACACGACTCTGTGACAGCCTGCCTGAGGTCGACGCGGCCGTGGACTTCTCCGTGGCTCTCGCGTATCGTGTGACCACCGCCGACGTCGAGGACGCCGTCGCAGTCAAAAATCTCCGATGCGTTCGTCACGCCGTCCGTCAGCGCCGCGTCCGCAATCATCGGCTTGATGGTCGATCCCGGCGGATAGAGTCCCTGGACCACGCGATTGAGGAGAGGACTGTCCTCCTGAGAGGACAGCGACTTCCAATTCGACTCGATGTCATTGGGGTCGTACGAAGGCGAGCTCACCATCGCGAGCACGGCCCCCGTCCTCGCATCGAGCGCGACAACGGCGCCGCGCCGGTTGCCGAGTCCCTCGACTGCCGCTTTCTGGGCAGCCGGCTCAATCGTCAGCTTGACATCATTGCCGCGCTCCGACTGCAGGAGCTGCGAGAGCGGGCCGAGCCGGCTCATGTCGGCCGTCAGGCCGAGCAGGGCCTGATTGGCATGGCCCTCGATGCCGGCGCTGCCGATGTTCTCGCCGTTGTAGCCCGTGACGGCGGCCATGCTCGCGCCGAACGGGTAGATGCGGCGGCCATCCTGGCGCGTCTCGGCCAGCACCTGGCCGTCTGCCGCGAGGATGGACCCGCGCTGGATATCCGACTGGGCCGCGGCGCTCCTCATGTTGAGCGGATTCTTCGCGAGGTCATCCGCCTCCCAGGTCGAAAGATAGATGATATAGACAGCCAGCAGACCGAACAGCACCATCGCAAACGATGCCGCCCTGAGGACCTGCCGCTTGATTTTCCAGTCAGACATTTTTCCGCTCCTTTGACAGGGATAAGAGCATGCCGAGCAAGATGAATCCCGACACCATCGAGCTGCCGCCATAGCTGATGAAGGGCAATGTGATGCCCGTCAGCGGCAGGAATTTCGTCACGCCAGCGATGATGATGAAGGCCTGCATCAATAAGAGCGCACTGCAGCCAGCAGCGAGCAGCAGCTCCTTCTCCTGCGGGCAGGAGAGCGCGATGCAGATGCCGCGCCAGAAGGCCATGACATAGCAGGCCATGATCATCAGCGAGGCGATGAGGCCCATCTCCTCCGCGATGGCCGCGAAGATGAAGTCCGTGTGGACCTCGGGGATGAAGCCCGGATGGCCGTAGCCAAAGCCGGTCCCCCAGACGCCGCCCGTGCCAAAGGCAAACAGGGACTGGACGACCTGATAGGCCATGCCGTTCGGGTCCTGCCAAGGGTTGAGCCAGATGTCAAAGCGCACGCGCACATGGGCAAAGCCCATGTAGCAGATGACCGCGGCGATGCCCATGAAGAGCAGGGCCAGGAATACATAGGAACGGCTGCCCGTCGCCATGTACGTCATGAGCACGGCAATGCCGAAGAACAGCAGGGCCGAACCGAGGTCTTTCTCCACGACAAACATCAAGACCGCGATGCTCCAGATGCAGATGAGCGGCGCGATGAAGCGAAGCGGCGGCAGCTGCAGGAACAGCAGTCTGCGCTTCGGCAAAGTGAGCACCTTGCGGTGATCTGAGAGGTACGCCGCGAGGAACAGCACGATGAGGATCTTGCCGAATTCCGACGGCTGCACCGAGAACGGACCGAGCACCAGCCAGTTGCGGCTGCCGCCGATCTCCGTGCCGAACAGGATGGGCAGGAAGAGCACGACGACACAGCAGATGCCCGTGATGTACGGGTAGTCGACCAGCCTGCCGATGCGGTTCCAGAAGCGGATGACGAAAAACATCAGGACCATTGCGATAAGCAGCCAGCGCAGCTGCGGTATGAGCAGCGCAGGCTTGAGGCGCGCGATCTCGACCACGCCGATGCTGGCGAGCAGCATGACGAGCGGGAAGAGGCACGTGTCCATATGACGCCGCACGAGCACCCCCTGCATGACGATGGCCGCGACGATGACGGCCGCGAGCCACGGCAGGTACGAGATGCCGAGCAGGCTCTCCGTGTGGATGATGCCCGACTGCGGATGTGCCTTGAGGTAGAGGACGATGAGCCCCGAGAGCAGGATGCCAAAGGGCGCCAAGAGCAGACTCCAGTTCTTCATACGGCATACACCACCACGACGGCTGTGACATTGTCGCGCCCGCCTGAGCGCAGGGCGGCCTCTACGAGAGCCCGCGCGGGGTCAGCTGTCCCCTGCTGCAGAATGGCCACGATCTCCTCCTCCGAGACCATGTTCATGAGGCCGTCCGTCGCCAAGAGCAGTACATCGCCCAGATGGACCTCGAAGCAGCCGCTGTCGACCTCGAGCGATTCCTCGACCCCTACGGCGCGCGTCAGCATGTTCTTCTGCGGGTGGATGCGCGCCTCTGCCTCCGTGAGCTCACCGTGCTCGACGAGGTCCTCGACGTACGAGTGGTCGCGCGTGACCTGCTGGAGGCTCTCGCCGCGCAGCAGGTAGAGCCGGCTGTCCCCGACATGCGCCCAGACGGCCCGGCCTTCCTCGATGTGCAGCATGGTCGCCGTCGTCCCCATGCCCTGGCAGTCCGGATGCTGCGCCACCGTGGCGAGGATCTCGTGATTGGCACGATGGATCGCCTCACGGAGGTCCTGCTCCTCGATATGCGGCAGTCCCGAGAGAGACTCCCGCACGGACTTGACGAGGATGTGGCTCGCGACTTCTCCGGCCGCATGGCCGCCCATGCCGTCGGCTACCACATAGACCTCCGGGTCAAAGACAGCGGCGCTGTCCTCATTGATCGGCCTGACACAGCCGACGTCGGTCGCTTCATAAACCTTACTCAAAATTCTCACCTCTCGAACCGAAGGGTGACGAGACCGATGCGGATCTTGTCACCAGGGCGCAGATACGCCCTGCCCTCCAGGATTTGACCGTTCACATACGTATGGTTGATGCTGCCGAGATCCTCGATGACATACTGATTGCCATGACGATAAATCTGCGCATGATGGTGTGACACGTAGCCCTCCGGGATCACGATGTGATTGTCGCGCCCGCGTCCGACCATGAGCTGCTCGCCGAAGGCAAAGCGCTTGCCCGCGAGCTCCGGCTCCGGCGCTTCCAGAACAGAGACGACGGCCTCCTGCGGCTTCGTCTCCGGCTCCCGTATCGCCGCTGCCTTCTTGCGCACATCTCCGAAGAGACGCCGCGCGAGTGTCACAGTAAACCACAGGAGCCACAGGAGCATGCCATATTCGAGCACCACGCGGATGCCCTTGAGAAAAACGGCTGTCACCGCCAATTATATCACCTCATATCGGAGGACCGTCATGCCGATCCGTATCGTATCCCCATGCTGCAGGCGGCAGGAATCGATGCGCCGCCCCTCGACGAATGTGCCATTCGTGCTCTGCGCGTCGTAGAGCACATGGCGATGATGCTCATAAGATATCCAGGCGTGCAGCCGCGAGGCATTCGTGTCCGTCAGGATGAATTCATTCTTGTCCCGCCGCCCGATGTAGACCTGCTTCTCCCCAATCTCGAGGTACGCATCGAGGTCCGGTCCCTCGACGACCGTCAGTGCGGCCATCGCGTGGAAGGCCGGCAGATTGAGCGGCACGTGGCCGTCGAGCGACGGCCGCTTCTGCAGGACGAGCGTATTTGCCGAGACGTTCTCCATCTCATCGGACCGCCCGCAGCGCAGCTTGTAGACGCCGCGGCTGAGTCTCTCATCCTGCTCCATGCGCACAGTGATCACACCGTCTGCCGCGCAGTCCTGCAGGATAATCTGCTTGGCCGCCGTCGTCCGCAGATCCTCGATGACGCGCCGCGCACAGAGACGGTGGTAATCCTCGGGATTCAGCGAGAAGATGAACGCCGTGTCGATGTCCTGCCGCTTCTTGCCCGAAGCCTGATGGCGGACTTCCCGTTCCAGGCCGTTCATGAGCTCGACGGTCTCAAGGCTGCTGCTGAATTTCTTGTTGAAGAAACCCTCTATGTGATTGGCCAGATACGATTCCCATGTCCCTAGACCCATGGTTTTCGCCTCCGTTTCTTTTGCAATGACCACTATCCGTACATTATACCAGATATCTGCTGAAAAAGCTGTGAATTTATCGGAAAACGGTCATCCCTCCAGGTGCTTGTTGCGCAGCTGCCCGCAGGCCGCCTGGATGTCCGTCCCCATCTCGCGCCGCACAGTGACGTTGATGTGATGTGCCGTGAGGTAGTGCTCGAACCAGTCGATGCGCGCAGCAGACGGGCGCAGCAGATGACGCTCCGCCACGGGGTTGATGGGGATGAGATTGACACTGGCCAGCTGGCCGCGCAGCAGGGAGACGAGTTCCCTCGCCTGTTCCTCACCGTCATTGACATGGTCGATGAGGATGTACTCGTACGTCACGCGGCGCTTTGTCACCTCAGCGTAGTGGCGCGCTGCGCGCACGACATCCGCGAGCGGGTACTTGCGGTTGATTGGCATGAGTGTGCTCCGAAGTTCCTGCGCAGGCGCGTGCAGCGAGACCGACAGCGAGATGGGGATGCCTTCCTCGGCAAGCTTGTACATCTGCGGCACGATGCCCGACGTCGAGAGCGTGATGCTGCGGTAGCTCAGACCGAGGACGTAGTCCTCGTGCAGCAGACGGATGAAGCCGAGCACGTTTTCGTAATTCATCAGCGGCTCGCCCGAGCCCATGATGACTACCGTGTCGACTTTTTCACCCTGCCCCTCCGCGCGCAGCATGTCACTTATAACGATGGCCTGTGAGAGTATCTCGCCCGTCGTCAAGTTGCGCGCCATGCCGTGCAGGGTCGAGGCGCAGAAAGCGCAGCCCATGTTGCAGCCGGCCTGCGTCGAGACGCAGATGCTGTTGCCGTAGGGCTGGCGCATGAGCACCGTCTCCACCGCCGTGCCATCGGCAAACTCCAGCAGGAACTTCGTCGTATGACCGTCGGCCGAATCGAGCCTGTCCTTGCACTTCGGGCGGCCGATGACAAAGGCACTGGAGAGCTCCTCGCGAAGCTTCTTCGAGAGATTCGTCATGTCCGCAAAGCCGGTGGCGCCGCGCTGGTACATCCACTCCGCGATCTGGCGGGCACGGTACTTCGGCAGCGAGAACGGCTGCAGTGCTTCTTGGAGTTCCTCAGCGGTCAGTCCAAAAATATCCTTCAACGTCTTATCCTTTCTTATCCGTCTGATCCATCTTTTTCATGCGGCAGATGAAGAAACCATCCGTGCCGTCGATATGCGGTAGCAGCTGGACCATCTTCGACTCGGCATGCTTCGTCGGCAGCGGCAGGTAATGGCCCGTCGTCTCCAGCTCGAACTCCGGATGCTGCCCGAGAAAGCGGCTGACCACGCCCTGATTCTCGGCGAGCTCGATCGTACAGGTACTGTAGACGAGCACGCCGCCCGGCTTGACGGCTCTTGCCGCGCTCTCGAGGATGGCAAGCTGCAAGTCTGGCAGCGCCGCGATCTCCTGCTGCGTCTTGCGCCAGCGGGCGTCCGGCTTGCGGCGCAGGACGCCGAGGCCGGAGCACGGCGCATCGACGAGCACGCGATCGGCCATCGCCTCATACTGCTCCCCGATCTCACGCGCGTCGATCTCTTCCGTCTCAATGCTCTGGATGCCAAGCCGCGCCGCGTTCTCCTCGATGCGCTGGAGCTTGTGGCTGTAGATGTCGCCGGCAAGGATGCGGCCCTCGTCGTGCATGAGCGCCGCCATGTGCGTCGTCTTGCCGCCCGGCGCCGCACAGCAGTCGATGATGAACTCACCGGGCTGCGGTCCCACGACGTGTGCGACGAGCATCGAGCTCTCATCCTGCACCTGGCAGCGCCCCTCCTGCAAGGGAGCGAGCGCATCGAGCGCGCCATGATGACGCACGAGAATGCCCTCGGGAGCCCATTGCGATGGCTCTGCCTCAGCACCGGCCGCTGCGAGCTCAGCGAGGAGCGCTTCGCGGTCTGTGCGCAGGGTGTTCGCGCGCACGGAGAGGACGGGCTGTTCATTGTCGAAGGCGCAGAGCTTCTCCGCCGCCTCGAAGCCGAAGGTCCTGACCCAGTGGCGCACGAGCCACTCGGGGTGCTGGCTGCGCAGTGCGAGGTTCTCCGTCGCATGTCCCTTGCCGCTCGGGAAAGCCGCCTTCTCGGGCTCGCGCACCGCCGTGCGCAGGACGGCATTGACGAAGCCCGAAAGCCCCTTCACGCCCATGCCCTTGGCGAGGTCCACGGCCGTGTTGCAGGCAGCGGAGGCCGGCACCTTGTCGAGGTAGAAGATCTGGTAGAGGCCGAGCCGCAGGATCTCGCGCACGAGCGGCTGGATCTTGCGGACGGGGCGGCTGACGTAGCGGCGCAGGATCCAATCGAGCGTGCCGCCAGCCTTCACAGCGCCGTAGACGAGCTCCGTGACAAAGCGGCGGTCCTGCTCGCCGAGGTCCAGCTGGCGCAGCGCCTTTGCAAGCGCCACATTGGCGTAGGCGCCGTTCTCATGTACTTCATATAGGATGCGGACTGCCGTCTCGCGCGCTTTATCCATAAATCCACCTCATTCATCTTATCTGTATTTATATTTATATCTATGTTTATTTTTTATCCTTTGGCTTCGGGATGATGATCTTCTCGAGCTGAGCCCGCACTTCCTCGATGTCCACATGCGTGTTGTAGCACGGCCCGTTGGGGCGGATGTTGAGGACGCCGACAGCCGGCAGCGGATAGACATCCTGGATGCCGCTCATGAGATCTCGCTCACAGGCGATGGCCAGCACGGCCTTCGGCTTCGTCTTGTAGACAATCTGGCGGGCGAGCGTCCCGCCCGTCGCCACGAAGAAGTGGAATCCCATCTCGTGCGACAGCGTCACGAGGGCACCGATGTCACAGGCGCCGCAGCGCTTGCAGTTCTCCGGGTCCCGCGTGATCTTATGCGGGCACGAAGCGAGCTGCAGGCAGTGCGGTGTCACGACGAGCAAACGGTCAGCCGGCACGCGGATGCCCATGCGGTTGAACAGGAGGTTGCTGACCGCGATGAACGAACCCTCGAGCTTGCGGCGCCGGATGCCAAAGACGGCCCCTAAGCGCACGGCCAGCGGGAAGAGCAGGTTGATGAGCTCGTACGTCTGGCGCTGCAGGAACGGCAGGTACGGCAGCCCCGCCACCGCGAGGACCATGTTGAAGATGCTGAAGAACGCCCCGAGCACCAGGACGGTGAACACCGCACCAATGATCCAGGGCAACATGGGCTGGATGGACCGGAGTCCCGGCACGCCGATGTACCAGATGGCGTAGAGGATGGCGGCCATCAGCACAGCCGTCAGAGACAGCATGCCGATGAACAGGCGCTTCTTCGGGCGCCCCGTCATCACGTAATCGTTTTTTGTCTTTGTCATAGTTCAGTCCTCAAACTGAGCGGGCAGCGCGATGGCATGGCCGTTGAGGTAATCCCGCGCCGCCATGCGCTTCTTGCCAGGAGCCTGGAGCTCCGTGACCTCCAGCACGCCGTCGCCCGCTGCCACAAAGAGACCTTCTTTCTTGTCGGCCCGCAGGATGGTGCCCGGCTGCTCGGCTGTCTTCTCCGCCGTGCAGCGCGTGCGCCAGATCTTGTACTTCTCGCCACCGAGGAACGTGTAGGCACCGGGCCACGAATCGAGGCCGCGCACGAGGTCGTGGATCTTTTGGGCAGGCTCTGCCCAGTGGATGTGCCCCGTCTCCTTCGTCAGCATCGGCGCGTAGTTCGACTCCCCCGTCTGCGGGATGCGCTTGAGCGTGCCGGCCGAGAGCGCCTCGAGCGTCTCGATGAGCACCTTGGCGCCGAGCTCCATGAGGCCGTCGTGGACCTCCTCGAGCGTCGTGTCCGGGCCAATCGGGAACTCTGCCTTGAGCAGCATGTCGCCCGTGTCGAGGCCGGCGTCCATGAACATCGTCGTGACGCCCGTCTTCTTCTCGCCGTCGATGACGCACCACTGCATCGGCGCCGCACCGCGGTAGCGCGGCAAGAGCGAGCCGTGCACATTGATGCAGCCGTACGGCGGGATGTCGAGGATGCGCTGCGAGAGGATCTGGCCGAAGGCCACGACGACCATGAGGTCCGGCTTCTGCTCCTCGAGGAAGGCCGTGAACGCCTCCTCCTTGATCTTCTTCGGCTGCCATACGGGCAGGCCATGCGCCTCGGCCCAGGCTTTGACCGGCGACGGCACGAGCTTCTGGCCGCGGCCTCTCGGCTTGTCCGGCTGCGTCACGACGCCGATGACGTCGCAGTGCTCATAGAGGGCCGCGAGGCACGGCACGGCAAACTCCGGCGTGCCCATGAAAATGACGCGGAACTTCTTCATGCCTGATTCCCCCTGTGCAGACTCTTGGCGATGTCGATGAAGAGCTGGCCTTCGAGATGGTCGAGCTCGTGCTGGACGCAGCGGGCCAGGAGGCCCGTCGCCGTCAGATGCTGCTTCTTGCCGCGGCGGTTGAGGAATTCCACCTTGACCTTGGCCGCGCGCTCCACCTCACCGTAGATGCCCGGCACAGAGAGGCAGCCCTCCGTATCCGTCGCCGTGCCCTCACGGAACATGATGACGGGATTGATGAGCTCGATGAGCCCGTGGTCGTCCTGGCAGTCGATGACGACGACGCGGATGGGACGGCCAATCTGCGGGGCCGCGAGGCCGACACCGTCGCTCTCATACATCGTGACGGCCATGTCGTCGAGCAGCTTGCGCAGATCCTTGTCAATCTTCTCCACCGGAGCGCAGACCTCCTTGAGGACCGGTGCTCCTGCCTTCTTGATTTCCAATATTGCCATAAAGAAAATTCTCCTTTTATACACTTATACAATAGCACGGACGCGCCAGGCTGCCTGACGCGTCTATCAATCACTGCATTCTCATTTGCGTTCATTGACCGCTTTGCACTGCTCGCCGGCCTTGATCATGATGGCCAGCACGACTTCCGCCGCCTTCTGGAGCGACGGCAGCGGCAGGTACTCGAAGCGGCCGTGGAAATTTGCACCGCCCGTGAAGAGGTTCGGGCACGGCAGCCCCATAAACGAGAGGCGCGCACCGTCCGTGCCGCCGCGGATTGGCTGGACATCCGGCTCGACGCCCACCTCTTCCATGGCCGCGCGAGCGAGTTCCACGACATACAGATTGCCATCCTCGATCTTCTCGAGCATGTTGTAGTAGACATCGCGGTGATGCACCTCGACAGAGCCCTCGCCGTACTTCTTGTTGAAGAACGCGGCCATATCATCGAGCAGCGCCTTGCGGCGCTCGAAATGCGCGCGGTCGTGGTCGCGCACGAGCATCTCCATCGTGACCGTCTCGACGCCGCCATGGATCGTATGGACATGGAAGAAGCCTTCATGGCCTTCCGTGTACTCCGGCTTCTCGCCGGCCGGCAGCATCTGCTGCCACTCCGCGGCCATCGAGACCGCATTCTTCATCTTGCCCTTAGCATCGCCCGTGTGGACGCTGCGGCCGTGGAAGACGATTGTCGGGTTGGCCGCATTGAAGTTCTCGTACTCCAGGCCGCCGAGTTCGCCGCCGTCGACCGTGTAGGCGAAATCCGCGCCGAACGCCTTGACGTCGAAGCGGTCCGCGCTGCGGCCCGTCTCCTCATCCGGTGTGAAGCCCAGGCGGATCTTGCCGTGCCGGATTTCCGGATGTGCCATGAGGTATTCCGCCGCGCTGACGATGGCCGTGACGCCGGCCTTGTCATCCGCGCCCAAGAGCGTCGTGCCGTCCGTCATCATGATATCCTGGCCCTTGTAGCGCTCGATGCCGGGAAAATCCGCTACTGAGAAGACGATGTTCTTCTCCTTGTTGAGCACGATATCGCCGCCCGGATACGCGCGGATGATCTGCTCGTGGATGGGACCGCCCGCCGCATCAGGACTCGTGTCGAGATGCGAGATAAAGCCGACGACCGGCGCACCGCCGCCGTTGTTGGCCGGCAGCGTCGCCATGACATAGGCGTGCTCATCCACCATCACCTCGGTGAGGCCGATGGCGCGAAGCTCTTCTGCCAAGTGCTTTGCCAGCACCATCTGTCCCGGCGTCGAAGGGCATTCCTTGTCATTTGCCTCATCCGACTGTGTATTAAAGGAAATATAATCACGGAAACGCTTGACGACGGTCTCCATCTCGATTTCCATTTTCATGTCAATCACCTCGTACTATAAATCATCATATCATTATACCAAGAATCGCAGGCAGCGACAAGTCAGCGCGCCGTCTTTCCAGTGTCCTGCGACTGCGTCAGAGGGACTTCGCCGTCATGCACGAAGTGATGGATTGTGAACTGCTGGAACGTCATGGCGGCCGGCGAGAGCGGCCGCGAGGTATTCCAGGCAATGCCGACGGCGCGCTTGCAGAGCGGGAACGATATCGGCACGAAGACGACGCCGAGGTGTTCCGTGCACGGCACATGCGGCAGGATGCTGACGCCGAGGTGCGCCGCGACGAACGAGACGAGCGTGTGGACCTCATCCCCTTCGAAGACGATCTGCGGATGGCTCTCCGCAAGGTCGAGGAACTGGTTGACCTGCTGGCGCAGCGTGTACTCCGGCTTCAAAGCGACGAAAGGCTCGTCTTCGATCTCGCGCAAGTTGACGCGCGACTTCTGCGCGAGCGGATGATCCTCCGGCACGACGAGGAACATTTCCTCCGACCAGAGGTACATCCAGGCCGTGTCGGGCTCATTCATCGTCGAGCAGAGGCAGATGTCCGTCTCGCCACTCGTCAGCTGCTCCGAGAGCATCGACGAGTTCTGCTGGTTGAGCTTGACATCGATGTGCGGGTAGCGCTCGTGGAACTGGCGCAGGATTAGCGGCAGGAAGGTGTCGCCGAGCGAGTGCAGGAACGAGAGGTGCACGACGCCTGCGCCGCCGTTGTCAAGCTCGATCTCCTGCTCAGCCAGGGCGAGTTCGCGGATCACGCGGTCGACATGGAACAGGAATTTCTGTCCGGCCTCGGTCAGCTCCGACGTGCGGCCATGGCGCTCGAACAAGGTGACACCGAGCTCCTGCTCCAGCTTCTGGATGGAGCGGGAGAGTGCTGACTGCGAGACGGCCATCTCTTCCGCCGCCTGCGTGAAATGGTGGCACTTGGCCATCGCCTGGAAATACTTGAGTTGTGTCAATTCCATTCTATTGTTCCTCGTTTCTTACTTTCTTGCATACTATGCATAATTACTTTAGGTTATAGTCTATTATATGCATGGGTGCATAGACTGACAACGTTTTCCTGCTTCTTTTCCATGAGTTTTTTGCAATGTATCCATGTATACAAAGCATTTATCATGAATTTCCTGCAAGAATCGCGAGGATTTGCCTTGATTATGCACAATTTGCATCTTATTTGTGAAAATAATACATTAGACGGCCCGGAAAAAGACGACTATACTGAGTTTCAGATTTCATCCATAAGTATTTCCGATAAGCGTTTTAATCATTTGATAAGCAGGTGAGAGATTTTGAATAACCGTATCCCCTTGGATTATGTTGAAGAGCTCTGTGCAGAGACAGGCATGTCAGAGAGCGATGCCTACCGCATGCTGACCGTCGCGCACTGCACGGCAATCCATCATCCACATCATCACAAGAAACTTGTTTCAACTGGAAAGGAGTCTTCTGATATGGCAGATGCAGCTGCCCCGACGCGCCTCTGGTCGCGCGATTACGTATTCGACATTGGCGTCAACTTCCTCGTCTATTCGGTCCACTTCCTCCTGATGCTCTGGTCCACGGCCTATGCCATCTACACATGGAATGCCTCCATCAGCATGGCCGGCCTCGCCTCGGGCCTCTTCATCGTCGGCGCCCTGTTCGCCCGCATCCCGGCCGGACGCTTCATCGACTTCGTCGGCCGCCGCAAGATGTTCCTCGCGGGAACGCTGATGTTCTTCCTGCTCGTCCTCTGCTACGAGCTCGCGCCGACGCTCGAGGTCTTCATGGTCGTCCGCTTCCTGCACGGCCTTTCGTTCGGCACGACTTCGACGGCGGCGAGCACGGTCGTCGCCGCGCTCGTCCCGCTCAAACGCATGGGCACGGGCATCGGCTACTTCACGCTCGGCGTCACGATGGCCTCGGCCATCGGCCCGTTCATCGCCATGAACCTCACCTCTGCGCATGAGTTCACGCTCGCCATCGAGATCTGCTCGGTCGCCACGTTTGTCATCTTCGCGCTCTCCTTCTTCATCAAGGCACCGGAGCGCACGATTCTGCCGGAAGAAAAAGCCGACCTCCACAAGGTATCGTTCGACCGCTTCTTCTCCATCAAGGCCCTCGCCATCTCCTGCATCGCCCTGATGGCAGGCGTCTGCTACTCCACTGTCCTGAGCTTCCTCGGCGCCTACACGGCCCACATCGGCATCACGGGCATCGGCGCGACGGGCTTCTTCCTCTGCTTCGCCGCTACGTCCTTCATCAGCCGCCCGCTGACGGGATACCTGCTCGACCACTTCGGCGGCAACGTCGTCATCTACCCGGCACTCATCTGCATGGCCGTCGCCATGGCCTTCATCGGCACGGCCAGCACGGATGCTGCAATGCTCATCGGCGCCCTGTTCCTCGGCTTCGGCTACGGCACGACGACGGCTTCCTGCCATGCACTCGCCGTTCACTGCGCACCGATGCATCAGGTCGGCGTCGCGACGAGCACCTACTTCGTGCTGCTCGACTTCGGCATCGGCGTCGGCCCGTACACGCTCGGCAGCTTTGTCCCGAGCTTCGGTTTCTCCTTCGTCTACCTCGCAGCCGGCGCCATCTCTCTCGGCGGCATCGCGCTTTACTACTACCTGCTCGCACGCCATCATCGCTTCACGCGCCATCAGATGGACCGCGACAGCGAAGCCAAGACGATCATCGCCGAGCGCCGCCAGCGCTTCTACGAGAAGCGCCTCGCCGCAGCGCACTGATCAAGACTCCCACGATTTCCAATACACGATACAAAAATACGGTATCCATCCTTGCGATGGATACCGTATTTTCGTATGGGAAACTGCTGCGTCATCGGGCAGCGAGCATCGACTCCGGCTGCAGATGGTAGATGCGCACGGCGTTCTCGTAGAAGACTTCCTGCCAGTGCTCCTCTGGGATGATTTCCTTCGTGAAGGCGATGTAATCCCCTAGGTTGGCAAGCGGCCAGTCCGTGCCGAACATGAAGCGGTCGTAGAGGTCGAGGTACTCGAGCCATCCCTTGAGCCGTTCGATGTAGAAATGCTTCTTCTCGCAGAACGCCGCAAAATCCGGTATCTTGCGCTCCAAGAGCCCCGAGAGATCCGCTGCGACATTGGGGTTCTTCTCGATGACAGCTGCCGCGTCGGTGAACCACGGCTCACCGAAGTGGCACATGACGAACTGTACCTCGCGGAACTTCGTCGCCGCCTCATCCATGACGAGCGGGTGGCTGTACTTCAGCAGTGCCTTGTCCGTCGCCGTCAGGCCCGTGTGGACCGCGACTGGCTTCTTATAGCGCGCGGCCAGCTCATAGATGGGCGCGAGCCGGTCGTCGTAGAGATAGAACGAAGCGTAGCCCGGATAGAGCTTGATGCCGACGCAGCGCTCGCTCCTCAGATGCTGCTCGATGAGATGGAGCTTCTGTGGCAACTTCGCCATGTCGAAGACCTGACTGTCGAGCCCGATGCAGTAGGACAGGAACGGCGGGTAAACGGGCTCGAGCTCCTCGACGGGCAGATTGCCCATGACGATGCCGTGCACCATGCCGCGCATCCTGTACTGCTCGAGCAGGTGGTCGGCGCTGTTCTCGTGCTCTGCCGCCTTGGCAATCTCGTCAAAATAGGCATCTGTCGCAAAGTGAAGATGTGCATCGATAATTTTCATAGACTTTCACCTTATCTCGGCGCATCGCCTCAGAGGCGTGCAAAGGCCTCTTTGGCGAGCCGCGCCATGTACTTGGCAGCCGGTCCGAGGGCTGCCGGATCAACGTGGAATTTCGGGTTGTGATTGGCCGGCGACTTACCCGTGCCGATGAGCACGAAAGCGCCTGGGATCTCCTCCTGATAGTAGGCGAAGTCCTCACCGGCCAGGTTGACGGGAGCCGGCTCTACGGTCAGGCCCGACGCCTCGGCCACTTGGATGGCAAAATCCGTCCAGTCTGGCGTGTTGTTCGTCGCCGGTGGTCCGGCATACCAGGTCAGCTCCGCATGACCGCCGAAGGAAGCCGCCTGCCCCTCTGCGAGTTCGTAGATGCGCTGCTTGATGCGCTTGCGGTCCTCCGCCGTCAGGCAGCGAACCGTGCCCTCAAGCCACGCGGATTCGGGGATGACGTTCCAGGTGTTGCCGCTCTCGATGTGCGTGATCGAGACGAGGCTCGGATGTGCGGGGTCGATGTTGCGCGAGACAATGCTCTGCGCCGCCGTGACGAAGCTCGCCGCCATGACAATCGGGTCCGTGCCGCGCTCTGGATGCGCTGCATGCGTGCCCTTGCCGCAGAACGTCACCGTGAACTTATCGACGGAAGCCGTCACGGCGCCCGCGCGGATGCCGAGCGTGCCGACATCGTAGAGCGGCGACGTGTGCAGGCCGAAGATGGCCTGCACCTTTTTGAGCACACCTGTCTCCATGACCTTGCGCGCGCCGCCCGGCGCTTCCTCCGCCGGCTGGAAGATCAGGTAGACCGTGCCATGGAGCTCCTTCTCCTGCGCCTTGAGCAGGTAGGCCGAGCCGAGCACCGTGCTGATGTGGAAGTCATGACCGCAGGCGTGCATGCGGCCCGCGTGCTCCGAGGCGTAGTCGAGGCCCGACTCCTCCTGGATGGGCAGGCCGTCGATGTCGCAGCGCAGCGCGATGAATGGCGCCTCTCCTGTGCCGACCTTGGCGACGAGGCCTGTATTGAGCGGCAGGTCGAGGACCTCGATGTCTGCCGCCGCGAGGTCGTCTCTGAGGCGCTTCGTCGTCTCGACTTCCTCGTAGGAGAGCTCCGGATGGCGGTGGAACCAGTAGAATTCGTCGGTTATCTTCTGGAGGATTTCTCTTTCGTTCATGTCTGTCCCTCTCAATCTATATACATAGTTAATTAATATGTTTTACCGATATTGTAATATAGCGCAGGGCTCGTGTCAATCGTTCTGTTGCCTGATATAGAAAAAACTTCTGGCACCTAACGGTGCCAGAAGTCATTTCAATCATTCGTATTCTGCCTTATTCGGCAAGCGGCTTCATCGTCGGGAACAGCAAGACGTCACGGATGGACGGCGCGTCCGTCAGCAGCATGACGAGTCGGTCGATGCCGATGCCGACGCCGCCCGTTGGCGGCAGGCCGTACTCCATGGCCGTGATGTAGTCGCGGTCCATGACGTGCGCCTCATCGTCGCCAGCCTCGCGCTGCTTGAGCTGGTCGAGGAAGCGGCCTTCCTGGTCGATCGGGTCGTTGAGCTCCGTGAAGCCGTTGGCCAGCTCGCGGCCGTAGATGAAGAACTCGAAGCGGTCCGTGATGCGCGGGTCTTCCGGATTGCGCTTGGCAAGCGGCGAGATCTCCGTCGGATGGCCCGTGATGAACGTCGGCTGCATCAGGGTCTCCTCGACCTTCTCCTCGAAGGCCTGGTTGAGGATGCCGCCGATGCCATGGCGCTGCTCGTACGGGACGCCGATCTCATCGGCCATCTTGCGGGCCTCTTCGACCGTCTCGCAGGAGAGGAAGTCCTTGCCCGTCGCCTCTTTGACGGCGTCGTTCATGCTGATGCGCTTGACCTTCGAGAGGTCGATCTCGACGCCCTGGTAGTTGATGACCGGCGTGCCGAGAACCGACTTAGCGGCATTGACGACAATGCCTTCGGTGATGTCCATCATGTCCGTGTAGTCCGCGTACGCCTGATAGAACTCGATCGTCGTGAACTCCGGATTGTGGCGGACGTCCATGCCCTCGTTGCGGAAGACGCGGCCCATCTCATAGACGCGGTCGAAGCCGCCGATGACGAGGCGCTTGAGGTTGAGCTCCGTCGCGATGCGCAGGTAGAGGTCGATGTCGAGCGCATTGTGGTGCGTGACGAACGGGCGCGCCGCAGCGCCGCCGGCGATCGTCGAGAGCACCGGCGTCTCGACTTCGAGGTAATCGCGCGCATCGAGGTACGAGCGGATGGACTGGATGATCTTCGTGCGCTTGCGGAAGGTCTCGCGGACCTCCGGGTTCATGATGAGGTCGAGGTATCGCTGACGGTAGCGGATGTCGACATCCTGCAGGCCGTGGAACTTCTCCGGCAGCGGGCGCAGGGATTTCGAGAGCAGGTCGAAGTCCTCGACGCGGACCGTCACCTCGCCGCGATGCGTCTTGAAGACGATGCCGCGGATGCCGACGATGTCGCCGATGTCGAGCTTCTTGAACTGGTTCTTGTACTTGTCCTCGCCGAGCACATCAATCTTGAAGTAGACCTGGATGTTGCCCGTGCGGTCGTTGAGCGTGCAGAACGATGCTTTGCCGTGGCCGCGGATGGCCATGAGGCGGCCGGCGATGCGGACCTCGCCGCCCTCTTCGTCACCCTCGAGGTGTGCGTACTTCTCCTTGATTGGCTCGGCATAGTCCGTGACATCGTAGCGATGGCCAAACGGCGGCACACCCATGGCGCGGAACTCTTCCATCTTTTCGCGGCGGACCTTCATCATCTCATTGAGGTCTTCCACAGGAGCCTGCTGCCCCTTCTGCTTCTTATCTGACATACTTTCCATTACTCCAATCTGACAGGATGCTGGCTCAGCCCTTGATATCGAGAATCTCGTACTTGATGATGCCGGCCGGAGCGTGCACATCGATGACGCTGCCGCTCTTCTGGCCGAGCAGTGCCTGGCCGAGCGGGGACTCATTCGAGATCTTGCCCTCGTCCGGGTCTGCCTCCGTCGAGCCGACGAGCATGAAGGTCTCCTCATCGCCGAACTCGATGTCCTTGACCGTGACCTTGCTGCCCATCTGGACAACGTCGCCGGCACCGGCCTTGATGATGTGCGAGTTGCGGATCTTGGCCGTGAGGTCCTGGATCTCGCCCTCGAGGAATGCCTGCTCGTTCTTGGCATCATCGTACTCCGAGTTCTCGGAGAGGTCGCCGAGTGCGATAGCTGCCTTCAGGCGCTGCGCAATCTCGATGCGCTTGACGCTCTTGAGGTAATTGAGCTTTTCTACGAGTTTATTATAGCCTTCTTCGGTCAGCATGACCTGTTTATCTGCCATGATAAAACGCCCCTTTATGTTTCAGTTTAACTTACTTATTATAAATTTTTTTCTCAGCTGTGTCAATCAAGGCGAGCTTTGCCGCGCGCGTGAGCTTCTTGATAGCGGCCTCGCGCGCGAGCGCTTCTTCCTTCGTCGCAAAGGACTCGAAGTAGACGAGATGGACTGGGCGGTGCGAGCGCGTGTACTTCGCGCCGCGCCCCTCGTTGTGCGCCTTGACGCGCCGCGTCAGGTCGTTCGTCCAGCCCGTGTAGAGGCTGCCGTCCTTGCACTCGAGGATGTAGGTGTACGCCTCTGCCATCACTCCGGATACTTGATCTCGATGGTCTTGATGACGACGTCCTCGAGCGGGCGGTCCGCCATGTCCGTCTCCGAATGGCCGATGCGACGCACGACGTCCATACCTTCCTTGACCTTGCCGAAGATCGTGTGATGACCGTTGAGCCACGGCGTCTTGTCGAGCGTGATGAAGAACTGGCTGCCGCCCGTGTGCGGCATGCCCGTGTTGGCCATCGCGAGGATGCCCTCGCCGTCAAAGCGCAGGTCGTCGCGGAACTCGTCCTCGATCGTGTAGCCCGGGCCGCCCATGCCCGTGCCCTCCGGGTCGCCGCCCTGGATCATGAAGCCGTCGATGACGCGGTGGAAGATGACGCCGTCGTAGAAGCCCTTCTCGGCGAGGTCGATGAAGTTCTCCGTCGTGATCGGCGTCTCGTCCTCAAAGAGCTCCACGCTGAAGTTGCCGAGGTTCGTCTCAAATACTGCGATGCGATTTACCATTTTCTTATCTCCTTTATGAACGTCTTTATGGACATCCTTGACGGCCGGACCGTCTTGGACGCTTGTTGTTCTCTCATTGCCGGATGCATTGCCAGATGCGGCAAGGCAGCTGCCCGTCATCAAGACCATGGCGAGCAGCAGCAGGAATACCTTCTTCATTTTACCCTATCCTCTCCTGTCATTTCAATAGTCTGCCGTCTTTGAGGCAATTCTTTTCGCCCGGCTTGCGCGGCGACCAGACGGGAATCTCGCGGCCTGGTGCGAAAAAGCCCGCCGGCGGCTGCCAGGCCGAATAACCGATGGAATGCATCGTGACGAGTGCGCGGACACTCGTCTCGGCGCAGAAGACCTTGGCACCCTTGTCGAGGCTCGGCCCCATGCGGCCGTCGACGGGGAAGAATGCGACGTCTGCTTCTAACCCCGCAAGCTTCTTCATCTGCTTGCGGAAGGCGTTCTCCGCGAGCTTCCGCTGCTCGGCTGGCTCCCCCGTCCAGTCCCACCAATTGAAGTCGCCGGCGTGGAAGATAGTCGTGCCCTCCTCTTTGAGCGTGACGCAAAACGAGGTGCCGAGGTCGGTCGAGTCGAAGGATTCGACCGCGAGGACATCGTCCTGCCAGCTCGCATACGGTTTGAGGAACGTGAGCTTTTGGGTGTCGAAGACGCTGCAGTCCTTCATGCAGCGGATGTCATCGCTGAGGATATAGCGGTCTGCCTGCGCCTCGTAGCGCTGGATATGCGCATCAAAGTGGTCGAAGTGGCTGTGCGATGCGAAGAAGTAAAGGTGGTCGAAATCAGCAGCTGCCACGGCCGCATCGACGGCGCCCGCCGGGTCCTTGAAGTCATCAAAGACGAGCAGCGTGCGGCCGACGCGCACGAGGAAGCCGCTGTTCAAGAGATAGGTCATTTCAATCATAAGGAGTCCTCCTGTAAAGAATCAATGCTCAGCGGTCATCGTGCCACTGCAGGTGCTCGGGGTGCACCAGCTGGTTCTTGTCCTTGTGGATGAAGCGCCGGAAGGCGATGCCCGGCTCACTGAAGCCGCGGCCCATGACCTCGTTGGCCGACATGATGATCATGAAGGCGTGCGGGTCGACGGCATGCGCGATGAGCTTGATCTTGCTGACCTGCGTGAGCTTGACGACGACGAAGACGACGTTGCGCTCCTTGCGCGTGAAGGCGCCCTGCCCGTGCAGGAAGGTCACGCCGCGCCCGACTTCCATGATGCCGTCCGCGATCTGCTGCGCGCGGTCGGAGATGATCAGCACGGCCTTGCGGCTGTTGAAGCCCGCGATGACCTTGTCGGTGACCATCGCGTTCATGTACATGCAGATCAGTGTGAACATCGCGGGGGCCACGCCGAACAGGAACGCCGCCACGCACATGATCATGCAGTTGAAGGCGAAGATGACGCCGCCCATGTTGAGCGAGTAGTACTTCTTGGCGATGGCGCCGACGATGTCGAAGCCGCCCGTGCTGCCGTTCATGCGGAAGACGATGCCGTAGCCGATGCCGTTGAAGACGCCGCCGAAGATGGCGGCGAGCATGAGATCATTGACTGGCGCGTACGCATTGAGGAAGCGCGTGAGGTCGAGGCACAGCGAGAAGATACCCGTGCCGATGACGACGTCGACGGTGTAGCCATGGCCGAGCGTCTTCCAGGCGGCCATGAGCAGCGGGATGTTGTAGAGGAAGGTCTGCAGGCCGATGGGCAGCTGCGTCAGGTAGTAGACGATGATCGCGATGCCCGTCGCGCCGCCCGTCAGCAGGTGCGACGGCACGAGGAACAGGTTGATGGAGCAGCTCGCGATCAGGCAGCCCAGCGTGATGCCGACGTAGCGCAGCAGCCGGTGGCGCATCATCTTGAGGTGGATCATGGCTGCGCCTCCTTGAGGATTGGCGCCTCCGCCTTCCCGAGAGCGGAGATGTCGATCTCCTTCTCCGCGAAGCGCGGATCGAGTGCGCCCTCTTCCGCGTCATCCTCGAGTGCGCGCTTCTCCGCCTCTTCATCGGTCAGCGGCAGCGAGGTGATGCGCATCGACGTCAGGTAGCCGTCCTGCGCATCGACGCCGAGCAGCAGGTGGTCGTGCGGATGGCCCTCGCGCGTGTAGATGTAGTACGGCATGCCGTCGATGCGCTGGCGCTCTGCCTTGCCGTACGTCTTCTGGATCCAGTACGAGGTCGCGCCGAGCCTGATTCCACCCCGCGCCTCATAGCGGTCGTTCTTGATGACGAAATCGACGACATGGCCGCTCTTGTCGACGGCGGCCTCATAATGGTCCTTGTAGACATAGACCTTGACCGTCACGCCCTGCCGGCGCTCCGCCTTGTCGAAGAGCGGCTCGCCCCAGGCCTTGAAGAGCTCCTGCTCGCTCGCGCCGAGCGCGACGCCGCGGCAGGAGAAATCGCCGTCCTGCAGCCCTGCCGCCTCAGAGCGGCCCGTCGGCAGGCCCAGCGCCGTGAGCGCCAGCAGGAGCGCCATGAGGATACCGAGAGTCCTTTGCATCATTGTATCTCCTCCCTGATCTGATAAAGCCATCCTCAGAAGGCGAAGTTGCCCTGATGGAATACCTGGACCTTTGTGCCGTCGCGGCGCGTGCCGACGATCTCGAGGTCACGGCTGCCGACCATGAAGTCCTCGTGCATCAGCGAGTCGTTGACGCCGTGCTGCAAGAGCGTCACGCTGTCCATCTTCTCGCCGTCCTTGAGGCAGGTCGGATACGCCTTGCCGAGTGCCAGATGGCAGGCGGCATTCTCGTCGAACAGCGTGTTGTAGAAGAGCACGCCGCTCTGCGAGATGGGCGAGTCGTACGGCACGAGTGCCACTTCACCGAGGAAGTGCGAGCCCTCATCCGTCTCGATCAGGCCCTTGAGGATGGCCTCGCCCTTCTTCGCTGCGAAGTCTATGACGCGCCCATCCTCGAAGCGCAGCCAGAAGTCCTCGATGAGGTTGCCGTTGAAGTTCAGCGGCTTTGTCGCGTAGACGATGCCGTTGACGCCGTCGCGCTTCGGCAGCGTGTAGACCTCTTCTGTCGGCATGTTCGCCGCGAATACCGTGCCTAGCTCCGACTTCTCAGCGCCGCCCGCCCAGATGTGGCCCTCCGGAAGCTCGATGGTCAGGTCTGTACCGAGACCATTCGTGTAGTGGAGCTCTTGGAAGTCATTCGCATTGAGGAAGTCGGCAGCCTTGTGCAGGAAGGCGATGTGCTCCTGCCATGCCTTGATGGTGTCGATGCCCTCGCCGACGCGGACAGTCTTATAGATCTCGCGCCAGAGGCGTGCGACGGCCTCATCCTCCGAGAGGTCGGGGAAGACCTTCTTCGCCCAACCCTTCGTCGGCACCGAGACGACACACCAGGTGTTGCGGTTGTTCATGAGGCGCTCGCGGTACTCCATGAGCGCCGCACCGGCCGCCTGATTGGCCAGTTTGAGCTTCTCCGGATCGATGTCGCCGAAGATTTCCGGATCGCGCGCCGCAATCGAGACGAACGCCGCGCCCTGCGCCGCGTAATCCTCGTAGAACGCGCGCCGCCATTCGGGGAACTCCGTGAAGAGCGCCTTCTTGCCACCCTCATAGCGGATGTGTGCGAGCTGCTCATCACTCCAGCTCACGACGACATCGTGCGCGCCTGCCGCAAAGGCCTGCTGCGCGATTGTGCGCGCGAACGCTGCGCATTCAATCGGCGCATTGATGACGAGGATCTGGTCCTTCTGCAGATTGACGCCCACGCGCACGACGAGGTCCGCATAAGCTCGCAGTAAATCCTTCATATCCTTACCTCCTGTCAAATTCTCATAAGTTGTCCGTATCAAAAAGAAGTGTCACCGGGCCGTCGTTGACGGAGGCGACCTTCATGTCAGCGCCGAACTCACCGTGCTCCACGCGGAAGCCCTTCGCGCGCAAATCCGCCATGAAGCGCTCGTAGAGCGGCTCGGCGAGCTCCGGCTTGGCCGCATGCGAGAAGCCGGGACGCCTCTTCTTGAGGTCGGCGTAGAGCGTGAACTGCGAGATGACGAGGAAGGCACCGCCGACCTGGTCGATGCTCAAGTTCATCTTGCCCGCTTCATCAGAGAAGACGCGCACATGTGCGACCTTCTCGGCCAGCCGGTCACAGGTCTCCTCATCATCTTCGGGGCCGACGCCTAAGAGCACGAGGAATCCCTGGTCAATCGCACCATGGACCTCCCCCGCAATCTCGACGGATGCTTCCCGGACTCTTGTCACAACTGCTTTCATTTGCTTTCCTCCATATAGGGTTGTACGAATTTCCGGATGGTCCGGAAGTACGTCTGCTGGTCGGCCTGGCTCGCGGCCGCGTGCACAGCTCCGGGGATCATGAGGATCTCCTTCTTCGGGGCATTAGCCGCCGCATAGAGCTTCTCGGCCATGTTCGGCGGCACGAGCGTGTCCTTCGTGCCGTGGATGAAGAGCAGCGGCACGCGGGCATGGCGCACGGCATCGATTGGCGAGGCATCCTTGAGGCTGAAGCCCGCCATCTTCTCGCAGCGCCAGTTCAGGAGATTCATGGCCGGGAACGAGGGCAGGCCAAAGGAATTCTCCATCTGCAAGGCGATGAGCTCATCCGCATTCGTGTAGCCGCAGTCCTCGACCACCGCGACGACCTCTGGCGGCAGGTCCTCGCGGCCCGCCGCCATCATGACCGTCGCCGCGCCCATCGAGACGCCGTGCAGGATGATCTTTGCCTGCGGATTTTCCTGCGCGATTCTCCTCGCCCAGAGCACGATGTCCTCGCTCTCGCGGTAGCCGAGCGTCAGGTAGCGGCCGCCGCTGAGCCCCGAAGCCCTGAGGTCCGGCGTCAGCACGTGATAGCCCATCGAGAGATAGTTCTCGGCGATGTAGTAGGAATTCTGCTGCGTGCAGCCGTAGCCGTGCACGACGATGACCCACTTGTCCGTCTCGCGTTCCGGCTTGAAATGCGTCGCCGCGAGGTAGATGCCGTCCTCCGAGTCGATGTTCCAGTTCTCCGAGGCGTAGTTCGGCTTGTCGAACTGCCGCGCCTCCGGCGGCATCAGGAGCGCATAGGCCCGCGGCGGCTCCTGCGGGTTCTCCGCCGTCCCGCGTTCCAGGCCGAAGTGCACGCAGTAATTGCCAATAAAATATCCTGCCTCGATGACCAGCGCCGCCGTCACGATGACGGCCGTCAAGAGGCAGGATATGAGGATCTTCTTCATAGAACCACCCTTCTGCCAAAATGTGATTCCATTATATCATCTTATCTGGAAAAATGACCACCGAAAAGACAACTGCCGCAGAAAATTTTGCGACAGGTATCTGGAACGAGATTCGCATTCTGTATCACTTCCCCGTAGGAAATCGGCAAGAACAGCGCGAATACAGGATATATCTCAAGAAAAACGAACGCACAGGAGGTATTCATTTATGGCAGAAGAACAGAAGGCCTGGTGGAAAGAGGCCGTCATCTATCAGATCTATCCGCGCAGCTTCCAGGATTCGAACGGCGATGGCATCGGCGACCTGCCGGGTATCACGCGCCGCATCCCGTATCTCAAGGAGCTCGGCGTCGACGTCATCTGGCTCTCCCCGATCTACCAATCCCCCAACGACGACAATGGCTATGACATCTCCGACTACCGCGCCATCATGAAGGACTTCGGCACGATGGCGGACTTCGACACGCTTCTCGATACGGCACATGAAGCCGGCATCAAGCTCGTCATGGACCTCGTTGTCAACCACACGTCCGACGAGCACGCCTGGTTCATCGAGAGCCGCAAGTCCCGCACGAATCCCTACCGCGACTTCTACATCTGGAAGGATGGCAAGGACGGCAAGGCGCCCAACAACTGGGAGTCGTATTTCAGCGGCCCGGCCTGGCAGTACGACGAGGCGACGGACCAGTATTATCTGCACTGCTTCTCGAAGAAGCAGCCAGACCTCAACTGGGAGAACACGAAGGTCCGCGATGCCGTCTTTGACATGATGACCTGGTGGTGCGAGAAGGGCATCGACGGCTTCCGCATGGACGTCATCTCGATGATCTCCAAGGACCAGTCTTTCCCGGACGGCCCCATCAAGGCAGACGGCTACGGCGACCTCTCGCCACACGTCTGCAACGGGCCGCGCGTCCACGAATTCCTGCAGGAGATGAACCGCCGCGTGCTCTCGCACTACGACCTGCTGACGGTCGGCGAGGCAGCCGGTGTCACGATTGACGAGGCCAAGAAGTACGCCCGCAGCGACGGCAAAGAGCTCGGCATGGTCTTCCAGTTCGAGCACGTCGGCCCGGAGAACGGCAAGGGCAGCGTCATCGACAAGTGGACGACGGGCAAGCCGCAGATGCCGAAGGTCCGCGCCATCCTCAACAAGTGGCAGAAGGAGCTCGAGGGCAAGGCGTGGAACTCGCTCTACCTCGACAACCACGACCAGCCGCGCTGCGTCTCGATGTTCGGCAACGACAGCCCCGAGTGGCGCGTGCTCTCGGCCAAGATGCTCGCGACCTGCCTGCACATGCAGAAGGGCACGCCCTACATCTACCAGGGTGAGGAACTCGGCATGACAAACACGACCTTCCACTCGCTCGCCGACTGCCAGGACCTCGAGGAGATCAACGCCTGGCACCAGTACGTCGACGAGCAGAAGAAGGTCTCGCCTGAGACGATGCTCGCCTGCTTCAACACGGTTGCCCGCGACAACGCGCGCACGCCGATGCAGTGGACGGCCGGCAAGAATGCGGGCTTCACGGACGCCACGCCCTGGCTCGCCGTCAACCCGAACTACAAGACCATCAACGCCGAGGCCGCGCTCAAGGACCCGGACTCCACCTTCTACTACTACCAGAAGCTCATCCGCCTGCGCCACGCCTACCCCATCATCGTCTATGGCACCTTTGAGCCGCTCTTAGAAGATGACCCGAATGTCTACGCCTTCGCGCGTCACCTCGGCGGCGAGACGCTGCTGATTGCCTGCAACTGGACGAGCAAAGAAGTCCCCTGCAACCTGTTCGACGGGAAGGATGGCGAGGAACTCATCTCCAACTACGCCAGCCACAAGACGGGTGCCCTGCAACCGTATGAGGCACGCGTCCTGCTGCTCCGCAACGCCTGATTTTATCCCCCTTCCAAAAAAACGCTGGTCAGATGACCAGCGTTTTTTATGCGCATATCACTGCACAGCGTCCGTTCTTCCCTTGCTCTCCGTCTTGAATGGCACACAAAATGCCCTGCGCGCAAGGCGATGCGTGCTTTGCGTGCAGGGCATGGTCAGCAGGTCTCTGCTCCTATTCTCTTATTTTCCCGCCTTCATGCGGTTGATGGCACTGATCAGGGCCTGGATGGATGCCGTGATGATATCCGTATCCATGCCGGCGCCCCAGGTGATGTGGCCGTCTTCATTCGTGATGCCGATATAGGCCATCGCGCGACTGTTCTGGCCGATTTCCAGCGCGTGCTCGCTGTACGTAAGGTCCTTGTAGGTGATGTCGAGGTTCGCCTGCAGGGCATTGGAGACGGCGTCGAGTCGACCGTTGCCGCGCGCGAGGAAGGTCTTTGGCTCGCCGTTGACGAAGATATCGACCGTGCCCTTGCGCGTGCCGTCCGGCTCCTTCTGGAGCAGGAAGTCGTTGAGCTTGTACGGCGTATCGACGTTGACGTACTCATCCTGGAAGATCTGGTAGATCTCATCCGGCATGAGTTCCTTGTGCTTGTGGTCGGAAACGCCTTTGACGCAGTAGCCGAAGTCCTCGCGCATCTTCTTCGGCATGTCGATGCCGTACTTCTGCTCCATGATGAAGCCGACGCCGCCCTTGCCGGACTGGCTGTTGATGCGGATGACGTCGCCGTCGTATTCGCGGCCGACATCCTTCGGGTCGATGTAGAGGTACGGCAGCGTCCACTTGTCCGGATTCTTCTCCTCTTTCCAGTGCATGCCCTTCGCAATGGCATCCTGATGCGAGCCGGAGAAGGCAGCGAAGACGAGGTCGCCGGCGTACGGCTGGCGCGGCGAGACGTGCATGCGCGTGACGCGCTCGTACATCTCGACGAGCTCCGGCATGTTCGAGAAGTCGAGCTCCGGGTCGACGCCGAGTGCAAACATATTCATGCCGACCGTGATGATATCGACGTTGCCCGTGCGCTCGCCGTTGCCGAACAGCGTGCCCTCGATGCGGTCCGCACCGGCCAGGATGCCCATCTCCGCATCGGCGACGCCGCAGCCGCGGTCGTTGTGCGGATGCAGCGAGAGCACGACGTTGTCGCGGTACTTGAGATGCTTGTTCATGTAAGCGACCTGCATCGCAAAGACATGCGGCATGCTCATCTCGACCGTTGCCGGCAGGTTGATGATGGCCTTGCGGTCAGCCGTCGGCTTCCAGACATCGAGGACAGCGTTGCAGACCTCGAGCGCGTACTCAGGCTCCGTGCCCGTAAAGGACTCCGGCGAATACTCGAAGCGGTAGTTCGCACCGGCTTCTTCCGTCAGCTCCTGCAGGAGCTTGGCGCCGTCGACGGCCATCTGCTTGATTTGTTCCTTGTCCTTGCGGAAGACCTGCTGGCGCTGTGCGACAGAAGTCGAGTTGTAGACGTGGACGATGGCGTTCTTGACGCCCTTCAAGGCATCGAACGTCTTGCGGATGATGTGCTCGCGCGCCTGCGTCAGGACCTGGATCGTCACATCGTCCGGGATCAGGTCTTCCTCGACGAGGCGGCGCAGGAACTCGTACTCCGTCTCCGATGCAGCCGGGAAGCCGATCTCGATTTCCTTGAAGCCGACTTTGAGGAGCATCTTGTAAAATTCCATTTTCTCATCCAGGCTCATCGGGATGACGAGCGACTGGTTGCCATCGCGAAGGTCGACGCTGCACCAGATTGGCGCATGGTCTGGGGCATCTTTCTTGGCCCACTCCAGGTCAATCTCCGGCGGCATGAAATAACCTTTGCTGTACTTCTGATAATTCATCATTTGACAAAACCTCCCCAAATAGAAAAGCCCTTCGTCTGATGAGACGAAGGGCTGTACCTGCGTGTTACCACTCAAATTCATACTCCTTGCGGAGTACCTCTACGGATTCTAGCAAATCCTCCTGCTGTAACGGTCAGGCTCCGTCCCTGCCTAATAGTGCATCGGATACATACAAACGTATGCCCTAACACGTTCAGTGGGCTGCTTCAAGGTGAGTTCCAGATTCCTTCCCTGCTGTCTCGCACCTACCGGCAGCTCTCTGGTGGTTCCAGAATCTTTACTATTCCTCTTCAACGCATTTCCCTGTGTTGGGTACTAGAATAGCACAGGAAAATCTATTTTGCAAGCGTTTTTTGTAAATCTGTAAACTTTTTTATCCGAGCAGGCTCATTTTTTCTCTTCTGGCTCGCGCAGCGTCTTCTTGGCCTGGCTGAGCTTCTTCTCGACCTCGCGCTGCTGGCGCTTCTGCTCCTTGTGCGCTTCATAGCGGCGGCGGCCTTCCTCAAAAGCCCTTCTCGCCTCTTCCGAGTCGATGATGAGCGGCGGCACAGCCTTCGGGCGCGAATTGCGGTCGAGCGCGACCATCGTGAAGTAGGCCGTCAGCGCGCGCTGCGGCTTGCCTTCCTGATCGAGGTCCTCGACATCGACATTGACCGTGACCTCCATCGAGCTGTGGCCGACGAAGACGATCTCTGCCGTGCAGGTGACGAGGTCGCCGACGAGAATCGGCAGATGGAACTCGAGCTCGTCGACGCGGGCCGTGACGACGTTGCAGCGCGCGTACTTGCGCGTCACGGCATAAGCCGCCGAGTCCATCATCTTCATGATATCACCGCCGTAGATGTTGCCGCTCGGATTCGTCTGATTCGGCATCATAACCTGGCTGATTATGAGTTTATTCTGTGCCATGGAAAAACCTCCTGCTCTATCGCCGCAGAGCGCGTGCTCCGCTTATGCTAACATGATATACAACCTTAGGATATAGGAATAGGATATAAGATTCAAGCGGGAAATACCGTGACTGAATCACAAATACAACGGGTCTCCCACTTGCTTCTCACTCATTTGATGAAGCGGTCGATGGCCCGGTTGAGCTGATCTAGTGCCTGCTGGTCATTGTCGCGCACGGCATCGACGATACAGTGCTCCAGATGGTCCTTGAGGATGATCCGGCTGACCCCCTTGATGGCGCTGTCGACCGCGGAGAGCTGCACGAGCACCTCGCTGCAGTCGCGGCCATCCTCGATCATATGCTTGATGGATTCCAGATGGCCGATGAGCCGCGCCATGCGGTTGAGCACGGCCTTCGTCTGCGTGTGACTGTGCTGATGGCCATGCGCATGATGTTCATGATGCTCGTGACGGATGACCGTGCCATCGTCCAGCACATGGATATGTCCTTTTTCTTCTTCCATTCTTCTCAATATCACCTGCCTGATGTTCTCTCTGCAATAGACTATTGTCTCTATTCTCCCTTCTCTTTCGTTTTTCCTTCTTTCCAGCATTAAAAAAATCTCCTCACAAGGAGGAGATTTTTTACTCAAGAGGGGCTCTATCAGTCGACCGAGAGCGTGACCGTCTCGCCGTTGATATTCCACTCTTTCTCGTGGCCGGACGTCTCGCCATAGGTGACCTTGTCGGCAAGCGTGATGTCCTTGAGGAAGCTCTCGTTCTTCTTGACGAGGTTCTCGAGCTTCTCGTTACCCTTGAGGCCAACAGCGATGTGGTCCGTGACTTCGTAGCCATTTTCCTTGCGCATCGTCTGTACCTTGCTGATGATCTCGCGCACGAAGCCCTCTTCGAGGAGCGCTTCGCTGAGCGTCGTCTCCAGGGCAATCGTCACGCCGTTGTAGCGCTGGCAGTTATAGCCTTCCGTCTGCGCCATCGTGACCTCGACATCTTCCGGCAGCAGCGTGACATCACCGTCCAGCAGTGCGACGACGAGTTTGCCCGTCGTGTCGAGCTCTTCCTTGGCCTTGTGGCCGTTGACTGCCTTCAGGGCCTTCTGGATGGCGCCCATCTTCTTGCCAACCTTTGGTCCGAGGACACGGAACTGCGGCTTGAAGCTGTACGTGAGGTATGCCTCCATATCGTCCGTGAAGACAACTTCCTTGACGTTGAGCTCCTCTTCGACGATTTCCTTGTAGAAGTCCGGCAGCACGACAGGTGCCTTGACAAACATCTTGCCGATTGGCTGGCGGTTCTTGATGTTGGCCTCATTGCGCGCAGCGCGGCCGAGCACGACGATCTCGAGGACCTCGCCCATGTTCTTCTCGAGCTCCTTGTCGATGTGCGCCTCGTTGGCCTTCGGGAAGTCGCAGAGATGGACGGATTCCGGTGCCTTCTCGTCGATGCTGCAGACGAGGTTGCGGTAGATGGACTCCGTCATGAACGGGATCATCGGCGCAGCGGCCTTGGCCGTCGTGACGAGTGCCGTGTAGAGCGTCATGTAGGCATTGATCTTGTCCTGCTCCATGCCCTTTGCCCAGAAGCGGCTGCGGCTGCGGCGGACGTACCAATTCGAGAGCTCGTCGACGAACTCCTCGAGTGCCTTGGCGGCTTCCGTCACGCGGTAGTTCGAGAGGTCGTAGTCGACATCCTTGACCATCGTGTTGAGGCGCGAGAGGCACCACTTGTCCATGACCGGCAGCTTATCGTAGTCGAGCGTGTACTTCGTCGCATCGAAGTTGTCGATGTTGGCGTAGAGCACGAAGAACGCGTACGTATTCCAGAGCGTGCCCATGAACTTGCGCTGGCCTTCCTGGACGGCATCGTCGTGGAAGCGGTTCGGCAGCCACGGTGCGCTGTTCTCGTAGAAATACCAGCGGATGGCGTCAGCGCCGTGCTTCTGCAGTGCCTCCATCGGGTCGACGGCATTGCCCTTCGACTTCGACATCTTGCGGCCTTCCTTGTCCTGGACGTGGCCGAGGACGATGACATTGCGATACGGTGCCTTGTGGAAGAGCAGCGTCGAGATGGCGATGAGCGAGTAGAACCAGCCGCGCGTCTGATCGACAGCCTCCGAGATGAAGTCCGCCGGGAAGCGCTTCTCGAAGACCTCCTTGTTGTCGAACGGATAATGCCACTGTGCAAACGGCATGGACCCCGAGTCAAACCAGCAGTCGATGACTTCCTTGACGCGGTGCATCTCCTTGCCGCACTCCGGGCACTTGATCGTGACCTTGTCGATGTACGGACGGTGCAGCTCGATGTCATCCGGACAGTTCGAGCTCATGGACTTGAGTTCCTCAATCGAGCCGATGACATGCTGGTGGCCGCATTCGCACTGCCATACCGGCAGCGGCGTGCCCCAGTAGCGGTTGCGCGAGAGGCCCCAGTCCTGTACATGCTCGAGCCAGTTGCCGAAGCGGCCCTCGCCGATGGACTTTGGGATCCAGTTGACCGTCTTGTTGTTGGCGACAAGCTCGTCCTTGACGGCCGTCATCTTGATAAACCAGGTCGGGAACGAATAGTAGAGCAGCGGCGTATCGCAGCGCCAGCAGTGCGGATAGCTGTGCGTGAACTCCGGTGCCTTGAAGAGCAGGCCCTTCTTCTCGAGGTCTGCGAGGATCAGCGGGTCAGCCTTCTTGACGAAGAGGCCCGGCCAATCCGTCTCAGCCGTGAGCTCGCCCTTGCTGTTGACGAGATTGACAAAAGCGACGCCGTACTTCTGGCAGACGCGGTTATCGTCTTCGCCATATGCCGGAGCCATGTGGACAATGCCCGTACCGTCTTCCGTCGTGACGTAGTCATCGCAGGTCACGATGAATGCCTTCTTGCCGCGCTGGTTCTTGACCTTCTCGACAGCGTACGGATAGAGCGGCTCATACTCGCGGTACTCGAGATCCTTGCCCTTATAGCGCTCGAGGATCTGGCGCTCGCCTTCGACACCCTCGAAGACCTTGTCGACGAGTGCCTCAGCGAGGACGTACTTCTTATCGCCGACCTGTACCTTGACGTAGTCGACCGCGGGGTTCACGCAGAGCGCCATGTTCGACGGCAGCGTCCACGGCGTCGTCGTCCAGGCGAGGAACGAGTAGTCGCCGTCCTTGGCCTTGAACTCGACCATAGCCGAGCGCTCCGTGACATCCTTGTAGCCCTGTGCCACCTCGTGCGAGGAGAGCGGTGTGCCGCAGCGCGGGCAATACGGGACAACCTTGTAGCCCTCGTAGAGCAGGCCCTTCTTCCAGATTTCCTTGAGTGCCCACCACTCCGACTCGATGAAGTCGTTCTCATAGGTGATGTACGGGTGCTCCATGTCAGCCCAGAAGCCGACGACATCGGAGAACTCCTCCCACATGCCCTTGTACTTCCAGACGGACTCGCGGCACTTCTTGATGAACGGCTCGATGCCATATGCCTCGATCTGTTCCTTGCCGTTGATGCCGATCTGCTTCTCGACTTCGAGCTCGACCGGCAGGCCGTGCGTATCCCAGCCAGCCTTCCTGAGGACCTTCTTGCCCTTCATCGAGGCGAAGCGCGGCAGCATGTCCTTGATGACGCGCGTCAGGACATGGCCGATATGCGGCTTGCCGTTGGCCGTCGGCGGGCCATCGTAGAACGTGAAGGTATCGCAGCCCTCGCGCTGGTCGATTGCCTTCTGAGCGATGTCATGTGCTTTCCAGAACTCGCGGATCTCCTTCTCGCGTTCCACGAAATTCAAGTTCGTATCTACTTTCTTATACAAACAGAATGCCTCCTCACATATGAAAAGCCTGCACCCAAATAGGATGCAGGCTCATGATACCTACAGGATAACCACCTATTTCCACGCACCACCATGCGCTGTCCCGTAACGGGGGATGCCGGCAAGGCTTACTCGATTCGTTCAGCCCGCTGCTCCGGAGTGATTTTCCCCTGCAGGTACGCACGCCCGGCTCTCACCTTTCCCGGTTCGCTTCCGCTCTCCCTGCAGTCTACTCTCTCCATCGATGCATTTACATGTTGACAGGCTTTATTGTACCACAGGGATGGACAGATTTCAAATACATTTTGAGCGTTCCTAGGCTCTCTTCTCAAGCCATCCGCTTTACGCTATAATGAAGGTTGTTTGAGCAAACAAGAACACTGAAAAGGAAGGGATCTCATGCATCAGTATCTTTTCTATATCGGAGACTTCCCGATACGGGCCTACGGCCTCGTGCTGTCTCTCTCCATCATCCTCGCGACAGGCGTCGGCTACTTCCTGACAAAGGCGGACGGCCGCGGCTACGAGAAGTACATCGTCGACCTCGGCATCTACTGCGGCGTCGCCGGACTGCTCGGCGCGCGCCTCTGGGACGTCTTCTTCTTTGACTGGGATTACTACGGCCATCATCTGACCGAGCTGCTGAACGTCTGGCAGGGTGGCATGGCCATCCAGGGCGGCGTCTTCCTCGGCGTGCTGACGGGCGTCTGGTACTGTCACCGCCATCATCTCGACACCGTCCACCTCATGGACGTGCTCGCACCGGCCATCATCCTCGGCCAGGCGCTCGGCCGCTGTGCCAACCTACTGAACGGCGACGCCTTTGGCGCACCGACGGGCAGCTCATTCGGCATCATCTATCCGACGACCACGCTCGCCTACCACACGTACGGCGACCAGCCGCTCTGGCCGGCTGAAGTCTGGGAAGGACAGCTCGACGTCGTCATCTTCGCACTGCTCTTGCTCTTCCGCACGACAAACCACGCCAAGGGCCAGTGCTTCGCCCTCTACGTCATGCTCTACAGCCTCGCGCGCTTCGGGCTCGAATTCCTGCGCGGCGATTACACCGAAAAAGTACTCGGCCTCGTCACGAGCGCCCAGGCCACGAGCATCACCGCCTTCCTGATTGCTGCCATCTTCTTCATCGGTCTCCAGCTCTATGGAAAGAAACCGAAAAAAATCAGAACGAATCCCGGCCATAAAGTTTGACGGAACCGAATCCCATCTACTATAATGGAACATGGAATCATAAAAAATGCATGAAGGAGTAACGAATTCATGAAAATCTTAGCACGTCATCTCACCGTCGATCTCTTCAACTGCAAGAACAGCAAACTCAAGGATATCGACCAGATCAAAGACTATATAGCAGAACTGCCCGAACATTTCACGCTGACGAAGATCTCCGAGTGCTCCGAGCACCTGACGGATGAGCACTACGCCATCATGATGCTCTTCCGCGAGGGACACATGGTCCTGCACGTCTACACCAAGCTCAAGTACGTCGCTATCGACATCTTCCTCTGCCAGGAAAACGCCGAGCCAGAGCACATCGCCAAGGACATGCGCGATTTCTTCAAGCCGGACAAGACGAAGACCACGCTCTTGAAGCGCGGCGACTTCGGTTCCGCCAAAGACATCCGCCCCAAGGTCAAGACGCGCGTCGCTCCGCTGCGCAAGATCCACAACACGGGCGCCAAGGTCCTGCGCGTGCTGGCACGCCGCAACCGCCAGTAATCCTAAACAGAAAAAGAAATGGGATTTGCCATGAGCCATGTGCTCAGAGTAAATCCCATTTTTTGTGGTCCATGCTGTAATACATATAGAAAAGAGCTCCGCCTCAGCGGAGCTCTTGCTTAACCGGCAACTTCCTATCCTCCCAGTCCGTCTCCAGACAAGTACTTTCGGCCTCTGAATGCTTAACTACTGTGTTCGGTATGGGAACAGGTGGAACCATTCAGGCATCATCACCGGATATTCTATTTGAATGCTTGCACATTCAAAACTATACAGAAGAAATTACTTTGTGGAACATTTCAGTTCTCTAGTTAAGCCCTCGACATATTAGTAGTAGTCAGCTTCATGCCTTGCGGCACTCCCACATCTACCCTATCAACCTTGTCTTCTTCAAGGTGTCTTACTAGCTTGTGCTATGAGATACTTCATCTCGGGACGGGCTTCACGCTTAGATGCTTTCAGCGTTTATCCCTTCCGGACGCAGCTACCCAGCTGTGCTTCTGGCGAAACAACTGGTACACCGGCGGTCCGTCCACTCCGGTCCTCTCGTACTAGGAGCAGTCTCCCTCATGTATCTTACGCCCGCGATGGATATGGACCGAACTGTCTCACGACGTTCTGAACCCAGCTCACGTACCACTTTAATGGGCGAACAGCCCAACCCTTGGGACCTGCTTCAGCCCCAGGATGTGATGAGCCGACATCGAGGTGCCAAACCTCCCCGTCGATATGGACTCTTGGGAGAGATAAGCCTGTTATCCCCAGGGTAGCTTTTATCCGTTGAGCGATGGCAATTCCACTCTCATTCCACCGGATCACTAAGCCCTACTTTCGTACCTGCTCGACCTGTATGTCTCGCAGTCAAGCTCCCTTCTGCCTTTATACTCTTCGCGCGATTTCTGTCCGCGCTGAGGGAACCTTTGGACGCCTCCGTTACTCTTTCGGAGGCGACCGCCCCAGTCAAACTGCCCACCTGATACTGTCCTCAGCTTCGTTACTTCTCGAGTTAGATCCCTAGCACATAAAGGTTGGTATCCCAACAGCGACTCCGATAAGCCTGGGGGCCTATCTTCTCCGTCTCCCAACTATCCTGTACGTTACATGCCAAAAATCAATGTCAGGCTGCAGTAAAGCTCCATGGGGTCTTTCTGTCCAGTCGCGGGTAACCTGCATCTTCACAGGTACTTCAATTTCACCGGGTCCCTCGTTGAGACAGTGCCCAAATCGTTACACCTTTCGTGCGGGTCGGAACTTACCCGACAAGGAATTTCGCTACCTTAGGACCGTTATAGTTACGGCCGCCGTTTACTGGGGCTTCAATTCAAAGCTTCTTCTTGCGAATGACCTCTCCTCTTAACCTTCCAGCACCGGGCAGGTGTCAGCACCTATACGTCAGATTTCTCTTTAGCAGGCACCTGTGTTTGTGGTAAACAGTCGCTTGGGCTTCTCTTCTGCCGCCGGCTCCAGCTCCAACCGCAAAGGTCTTCACCAGCTCCGGCCATCCTTCTCCCGAAGTTACGGATGCATTTTGCCGAGTTCCTTAACGAGGGTTTTCCCGCGCACCTTAGGATTCTCTCCCCGCCTACCTGTGTCGGTTTTGGTACGGGTACATGATGTCTCGTTAGAAGCTTTTCTCGACAGTGTAGTACGCTTGAATTTGACGCTCCCCGAAGGGATTGTCTATCTATCAGTTCTCGGCCTTAGTACAGGGATTTGCCTCTATACCAGCCTACCGCCTTCGACGCGCATTTCCAATCGCGCGCTCAAGCTCCTTGCTGTGTCACTCCATCCTCAAACAACATCATGCAGTACAGGAATTTTCGCCTGTTGTCCATCGCCTATGCTTTATGCCTCGGCTTAGGTCCCGACTTACCCTGAGACGACGAGCGTTGCTCAGGATCCCTTAGGCTTTCGGTGGATCCGATTCTCACGGATCGTTTCGCTACTCATACCAGCATTCTCACTTCCAAGCTGTCCAGCCGTCCTTCCGGTCTGCCTTCAACCTGCTTGGAACGCTCCCCTACCGATGCTTGCGCATCCCGCGACTTCGGTTCTGTACTTGAGCCCCGGATATTTTCGGCGCAGGGCCTCTCGACCAGTGAGCTATTACGCACTCTTTGAATGGTGGCTGCTTCTGAGCCAACATCCTGGTTGTTTTGGAAGTCCTACATCCTTTTCCACTTAGTACAGCATTTGGGACCTTAGTCGGCGATCTGGGCTGTTTCCCTTTTGAATACGGGTCTTATCACTCGCATTCTGACTCCCAGGCTCTTCTCATGAAGCCATTCGCAGTTTGACTAGGCTCGGTAAGCTTTACGCTCCCTTACCCGATCAGTGCTCTACCGTCTCCATGTGTTACCTGAGGCTAGCCCTAAAGCTATTTCGGGGAGAACCAGCTATCTCCACGTTCGATTGGCATTTCACCCCTATGCACAGCTCATCCCAAAGTTTTTCAACACTCACGGGTTCGGTCCTCCACTCATTTTTACCTGAGCTTCAACCTGGCCATGCATAGATCACTGTGGTTTCGGGTCTAATCCCAGAGACTTGCGCCCTATTCAGACTCGCTCTCGCTTCGGCTCCGCATCTCCTGCTTAACCTCGCCTCTGAAATTAACTCGCCGGTTCATTCTTCAATAGGCACGCCGTCGCACATATAAAGTGCTTCGACTGCTTGTAGACATACGGTTTCAGGTTCTATTTCACTCCGCTCCCGCGGTTCTTTTCACCTTTCCCTCACGGTACTATGCGCTATCGGTCGTTCCGTAGTATTTTGCCTTGGATGGTGGTCCACCCTGCTTCCCACAAGGTTTCACGTGTCTCGTGGTACTCTGGATACCAGCCCGTTGGGTAAGATTTCGTCTACCGGAGTTTCACCGTCTGTGCTCAGCCTTCCCAGACTGTTCGACTATCTTGCCTTCCCTTGATGCTGGTCCTCAACCCCGGTCGTCCGAAGACGTCCGGTTTGGGCTCTTCCCTGTTCGCTCGCCGCTACTGAGGGAATCTCGTTTGATTACTCTTCCTCCGGCTACTTAGATGTTTCAGTTCACCGGGTGTGCCTTCCTTTCGGATGGTACGACATGACTCGTACCGGGTTGCCCCATTTGGAAATCCATGGATCAAAGCCTACTTGCGGCTCCCCATGACTTATCGCAGCTTATCGCGTCCTTCATCGGCTCGGAACGCCTAGGCATCCACCATATGCCCTTTGTAGCTTAACTATTTGTTATGCCATAGGTTTCATATGTCAATATGATGTCTATGCTTGAATCCTAAAATGTTCGTTCTAACCATTCTGTTCACACTGTCGTGCGACTCGATGATTTCGATACATTTCATTTCTTCTGTGTAGTTTTCAGTGTGCATTGAGGGTTGTTCCCTCAAAACTAGACAATGCAACAGTCAGATGACCGACCAGAGTCATGGACTCGCGTCCATTTACTCCTTAGAAAGGAGGTGATCCAGCCGCACCTTCCGATACGGCTACCTTGTTACGA